>SWCF01000910.1_pt1 | contig 196455 bp, 165 predicted proteins | sample 4690081 | NCBI WGS metagenome assembly SWCF01 (sample SAMN10267280, study PRJNA491770) | bioreactor metagenome | isolation source: DHS bioreactor inoculated with | place: Japan: off Shimokita Peninsula
GATGTCTCCGAACACCTGTCAACTATGTACCAAGACCGAACACGAAGTCCGGGCAATCCAATGGCCTGACCATGCGGTTAATATCGGGGGCAAACGGTTTAAACCCCCGCCTCGAAGGCTTCGACGAGGTCGATGAAGGCTTCGCCGTAGCGGTCCAGTTTCGTCTGGCCGACGCCGGAGACGGCAAGCAGCGCGTCAGCGGAAACCGGCCGGGCCTTGGCGATGCCGGCAAGCGTTGCGTCCGGAAAGACCACATAGGGCGGCACTTCGGCGTCCCGTGCGATCTGGGTGCGCAGCCGGCGCAGGCGTTCAAACAGCAGCCGGTCCTCCGCATCGAGCTCGTCGGCAAGCGATGCGGAGTGTTTGCCGCGGGTCTTCTTAAGACTTGCGGTTCCCCGGTCCTTGCGGAGAAGGACGTCCCGTTCGCCCCGGAAAACCGCACGGGCCTCCTCGGTCAGGATCAGGGCGCCGAAATTGGCATGGTCCACGTCGAGCAGTCCGCCGGCGACGAGCTGGCGGGCCACCGACTGCCAGGTCTTGGCGGAATGCTCCTGGCCGACGCCATAGACCGACAGGCGGTCGTGGCCGAAGCGGGTCGTCTTTTCCGTTTCCTTGCCCAGCAGCACGTCGATCACGTGGCCGGAGCCGAAGCGCTGGCCGGTCCGGTAGACGGTGGACAGGAATTTCTGCGCCGCTTCCAGCCCGTCCCAGGTTTCAACCGGCGACAGGCAGGTGTCGCAATTGCCGCAAGGCTCCGGATAGGTCTCGCCGAAATGGGCAAGCAGCGCCTGGCGGCGGCAGCCGGCGGTCTCGCAGATGCCGAGCAGGGCGTTCAGCTTGGCGTTTTCCGCCCGCTTGATCTCGTCCGGCGCATCGCCTTCGGCAATCATCCGCCGGCGCTGGACCACATCGGCCATGCCGTAGGCCATGAAGGCCTCCGACGGTGCGCCGTCCCGACCGGCGCGGCCGGTCTCCTGGTAATAGGCTTCCACGGAAGAGGGCAGGTCGAGATGGGCGACGAAACGCACATCCGGCTTGTCGATCCCCATACCGAAGGCAACCGTGGCGACAAGGCACAGGCCCTCTTCCAGCAGAAAGGCGTCCTGGTTGGCGGCACGGACATCGGGCGGCAGACCGGCGTGATAGGGCAGCGCGCGGATGCCCTTGGAGCTCAGCCACTCGGCGATGTCCTCCACCTTGGCGCGCGACAGGCAGTAGACGATGCCGCTTTCGCCCTTGTGGCGGGTCAGGAAGTCCAGAAGCTGCTGGCGCTGGTTGGTGCGCTCGACGATTTCGTAGCGGATGTTCGGTCGGTCGAAGCTGGTGGAAAAGACATCCGCGTCCTCCAGTGTGAGGCGCTTGAGAATGTCTTCCTGGGTGTGCGGATCGGCGGTTGCCGTCAGCGCCACGCGCGGCACGCCCGGATACCGATCCGCCAGAGAGGACAGGCTCAGGTACTCGGGGCGGAAATCATGGCCCCACTGGCTGACGCAATGGGCCTCGTCGATAGCGAAAAGCGCGATCGGCAGATTATCCAGGAACCGGCGGAAGTTCTCCGTCGCGAGCCGTTCCGGCGTGACGTAAAGAAGGTCGAGGTCGCCCGACAGCGCCCGGGCGCGCACCGCGTCCTGTTCGTCGGGAGAAAGCGCGGAATTGAGGGCCGCGGCGCGGACCCCCGCGGCCAGAAGCGCGCCGACCTGATCCTTCATCAGGGCGATCAGCGGCGAGATGACGATGCCGATGCCGGGCCGGCACAGCGCCGGGATCTGGTAACACAACGACTTGCCGGCACCGGTGGGAAACAGAACCACCGCATCCCGGCCGGCAACGAGCGCGTCGACGACTTCCTTTTGTCGGCCGCGAAAAGCGTCATAGCCGAACACCCGGCGCAGAATGTCCCCAGGGTCGGAACTGGGGTCGGAACTGGCGTCGGGGAGCGCTGTAATTTCCGGAGCTTCGCTGCGAAGCGGCTGAATGGAGGACAAGCCGATGATTCCTTAGGTCTTGCCGAACCATCTCCTATTCGCCGGTCTTGGGCAATCAGAGGCTGTGGATGACTTTCAGAAAATGAAGGGTCTTGATCAAAATTCCGCGTCCGGCTCGCTTGCGAGCGTCTCCGCGCAGTGGACGCGCAGATTTTCGGCGAGGTCGGCTTCCTGCGCCAAGGGATTGATTGGCATGCTGTTCTTGCACAATCCCTTGCCGAGTTCAGCGTCATCTAAACTAAAGATTGCATAAAGAATTTTTCGATACCAGAGAGCTGTTTGCTGCCTGCAATTTCATATTCGGCGCAGCCTTCCGACCATATCCCGCGGCGTTTCAAAAGGTCGATCCGCGATCCGATTGGGCGTAAAGGAGAGTTTGAGTTTTGTTTAATCAAATGCTTCGCGGAAGCGTCTCCAATTGGCGCCAGTGTTGGCCGGATCTTGTTCGGGTTTCGAGCGGCTGGTTGCTCATCGGGATTGCATGCTCGCTGTTGGTCGCTGCGGCTTCCATAAAACTGTTGTTATTTGCAGCCTTACTCGTGCATTGCGGAATGGCCAGTGCAGTTGCTGTCGGATGGGGTCGGTTTATTTTGCTTGGGGAGCAGGTGTCGGTATTCCGTTTTGGCATCCAGGAGCGAGACTATGCCTGGAAGATGGTGGGACTAGGACTTTTAGCAGGGCTTGTTCTGTTCGGCCTGTTCATATTTTCTCTGACAACTGTCAATTATGTCGGCGGCTATTCGGTGAACCAGGCGGCTTTTTGCGCTGTCGTTCTGTTTGCCCTAGGCGCTCCGGTTTTTCTCCGCTTGTCGCTGGTATTGCCTGCAGCGTCCATTGGCGAAGCTTTTTCGATTGTCGATGCCTGGGAGGTCAGTGCGGGACTGGGCTTGCCAATGGTCGCGCTGAATGCGGTGTTCTCATTTCTTCTGATGACCTTGTCGTTCTTAGGCATTGCCATTATGGCGGCATTCGGCGTTCGACCGGGACACAGTCTGTTCGTCCCGCTGCTAACGATTGTTTTGGAAGGGGCGTTTGTTGGTTTGGTGCTCGTGCATGCCACAACGCTTTCCATTGCATACGGGCTTGCCAAGCAGCGATGGCTTCAGAAACGGAGAAACGCGAATGCGGCGTAGCGCGATGAAGTAATCTTAAAATTCCGCGTCCGGCTCGCTTGCGAGCGTCTCCGCGCAGTGGACGCGCAGGCGTTCGGTCAGTTCGCCGAGGTCGCCTTCCAGCACGTCCGGGCCGATCGGCTTGCCGAAGTGAACCCGGAATTCCGCGTTCTTCTTGTTGAGGAGTTCGTTGAAGACGGTCATGTCGCGCAGTTCCGTCGACACCCGCGCCAGGAAGTAGAAGAGCCCGGAGTTCCGCCCGCCCATATGGATCGGAATGATCGGCGCCTTGTTCTTGCGCGCCAGCGCCAGGGCCGAACTCATCCACGGCCGTTCGGTCAGCTTGCCGTCGTGCCAGTAGGCGAGCCGGCCGGAGGGAAACAGCACCACCACCCGCTGGCTGGAAAAGGCGTGGGCGGCAATCCGGAGCGTTTCCTTGGTCTTCTCGCGGGTCTTGAAATCATCGCGCCATTCCACCGGCACGATCATCTCCGCGAGGCGCGGGTTGATGCGGATGGCGTCCCGGTTGGCGAAGATCGCAAGGTCCGTGCGCTGCGGCTTGATGGCGTCGTAGAGGGCGATCCCGTCGGCGATGCCGGTTGGATGGTTCGAGACCAGCACCACCGGTCCGCTGGCCGGAACCCGGTCCAGCCCGAGCGTCGTCATGTTCAGGCTCAGGAGGCCGCTCAGGTGATCGAACACGGCCTTGGCTTCCATCGGGCCGATGGTGTCGGCCATGTCGACCGCCGACCGATACCGCAGGATCTTATGCGCGATCGGCCGGATCAGAGGCCACCACGGGCTGGACATGACCTTTTCGCCGCGTTCGGCAATCAGCGTGTCGACAATATGCATTCCGCCTTGCAACGGCTGACTGTGGTCGGCTGGCAATGCCGCAGTCGTCTGGTCGGTCGTCGGCACGAAGTGTCCTTGGGTCTTTCGTTGGTTCTTAGTGCAGCATGGTTACCGAATGCCGTGGCTTGGCGCAAATGCCAGTTGTCGCGAATCGTTGCGAACAGATACCCGTTTCGGCGAAATCAGCTCCAGACCGGCGACGTGAAAATGCCCACGACGGATAGAAAACCGACGGCCCAGGATAGCGATCTCGGTGTCGCCCGGTCGGTCCAGTAACAGAAGATGTAGATGAGCCGCATGGCGACGAACAGGACCGCCAGCCGGTCGATCCAGGAGGGATCGCCGCCCTGGCCGAGTCCGACGATCACGGCGATGGCGAAAAACGGAAAGGCTTCGAACCCGTTGGCCTGGGCCGCCTGGGCCCGGGACCGGAAGCCGTCGCGCCAATAGTCCGGGTCACGGGGATTGGCATTGTCGTAGTCCTTGCTGAGCTTGGCCGGGAACACGGCGGCCACAGGCAGGATTGCGGCGATCAGAATGCACCAGACGGAAACAGGCACGGAGCAGGTCCTCTTGCTTGAACGAGCGGGTTGAAGGTCGGCGGAAACAGGCCGAGGCGTTATTAACAGGATAACAGACTGAACATTCGGCGCGTCAATTGAGTGAAATCAACGAAGCCTGCGTCCAATCGCGGTTGGTATAGCGCAATTGCATTTGCCTGTCGGGACGGTCCGGCAGGCGTTGCGCTCCAAGGAGGGGAAGACATGTCCGTATCCGATTGGCAATCCTTTATTTCACAGACAGACAAGCGCATGGCAGAACTGCGTGGCGGAATTCCCGGCGTCACCAAGGGATTTCACGAAGTCGCCCGCGCGGCGATTTCACCCGGTGTACTGGATTCGAAGACCAAGGAGTTGATTGCGCTTGCCATCGGCATTACGGCGCGCTGCGACGGCTGCCTGGCTTATCATGCCAAGGCGGCCGCAAAATACGGTGCGACCCGGGAGGAAGTCATGGAGACGATCGGGGTTGCCGTTTACATGGGCGGCGGCCCATCCATGATTTACGGTGCCGAAGCGCTTGCCGCCTTCGATGCCTTTGCACCGAAGGCGGAAGCCTGATCGCAATCAGGGACGCGGTACGTGGGCGCCGGTCGACGGGTCGGTGCCGAGATAACCGTTGCCGCCCTGTTTCCAGGCGTTGAATCCGCCGGCCATGTGGGCGATTTTCGAAAAGCCCGCGGCCAGGCATTTTTCCGCCATGCGCCGCGACCGCATACCGGAACCGCAGTAAAGCACGATCGGACGGTCTTCCTGCGATGTCGGCAGGCGGGCCGGGTCGAACGCCGACATGGGTGCCAGAAGGGCGCCGCCCACATGCTCGAAGTCATATTCGGAAGGGGTGCGCACATCGATCAGGACAATTGCGTTCCGATCATACATTTCCTTGACTTCGGCAACCGAAAGCGTCTGCAGCGTGCCGCCGTTGATAATTTCCGTTTCCGCCATGAGTGCGGTCCTTTCCTGGCTGGGAGGGAAGTGGGTTGGATGTCGGTGTCTTATATCCGAACTATTGAATATATAGGAACGTCCGTCCGCGTTGGAACCTGAATTGGTCAGGTCGCAGCCTCAATTGTGAGAATGCGACCTGGATTGTCACATTCTTTTCCAAACGCGGGGGTAGAGGAGGTGCCGGCGCGCTGGGGCGATTCGCATAACGGTAATTCGGAGGTTCGCCGTGTCCAAAACAACCGTGCTGTTTGTCTGTTCTGACAATGCTTTCCTGAGCCCGCTCGCGGAGGCCTATATGAACGCAAGGGGAAACGGCATCGTCAGGGCCTTTTCGGCCGGCCTCGCGCCGGCTTTGGAACTGCATGCGGCGGTCCGGCGGCTGTTGTCCGCCCATGGCATGCAGACGGACGGTTTGACCCCGAAAAGCCTGGACGTTTTCCTCCAGCCGCTTGCGCCCGCCCTGGACCGTATCATTTATCTGGCAGACCTACCGAAAAGCGACCTGAGCGCCATCTGGGGCGATGCTCCGGCGATCGATGTCTGGAAGATCGCCGACGGGCTGCCGCGTCCGGAATCCTTCGATGCCTGCGTCACCATGTTCGACAGCATATGCAATGCGATCGACGATGTTCTGGATCCGCCGGTGCATCCCGAAGCGATCCCTAGAGCTCTCGCTGGTTAGAGCCTTTCTCGGTTAGATTGAATCATTCTGTTTGCCGTCGGCAAACAAGCAGCAGCTCAAATTACAGATCATTCGAACCGCCGATGCGGTTCGCATGATAGGGGCCGGGCCGGTTTGGCCCAATGCAGTCGGGCTATGCCTTGACCGTGCGGTCAGCACGGTCTTCGTCAAATCCCTTGGCCTTGAACCAAACCGGCTCCGGCAGAATGGATCAATCTAGCCGAGAAAGGCTCTAGGATTGCGGCCCGGAAGCGGCCGAAACCAGCCTGCGGGGGTGCGTCAGCGTCCGGACCATGGTGTTGCGGATCCAGTCCTTCATCCGCGCCTTCGGCGCCTTGATCAGGCCGATCATGTCGCCGGACTGATAGGTCAGTCTGGCGGAAAACTTGCGCGCCAGCGCCTGCATGGTGTGATTGGCCGCAAGGCAGCTGATATAAATGTGTTCGATCCGCAGGTCGCGCGCCTCGTTGAGGAGGGCGTCCATCAACCGGGTGCCGACACCATGGCGGCGCCAGCCCTTTTCCACGCAAAATGCGGCTTCGGCCATGTGCGGTTCGGGCAAGGTGCGCAATTCCGCGGTTCCGCGCAGGACGCCGTCTTCGAAGTAGCCGAAAATGACGGGACTTTGCGCAAAGCTGGTTTCCGAATAGGACACCATGAACGAATCATCGACCGTCATTGCGAATCGGTTGCGCCGGCCTTCGGGATCCAGGCGTAAAAGAAGATTGCGAAATTCTGCTTTTTCATCGTGGCGAAGGGGACGAATCGTCCCGGGAAGCCCGGAAAACGGTATGTCGTTGTTCTCTTGCCGTTTGGCCCGGAACCACGTTTTGGCGGACTGCAGCATGGAAGGCTCCTGTCAAAATAGCCCTCCCAAGGCGTCCTCCCAGACGTTGGTAGTCATATAAAGGCCGTATCTGCCCTTTTTCAATAGGGTAACTCTTAGACTTGAGTCGGGTTTTGGCGTTTTCACCAATTGTGGGCTAAGACTTGGGAAAGAATGTTCGCGGCGGAACGGGACGGGACGATATGATGCGGAATGCGACGATTGTTGTCGGGATGTGTATTTTGGTGGGCATGACAGGGTGTCAGAGGTTTTCAGGCAACAGGCAATACGCGGCTCCGTTGCCGGCGACGCCGACGACACCGGTCGGTCAGGGCGACCTGCAGCCGCTTGACGGGTCCGTTCCGGGCGGCCAGTACGGTGATACGGGCACCGGAACGGATGTCGCTGTAAACACGCTCGCCGAGCCGACGGGTGCCATCGAGGTAAGCCGCAGCGATATGCTCGGCGGCTGGAAGCTGAGTTCCGGCACCGATAATTGCATGGCCTTCATGACGCTGACCACATGGTCCGGCGGCTACCGCGCCAATACCCGCGGATGCACCAGTCCGCTCCTGAGCGGAGTTTCCGCCTGGGACCTGAGCGGGAAGCAGGTGGTGCTGAAAGATGCGAACGGACAAACCGTCGCCCAGCTCTACGCAACGACCGCGCAGCAGTTCAGCGGACAGACCGCGCAAGGCGTGCCGGCGTCGCTTTACCGTTAACAACCTGAGGTATTTTTCACTAGACGACACGCGTTAAGGCTGTAAACTTGGTTCATCAAGGGAGACAGCTGAGACATGTCCAAATACGATCCGTTGCGTGAACATCTGGCGCGCCTGGAAGATGTGGTCTGGGCCGCCAAACTCGACGATGTCGAAGATATCCTTGGATCTCATTTGCCTAGAAGCGCGCGCGAACATCGCACGTGGTGGGCGAATTCGGGCGGCACGCTCGTCCATCAGAATGCGTGGCTCGATGCGGGCTGGCGGGTGGAGAGAACCGACCTGAACCGCAATGTGGTCGTGTTCCGCCGTTTGCGAATCGGCGGAACCGCGCTTGCCGGCAGCAACGGCAAGGCCCGGCCGCAGCCTCGGGATAAAAGCAGCGATGCGGAGCGGCGGCTGGCGAAGTCCATGCCGGCCCTGCGCCAGCCCGTGACGGTCACGCTGCGTGCGGAATGGACCACGCTTGGCAATCTGCACAAGGTTCCCTGTTCGGCGACGAATATTCCTCAAGGGCCGGGCATCGTGAGGGCGGTGAGCCTCAGGGAAGGCGAACCCAGTTCCCTGATCTTTCCGGCCGGTTCCGTCCAGCAATGTTACAGCCGCCTGCGCATGGCGATGAAGGACGAAGGTCCGGAAAACGACAGCACCCTTCTGGTGTCCCTGGGGCTGAACCGGACGACACCCGTCGAATGCGATGCGGTCAAGCTGGGCAATGCCTGGCTGTTGACCGACGGCCGGGGGCGCAAGGCGAACTTCGAGGACGAAACCGAACGCAGCCTGGTCGCCCAGCTGCTTTATCTCCAGGAACTCCAGGCCGGACGGATAACAAAACTTCTTCCGGAATAGGGCGGTCGGGTCGGTATACGCCTTTTGACGTCCCGATCCGGGCGAATGAAAACTAATTTTAGCCAATCAACCGATTAGGTTCGCGCCCGGCCTTGCATCCGGACGCAATAGACCGTATTCGCCATGCGACAATTTGTACCCGCGTTCCGGGCAGCCCGGGTTGCGGATGTGGCATTCTCGCATGGAGCGCCAGACTTGAAACTCGAACTGCCGGTCAACCGAGCACTGGAAGCGCGCTACGACGCGCTGGTCGCCGCTGGCGAAATCACCCGGGACGCCGCGCAGATCGAAGCGGTCCGCAAGCTCGATCTTCTGAACAGCCGTCTGGCAGAGGTCCGGCTCGCCTCAAAGAAAAGTTCGCTTGGCTGGCTTTTCGGCCGCAACAAGGATCTTTGGAAGGACGTGGTCGGCCTCTACATGTGGGGCGGCGTCGGGCGCGGCAAGACGATGCTGATGGATCTCTTTTTCGAGATCACCGTCATCCGCCGCAAGCGCCGGGCGCATTTCCACGAGTTCATGGCCGACGTTCACGACCGCATCTACGCCCACCGCCAGGCGCTCAAGCGCGGCGAGGTCAAGGGGGACGATCCGATCGTGCCGGTCGCCGAGCAGATCGCCGTCGAGACCCGGCTTTTGTGCTTCGACGAATTCTCCGTCACCGACATTGCCGATGCGATGATCCTCGGCCGACTGTTCGCAAGGCTGTTCGAACTCGGCGTCGTCGTCGTGGCGACGTCCAACGTGGATCCGAAGGATCTCTACAAGGACGGGCTCAACCGCCAGCTGTTCCTGCCCTTCATCGATCTTCTGACCCGCCATGTCGAGGTCGCCAAGCTGGACAGTCCGACCGACTATCGCCTGGACAAGCTGGCGGGCGCGCCGGTCTACGTCACGCCGCTCGGCCCGCAGGCGGACGAAAAGATCGGGGACTTGTGGCGCAAGCTCACCAATGGTGTGGCGCCCCATGCGGAAGAGCTGGAAAACAAGGGACGGAAGATTTCCGTCGGCAGGGTTGCATCCGGTGTCGCACGGTTTACCTTCGAGGAACTGTGCAGCCGTCCTCTCGGCGCCTCGGACTATCTGCGGATAGCCCATGCCTACCGGACGGTCTTTATCGAGAATATTCCGGTCATGGACAAGCCGCGCCGCAATGAGGCCAAGCGGTTCATCAACCTGATCGACACGTTTTACGACAGCGGGGTGAAGGTCATCATCTCGGCGGAGGCGGAACCGACGGGGCTTTATGTGGCGCCGGACGGGACGGAAGCCTTCGAATTCGACCGGACCGTTTCCCGGTTGATCGAGATGCGGTCGGAGGCCTACCTGACGGGAGAAAATCACCACGGACAATCCTGAGTATACATTACGTATAGGTCAATGATCTCAGCGTGAGTCCGGACAGGAATTTCGGGTTTCAGGCGCAATAGTCTTTAGATTAGCTTGCGCAGGGAACCCAAAGAGAGTAGTGCCATCCCGTCATCAGCGGATGGCACAAGGTTCCATCTTACGTAAAGGGAAACTTTCGGATATGGCGCGGAACAAGATTGCTTTGATCGGCTCAGGTCAAATCGGCGGTACGCTCGCTCATCTTGCTGGCTTGAAGGAACTTGGAGACATTGTTCTCTTCGATATTGCGGAAGGTGTTCCGCAGGGCAAGGCGCTGGACCTGGCGGAATCCTCCCCGGTCGACGGCTTCGATGCCAAGCTCGCCGGCGCGAACGACTACGAAGCCATCGAGGGCTCCGACGTCGTCATCGTCACCGCAGGTGTTCCCCGCAAGCCGGGCATGAGCCGCGACGATCTCCTCGAAATCAACCTGAAGGTCATGGAGCAGGTCGGCGCCGGCATCGCGAAATACGCGCCGAACGCCTTTGTCATCTGCATCACCAACCCGCTCGACGCCATGGTCTGGGCCCTGCAGAAGTTCTCCGGCCTGCCGGCGAACAAGGTCGTCGGCATGGCCGGCGTGCTCGACAGCGCCCGTTTCCGTTACTTCCTGGCGGACGAATTCAACGTCTCCGTGGAAGACGTTACGGCCTTCGTGCTCGGCGGCCACGGCGACACCATGGTGCCGCTGACCCGTTACTCCACCGTTGCCGGCATTCCGCTGCCGGACCTGGTCAAGATGGGCTGGTGCACGGCGGAGCGCCTGGAAGAAATCGTCCAGCGCACCCGTGACGGCGGAGCGGAAATCGTCGGCCTCCTGAAGACCGGTTCCGCTTTCTATGCCCCGGCCTCTTCCGCCATTGCCATGGCTGAGAGCTACCTCAAGGACAAGAAGCGCGTCGTGCCCTGTGCGGCAGCGCTGAGCGGCCAGTACGGCCTCAAGGACACCTATGTCGGTGTTCCGGTTGTCATCGGCGCCGAGGGTGTCGAGCGTGTGATCGAAATCGACATGAACGCAGACGAAAAGGCGATGTTCGACAAGTCCGTCGCCTCTGTCGAGGGTCTCGTCGAGGCCTGCAAGAAGATCCAGCCGGCGCTCGCCTGAGCCGCCATACGGAATCCGAAGACCGCCGCCTGAAAAACGGCGGCGGTCCTCCGCAACCGGAGGAAACGCATGAATATCCATGAATACCAGGCCAAAGCGGTCCTGAAGGAATACGGCGCGCCCGTCGCTGAAGGCGTCGCCATCTTCTCCGCCGACGAGGCGGAAGCTGCAGCGAAGAAACTTCCCGGACCGCTCTGGGTCGTGAAGTCCCAGATCCACGCCGGCGGCCGCGGCAAGGGCAAGTTCAAGGAACTGGGCCCGGATGCCAAGGGCGGTGTCCGCCTTGCCTTCACGCTCGACGAAGTCATCGCCAACGCCAGGGAAATGCTCGGCCACACGCTGGTGACCAAACAGACCGGCCCGGCCGGCAAGGTCGTCAACCGTCTCTACATCGAAGACGGCGCCGACATCGAGCGCGAGCTTTACCTCTCCATCCTGGTCGACCGCACCGTCGGCCGTCCGGCCTTCGTGGTTTCCACCGAAGGCGGCATGGACATCGAGGCCGTTGCCGAGGAAACCCCGGACAAGATCGTCACCCTGCCGATCGATCCGGACACCGGCGTGACGGCGGCCGATGCCGGCAAGCTCTGCGATGCGCTGGAGCTTTCAGGCGCGGCCCGCGAAGACGGCATGACGCTGTTCCCGATCCTCTACAAGGCTTTCATGGAAAAGGACATGAGCCTGCTTGAGGTCAATCCGCTGATCGTCATGAAAGACGGCCGCCTGCGCGTGCTCGACGCCAAGGTTTCCTTCGACGGCAACGCTCTGTTCCGCCACGACGATATCGTCGCCCTGCGCGATGAGACCGAAGAAGACGCCAAGGAAATCGAGGCGTCAAAATACGACCTCGCCTATGTCGCTCTCGACGGGGACATCGGCTGCATGGTCAACGGCGCGGGCCTGGCCATGGCGACCATGGACATCATCAAGCTCTACGGCGCAGAGCCGGCGAACTTCCTCGATGTCGGTGGCGGCGCTTCCAAGGAAAAGGTGACGGCCGCGTTCAAGATCATCACCTCCGATCCGAACGTGAAGGGCATCCTGGTCAACATCTTCGGCGGCATCATGCGCTGCGACGTGATCGCGGAAGGCGTGGTCGCGGCCGTCAAGGAAGTCGGCCTGCAGGTTCCCCTCGTTGTCCGCCTGGAAGGCACCAACGTGGAACTCGGCAAGAAGATCATCAACGAAAGCGGTCTGAACGTGATCGCCGCCGACGATCTCGACGACGCCGCCCAGAAGATTGTGAAAGCCGTCAAGGGGGGCGCGTAAATGTCCATTCTCGTCGATAAAGACACGAAAATCATCGTTCAGGGCCTGACCGGCAAGACCGGCACGTTCCACACGGAACAGGCGCTGCAGTACTACGGCACCAAGATGGTCGCCGGCGTGCATCCGAAGAAGGGCGGCGAAACCTGGACCTCCGGTGTCGACGCCTCCGCGACCCTGCCGATCTTCGCCTCCGTCGGCGAAGCGAAGGAAGCCACCGGCGCGGACGCCTCCGTGATCTACGTTCCGCCGGCAGGCGCCGGTGCGGCGATCATCGAGGCGATCGATGCGGAAGTTCCCTTCATCGTCTGCATCACCGAGGGCATCCCGGTTGCCGACATGGTCAAGGTCAAGGCGAAGCTGGAGAAGTCCAAGTCGCGCCTGCTCGGCCCGAACTGCCCGGGCATCCTGACGCCGGAAGAATGCAAGATCGGCATTATGCCGGGCTCCATCTTCAAGAAGGGCTCCGTCGGTGTCGTGTCGCGCTCCGGTACGCTGACCTACGAAGCCGTGTTCCAGACCACCAACGCCGGCCTCGGCCAGACCACCGCCGTCGGCATCGGCGGCGACCCGGTCAAGGGCACCGAGTTCATCGACGTCCTGGAAATGTTCCTTGCCGATGACGAAACCCAGTCGATCATCATGATCGGGGAAATCGGCGGCTCCGCGGAAGAAGAAGCCGCGCAGTTCCTGATCGACGAAGCCAAGAAGGGCCGCAAGAAGCCGATGGCCGGCTTCATCGCGGGCCGCACCGCTCCTCCGGGCCGCACCATGGGTCACGCAGGCGCGGTGATCTCCGGCGGCAAGGGCGGCGCGGAAGACAAGATCGCGGCCATGGAAGCGGCCGGCATCAAGGTTTCGCCATCTCCGGCGAAACTCGGCGAGACGCTTCTTGAAGTCCTGAAGGGCTGACCAATATTTATGCCCCACACGGGACGGAAATTGTTTACGTTTCGTAAGGCATAATGACAGGATTGGAACGAGGCGCGAAAGTGCCTCGATCCGCATTCGAGGGGCCGGCAATTGCGCCGGTCTGAAAAGGAAACCAGATCGGGCCGTCAGGTCCGACCGTCAGTATAAGGGCGGAGCAGACCTCCGCTGGATGGACATGGCACGGCAGGAAGCGAACAAAGTCTTCGCACTGACGTCGTTGCTTTACGGCGCCAACGCAGCCTATATCGAAGATCTTTACGCGCAATATAAGGAAAATCCGAACTCGGTCGAAGCCGAGTGGCAGGATTTCTTTGCCAGTTTCCAGGACACCAAGGAAGACGTGCTCAAGGAAGCGCGCGGCGCTCCATGGAAACGCAAGGACTGGCCGATTGCGGCGAGTGGCGATCTCGTCAATGCCTTTGACGGCGACTGGGCGCCGATCGAAAAAGAGCTCGGCGACAAGCTGAAGAAGAAGGCGGAAGCCAAGGGCGCGCCGGCCACCGAGGCGGAAGTCCATCAGGCGACGCGCGATTCCGTCCGTGCGCTGATGATGATCCGCGCCTACCGCATGCGCGGCCATCTGCACGCGAACCTCGACCCGCTCGGCCTTGCCGCTCTGAAGGATCACGAGGAACTGCATCCGGCCTCCTACGGCTTCACGGAAGCCGACTGGGACCGCAAGATTTTCATCGATCATGTCCTGGGTCTGGAATACGCCACGATCCGCGAGATGCTCGACATCCTCAAGCGGACCTATTGTTCGACCCTCGGCGTCGAATTCATGCACATCTCCGATCCGGCGGCGAAATCCTGGCTCCAGGAACGCATCGAGGGTCCGGACAAGCAGGTTGCCTTCACCAAGGAAGGCAAGAAGGCGATCCTCAACAAGCTGATCGAATCCGAAGGCTTCGAAAAGTTTCTGGACGTCAAGTACACCGGCACCAAGCGTTTCGGCCTCGATGGCGGCGAAGCCCTGATCCCGGCGCTGGAGCAGATCATCAAGCGCGGCGGCCAGCTGGGCCTGAAGGAAATCGTTTTCGGCATGGCCCACCGCGGCCGCCTGAACGTGCTTTCCCAGGTGATGGGCAAGCCGCACCGCGCCATCTTCCACGAGTTCAAGGGCGGCTCCTATGCGCCGGACGAAGTGGAAGGTTCCGGCGACGTGAAGTATCACCTCGGCGCGTCCTCCGACCGGACCTTCGACGACAATGACGTCCACCTGTCGCTGACGGCCAACCCGTCGCACCTGGAGATCGTCAATCCGGTCGTGCTCGGCAAGTCCCGCGCAAAACAGGATCAGCTTTCCGCCGTCGACGGCCATTGGGTCGAGACCACGGAAGTCGATCGCTCCAAGGTGCTGCCGCTGCTCCTGCACGGCGATGCGGCCTTTGCCGGCCAGGGCGTCGTTGCCGAATGCTTCGGCCTTTCGGCCCTGCGCGGCCACCGCACCGGCGGTTCGATCCACGTGATCATCAACAACCAGATCGGTTTCACCACGAACCCGCGGTTCTCGCGCTCTTCGCCCTATCCTTCCGATATGGCAAAGGTGATCGAGGCGCCGATCTTCCACGTCAACGGCGACGATCCGGAAGCGGTCACCTTCGCCGCCAAGATCGCCATCGAATACCGTCAGATCTTCGGCCGTCCGGTCGTGATCGACATGATCTGCTACCGCCGCTTCGGCCACAACGAGGGCGACGAGCCGGCGTTCACCCAGCCGATCATGTACCGCAAGATTCGCAAGCATGCGACGACGCTGCAGATTTATTCCGAGCGCCTGGTCAAGGAAGGCGTCGTATCGGCGGAAGAAGTCGAGGAGATGAAGGCGAACTGGCGCAAGCATCTCGATGACGAGTTCGAAGCCGGACAGGCCTTCAAGCCGAACAAGGCCGACTGGCTCGACGGCAAGTGGTCGGGTCTGAAGCGTGCCGAAGGCGAGGACGATCCGCGCCGCGGTGCCACCGGCATTCCGCTCGAGGAGCTGAAGGACATCGGCCGCAAGCTGGCGCATGTTCCCGACGGCTTCAATATTCACCGGACGGTTGCGCGCTTCATGAAAAACCGCGAGCGCATGATCGAGACCGGCGAGGGGATCGATTGGGCAACTGCGGAGGCGCTGGCCTTCGGCGGGCTGCTGCGCGAAGGTCACGCGGTACGCCTGTCCGGCCAGGACTGCGAACGCGGCACCTTCTCCCAGCGTCATTCGGTCCTTTATGACCAGGAAGACGAAGGCCGCTACATCCCGCTGAACAACCTCGGCAAGGGAGCGGCCCGTTACGAGGTCATCAACTCCATGCTCTCCGAAGAGGCCGTGCTTGGCTTCGAATACGGCTATTCGCTGGCCGAACCGAACGCGCTGACCCTTTGGGAAGCCCAGTTCGGCGACTTCGCCAACGGCGCGCAGGTGATCTTCGACCAGTTCCTGTCGTCGGGCGAGCGCAAGTGGCTGCGCATGTCCGGCCTTGTCTGCCTGCTGCCGCACGGCTACGAGGGCCAGGGACCGGAGCATTCCTCCGCCCGTCTGGAGCGTTTCCTTCAGCTTTGCGCGGAAGACAACATGCAGGTCGCCAACTGCACGACGCCTGCGAACTACTTCCACATCCTGCGCCGGCAGCTGAACCGCGACATCCGCAAGCCGCTGATCCTGATGACGCCAAAGTCGCTGCTCAGGCACAAGCGTTGCGTTTCCAAGATCTCCGAACTGGCCGAGGACACCTCCTTCCACCGCCTGCTTTGGGACGATGCGGAAATGGGCGTGTCGGAAACCAAGCTGGTGGCCGACGACAAGATCCGCCGCGTCGTCATGTGCTCCGGCAAGGTCTATTACGACCTCTTGGAGGAACGCGAGAAGCGTGGCATCGACGATGTCTATCTGCTGCGCGTCGAACAGCTCTATCCGTTCCCGAAGAAGGCTCTGGCGAAGGAACTTAACCGCTTCAAGAATGCGGATATGGTCTGGTGCCAGGAAGAGCCGAAGAACATGGGCAGCTGGTTCTTCGTGGAGTCCTATATCGAATGGGTCCTCCAGCAGATCGGTGCGAAGACGACGCGGCCGCGCTATGCGGGCCGCCAGGCATCGGCATCGACGGCGACCGGCCTCATGTCGTCCCACCTCGCCCAGCTGCAGGCATTCCTCGACGAGGCGTTTGAATAATTTAACGGAGGCTGGCGACAGCCTCCCGTTTACCGGAACCGGCCAGGCAAACTTAAGAGAAGGCGACCATGGCAACCGAAATTCGCGTGCCCACACTGGGTGAATCCGTATCCGAAGCTACCATTGCCCAGTGGTTCAAGAAGCCGGGCGATGCTGTTGCGGCCGACGAACCGCTGGTGGAACTGGAAACCGACAAGGTGACCGTCGAGGTTCCCGCTCCGGCTGCCGGCACCTTGGAAAGCATTGTCGTCAACGAGGGCGATACGGTTGAGGTCGGCGCCCTTCTCGGCCAGATCTCCGAAGGCGGCGCTGCCGCTGCGGCAAAGCCCGCCAAGGCGGAAGCCAAGGCTGAAAGCAAGCCGGAAGCTACTTCGAAGTCCGGCGACCTCGTCGACGTCGTCACGCCGAGCGCCGGCGAATCCGTCACCGAGGCGGAAGTCGGCGAATGGAGCGTGAAGGTCGGCGACACGGTCAAGGCCGACGACGTTCTGGTCGAACTGGAAACCGACAAGGCTGCCCAGGAAATCCCGGCGCCGGTCGCAGGAACCGTCGTCAAGATCGTCGCCCAGACCGGCGACACGGTCGAGCCCGGCAACCTGCTGTGCCAGATCGATGCAAGCGGCGCAGCCGTTGCCGCTCCGGCCGAGGCAGAAGCCGCGCCGGCGGAAGCTGCTCCGGCAGCTGATCCCGCTCCGACCGCAGGCGGCACGTCCATGCCGCCGGCACCGTCGGCCTCCAAGATGATGGCCGAGAAGAACCTTTCCACCGATCAGGTTGCCGGTTCCGGCAAGCGCGGCCAGGTGCTCAAGGGCGACGTGATTGCCGCCGTTCAGTCCGGCATTTCGGGCGCTGCGGCACCCGCACCGGCGATGGCCCGTGGTCCGGTGGCTACCGAAGACGAGGCGCGCGAGGAACGCGTGCGCATGACCAAGCTGCGCCAGACCATCGCGCGCCGCCTGAAGGACGCCCAGAACACGGCGGCCATGTTGACCACCTACAACGAGGTCGACATGGGCCCGGTCATGGACCTGCGCAAGCAGTACAAGGACCTGTTCGAGAAGAAGCACGGCGTGAAGCTCGGCTTCATGGGCTTTTTCACCAAGGCGGTCTGCCACGCGCTGCAGGAAGTCCCGGCCGTCAACGCCGAGATCGACGGCACGGACATCATCTACAAGAAGTTCTGCCATATCGGCGTGGCCGTGGGCACCGACAAGGGCCTGGTGGTTCCGGTGGTGCGCGATGCCGACCAGATGTCGATTGCCGAAGTCGAGAAGGAAATCGGCAACCTCGGCCGCAAGGCCCGGGACGGCAAATTGGGCATGGCTGATATGACCGGAGGAACCTTCACCATCTCCAATGGCGGGGTGTATGGTTCGCTCATGTCGTCGCCGATCCTGAACGCGCCGCAGTCCGGCATCTTGGGCATGCACAAGATCCAGGACCGTCCGATGGCCGTGAACGGTCAGGTGGTCATCCGCCCGATGATGTATCTGGCGCTGTCATACGACCACCGGATCGTCGACGGTAAGGAAGCCGTGACCTTCCTGGTCCGCGTCAAGGAAAGCCTGGAAGATCCGCAACGCCTCGTTCTGGATCTTTAATCAAAGACCTGAACCCGGGGAGGTCCGGATCATGAGCCTGGAGTTTCTTATCACCGCCCTTGTGGTCGTCCTGGTGCCCGGCACCGGCGTCGTCTACACCGTGGCGGTCGGGCTCGGAAAAGGGCGGCTGGCAAGTGTGGCGGCCGCCATCGGCTGCACCTTCGGCATTCTGCCGTCCATCCTGGCCTCCGTCCTCGGGCTGTCCGCCCTGCTGCACACCAGCGCCCTCGTGTTTCAGGTTCTGAAATACGCGGGCGTGGCCTATCTTCTGTATCTGGCCTGGCAGACCCTGAAGGACCGGGGCCCGATGGATCTGAAAGCAGACGACGGCCGTGCGAAATCGCCGGTCTCGATCGCCGTGACCGGCGCTCTGATCAACATTCTCAATCCCAAGCTGACGGTATTCTTCCTGGCCTTCCTGCCGCAGTTCTTGACCCATGACGCTACCCACCCGGTTGTCGAGATGCTGTCGATGGGGGGCGTGTTCATGGCCATGACCCTGGGCGTCTTCATCGTCTATGGCCAGTTCGCGGGCCTCGTCGGCCAAAAGGTGCTCGGAAGCGAGCGGGTGCTCACCTGGATGCGCCGCTCGATCGCGGCGACCTTCGCCGCTTTCGGATTGCGTCTGGCCCTGACGGAACGGTGACGGGGAGAGGATGTCGTGGTGAAACAGGATGGCAGCCCGGACGGTGTCTGGGCCGGCGGCAGGGCGTCCGAACGCCTTGTGCGGATTTCAATAAAGTAGCGGGCGGGCAGGATCGTGACACACACCGAAAATGTAGTCCTGGTGACCGGCGGCAGCCGGGGAATCGGCGCGGCCGCCTGTCTGCGGGCCGCAGAACTCGGCCACGGGATCCTGGTGAACTACGTCTCGAACAGGCAGGCCGCCGAAGAGGTCGTCGCGCAGATCGAGCGCGCCGGCGGCAGGGCCCGGGCGGTGCCGGGCGACGTTCAGTCCGAAGCGGACGTGCTTGCCATGTTCGCCGCAAGCGATGATTTCGGCCGGCTCGTCGGGCTGGTCAACAACGCCGGCGTCGTGGACCGTCATCTGCGGGTCGACGAGATGACGCTCGAACGGCTGAACCGCATGTTCGCCATCAATCTGGTCGGGTCCTTCCTGTGCGCCCGTGAGGCGGTGAAGCGCATGTCGACCCGTCACGGCGGCAAGGGCGGTGCCATCGTCAATATCGGGTCGGCCTCCTCCAAGCTCGGATCGGGAAACCAGTATGTCGACTATGCCGCCTCAAAGGGCGGCATCGATACGATGACGGTCGGTCTGGCACTCGAGGTCGCCACGGAAGGGGTGCGGGTCAACGCGGTCCGTCCCGGCATCATCGATACCGAAATTCATGCCTCCGGCGGCGCGCCCGACCGGGTGGCGAAAATCGAATCCTCCCTTCCCATGAAGCGGGCGGGCACGGCGGACGAGGTCGCCAAGGCCATCAAGTGGCTCCTGTCCGACGACTCCAGTTACACAACCGGCGCGATCCTGGACGTCTCCGGCGGCCGCGCCATTCTTCCCTGATCCGAACGGAAAACGAACCAAGAGCAAAGGCAGAGGCAACCGAAATGTCCCAATACGATCTCGTCGTCATCGGAACCGGCCCGGGGGGGTATGTCTGTGCGATCAAGGCGGCCCAGCTCGGTCTGAAGGTAGCTGTTGTCGAAAAGCGCGCCACCCACGGCGGCACCTGTCTCAACATCGGCTGCATTCCGTCCAAGGCGTTGCTGCATGCCTCGGAAATGTTCGAGGAGGCCGGTCACGGCTTCGACGTGCTCGGCATCAAGGTCAACAAGCCGAAGCTCGACCTGCCGGTCATGATGAAACACAAGCAGGATGTGATCGACTCCAACGTCGGCGGGGTCGGCTTCCTGATCAAGAAGAACAAGATCGATGCCTTCCACGGCACCGGCAAGATCCTGTCCGCAGGCAAGGTCGAGGTGACCGCCGAGGACGGCAAGGTCTCGCAGATTGAGGCAAAGAATATCGTCATCGCCACCGGCTCCGACGTCATGCCCCTGCCGGGTGTGAAGATCGACGAAAAGCAGGTGGTCTCCTCCACCGGTGCGCTGGAGCTTGACAAGGTTCCGGGCAAGCTGGTCGTCGTCGGCGGCGGGGTGATCGGCCTCGAGTTGGGATCGGTCTGGAACCGCCTCGGCTCCCAGGTCACCGTGGTCGAGTTCATGGACAAGATTCTCGGACCGATGGACGGCGACGTCTCCAAGCAGTTCCAGCGCATGCTGAAAAAACAGGGCATGGAATTCAAGCTGTCCTCGAAAGTGACCGGCGTTGCCAAGAAGGGCAAAGGCCTGGCCGTGACGGTCGAACCGGCTGCCGGTGGCGACGCGGAAACCATCGAGGCCGACATCGTGCTGGTCGCCATCGGACGCAAGCCCTACACCGAAGGCCTCGGCCTGGAAGAAGCCGGTGTCGCACTCGACGAGCGCGGCCGGGTCAAGACCGACGGTCACTACCGCACCAACGTGGATGGCATCTATGCCATCGGCGACGTGATCGTGGGGCCGATGCTGGCGCACAAGGCCGAAGACGAAGGCGTTGCCCTTGCCGAAATGCTGGCGGGTCAGGCAGGCCATGTGAACTACGACGTCATTCCGGGCGTGGTCTACACCCAGCCGGAAGTGGCCTCCGTGGGCAAGACCGAAGAAGAACTGAAGGCAGCCGGCGTCAATTACAAGGCCGGCAAGTTCCCGTTCGCGGCCAACGGCCGGGCACGCGCCATGAACCACACCGACGGCTTCGTCAAGGTTCTGGCCGATGCGGAAACCGACCGGGTGCTCGGCGCCCATATCGTCGGCTTTGGCGCAGGCGAGATGATCCACGAGGTTGCCGTCCTGATGGAATTCGGCGGCTCGTCGGAAGACCTCGGCCGCACCTGCCACGCGCACCCGACCATGTCGGAAGCCGTCAAGGAAGCGGGCCTCGCCACCTTCTTCAAGCCGATCCATACCTGATCGGAAGACAATTGATTGACAAGAAGGCCGGGCAATCGCCCGGCCTTTTTATTTAGTGGAGACCGTCAATGGTCTCCCCGACACTGGCCGTGATCGCCGAAGGCTTTCAGTACATTGCAGTCGGCGACCTGTTGATGACCGTCGCAGCTTGCTGCGATGCGGACAAGTTCGCTTTCCAGCTTTTTCAGATGGGAAATCCGCCGCCGGACGGCGGTAAGCTGTTCGATGGCGATCCGGTTGGCATCCTCGCACGGGCGATCGGGATGTTCGCTCAGCTCCAGGAGTTTGCGAATTGCCGCCATCGGCAGCCCGAGGTCCCGGGCATGCTTGATGAAGCCGAGCCGGTCGAGGTCGGCCTCACCATACCTTCTCTGGTTGCCCTCACTGCGCACGGGGGCGGCAAGCAGGCCTTCCTTTTCATAATACCGGATCGTCGGGATCTTGACGCCGGTCTGCCGGGACATATCGCCGATCGAAAAATCCATGATCACCCCTTGAAGCTCTAGTCGCTATAGGTTGTAGATGGGAAAGCAGACAGGCCTTTGCCACCGGAAACAAGGAGATACTTTTATGGGTTCCTGCTGCGGACACGATCACTCGGCCACATTCGACGGCTTGTCGGCGGACTACAAGCGCCGGCTCTGGCTCGTGATCGCACTCAATGGCGGCATGTTTCTGGTGGAGATGGTCGCCGGTCAGGTGGCCGGCTCGAAGGCGCTTCAGGCCGATGCGCTCGATTTCTTCGGGGATGCGGTCACCTATGGCATGTCGCTGGCGGTGATTGGGGCTTCCTTGAAGATCCGCTCGACAGCGGCCCTGATCAAAGGCCTGAGCCTTTTGCTGATGGGACTTTGGGTCGGCGGATCGACAGCCTATCAGGTGCTGGTCTTCGGCGTGCCCGAAGCGGGTGTCATGGGCGCGGTGGGCTTTCTCGCGCTGATCGTCAACCTCTCCAGTGTGCTTCTGCTGGTCCGCTACAAGGACGGCGATGCGAATGTCCGCTCCGTCTGGCTGTGCTCGCGCAACGATGCCATCGGCAACGTGGCGGTGATGCTCGCCGCGCTCGGCGTGTGGGGAACCGCGACCGCCTGGCCGGATCTGATCGTCGCCGGTCTGATGGCGACCCTGTTCCTGAATTCCGCTGTCCAGATCCTGGCGCAGGCGCTACGGGAATTCCGTCACGGCCATCCGAACGCGCTCTAAGAAGCCTGCGCCTATTTGCGTTGGAGATTATAGACCTGTTCGTCGCGTGGCAGCGACCGGTCGTAGGGAACATCCAGGACATGGGTGTCCAGGATGTCGCCGAAACGGCGGACCCGGATCACCTTGCCGCCCAGGAAACCCAGAAGGGCCACCTGCAGACCGCCGCCGTCCCGGAGTTCGGCCGCGGTCCAGCCCCATTTGCAGTCGCGTGGAATGCAGGACGTGAAAGCGCGGATGCGGCTGTCGACCCTGCCGTCGTGACAGCTCGATTCGATTTCGATCCGGGTGATTTCCTTCGGTTTTGCATTCGGGTTGACCCAGATACCGTCCTCTGGAAGCGGGCAGTAGATTTGCGCCTCGGACGGGCTGGCCAGACCGATCAGGATCAGAGACAGAAACAGGAAGAGGGCAGCGCATCGGGTCGGCATCGGGCATCTCCGCGCGCCAAGGATGCAGCCCTGGTGTGAACGAATTGTTAAGATTATTTGGAGGCCGACCTGTGCCGCCTGCGAACCCCGGACGCTCGCCTGGACCTTACCTTCGTTCAGGCACGCCAAAACCCGGCGCGCAGGCTCGAAAAAGCCGCGCGGTCCGGGATTTAAGCAGGTATCGGAAGCGAATTAGCGCTTGCGGCCGCCGGCGATGATGCCTTCGCGCTGGGCGAGCTTGCGCGCAGCCTTGCGGGCGCGGCGGACAGCTTCTGCCTTTTCACGGGCGCGTTTTTCGGACGGCTTTTCGAAGGCCCGGCGGGTCTTCATTTCACGGAATACGCCTTCGCGCTGCAGCTTCTTTTTCAGCACGCGGAGGGCTTGATCGACATTGTTATCGCGGACGAGGACTTGCAAGTTGTCTCCTGACTTTCTGGTTGGTGGAATGCCCCGAGTATCGGGCACTGCGCTGGTTAGCGGAGGAGGGACCCTCCCATGAAGGCCGGGACACTACCACTTTTTCGGCAGAATGCACCCCCCAAGTCCCGGAAAATCGCTGATTGAAGGGCGTTTTTTGATTTTTATGCAGCTTCAGCTGCGCGGATGGGCCCGGTCATAGGCTTCCAGCAGCCGGGCGCTGTCGATTTCGGTGTAGATCTGGGTGCTCGACAGGCTGGCGTGGCCGAGCAACTCCTGGATCGTGCGCAGGTCGCCGCCGCCCGCCAGAAGGTGTGTCGCAAAGGAATGACGCAGCGCATGCGGTGTCGCGCTTTTCGGCAGACCGAGCGCGCCGCGCAGCTTTTCCATGGCGAGCTGCACCAGCCGCGGATTGAGCGGCCCGCCGCGCGCACCGACGAACAGCGGACCGTCCTTCGAAATCCCGTAGGGGCAAAGATCCAGATAGGTGTCGATCGCCTCCGAGACGACGGGCAGGATCGGCACCAGCCGTTCCTTTCCGCCCTTGCCTTTGATCCTCAGCGTCTTCGTTCCCTGACGCGGCGCCGTGCCGCCGGTGAGCGACAAGGCTTCCGACAGGCGCAGTCCGCAGCCGTAAAGCAGGGTCAGGACTGCGGCGTTGCGGGCCTCGATCCAGGGTTCGTTCTCCATGGAAAGGTCGCCGCCGGTAATGTCTCTCGCATCGCGCGCGGAGACCGGTTTGGGCAGGGACCGGGGTTGTTTCGGCGGACGGACCGCACCGGCCGCAGCCGCATTGACCTCGCCGCGCCGCTCCAGAAAGCGCAGGAAAGACCGGATGCCCGCAAGCCCGCGCGCCAGGGACCGGCTTTGGGTTCCGCCTTGCCGTCTGCGGGCCAGGAAGGCGCGGAAGTCGGCGGGTTTGAGGGCCTTGATATCCTTCAGCGCCGGCGCGCCGCCCAGGTGATCGGTGAGGAACCGCAGGAACTGCCTCAGATCGCGCTCATAGGCGATCAGCGTCTTGTCGGAAAGCCTGCGCTCGTCGGACAGATGGTCGAGCCATGAGCCGACCCTCTGATTGAGATCGGGGCGGGCGGTGACGAGAAGGGCGTCGGTATCTGCGGGGTTCGGGGACATGGCTTGATTTTAGGATAATGAAGCCAAGCGTTCGGTTAACGGGATGCCGCTATCCGATAAGATCCTTTCTCTCCACCGTCACCCCGGGCGAACGCAGTGAGACCCGGGGCCTACTCGTTTGCAGAGCCGGTGTTCTCTTGCGCGAAGCTGCGGCAAATGGATCTGCGAGTAGGCCCCGGCTCAAGGCCGGGGTTGTTTGTTTTGAGTGTGGGCCGAGGCCGTGCCTCCTCTGCAGCCGTCACCTGCAAGAACAGAATTCATGCCGCGCACTTCAGGACGCAGTCATTATGCGCCATCAATAATTGCTATGAAAAAAACCTATCAATATTATAAAATATACTATTATTTCTCTGGATATATAATAATAATCACCTTTTTAATTGAATAATATAAGAAAATTGAATTTATTATTACAAAAATAACAAGCAATGTATTTTTGAAAGATTTTCTTGTCATCTAAAAATAAAATCTAAGAGGCGTGAGTGGGAAATTACGATCATTCAACTCCATCGTGCTCACTCCAGATTATAATTACAAGAACCTCTGATACATGAATGCTGAGAGATTGGCTCGCGCATTGATATGGCAGCTCGGCCAATAGCCCGATGACAAAGAAGCCCGGCCGAAGCCGGGCTCTGCAATACTGATAACAGAAGGTCGCCTTAAAGAATACTCTGGCCGGTCTTGGCCCAGTCGGCAAGGAAGGCTTCAAGCCCCTTGTCGGTCAACGGATGCTTGACCAGTCCCTTCAGGGTTGCCGGCGGCACCGTTGCCACATCGGCGCCGATGATGGCGCAGTCGCGGACGTGGTTCGCGGTGCGGATCGAGGCGGCAAGGATCTCGGTGTCGAAGTCGTAATTGTCGTAGATGACGCGGATCTCGCGAATCAGTTCCAGTCCGTCGAGGTGGATGTCGTCGAGGCGGCCGATGAAGGGCGAGATGTAGGTCGCGCCGGCCTTGGCGGCCAGCAGCGCCTGGTTGGCGGAAAAGCAAAGGGTGACATTGGTCTTGTGGCCGTCACCAGTCAGCGTCTTGCAGGCCTTCAGTCCTTCGAGGGTTAGCGGCAGCTTGATCACCACGTTGTCGGCGATCTTCACAAGTTCCTTGGCTTCCTTGATCATCGTGTCGTAGTCGGTGGCGGCAACCTCAGCCGACACGTCGCCATCAGTGATGGAGCAGATCTCGGCGATCACTTCCTTGAACTGCCGTCCGCTCTTGGCAATCAGCGAGGGATTGGTGGTGACGCCGTCAAGCAGACCGGTTGCGGCAAGCTCCTTGATTTCAGCGGTGTCGGCCGTGTCGACGAAAAATTTCATGGGGTACTGCTCCCGTTGGGCGTGCCGGTGAGGCGGCTAAATAGGGCGGACCGGGCAAATGGTCCGTTGAATGTTTCTCTGCTCGCGGTTTCTTTACCGTAGGATGCGGTTAAGAAGAACCCCGCGATTCGAGTTTGGGTGCGATTTTTGCGGTACGTACCTCAAAAACCACTGAAGGCACATTAGGAAGCAGGACGAAGAAGCCGGTGCTGTTTGATGACGACCCGTTGCAGCGTGAGACCATCGCCAGCGTGATGGTGCCGGTCGCCGTGCCCGGTCCCTATACCTATAAGGTGCCGCCGGGCGTCAGCGTCGTGCCGGGAACCATCGTCCGCGTTCCGCTCGGCCCCCGGGAGGTGCTCGGCGCGGTCTGGGACAACCAGCCGGACCCGGCGATCAATCCGAAGAAGCTGAAGAGCATTTCCCATGTCTATGAAGGTGCGCGGCCGCTGGATCAGGACCTGCGCCGCTTCATCGACTGGGTTGCCAACTGGACCCTGGCTGCGCCGGGCATGGTCCTGCGCATGGTGCTGCGGTCGGAAGAGGCCCTGGAAGAGGAACCGCCCGTTGCCGGTGTGCGCAAGATCGAGGGAGCTGCCCCTGAACGGATGACGCCGGCGCGCAGCCGGGTGCTGGAAACCATGGAAGACGGTTTTGCCTGGACCAAGAGCGGTCTGGCCCATGCCGCGGGGGTGTCCCCTTCCGTGATCGACGGCCTGCTGCATCAGGAGGTCCTGGAGGTCGTCTCGCTTCCGGCCGCGCCGCCGCCGCCACAGCCCCAGGTGGATTTCTGCAAGCCCGACCTGACCCCGGCCCAGAAAGAGGCCGCTGAAGGCCTTGTCGAAGGCTTCGACCAGGGCGCGGCCGTCTCGCTGATCGACGGGGTGACCGGCTCCGGCAAGACGGAAGTCTATTTCGAGGCGGTGGCCGAAGCGCTCAGGCGCGGCAAGCAGGTGCTGGTGCTGTTGCCGGAAATCGCGCTGACCGAGCAGTTCCTGCGCCGGTTCGAGCAGCGGTTCGGCGTCTATCCGGCCGAATGGCACTCCGAGGTCACCCCGAAAAACCGGGCGCGCACCTGGCGTGGCGTAGCCTCCGGCGATGTCCGTGTCGTGATCGGTGCCCGTTCCGCGTTGTTCCTGCCGTTTGTCGAACTCGGCCTGATCATCGTCGACGAAGAGCACGATTCCGCCTTCAAACAGGATGATCGCGTGCCCTATTCGGCGCGCGACATGGCCGTCGTGCGCGGCCACATCTCCCGCTTTCCGGTGGTGCTCGCCTCGGCAACGCCGTCGATCGAAAGTCGGGTCAATGCCGACATGGGCCGTTACCGGCGCTTTCTCCTGCCCGAGCGGGCCTCCGGGGCCGCCCTGCCGGAACTGAAGGCCATCGACATGCGTCATCATGGGCCGGAGCGGGGCCGCTGGATCGCGCCGGAACTGTTGGCGGCCATGAAAGAGGCGCTTGCGGACGACGCCCAGACGCTTTTGTTCCTGAACCGGCGCGGCTATGCCCCCCTGACACTTTGTCGCACCTGCGGCCACAGATTCCAGTGTCCCCATTGCAGCGCATGGCTGGTCGAGCACCGGTTTCAGGGTCGGCTGGTCTGCCATCATTGCGGCCACAACGAGAAGGTGCCCGAAAGCTGTCCGTCCTGCGGCTCGTCGGAGTCGCTCATTGCCTGTGGGCCGGGTGTGGAAAGGGTTGCCGAGGAAGTCGCGGACCGGTTCCCGCAGGCGCGCACTCTTATACTTTCGTCCGATCTGCCCGGCGGGCCGGAGCGGTTGCGCCGGGAAATGAAGATCGTCGAGGAAGGCGGCGCCGACATCGTGATCGGCACCCAGCTCGTCGCCAAGGGGCACAATTTTCCGAAAATGCGCCTGGTCGGCGTGATCGATGCGGATCTCGGCCTGGCCCATGGCGACCCGCGCGCGGCGGAAAAGACCTTCCAGCTTCTGGCCCAGGTCACGGGCCGGGCCGGGCGTGTCACCGGTGGGGGCAAGGGGTTCCTGCAGACCTATTCGCCGGACCACCCGGTCATCAAGGCGCTGTTGTCTTCCGACCGGGACGCTTTCTATGCGGCGGAAATTGCGGCAAGGCAGGCGGCCGGGCTGCCGCCCTTCGGCCGGCTGGCCGCCATTGTTATCTCCGGACCGGACAAACGCTTTGCCGAAGATTTTGCCCGCGCCTTCGTCCGTGCCGCTCCGAGGGAACCCGCGATCACCTTGCTGGGGCCGGCGGAAGCGGCCCTTGCCATGGTGCGCGGACGCTATCGCTACCGGTTGCTGGCGATGGCGCCCCGCCAGATGGACCTGCAGGCTTATCTGCGCGCCTGGCTGGAACAGGCGCCCCGTCCTGTGAAGGGATTACGGGTCCAGGTGGACATCGATCCGCAGCACTTTTTATGAGCAAGAACGAAAAAAGAGCCAGAAATCGCCAAACACCGCCATTAGGCGAAGTTGCACACTGGGAAACCCTGTGCTAAGTGAGGCGCGGCTTTGGGGGAACGGTTTAACCGTCATACCTTCTGACCCTGAAATCATTCATTATTTCAATGCCTTACGAGCGGATAACTGCTTAGTGGGGCTTGAAAGACGTCAGAGAGCTCGGACCTGGTGACTGACAACGTATCTCTCGTATCCGGCGTGGCTAAGCGATATGCGTCCGCCCTCCTCGATCTAGCCGAGGAAACAGGCGTGACTGCCGACGTGGAACGGGATCTTGGCAAATTTGAGGGCTACCTCAATGAAAGCGAAGATCTCATCCGTCTCGTAAAGAGCCCGTCGTTCAGTGCAGAGGAGCAGATTTCTGCTCTGGGTGCACTTCTGGACAAGGCCGGTATTTCCGGTCTTGCTGCTAATTTTGTGAAGCTGGCCGCCCAAAACAGGCGCCTCTTCGTCCTTCCTGACATGATCAAGGCGTTCCGCGCCCTGCTTGCGGAAAAGCGGGGAGAGGAAACGGCAGAGGTGACCTCCGCCGCGCCGCTCTCGGATGATCATGTCAAAGCCCTGACGGAAGCTCTGGCTTCTTCTCTGGGCAAGTCCGTAAACATCGCAGCGAAGGTTGATCCTGCTCTGATCGGTGGCCTTGTGGTCAAGGTCGGGTCCCGCATGATCGACACGTCGCTGCGTACCAAGCTCAATTCAATCAAGTTCGCGATGAAAGAGGTCGGCTGATGGATATTCGGGCCGCGGAAATCTCCGCTATCCTCAAGGACCAGATCAAGAGTTTCGGCCAGGAAGCCGAAGTTTCTGAAGTCGGTCAGGTGCTGTCCGTCGGTGACGGTATTGCTCGTGTTTACGGTCTGGACAAGGTCCAGGCCGGTGAAATGGTCGAATTCCCGGGCGGTATCCGGGGTATGGCGCTGAACCTCGAAACCGACAACGTCGGCGTCGTGATCTTCGGTTCCGACCGTACCATCAAGGAAGGCGACACGGTCAAGCGGACCGGCGCCATCGTGGAAGTTCCGGTCGGCAAGGGTCTGCTCGGCCGCGTTGTCGACCCGCTCGGCAACCCGCTGGACGGCAAGGGCCCGATCGAAGCCACCGAAAAGCGCCGTGTGGACGTGAAGGCACCGGGCATCCTGCCGCGTAAGTCGGTGCATGAGCCGATGTCCACGGGCCTCAAGGCCATCGACGCCCTGATCCCGGTCGGCCGCGGCCAGCGCGAGCTGGTGATCGGCGACCGCCAGACCGGCAAGACCGCGATCATCCTCGACACCTTCCTGAACCAGAAGCCGCTGCACGCAAGCGACGACGAAAACGTCAAGCTGTACTGCATCTACGTGGCCATCGGTCAGAAGCGCTCCACGGTCGCACAGTTCGTGAAGACCCTGGAAGACGCAGGCGCTCTTGAATACTCCATCGTCGTTGCCGCGACCGCTTCGGACGCCGCTCCGCTGCAGTACCTGGCGCCGTTCGCCGGCTGTGCGATGGGTGAATACTTCCGCGACAACTCCATGCACGCCGTGATCGGCTACGACGATCTGACCAAGCAGGCCGTTGCCTACCGTCAGATGTCCCTGCTGCTCCGCCGTCCGCCGGGACGTGAAGCTTTCCCGGGCGACGTCTTCTACCTGCACTCCCGTCTGCTGGAGCGCGCCGCGAAGCTGAACGAAGACAACGGCAGCGGATCGCTGACCGCTCTGCCGGTCATCGAAACCCAGGGCAACGACGTGTCCGCGTTTATTCCGACCAACGTGATCTCGATCACCGACGGTCAGATCTTCCTGGAAACGGATCTGTTCTACCAGGGTATCCGCCCGGCCGTGAACGTCGGTCTGTCGGTCTCCCGCGTGGGCTCGTCCGCTCAGATCAAGGCGATGAAGCAGGTTGCCGGTCCGATTAAGGGTGAACTCGCCCAGTATCGTGAAATGGCCGCCTTCGCCCAGTTCGGTTCGGATCTCGACGCCACCACCCAGCGCATGCTGAATCGCGGTGCCCGCCTCACCGAACTCCTGAAGCAGCCGCAGTTCTCGCCGCTGAAGACCCAGGAACAGGTTGCGGTCATCTACGCCGGCGTGAACGGCTATCTGGATCCGCTTCCCGTGAACAAGGTTCGCGAGTTCGAAGAGGCCTTGCTGCTGCACCTGCGCGGCGAACATGCCGATCTTCTGGACGCGATCTGGGAGAAAAAGGCACTCGATGACGAACTGACGGGCAAGCTTAAGGCCGTGCTCGACAGCTTCGCCAAGAACTTCGCCTGAGAACGCAGTCGGGATAAGGAGCAGGGGCGGCCATGCCGAGCCTGAAGGACTTACGAAACCGCATCGCTTCCGTGAAGGCGACGCAGAAAATCACCAAGGCCATGCAGATGGTGGCCGCGGCGAAGCTGCGTCGTGCTCAGGAAGCTGCGGAGGCCGCCCGGCCCTATGCGGAACGCATGGAGCAGGTGCTGGCCAACCTCGCAGCGGCATTCGAAGGCCGCGACGATGCACCGAAGCTGATGGCCGGCACCGGCAACGACCAGGTTCATCTCCTGGTGGTTGCTACGGCCGAACGCGGACTGTGCGGTGGTTTCAACACCAATATCGCCAAACTGGCACGTGAAAAGGCACGCAGCCTGATCGCCCAGGGCAAGACGGTGAAAATCATCTGCGTGGGCAAGAAGGGTTATGATGCGCTCAAGCGGGACCTTGGGTCCCATGTGATCAAGACCGTTGATCTGCGCAGCGTGAAGAACGTCGGATTCTCGAATGCAAACGACATCGGCACGGACATCCTGTCGATGTTTGCCGACGGCGAATTCGATATCTGCACGTTGTTCTATTCGAAGTTCAAGTCGGTGATCGCTCAGGAGCCGACGGCCCAGCAGCTCATTCCGGCCCATATCGAAGCCGCGGAAGGTGCGTCCGAACAGGGCGGCGCCGCAGCGGTCTACGAATATGAGCCGGACGAAGCGGAGATCCTCGAGGATCTCCTGCCGCGCAACATCTCCGTTCAGGTTTTCAGGGCTCTCCTGGAAAATGCTGCAAGTGAACAGGGCGCGCGTATGTCCGCAATGGACAACGCGACCCGCAACGCAGGCGAAATGATCGACAAACTGACGATCAGCTACAACCGCCAGCGTCAGGCACAGATCACGACGGAACTGATTGAAATTATCTCGGGCGCTGAAGCGCTCTAACGGGATCGATACGAGGATTAGGGATATGGCTGACAAAAAGGTCGGACGGATCACCCAGGTCATCGGCGCCGTTGTCGACGTCAAGTTCGATGACCACCTGCCGTTGATCCTGAACGCTCTTGAAGCGGACAACCATGGCGTTCGCCTGGTGCTGGAAGTTGCCCAGCACCTTGGCGAGAACACGGTTCGTACCATCGCGATGGACTCCACCGAGGGTCTGGTTCGCGGTCAGGAAGTGGTCGACACCGGCAGCGCGATCGAAGTGCCGGTCGGCGACGGTACGCTGGGCCGCATCATGAACGTGATCGGCGAACCGGTGGACGAAGCCGGCGCAATTCCGCATGACGCCAAGCGCGCCATCCACCAGGAAGCTCCGGAGTTCATCGAACAGTCCACCGAAGCGGAAATCCTGGTTACCGGCATCAAGGTCGTGGACCTTCTGGCTCCCTACGCAAAGGGCGGCAAGATCGGCCTGTTCGGCGGCGCCGGCGTGGGCAAGACGGTTCTGATCATGGAACTCATCAACAACGTCGCGAAGGCGCACGGCGGTTACTCCGTGTTCGCAGGCGTTGGCGAGCGGACCCGTGAAGGCAACGACCTTTACTGGGAAATGATCGAATCCGGCGTGAACAAGGAAGGCGGCGGCGAAGGCTCCAAGGCAGCCCTCGTTTACGGCCAGATGAACGAGCCCCCCGGAGCCCGTGCCCGTGTTGCTCTGACCGGTCTGACCGTTGCAGAACACTTCCGCGACCAGGGTCAGGACGTGCTGTTCTTCGTGGACAACATTTTCCGCTTCACCCAGGCCGGTTCCGAAGTGTCCGCGCTTCTCGGTCGTATTCCTTCGGCCGTGGGGTATCAGCCGACGCTGGCAACCGACATGGGTGCCATGCAGGAACGCATCACCACCACCACCAAGGGCTCGATCACGTCCGTTCAGGCCGTGTACGTTCCGGCCGATGACTTGACCGACCCGGCACCGGCATCGACCTTTGCCCACCTGGACGCAACGACGGTTCTGAACCGCTCGATCGCGGAAAAGGGCATTTACCCGGCCGTGGATCCGCTGGATTCCACCTCGCGTATGCTCGACGCCCGCATCATCGGCGAAGAACACTACGAAACCGCCCGTGCGGTTCAGGTGACCCTGCAGCGCTACAAGGCGCTCCAGGACATCATCGCCATCCTGGGCATGGACGAACTGTCCGAAGAGGACAAGCTCACCGTTGCCCGCGCCCGTAAGATCGAGCGTTTCCTGTCCCAGCCGTTCTTCGTGGCCGAGGTCTTCACCGGTTCTCCGGGCAAGCTCGTGGCTCTCGAGGACACGATCAAGGGCTTCAAGGGTCTCGTCAACGGCGAATACGACCACCTTCCGGAAGCGGCCTTCTACATGGTCGGCTCCATCGACGAAGCGGTCGAGAAGGCTCAGAGACTGGCTGCGGAAGCTGCCTGATAAGACAGAGATCGGGCGCCTTCAGGTCGAAGGCGCCCGTTCCTGAATTCGGACCGGCGGTTTCGCCGCCGTCCGCACCAGACTGACAAGGGACATGCCAAATGGCTGAGTTATTCCAGTTCGAGTTGGTCTCGCCGGAGCGCCAGCTCCTGTCCGAACAGGTTCTCGAAGTAATCGTTCCCGGTACCGAAGGTGAATTCGGTGTTCTGAAGGATCATAGCCCCTTCATGTCCACCATTCAGGCCGGCATTCTGAAGGTGCGCCGCGAACAGGGCGCAGGCTTGGACGAATATTTCGTTCGCGGCGGTTTTGCCGACGTGGCTACCGGTGGTCTGACCATTCTGGCAGAACAGGCAATCGCGGTCGAAGACCTGAAGGTCGAGCACCTGGACGAGCAGATCAAGAACGCTGAAGACGACGTTGCCGATGCCAAGGACACCGAAACCCTGCGCAAGGCCCAGGACACCCTGGCACGGCTGGTCGATATCAAGGATTCGCTGAAAAAGATCTGATTTCCCGCGCATCGCGCGTGAGGACGGATTTTCAGAACGCGGCCCATCGGGTCGCGTTTTTTGTTTGCCTGACCGTTAAAGTCCGCCCGACTGATAAAAATGGGCCCAAAAAAAACCCGGCCATTTGGCCGGGTTCAAAAATTTCACACCAGAAACGCGATCAGGCGGCAATGCGCTTGAAGGTATTGGTCATACCGCCACCGGAACGGTTGCGGCGGCGCTCTTCTGGCGGGATGTAAACCAGGGCGCGGTGTTCGTCGCAGTAGGACACACCGGCTTCAACCCGGTTGTTGCACGGGAACGAGTAGTTGCCGGCATCGCCTTCTGCCCATTTGCAGCAACCGGGACGCGGGAGGCTCAATGAAGTCATGTTCTTTTCCTTCTTTTTCTACGCGCGGCAAAAAGCGCTCGAGCATCCTCTCTTCGAGGATCCGAACAGCCTTTGCGATTATCGGAGTTATAGTCACGTTCGCCGCGCGTAAATCCGCCCGATGGACGGTGAGCGCCGAACGCAAGAGTTAGATAGTGGAACAGTCACAAAATTGCAATAGTTGCTCCGCATGGAGGCTCTGCGACTGATGCATAGCTTCCGCTATAGCTAAGCACTTCTGCAAAAACAGTGTTACCAGTCAGTTATTTATTGCAAATCGCGACGTCTCGTCTCACCTGTCCGATAATCTGCCTCCGGCCTGTTCCAGGGCCTCGGGCGTATCCAGGTCGAGACGGGCAGCCGCGCCGATTTCATGTTCCAGAACGAATTCCGGATTTTCCGCAATCAGATGTCTTGCTCCGATATCGCCGCGCAGGGTCTTGAGCGCGTCAAAGAAACGTTTGTCCCAGAGCACCGGATTGCCTCTCTTACCCTCCGCCGTTGCAGTCACGATCAGGGCATTGGGACTGTCGGCGTAGCTGCCGATCATGCCTTTCAGGGTTTCTGACGTAATCCGCGGCATGTCCGCCAGCAATATGAGGACCGCATCCACGGAAGGGTCCAGCGCTTCCATACCGGTGCCAATCGACCCGGCCATGCCTTCGGCGAAATCCGGATTGTGAACCACGTCGATCCCGTAATCCGATATTTCCGCCTCGATCCGGTCGGCCATGTGGCCCGTGACCAGAATGGTCTGCACCAGATCCGCGTCTTGCGCGGCTTCCACGGCATGCCGGACAAGGGTCTTGCCGTCCAGTTCGGCGAGCAACTTGTTGGGACCGCCCATGCGGCTCGATTTTCCGGCCGCCAGGATAATGGCGCCGATTTTGGGCTTGTCAGGCACCGTCTTGACCTCGCGTGGTTGCGGCCGCGTTCCGATTTCCATCAAAAGGCCGCCGACGCCCATTCCGGTAATGTCCTGGGCGGTGACCTCCAGTCCGGCGAGCTTCCGATCGAGGACCCAGTCGAAGCCGTTTTCCTTGGGGCTGCGGGCGCAGCCAGGCGCTCCAATGACCGGCAGGCCTTCGTAAGTCCCGATCATAAGCAGGTTGCCCGGATCCACGGGCATGCCGAACTGCTCCACCGTCCCGCCGGCACGCTCGATCGCCGCCGGCAGAATATCTTTCCGGTCGACGACGGCCGAAGCTCCGAACAGGATCAGAAAATCCGCACCCTGCCCGGCAAGCTTCGCCATGGCCTCGGCGACGGCTTCTTCCCGGTGGCCCACCCGCTCTTCTGAGAGGATCGTACTGCCGCTCGCGGCAAGGCGGGCTTCCAGCACGCGCCGCGTCTTATCCATGGTGCTCGGCTTCAGGTGCGGCAGCCTGGTTGCGATCAGCCCGACCCTGCGGGCCTTGAACGGGGCAACCTTGAGGGCGCCCGAAATCCGCTCCTCGGCTTCGGCAACGAACCGTGCGGGCGCTGCAAAGGGAATGATCTTGGCGGTCGCGACCATGCGTCCGGCCAGGACCCTGGCGTATTCGGGCAGGGTGGCGATGGTGATCGCCGGGTCGATCCGGTTCATCGCATCGACCGCTTGCCGGTCGATCACGAGGACCCCGGCCTGTTCCGCATAGAGGTTGACCCGGCCTGTGAAGGGAGCGTCGCTGATCAACCCGCCGCCGTTGGCCGCCCTCGCGATGCGGTCTGCCGCGAGATCTTCATTCAAATCATCCGCCGCCAGACAGGCCACGGTAACAGTTGAGACGCCGGCCTGCTGAAGCGTTTTTATATCGTCCGCGCTGAGCACGCGCCCCTTCTTGAACGTGGCGGTTCCGGTCCTGGTGGAATGGGCAAGGACGCACCCTTCCGCTTCCAGGATCGGCCTGGGGCCGAATTCCATCAGGCGGCCTCCGGTTCCTTGCGCAGGGCGGCAATCACCTTGCCAAGCACAGCGACGGCAATCTCGGCCGGCGATGCGGCGCCGATATCGAGCCCGATCGGGGCGTCGATCCGATCAATGTCCGCTTGCGCGATTCCCGCTTCCAGGAAACGTTCCACCCGTTTGGCGTGGGTCTTCCGGCTGCCGAGGGCGCCGACGTAGAAGCAACCGGCCTTCAACGCTTCCTGCAGCGGCAGGTCGTCGATCTTCGGATCGTGGGTCACTGCGGCCACGGCGGTAAAGGCGTCGAACGGCATGTTCTTGAGGACATCCTCCGGCCACTCTGCAATCAGCGTTTCTCCGGGGAAACGCTCCTTCGTGGCAAAGGCGGTGCGGGGGTCGATGATGGTCACGTCGAAACCCGCGATTTCCGCCATTGGCGCCAGCGCCTGAGAAATATGAACCGCGCCGATGATGACCAGCCGGGGTGGCGGGACGGAAACCGTGAGGAACATGTTGCCGCTTTCGGTTTCGATCATGCCGGATTTTCCGGACCGGAACCGCTTTGTCAGGTCTACGTGCAACGGATCGGCCGAAAAATCGGAGCTTCTCCTGATCAGCCGTTGTTCGCCGCTCGCCATGTCGGTGACGAGGATCGTCGCCCGCCGGGCCGTGCGTTCTTCGTTGAGTGCGGAGAGAAGGGAAAGGTCCATCGATCAGCTACGCTCCGTTGCCAGTTTGAGCCCAAGCCCCACCAGGATCGATCCGGTGATCCAGCGGCTCACATCCTGCCACCGGGAAGACCTGCGAAGCTGTTTTTGAACCTGGGAGGCAAACAGCACGGTGAAAATATCGGCCGACGTAAAACTCAGGTTCACCATCGTGCCCAGGATCAGGAATTGGCCCCAGACGGGAAGGGCGGCATTGGCATCGACAAACTGGGGCAGGAAGGCGATGAAGAACACCGCGACCTTGGGATTGAGAACTTCCACGATCACGCTGTCGAGGAACGCACGCCGACGGCTGCGCTTCGGCAGCTCGGGCGTTGGCCCCGCCACCGTACGGGTCCGGATCATCTGGATGCCGAGCCAGACGAGATAGGCGCCGCCCGCGAGCTTCAAGGCAGCATAAAGGGCCGGAACGACGGCGAAGACCGCCGACAGACCCAAGGTCGCGGCGATCACATGGACATAGCAGCCGATGTGGATACCGAACGCGGCCCAGAAGCCCGCGGCGCGCCCGCGCGACAATGTCTGCGCGGCCGTGTAAAGCAGGGCCGGACCGGGAAAATAGGCGAACAGAAGGGTCGCGGCGGCGAAGGCCATCAGGGTTTCATAGGCTGGCATTTCTGGTTTCCGGTTCAGGCAATCGGTTCGACATAGACGCTGATGCGTCCGCCGCAGGACAGTCCGACGCGCCATGCGGTTTCGTCGGCGACACCGAATTCGAGCGTCGTCGGCTTGCCGCTTTCAATCACGTCAATGGCCTCGGAGACCACGGCGCCTTCGACGCAGCCGCCGGAGACCGATCCCTCGAAATTGCCGTCCTCGTCGATGACCAGGTGGGAACCGACCGGCCGCGGCGCGGACCCCCAGGTTTCGACCACGGTCGCAAGCGCGACCTGCCGCCCGGACCGGCGCCATTCCTCGGCGGTGCCGAGCACATCGGTTGTTGATGACTGGATATCGTGGGTCATGAAAGAATTCTCCCTCTCGGGAAATATAGACCCATTGAATTCAGATGAAAGCGCCGCGTCGCGAAAAGTGCGCATGAAAAAGCGGCGCCCCGTTTCCGGTGCGCCGCTTCGTGTCAGGGGAAACCTGTTCGTCTTATTCGGCAGCCGAGCGCAGCACCGGGGCAGCGTCGCGCACGTCGCCGTCCACATGCGGCTCGAAGGTCGCGAAGTTGTCGATGAACATCTGCACCAGCTTGGCGGCCTGGCGATCGAAGGCTTGCTTGTCGTCCCAGGTTTCCCGCGGGTTCAGGATCCTGGAATCGACGCCCGGCACTTCTTCGGGAACCGCGAAGCCGAAATACGGGTCGGTGCGGAAGGTCGCGTTCTTCAGCGAGCCGTCGAGCGCACCGGCCAGCAGCGTCCGGGTTGCCTTGATCGGCATGCGGCTGCCGACGCCATAGGCGCCGCCGGTCCAGCCGGTGTTGACCAGCCAGCAGTCCACATTGTGTTCGGCGATCAGGTCGCGCAGCAGGTTGCCGTACTGGGACGGATGCAGCGGCAGGAACGGTGCGCCGAAGCAGGTGGAGAAGGTGGCCTGCGGCTCGGTCACGCCACGCTCGGTGCCGGCGACCTTGGCGGTGTAGCCGGAAATGAACGTGTACATGGCCTGGGCCGGGGTCAGCTTGGCGATCGGCGGCATGACGCCGAAGGCATCCGCCGTCAGCATGATGATCGTCTTCGGCATCGGGGCCGTGCCGGTCGGGCTGGCGTTGGAGATGAAGTGGATCGGATAGGCCGCGCGGGTGTTTTCCGTCTTCGAATCGTCATCGAAGTCCGGAACGCGGTTCTCGTCCAGAACGACGTTCTCCAGGACGGTGCCGAAACGCTGGGTCGTGGAATAGATTTCCGGCTCGGCTTCTTCCGACAGCTTGATCGTCTTGGCGTAGCAGCCGCCTTCGAAGTTGAACACACCGGTCTTGCCCCAGCCGTGTTCATCGTCGCCGATCAGGGTCCGGTTCGGGTCGGCGGAAAGGGTGGTCTTGCCGGTGCCCGACAGGCCGAAGAAGATCGCGGTGTCGCCTTCGGAACCCACATTGGCGGAGCAATGCATCGACATGACGCCCTGCAGCGGCAGCAGGTAGTTCAGGAAGGTGAAGACCGACTTCTTCATTTCACCGGCATAGGACGATCCGCCGATCAGCACGATCTTGCGGGTCAGGTCGCAGGCGATGACGGTTTCGGTGCGGCAGCCGTGACGCTCCGGATCGGCCTTGAAGCTCGGCAGATCGATGATCGTCATTTCCGGAATGAAGCCGGCGAGTTCGGACGTTTCCGGACGCAGCAGCAGGTTGCGGATGAACAGCGAGTGCCAGGCGTATTCGGTGTAGACGCGAACCGGCAGCCGGTAGGCCTTCTCGGCGCCGCCATAAAGGTCCTGCGCGAAGAGTTCCTTATCCTTCACGTGTTCGCGGAAATCGGCGAAGAGCGTTTCGAAGTGGTCGAGCGACATGCGCTGGTTGTTGTCCCACCACACGGTATCCGCCGTGTTGTCGTCGACGACCACGAACTTGTCCTTCGGAGACCGGCCGGTGTGCATGCCGGTATCGGCGACCAGCGGTCCGTTCGCTGCAATCTGAGCTTCGCCGCGCGAGATCGAATGCTCGTAAAGTGCAGGCTCGCTCTGGTTCCAATAGATTGCCTTCAGACCCTCGAGTCCGAAAGTCTCGACGCCGTGAGAGCCATTCCTGACACCTACTTCCTGCATATCCCGCTGTCCTTGTGAATTTGGCGTTTCCTGCCCTAGGGGCGGCAAGTAATAATTTGTTAAGCCACGCCTGCGAGCGGTGGCGAAACTAGTGGATACGCAGGCATCCAACAAGACTGCGGGGCAATTGAATCGTCGGTTTAATCGATTAAATACAATCAACCTGCGTGAGATGATTAATTTGCTTTCCGAATAAATTCATTCCAGAAGGACCATTCGAGGTTCGCACCAAGAAATGCCGTTCATTTGGAGCAGCATACGTAAATAGACTGATATCGGGAGGCGGGGACTGCTGGTGCCCGGACTGCAACTCAAAGTGCCGCGAACTGTACGATTGCCATATTTTATGCGCATTTAGCAGGCCAAAGGCTTAAGAACTGTCGAGGGGGCCGATACGCGGCCTGTTACCTGAAAGATACGGATCCAGATTATGCCGACGATTGCATTGGTAGATGACGACCGCAACATTCTGACTTCGGTTTCAATCGCCCTGGAGGCGGAAGGCTATCGGGTGCAGAGCTACACGGATGGCACTTCGGCCCTGGAGGGGCTGCAGGGCGATCAGCCGGACCTGGCGATTTTCGATATCAAGATGCCGCGCATGGATGGCATGGAACTGCTGCGCCGCCTGCGCCAGACCACCGATCTGCCCGTGATCTTCCTGACCTCGAAGGATGACGAGATCGACGAATTGTTCGGCCTGAAGATGGGCGCGGACGATTTCATCCGCAAACCGTTCTCCCAGCGTCTGCTGGTGGAGCGTGTCCGGGCGGTGCTGCGCCGGGTTCAGCCGCGCGATGCCTCGGCGCCCCGGGATGCGGCCGACAAGCTCCTGGAGCGCGGCCAGCTCGTGATGGATCCGGAGCGTCATACCTGTACCTGGAACAACAAGCCGGTTACCCTGACGGTGACCGAATTCCTGATCCTGTCGGCGCTCGCACAGCGTCCGGGCGTGGTGAAAAGCCGAAACGCCCTGATGGATGCGGCCTACGACGATCAGGTTTATGTTGACGACAGGACGATCGACAGTCACATCAAGCGCCTTCGCAAGAAGTTCAAGGTCGTTGACGACGATTTCGACATGATCGAAACGCTTTACGGCGTCGGTTACAGGTTCAAGGAGGTCTGAAGACCCCGTCCATGGCGGTAGAGAGCGAGAAGGCGGAAGGGGCGGCTGCGCCGGAAGGTGCGCCCGAGCGATCCCAGTTGCGCAGGCTTGGCAACAAGCGGATCCGGCGCCGGCTGCTCAACCGGTTCGGCCGGATTTTCGGCACCTATGTGCTTTCCTCCCTGACCCGGCGGATCGTCGCGATCAATCTCGTCGGCCTGGTCGCGCTCGTTGTCGGCATCCTCTATCTCAACCAGTTTCGCGCCGGCCTGATCGATGCCCGGGTGCAAAGTCTGCTGACCCAGGGTGAGATCATCGCAGGTGCGATTGCCGCCTCCGCCACCGTCGACACCGGCGCCATTACGGTCGATCCGGAACGGTTGCTCCAGCTCCAGGCTGGCGAGAGTATCGCGCCGGGCAGCGATGACCTCGACACGCTCGACTTTCCGGTGAACCCGGAGCGGGTCGGGCCGGTCCTCCGGCGGCTGATTTCCCCGACCAAAACCCGGGCCCGGATCTATGACCCGGACGGGATCCTGATCCTGGATTCGCGCCATCTTTATTCCAGTGCTCAGATCCTGCGCTTCGATCTTCCTCCGCCCAATGCGGAGGAGGACAATCTGTGGGACAGGATCTGGCAGTCGGTCAAACTCTGGCTGAGGCGCGGCGACCTGCCGCTTTATCAGGAAGTCGGCGGCGGCGACGGCCGGGCCTATCCGGAAGTGGAAGCGGCCCTTGCGGGCTCGCCGGCAAGCGTCGTCCGTGTGTCTCCGCGCGGCGAACTGATCGTCTCCGTGGCCGTGCCGATCCAGAGGTTCCGCGCGGTCCTCGGCACGTTGCTGCTGTCGACGCAAGGCGGCGACATCGATGCCATCGTGCGCGCCGAGCGTATTGCCATCATGCGCGTCTTCCTGGTCGCGGCAACGGTGACCACGCTTCTGTCGATCCTGCTGGCCGGCACCATCGCCGGACCTGTCCGGCGCCTGGCTGCCGCCGCCGAGCGTGTCCGCATGGGTTCGACTTCCCGTCAGGAAATTCCCGAATTCGCCGAGCGACAGGACGAGATCGGCCATTTGGCGCGGGCGTTCCGGGAAATGACCCATGCGCTCTACAACAAGATCGACGCGATCGAGCAGTTTGCGGCCGACGTGGCGCATGAATTGAAGAACCCGCTGACATCGCTGCGCAGCGCGGTGGAGACCTTGCCGCTGGCGAAGTCGGACCAGTCCAAGGCACAGCTTCTGGAGATCATTCAGCACGACGTGCGCCGCCTCGACCGGCTGATTACGGACATTTCCGATGCCTCCCGCCTCGATGCCGAACTGGCGCGCGCCGATGCCCAGAAGGTCGATCTGGCCGACTTGCTGCGCGCCATTGCCAATGCCGCCAACCAGCGTGCGGAAGGCGATATGGCCGAAATCCTGGTGACTGTTGCCGATGCGCAGGGCCCCTCGCCCTATCAGGTCATGGGTCACGATATCCGTCTGGGCCAGGTGATCAGCAATCTTCTCGATAACGCCCGTTCATTCTCGCCGGAAAACGGAACGGTCCGGATCGGCCTGAGCCGGTCAGGCTCCATGATCCGGATTACCATCGATGACGACGGTCCCGGCATTCGCGCCGAAAACACCGACCGTATCTTTGAGCGCTTCTATACCGACCGCCCGGATGGCGAGGGCTTCGGCAACAATTCCGGTCTGGGCCTGTCCATCTCGCGTCAGATCATCGAGGCCTACGGCGGAACGATCGACGCGGCCAACCGGACGGAAGACGACGCCAAGACGGGCAAGAGCAGGGTTGCGGGTGCGCGCTTCACCATTACCCTGCCGGCCAAGGCCGCGAAATGAGCACGGCGGACGGGCTTCCCCCGACCGTGCATGCTGCCTGCGTCATTGTCGGAACGCGCGGTATTCTGCTGCGCGGCAAATCGGGCACCGGCAAGTCGAGCCTGTGCGATCTGCTGGTCGAGGCCGCAGGAACCAAGGGGCACTTTGCAGCCCATGTTGCCGATGACCGGACCTGTCTTCGCCGGGAAAACGGCAAGGTCGTCGCGTCGCCCGCCCCTGCGATCGCCGGAAAACTGGAAGTGCGGGGCCTCGGTATCGTCGAGTTGACCAACGAGCCGGAGGCGGTGCTTCATCTTGTTGCCGACCTTGTCCCTTCCGGGGAGTTGGAAAGATATCCCGAGGACGAGGCGCTGTGTGTCGAGCTTGAAGGCGTTGACCTTCCCTTTGTCGGGCTCGAGGAAGGCCGGCCGATGGAGAATCTGCGCCGTTTGCGCTGGAGGATGCGCGGGCTTTTCCCCAAAAGCCCCGATTACATCTGACCGCATGGCCTTTTTTACTTGCAACGGGCGGGCCTCTTGTCGACAGTGCACCCAGACGTGAAACGGGCCTTGTGTCCGTATTCGCCTCATCAAGCTGGATCAGGGTACGTATGATCGGTCTCGTATTGGTAACCCACGGGCGTCTTGCAGAAGAATTCAAGGCGGCATTGGAACATGTGGTCGGACCCCAGGAGCAGGTCGAGACGATCTCCATCGGTCCTGACGACGACATGGAACAGCGCCGACAGGATATTCTGAAGGCGGTCGAATCGGCCAATTCCGGTCAGGGTGTCGTTCTGCTGACGGACATGTTCGGCGGGACGCCCTCCAATCTGGCGATTTCCGTCATGGACGGGAAGTCGGTGGAGGTCGTGGCCGGTGTCAATCTGCCCATGCTGATCAAGCTCGCGAGCGTTCGCGGAGACCGGGGCCTTGCGGACGCGGTGGATGAAGCACGCCAGGCCGGACAGAAATACATTTCCGTCGCAAGCCAGGTGCTGTCGGGCCAGAACTGACGGAAATTACGGCCCGTGACCGCCCAAAACCTCGAAAAAGAACTGACCATCGTCAACCAGCGCGGCTTGCACGCCCGCGCCTCGGCCAAGCTCGTGAAGCTGGTCGAGGGGTTCGATGCGGCGGTCAATGTCTCCAGGGACGGACAGACCGTCGACGGGACGTCGATCATGGGACTGATGATGCTTGCTGCCAGCCCCGGCTGCTGCATCCGCGTGTCCGTCTCCGGTGCGCAGGCCGAAGAGGCCATGGCAGCCATTACCGCCCTTGTGGAGGACGGCTTCGGCGAGGCGGACTAGCTGCGAGCCTGCCGTCGTGTTCGACGGCAGGCCGGTTTCACTGGTTTGCCTGTATATGTTTCCCGATAAGGCCGTTGCCTTCCAGGGCGAAAGCCGCCAAACCGTCTATTGAGATTTACATCAGGAGATTTTATGGCGAACCCTCCGCAAGATCGGCGCCTTGAGGCAGCCAGGGCAGCCTTGTCGCACATTCACGATGCCCTTGAGATGGAATTCGGCTTCGAACTTTGGGATGGATCGACCATTCCCGCCGATGCTCCGGCTGACGGTTTGAGGATTGCGTTGTCCGAAGCCGCCCTGCCGCGGTTGCTGCGCCGGCCCGGCGCGAAGACGCTGATCGATCTCTATACGGAAGGGCATATCGATCCGCGCGGCGGCAGCATTTTCGATCTTGCCGACAAGCGTCCGCGTGTGCGCAGTCGCGAATTCCGCAAGCGGCTGAATAAGAAGCTGATCCTGAAGAGCGCGTTGCCGCTCCTGTTCGGGCCGGGAAAAGGCTCGGCTTCTCCGGTTGTCTCCGGTCTGGATGCAGGGCGGGAAGCGGACCGGAGCTCCGGCAGTGCGAAGAGCGACATCGCCTTTCACTACGACGTCTCGAACGAGTTCTACCGCCTGTTTCTCGATCCGATGATGGTCTACACCTGCGGCTATTTCGCTGACTGGTCGAACGATCTGGCGACGGCCCAGACCGACAAGCTGGACATGATTTGCCGCAAGCTGCGCCTGAAGCCGGGCGATCGGATGCTTGATATCGGCTGCGGCTGGGGCGCACTGATCTGTCATGCCGCCGAGCACTACGGCGTCACCGCCTTGGGCGTGACCCTGGCAGAAGAGCAACTGGAGCTGGCGAGGCAGCGGATCGCGGAGCGCGGACTGGAAGACAGCGTGTCGGTCGAACTGAAGGATTACCGCGATCTGACGGGCCAGTTCGACAAGATTTCCTCCATCGGCATGTTCGAACATGTCGGGATTGACAACCACGACGCCTATTACCGGGAGGTCCACCGGCTGCTGCGGCCCCGCGGTATTTATCTGCATCATGCCATTACACGTAAAGGCAAGAAGGACCTCAAGGCGTTTCGCCACAAGCGGGCGGAATACAAAGCGATGGTGCGCTACATTTTCCCCGGTGGTGAAGTCGATCATATCGGCTGGACGCTGACCAACCTCGAGCACAACGGCTTTGAGGTCCATGACGTGGAAGGCTGGCGGGAGCATTATGCACGCACGACCCGCCTGTGGGCGGAGAACCTGGCTCGGGAGAAAGAGGCCGCCATCGCGGAGGTCGGCGAACCGAAATACCGGCTTTGGCTGCTTTATCTGACGGGCGTGTCCCTGAGTTTCCAGCGTGGCACCCTGTCCATTTTCCAGACTGTCTCCTCGAAACGGGACAAGGGGCCGTCCGGTTTGCCACCGAGTCGGGCGGACCTTTATTCATGAGCTGTAAATGATATAAAGAAATCTTTATATCCGCATTGCTAGTTGATGAGCTGCACGCTATAACACCGCCTGTATACATCGGGAGGCGTGCTGCCTCCGTGAGGCGGCTTGCCGTTCGGCAACCCGTATCCCCATCACCAGGCCCGGCCGAATGCCGGTCCGGGCAAACTTCAGGACGTTTTTATGAACGACTATATCGTTAAGGACATCGGGCTCGCTGACTGGGGCCGGACCGAAATCGAGATCGCTGAAACCGAAATGCCGGGCCTGATGGCCTGCCGCGAGGAATTCGGTGCTTCCAAGCCGCTGAAGGGCGCGCGCATTGCAGGTTCCCTGCACATGACGATCCAGACGGCTGTCCTCATCGAGACCCTGGTTGCCCTGGGCGCCGAAGTGCGCTGGGCGTCGTGCAACATTTTCTCCACCCAGGATCAGGCCGCCGCTGCAATCGCCAAGGCCGGCGTTCCGGTCTTCGCCATCAAGGGCGAGACGCTGGAAGAATACTGGGACTACGCCGACAAGATCTTCGACTTCGACGGCGGCGCCAACATGATCCTCGACGATGGCGGCGATGCGACCCTCTACATCCTGATGGGCGCTCGCGTCGAAGCCGGCGAGACGAACCTCATCGAAAACCCGACGTCTGAGGAAGAGGAATGCCTCTTCGCGCAGATCAAGAAGCGCATGGCCGCGAACCCGGGCTGGTTCACCAAACAGCGTGACCTGATCCAGGGCGTGTCGGAAGAAACGACCACGGGCGTCATGCGCCTTTATGAAATGCAGAAGAAGGGCCAGCTGCCCTTCCCCGCGATCAACGTCAACGACAGTGTCACCAAGTCCAAGTTCGACAACCGTTACGGTTGCCGTGAATCGCTCGTCGACGGTATCCGCCGCGGTACCGACGTCATGATGTCCGGCAAGGTTGCCGTCGTCTGCGGCTACGGCGACGTCGGCAAGGGGTCCGCACAGTCTCTGGCAGGTGCCGGCGCGCGTGTGATCGTGACCGAAATCGACCCGATCTGCGCCCTGCAGGCGTCCATGGACGGTTACGAGGTCAAGACCATCGAACAGGCCCTGCCGGAAGGCGACATCTATGTCACCGCGACCGGCAACAAGGACATCATCACCTTCGAACACATGAAGGGGATGAAGGATATGGCGATCGTCTGTAACATCGGCCACTTCGATAACGAGATCCAGGTCGCTGCCCTGAAGAACACCAAGTGCCGTCCGGTCAAGGACCAGGTCGACCTGTACGAGTTCCCGGATGGCAAGCGCATGATCCTGTTGTCCCAGGGCCGTCTCGTGAACCTCGGCAACGCCACCGGCCACCCGAGCTTCGTGATGTCTGCCAGCTTCACCAACCAGGTGCTGGCGCAGATCGAACTGTTTACCCGTGGCGAGCAGTACAAGAACGAAGTCTATGTGCTGCCGAAGCACCTCGACGAGAAGGTCGCCCGTCTGCACCTTGAGAAGCTCAGCGTGACGCTGACCGAGCTGACGGATTCCCAGTCGGATTACCTGGGGATTAACAAGGCTGGCCCGTTCAAGCCCGAGCACTACAAGTACTGATATGCATCACCCGCCCCACTACATCTGGTGGGGCGGGTGAAATCCTGCTCGACGTCTTTTGAGTCGAATTTTTAAGAATTTAGCATTTCCGTTAACTTTTCAGAAACTGACTCTTCTTCGCGATTCCCAAAAAGGTTATGGTTTTAGCGAATCAGTAGCCATGAGGCACACGCTTCTGATTCAGCCCGTATTTACGGGGAAAACGGCGGCTAAGGGGATCATGGAATGCCGGCAGGCAGCTATGACGGCGCGCGTGAGAACGCGACGTTGCGGGGAAGGATTCTAACATCGGTAAGGTTGGTGAGCTCTGCTGCCGCCGCGTCGATGATTTCCGTTCCTGCCGCATGGTCTGCCGAACTTTTCCCTGTCACCTCCGTAGAGATCAATCCCGACACGATGGTTCTGTTCGGTGCGGTCGGCGGCATGTGTGCCTTTGCCGTCACCACCGCGATTGCGCTGGTCCGTCATAAACAACAGTCCGCGAAAATCGCCAAGGCGATGAAACGCGAGGCCAGCGATCTCAGGTTCCAGGTCGACCGGCTGGAATCCATGCTCAATACCGACGAGCAGCGGGTGGTCGTGTGGACGGGCAACGGCGCGGTGCCGCAGGTCTGGGGCGTGCTGCCTGAGGAATCCGGTGTGCCGCGCAACGAAGCGCAGCTGCTGTCCTTCGGCAACTGGCTGACCGCCAAAGGTTCCGCAGATCTGGAAGAATGCCTCGACACCCTGTTCAACACCGGCGAACAGTTCTCCACGACCCTGAAAACCCGGACCGGCACCTACGTCGAAGCGGCTGGCCGGACCACCGGCGGCGCCGTTGTGCTGCGCTTGCGTGATCTGACCGGCGAACGCCAGATGCAGGCCGAGCTTGCGGCCCGCAATGCCCGGATCTCAGGCGAGCTCTATATGCTTCATGCCCTGTTGAACGCGATGCCGGCACCCGCCTGGCAGCGCGATGCGGAAGGCAAGCTGATCTGGGCGAATGCCGCTTATGCCCATGCGGTCGACGCGCCGGATGCAGCCTCCGCCCTGCGCGATGGCGCACCGTTCCTCGATGCCGCCGCGCAGGAAGCCATGGCAAGCGAACGGGACGAGGACGGCAGCTTCCATGCCCGTATTCCGATCGTGGCCGCCGGTAAGCGCTGCGTGTTCGAGGTCACCGACGTGTCCGCCAACGTGGGCAGCGCGGGGGTCGCGGTCGATATCAGCGAACTCGAACAGGTCCGCAAGGAACTCGCCCGCGCCGAGGAATTCCACGGCCGCACGCTCGATCAGCTTGCAACCGCGGTCGCCATCTTCTCCGCCGACCGCAAGCTGCAGTTCTACAACGCCGCCTTCCGCCAGCTGTGGGACCTGGATCCGGCCTTCCTGGAAAACAGCCCGGAGGACGGCGCGGTCCTCGATGCGCTGCGGGCCGCAAGAAAGCTGCCCGAGCAGGCCGATTATCGGGTTTGGCGCAACAAGATGCTCAACAGCTACCAGTCCCTGGAGGCCCAGGAGAGCTGGTGGCATCTGCCCGACGGCCGCACCCTGCGCGTCATCGCAAACCCGCATCCCCAGGGCGGCGTGACCTATATCTACGAAAACGTCACCGAACGCCTCGATCTGGAAAGCCGCTACAACGCCTTGGCAAGGGTTCAGGGCGAAACCCTGGACAACCTGTCGGAAGCCGTTGCCGTGTTCGGCTCCGACGGCCGTCTCCGTCTTTGGAACCCGGCCTTCGCCCGCATCTGGAACCTGTCGGAAGACATGCTCTCCGACATGCCGCATGTGAAGAACGTGGTCGATGCCTGCGCCAAGCGCGAGGACGAGGTCGAGGCCTGGCAGCAGCTTGCCGGCAGCGTTACCGGTCTGGTGGACAATCGCATGCAGGCCGCCAACCGCATGGAGCGCCACGACGGCTCGGTTCTGGACTACGCAACCGTTCCGCTCCCTGACGGCGGCACGCTGGTGACCTTCGTCGATGTCACCGACAGCGTGAATGTCGAGCGTGCCCTGGTGGAAAAGAACGAGGCGCTCGAGCAGGCCGACCAGCTCAAGAACGCCTTCATCCAGCACGTCTCCTACGAGTTGCGCTCGCCGCTCACCAACATCATCGGCTTCGCCCAACTCCTGACCGATCCCAAGTTCGGCGAGCTTTCCGACAAGCAGGGCGAATACGCCGATTACATCCGCTCGTCTTCCTCCGCCCTGCTGGCGATCATCAACGACATTCTCGATCTGGCGACCCTCGATGCGGGCATCATGGAGCTGGACCTGAGCGAGGTCGATGTCGCCGCAACCGTGGAAGCCGCCGTCGAGGGATTGAAGGACCGGATCGCCGAGACGCAGATCACGCTGCACACCCATGTGCCCGACAATGTCGGCACCATCCTGGCGGACGAAAAGCGCCTGCGTCAGGTGCTGTTCAACCTGATTTCCAACGCGATCCGCTATTCCGATGAACATGGCGTGGTCGATGTCAGCTGCGACCGCAAGGACGAAAACGTCGTTTTCGTCGTCCAGGACCATGGCCACGGCATCCCCGCCGATGTGCTGCAACAGGTGTTCAACCGCTTCGTCGGTCACGACACCGGCTCCAAGCGCCAGGGCGCGGGCCTTGGCCTCGCCATCGTCAAGAGCTTCGTCGAACTGCACGGCGGCAAGGTGGAAATCGATTCCGAGGAAGGCAAGGGCACGACGGTCACCTGTATCTTTCCCGCCAAGCCGGAACTGACCGGCCGCATTGCTGCCGAATGAGCGGGCAGGACCATGTCCGGCCCGGAACTTCGTGACATTTCCGATCCCTTCCTGTCGCTCGTCCTGAAGGATGAGGCGGCGACCGTTCGTCTGGCGGAAGACCTTGCCGCCAGTCTGTCTCCGGGCGACCTGATCGCGCTCTCCGGTGACCTCGGCGCCGGCAAATCCACCTTCGCCCGCGCGCTCCTGCGGACATTGGCTGACGACGAAGATCTGGAAGTCCCGAGCCCGACCTTCACCCTGGTTCAGACCTACGACTTCGACCGGTTCGCGGTTTCCCACTTCGACCTCTACCGGCTGGAAGAGCCGGAGGAACTGGAGGAACTGGGACTGGACGAGCTGCTGGAGACCGGCGCGGCTCTGGTCGAATGGCCGGAGCAGGGCGGGGACCTTCTGCCCGGGGGCGCTCTCTGGCTTCGCTTCGAGGCCGGGGAAGACGACGACAGCCGCCGTGTCCGGTTTGCCTCCGACAAGGCCGACTGGCCGGAGCGCCTGAACCGGACGCTGGAAATCCGGCAACTGCTGACGCAATCCGGCCTTGGTGCGGGACACCGCCATCACCTGACGGGTGATGCCTCTACCCGCAGCTACGAGCGGGTCTCCTCCGACAATGGGGCCGCCGTCGTCATGAACTGGCCGGAGCCGACAGGGGAAGCCGGATCCGAGGCTGCGCTCGCTTATAATCGCCTCGTCCATCGTGCGCCCGGTGTTCGCGCTTTTGTCGCCGTCGGTCAGGAACTTCGCCGAAAGGGGTTTGCCGCGCCTGCGGTCTTTGCGTCCGATCTCGATGCAGGGCTGCTGGTGCTGGAGGATCTGGGTTCCGGCAGCGTGCTGTCGAACGGGACGCCGATCGCGGACCGGTATGAGCAAGCGGTTCTTGTTCTGGCGGAGATGCATGGTGTTCAGTGGCCGAAGGCTGTCCGCCTGCCCGACGGTTCTGAATACAGTGTCCCCGTCTATTCCCGCGAAGCGCTGCAGACGGAGGCCGATCTTTATCTCGACTGGTATGTGAAATATGCCACCGGTACGGCGGCGAGCGCGTCTGCGCGCGAGGACTTTCACCGGCTCTGGCAGTTCGCTTTCGACGCCATTGCCGATGCCGAAACCGGCTGGGTGCTGCGCGACTATCATTCGCCCAACCTGATCTGGCGGGAGGATCGGGAAGGAGCGTCCCGGGTGGGGCTGATCGATTATCAGGACACGGTGATCGGGCCCGTCGCCTATGACGTCGCCTCGCTTCTGCTCGATGCCCGCGCCGACATTCCGCAAGCTCTGGAAAAAGACCTCTATCAGGCCTATGTGCAGGCGAGGCAATCCGCCGATCCGGATTTCGATCAAGCCGGCTTTTCCGCCGCCTATGCGGTCATGGGGGCCCAGAGGGTCACCAAGATCCTGGGGATATTCATCCGCCTGGCTGAACGGGACGGCAAACCGGCGTATCTGGATCATTTGCCAAGGATGCAATCTTACCTTGACCGGGTTCTGATGCATCCTGTTCTGTCGGATCTGAAGCTCTGGTATGACGGGAATCGCGGCTAGAAGCCCGAGCGGTTCCGGAAACCGAAACTGGAACGGGAAATGAACGAGAAGACGTTTCGTCCTTCGAAAGCAATGATCCTGGCCGCCGGCCGGGGCAAACGGATGCGTCCGATCACTGCCACCACACCGAAGCCGCTGATCGAGGTCAACGGCAAGGCCCTGATCGACCACGGGCTCGACCGGCTCGCGGCAGCCGGGGTCTCTTCCTGCGTCGTCAACGTCCATTACCTTGCCGACCTGGTGGAGGTTCATGCCCGCCGCCGCAAGGACATGGAAATCCTGATTTCCGACGAGCGTCAGGAACTGCTCGAAACCGGAGGCGGCATCAAGAAGGCGCTGCCGCTCCTGGGCGATCGGCCGTTTTTCCAGCTCAATGCCGACACCGCCTACTGGATCGAGGGCGTGAAGCCCAACCTGGAGCACATGATCGATGCCTGGGACGAGAGCCGCATGGATGCGTTGCTTCTGGTGGCGGAAACCGTGAAGTCGGTCGGCTATTCCGGCCGGGGTGATTTCGATTTCGATATGGCCAAGGACGGCTCCCTGATCCGGCGTCCGGAACGCAGCGTGACGGCCTTTGCCTATGCGGGGGCGGCGATCCTGCATCCCCGTCTCTTCGAAGGCGCTCCGGAAGGGCCCTTCTCCATGAACCTCCTGTTCGACAAGGCGATCGAAGAGGGTCGGCTTTTCGGGGTGGAGATGGAAGGGATCTGGCTGCACATCGGCACGCCGGATGCGATCCGCGCCGCCGAATACGCCGTGCGCGACAGCGCCGCCTGATCGATGCCGGGCCAGGGAACACCACCTCGCATTTTTACCATCCCGCCTTCGGTTCCCTTCCTGAGGCGCCTGGTCGAAACCCTGGCCGACGGCACCCTGATCCCGGGCTTCCGCCCGCTCGACGACCCGCTTCTCCTGTCGGCCGCAACGCTCTACCTGCCGACCCGCCGCGCCGCGCGGCTCCTGCCCGACCTGTTCCAGGAAGTTTTCGGTGGGCGTCCCGTCCTGCTTCCCGCTATCCGGCCGCTTGGCGATGTCGACGAAGATGCCCAGGCCCTGTCGGCGGAAGCCGATGGCGAACCCCTGCCGCCCGCCATGCCCGTGCTGGAACGCCATCTGGCGATGACGCGCCTTGTCATGGCATGGAAGGGCGCCTTGCGCCGCGAGGCCCTGAACCTGCGCTCCGACGAGCCGCTCGGCGTGCCGGCCTCTGCCGCCGATGCCGCCTGGCTTGCCGCCGATCTCCTGACGCTGATGGACGAAATCGAGGTGGAAGAGGCGGACTGGTCCGATCTCGCCGGCCTGGTGCCGGACGACTACGCCCGCTACTGGCAGATCACCCTGGATTTTCTGAAGATCGTCCAGGAGGCCTGGCCGGGGCATCTGGCCGAACAGGGCCGGATGGACCCGAAGGCGCGCCGTTCCGCCCTCATTCGCCGGGAAGCCGAGCGCCTCGCCGCTGAGCCGCCCAAGGGACCGGTGATCGTTGCCGGAACCACCGGCTCGGTACCGGCAACCGCAGCCCTCCTGAAGACCGTCGCCAGACTGGACAACGGCGTCATCGTTCTGCCCGGTCTTGATATGCACATGGACGACGCCTCCTGGACGGCCCTTGGCGGCCGTCCGGCAGGCGCCGACTTCCGCACGTCCGTATCGGTCCCCGGCCATCCCCAATTCAGCCTGAAACTGCTTCTGGAGACCTTGGGGCTCACCCGCAGGGATGTCCATGTTCTCGGCGCCCTTCCGGAAAAGAGCCTCATCGATCGCGAGGTGATTGTTTCTGAGGCCTTGCGCCCGGCGGAAACCTCCGAGAACTGGATGGCGTTCCTGGCAGGGTTTCCCGAAGCCCAAAGACGGCAGGCGCTGTCGGATGTCGGGGTGATTACCGCCCGCAACGAGGCCGATGAGGCCTTGAGCGTTTCCGTCGCCCTGCGTGAGGCGCTGGAAAGAGGCGAGACGGCAGCCCTTGTGTCGCCGGACCGGATGCTGACCCGACGGGTCGCAAGCGAACTGGCCCGCTGGCAGATTCAGGTGGACGACAGTGCAGGCCGCCCGCTCGACCAGACGCCACCGGCAATCCTCGCCAGCCTGGCCGCGAAACTTGCCTTCAACGGCTGTGAACCGGTCGATCTGCTGTCGCTCCTGAAGCACCCGCTTGCCCGCCTCGGCCTTCCGATCAAGGACATGCGCGCCGCCGCCCGCGCGCTTGAACGCGGCGTTCTGCGCGGGCCGAGGGCAAGGCCCGGAACCCAAGGCCTGAGGGATGCCGTTGCCGCCAGCCGTGAGACCGCAGGGACCGCATCCCATACGCCGCGCTGGAAGAAGATCCACGAGGCGGACTGGGAGGCCATCGGCGATCTGGTGGACCGCCTGACGCACGCTCTGGCGCCGCTGGAGGATCTTGCCGACAGCACGGACAGCTTGAACGTTGCCGACCTTGCCCGCGCGCATGCGGAGGTGCTGAGCCGGATCGCCCGCGATGAGGCAGGCTCCGACGCGGAGCTTTTTTCAGGCGAAACCGGCGAGGCGCTTGCGCTGATGTTCACCGGCCTTCTGGAAGCACAGAACAGCGGCCTGGAACTGAAGCCTTCCGAGTGGCCGTCCGTGTTTCCGGCACTGATGTCGGGAACGGCCGTACGCCGCCGGCTGCCGGGAGATCCGCGCATCCAGATCCTCGGCCCCATGGAAGCCCGCCTGCAGGCGCCCGACCTGGTGATCCTCGGCGGCCTCAACGAGGGCATCTGGCCGCAGCGCACCCGCAACGATCCCTGGCTCAACAGGCCGATGAAGCGCGACCTCGGCCTCGATCCGCCGGAGCGCCGGATCGGCGCCTCCGCCCATGATTTCGTCCAGGGGCTCGGTGCCAAACGAGTGCTTCTCTCCCGCTCCGCCCGCGCCGACGGCGCGCCGACCGTTGCCTCCCGCTGGCTGCAGCGGCTGTTGACTCTGGCCGGTCCGGACATCGCAAAGGAGATGGAAGCGCGCGGAACCAGATATACCGACCTTGCCGGTCTGCTCGACCGTCCGGAGGGCCCCGTGCGCTCCGCGCGCCGTCCGGAGCCGATGCCGCCCCTGGCCGCGCGGCCGAAGGGCCTGTCCGTCACCGAGATCGAACGTCTCGTTCGCGACCCCTATGCCATCTTCGCCCGGCATGTGCTGGAGCTCCAGCCGGTCGACCCGATCGGCGGGGAACCGGATGCCGCCGACAAGGGCACCATCATCCACGACGCGCTGGCGCATTTCTTAAGCGAATGGACCGGGCCCTTTGACGACAGCGCGGTCCGCCGCCTGATCGAAATCGGGGAAGACCTGTTTGCGCCGCTTGAAGCCTTTCCGGCGGTCCGGGCTCTGTGGTGGCCGCGTTTCGTGCGCATTGCCGGCGGCTTCGTCGCCTTCGAGGCGCAACGTGCACCGGCGGTCGAAACCCGGTTTCTGGAAGTCTCCGGCGGCGCGGAACTGGCCCTGCCGGGGATCGAGTTCCGCCTGCGCGGACGCGCCGACCGGATCGACCTGATGACAGACGGCACCATCGCCGTCCTCGACTACAAGACAGGTCAGGTACCCTCGATCAAACAGGTGGAAAGCCTGCTGTCGCCGCAGATGCCACTGGAGGCAGCGATGATCCGGCGGCTCGGCTTCAAGGACGTGCCCGGTGACCGGCCCGTCTCCGAACTCCTCTATCTGCAACTCAAGGGCGGCTCCGATCCCGTTGCGGCCCTGCGCCGCGATCCCAAGGAAAAAGATATTTCCGATCTGATCGAGGAAGCCTGGACGCGGCTGGAGCAGCTGATTGCCCACTATGGCAAGGAGACCACCGGCTATCTGTCCCGGGCGCGGGTGCTGCGTGAGCGGCAGATCGACGGGCCTTACGATCATCTGGCCCGTGTCCAGGAATGGTCGGTCGGATCGGAGGAGGGCGAATGAGCGGCTTCCAGATCCCCGAACTGACCCGCAAAAGGCAGGATCTCGCTTCCCAGCCGCGCGCCTCCGCCTGGGTGAGCGCCAATGCCGGTTCCGGCAAGACCTTCGTGTTGTCCCGCCGGGTGGTGCGACTGCTGCTCGACGGCACCGATCCCTCGCGCCTGTTGTGCCTGACCTTCACCAAGGCGGCTGCCGCCGAAATGGCGACCCGTGTCTTCAGGATCCTGGGCGACTGGGTGACCAAGGACAATGAAGCTCTGGCAGCTGAGCTGGAGGCGGTCGAAGGCCGCAAGCCCGATGCGGAACGGATCGCCCTGGCAAGGCGTCTGTTCGCCCGCGCCCTGGAAACTCCGGGCGGCCTGAAGATCCAGACCATTCACGGCTTCTGCGAGGCGCTGCTGCACCAGTTCCCGCTGGAGGCCAATGTGGCCGGGCATTTCACCGTCCTCGACGACCGGCAGGGCGCGGAACTGATGGCCGATGCACGCGCGTCGGTTTTCCATATCGCCGAAACGAATCCAGACAGTCCCTTCGGCCGGGCGCTTGCTGCCGTCATCGACCTGATGAGCGATGCCGGGGTGGAAAAGGCGCTCGACGAACTGATTCAGAACCGGGACGCCTTCCGCCGCTGGACCGCAGACGAGGGCGATCTGGAAACCGCGCTTAGCCATCTGGCGACCGATCTCGGCGTCCGGCCTGGGATGAACCTGCGCGATCTGGACCGGCGTTTTCGCGACGAGGCCGTGCTCGATGAACTGGCGTCCCGCCGTGCCGCGGAGATCCTGGGAAGCGGCAGCAAGACCGATCAGGCGAGGGCCGATCAGCTTGTCCAGGCCTGGAAACTCTCCGAGCCCGAGGCCTTCAAGGACACCTGGCTGCCGATTTTCCTGACCGGAAAGCTGGAGCCACGGAAGTCGCTTGCGACAAAAAAGATCGTCGAAACCGCGCCGGATGTCGTCGAGCTGCTGGAGGCCGAACAGGCCCGCCTCATGGAGCTTCTCCAGGAGCGCCGGCTCGCCGTCACCTTCGAGGGGACGGCAGCGCTGCTGAGGCTCGCCGATGCGGTGATCGGTCACTACGAAAAGGCCAAGACCGCGCGCGGCTTCCTCGACTTCGAGGATCTGGTCGTGCGCACCGCCAAGATGCTCAGGGAAGCGGAAGCTGCCCAGTGGGTGCAGTACAAGCTTGATCAGGGCCTCGACCATATCCTGGTCGACGAGGCGCAGGACACCAGCCCGCGCCAGTGGGAGGTTGTCCGCTCGCTGGCGGAAGAATTCTTCACAGGCGAGGGCGCGCGCGGCCAGGTGCGCACCGTCTTTGCCGTCGGCGACGAGAAACAGTCGATCTATTCCTTCCAGGGCGCGGTGCCCGCCTATTTCGATGAAATGCGCCGGGAATTCGCAAAACGCTCGGCCGCGGCGGAAAGACTGTTTCACTCCGTCGACCTGCAGCTTTCCTTCCGCTCCACCCCGGACGTGCTCGGCGCCGTCGACCGGGTGTTCAAGGATGTGGAAGCGCATCGCGGCCTCTCGCAGGAGGTCAAGGCGCCGGTGCACGAGGCGATCCGCAAGGATCCGGGCATCGTCGAACTCTGGCCGCTCGAGACGGAAGAGGAAGCGGCGGAGCCGGAAGACTGGGTTGTTCCGATCGACCGGGTCGGCTCCGGCAGCCCCATGCTCAAGGTCGCGCGCCGGATCGCGGCGACGATCGGCAGCTGGATGCGCGACGGTACCGCCGATCCGGGCGACGTGATGATCCTGGTGCGCAAGCGCGGGCCCTTCGTGGAGGCGCTCAACCGGGAACTGAAGGAACTCGGCATTCCGGCCGCCGGCAGCGACCGACTGATCCTGACCGACCATATCGCGGTCAAGGACCTGGCGGCGCTCGGCCGCTTCCTGCTTCTGCCCGAAGACGACCTGTCGCTGGCCGCCGTCCTGAAAAGCCCGCTCATCGGCCTGAATGACGACGATCTTCTGGAAATCGCCCGCGAAACGCCGGAGAAGGAGCGGGCCGGAACCCTGTGGCAGATGCTCGTGCGCAGGGCCGAAGCAAGTCCGAAATGGGAAGAGGTCCGAAAGAAACTCGACGTCTGGCGCGGGCGGGCCGACTTCATGCCGCCCTACGAGTTCTACGCCCGCCTGCTTGCCGCGGACGGCAGTCGCCTGGGATTCCGCGCCCGCCTCGGTGTCGAGGTCGATGACGTGCTCGACGAGTTTCTGGCCCTTACCATCGCCTACGAGCAGACCGGGACGCCGGGGCTTGAAGGCTTCCTCGCCTGGATGGATGCGGCACCGACCGAGATCAAGCGCGAGCTGACCAATTCCAAGGGCATGGTCCGGATCATGACCGTCCACGGCTCCAAGGGGCTGGAGGCGAAGATCGTCTTTCTGGTCGATCCGGGCGGGGCGCCGGTCAGCGCAATCCACGATCCGGCTTTCCTGCCGCGGCAAAGACACGGCAATCCGTTGCTGCCCCCGGCCCTTGTCTGGTTGCCGGTCAAGGAAGAGCGGACACCCTGGCACGCGGAGGCCATCGACGCATTGCGGGAAGGCCAGGAGGAGGAGTACCGCCGCCTGCTCTATGTGGCGTTGACGCGGGCCGAGGATCGTCTTGTCGTCTGCGGCTGGGAGCCCAAACGCGGGGCCCATGACGATTGCTGGTACAACATCGTCGCCCGCGCTTTGAGACCGGAGGCAGACGAGATCAAAGGCACCGATGGCGAGACGGCCGCCTGGCGTTGGCGGAAGGAACAGGCGCCGGCCGCGGAACACCGTGCACCGCCTGCCGTCGAAACAGCGGCTCCTGTCGAACCCGAACAACCGGAGCTGCCGGTCTGGCTGACGCAAAAGGCGCCCGCCTTCGCCCGAAAGCCCCGGCTGCAGCCGTCCCGTGTTTTCGAGATCATGGAGGAAAAGGAAGGGATCGAACCGGTTCCCGCCGCTTCCAGGCTGGAAGCGCGCCGACAACCCGCCCACTGGCCTCTGGAAAAGGGCCGGCTCGTTCACCGGCTGCTGGAAACCCTTCCAGACCTTGCGCCGGGTGAACGGGAAGCGGCCGCCGAACGGTTTATCGCCGCCGCGCTGGCGGAGGAATTCACAGGCTACGCCGAGGCACTTCTCGGCGAAGTTCACGAGATTCTGAACGCCGCCGAATTCTCCCCGCTTTTTGCAATCTCGGCCCGGGCCGAGGTTGCGGTGGTCGGCAATCTGATCGCGTCCGACGGCAAGGAGGTGGCCATCTCCGGGCAGATCGACCGTCTGGTCGTCGAACCGGACCGGGTCCTGATCGTCGATTACAAGACCAACCTGCGCCCGCCAGTGGCGGCGGAGGGGATTCCGCCCGAATATCTTGCCCAGCTCAGCGTCTACCGGAAACTGCTTTGCGGGATCTATTCGGACCGGCCGGTGGAAGCCGCACTCCTGTGGACCGTAACCCCGTCGCTCATGATGGTGCCGTCAGAGGTTCTGGACGAGACGTTTTCGCGCCTGCGCAGCGACGGTTCGCCCGCTTGACGGATCGCCCATGGCTACCTACGTTCGGCGCAACGCGCGTGTACGTTTGTCAGCGTCCGCATGACCTATCGAAAGAGGCAAGACATGGCTACCAACAAAACCACTGACGCTACGTTCGAAGCAGACGTTCTGAAGTCTTCCGAACCGGTCGTCGTCGATTTCTGGGCGGAATGGTGCGGCCCCTGTAAAATGATCGCTCCTGCCCTTGAAGAAATCTCGGAGGAAATGTCGGGCCAGGTGAAGATCACCAAGCTTAACATCGACGAGAACCAGGACATGGCCATGAAATATGGCGTCCGCTCCATCCCGATGCTGATCCTGTTCAAGGATGGCGAGCCGGCTGCAAGCCAGGTTGGCGCCGCGCCGAAGGGCAAGATCGCCGACTGGATCAAGAGCGCGCTCTGATTCCAAAACGGGCCGCAGAGGCCTTTGGACCAGTCGTCCCGCATCGGCGGGTGACATGATCGGAGGTTTTCAGGCGGGTATGCTTATGGCATATCCGCCCGAGCCGTTTAAACCGACCGAACGCAATCTTACGGACCACATATGAGCAACGACAACACTACCCCTGAAGATCAAGAGCCCGAGGTCGCCGCTCAGGCTGCGGAAACCGCCGCCGAGGACGCATCTGCGGACAACGAGGCTGTTGATCCGATCGAGGCGCTGAAGGCGGAAAACGCCGAGCTCAAGGATCGGGCCCTGCGTGTCATGGCGGAAATGGAAAACCTGCGCCGCCGCACGGAAAAGGAGCTGAAGGACACCCGGCAATATTCCGTCGCAGGCTTTGCACGCGACATACTGACGGTCTCCGACAACCTGCGCCGGGCGCTCGACGCCGTGCCGGACGAACTGCGCCAGAATGCCGATGCCGGACTTGTGGCACTGCTGGAAGGCGTGGAGATGACCGAGCGCGAGCTTCTCAACCAGCTTGAAAAGAACGGCGTCAAGAAGCTCGATCCGGCGGGTCAGAAGTTCGACCCCAATTTCCATCAGGCCATGTTCGAGGTTCCGAATACGGAAGTGCCGAACAACACGGTCGTCCAGGTCGTGCAGGCCGGTTACCAGATCGGCGACCGTGTCCTCCGTCCCGCCATGGTCGGCGTATCCAAGGGCGGCCCGAAAGAAGCCCCAAAGGACGCTTCGGCGGCAGCGAAGGACGGCGACGAGGAAGCCGGACAGACGGTCGACAAGACCGCCTGACGCTTTCTAAAGCCCGATTGAACTCTATAATGCCGCTTCCCCGGACGCCGGGGAGGCGGCTTTTGTTTGGGGGCGGCATGCTGCTGCAGGTTCTGGATTATCTTGGTGTTGGCGTCTTTGCCATTTCCGGCGCCATCGTCGCGTCGCGCAAACAGATGGACTTCATCGCCTTTCTGTTCTTCGCCACCCTCACCGGAATTGGCGGCGGAACGCTGCGCGACCTGTTGCTGGGTGTGCCGGTTTTCTGGATTCACTCTAACGCGTATCTCCTGGTCTGCGTGGCGGTCAGCGTCACTATGTGGTTTTTCGCCCATATCGTGGAAGGCTTCGGAAAACCGCTCAGGTGGGCGGATGCCGTCGGCATATCGGCCTATTCGGTCATGGGGGCAGCCAAGGCGCTCAGCGTTGGCGATACGGCCCTGGTGGCTGTATCGATGGGCGTGGCGACGGCGACCTTCGGCGGCATCCTGCGCGATGTCATCGCCGGTGAGCCTTCCGCCATCATCAAGTCCGAAATCTACGTATCTGCCGCTTTTGCCGGAGCCGGTTGCTATGTGCTTCTGGCAACACTGGGGATCGGAGGATGGGCAGCGGCCGCTGCCTCGGCCGCATTGGCGTTCGTTCTGCGCGGCGGCGCCATTCAGTTCGGCTGGACGCTGCCTGGTTACAGCAGCCCGAAATCCTAATCATCGGGGAGGGGTGACTGCGGCGCGGAAATGAAAATGCCGGCCTCACGGCCGGCTATTTCAGCAGCGGGATCCGAAGTTATATCGAACTAAGCGATGCCGTCAGTCCGATAACGGCGAGGGCCAGCATTGGCAGGCCTGCCGCATAGACCAGCGTTCTGAGCATGGTCTGTTCCTTTCAAGCAGATACAGGTGTTTTGTCTGTCCTCTCTTCTCATGGCGGTATATGGGGAGGAATTGTGGATCCCGAAAGGGGATCAGCTTCTCAAAAAAACGTGTCCGGCAACCGCGAGATCCGCCAGCCCGGACGATCCGGCCGGATGAAAATGGGTCATCTGTCCGTAAAACCGCCGCCCGGCCTTCTCGCCCTTTGCCAGTTCGCGAAGGTCGGCGGCGATATCCTCGTCTGCCAGCGCTCCGGCCTCGTTCCGGTCTCCGACGAAGATCCGCACCTGGGACAGAGTGCCTTCGTCGAGGCGGCTATCCGGGTCCAGAACATCGATGTGCGCACCGGGCGAAAGGGCTGGTCCAGGCAGGTCGACAGGGGCGCGGGATGCACAGCAGATCATATCCGCCCCCGCAACCGCACCGGCCAGGTCGTCCGTCACCCCAAAGGTGATGCGTTTCAGCTTCGGATGGGTCCGGAAATTGTCGAGGAAGGCTTCCGCGCCTGCCGTCAGCAGCACGGAACGGATGTCGCGAACCGCCGCGTAGGCGGCCAACAGGCTCGGCAGCATGGGATCTGTGCCGATGACCAGCAGACGGCTGGTATCCTCTCGTGCCAGATAGCGCGTGGCCAGGGCATGCAGGGCACAGCGCCGCCAGACGGCAAGGCGCGCACCGTCGATAAGGGCGACGGGATGGCCGGTCGTGCCGGACAGGAGCAGGTAGAGGGCGGAACCCGACTGCGAGGAACCGATGTCGGGCGCATCGTCCGATTGCGGAAGCTCAAGTGTGATCCCGCAGCCGATATAGCCCCGGTCGGTGTGGCCCTGGGCCACGAAATTGGACCAGGCCGGGACCGCTTTCAGGATACCTGCGGTCTGATGAGGCCGTGCAATGGAAAAACCCGCCGGTTGCGGCACGACGACTCGGGAGCGGTAGGCACGCAACAGGGTTTCGATCAGCTCCGGATAGGCAAGTGCGCTGTCGATTTCATCGCTGGAAAGGATACGCATGCAGCAGACGCAATCAGGCGGCGTGCCTGCTGTCGGGCCCTGAAAGCTTCGGAGCCGACGACGTGGCGCCTGGTGCCATGGCTTCGGTCTGTTCGCGCAACTGATCGACTTCCCGGTGCCATTTGTCGGCTTCGCGGCGTTTGACGCGCGCTTCCTTGCGCCAGCGTCCCTGCTTGGCCCAGGCACCGAGGCCGCCGACAAGGATGCCCACGCCCAGGCTGGCGAAAATCACCCAGAACAGCGGAATGTCCGGAATGGTGAGACGCGGGTCCTGCGGGTCGAAGGGATTGAGCGACAGGGAGACCGCGTGCCGGTTGGCGACAGACAGGGGAACAAGCACCACGGCAATGGCCAGAAGAATGATGTTCTTGATAAACCGGGTCACAGGGGCCTCCTGAAGCCGTTTTCATGCAGGGACGGTGTCTCTGCCAATCTCTGCGGTTGGCAGCCGTCGATACGGATATATTCCTGTGTACCCCTTAGTCGTCGCCGTGGTCCACACCGTCGTTCAGGCGTACACGCATTTCCTTGCCGGTCTTGAAGAAGGGGACGAATTTTTCGTCGACTTCCACCTTCTGGCCGGTCCTGGGGTTGCGACCGACCCGCGCCGGCCGGTTCTTGACGGAGAACGCGCCGAAGCCGCGCAGTTCCACCCGGTCACCGCGCATCAGCGCCTCGGTAATCTCGTCCAGAATAGCATTGACGATGTTTTCGACATCGCGCTGGTAGAGGTGTGGATTTTGTTCCGCGATATGTTGAACCAGCTCTGACTTTATCATTGGCCGCGCCCCCTCGAATTATGGATTTTCGTCTGCCGCCTCAGGAGCCTGCCAAACCGATACAAGGCCGTCAAGCGTAAGCCCTCGCGGAATCAGCCCTTTAGCGGCTCCAAGACTACCTGTAAGACCTTTTGCGAAGCCTTCGCCCAGGCCCCGGCTCATGCGGCTGGCCAGCGGCAGCCCGTCCTTGTCCTCGTCAACGCTCCAGTTGATCACTGGCAGGTCCTTTGCCACGGACCGTTCCGTCTCCAGCCAGGAGATCGCTGCGTCTTCGCCGCCGATGGCATCGATCAGCTTTAGGTTCAGAGCGTTGTGCCCGCTGTAGATTTGCCCGTCGGCGCGGCTGCGGGCATCTTCTTCGCTCAACCCGCGACGTTCCGCCACGAGCTTCACGAACCAGTCATAGGAATCCATCACCAGCGTTTTCAGCATGGCGCGGGCTTCCGGCGACGTCGGCGAATAGAAGTCCGGTTCGGCCTTGAGGGGTGCGCTCTTGACCGCTTCCATCTGGACGCCCACGGTTTCCATCAGCTTGGCGATGTTGCCGAACTGGAACAGGACGCCGATCGATCCGGTAATCGAGTTGTAGCGGGCGACGATGTGGTCCGCAGACAGGGCGATCATATAACCGGCAGAGGCTCCAACAGTGCGGATTTCCGCGACCAAAGGCTTCTTTTCGGCCAGTTTGCGCAAGGCGTCGTAAAGGGCCTCGCCGCCGGTGGTGGAGCCGCCCGGGGAATTGATCGAGAGGATCACGCCCTTGACGGCCGCCGACTTGGAGATCTTTTCGATCAGCTTCAACTGGTCCCGGTTTTCCAGGATCACGCCGTCAATGGACAAGCGCGCGATATGGGCGGAGCGCTTGCCGATGCCTGCAAATCCGGCCGCGTAGGCGATGCCGGTGATGACGGCGATTGCGACCAGAAGAAAGGCGGCCCCGCGCCAAAAGGACAGTTTGCGTCGCATCCGTCTGCGGTCCACCAAGGCGTCTGCATCAAGGCTCATGTCTGACTATTTGTCCCTAACCGGATTGAATGTGAGTCTGGCCCCTAAATAGGATCAAGGCGGCCGAAAATGCAATTATTTGCAAATGTTTTAGCGAAGGTTCCCGCATTGGTCTCACCTGTTCGCATTCTCGCACTTGTGCGGGCGAATGCCTAGAGCGGCATTCTGCGATCTTTCGTTCCACCCCCGGACGGCGATCCGAAGGAAGTTTTCACGATTCCGTGATCGGTTGGCGACGAGAACCCGGGCAATGCGCAGACCGGCCCGTTACCGGACCTGTGATACGGTCCGGTGCGGGACAGGAAAACGATCTCGAGGACAAGTGCCATGCTCACACAGCCGAGCAGGTTCAGGTGGATATGGGCGGGCCCGAACTCGAGGTCCTGCACCACTGACATATGGATGCCGAAGGCCATGCCGGCGATGGCATAGAGGTAGGCTGTGAAGAAAAGCCGGAAAGCAAGTCCACGCATAATCTCCCCGACTGATCAAATGCGTCGGCGGGAGATTATCCGAAAATAGAGTGTGCGCCAGTTCTGTTCGTCACCGGCCATCGGTCGCAAAATCCCGATGGCCGGCACGCGCAGCAGATGGCTCTAGGCTATCGCGACCAGCGAGATCGCGAAGGTCAGGTCCTTGCCTGCGAGCGGATGGTTCGCATCCAGAATGACGTTGTCGTCGCCCACATCGGCGATCACCACCTGCAGGGTCTGGCCGTCCTGGGTCTGGACCTGCAGCTGCCGGCCGACCTCGAGTGGAATTTCCGACGGGAACTGGTCGCGCGGCACCGGCTGGCGTGCCTGGGGCTGAACCGGTCCGTAGGCCTTGTCGGCGGGAACGTGAACGGTTTTCTCGTCGCCGACCTTCATGCCCGGAATGGCATTGTCGAGGCCGGGAATGATCTGGCCGGTGCCGACGGTGAACTGCAGCGGATCCCGGCCTTCGGAACTGTCGAAAACGGAACCGTCTTCCAGCGTGCCCTTGTAGTGAATGGATACGGTATCGCCCGCTTTGACTTCGGTCATCGCGTGTCTCTCAATTCTGTCTGGGATTTTTTGGGGACGGTGAGTGTGCGAGGCCACGCATTTAGCGCAGGTTCTCTTGGTGTCCGCCAAGCCTAACGGCTATGGGCAAAATGTCAAAGGCCGGCGGGGACGGTCCACATGTCGTGTCCGGGCGTCATTGCTGGGTGTACTGAACCGACCATGGCGGGGAGGCCAGGACCCGCCGGGCACGCCGTTTGCGGAAGAACCTTCCCATTCGGAATTTTCCGGAACCGGTGTTCGAATCGAGTGCGGCCTCGAACGGCTGGAGGATCGCCCGGATGGTCGCGGCCGCGTAGCCGTCCGTGTCGTAGCTGCCGTCCATGAAGGTCTGGCGCTGTTGTCTCAGCGCCGCCAGGCACGGTTCCAGCGCGACCGTGCCGTTTTCATCGACATGCTGCCGGATGATCCCGATGGCGCAGTGAACCGCATGGGCCTGCTGGTTGCCGACCGACCCCCGATACCAGGCGTCCTGGATTTTCGTCTGCGCCTCGGCGGCTTCCCGGCGAACCGCCTCGTCGATATCGCAAATGCTGAGTGTGGCAGGCGTCATGGCTGTCCGGATCGTTCCGTGGTCACGGCAATGTATGCGGATAGAAGCGCGCCAGGAAAACGAAAAAGGGCGGCCCGTGGGACCGCCCTTGATGTTTGTCGTGAAACGGACCGCTTACTTGTCGACGCCGCCCCAGATGGCTTCGGCGGTCTTGACCACCAGTTCCAGCTTGCGGCGCTGGTCGTCCATGGTGACCTTGTTGCCTTCTTCCGTGGAGGAGAAGCCACACTGCGGCGCGATGCCGAGCTGGTTGATGTCGCAGTACTTGGAGGCTTCCTCGAACTTCTTCTTCAGGTCGTCGAGGCTTTCCAGTTCCGGCGTCTTGGTGGTGATGAAGCCCGGCAGCACGCGCTTGTCGCCCTTCGGCAGCAGGCGCAGCGGCTCCAGCGAACCGGCACGGTCCGTGTCGTATTCCATGAAGTAGATGTCGATGCCGGTCTTGTTGAAGATCGCATCGGCGGCCAGGTCATAGGCACCTTCGGCCGCGTGGGTGGAGACGAAGTTGCCACGGCACAGGTGCATGCCGATCTTCATGTCCGCCGGGCGGTCCTTGATCGCCTCGTTCATGGTCCAGGCATACTTTTCGATCAGCATGTCCGGATCCTGGCCGAGTTCCTGCTTGGTCGCGCGATGCTTCGGGTCGCACAGGTAGGCGAAGAAGATGTCGTCCATCTGCAGGTAGCGGCAGCCGGCGGCGTAGAACGCCTTCACCGCCTTGGCATAGGTCTTGGCCAGATCGGCGAACAGGACGTCCAGGTCCTTGTACTCGGCCGGCGCGATGTCCTTCGGATCGGTGCGGAAATGGCAGCAGGACGGACCCGGAATGGAGATCTTCGGCTGAACCTTGGTGTTTTCCGCGACGAACTTGTAGTGCTCGATCATCGGGTGGTCGTCCGGGAAGTCGAGCTTGGAGGTGATCGTCGGGAAGATCGGGCGCAGCTTGACGCCGGCGAACTGGACGCCTTCGTCGCGCTCTTCCAGATCGAGACCGGTCAGGCCGCCCATGAAGTCATAGTGCCAGAAGGAGCGGCGGATCTCGCCGTCGGTCACGGCCTTCAGACCGACCTCTTCCTGCATCTTGATGACATCGACGATGGCCGCGTCCTCGGCGGCCTTCAGTTCCTCGGCCGTCACGGTCTTGTCTTCGAAGTATCCCTTGCGGGCCGCCTTGACGGCGTCGGAGCGCAGCAGGCTGCCGACGTGATCTGCGCGATAAGGGGCTCCGGTGACAGGCTTGGTCATGTATTTCCTCCATTGCCGCGGCCGCCGGGTGCAGCCGCCATGTATACATCTCGGCGCCTTTCCTATCGCGGCAGAGCGGCGGCGTAAAGGGTGACCGCCCGCCGATGCGCCAAAATGCCGTGCCACTTGCAAACTTCGCCCCCAAAGGGGCAGGGTGAGCATTAGCCATGCCGCTTGCGCCTCTCTCCCCCTCAAGGGGGGAGACGGGTGCAGGCGGTAGTGCCGAAGCCGGGTCAGACACTGTCGGAACGCAAAAAGCCCGGCGTTTCCGCCGGGCTTTTCGATGTCGTGTGTAAGATCGGCTGGGCCGGTCTTATTCGTCGTCGCCGGCCTTCTTGAGGGCGGCACCCAGGATGTCGCCGAGGGATGCGCCGCTATCGGAGGAGCCGTACTGAGCGACTGCTTCCTTCTCTTCTGCGATTTCCAGCGCCTTGATGGACGCGGACACGCGGCGGGTCTTCTTGTCGAACTGGGTGATGCGGGCGTCGAACTTGTCGCCGACGGCGAACCGTTCCGGACGCTGTTCGGCGCGGTCGCGGGACAGGTCTGCGCGGCGGATGAAGGCCGTCAGGTCGCTGTCTGCGATCTTCACTTCCAGACCGCCGTCCTTGATCTCGATGACTTCACAGGTGACGACGGCATTCTTGCGAATTTCGCCGGCAGCAGCGGAGTCCATCGGATCGCCGCCAACCTGCTTGATGCCGAGAGAGATACGCTCTTTCTCGACGTCCACATCGAGCACCACGGCCTTGACCATGTCGCCCTTCTTGTATTCCTCGATGACCTGCTCGCCCGGACGGTTCCAGTCCAGGTCGGACAGGTGCACCATGCCGTCGACATCGCCTTCGAGGCCGATGAACAGACCGAATTCGGTCTTGTTCTTGACTTCGCCTTCGACCTCGGTGTTGACCGGGAACTGTTCGGCGAAAGCTTCCCACGGATTCTGCAGGCACTGCTTGAGGCCGAGCGAGATCCGGCGCTTGACCGGGTCGACTTCCAGGATCATCACTTCAACTTCCTGGGAGGTGGAAACGATCTTGCCCGGATGGACGTTCTTCTTGGTCCAGGACATTTCCGACACGTGGATCAGGCCTTCGATGCCCGGTTCCAGTTCGACGAATGCGCCGTAGTCGGTGATGTTGGTCACGCGGCCGGTGAACTTGGCGCCGAGCGGGTACTTGGCTTCGATGCCGTCCCACGGATCGGTTTCAAGCTGCTTCATGCCAAGGCTGATGCGGTGCGTGTCCTGGTTGACACGGATGATCTGCACCTTGACGGTCTGGCCGATGGACAGCACTTCCGACGGATGGTTGATGCGGCGCCACGCGATATCGGTGACGTGCAGCAGGCCGTCGATGCCGCCGAGGTCCACGAACGCACCGTAGTCGGTGATGTTCTTGACCACGCCTTCCACGGTCTGGCCTTCTTCCAGGCTCTGGACCAGTTCCGAACGCTGTTCGGCGCGGGTTTCTTCCAGAACGACACGGCGGGAGACCACGATGTTGCCGCGGCGCTTGTCCATCTTCAGGATCTGGAACGGCTGCGGGGTGTGCATCAGCGGTGTCACGTCGCGCACCGGACGGATATCGACCTGGGAACGCGGCAGGAACGCCACGGCGCCGTCGAGATCGACGGTGAAGCCGCCCTTGACCTGGTTGAAGATCTGGCCGGTAACCTTTTCGTTCGCTTCGAAGGCGACTTCCAGGCGAACCCAGCTTTCCTCGCGGCGCGCTTTTTCGCGCGACAGAACGGCTTCACCGAGCGCATTTTCGACGCGCTCAAGATAAACTTCAACTTCGTCGCCGACTTTCATTTCGCCGTCGCGGCCCTTGGCGCCGAATTCCTTCAGCGGCACGCGGCCTTCGACCTTCAGGCCGACGTCGATGACGGCGAGGTCCTTTTCGATTGCGACAACGATGCCCTTGACGACCGCACCTTCGTACATGTCGTTATGGGTAAAGGACTCTTCGAGAAGAGCCGCAAAATCCTCGGTGGAGGGATTAAGATCAGACATTGAAACTCCTGATGCCATTCCTGGCAGCCGCCGGCGGGTTTGTGTTGCACTCCGGATCCTCAGACCCCCGGGATGCATGTCACGCATCCTGCCATCCCTTTAAGCGTGTTGCGCGGGATGGGCCGGCGGGGCGAGAGACGGAAGATCCGGTCTCGTCTCAAGGCATGTGTCATGCCTTGCCGAATGGTGTTCCCGGGATGGTGAAGACCGGGAAACCCGGCGATACCGACCGAACACGAAAGGGGGCGCACCTGACGGTGAACCCCGCGACACCCGTGAATATGATGGGCGCTTACGCGTTGCAGGCCTGCGTAACGATATCCACAGCCGCCTGGAACGCGGTCTCTATATCCATTTCTGTCGTATCAAGCAAGTGCGCATCGTCCGCCTGCTTCATCGGCGCCACCGTGCGCTGGCTGTCGCGTTCGTCGCGCCGCTTCAGATCCGCCAGGATGGATTTGTAGTCGGCCACCTCGCCCTTGGATAAAAGCTCGTCCGTCCGCCGCCGCGCGCGCGCTTCCGGCGAGGCGGTGACGAACATCTTCACCGTGGCATTCGGGCAGACCACCGTGCCGATGTCCCTGCCGTCCAGAACGGCGCCCGGAGGCGCCTCGGCGAAGCGCTGCTGCAGCTTCACCAGTTCCGTGCGCAGGGCGGAAAGGGTCGCCACGCGGGAGGCGGCTTCGCCGATCTCGTGGGCCGACAGCACGGACTTGTCCATGTTGGCCAGATCCAGATGGCGCGCCATCTCCACCGCGATCTTCTCGTCGCCGAGCGGCAAGCCCTTGGCAAGCAGGGCCGCGGCCACCGCCCGGTAGGTCAGGCCGGTGTCCAGATGGCGCAGGCCGAAGTGATCGGCCAGCCGGCGCGCCAGCGTGCCCTTGCCCGATGCGGCCGGTCCGTCGATGGCGATAATCATGCCGCCTCGCTTTCCGACCCGGAAATGGTCGCGCCCAGGTCTGCAAACAGGCTCGTGAAGGTCGGGAAGCTGGTGGCGATCACTGCGCCGTCGTCCACGGTCACCGGCTTGGCGCTCGCAAGGCCCAACACCAGGAACGACATGGCGATGCGGTGGTCGAGGTGGGTCACGACCGTGCCGCCGCCGATCGCCTTGGCGCCGCCCTTAACGGTCAGCGCGTCCTCGGCCTCGACGCAGGGAATGCCGTTGGTCTCCAGCCCGCGGGCCACGGCGGCCAGACGGTCGGATTCCTTCACGCGCAGTTCTTCGACGCCCGGCATATGGGTGTCGCCTTCGGCAAAGGCGGCGGCCACCGCCAGCACCGGGTATTCGTCGATCATCGACGGCGCCCGGTTCGGCGGAACGGTGACGCCCTTGAGCTTCGAGTGGCGCACATGGATGTCGCCGACCCGCTCGCCGCCGGAATTGCGCTCGTTGAGGATCTGAATATCCGCGCCCATTTCGATCAGCGTGGTGATCAGCCCGGTGCGGTGTTCGTTGAGCAGGATATTTTCGACCGTCACGTCGGAGCCCGGCACGATCAGGGCGGCCACGATCGGGAAGGCGGCGGACGACGGATCGCCCGGCACTTCCAGGTCCTGGGGCTTCAGCTCCGGCTGGCCCTTCAGCTTGATCACCCGCTCGCCTGCCTCGTTCAGGGTCACGGAAATCTCCGCGCCGAAACCGGCCAGCATCTTTTCCGTGTGGTCGCGGGTGGCGATCGGCTCGATCACGGTGGTCTCGCCCGGCGCGTTGAGCCCGGCCAGCAGCACGGCGGATTTCACCTGGGCGGAAGGCACGGGCACCCGGTAAGTGATCGGCAGCGGCTGGCGCGCGCCGCGGATCGAGGCGGGCAGCCGGTCGCCGGTCCGCGCGATCACGTTGGTGCCCATGTCGCGCAGCGGATCGAGCACCCGGCCCATCGGCCGCTTGGACAGAGATGCGTCGCCGACGAAGGTGGCGGCGATGTCATGGGTGCCGAGAATGCCCATGGTCAGGCGCACGCCGGTACCCGCATTGCCGAAATCGATCACGCTTTCCGGTTCCAGCAGGCTGCCGAGGCCGATACCGTCCACCGTGTAGCTGCCGTCATCCTGCTTCTCGATGGTGGCGCCGACGGCGCGCATGGCGTTTGCGGTCGCCAGCACGTCTTCCGACTCAAGCAGGCCCGTTACCGTCGTGCGGCCCACGGCGAGCGCGCCGAACATCAGGGCGCGGTGGGAAATCGACTTGTCGCCGGGAACGCGGATCGTGCCGGCAAGAGGCCCGGCCTGGCCTGCGGTGAGGGGATGCGGTGTAGAACCGTGGGACATTGCGGGTTCCCGATTATGCACTGTTTTTAAGGGAGCATCTCCCTATCATGTGGATCGGCGTTCGTCATCCGCCTCACTCCTTGAAATTTGTCTCGTCTCGTGCAGAACAATGGGTGAGTCTGATGGACGGGCTGATTTGCCTTTGACACCGGGGCGCAACAGGGCTATGGGGCGCCACCAATTCAAGAAGACGAAGGGTTAGCACAGTGGCAAAACCTGAACTTGGCACAAAGCGGCTGTGCCCAAGCTGCGGCGCGAAATACTACGACCTGAACCGGGACCCGATCACCTGCCCGAAATGCGGTACGATTTTCGAAGTCGTGATGGTCTCCCGCTCCGCCAAGGCGGCCAAGGCGGCGGAAGTCGTCGAGGAAGAAGATGAAGAGGACGACGACGCGCCGGAAATCGTGACCCTGGAAGAGGCGGATGCCGAAGCCGAGGGCGGCGATGACGACGTGCCGGATCTGGACGACGAAGAGGAAGTCGATCTGGGCGATGACGATACCGCGGACGACGACGTCTTCATCGAGGACGAGGATGAGGACGACGCCGCCGTTCCCGGCATCCGCGTCGAACGCGAGGACGACCGCGAAGCTTAAACAACGGATTTTCAAGGGATTTTTTCGCTCGCGGCCTTTTCCACAACGCGAATTTGAAATCCCTTGAATTTCTGCTTGATCAATGCGGACGGCACGACTATGTTCCGCCCGCATCGACGCCGGAAACCCAAGCCGGCTCATGGAGAAACGGGGCCATAGCTCAGTTGGGAGAGCGCTACAATGGCATTGTAGAGGTCAGGGGTTCGATTCCCCTTGGCTCCACCATCTCCTTCTCGTGAAGAGGAATTTCCTTAGAAATCGACCTCTGCGTCCGGCTTCGTTCGGGACCCTGCCATTCGAACAATATCTTCCGAAAGTTGAGATCGCAGGACCGAAAGACGGCTATCAGCCTGCGCGGTCGTCATCATGCCGGGCGGAAGCGTTTAATGACCGCGCCCCCTTCAGAAAAACATCTGCCCCAGGCGCTCGATTGTCCAGAAGGCGGCGAGGGTTCCGATCCCGTAGGCGGCACCGATCGGCGCGGCTTGCGGTAGGGCGACCAGCCGGCGAAGCATCGCCACCGCGGCCAGGATCGCCATGATGAAAGCGAGCTGCCCGAGTTCCACGCCGATATTGAAGAAAAGCAGCGCGAGGGGGATATCGCCGTGGGGCAGGCCGATCTCCTTCAGCGCACCGGCGAAACCGAACCCGTGCAACAGGCCGAAGGAGAAGGCGACGATCCACGGCCAGCGGACGGCAAGGCTGTAGCGGCCGCGCCGCAGGTGGACGGCCTCGACGGCCACCAGCAGAATGCTGAGCGCGATCAGGGTTTCGACCGGAGGCGGCGGCAGCAAGACATAGCCGAATGTCGCCAGCCCGAGAGTGATCGAATGGGCCACGGTAAACGCGGTGACCGTCTTCAGGAGCATGGGCCAGCCGCGCACAACCAGCATCAGTGCAGCAACGAAGGCCAGATGGTCCACGCCTTCTAGGATGTGTTCGACGCCGAGCCGCGTATAGGTCCGCACCACCCGCCATGCAGAGGGCGTCTCCGGGATCCGGACCGAACTGTCCTGAGGCCGCAACAGGAAGCTGTAACGGGTCCCGTCAAGCATCGAGACCTTGACCAGCGCGTCGATCGTTGTGCGTTCCAGATTGTTGATCCGGAGCGTGGCACCCGCCAGCGCGGTGTCGCCGGTCAGGCGATAGCGGAAGATGGCGAAGCCGTTCACGACGGTCTCGTCGGGTTGCCGGGTCAGCGTGAAGCCGGCGCCGAAATCAGGGCGGATATCCTGCAACATCCCGTTTCTGGTCGGCACCTTCCACATCAGTTCGTAGTGCTGAGGCGCCCGTTCGTCGATCTGCAGATAGGCGGGTCTTATCTCGTGCGCCTGCAGCGGCCGGGTCAATGCAGCAAGGCTCAGGAAGACAAGGGCGAGCAGGCGCGTGATCATGGCCGCACATAGTCTTTCATTACCGCCGCCGGGACGCCTTCGGCGCTGATGCGGACCTCGTATTTGTCGAGAAGCTCGTGGAACATCCGCTTCTGTGCGTCCAGCACGGAATAATACTCGTATTGCCGGGCGACGAAGTCGCGGATGTCCTCGAACGGAGCGAGCCGGGCGGACTGGTTCTCGCTTACCAGCACCAGATGCTGTCCGAGCCCGGAGCGCACAGGCCCCGACCAAGTGCCCACAGGCAGGTCCGACAGGGCCTTGGCAAAGCCCCCGCCAAAGGAATTTTCCACCGTCTGCGCCGGGGTCAGCGGCCAGTCGGAGGGCACCGAAAGCTTGCGCAGCCGGTCCGGCGGAACGTCGCCGCCCGAACGCAGCGCCGCAAGAGTAACGTCGAGATTGTCCTCCGCCGCCTCTGATGGCAGATAGAGCACCTGTCGGAAGGCGAAGGCCGGGGGCAGGGTGAAAAGGTCAGGATGCTCCTTGTGAAAGGCGCGGAGCTGCTCATCCGTCGGCGGCTGCATCAGCGTACTGAGATCGCTCGCCACCGCTTCCATCTTCTGCGACAGCCGGGTGCGGATGATCTCGTCGTTCTTGTCGAGGCCCATGTTCAGGGCCTCGCGATAGAACACCTCCTGGCGCAGGTAACGGTCAAGGATCGCCGCCACGTCCTGCGGCGCGGGGTCCCGTTTCCATTGCGCCTTCCAGAGCGTCTTGAGATGGTCCAGACGGGTCTGGTCGACGACAATCACATTGTCGTCGGGTTCGGTCGTTTCCTGCGGCCCGACCTGAGACCACGCGGCGAAGAGCAGCCCGCCCATAACGATAAAATGGACGAGCGGCTCCCTTGCGATCTGTTTCAGCATCGAATGGCTCAGTCCACCTCGTGCCAGATCGGCGAGGCCCAGGCACGCTCGACGATCTGGCGCTTGACGTCGTCCGGATATTTGACGCCCGCGCGCAGCTCGTCATAGAGCGTCCACCGCGCGGTGGGCAGTTGCAGCACACGAACGTAGTAGAAGGCCTCCTGGTCGGGATTCCAGTCCGGATCGGTCCACACCGTCATTAGTTCCGGGTCGCCTTTCTCGGCGTTGAACGCACCCGTTTCCATGTTGATCGGCGCGTCGATCGGGGTGACGCTGCCGTCCGCCTGAAGCCGGTCGCCCGAGGCCGCAACGTTGTAGATCGTGTCCTTCATTTCCCCGTTCTCGTACCAGCCCTTGATGACCTGTATGCGGTCGAGGTTCGGTCCGATCGGGTCTTTCATCGCCCAGACCAGAAATTGCGGTGCGTCGGCCCCGGTGTAGGTGCCACCCATGGGGACGCCCTTCGCATAGCCGTCGGTGACCATCGCCTCGTAACTGTCGTAGCGGTCGGCAAAGCCCCGGCCGGCAAAGACGCGGACCTTCATGCGCGGGCCGCTGGTGGCGAAGGTTTCCTTGGCGAGCATGGAATCCCAGATCGCGCCGCGGGTATTGGATTCGGCCCAGACGGCGGTGAGGGCGCCGGGGCTCGCGTCGGCGATCCGCATTTCGCCTTCAAGCATGGCCGTCGCGCGAACCTCCGCTGTCTGGTCCGCATAACCATGGCTGCCAACCGTGTAGTTGTCCTCCTCCACGTTGCTGGGCGTCCCGTTGTGGCTGTCGGTGCCGCCCACGAAGCCGTATTTGAACGGGTTCACGCCGAACTGGGCATGGTACTTGATCCCGCGCCCCAGCCCGTAACGGACGAAATTCTCCTTCACGTATCCGCGGCCGCTGAATTTCTGCAGGCTGACAGCGTTCTCGAAGTCAGCGAATTCATCGTTGGGCCAGAAGTTCGGCACCACCTCGGAATTGCCCTTGACCTGCATCATTTCGATCAGCGGCTCCATGCTGGCGCGCCTCTCGGCGTAGTCCTTGCCGATCGGCACACCGGTCAGGCTCGCCTCGGCGAACAGAAGGCCCTTGGATTCATTTGAGTTATGCGGAATGGCGAAGACTTTTTTGCCCGCATCCCGCTGGGTCTGCATCCAGGCCCAGAGCATTTCCGGATCGGCACCCTCGTTCGACGAGAACGGCGCGTCCGGAATGTTGTTGTCGCGAAAGAAGACGTTGCGGTGCTGGTTTGAACCGCCGGGTGCCGAGGTCCATTCGTAAGCGTGGATCGTGGTGAAGACGCCCGGCTTATAGTGCTTTTCCGTTGCCTCGAAATTCTTCTGCCAGGTGGTCTTGATCGCCTCCTCGCCCTGGAAGAATGCGGGGTGGGGATTTCCGCCGCCGGCGAGCGGCGTCAGCACATACTGGTTGTAGAGGCCGAGCGCCGTTTTCAGGTCCGGCGCCTCGCGGAAGGCAACCGCAATCTCGTTATCATAGCCCGGAGCACCCTTGTTCATCAGGCTGTAGGCCTCGCCCATGAATTCCGAATGATCGGTCACCGCGACGAAATCGAGCGGACGCTTGATCCTGTGCAGGCTGCCGTTGACCATGATCTCCTCGCCCTGGGCGAAGCGGTAGGCGTCGTCGGGCGTCAGCCTGTTGCCGGCGATGAACGCGTCCATCGAGACGCCGGTATGGACATGCTGCTCACCGAAATAGGCTTCCTTGAGCGGGTTTTCCGGAACCTTCTCTTCCGCTGTCTGGGCCATGGCGGCAGGCGCGGCCAGAGCGGAAAGCAAGCCGATACCGAGAAGGCGCGAACAGGACACGGTTTTCATGGCGGAACATCCCTGCTTCGTGAGTGAACTGGCCCGCGAATATTGCGGGCGGCAATATTTGCAACGTCCGACGTTGTGAAATTTGACCGCACAACCCCTGTTATGGAACGCTACTCACGTAAGGGAATCAAGGATAAAGCCGTTACCGTCCGACATTCGTGGACCGGGCTCGTAAACGTGCCTTCTGAACTATTAAGATTTTTGCCGGATGGGTGTAGACATGTGATACGTGCGGGATCAACGCATGCCAACGGCTTGCCGAATGTCTGAAATCAGGCCGGTGAACGCCATGTGCCGGCACACATGATCTCGACCCTTCGGGTCCCTTCCTAACACCCCTCAGCGCTGGTCGCTCGGCAGGTGGCCGAAGCGTTCCTTGTAGTAGTAGGAGAACCGGCTGAGGTGGGAGAAGCCGCAGGTATGGGCGGCCTCGCTGACGCTGGGCGGATTGCGCCGGGCGGAAAGCATGTAATGGGCGGTGTCCAGCCGCGCGTTGCGCAGGGCCTGCATCGGGCTCTGGCCGTAGATGCGCTGGAAGCCCTTTTGCAGCGTGCGCACGTTCATGCGCGCCGCGTGGGCGATGTCGGCGAGTGTGATCGGTTCGCCCAGGTTGGCGTGGATGTATTCCAGTGCGATCCGGATTTCCCGCGGGTTGGCGCGCCGGTCCGAGCGCTCGATGATGTGCGAGATGTTGCTGGGCTGAAGGGTCAGCAGCGCATGGGCCAGGTCCTCTTCCGCCTTCAGGTCCTTTGCCGCCAGCGGACCGGCGAACAGGTCGCCGTTCTCGGTCGCCTGGGCGCAGGCCATGACGAGGCGTTTCAACTGCCGTCCCGGCCCGTTGGTTAGATCGACCTGCATCTGGAACCGGATCGGACCGGGCAGGGGCGCGCCGGTGATCGACCGGGCCACCTCTTCCAGCTGGGTCTTGTCGACCTGGAGCAGCAGCTTGCTGCAGTCGCGCGCCCAGTGCAGCACCGCGCCCCGATCCGGGTTCAGGATGGCGCCCATTTCGGTGGTGGCGGTCATTTCTTCGCCACGGTGCCTGATATTTGCACAGCCTGAAAGCGGCACCTGAAACAGGTAGAACGAGCCGAGCTGTCCCGGGTCCACCGTCACGTCGGCGCCGTAGCGCAGGTAATTGACGGAGACGTTTTTGCCGGTCACCGCGTTGTGGCGGACGAAAAGCCCGGAGCGGCGGCCGTTTATCTCCAGCTTGTGGTCGCACAGCTTGCGGGCCACGATGTGCCGCGCTTCGTCCATGTCGCGCGTGCGCACCACCGGGTGCTGCGCGAAAAATTCCCTCGTCGCCAAAGCCTCTTGTGCGGCCATTCGTTCCCCAACGCTGCAAATACGGGTTTTCCCCGATCAATTTAGCGCACGAGTTCCGATGTGCTTCAAGGTTAAAATTTATGCCGGAACGAGGCGTTCGTTTTTTGGATAACGGCTTGCGGGAAAGCGTTGCAGTGTAGGAGGAGCTTGCAATGACAGGAGTCCGGACAATGGAAAAAGGCGTGTTGAAGGCCGCAGGCGGCATGAACGGCCTGGCCTGGAACGTGGTGGGACACACCTATGTGCCCAAGCTTTTGACGGAGGATGCCTTTGTCTGGCACGCCACCATTCCCGACGGCACCTTCGTTCCCCCGCACATCCACCCGACCCAGGACGAGTGGATCTACATGATCGACGGCGAGCTGGACGTGGAATTCCCCGACGAGCATGCCAAGGCCGGTCCGGGCGACACGGTCAGGATGCCGCGCGGCATCGCCCACGGCATCTTCAACCGCTCCGGCAAGACGGCGACCTGCGTCTTCGGCGTGTCGCCGGCGCGCAAGCTCTACGAGCTGTTCACCGAGCTGGACGGGGTCACAGACCCGGCGGAACTGGTGCGCCTGTCGGCCTTGCGCGAAGTGAACTTCCTGCCTCCCCCCGATGCGACGTGAGCCGGAAAAGACCCTTTCGAACCCTGCGTAGAGCCTTCGGACGGCTCCTGCGCCCTTTAAAAGGTCACGTGACCGACAACAGCCTCCAACAGTACCGAGTATCCAACAGGACGGCCCACATGAAACTGCCACCTTTGCGCGACTGGGACGACGCCTTCGCGAATATGAAACACGTCGAGAATTCCGCCGAGCTTCCCGGCTTCTGGGCCGAGCGCGCCGCCGCCTACAGGGCGAAGCTGCAGGCGGGTGGGCATCGCCTCGACCTGGACGTCTCCTACGGCAGCCACCCGCGGGAAAAATTCGACATCGTCTGGCCGGAAGACACGCCCAAGGGACTGGCCGTGTTCATCCATGGCGGCTTCTGGATGCGGCTGGAAAAGGGCCACTGGACGGATTTCGCCGAAGGCGCCCGGGCCGAAGGCTGGGCGGTCTGCCTGCCCAGCTACACCCTGACACCGGAAGCGCGGATCCACGAGATCACAGCCCAGGTCGGCCGCGCCATTTCCACGGCCGCCAAACTCATCGACGGCCCGATCCGCCTCAGCGGGCACTCCGCCGGCGGACATCTGGCGACCCGCATGCTCTGCACCGACAGTCCGCTGCCGGACGCCGTGCGCGAACGCATCGTCCATGTCCTGTCGATCAGTGGCCTGCATGACCTGCGCCCGCTGCTCAACACCGAGATGAACGAGACCCTCCACCTGGACCTGGACGAGGCCCGCGCCGAAAGCGCGGTTCTGGCGCAGCCGGCGGCCGCCACGCCGCTGACCTGCTGGGTGGGCGGGGGCGAACGGCCCGAATTCATCCGCCAGACCCGTCTTCTGGCCGACATGTGGGCGGGACTGGACGTGCCGGTGCGCTGCGAGGTCGAAGGCGACCACAACCATTTCACCATCATCGAAGGCCTGAAGGATCCGGCATCGCCGATCACCGCCGCCTTTGTCGGCCCGTTCAAGGAAGAGGCCGGCTCCGGCGCGCCGGTCCGGGCGCAGGCGGCTCAGGTGTCAAACAGTACAGTGAGTAAGGGGACAAAAATGACCACCATGGCTCCCGGGATCGTCAAGTCCCGCGAAGGTCTCGACGAAATCAGCTGGAACATTCTGGGCCAGACCTATGTGCCCAAGCAGATGACCGAGGAGTGCTTTTCCTGGCACGCCACCCTGCCGCCGGGAACCTTCGTGCCGCCGCATATTCACCCCGATCAGGACGAGTTTCTCTATATCCTGGAAGGCCGCTTCGACTTCCTGCTCGACGGCAAGCCGGTCGTCGGCGAGCCGGGCGATCTGGTGAAGCTGCCGCGCGGCATTCCCCATGGCATCTTCAACAAGTCCGACAGCACCATCAAGACGCTGTTCTGGGTCACCCCGACCGCGCAGCTCTACGATCTGTTCTGGGCGCTTCACAACATGGGACCGGACGCAGACCCGGCGGAGATCGTCGCCGTCTCCGCGGCCCATGCCATCGATTTCCTGCCGCCGGAAGAAGGCGCGGGCCAATGACGGTCCTGATCGCAGGCGCCGGGATTGGCGGCCTGACCGCTGCCCTGATGCTGCACAAGCGCGGTATCAAGGCGCAGGTCGTGGAACAGGCGTCGGAAGTGCGCGAGGTCGGGGTCGGCATCAACACGCTGCCCCATTCCATCGCCGAACTGGCCGAACTGGGCCTTTTGCCCCGGCTGGACGAGGTCGGCTTGCGCACCCGCGAGCTGCGCTATCTGACCCGTATCGGCCAGGAAGTCTGGCGGGAGCCGCGCGGCATGCACGCCGGCCACGACCACCCGCAGTTCTCCATCCACCGCGGCCGGCTCCAGAAGGTGCTCTACGATGCGGCCGTGGAACGCATGGGAGCGGACGCCGTTCTGACCGGCCTGCGCCTGTCGGGCTTCGTCCAGGACGAGGCCGGGGTGACGGCCCATTTCACCGACACGGCCGACGGCCTCAGCTCGACGACCCTGCGGTCCGAGGTGCTGGTCTGCGCCGACGGCATCCACAGTGTCGGCCGGCGCCGGTTCTATCCGAACGAGGGCGGGCCGAGCTGGACCGGTGTCGTCATGTGGCGCGGCGCCGCCGAATGGCCGGTCTGGGAAGACGGCGAGACCATGGCCATCGCAGGCGGCCTGGGCGCGAAGCTGGTGCTTTACCCGATCGCGCCCGCCAAGGACGGCCGTCAGTTGATGAACTGGGTGGTGAACGTGCGCGTCGCCGATGCGTCGGTGTCGCCTCCGCCGCCCGAAAGCTGGTCGAAACAGGCGCCGCTCTCCAAGGTGCTGCCCTATGCGAAGCGCTTCCACGTGCCGGGCATCGATATCGAGGCGCTGGTGCGTTCCAGCAGCGCGATCTACGAATATCCGATGGCCGACCGGGATCCGCTGCCGCGCTGGACCCATGGCCGGGTTACGCTTTTGGGCGATGCGGCCCACCCGATGTATCCGGTCGGCTCCAACGGCGCCGCGCAGGCCATTCTGGATGCGCGCTGCCTTGCCGACGAAATGGCGGCGGCCGAACATCCGCGCGAAGCGCTCTACCGCTACGAGCAGGACCGGCTGCCCAAAACCGCCGAGGTCGTGCGCACCAACCGGATCGGCGGACCCGAGCGCGTGATCGACGAAGTCGAAAAGCGGAGCCCCCGCCGTTTCGAGAACGTCGACGATGTGCTTGGATACGAAGACCGCAAGGCGATCGTCAAAGGCTACGCAAAGATGGCCGGCTTCGCCACGAAGGAAGACGCCTGACCGTCAGGGACGGGCGTCGGCCCGGAACCGGGAAAAGACAAAAACTTAAAAAACCGGTTCCGAACAAAGTTTGAGACTGAAATTAAACCAGCCCCGGAGGGGGGCATAAGAGGACGAATGATTATGAAAGCAACGACGAAAATCACATTTGCAAGCCTGGCAGCGGCGCTGGCAATGAACACCGCGCTGTCGTCGGCAGCACTCGCCGAGGACGTCAAGATCGGGATGGTCGTCACCCTGTCCGGCCCGCCGGCAGCCCTCGGCCAGCAGATCGTCGACGGTTTCAACCTCGCGCTGGAACAGAACGGCGGCAAGCTGGGCGGACAGGCCGTTTCCCTGATCGTCGAGGACGATGAACTCAAGCCGGACGTCGCCCTGCTCAAGGCGAAGTCGCTGGTCGAGCGTGACGAGGTCGATTTTGTGGTCGGCACCGTGTTCTCCAACATGCTGCAGGCGATCTTCAAGCCGGTGATCCAGTCCGAGACCTTCCTGATCAGCCCGAACGCGGGCCCGTCGACCTTCGCCGGCAAGAACTGCAATCCCTATTTCTTTGTCACCTCCTACCAGAACAACCAGAACGCCGAAGTCAGTGGCATGATCGCCAACGAGGAAGGCTTCGAGAAGGTCGTCGTGATGGTGCCGAACTATCAGGCAGGCCGCGACAACGTCGCCGGCTACAAGCAGACCTTCAAGGGCGAAGTGGTCGACGAGATCTACACGCCGCTCGGCCATCAGGACTTCTCGTCCGAGCTTGCCAAGATCTCCACGGAAGGCGCGGACGCGCTGTTCACCTTCATGCCCGGCGGCATGGGCGTGCGTCTCGTCAAGCAGTTCAAGGCGACGGGCCTCGGCGACAGCATGAAGTTCACCTCCGTCTTCACCACCGATGAAACCACCCTGCCGGGCCAGAAGGACGACGCTGTCGGCTTCCTGTCCGCCGGTAACTGGGCGCCGGACATGAAGAACGAAACCAACCAGGCCTTCGTCTCCGCCTTCGAGAAGAAATACGGCTATGTTCCGGGCGGCTACGCCGCCCAGTCCTACGACACGGCCATGCTGATCGCCAGCGCACTGGAAAAGACCGGTGGCGACGTCAGCGACAAGGATGCGATGCGTGCGGCACTCGAGGCAGCGGATTTCCCCTCCGTGCGCGGATCCTTCTCCTTCAGCAACAACCACTACCCCGTTCAGGACTTCCACCTGCTGGAAGTGGCCAAGCGGGAGGACGGCAAGTACTGGACGACCGCCAAGCGGACCATCGTCAAGGATTACGCCGACAGCTTCCACGGCGAGTGCAAGATGTAAGAAACGGATCGCGCCCGCCCCTTCGAGGGGCGGGCGCGTGAGGTTGATGACAAACCTTGATCTGGTCGTTCCGGACGAAGCGTCAGCGAAGATCCGGGGCCGGCAAGCCGAGGCTCTAATCCCATTGAAATGGTGAAGCTTTTGCTTTCCAGGGCCCGGCGCTCAGTTCGCGCCTGGCCTGCGGAGAAGGGAGGGCTTTGTCGGCAGGTTCTCGCGCCTGTCCCCTTCGGGAGCGGGCGTTTCCCATCAACAAAAGGCAGTCGTGGTGTCTTTCACCCTCCTTCTGATTCAATGCCTGAACGGGCTCCAGTACGGCACGCTCCTGTTCCTGATCGCAGCCGGTCTCACGCTCGTTTTCGGTGTCATGGGGTTCATCAACCTGGCCCATGGCGTGCAGTACATGGTGGGGGCCTATCTGGTCTTTGCCTTTCACCAGCTGACGGGCAGCTTCGTCGTCGCCGTCGTCCTGTCGATGGCCGCAGCCCTTCTGCTCGGTCTGCTTTTGGAGCATTTCGTTTTCCGGCGTCTTTACGGCCGCGATCACCTGGCCCAGGTGCTGGCGACCTTCGGCATCATCATCTTTCTCAATGAATTGGCCAAGGTGATCTTCGGTCCCGCGACGCTGTCGATCCAGCCGCCGGAGTTCCTCGCCGGATCGATCCAGTTGACCGAACAACTGCGCTATCCGGTGTATCGCTTCGCCACGATCCTGGCCGGGCTCATCGTGGCCGCCGCGCTCTACGTCACGGTGACGCGGACGCGGGTGGGCATGCTGATCCGCGCCGGCGCGACGACGCCGGAGATGGTGTCCGCGCTCGGGGTCAACGTCCAGAAATTGTTCATGATCGTCTTCGGCGTCGGCGCCATGCTGGCGGGCTTTGCCGGCGTGATCGCCGCCCCGATCTTCGCCATCGAGCCGGGCATGGGCGACAACATCCTGATCATTGCCTTCGTGGTCATCATCATCGGCGGCATCGGCTCGATCCGTGGCGCCTTTCTGGCAGCCCTTCTGGTCGGCCTGTTCGACACGCTCGGCCGCACGCTCCTGACCGAGGGGCTGGAACTCGTCTTTCCGCCCTCCGTCTCCACCCAGGTGGGACCGGCGCTGGCATCGATGCTGATCTACATCCTGATGGCCGTCATCCTGGTGTTCCGCCCGCAGGGGCTGCTGCCGGCGAAGGGGGCCGCGTAATGCGCGTGGATCGCAGTTTCCTGGTCATGGGGCTCGTATTCGCGCTCCTGCTGGCCGCCCATTTCGTCTTGCCGCTGATCGGTCATTCCTATCTCCTCAATCTGTTGATCAAGGCGATGTTGCTCGCGATCGCGGCGATCTCGCTCGATCTTCTGGTCGGCCAGGGCGGCATGCTCAGCCTGGGCCACGCCGCCTTCGTCGCCATCGGCGCCTATGCGGCGGCCATCGGCCTGCAAAGCGGGATCGAGAACATCCTGGTTCTGCTGCTGATCGCGCTCGCCGTCTCCGGGCTGTTTGCCCTGGTCACCGGCGCCCTGGCGCTCAGGACCTCCGGGGTCTACTTCCTGATGATCACGCTCGCCTTCGGCCAGATGACCTATTTCACGCTGACCTCGCTGGCCCCCTATGGCGGCGACGACGGGCTGACGCTGTGGTCGTTGGCAACGTTCTTCGGCAGCGATGTGGTCCAGAGCGGCGGCCAGCTCTACCTGGTCGTCCTGGCAACGCTGGTTTTGACCTGGTGGGGCGTGAACCGCCTGAACGGGTCCCGCTTCGGCCGGGTGCTGCGGGCCGCGCGCGACAATTCCGAGCGCACCGAGATCATCGGCTTTTCGGTCTTCCGCTACCGGCTGACGGCCTATGTCATCGCCGGCATGATCGCCGCCGTCGCGGGCCTGCTGACCGTGCAACAGGCGGAGTTCGTCAGCCCCGCGCTGGCCACCTGGCAGCGCTCCGGCGACCTGCTGGTGGTCGTGGTGCTGGGCGGCCTGGGGACGCGCAACGGCGCCCTGTTCGGCGCGTTCTTCCTGGTCATCGTCGAGGAGGTGCTCGGGTCCTTCCTGCACGAGTGGCGGCTTCTTTACGGCCCGCTGCTGGTGCTGATGGCGCTCTACGCCAAGGGAGGGTTGAGCGACCTGCTGTTTCCGGTAAAGGCCGGGGGAGGCCAGACGGGTGCGCCTGTCACAAGCGGGGAGAAGGCCTTATGAGCGTCTTGGAGATCCGCGACCTGAACAAGCACTTCGGCGCCGTGCATGTCAGCCGCCACATTACGCTGTCCGTTCCCGACGGCCAGTGCCACGCGCTGATCGGGCCGAACGGCGCGGGCAAGACGACGCTGATCCACCAGATCTCCGGCGTCCTCCGCCCGGACGCGGGCGAGATCGTTCTCGCCGGCCGCAACATCACCGCCAGCACGCCATCGCAGCGGGCGCAGGCAGGCCTGGGGCGCACGTTCCAGCTGACCTCGATCCTGCCGTCCTTCTCGGTTCTGGAAAACGTGGCGCTGGCGGCCCAGGCCAAGACCGGTTCCAGCTTCCGCTTCTTCCGCCCTGCGGCAAAAGAGAAGACCCTGAACGACATCGCCATGGCGACGCTGGAACGCCTCAACATGGGCGGTCGGGCCGGTGTGCCCGCCGCCGACCTGTCCCACGGCGAACGGCGGCTCCTGGAACTGGCAATCGCTCTGGCCGGCGCGCCGAAGTTGCTGCTTCTGGACGAACCCATGGCAGGCCTGGGGCGCGTGGAAAGCGCCATGCTGATCGACATTCTGGCCGATCTGCGCCGCAGCATTCCGATGCTCTTGGTGGAACATGACATGGACGCGATCTTCCGGCTGGCGGACACGGTGTCCGTGCTGGTCAACGGAGAAGTCGTGGCTGAGGGAAGCCCGGATCACGTTCGAAACGACCCGGCCGCCCGGGCCGCCTATCTCGGAGACACCCACAAATGAGCGCTCTCCTGTCCGTGACCGGTCTGCACGCGGGCTACGGCAACGCCGAGGTCCTGTTCGGGATCGATCTCGAGCTGCCCGAAGGCCAGGTGACCACGCTCATGGGCCGCAACGGCATGGGCAAGACGACCACCGTGCGCTGCCTCATGGGGCTCCTGAAGCCGAGCGAAGGCAAGATCCTGGTAAAGGGCGAGGACCTGACCGGCGAACCGCCCTACGGGATCGCCCAGGCGGGACTGGGGCTGGTGCCGGAGGGACGGCTGGTCTTTCCCTCGCTCACCGTCAGCGAAAACCTGCGCGCGACCGCGCGCGCCGTTCCGGACGGCTGGACGGAAGAGAAGATCTACGAGGCCTTTCCGCGTCTGGCGGAGCGGCGGCGCAACCTCGGTTTCCAGCTCTCGGGCGGCGAACAGCAGATGCTGGCCATCGGCCGCGCCCTGATGACCAACCCGGATCTCCTGATCCTCGACGAGGCCACCGAAGGCCTCGCCCCGCTGATCCGCGAGGAAATCTGGTCCATGCTCGCCCGCCTCAAGGCAAGCGGTCTCTCGATCCTCCTGATCGACAAGAACCTCGACGAACTCTCCCGGATTTCCGACCGCTATTACGTGATCGAAAAGGGCGAGATCGTCTGGAACGGCGACGCGGACACCTTCAACGCCGACCGCGACCACGTGGAGCAGTATCTGCATTTGTGAGGGGGGCAGCGTGGGGGCTCGTCCCCAACCTGCCCTCGAGGATCTCTACGCGAATGACTGCTTTACGCCCTCATTTCGGTCGTTCAGGTAGGTTCTGTCAGTTCCTTAAAGTAGATATTGACAAGGCGCTCGATGAAGGTCTTGGTCGCGCCAGAGGCGGGCATTGGAAAGCGGGTTTCGGCGGGCCAGGTTAGACGACCTCATCAGGCGCATGCATCGCGTGGTTTCTTTGAAGCCACAAGCGCGAAAAGACTGCCACCGTTCGGCAGCGTCGATCTTCTGCTGGGCTGATATCGCTGCTAGCGCCGCGCAACTCATCGCGATCGCCACGCCGATCGTTGCTGCTTCGCCCGTCGACGTTCCAGCGCGCGACGTTGTTGCCGGCTCAAACCTTCAAACGCGGGATCGGGCGGGAAGCTGCTTGCGTGGATGGGCGTAGTCTTTAATTCATGGGGCTTTTGCAGGGCTTCAAAGTTCTCGCGAGCCACGCGCAATTCTTCGATCATTTCCGGAGTCCACTCTTGCTGTGGATAGGCAATAAGGTCCTCCGAGTCGCCCGTATCGGAGATCGCCATCACAGCGATTCCAACGCACAGTTTCAGATCACGGTCGTCGTGCAAAGTAGCAAGGCAGTATGTCTGAAGCATAGCTGCTCTGACGCGGCGATAATCTTCCTGCGCCATAGTGTCGGCGCCGGCGAGAACAAGAAAGACATATGCGACTTTCTCGCCAGTGGACCGATCGCGTGTGACTGCAATGCGGACAAACCGTCCCATCTTCTGCGCTTCGAGTGCTTCCCGCGCACCGATGATTGCCTCAGAGAGCACGCGACGCTGTAGACGGTCTTCTCTCGCCATAATGCGCAGTGCACGTTCCGCGAGTTCGACGGAAGGATCAGTATCTAGGATTCGGAATTGAGTGTCATTCAGGACCTCGTGGGTGAAAAGGCCTATCAACCGGTCCCATTCATATGAGATACGGTTCGCTGTCTGTCGCCGTTGATATTCCGGAGAGCGGACGAGATAGGCATATTCACCCTGCACAAATGTTATCGTCGTGTCAGCTTCCGCGTTGGCACCCTTGATATCCGAAATCACAGGGAACCGATGCTCTCCGTTAGGTTCCATCATCAACAAATAGTTGGCCACTAGCTCTGCTTCACTCGGCGAAAGCAACAGCTTTCCCGATCGGATAAGGTCTGCCCGCGCGTTGAGATATTTTGTGAAGTCGGTGATCGTGTCGAATTCCGACATGACGACATGAAGGGTTGCCATATTGAACACATGGACGAAGGGACCATCGGGATCGACGTCGCCAATGCAGAACGGCCGATGGTGCGGCAGGTTAAAGTCAACATGGTCCTTCCCGCGAAGGTGCGGCATGATCATGAATGTACCATCCGGGTCATCGAAGTAGGATGAGGCGGCCTCCTCTCCGCCGGATGCAACGCAGATGCCATGGACGCGCCTTTGGCCGACCGGCGGCAACTTCAGCGGAATAGGCTGTTCGCATTTGCCATCCGCGAATATCGACTTCGGATTCTTTTTCAGCCATCGATCCGCCTTGTGGATTTGCTTGGCGGATTCCTCGATCGCCCGGTTGTACCAGCGGTTCCATGCGAGTTCAAAAGGTGAGTCCGGCCACGCGATATGCTTGTCGCTAAACATCAGCACATCGTCACCGCAGACTACGAGAAGGTCACATAGTTCCTTACCTGCCTTCTTGAACACGTTGGGCCAGGACCAGAGGCCGAGAAATGTATCATCAGCCAGTTTGGCTAGATGCCGCTCAGTGGGCGTGAAGCCTCGGGCTTTCTTAATAGGTGGGATGGCAGGCACCTCGAGCAGTTGTTGAAACAGTTGATAATATTATCCAACGTCGATGGCTTCTATGGGCCCCGCAAAGGGGTGAGGTGACTACCGACCTATCAGTAACCTTAGTTACGATCTTTTCATTCTATTTATCATAGAACGTGTAAAGTTGGTTTTCTACAATTTTCCCGCTCGATGTGGCCTCGCCCCTCTGAGTCGGAATCAGCAGTGATTGCGTTTAGTGTTAGGAACTGGAAAGGGTACTGGTGCGCCTTCAAATGGCTGCTATTAGCACCACCGCACACGAAAACCGACAGTGCCCTCCCGGCCCCATTTCAGCTATTCGTTCACTCTGCAACAGACGCCGCTTTCTGCCCATCCTGCTGAGAAAGTATGCCGGCGTAATTTGTCCGGTCTTGGACTGAAACGAAATTGCCCGCCCTTACCCGCCGGGTGTCTCCGACTTGATATCAACTGCGCGGAAACTCTGGCACGTCTTGTCGACCATCCTCAGCATCGCGCGGACCTCGGGAAGTAACATCTGCCTGCCAGGGCACGGAAAACACGGACGGTTTACGTCCGGTTTGCGATTTCTGCTTATAGTGCGGAACATGGCTGAAAACACGTTATCTTCCTGCGCAGGACCGGAAACACAGACCTCTTTCGACGTGTTTTCTCCGACCGAATACACGACCATGCTGCTTGGCTTTCTGCAAGAGAACGTCGATCGGGTGGCCGATCGCACAGTCTGCGAAATCGGCACCGGCAGCGGCGTTGTTGCGATGCAGGCCGCATTGCTCGGAGCACGTTCCGTAACGGTGAGTGACGTTGAACGGGACGCACTTGATGCCGTGTCCGCTTCCTTCTCTCGATTGCCGCAAGGGCCGGCCGACTTCAGCTCTCTCCTTGGCCCGCTCTGGCAACCTTACGGCACAAGGCGCTTTGATCTGATCCTCGCCAACCTTCCTCATTTCCCCACCCCGTCTTTGACCTTGCCGGGGCGTCTGCCCACGTGGGCCATGGGTGGGGCCGATGGACGCAAACTGCTCGACCCGTTCCTGGAAGGCCTGTCAGAGCACCTCGCCCCGGGAGGTCTGGCGGTTTTTACCCACAATCGCTTTGTCGGAATTGAACAGGCCCGCGCCTATCTGCGCGCGCGGGGACTGTCCCTGCAGACCTGCCGTGAGACGATTGTCCACCTTTCCCCGCTCAAAGTGTCCGCGTTGACCCACGGCGCGAGCGGCTATGGCGAAGATGTCTTCACGTTGGGAGAGCATGTTTTTGGTCGCGTCTGTCTGGCTGTCGCAAGTTGGGCATGAGATCGGGAAGCCGGATGCAAAGACCTCTCCTGTCCCTGCTGTTGCTCGCTCTGATGCTTCTGCCCTTGCCGTCAACGGCCACCGCCCAGTCTGCCGCTACGCTGGTTGAGCAGGCGAGGACCGAAGCGCTTCAACGGTGTAATTCCGCCGAGCGGGGCGACCGCCTCTACGACATCCTCTGCAATGGCGTGATCCGCGTCGGCGTGCGAAGCGATTATTCCCGATTTGCCACCGAGCGCCAGGGCATACGCGAAGGCTTCGAGATCGACGTCGCGGAACAGATCGGAGCGATGCTGGGCGTCGACGTCGAGTTTGTCGACGTCACTCCGGTGACACGCATTTCCGCGCTGTCCGATGGCCAGATCGACCTGGTCATCGCCACCATGGGCCACAATTCGACCCGCGACGCCAACGCGCGCTTCATCCGGCCACACTATTACTCGAGCCAGACGGTCATCATCGGGCCCCGGCGACTGGAAATCGGCTCCTGGGAAGACATGTCCGACAAGACCGTCTGCACGACGGTCGGCAATTATGCGAACACGCTGCTTGTACCGCGCGTGGCCCGGGTGATGCTGTTCGACACGCCGGCCCGGCTGGTCTCAAATCTGCGGTCAGGCACCTGCACCTTCATTGCGCAGGATGACAGCGTCCTCGCCAACGCCATGGCCGATCCCGAGATGGCGGCGCAGTTCGAACGCAAGCTGGGGTTCGGCGAGATTCCATGGGGCATGGCGGTCTCACCTCAGGGAAGCGACCAGCTGGCGAACCTGCTGGACCGGCTGTCGATCGACCTGCATGCGGAAGGCGTATTGCTGGATATTGCCCGGAAGCATTCGATAGAGACCGAATATCTCGAACGCATGCAAACGCTGTGGCAGCGTGACGACTGCCGACAGTCTCCATCGAAATGCCTGGCTCCACCACTTAAGGCCGAACTTACGCCAAGTCCGTTCAAGGCTTTCGTTGAATCGGCCTATGCCTGGGCACAAGAACACCTTGCCGTGTTTTACAGCGATGTTGCCTGGGACCTTTTTACCAATGGCATGCTGGTGTCATTGATCGCAGTGGCCGGTGCGCTGATCGCGACGCTGGCCATGAGCTTCATCCTCGCCGTTTGCCTGACCTCAGAAAGCAGATTGTTGAAATGGCCGCTGGCGGTGCTGCTGGCCGTCCTGCAAAGCAGTCCTCCAATCCTGATCCTAGTCTGCGTTGCGACGGCCGCGAACCAACTGTTCTCCTATTCGCAGGTTGTGGCGCTCCTGGTTGCCATCCTCTCCATCGCGCTCATGAACGGAGCCTTCGCGGGGCAGGCAATCGCCGATGCCTGGCGGTCTGTGGAGACGCCCAAGGGAAAAGGAGAGCGCTGGCGCCAAGCCGTAATCCGGTCGGCATCGCAGATCGAAGCCTTCCTCACCAATGCAACGCGCGGGATTTCGGCGGCCAGTTTCGTCGGCGTTGCCGACCTTACCAATGCGCTCAACGACATCACGTCCTTTTCCCGAAACCAGGCCATAACATATTGGATTCTCTTAATCTTCTATATTCTGGTCGTCATGGTCGTCGTCCGCCTGAGCCGCAGGCTTCGTGTGCGCATCGAACGACTGGAACCGAAAGGCTGACGCCATGATTGGACCTTTTTCGGAAGATCTGCCGCTGCGCATTGCCGTAGGTTTGCTGGTCAACTTCGAAATCGCAATCTCGGCCCTCGTTATCGGACTTGCAAGCGGCGGGCTTCTGGCGTTGCTGGGACGATTGCAAAATCCGGTGGTGAGCGGCGTTATCGGATCATCGATCTCGGTCCTGCGGGCGACACCGGTCTTCATTGCGATGTTTTTCCTGGCGGGGGTTCTGCGCAGTCATTATTCGGCCCTGGAAGCCTGGTTTGCCGATCCCAGGATCATGTTCGTAACCCTGGCATGTCTGCCTTACATTACCTCCTACGCCTATGATCAGGTCAGTGAAGCCCTGGTCCAGTGGCATCGAGGCGCACATCGCGCCGCCATGTTGCTGATCCCCAATATGGCCAGGTCCTTTCAGATCCTTGTGTCCGCATCCTGCTTCGGAGCGGCAATCGGCGTGAACGAGGCCATGAGCGTGGTTCTGTCGGAGGCAGAGCTGCTTGGCCAGTCGGTCTGGCGGTTTGTGTTATATGCACTGACCGTGCTGCTGTTTTTCGGCCTGATGCAGACCGTGGTCGCCTCCTCCCGCCTGCTGCACCGGCTTGTAACAGCCCGCTTCTCGGACGCGCCTCGGGCCTATTAGGATCTAAGGGCCAGGGTCAGCCGACGGCAGTTCCGGTTCGGCTCGCAGAGCTCATTTCCGCCAGAACCGTCCGCGCGACCGGATCGTCGGGATGGTCAATCAGGATTTTGCGATAGAGCGCGATCGCCCCGTCATCGTCGCCGGCCAGGCGCAGCTCGAAAGCAGAGCGGCTTATTTCCGCTAGCTGCAGGGTTTCCTCATTCGGCTCGTATTCCGCACCTTGACCGTAGGCACCCAGCAACTCGTAGACGGTGATGCTTGCGCGCCGTCCCTTGACCCGAACATCTCCGATGGGCCGGACACAGAGACTGTCACCGGCTTCCTTGTAAACGGAGTGACTGATGCAGATGTTGGTTCCGTAGGTCTTGTTCAGCGCCTCCAGCCGCGACGCGATGTTCACACCGTCGCCAAGCACCGTATAGCTCATCCGTTCGGGCGAGCCGATATTGCCGACAATCACCGCATCGCTATGGATACCGATCCGCACATTGAGCGGGTTACCGCCGACTGCCAGGACTTCCGCGTTCAATTCGCCGACCGCACGCTGGATATGCAACGCGGCCAGGCAGGCCCGCCGTGCGTGGTCCTCCATGATCGTGGGGGCACCCCAGAAGGCCATGACACCATCTCCGATAAATTTATCGATCGTGCCTGCTTCGCGATTCACCGATTTTGTCGCGATGTTGAGATAGTCCGAAACTCTCTGGACCAGTTCCTTGGACGGGATTTTCTCGGAGAGATCGGAAAAACCTTCCATGTCCGAGAAGAAAATCGTCAGGAAGCGGCTGCTGCCGCCAATTTCCAGTTTCTGCTCCGACTGAAGCAGGTCCCTCACCAGGCTGACCGGCACAAACGAAGCGAAGGAACGGATCGCGGTGTCCAACGTCTCAACCGCGCTGGACAGCATCTGTATCTCCCGCACGCGTGTTCTGGGAAGGTCGTTCACCGTCTCCTGCCGAAGGTCACGGATGTTTTCAACGCTGCTCGCCAATCGTTCCAGCGGCGTCGACAGTTTCTTGGCCAACAGCCAGATGATCAGGATCTGCAAGGCCGTCGCCCCAAGTCCGAGCAAAAGCATACGGCGGTTGTTAGATTTGATTTCAGCGTTGAAGTCATCCATCGGCGCGATGACAAAGATCTGCCAGTCCTTGTGAGCGACAGATTCAATCGGTTTCAGTGAGGCGACGAATTCCCTGCCGTTGTGCTGCACAAAATAGGATTGCGCACCACGGTCCTGAATCTCGCGCTGACTGTAAACGATACCGACCATCTGATCGGCCCACTCGCTGATGTGGGTCAGCCTCAGCCTGTCTCCGATCTTCTGGGAAACCGTGCGTTCTTGAGAGTTCGCAATGATATTGCCGTGGGCGTCGAGAATAAAGCTGACAGAATTGGGACTGACCTGGCGCTCTGCCAGATAACTTGAGAGCCCCTCCAGCGTCAGATCGATCGCAACGATGCCCGAAAACCGGTCGTGCCAATAGATCGGTGCGGCGATGGTGAAGCCGACCAGTGACAAGGTAGCAAACAGATCCGGGTCCGAAATGGTAAGCCTGTCAGCGTCCTTGGTTACCTTGTACCAGAACCGTTTGCGTGGATCATAGGTGCTGGCCGCACGTGATCTCCCCGTGACCTGGTTGTCTGCGTTCAGGAACTCGTAAGTTTCATCAAACGCGCCATCCCCATCGGGAATGATCCAGCGATGAGCGAACGTCGTGCCGCCGGGCAAGGGCGCGTCATGAACGTTCTGCCCGTCCAGCATTGCCCTCGCCTGCAGGAAAGTACCGTCGGTTTCAAGACCGACATAGGCGCTTAGAACGTCTGGTGTTCCACGCGCGACGGTCGCCAGAAAATCCAAAGCGCCAATGTTCTGGAAAAGGCCTGGCTGAACGCGCCCGGCGCTGGCCATGGTCTCAACACTGGCGGAAACCTCGCGGAAAAGGTTTTCGACACTGTCAGCGGCGTTCGACTGATGTTGCTCGATCCTCTTGAGCGAGTCACTGCGCGCAATATCTTCGCTGGACAAGTAATTAAAAGTTATGACGCCAATGAAAACGGGAAGGGTCAGGATCAGAAATAAAGTCAGTATTACCGATTTCAGGCTTGGGTTTCGCATTTGTTATTGCCGCTTCCATCAATGACCAACCCAGAATGCCGATCCAAACCTTCATTCCCCAAGTGATCTGCCGTTTGACCGCAAGATCCCCTGATCACGCCATCGGATCAAGCCTTTTCCGCCGTGACATAGAGCCTTCCTCGGTTAGATTGAACCATTCTGTTTGTCGTCCGGCGAGGGGATCTGCGCGGAGAGGTGCGCAGCCCATAGCGGGGCTATGGGCAAGCGGCTCGACAAAGCAGGCGTCCGCCGGACGGAAACCCAAAGGGCCGGGCCTGTTTGGCCCAATGCCGTCGGGCTTCGCCTCGACCGTGCGGTCAGCACGGTCTTCGTCAAATTCCTCGGCCTTGAACCAAACCGGCTCCGGCAGAATGGATCAATCTAACCGAGAAAGGCTCTAGATGCCCCCAATGAAAGCCAGCCGATAGGCTTCCCTGACGTTCGGAGGGGCTGATGGTGCAGGATTTGATATTGAACAGATCTCGTCCTTGGCGACCGCGTGCCGAACCCAGACAATGTCACCGGCCTGAACGGGGAGTCAGCGCATCAGACGGGGACTTGTGCGTAGTGCAGCTCGGCAAGCACGTTCGCCGGAAACAGGAAGAACGTTTCATCCGAAGAAAATGCAACCAAATATTCATCGGCAGATTTTACACCATCTGGAATTGTCCCCCTCAGGAGACTGCGAGCGATCAGCCAAGATGGCCATTCCCAACATCATCCCGCAAGTCATCGTGTTGTTGTTTTACATTACCGCGGTCTTCTTCGACGCGCCGGTGACGATGATCGTGGAAAACACCTTGTGTGCGGTCGCCGTGATGGTGGTCATGTTCGGGGTCTTCGCGATGGGATATATAGGCGGCGGCGGTGCCAAGCTGATCGCCTCTCTGTCGATCTGGCTGGGCTTCACGAAGGCGCTGGGCCACTTTCTTGCGATAAATGCCGCTGTCCTGATCATGGCGGTGCCGGTGCTGATCATCGTGGGGGCCCTCCTCAAGAAAGACACGCCCACGGGCATCCCCATCCTGCCGATCGCACTTCTCGCCTTTCTGGCTGTTTTTCCCAATAGCGATCTCTTCAGGCACATCTCCCCGCGTTTCGAGATGATGATCGCCGGCTTTTTGCCTGAGGACACGGCATCACAGCCGCCATTGCCCGCGGCAGGTGATGCTCCCTTTCGGAGCACGATCGTGCCGGGCTTCAAAGACGTTGATGCTGGACCGGCACACCAAACTGCCGGTCCGGCCGGAAGCGAAGTCGGCCAATGAAATACCTGCTCTACATTGTCATCGGCATTTCCGCGGGACTGGTCGTGACGGAATTCCTGCAGGTCCCGGCCAAATATCTTGTCCTGTTCGCCTTGATCGTGCTGCTGCTCAACCAGGTTGCCAGGTATTTTCTGCGCAAAGACAAGGCAGCCCACAGGGCGCCGGTAAGCGTCCGGACACGCGTGCGCCGCAAGCCCCTGCCGAAGGACGGCCAGCCACTTATCGATCCCAAACGCCTCGAGGCGATCATGAAACGCCCCGCGCGTCCCATGGCTGTTGCTCCGGAACGCGAAACCGGAACGGCTCCATTCCCCCCGGTCGCGCCGCAGGCGAATGGTCGACTTGGCCCAATGCGAGAAGAAACAGATCCGTTCAAGGCGGTGGTTCCACCTTGGGAACCGGATTTTTTTGCCGACTTTGTCGATGGAATGTCGCGTCCGGCCGTCATTGCCTATCGCCCCTATCCGCCTCCCCGGATACGGGTCGGGCGGAGCAAGGTCGGTGGGGACCCGGACCTTCCGGCGGGCATGGAATGGCCGCGTACGGTCAGCGACGCACGCTATGTGAAGGCAGGTATGCCGCTGCACTTCATGGCTCAGATCGACCTGTCGGAACTCCCCTGGCGCCCGGAGGAATGTCCGGAGCGCGGCACGCTGTTGTTCTTTGCCCGGCTCGATGAGGATATGCTGTGGGGGGAAGACTTTAGCGGCGATCCGCGCAACGATACCAGAGTTGTTTATGATCCGCTGTCGAATGGCATCAGGACGCCGCCGCCGGACGATCTTGGCGCGATCAACGGCTCCAATAACCTCTTTGACGAAGATTTCTCCCCTCCGGACCAGCCCGTTATGCGCAGCTATCCGGAATGGCCGCTTGTCTTTTCCGGGTTCTCCACGATGCCCGCGCCATCTGACTTGTTGATGGTCAAGGCGCCCGACGGCTACAGGGAGGCGCGGGACCGCTATTACGTCAGGCAGTTGGACAGGATCTTTCCGAAAGTCTTCACGGGCCGGCCTCCATCCCGTTTCTTTCCCGTATTCAATATCAGCGCCTATGACAGCCCCCCGTTCCTCGAGAAAATCAGGTCGTTGAAACCACACGACGAGACCGGCTTCCCATACAGCCCACTCTGCATCAGCCTGTTCTGCCGCTATATAGAAGGACGGCTGGCACGCTGGAGTGAGGTTCCCGACGACAGCGATCTTCGGGACTTCCTCTCCCGGTTGGGCAGATGGAAGGACTGGTGCAGCCGGCAGCAAGGGCATGACCTCGACGCCGGGGACGCCCGAGACTTCATCGAATATCTGAACCGGTTCCTCACATCGGAGTTCAAGTACAAGAAGCTGATCGTGGAGGCGATCCAGCGAACGCTGAATGAGCTGATCAATCAAAGCGGCAGCGATCCGGCGCTCGCCGCACGGCTCCCCGAAAGCATCTATCTGGCCGGGCAACATCAGCCACTGATACAGCGTGAAAGCGAGGATGCGCCGCTGCCGGAGAAACCGGGCCGCAGCTTTGGCCAACCTTATCATCAGCTCTTCGGATATCTGTCTTCCGTGCAGTTCAATCTTCCCGTGAATGATCCGAACATGCTGCTGTTTCAGCTTTTCTCCGATTATGGCTCGAACATGATGCTCTGCGATGCGGGCGAAGCCGATTTCTTCATCAAGCCGGAAGACCTCGAGCAGGGGAACTGGGACAAGGTCGTCGGGCAGACCTGCGGCTGCTGACGGTCGTGAAGCACGGCGGTTTTTGGTGATCAAAGTGCAAGCGATATCCGAAGTGCGACTTCTGCTCGAATAAGGGTAGGGTGTCGGCTCTTGTCTCCCAAAAGCCACCGGTCCCCTTCCGCCCCTGTTCCGATCCTCCGTCCCCGCCACGATAACCCGCAGTCTCCGCCTTGCTCAACACCCTTGATCGGAGATGTCACGCCAGGCGTCGAAATCGGATCGGGGCGCTACGGGCTGCTACGCAAAAAAATGCCCCCGGAGCGCGATCGCTCCGGGGGCCGGACTTGAAGTAGCCCTTGAGAGGGCCGCCCTATTTGAAGTCGGACGAAATGTCCGTGAACGACTGCGACCACTGCTTGGAATCGATATGGACGACCTTGCCGCCCGCGGCGGCCAGGGCCGCCTTGACGTCGACCACGCGGAGGTCCTGCGCGTCATAGGTCTTCACGGTCCAGGTCACATTGGTCATGTCCGCAACGGCGGTCCACTGGGTGTAGTCGGGAGCGACCTTTCCGTTCTCCTCGCCGCGCACCGCGCCATAGGGGATGTCGAAGGTGTTGAGGATGTGGAAGGCCTGTTCCAGCACCTCGGCGCCGGTCTCGACCGGGATCGCCGACTGAGAGAACACGGCGGCGCGAATGAACCGCGACGGCGGCGTGAAATCGCCCGGCAGCCCGTGCATGCCGGCGCCCTGTCCGGCCGCCTGCAGTTCGACGCCGTCCAGCTTGACCGGCGGAACGTTGAGGGGCGACAGGTTGACGAAATTGGAGAGGTTCGTCATGTGCCAGTCGTAGGTCGGCGAATTGGTGATGACGCCGAGCGGGGCGTCGAAGATCTTGAGGATCTTGTCGGTCGGCTCGATGACGATGGCGGTGCCGGTCTTGTCGACAACGCGAATATGCATCGGGATGACCTGTCCCATCTGCTTGAACTCGGCGGCCACCAGCACGATGTCGTCGAAATGCGCCTTCACCTCCTCGACCGTGGCGAAGTTGCCGAGCAGCCAGGTTGCGTATTGCTGGGGCGCGAGCGCCTTGGCGCGGTTGTCGTCGCTAAGGTCGGGATAACTTGCATATCCGGGGAAATAGAACAGCCCGACGTAGAGGCCTTCCTCGTTGATCCCGTCCACGAAATCGGTCGTTTCATAGGCGGTCATTCCGGCGATGCCGTACCTGGTCTCGTAGGTGAGACCGCCCGATCCTTCCGGCAACTCTGGCGTGACCCGCGTTCCGGCGGGCACGACGGCGACGTGCCAGTCGATCGGCATGCCGAACTCCATGGTCCGGCCGGCAACGCCCGTCCCGTCCTTCGCGGTCAGCGTGATGCCGGTGCATGCGTTGGCGACGGGGGCAAAGCCGAGCGAAGCTGCGAGAACGATGGCTGTTAGGGGGCGAAACATGACGTGCTCCTGTCTTGTGTCCGGACCGTTCAGGCGAGGCGACCGTAACGGGGCGTTACCGGTCCGAATGCGGCCCTATCCGTCGATCGCCACCTGTCTGTGAGGCAAAAAAGCTTTTACACACAGAACGTTAATGAAAAAACCACAAGTTGCGCGGCATTTGATTTGTCCGGAAAGAATGAACCGCCTGTGACGGAATTCGGGACGGCTGTCGAACCGGACCGGCCGATTGATGGTCCGCCGTTGCGTCGGGCGGATGATACGCGGCCGGTCGCGGCCCCGGTTATATCTGCTCCAGGTCCGCCAGCAGTTTTACCAGCCAGTCCACGAACACCCGCACCTTGTTGCTGAGGTGCCGGTTGGGCGGGTAAACGATGTAGAGGGGGAAAGTGTCGGCGGTCCAGTCGGTCAGAACCGGCACCAGGTCGCCGCGGTCCAATTCCTCGGTGACCATGAACCGGGGCAGCTGGGCGACGCCATGGCCGGCGAGTGTGGCGGTCACGTAGCTGCGGCTGTCGTTGACGGAAAAGCGCGAGCGCCCGCTGACCTCCAGTTCCTCGCCGTCCCTGCTGAACGCGAAGGGATGGTTACTGCCGGTTCGGGCTTCGAAATAATTGACGCAACAGTGACCGGTTTCCAGGTCGGAGGGATGGTCCGGCGTGCCGAAGCGCTCCAGATAGGCGGCTGCCGCGCAGGTGATGAGGTGGAGTTCGGAAACCCGGCGGGCGATCAGCGACGGGTCGCCGGGAGAACCGGCGCGCAAGGCGCAGTCCACATTCTCCACCAGGTAGTCGACGGTACGGTCGCCGATGCCGAGATCGATCTGGATGTCCGGATATTTCTCGTGGAAACCGCACAGGGACGGGATGACGATCCAGTCGGCGAAGGCGCCGGACATTTCCACGCGCAGCCGTCCGCTCGGATTGGCCTGGGAATGGGTCAGGCTGCCGTCCAGTTCGTCAAGCTCGGCGACGATCCGGGCGGCTCGTTCGTAGTAGAGTGCGCCGTCGGTGGTCACGATCACCCGCCGGGTCGTGCGGTTGAGCAGTTTTGTCTGCAGATGCGCCTCGAGGTTCTGGATGAGGTTGGTCACCGTTGCGCGCGGGATGCGCAAGGCCTCGGAAGCACGGGTGAAATTGCCCGTCTCCACGACCCGGAGAAAGGCGCGCATGGCTGAAAGCTGATCCATCCGGCAGTCTCCCGTTTCATTGCGGTGCGATATTATTCGAAATTTCGAATAGTGTAATCAGAAAATCGCCTCTTATTCCGAAAGGCGAACAACAATATCTTTTTGGCAGGTGAGGGAAGCCTTTGAGGCTGTCCCGTGTGAAATCAAACGAAGCGGACCGGAACGATGACGGTGCAGATCAAGGACATGACGCTCGACAAGGTGGCCGTCGGCCCCGTGTCCGCGCGTGTCTATCAGGGCGCCGACTACGACACGTCGCCCCCGGTCCTGATCTATTTCCATTCCGGCGCCTTTCGGGAAGACGGCCGCAAGGACAGCGTGGTCGCGGAGACGCTTGCGCGGACCGGGGCCATCGTGGTCATGGCCGACTACAATGCACCGCTCGGCGCCGTTTTCCCGAAGCCGCTTGAAACCGGCTTTTCCATCTTCAGCTTCCTGGCGAAGAAACGCGCCGGGCTCGGAAACCGCAAGTCGCTGCTGCTGGTCGGCGGCACGGAGGCGGGGGGCAATCTCGCCGCGGCCGTGGCGCTGAAGGCGCGCGACCACTACGCGGACGAGCTTGACGGCCAGGTCCTGCTGTCGCCGCTGCTGGATCCCTACATGGGCTCGGCCTCCATTCGCCAGGCGGCCGCGATCGGAATGCGTGACCGATGGTCGGAAGGCTGGAGCCGGTATCTGAGCGGCGGTGTTTGCCATCCATACGCCGCACCCTGCATGTGTTCGCGGCTATCGGGCGTGGCGCCCGCGCTTATCATTTCAGCCAAGGACGATCCGCTTCTCGACGAGACACTCAGCTACGCGGACCGCCTCAAGGAGGCCGGCGTCAAGGTTCAACAGCACGTTCTTCCCGCCGGGACGGGCTGGCCATCGATTTACGGCGGGGCATGCGAGGAAACTTCAAGCTGGCAGGACAGCCTCAACGAAAGGTTCGAAGGGTTCGTCAAGTCAGTCGGCGTCCAGTGAATTTCTATTGAAGATCGAATGATCGGGCAGGCCTGTTGAAGGCATGACCCGGGCAAGCCCCGAGAGGGCTTAAAGGAGCGACCAATGACATCGAGAAGCACACGCTTGGCCCTTGCGGGCGCCGGCCTGGGGATCGCTTTGTCCGTTTCGGCGGCGACCCTTTATCTGGAACTGCCGGTCTCAACCACCGCTATCGCCGCGGACACGCCGGCGGCTCCGCCCGCCGTGCCGGTCACGGTGGCGCAAGTGGCCAGCCGTGACATCACGGTCTGGGACGCGTTTTCCGGCCGGCTGGAAGCCGTCGACCGGGTTCAGGTGCGCTCGCGCGTTGCCGGAGCCATCCAGTCGGTGGACTTCCGCGAGGGGGCGCTGGTGAAGGCGGGCGATCTGCTGTTCACCATCGACCCGGCCCCTTATGAGGCCACCGTCGCCCAGCGGGAGGGGCAGGTGGCCCTGGCCGAAGCCCAGCTCAACCTGGCCCGGCTGGAACTGGATCGGGGCAACAAGCTGATCGAGAACCGGACCATTTCGCAAAGCGTTTTGGACCAGCGCCAGAATGCTTTCGTGGAAGCGCAGGCGAGCCTTCAAACGGCCAAGGCCGCGCTGCAGTCGGCAAGGCTGGAACTCGGCTACACCAAGGTTCGCGCACCGGTCGCGGGCAAGGTCGGCAGGATCGAGATTACCGCGGGCAACCTGGTGGCGGCCGGTTCCACGTCTCCGGCATTGACGACACTTGTCTCCGTCGATCCGATCTACGCGAGTTTCGACGTTCCCGAGGACATCGTCAGCCGGGCGTTGGCCGAGCTCCCGACCTCGACCGCGGCCCTGCCGCCCCTGGACCGGATCCCGGTGGAGATCGAAACACTGGGCGGAACCGCGCCGGTCCGGGGCAAGCTGCAACTCATCGACAACCAGGTCGATGCGGCAAGCGGCACCATTCCGGTCAGGGCCGTGTTCGACAATCCCGGCGGCCGGCTGATTCCGGGACAGTTCGTGCGCATCCGCATGGGCACGCCGAAGCCGGAGACCAAGATCCTGGTGAGCGAAAGGGCCGTCGGCACCGACCAGGACAAGAAGTTTGTCTTTGTCGTCGACGGTGACAACAAGATCGCCTACCGGCCGGTTGAACTGGGCCGGAGCACGGAAGGCGGGCGTATCGTGGAAAGCGGCCTGACATCCGGCGAGCGGATCGTGGTCAACGGACTGCAGCGCGTCCGTCCGGGCACGCTGGTCGACCCCCAGATGCAGAAGGATGTGGCAGCCGCGAAATAGCTGCCGAAACCTGATCCCGAACGGCAGGGCGCCCCGGCGCTCTGCCGGCACTTCAAGACTTGTCGAATTTGGCCGGCAGCAAGACGCGCGGCCGGAGCGGGGCGGTCTGTCCGCGGACGATGGCCCCGGAGTTACCCGAAGAGGGCGTTTGCCATGAATATTCCCAGATTTTTCGTCGACCGCCCGGTCTTCGCCGGGGTGCTGTCGGTTCTCATCCTCGTCGGGGGTCTGATTGGCCTCCGCTCCCTGCCGATTTCCGAATATCCGGAGGTGGTGCCGCCTTCGATCGTCGTGCGCGCCACCTATCCGGGCGCGAACCCGAAGGTGATCGCCCAGACCGTCGCCACGCCGCTGGAAGAACAGATCAACGGTGTGGAGGGCATGCTCTACATGTCCAGTCAGGCCACCTCCGATGGCGTGATGACGCTGACGGTCACCTTCAAGCTCGGCACTGATCCCGACCAGGCCCAGCAGCTGGTGCAGAACCGGGTGTCCCAGGCCGAACCCCGGCTGCCGTCAGAGGTCCGAAGCCTTGGCGTCACCACGGTGAAGAGTTCGCCCGATCTGATGATGGTGGTGAACCTGACGTCGCCGGACGATCGCTACGACATCACTTACCTGCGCAACTACGCGGTCCTGAACATCAAGGACCGGCTGGCACGCATCCAGGGCGTGGGCCAGGTGCAGGTGTTCGGCTCCGGTGACTATTCGATGCGTGTCTGGGTCGACCCGCAAAAGGCGGCCGAACATGATCTGGCCGCCAGCGACATCACCAATGCGATCCGCCAGCAGAACGTCCAGGCGGCGGCCGGCATCATCGGTGCCTCGCCGAGCGTGGACGGGGTCGATGTGCAGTTGAGCGTCAACGCGCAAGGGCGCCTGCAGACACCGGAAGAGTTCGGCAACATCATCGTGCGCACCGGCAAGAACGGTGAGGTGACGCGCCTGCGCGACGTTGCCCGCATTGAGCTGGGAGCCGCGTATTATTCCCTGCGCTCGCTGCTCGACGGCAAGCCGGCGGTCGCGATCCCCGTGTTTCAGGCGCCAGGCTCCAACGCCATCGCCATTTCCGATGCGGTGGTCGAAACCATGGATCAGCTGCAGCTGGCGATGCCGGAAGGGGTTCAGTACAAGATCGTCTACGACACCACAAAGTTCGTCCGCGCTTCCATCGAGAAGGTGGTCGACACGCTTCTGGAAGCGGTCGCGCTGGTGGTGATCGTCGTCATCCTGTTCCTGCAGACCTGGCGCGCCTCGATCATTCCGCTGATCGCGGTTCCTGTCTCCATCATCGGCACCTTCGGGGTGATGTATGTCTTCGGCTTTTCCATCAACGCGCTCAGCCTGTTCGGGTTGGTGCTGGCCATCGGCATCGTGGTCGATGACGCCATCGTCGTGGTGGAAAACGTGGAGCGGAACATCGAAAACGGCCTGAGCCCGCGCCATGCCACCTACCGGGCGATGAAGGAGGTCTCCGGGCCGATCATCGCCATCGCGCTGGTGCTGGTTGCCGTGTTCGTGCCGCTGGCCTTCATCTCCGGCCTGTCGGGTCAGTTTTACCGCCAGTTCGCCCTGACGATCGCGATCTCGACCGTGATATCGGCGGTCAACTCGCTGACCCTGTCGCCGGCGCTGGCGGCCCTGCTCCTGAAGGATCACCACGCGCCGAAGGACTGGCTGACGCGGGCGATGGATTTCGTCTTCGGCTGGTTCTTCCGCGGCTTCAACCGGGCCTTCGGCGCGGGCTCCAACGCCTATGGCCGCAGTGTCGGCGGGCTCCTGTCGCGCAAGAGCGTGGTCATGGTGATCTACCTGGCGCTGGCCGGGGCCACCTATGGCCTGTTCACTGCGGTGCCGGGCGGCTTCGTGCCCGCGCAGGACAAGCAGTACCTGATCGGCTTCGCCCAGCTTCCGGACGCGGCGACCCTTGACCGGACGGAGGACGTCATCAAACGCATGAGCGACATCGCCATGGCCCAGCCGGGCGTGGAGCACGCGATTGCCTTTCCGGGCCTGTCGATCAACGGCTTCACCAACTCCTCCAACGCCGGCATCGTCTTCGCGACGCTGACCGATTTCGAGGAGCGCAGGACGCCCGAGCTTTCCGGCAATGCCATTGCGATGCAGCTGAACCGGAAATTCGGTGCGATTCAGGACGCTTTCATTGCCATGTTCTCGCCGCCGCCCGTCCAGGGCCTCGGCACGACCGGCGGCTTCAAGCTGCAGATCGAGGATCGGGCCGGGCTCGGCTACCAGGCGCTCGATGCGGCCAACAAGGCCTTTCTGGCCAAGGCCTATCAGACGCCGGAACTGGCGGGGCTGTTCTCCAGCTTCCAGATCAACGTGCCGCAGCTCTATGCGGATCTGGACCGCACCAAGGCCGAACAGCTCGGCGTGTCGGTGACGGAAGTGTTCGAGACGCTGCAGATCTATCTGGGCTCGCTTTATGTCAACGACTTCAACGCCTTCGGGCGGACCTACAGCGTGCGGGTGCAGGCGGATGCCAGGTTCCGGGCACGGCCCGACGACATCGGCAAGCTGGAAGTGCGGTCTTCATCGGGCCGGATGATCCCGCTGTCGGCCCTGATGAAGGTCGAGGCCACGACCGGGCCGGAGCGGGCGACCCGCTACAACGGCTTCCTCGCCGCCGACATCAACGGCGGCCCGGCGCCGGGCTATTCCTCCGGCCAGGCCCAGGCGGCGGTCGAAAGGATCGCTGCGGAAACCCTGCCCAAGGGGATTGGCTTCGAGTGGACCGACCTGACCTACCAGCAGATCCTGGCCGGCAGTTCGGGGGTGATCGTGTTCCCGCTGGCGCTGCTCCTGGTCTACCTGGTGCTCGCCGCCCAATATGAAAGCCTGGCGCTGCCGGTGGCGATCATCATGATCGTACCCATGGGCGTTCTGGCGGCCCTGACGGGCGTCTGGCTGACGGCCGGCGACAACAACATCTTCACCCAGATCGGGCTGGTGGTGCTGGTCGGGCTGTCGGCGAAGAACGCGATCCTGATCGTCGAATTCGCGCGTGAGCTCGAGTTCGAGGGCCGGACCCCGGTGGAGGCCGCGATTGAGGCCAGTCGCCTGCGCCTGCGTCCGATCCTGATGACCTCCATGGCCTTCATCATGGGCGTGGTGCCGCTGGTGCTGTCGACGGGGGCGGGGGCGGAGATGCGCGTCGCCATGGGTGTCGCGGTCTTCTCCGGCATGCTCGGCGTCACCTTCTTCGGCATCTTCATGACACCGGTCTTCTACGTGCTGATCCGCAGGCTGTCGGGCAACCGACCGCTGGTCCAGCACGGTGAGGCGGAAAAGGTGCTGCAGGAGGCGTAAGACGGCCGTAGAGGTGGAGTATCGGCCGTTTTGCGCGGCGCGGGGATTTGTTCCCGCGCCGCATCTGCTTTTATCGGAAATTTCAGGTGCGTCCGGCCTATTCGGCGCCGGTATGCGACATCATCTTCTCGACCATACCTGATGCCTTGGGCGAGAAGCTGGTCTGCCGCGGCGGATAGTCTTCAAATGACTGTACGAATTTCTGCACCACGGCCATGGCCGGCTGGATCGCCCAGGACCGGTTTTCCTGCCATTCGTCAAACCCGCGCGCCTCGTAGAAGCGCTCGAACGGATCGAGGTCTAGCCGGGTGATCAGCGGGGTGGTCAACTCCTCCTGGACCCCGTTGAACCACTTGTCCTGCTTTGTGAACAGGAACTTCCACTCGCCGTAGCGAACGCCGTGGAACGTGGTCTCGGTGAAGAAGAAGAATTCCTTCCGGTTGCTCGGTCCCGATTTGGTCAGGATCGGCGTCTGGTCATAACCGTCCAGATGCACCTTGTATTCGGTGCTGCCGATCTTGTAGCCGCCGAGCAGGTCGTCCTTGATATTCGGCTTGCCCAGCTGCGCCATGATGGTCGGGATCCAGTCTTCCATGGATATCAGTTCGCCGGTGGTCGTTCCCGCCGGAACCAGGCCGGGCCATTTCACCATCATCGGCACCTTGAAGCCACCTTCATAACCGCCGAGACCCTTCTCTCCGTGGAAGGGCTGATTGCCGCCGTCCGGCCAGGAGTTGGAGGCGGCGCCATTGTCGGTGGAGAACATCACCATGGTGTTGTCCGCAACCCCGAGTTCGTCGAGGAGCGACAGCAGTTCGCCGACGTCGTCGTCCAGTTCGACCATGCCGTCGGCATAGACGTTTCCGGTTCCGGTAATGCCGTCATAATGGTCGTCGAGATTGGTGCGGTAATGCATCCGCGTTGTGTTGTGCCAGACGAAGAACGGCTTGCCCGCGGCGACGGCATCGCGAATGAAACGCTTGCTCTCTACCAGGACTTCCTGGTCGAGGGTCTTCTGCCGCTCCCGGCCGAAGTTGCCGAGATCCTCGATCTTCTGTCCGCCATCCGGCTGGGCCCAGGAATGGGTGATCCCGCGCTGGGCGAGGCCGGCCTCTTCCACGACCTTCTTCGGATAGTCCACCTGTTCGACGTATTCTCCGGCATTCAGGTGATAGAGGATGCCGTAGAACTCATCGAAACCGTGTGCGGTCGGCAGATGCTCATCCCGGTCGCCGAGATGGTTCTTGCCGAACTGGCCTGTCGTGTAGCCTTCCGCCTTGAGCATTTTAGCCAGGGTCGGGTCTTCTTTCTGCAGGCCGAGCGGTGATCCGGGCAGACCGACCGTGCTCAGTCCGACGCGCAGCGGATATTGCCCGGTGATGAAAGCGGCTCGGCCTGCGGTGCAGGACGCCTGCGCATAGGCATCCATGAACAGCATGCCCTCGTTGGCGATCCGGTCGATGTTCGGCGTCTCGCAGCACATCATGTCCCGGTGATAGGCGCTGATGTTCCACATGCCCACATCGTCGCCCCAGATGACGAGAATGTTGGGTTTTGCGGTTGCCGGCGCTTCCGCGGTTTGCGCCTGAACGCCTGAATGAAAGAGAACCGCCGCGAACAGGGAGATCGTGAAAAATACAATTCTGCGCATATTGGTCACCTCGAGTCTGGAAATCGGGAAGAGCCGATGATGGAAAAAAACTCCTTTGGATCCTGCGGGGAGCCGGGATTGGTGAGACGCACCATGACGGAGGCGTCGTCGAAGGGAATTATAGGGCCCGTTCAAGGCATTGACAGAGAAAATTACCTAAGGGAAGTTTAGCGTATTTTGGATATGCTTTCACGGAATATAACCGCTTAAGTTGAATTTGAATCGAAAGAGCAACCAATGACCGGCAGCGGGGAACTGTCTTTCCCTGCTGCCGGGTCGGGTTTACCGCCGCCGGCCGCCGCCTCGGTGACCGCCGCCACGGCCGCCACCGCCCCTGTGCTGCGGGCGGGCCTGCGGTCTTGAGCGCTGCACGTTGCGTTGCCGGTTGACCTGACGGTTGCCGACTTCCCTGCTGCGGTAATCCCGGTTCAGATGCGCCGGGGCCTGGGGTCTTTGCGCCGGACGTGTGGCGGGCCGGGTCGCAGGGCGCTGGGCCGGACGGGTCGTCGGGCGATTGACGTTGGGTCTTTGCGCAGGCCGGTTTACGTTCGGCTTTTGCACCGGGCGATTGATATTCGGTTTTTGTGCCGGGCGCGTGACGTTCGGTTTCTGGACCGGCCGATTGATGTCCGGCCTTTGGGCGGGAAGGTTGATGTTTGGCCGGTCACCCTGCGGCCGGTTGATATTGGGTCGGTTGGCGAGAGCGCCGCCGATCGCGGCGCCAGCCCCACCGGCCGCAATACCCGCACCGACATCGCCGAGCCGGTCGGATATCTGGTCGCGGGAGGGGGCTGCGACACCCGACCAGCGGCCGCCTTCGAACTTCTGCCAGGTGTTGCCGTCGCGCCGGTAGACGCTGCCGTCGCGGCCGGCAAAGACGTTGCCGCGCCGGTCTGCCAGCCGGCCGGGGCCGCCGCCGTCTTTCCAGCGATTGGCCGCGCCTGCCGCCACATCCCGGGTGCGCGCCCATTCGCCGCCGCGAACCACGCCGCCGCCCTTCCAGTTGCCGTAGATGCCACGGCCGCCGCCGATAATGACCCGGTTGCCGGTGCGCGGATTATAGGCGGAGATGAAGCCGGCGCTGCCGAGCGGCCCGCTGATCGCGGCCCCGCGGATATAACCGCCCGTACGCGGATTGTAGATGCCGCCGGCGGCGATGCCCCGGCGCGGGCCATAGGCATAGCCGTAACGGCCGAAAGTGCCGCGGACGGGATTGTAGAAGGCGCCGATGCCGTAGGTCACCGGCCGCGGGAAGAAGATCGGGACCGGGCCCGGCCGGTACCAGGGCCGGTAATACCAGCCCGAGCCGTAGACGAACGTCCCCCAGGCAAGATACCCGGTGAGATAGCCCATGGTGTAGCCGTACCAGACCGCTCCGGGTTCGGTTTCGTAGATGCGCACATAGGTCGTGTTGTAGACCGGCGAACTCGGCGGGATCGTGTAGATCTCGTCCGGCACGGCCGTCGCCACCTGGAACGGTCCCTGAGGGCTGTCGCCCACGAACCAGACCCCGTCCTGGAGAACGTAATATTTGGCGCCGACCTGGATGACCTGGTCATTGGTGTTGACCGCATAGGACATCGACGTGCCCTCGATCTTTTCGAATTCCGGGTCGCCCGCATAGGAGACATCGGCGCTGACCGAGCCGACCTCGACCCGGGCCGTGCTTGGAATGCTGGCCTTAAGCCGTGCCTGGGCAGCCTCCGACGTGTTCGGCACGGAGGCGCGGACGGAATAGTAAGGCGCATCTTCGGGAATGTTCTGGAAGTCCGCCGGCAGGTCGGGCGTGGTGAATGTCCAGGGGCCGTCAAGGGAGGCGGATTTGTACCACCGGCCCGAGACCAGAATGTACCAGATCTTGGTCTCGTTAAGGAAGAAGACGTCGCTATCCGTATTGGAGGCCCATTCCAGGCGGGTGCCCGGCACGGGCTCCAGTTTCGGCTCCCCGTCGAAGACGATCATTTCCGCCGGCTTGTCCGAATAGACCACCTTCGGCGCCTTGTCGTCCGGGAACGGCTGCGGCGGGATCGCCTCGCGCGTTTCCTTCCAGTTGTCGTCATCGGGCAGGGCCTTGATCGGATCGGGCAGATCCTGCACCGGACTCCAGCCGCTTTTCAGGTCGGTGCTCGTCAGCCAGGATTTTTCATCGCGCAGGTAATAGGCGCCGCCGTCGGTCAGCTTCAGGAGATCCCAGTTGGTGTTGACCACGAATTGCAGGCCCTGCACGCCCTTGACCGGAGCAAGCACCGGCTCGCCTTCCGTCTGCAGCAGGATCGAAGGTTCGTTGGCGATGAAGATCGGCGGGGCTTCCGAATTCAGCCCCTTGACGTCTTCCATGCGCTTGTATTCGGCAAGGCTCGCGGTGATCCGCTCCTCCTTCACCGTGATCGGACCGGTGGGCAGGAGTTTGCCGACCTGCAGGGTCAGGTCGGTAAGGGCCGTCCTGTCCAGGGCGGAAAAGTCGATCTCGGTCACCGCAATGTCGCTGATGATGACATTGCCTTCCTCGCCATCAAACGCCGACTTGCCGCTGAGGCCGATCACGCCGTACACCGGCTTGGTCTTGTCGTCCTTGACGTATTCGGCGGCGACCAGTGCCTTGAGAGTGGTGAAGTTGTCCCAGTCGGTGAATTGGGGCTGGTAGAGAACGAGCGTCGCGCCGCCATCGGTCTGGTAACTGCGGGGCCAGCCGGTGGTCTGCTCCGGCTCAGACGGCGACAGGTAGCTGCCGGCGACAAAGCCGTTCTGGCCGTTGACCGAAATCGCACACCAGGCGCCGGTATCGTCACACTCCGACATCTCAACGGACGTGCCGCTGGGAAGCGTGCCGAGCGAGGCGAAGCCCGTCCCAGGCCCTTGGCGGAAATTGACATTGGCCGTGGTGACGGCTGTCGCGGCGAGAACAGGCTGCACCACGAGGATCGCTGCCAGAAAGGTTGCGAGGAAGGACCTCATGAATTCCTCCATTACTCGGACACTTGGTCTTCGATGTGGGCCCTTTTTACGGCCGGGCGCAGGTCTTTCGGCAGGCTCAATAGCGTTGAGGTGCGAGTTTCCTGCCAGAATAAGTTGTTATCATGCCATCACTATGACTCACCGGCAGGATGTGGAAAAGGAAAGATTTCGCAGTCGAATACAGGAGAAGGTCAGGCAAGGCGTTACCCAGCTGCTCGTCGGCACGCCTCGAAGGCGCCGGAAATCCGGTGCCCTGTAGCTGGACTACGAAGCCCTTTCACCGGATCAGGTTATTTGTACCTCCGCGAATTCCAAACCGAATTTCTGCAGATATTTCCGTGGTGCCATACGGCAGCATCATGGCCGGCGACTGGCATTAGGACGCGCCGTGGCATCGCAAGAAAAAGCGGCGCCCGGCTTGAACGAACTGACCGGTGAACCTTCGCCAGAAGGCTCACCGGTCGCTCTCCATATACCTTGATCCGACCCCTATGGATCGAGCGGCATCCGGACCTGTTACAGGCTTATCCAGGCCGCGTTGCGGGCCGAGGAGCGGACGCAGGCGTCGATGAACCGCATGCCCTTCAGGCCGTCCTCGATCCCGGGAACCAGAGTGTCGGCAGGCGTACCCGCCTGGTGCGCCCGGATGGCGTCCGCGGCCTCCCGGTAGAGATTGGCGAAGCCTTCCAGATAGCCTTCCGGATGGCCGGGCGGAATGCGGATCGCGGGTGCGACGCTCTCCGACATGCCCGCGCCGCCCCGCGTCAGGATCCGGGCCGGCGCACCGAAGGGCGTGAATTGCAGCAGGTTGGGATTTTCCTGGTGCCACTCCAGGCCGCCCTTGTCGCCGTAGACGCGGATCTTCAGGTTGTTCTCATTGCCGGGCGCGACCTGCGAACACCACAGCATGCCGCGCGCGCCGCCTTCGAAGCGCAGCATCACATGGGCATTGTCGTCGACCTGGCGTCCGGGAACGAAGGACTGCAGGTCCGCCGCCAGGCTTTCCGCGGTGAGGCCAGTCACGAAGCAGGCGAGGTTGAAGGCATGGGTGCCGATATCGCCGGTGGAGCCGCCCGCTCCCGAGCGGTTCGGGTCGGTGCGCCAGTCCGCCTGCTTGTTGTGCTGCTCCACCGTCAGCCAGTCCTGCGGATATTCCACCTGCACCACCCGCAGCGTGCCGAGTTCGCCGCTCTTAACCAGCTCCCGCGCCTGCCGCACCATGGGATAGCCGGTGTAGTTGTGGGTCAGGAAGAACAGGGCGCCGGAGGCCTCCGCCGCCTTCGCCAGCTTCTTCGCATCCGCCAAAGTCGAGGTCAGTGGTTTGTCGCAGATGACGTGAATGCCGCGCTTCAGGAACTCCCTCGCCGCCGGATAATGCATATGGTTCGGAGTGACGATCGCCACCGCCTCGATGCCGGATTTCAGCCGGGCCTCCCGCATGGCCATCTGGTCGAAGGACGGGTAGATCCGGCTTTCCTCCAGTCCGAGCGCGCGACCCGATTCCAGAGCCTTTTCCGGTGTCGACGACAAGGCTCCCGCGACGAACTCGTAACGGCCGTCCAGGCGGGCCGCGATCCGGTGGACCGCTCCGATGAAGGCGTCCTTGCCGCCGCCGACCATGCCGAGACGGATCGGGCGGGTGCTGTCGGCAGTACTTCCTTGAATGGTCATTGCCTTACTCCTGTCAGATACCCAGCATCTTCCGGTTGGCGGCCTCGTCGGTTTCGCCGCCGGCAAAGTCGTCGAAGGCCTTCTCCGTCACACGGATGATGTGGTCGCGCACGAAGGCGGCCCCTTCCCGGGCGCCGTCTTCGGGGTGCTTCAGGCAGCATTCCCATTCGACCACGGCCCAGCCGTCGAAATCATTGGCCGCCATCTTGGAAAAGATGGCGCCGAAGTCCACCTGCCCGTCGCCGAGGGAGCGGAACCGTCCGGCCCGGTCGACCCAGGGCTGATAACCGCCGTAGACACCCTGACGGCCGGTCGGATTGAACTCGGCGTCCTTGACGTGGAACATGCCGATCCGCTCCCGGTAGATGTCGATATTGTCCAGGTAATCCAGGCACTGCAGCACATAGTGGGACGGGTCGTAGAGCATCTTGCAGCGGCTGTGATTGGCGACCCGCTCCAGGAACATCTCGAAGGTGACCCCGTCATGCAGGTCTTCACCGGGGTGGATTTCATAGCAGACGTCGACGCCCATTTCCTCCGCGTAGTCGAGGATCGGCCGCCAGCGCCGCGCCAGTTCGTCGAAGGCCGTCTCCACCAGTCCCGCCGGCCGTTGCGGCCAGGGATAGACGAAGGGCCAGGCAAGTGCGCCGGAAAAGGTCGCATGGGCCGAAAGCCCCAGGTTCCGGCTTGCGGTCAGCGCCAGCTTGAGTTGTTCGACCGCCCAGGTCTGGCGGGCGGCAGGATTGCCGCGCACCTCCGGTGCCGCGAAACCGTCGAAAGCCGTGTCGTAGGCCGGGTGAACGGCGACGAGCTGGCCCTGCAGATGGGTGGACAGCTCCGTGATCGTCACGCCGTTGTCGGCGGCAATGCCGGCGATCTCGTCGCAATAGGTCTTGGAACTTGCCGCCTTCGCCAGGTCGAACAGGCGTCCGTCCCAGCTTGGCACCTGAACGCCCTCGTAGCCGCAGTCCGCGGCCCATTTCGTGATGCCGGCCCAGGTGTCGAACGGCGCTTCGTCGCCGGCGAACTGGGCGAGAAACAGGCCCGGTCCCTTGATGGTTTTCATGGTTCCCTCCCAGGGTTGAGATTTGAAAAAAAAGGGCCGGAGGAACACCGCATCCTCCGGCCTGAAGGTGCGTTCTTCCTAGAACGGGGAGTCCGGGAAATAGTAGGACTCGGCATTGTCCTTCGTCACCAGCGTGGCGCCGAGAATGTAGCGGCCGGCAACCGGCCCGTTGGACTTGAAGTGGGAAACCGTCAGGTCCATGGCGGTCGCGATCATCGCCGGCGGATAAAGCACGTCGACCGGCATCAGTTCGTTGCCGTCCATGATGCCCTTGATGATTTCCTTCATGCCGGCGCCGCCGACGACGAACATGCCGTCGCCGTCGCGTCCGGCCTGCTTCAGGGCTGCGACCACGCCGATGGCGATATCGTCGTCCTGGGCCCAGACGGCGTCGATGTCAGGGAAGCGGGACAGGAAGTCCTGCATCACCTCGAAGCCGTCGTCCCGGTTCCAGTTGGCGTGCTTGTTGTCGAGCACGTTGATCCCGGACCCCTCGATTTCCTCCATGAAGGCGTCGAAGCGCTCGTTGTCGATCACAGTCGGAATGCCGCGCAGGATGACGATGTTGTCGCCGGACTTCAGCCGGGTCTTCATGTATTGCGCGGAAACGCGTCCCAGTTCCGGGTTGTTGCCCGCGACATAGAGATCCTCGATGCCCGGCTGGCTCAGGCCCCGGTCGACGACGGTGATCCAGGCCCCGGACTTTTTCACGTTCAGAACCGGATCGGTCAGCGGTTCGGATTCGAACGGCAGCACCACCAGCGCGTCCACATTGTGAACGGAGACCAGGTCCTCCAGGGCGCTCGCCTGGGCACTGGAGTCCTTCGAGTTGACCAGGATGAGGTCGACATCCGGATAAAGGGCTTCCAGCCGTTTTTCGGCCTGTTCCGCATGCCAGTTCATGCCGGCGGCCCAGGCGTGGGTCGGGGTCGGATAGCTGACGCCGATCTTGATCTTGTCCTGCGCCGATGCTGTCCCGGCCAGGGCCAGCGCGCCGGCGAAGACGGCGCATTTCATGACGTTACGCAAAAGCATTGTTTCCTCCTCCAATGCTGTCGATCGGGCGCACCTCTCCCGTCCGGTGCGAACCGGTTCTTGTGACTGGGGGGACGGGTCCCGAGCCGTGTGTAGCTTTGATCAGGCCTTGTCGCGCTTGGTGAGCTTCCAGTCTCCCCGCTGCAACAGAACCGCGACGATGATGATCAGGCCCTGCATGGTTCCGTTCAGATAGTTGGAAATCACATCCGTGAAGTTCAGGATGTTGCCGATGGTCGTCAGGATCAGCGCGCCGAGAATGGTGCCGCCGATCCGCCCGTATCCGCCCTTCAGGACCGTGCCGCCGATGATCACGGCCGCGATCGCCTCAAGTTCCCACAGCACGCCGGTGGACGCCGACGCCGAACCGAGGCGGGGCACGTAGATGATTGTGGCGAAGGCGACGCACAGGCCCTGAATGACGTAGGTCGCGGTCTTGACCCGGTCCACCTTGATCGCCGAATAGCGTGCCACGGATTCATTGGAACCGATGGCGGTGCAGTAGCGGCCGAAGGCGGTTCTATTGAGCAGGAACCAGCCGCAGATCGCCACGCCGATGAACACCCAGACCGGGACCGGCAATCCGAGGAAGCTGTCGTAATAGACCGGGCGATAGGTGCCGCGGATATCGAAATTAAGCGACAGGGTTCCGCCATCGGCGAAATAGGTGACCAGCGAGCGGTAGATGCCCATGGTCCCGAGCGTCACGATGAAGGCCTCGATCTTTCCCTTGGTGGTCAGCGCGCCGTTGATCCAGCCGGCACCGATGCCGAGCACCAGGGCGAGGCCGCAGCCGAACAGCACCGTGGGCACGCCCGTTCCCAGCGAGCCGGCGACGGAATTCATGACGATGATCATCACGCCAGCGATCGCCGCGGCCATGGATCCCACGGACAGGTCGATGCCGCCCGACGTGATCACGAATGTCGCGCCGATGGCGATGATGCCGATGAAGGCGGAGCGGGTCAGCAGGTTGGTGAGGTTGCCTTCGCTGATGAAGGCCGGGTTCAACAGGAAGCCGGTGATGCACAGCAAGAGGAGAGCGATCGCCGGACCCAGTGTCCTGACATCGAGGCCGGGCCATCTGGTGGCCTTGGTTCCTGCTTTTCCCGGGGCGCTCGTCATGGTCAATTCAGGTCCTCCCGTTTCAGCCCGGCGGCGTAGCGCATGATCTCGTTTTCATTGATGTGATCGCCGGTCAGAACGCCGGTAATCCGGCCTTCGCGCATGACGATCACCCGGTGGCTGATGCCGATGATCTCGGGCATTTCCGATGAAATCACGACAACGGAGAGGCCTTCTGCGGCAAGCGCCGCGATGAAATGATAGATCTGCTGCTTGGTGCCGACATCGATGCCGCGGGTCGGTTCGTCGATGACGACGACCTTCGGATCGGCCTCCATGATCTTGGCGAGCAGCAGCTTCTGCTGGTTTCCGCCCGACAGCTTCTTCACCGGCACGCTCGCGTCGCGGGCGCGCACGTCGAACCGGCGGACGGCGCGGGTGAGCGCTTCGTCTTCCGCGCCCTTGTCGAGCGTCAGGCCTTTGATGAATTTGGGCAGGGCAAACAGGGTCAGGTTCGGTCCCATCTGCTGTTCCAGAAGCAGGCCCTTGCCCTTGCGGTCCTTGGTCAGGTAGGCGAGCCCGGCGTCGCGCGCCCTGGAGACGTCCATACCGGTGATCGTCTCTCCGAACAGGCGGACTTCCCCGCTTTCGACCGGCGCCAGTCCGCAGACCGCTTCGAACACGGCTGTCCGTCCCGCGCCGATGAGGCCGGAAAACCCGAGGATTTCACCTTTTCGCAGGGAAAAGCTGACGCCGTTCACGCCCGGCGCCTGGAGGTCCCGGACCTCAAGGACCACGTCCGCGTCGACATCGGCCTCCAGCAAGGGCGGATAGAGATCGGACAATTCGCGTCCGACCATCATCTGCGCCATCAGGTCCGGGGTCAGGTCATCCGCGGCGCGGGTATCGATCCACTGGCCGTCGCGCAGGATGGTCACCCGGTCGGCGATGGCCTGCACCTCGTTCAGCTTGTGGGATACGAAGACGATGGCGACGCCGCCGGCTTTCAGTTTCTCCACCTGGCGGAAGAAGACCGCCGTTTCCGCCTCGGTGAGGACGGCCGTCGGCTCGTCCATGATCAGAACCCGGGCGTTGCGGCTGACGGCCTTGATGATCTCCACCATCTGCTTTTGCGCGATGGTCAGGTCGGAGATCCTGTCCGAGGGCAAAATGTCCAGGCCGATCTCGTCCAGGTATCTCTGAACGGTCGCCTGCATGGTGCGGCGGTCGAGCATCCCGCGCGACGTGATTTCGCGTCCGAGGAAGATGTTTTCCTCAACGGTCATCTGTTCGGCGAGGTTCAGTTCCTGGTGGATCAGTACGATGCCGAGGCTTTCCGCCGCACCGTCCGGCGGCAGGTCGACCGTTTCTCCGTCCAGCCGGATCTGTCCGGACGACGGTTCGTGGAACCCGGACAGGATTTTCATCAGCGTCGACTTGCCGGCACCGTTTTCGCCGATCAGCGCATGCACCTCGCCGGGCCGGACGTCCATGCTGACGCTGAACAGGACCGGGACCGGACCAAAGGATTTGCTGATGCTGACAGCCTCGACAACGGCTGTCGAGGCAGGCGAAGCGGCCGGCATGCTGATTTTCCTCCCAAGCGCCTTTTCTGATGATTTTTTGGCGCCTTGCCCACTATGTAAACGTTTTCATTATTCGTGTAAACCTTTACATTTTGCAAGCGCGGGTTCTATAGAATGAGGACCAGATCCTGAATGGCATTGAAATCAATGCTCTTTCCGGACCCGCCCTTCCGCGCCCCGGAGGCATACTGAATGAGCGAACCGGGAGACCGGCCGGCCACAATCGAAGACGTTGCCAGGCTTGCCGGAGTGTCGATCGCAACGGTCAGCCGGGCGATGCGCTCGCCGGAAAAGGTCGCGGAAAGCACGCGCAAGAAGGTGACGGCCGCCATCGCGCGTACCGGCTACACCGCCAATGCGCTGGCGCAGAGCCTGCGCATGCAGCGCTCCAAGATGGTGCTCGTCCTGGCGTCATCGATCGCCGACCCGAATTTTTCCGGCATTCTGACCGGACTGGAGAAGGTCGCCAATGACCGTGGCTACGGTGTGCTGATCGGCAACACCGAAGGCGCGATCGCGCTGGAGCAGAACTATCTGCGGTTCCTGTCGACGGGCATGGCGGATGGACTGATCCTGTTGACCGGCCATATCCCGGTCGCCGGCGCACCCGCCGCCGGAGGCTTGCCTCCGATCGTCGCCACCGAGCGTCCCGTCGCCAACCCCGAAGTCAGTTATGTGGGCGTCGACGACGTGGCCGCCTCCAAGATTGCGACCGAATATCTGATCTCCCTCGGCCACCGGCGCATCACCTTCATCTCCGGCGGCATGACCGATATCCGCAGCGACCTGCGCCACTCCGGCTATCTCCAGGGCCTGAAGGAATCGCCGGAAACCCTGCGCGACTGGCGAATGGAAGGGGAGGGCACGAGCGAGAGCGGCCGCGCCGTGGTGGAGCGCCTGTTCATCAAGGACGATCTGCCCACCGCCTTCTTCTGCTTCAACGACAACACCGCGATCGGCGTCATTTCAGCCCTTCAACTGCGCGGCTACCGGGTGCCGGAGGATTTCTCCGTGCTCGGGTTCGATGACATTCCCTTTGCAAGCAACATTACGCCGGGCCTGACCACGATCCGCCAGCCGCGTCACCGGATCGGCGAACTCGCCATGGAGATCCTGCTCGACAAGCTCGCCAATCGGGCGCTCCCGGCGCGCTCCCATGTCCTCCACGGCGATCTTGTCGTGCGCGAAAGCTGCGCCGCTATCGGCAAGCAGCGGCGGTAGCCCGGCTTCGCTTTGAATTCTTGACAATTATACTCATGTATTTTACCGAAGCGTTGATGGAGCCTGAGGTTCGATCTCCAATCTTCGGTGCAAGCAAGCCGATTGCCAGCCAGCACTTCATCGCCCGTGTGTCGACTGCGCCGCCTCCCTATGCCGGAAAGCGTCGTCCGATTACCGCCGGCAGTCAGATGAAGGTTTGCCAGCAATGAGAACTTATTCGAAATTCGGCGTGGTGTTTACGCTGCTTTTTCTGGCGTTCGGCCGGACGGTCGAAGCCGAGGAAAGCGCGTCATTGGGACGCTTCGACCTTCAGCTGAACCGGTTGAGCCCCTCCGACAAGGGGTGCCTGATGACCTTCGTGGTCCACAACGGTTTACCCGGTCTCCTCGATAAATCGGCCTTCGAGATGGTGATTTTCAACGGCGAGGATCTGGTCGAACGCATGACCGTGTTCGACTTCGGCGCGCTCCCGCCGGGCAAGACGGTTGTCCGCCAATTCGAAATGCAGAACATGGCCTGCGACGGCATCGGCCGGATCCTTGTCAACGGCGCCAAGGCGTGCACGGGCGAGGGGGTTGCGCCGGGTGCCTGCATCGGCGCGCTCAAGACGGACAGCAAGGCGGATATTCCGTTCGGAAGCTGACACGGACCGGCAGTCCGGAAGCCGGCAAGCCTCTTTTGAAAAAGGTCTTTTCCCGCCTGATGCCTATCCCTTTTTAGACGGATCGCATTTAATGTTCCCTCGTGGCGAGGCGGACGGCCGACAAGGTCCGCGCTTTTGTCTTTCAAGGGGTGGGACGTGACGCAACCGGCAACGAAGACGATCCAGGCCGCCGTCGTCCCGACGATGGCCGCGGTCGTGGCCGGTTATGTCATGGTGGGGGCCACCCTGGCCGGTTTCGCGCTGCCGCCGGTTCTCTGGGTTCCGATTTTCGCGGTCTTTTTCGTCGCCAGCTTTCGCTCCCTGAAGCGCGGCGGGCTGATCGTGATTGCCATCGCCATCGCCCTGTCCGGCCTGGCATGGGTCTATACGGGCGCAGTCAGCCCGCAGGGTCTGTCGAGCGCGGGCTTTCTGTTCGTCTTTCTGATGGTCATGCAGCATATGGCCGACCTTGCGGCCCGCTCGCCGAAGATCGCCGAGGCGGCCGAACTGATCGTTTCCCGCCCCCCCGGCCAGCGCTACCTGTTCGTGACCTTCGGCACGCACGTTTTCGCCCTGTTCCTGAACATCGGCGCGGTGATCCTGATCACGACCCTGTTGTCCTCCCGGCTGAAGGGCGCAAGCGAGGCAAGCCAGCGGTCCCTGGCGATCGCAAGCTCCCGCGGGTTTGCGTCCACGGCCCTGTGGTCGCCCGTTTCCTTATGTTCGCTGATCATCTTCTCCCATGTCACCGGCGTGACCTATGCGCAGTTCGTGCCTTACGGCATCCTGGGCATGCTGTTTTTCCTGATGACCGGCTACTGGCTGGAAAGGGGACGCCGCTCCGCCGTCGTCAACACCGAGGGCCTGTCCCTTGACGACACTTTCAAGCTTCTCAGGGTCGTCGGGCTGGCCATGGTGCTGGTCGTCGGCGGTCTGTTGTGGGTGTCCGTGTTCGACGTCCGCCTGATCGAGGCCATGTTCAGCGTGGTCTTCATCCTCGGCGCGATCTGGACCGTGCTGTTCGTCCGTGCCGGCCATACCAATGTCCGGTCCCTGGTGAAGGACTACGCCCGGGCCACCTCGGGACTGGCAAACGAGACGGCGATCATTTCCGGCGCAACGGTGATCGGTGCCGCCGCATCGGCGCTGGTCGGTCAATGGGTCGGCTTCCAGGGCGAACTTTCGGCCGGTACCGCAACATGGGTCGCCGCCGTCATACCCGTGACCGTCTTCGCCGCCGGTCTTCTGGCGATCAATCCGGTGGTGACCGTGACGGTCCTCGCCAGCTCGCTCAATCCGGTCTGGCCGGATGCCGCCAAGTTGATCCTGGTGCTGGCCATGACCTGGGGCTGGTCCATTTCCGGCGGCGGCACGCCCTTCACCGCCAATGTGGCCATCGCCGCGCAGAAGTTCGGCCAGACCGGGTTCACGGTAGCCATGAAATGGAACGGGATGTTTCTGGCGCTCATGCTTGCCGTCGCCACGCTGGCTGCAGCGTCTGGTATGGTCTGGCTTGGCGGCTGATTGGTCACCACAGCCTAGTTCTTCAGGATTTGCCGGATTTCGTCGAGATGCAGCAGGCCGCTGCTTTGCTCGCGGATGGCGGTCAGGATTCGTTCCGCAGCGCCTGTCGGTTTTTCATCCGCCCGGTGCAGCACGAACCATTGCCGGACGATCGGAATATTCTTTGCGTGGATCAGGGCGAGGCGGCCGGATTTCAGCTCTTCAGTGGCCGTGTGGATAGAGATCAGTGCAATGCCCAGACCCGCGATGGCCGCCTGCTTGATGGTCTCGTTGGAATCCATTTCCGTGTAGCTGAACGGCCGTCCCTCGCCGAACTGGTCGAGGAAGCGCATGGACAGGATCCGCGTGCCGGAGCCTTGCTCGCGCATCAAAAAATGCTCGCCAAGCACCTGATCCGCGCTCGCTTCGCGAACCTTCGTCAGCGGGTGGTCGGGACTGGCGATCAGCACGTGGGGGTGATCGCCGATGCTGTAGGCTTCGACGCCCGGCTGGCGCGGCGGGCGGCCCATGATGGCCAGGTCGATCTGCCCCGTATCCAGTGCCGAAATGATGGAATCCCGGTTGCCGATCTGCAGCACGACTTCGATATCGGGGAAGTCCTTCTTCAGGCTGGCGACGATCGACGGGGCGAAATACTTGCCCGTGCTGACCACCCCGAGAATGACCGTGCCGGCAAGACCCCGTCTCAGGCTGTCGATGGTCTGGACAGCCTTTCCGAGGGCTGCGGAAGCCTTCCGATAGGCTGCAAGCAGGACGGCGCCTTCCGCCGTGACTTCGAAGGTGCCGTGGCTGTTGCGGGTCAACATGGCGCAGCCGAACGTCTCGTCCAGCGCCTTGAGTTGGCTGTGCACGGCCGGCGGCGTCAGCGCAAGCGACTCCGCGGCACTACTTATCGACCCGTAAAAGGCGACGGCCTCAAGAGCCCGCAACTGTTTGAAGGTAAGGGCGTTTAGCGGTGTCATTCAGAAAAATTTAATCCGAGTTTCGAAAGTTTAAATTTTCCTAACAGTCGAAATCGGGAATATCAAGGCCAGTCACAAGAAAGGACGGGAGGCCTTGGCAATGACAATGACCGGCTACACGCCCCTGGAAGGCGTGCCGGAGCGGTTTCAGGCTCCGATGGATGCACTTTGCAAGGTCGCACGCGATCTCTCCAGAAAAATAGCGCTCGGCCCTTTGGCCGGCGAACTGGGTGCGGAGGTCGGCAGCAACCTCGGCGGCGATACCCAGAAGGCGCTCGACGTTCTCGCAGACGAAGCCTTTGTGGCCGCGCTGGCCGGGTCCGGCGTCCGCTGGTACGCCTCGGAAGAACGCGACGACGTTCTTCAAATCGATAACGACGGCGCGCTTGCCCTTGCGATCGACCCGCTCGACGGCTCTTCCAACATCGACGTGAACGTCTCCATCGGCACGATCTTTTCCCTCTACGAGGCGAAGGACGACCCGGAAGCCTCCTTCCTGCGCCCGGCGACAGAGCAGATCGTGGCAGGCTATTTCATCTACGGTCCGCAGACGGCGCTCATGGTCACCTTCGGCGAAGGCGTGCGTCATTATGTACTCGACCCGGAAGACCGGGAGTTCAAGCTGGTCAATGCGGCTTTGACCATTCCCGCGAAGTCGACAGAATTCGCCATCAATGCGTCCAACTACCGGCACTGGTCCAAGCCGATCCGGGCCTATATCGACGACTGCCTGGCCGGCGATCAGGGGCCGAGGGCAAAGAACTTCAATATGCGCTGGGTCGCCTCCCTTGTAGCGGAGACCCATCGCATTCTGAGCCGGGGCGGGATCTTTCTCTATCCCGCTGATGCCCGTCCCGGCTATGAACACGGCCGCCTGCGCATGGTCTACGAATGCGCCCCGATCGCCATGCTGGTCGAACAGGCCGGCGGCAAGGCGACGACAGGCCCGGACCGGCTTCTGCCCCAGGCGGCGGAAACCCTGCACGGCCGCATCCCCCTGATCTTCGGGACGTCCGACAAGGTCGACCGCGTGGCGGCCTATTACGACCTGCCCGATCAGGAAGTGTCCGCCCTCTTCGGTTCCCGCGGTCTCTTTCGCGGCTAAGGAAATTTTCAATGTCCAAGAAACATCCGATCATTTCGGTCACGGGATCGTCCGGGGCCGGCACCACCACCGTCAAGGCGACCTTCGACCAGATCTTCCGCCGCGAGGGCATCAATGCCGTGTCCATTGAGGGCGACGCCTTCCACCGCTATGACCGCATGGCGATGAAGGCCGAGCTGGACAAGCGCAAGGCAGCGGGCGAGGCGACCTTCAGCCACTTTTCCTATGACGCCAACGTGCTCGACAAGCTGGAAGAGGTGTTCCGCAGCTATTCGGAGACCGGCACCGGCGCGACCCGGCACTATGTCCACGACGAGGCCGAAGCGGAAAAATGGGGCGTCGCACCGGGACACTTCACCGAGTGGGCGCCGTTCGAAGACGGTTCCGATCTTCTTTTTTATGAAGGGCTGCATGGCGCCGTCGTCAATGACGAGGTCAACCTGGCCGCCCTGGCGGACCTGAAGATCGGCGTTGTTCCGGTGATCAATCTGGAATGGATCCAGAAGATCCACCGGGACAAGGCGAGCCGAGGCTATACCACCGAGGCGGTCACGGACACGATCCTGCGCCGGATGCACGCCTATGTGCATTGCATCTGCCCGCAGTTCATCGAAACGGACGTCAACTTCCAGCGCGTGCCCGTGGTCGATACCTCCGACCCGTTCATTGCCCGCTGGATCCCGACAGCCGATGAAAGCCTGGTGGTGATCCGCTTCAAGAACCCGCGCGGCATCGACTTTCCCTATCTGACCTCGATGATCCACGACAGCTGGATGACGCGGGCAAATTCCATCGTCATTCCGGGCGGCAAGCTCGACCTGGCCATGCAGCTCATTTTCACGCCGATGGTCAATCGGCTAGTCCACGAATCCAAGCGTGCCTGAGGACATTCCGATGAACCAGCAAGCCAAGATCACCGCTTCCGAAGACCTGATGGCCAATGCCGTCCGTGCGCTCGCCATGGACGCGGTCCAGGCGGCCAACTCCGGCCATCCGGGCGCGCCCATGGGCCTCGCCGATGTCGCCACGGTCCTGTTCAGCCGTTTCATGACCGTCGATCCGTCGGATCACACCTGGCCTGACCGCGACCGTTTCGTGCTTTCCGCAGGCCATGGGTCGATGCTGATTTATGCGATCAACCACCTGCTCGGCTACGACGACATGGACATCGGGCAGGTCCGGAACTTCCGCCAGCTCGGATCGCGCACCGCCGGCCATCCGGAATACGGTCACGCCAAGGGCATCGAGACCACCACCGGTCCGCTCGGCCAGGGCATTTCCACCGCCGTCGGCATGGCGCTGGCGGAGCGCATGCACAACGCCCGCTTCGGCAACGGTCTCGTCGATCACTACACCTATGTGATCGCCGGCGACGGCTGCCTGATGGAAGGCATCAGCCACGAGGCCATCGACTTCGCAGGCCATCTCGGCCTGGGCCGGCTGATCCTCTTCTGGGACGACAACCGGATCACCATCGACGGCAAGACGGATCTTTCCACCTCCACCGACCAGAAGAAGCGGTTCGAAGCCGCCGGCTGGCATGTGCAATCCGTGGACGGTCATGACAAGGACGCCATCGCCAAGGCCATCGAAGCGGCCCGTGCGGATGGTCGGCCGTCCATGATCGCCTGCCGGACGGTGATCGGCTTCGGCGCGCCCAACAAGCAGGGCACATCGGCAACCCATGGGGCCCCTTTGGGCGCCGAGGAAATTGCCGCGGCCCGCGAAACCCTGCACTGGCCCCATCCTCCGTTCGAAATTCCGGACGAAGTCTACGCTGCATGGCGCAACATCGCCGAGCGCGGCGCGGCAAGGCGGGCGGAATGGACCGCACGCCTGGAAACCTCTGCGCAGGCGAACGCGTTCGAAGCGTCGCTCGACCTGCCGGACGGGAACGCTCTCGGCACGGCGATGACAGCCTACAAGGACAAACTGCTCGCTGATGCTCCGAAGGTCGCGACCCGCAAGGCCTCCGAAATGGCACTGGAGGTGATCAACGCGACCCTGCCGAACACCATCGGCGGCTCGGCCGATCTGACCGGCTCCAACAACACCCGCACCAAAGGCATGGTGCCGGTGAGCCGGGACAACTACGGCGGCGACTACATCCACTACGGCATTCGCGAGCACGGCATGGCCGCGGTGATGAACGGCATTTCGCTCCACGGTGGCTTCGTGCCCTATGGCGGCACCTTCCTGGTCTTTGCCGATTACTGCCGCCCGGCGATCCGCCTGTCGGCGCTGATGGAGCAGCCGGTCACCTATGTCATGACCCATGATTCCATCGGTCTGGGCGAAGACGGGCCGACTCATCAGCCGGTCGAAACGCTGGCGGGTCTGCGTTCCATGCCGAACCTGAACGTCATCCGTCCGGCCGATGCGCTGGAGACGGCGGAAGCCTGGGAAATCGCCGTGGCTTCGCAAGCGACGCCGACCATGCTCTGCCTGTCGCGGCAAGGCCTGCCGATGGTGCGCAAGGAACGGTCGTCCGAAAACCTGACCGCCCGCGGCGCCTACCTCTTGCGCGATCCGGACCGGCGCGACGTCACCCTGATTGCCACCGGCTCGGAAGTCTCGCTGGCGCTGGACGCCGCCGACCGGCTTGCCGAAGACGGCATCCAGGCAGCGGTTGTCTCCGCTCCTTGCTTCGAACTCTTTGCGAAACAGCCGGCCGCCTACCGCGAAAAGGTGCTCGGCGCTGCGCCGCGGGTCGGCGTGGAAGCGGCTGTCGCCGACGGCTGGCACCGCTGGCTCGGCAGCTGGAGCGCCTTCGTCGGCATGGACGGCTTCGGCGCCTCCGCTCCGGCGGAGGACCTCTACGAACACTTCAACATCACTCCATCCGCGGTCGTGACGGCTGCGAAATCACTGCTATCCGCTTGATTTGACCTAACCTGACCGGGAGGACATGAAAATGGCGCTTATCACGCTTCGGCAATTGCTGGACCACGCCGCCGAGAACGACTACGGCGTTCCGGCCTTCAACATCAACAACATGGAACAGGGCCTCGCCATCCTGCGTGCGGCCAAGGCCTGCGACGCTCCGGTGATCCTGCAGGCGAGCCGCGGTGCGCGCTCCTACGCCGGCGACATCATGCTGCGCCATATGGTCGAGGCGCTCGCCGAGATGAACCCGGACATCCCGATCGTCATGCATCAGGATCACGGCAACAACGAAGCCACCTGCCTGTCGGCGATCCGCTACGGCTTTACCAGCGTGATGATGGACGGCTCGCTCGAGGAGGACATGAAGACGCCCGCCTCCTACGACTACAACGTCGCCATCACCAAACGCGTCACCCAGGCCGCCCATGCGGTCGGCGCCAGCGTCGAAGGCGAACTCGGTGTTCTGGGGTCGTTGGAAACCGGCGAGGCCGGCGAGGAAGACGGCTCCGGCGCGGTCGGCAAGCTCTCCCACGATCAGCTGCTCACCGACCCGGACCAGGCGGTCGACTTCGTGCTGGCAACCCGGTGCGATGCGCTGGCGATCGCCTGCGGCACCTCCCATGGCGCCTACAAGTTCTCCCGCAAGCCGGACGGCGAGATCCTGTCGATGAAGACCATCGAGGCGATCCATCAAAAACTACCTTCCACCCACCTGGTGATGCACGGCTCCTCGTCGGTGCCGCAGTACCTGCAGGACCTGATCAATTCCCACGGTGGCGACATGCCACAGACCTACGGTGTGCCGGTTGAGGAGATCGAGCGCGGCATCAAGATCGGTGTGCGCAAGGTCAATATCGACACCGACTGCCGCATGGCCATGACCGGCCAGTTCCGCAAGGTGGCCGAGGAGAAAAAGGCCGAATTCGATCCGCGCAAGTTCCTCATCCCGGCGATGGATGAACTGGAAGCCCTGTGCGCCGATCGCTTCGAGCGCTTCGGCACCGCCGGCAACGCCGCAAAGATCAAGCCGCTTTCCCTGGACGAGATGGCCAAACGCTATGCCAGCGGCGCTCTCGATCCGCAGATCGCAACTTCCCGGGCCGCCTGACCGTCGCAGGAATACAGGCCTTTTCCAAAAGCACGAACAACCACGGGAATAGAACCATGAACGCTCATCAACCGTCCGGAAAATACTCTGCAGGCGTGAAGGAATACCGCGAGACCTATTGGGAGCCGAACTACACGCCCAAGGACAGCGACATTCTCGCCTGCTTCAAGATCACGCCGCAGGCCGGTGTGCCGCGCGAAGAAGCCGCGGCCGCTGTGGCCGCCGAATCTTCCACCGGCACCTGGACGACGGTCTGGACCGATCTCTTGACCGATCTGGAGTATTACAAAGGCCGCGCCTACGCCATCGAGGACGTGCCCGGCGACGACGAGAGCTACTACGCCTTCATCGCCTACCCGATGGGCCTGTTCGAGGAAGGCTCGGTCGTCAACGTCTTCACCTCGCTGGTCGGCAACGTGTTCGGCTTCAAGGCCGTCCGCGCCCTGCGCCTTGAGGATATCCGCTTCCCGCTGTGGTTCGTGGCGACCTGTGACGGCCCGCCCCACGGCATCCAGGTGGAACGCGACAAGCTCGACAAATACGGCCGCCCGTTCCTCGGCTGCACGATCAAGCCGAAGCTGGGCCTCTCGGCCAAGAACTACGGCCGTGCGGTTTACGAGGCACTGCGTGGCGGTCTCGATTTCACCAAGGACGACGAGAACGTCAACTCGCAGCCTTTCATGCGCTGGCGCGACCGTTTCGAGTTCTGCCAGGAAGCCATCGAAAAGGCGGAAGCCGAGACCGGCGAGCGCAAGGGCCACTACCTCAACGTCACCGCGCCCAACATCGAGGAGATGTACAAGCGCGCGGAATTCGCCAAGGAACTCGGCACGCCGATCATCATGTCGGATTACCTGACGCTGGGCTGGGCCGCCCAGGCAAGCCTGTCGCGCTGGTGCCGGGACAACGGCATGCTGCTTCACGTCCACCGCGCCATGCACGGTGTGATCGACCGTCACCCGAAGCACGGCATCAACTTCCGCGTCCTTGCAAAGATGCTCCGCCTGCTGGGCGGCGACCATCTGCACTCGGGCACGGTTGTCGGCAAGCTTGAGGGCGACCGTGCGGCAACGCTCGGCTGGATCGACCTGATGCGCGACAAGTTCGTCGCCGAAGACCGCTCCCGCGGCATCTTCTTCGACCAGGACTGGGGTCAGATGCCGGGCGTTCTGCCGGTGGCCTCGGGCGGCATCCACGTCTGGCACATGCCGGCTCTTGTCAACATCTTCGGCGACGACGCCTGCCTGCAGTTCGGCGGCGGCACCCTCGGTCACCCGTGGGGCAACGCAGCCGGTGCAGCCGCCAACCGCGTCGCGGTCGAGGCCTGCGTCAAGGCGCGCAACGAAGGCCGTGAGCTGGAGAAGGAAGGCAAGGACATCCTGACCGCCGCCGCCAAGCACAGCCCCGAACTGAAGATCGCCATGGAGACATGGAAAGAGATCAAGTTCGAGTTCGACACCGTCGACAAACTGGATGTCGCCCACCGCTGATCCGACAGCGAACACGATAACCAGGACCAATTTCGAGGAACCAAACCATGAGTGACGTACACGACTACAGCTCGAGACTGTCGGACCCCAACAGCCGCAAGATGGGGACTTTCTCCTACCTGCCTCCGCTGACGCCGGAAGAGCTGCGCAAGCAGGTGGAATACATCGTGGCCAAGGGCTGGAACCCGGCGATCGAGCACACCGAGCCGGAGAACGCGTCTTCCAACTACTGGTATATGTGGAAGCTTCCCATGTTCGGCGAGACCGACGTCGACGCCATCTTCCAGGAAGTCGAGCTCTGCAAGACGGCAAACCCGGACAATCACGTCCGCCTGGTCGGCTACGACAACTTCAAGCAGACCCAGGGCACGTCCATGGTCGTGCACCGCGCCGAAATAAAGGCCTGAGCTTGGGCGGGGGCTGTGCCGCGCGCTGCCCCCGCACTCCAAACAAATTACTGACCGCCAGAGGGAGTTGACCATGAGCGACATCGATCCCAAGCAGTTCCGTATCGAGACGGAACCCTATTACCGGCCGGTCGGAAACGAGATCGAACAGTTTTCCGCCGCCTATGACGTGCGCATGCCGGTCATGCTCAAGGGACCGACCGGATGCGGCAAGTCGCGCTTTGTCGAGTTCATGGCCTGGAAACTGAACAAGCCGCTGATCACGGTCGCCTGCAACGAGGACATGACCGCCTCCGACCTGATCGGCCGGTTCCTGCTCGATATCAACGGCACGAAATGGCAGGATGGCCCGCTCACCATCGCCGCGCGGATCGGCGCCATCTGCTATCTCGACGAGGTGGTCGAAGCGCGCCAGGACACCACGGTGGTGATCCATCCTCTGACCGATCATCGACGCCAACTGCCGCTGGAGAAAAAGGGCGAGGTGGTCAATGCCCATCCAGATTTCCAGGTGGTGATCTCCTATAACCCCGGCTACCAGTCGATGATGAAGGACCTGAAACAGTCCACCAAGCAGCGCTTTGGCGCCATGTCTTTCGACTATCCCGTGAGCGCCGTCGAGGTCGAGATCGTCGCCCATGAGGCTGGCATCGACCGGGCGGTTGCCGAACGGCTGGTCCAGGTGGCGGAACGGTCGCGCAACCTGAAAGGCCACGGTCTGGACGAGGGCATGTCGACCCGCCTGCTGGTCTATGCGGGCCAGTTGATCGGGAAAGGGATCCCGGCGCAGGCGGCCTGCCAGATGGCGCTGGTCGAACCGCTCACCGACGATCTGGACATGCGCGATACGCTTCAGGCCGCGGTCAGCGCCTTCTTTCCCAAGATATCCAACAGCGAAGATCAGGCGGCATGACGGTCGATCTCGGCGATTATCGGGAAGAGCTGGTCAAGGCCGCTCCGGAAATCGAGGAGACCCTGGACGGGCTCTTCCACGAGTCCGCCCGTCTCATGTCGCCGGCCGGTCTCAAGGACTATCTCGATGGCGCCCGGGCGCTGATTTCGCTCGGCAAGGGTCCGAACCTGCTCGTCAGCTATCTCGACGAGATGCCCCAGGTGGTCAAGGAATGCGGCGAGGACGTCATTCGCGATGTCGTGGGTGCCACGCTGAAACTGTCCTCCATGGTCTCCGGCGAAATCCTGACGCTGATGATCTCGACGCTGCCGGGCGCCGCAAGGCGGTTCGGCGATGCCGATCTCTTGCGCGACTATCTGCAACTGCTGCACCGTCTGGCGGCGCGTGCGCCACGCGGGTTGCGTCCGATGTTCGGCGTTCTGGAGGAATTGCTGTCGAAGCTGACCTTGTCCGGTCTTCGCCGCTGGGTCGATTTCGGCGCCGAAGCCTATCGCCGCGACCTGCCCAAACAGGCCGACTATTTCGGTCTTGCGAGCGAGGATTCCCGGGCCGTCCTGAAACAGGAGCGACGCGGCACGCTCTTCATCGATTCCCAGCGCCGGCTGAATTTCTATCTGAGGGCCTTCTGGGCGCGCGATTTCTTTCTGCGCCCGAGCGCCGCCGATCATGCGGGGTTCCGCCCGTTCATCGAGGAAGGCGCGCTGCATCTGCCCGATGCGGTCGATCAGTTGGGCGACGTCAGCGGCCTCGATCTCTACCGGGCCATGTGCGCCCACATGGCCGCGCATATCACCTCCTCCGACAGGGGCCTGAGCCAGCAGGCGCTCAGCCCGGCGCAGATCTTCTTTGTCGGCATGCTGGAAGATGCCCGGGTCGAGCATTGCGCCATCAAGCAGTTCCCCGGTTTGCGGGATCTGTTCAGGTCCCTGATGCCGGTGTCCCCCAAGGGGCACTACGAACACGACACCATGTACCTCCTGGAGAAAACGGCAAAGGCGCTGCTGGAGCCGGGGGTGCGGACCGGTGACCTGGCGATCGATTCTCTGGTCGAACAGTTTCACATCAACATCGGCGCCAACGAGCGCGAAACCATGTTCTCCTGGGGGCTGGGCGTCGAGCTTTACAACCTTCTGGCGGAGCGCCGCGCCGTCCCCAGCCTGCGCATCCTGGAAACGCTGAACATTGCCTATCGCGACGACAATCGCTTCGTCTGGACGATGGACGACTATGACTGGTCGGACAGCACCGCCTATCAGCCTGACCTTCAGCGTCAGGTTCGCCGCAATGTCGGGCTGATGGAATTCATCAACGAGGTGGATGTGGAAACCGCCGGAGACGACGCCCAGGAAGTCTGGGTGCTGTCCTCCGAACTCTTTCCTTACGAAGACGAAGGCATTTCCTACAACGACATGGAAGGCAAGGAGCCTGTCTCCGATCCGTTCCACTACGGCGAATGGGACTACAAGGTCCAATTGAGCAGGCCGAGCTGGGCCACCGTCTATGAGCGCCGCCAGGGGCGCGGCGACCCGGAGGCGATCGATGCGGTGCTGACCGCCCACAAGGGCATCAGCCACCGGATCAGGCAGATCGTCGACCGGTTGAGGCCGCAGGGCATTACCCGGCAGCGGCGGCTGGAGGATGGCGACGAGCTCGATATCAACGCGGCCGTCGATGCCATCGTCATGAGCCGGATCGGCATGCAGCCCGATCCGCGCATCACCATGCGCAATGTCATCAACCGGCGCGACCTTGCGGTGGTGATCTTGCTCGACCTGTCGGAATCCACCAATGAGACGGTGCGGGGTGCGGACAAGACCGTGCTGGAACTGACCCGCGATGCTTCCGCTCTGCTGGCGAGTGCCATCAACGGCATCGGCGATCCCTTTGCCATCCACGGCTTTGCCTCTGATGGCCGCCACGATGTCCAGTACTACCGGTTCAAGGATTTCGACCAGCGCCTCGACGCGGACGTGAAAAGCCGGCTGGCGGGCATGAAGGGCGGCCTGTCCACCCGGATGGGCGCCGCCATGCGTCATGCCGCCCATCATCTCGCGCAGCGCAGCGAACAGCACAAGCTCTTGCTGATCGTCACCGACGGCGAGCCGGCGGACATCGACGAACGCGATCCGCAGTATCTGCGCATGGATGCGAAGAAGGCGACGGCGGAACTGCAGCGCATGGGAATTTCCAGCTACTGCCTGACCCTGGATCCGGAAGCGGATCGCTATGTCTCGCGCATCTTCGGGTCCAACAACTACACCATCGTCGACCAGGTGGAGCGCCTGCCGGAAAAGCTGCCGAGCCTGTTCGCCAATCTCACGAAATAGACGGTTTCAATCGGGAGGGTCACACCCATGACATCCAACACCATTATCGCTCCGTCCGTGCTGTCGGCGGATTTCTCCAGGCTCGGGGACGAGATCGAGGCTGTCGTTCGCGCAGGCGCGGACTGGATCCATCTCGATGTCATGGACGGTCATTTCGTTCCGAACATCACCTTCGGACCCCAGATCATCAAGGCGGTGCGGGACCGGACGGACAAGGTGTTTGACTGCCATTTGATGATCGAGCCCTGCGACCCCTTTATCGAAGCCTTTGCCGATGCCGGCTGCAACATCATCACCGTGCATGCGGAGGCGACGACCCATCTCGACCGGTCCCTGCAGGCGATCCGCAATCTCGGCAAAAAGGCAGGCGTCTCCCTCAATCCGTCGACACCAGAGAACGTGATCGAATACGTCCTCGACCGGCTGGACCTGGTGCTGCTGATGACCGTCAACCCCGGCTTCGGCGGCCAGGCCTTCATTTCGTCGGTGGTGGAGAAGGTCCGGCGGATCAAGGAGATGATTGGCGACCGGCCGATCGACATCGAGATCGACGGCGGCGTGACGCCGGAAACCGCGCCTCTGGTCGCGGCCGCGGGCGCCAATGTCCTTGTTGCCGGATCGGCCGTGTTCAAGGGCGGTGAAGAGGCTGCCTACCGGTCCAACATCGCGGCGATCCGGACTGCGGCGGATGGCGCCCTCGAACAGGCGGCCTGAATGGACTAAACGGACGGACATAAAAGGAGGAAAAGCATGCTGATACCGAACCGACTGCTCATGGGGCCAGGCCCGTCGAATGTGTCTTCCGATGTCCTGTCCGCCCTGGCGCAGCCGACGATCGGTCATCTGGATCCGGTCTTCCAGACCATGATGGAAGAGGTGAAGGACCTGCTCCGTTATGCGTTCCGGACGAAGAACGCCATGACCTTCCCGGTCTCGGCACCCGCATCGCTTGCCATGGAAGCGGCTCTCGTCAATCTGCTGGAGCCGGGCGATATGGCGATCATCGCCCAGAACGGGGTCTTCGGCGGCCGCATGGCGGAAATCGCCGAGCGGGCCGGTGCCACCGTCATGCTGCTCTCGTTCGAATGGGGCAAGCCCATCTGCAATGAAACCGTGGCTCATGCGGTCAAGGCCAACCCGCACGCGAAGCTGCTCGCCTTCGTCCATGCGGAAACTTCCACCGGTGTCGAATCCGATGCAGCGGAGCTGTGCCGGATCGCCCGCGAGGCCGGCATGCTGAGCGTGGTCGATACGGTCACCGGCCTGGGCGGTATTCCCGTCGCAGTCGACGACTGGGGCGCCGACGTCGTTTATTCCGGCACCCAGAAGTGCCTCTCGGTTCCCCCCGGCCTGGCGCCGATCACCTTTTCCGACAAGGCGGTCGAGGTCATCAGGAACCGCAAGCGTAAGGTCCAGTCCTGGTTCTGCGACCTGAACCTGGTGCTCGGCTACTGGTCCGGCGAGGGCGGGCGCTCCTATCATCACACCGCACCGGTCAATGCGATCTACGGCCTCCACCAGGGCCTTGCCGATCTCAAGGCGGAAGGGCTGGAGGCAAGCTGGGCCCGCCACCGCGCCATGCACGACCGGTTGGCGAAGGGCCTGGAAGACCTCGGTCTGGAGTTGCTGGTCGAAGTGCCGCACCGGCTGCCGCAGCTCAATCCGGTCATGGTGCCGGCCGATGTGGACGAAGCCTTCGTCCGCTCCCGCCTGCTAACGGATCATGATATTGAGATCGGCGCCGGGCTCGGTTCGCTCGCCGGCAAGGTCTGGCGTATCGGCCTCATGGGACAGACCGCGCAGGCGGAAAATGTCGACCGGCTGATTGCCGCCCTTGGCTCCGTTCTGGCGGAGGCTCGGCAGCGCGCCGTCGCTTGATGGATGAATGAGAGGGAGCTTGAACAATGGCAGCGATACCACCGGTCTGCGACTTCGGATGGAAAGCACCGGAGTTCGAACTCCCGGCGACCGACGGGCGGGTCCTGGGCCTGTCCGATATCAGGGGGGCGAAAGGAACCCTGATCATGTTCATCTGCAATCACTGTCCCTATGTGCTTGCCGTGCGCGACCGGATCATCCGGGATGCGCGCGACTTGACTGCCATGGGCGTCGGCGTTGTCGCAATCAGTTCAAACGATGCTGATACCTATCCGCGCGACAGCTTCGAGAACATGCGCAAGGTCGCCGAGGAAGAGAATTTTCCGTTTCCCTATCTCTATGACGAAGACCAGTCGGTGGCGCGCGCCTATGATGCGGTGTGTACGCCGGACTTCTTCGGCTTCAATGCGGATCTCGAACTGCAGTACCGGGGACGGCTCGATGCCTCCCGCAAAGGGGCTGGCCCGGCCGATCTGCGCCGGGACCTTTTCGAGGCGATGAAACAGGTGGTAGAGACGGGAGAAGGCCCGCGGGAACAGATCCCCTCCATGGGCTGCTCCATCAAATGGAAGGAAACTGCGTGAATAAGGTTTTCGGAACCTCGGGAGATCGCTGCGGCTGGCCCCAGGCAATGCTGTTCGATCTGGATGGAACTCTGATCGATTCGGTTGCCGACATCGCCACATCGGTCAATATTTTGCTGGCTAAGGAAAGTCTTCCACCGCTCACGGTCGATGAAGTTCGAGCCATGATCGGCAACGGCATGGCGAAGCTCGTGGAACGGGCCTTCAAGGCGCGCGGGATCGATCTTGAAGGCGATAGACTGACTAATATGACCGCCCGCATGATGGACATCTACAAGGATCATCTGACCGAAGAGACGATCCTTCTGGATGGCGCCGAAGACATGCTGCGCGCCTATTCTGTTGCGGGCATCAGGATCGCCGTCGTCACCAACAAACCTGAAGCCTTTTCCCGGCGTATCCTGGATCATTTCGGCCTGGGCGCTATCGTCAATTGTGTGGTCGGCGGCGATACCGGACCTGCACGCAAGCCCGCGCCGGACATGCTGCTGCACGCGGTCGCGGAAATGGATCTGCATGCCTCGCGGGCGCTGATGGTCGGCGACAGTCCGGCGGATATCGGTGCAGCCGTTGCCGCCGGCATGGTCTCCGTTGCCGTTCGCGGCGGCTACACGACCGTTCCGGTCGAGGAACTGGGTGCCGACGTGGTCATCGACAGCCTGCGCCAGCTTCCCGCTGCCATCGAGAAGCTGAAAGAGCCAGCCTGACATGCCGGTGCAGGCGCTGATTTTCGATGTGGACGGCACCCTGGCGGAAACCGAAGAGCTGCACCGCTTCGCCTTCAACCGGGCTTTCGCGGATGCCGGAATTTCTTGGTTCTGGAGCCGGACGGTCTATGGCCGGTTGTTGCAGGTCACCGGCGGACGGGAACGGATTCTGGCTTATGCCGAGGAAACCGGAACGTCTGGAATCGACGCGGTCGCGCTCCACAAGGCGAAGACCGGTTTCTACAAGGACGCCATGACTGAGAGCGCGATTGCGCTACGCGACGGTGTCGAGCGTCTGATCGGGCGGGCGCTGGAACAGGGGCTGGCGCTGGGCATCGCGACGACCACCAGCCGGAGCAATGTCGACTGTCTTTTCCGCGCGACCTTGGGTGCGGACACGCTCGATCGTTTCCACTCCGTGCGCACCGGAGAGGACGTCAGCGTCAAGAAGCCGGACCCTGAGGTTTACCGGCTCGTCCTTGAAGACCTGGGTCTCAATGCGGCCGATGCAATCGCTTTCGAGGATTCGGCCAACGGCCTGAAGGCGGCAAAGGGGCTTGGCATTCCAACCGTCATCACGCCGGGGATCTATACCGCGGAAGACGACTTTACGGGCGCGGACTGTGTTCTCGAAAGCCTCGATAATCTGCTTACCCCGCAGGCTGGTTCGGCCCACTGCTGCCCGGCCCTGTTTCCGACTGGTTGGCAGTAATCGCCGTTATCCCTTTCCAGTCCCAGCCTTCCTGCGCTATGCGTGGGGCACACGCGCGGGAGGTCATCGGTCATGCTGGAAGGTCTGGGTCTGCTCGGCCTGTTCCTGGTTTCCTTCCTGGCGGCGACGGTGTTTCCGGCGCAGTCGGAAGCGCTTCTCGGCGGCCTGTTGCTCGCCGGAACCTATTCGCCGGTGACGCTTGTGGTCGTTGCCAGCGTCGGCAACACGCTCGGGTCGGTCGTGAACTGGCTGCTTGGCCGGGCAGTGGAGAAATTCAGCGACCGGCGCTGGTTTCCGGTCAAACACCGACAGCTGGAACGCGCCTCGCGCTGGTATCACAAATACGGGCGCTGGAGCCTGTTGATGAGCTGGGCACCCTTCGTCGGCGATCCGCTGACGGTTGCCGCAGGCGTGCTGCGCGAACCCTTCTGGAGCTTCTTTCTCCTCGTGGCGATCGCCAAGACCGGACGCTACATCCTTCTTGCGGCGGTCGTTCTCAATTTCATTTAGAGCATCGGGCGCTAAAGCCCGAACACCCACCGGCCGACGGTGGCGGCAATGACGAACACCACGGCGATGCTGACGATATCGAGCAGAGCGCCGGCGCGCAGCATCTGCTGCGAGGTCACAGCACCCGACCCATAGACGATGGCATTGGGCGGGGTGGCGACCGGCAGCATGAAGCCGAGCGAGGCGGCCAGCACCACCGGCAGGGCGAGCGTCAGCGGATCCGCACCCATGCCGACGGCGGCAGCGCCCGCGACCGGCAGGAAGACGGCGGCCATGGCGGTGTTGGACGCCAGTTCTCCCAGGTAGACGACCACCACCATGACCGCGAGGATCAGCACATTGGCGGGCAAGGATTGAAGCGCGCTCATCCCGGCACCGATCCAGTCGGCCAGTCCGGTGCTGGCTATCGCGCCGGCGAGCGACAAGCCGCCGCCGAACAGGATCAGGACGTCCCAGCGCAAGCTCTTGATGTCGTTCCATTCCAGGAGGAAACGCCCTTCGGACCAACGGTCGGGAAGGACGAACAGGGCGAGCGCTCCGATCATGGCAATGCCCGCATCCGAAAGCGGCAGGCCGGGGATAAGGTCGGCAAGGAGCGGCCGCGTCAGCCACAACAGTGCGACGACGACCATGACACCGGCAACCGTATATTCCTGCCGCGACATCGGCCCCGGATCCTCGGTTTCGCCGGATCCCGATGTGAGAGCCGTCTCCGGGAAGGAAGCCGGAACTTTGAAGGTCACCTTCGTCAACAGAAGCCAGGTCAGGGGCAGGAGCACCAGCACAACCGGAATGCCCACCAGCATCCATTCGGCGAAGCCGATGCGGATGTCATAGGTCTCCAGCAGAAAGCCGGCAAGGAGCGCGTTCGGCGGGGTGCCGATCAGGGTGCCCATGCCGCCGATGGTCGCGCCATAGGCGATTGCGAGCATCAGCGCCGGGGCGAAGGTGTTTCGCGGGTCATCGGGACGGCCGGAATTTTCGCTGCACAGGGTGGTCACGATCGACTGGGCGATCGGCAGCATGACCATGGAGGTCGCGGTGTTGCTCACCCACATGCTCAGGAAGGCCGTGATCCCCATCATGCCGGCGACGATCGCGGGCGGGCTCTCGCCGACCCGGCGCAGGACCGTCAGCGCAAGGCGTCGGTGAAGCTGCCAGCGTTCCAGTCCCCTGGCCAGAATAAAGCCGCCGAGAAACAGGAAGATCAGGGGATTGGCATAGGACTGTGCGGCGTCGTCGAAGGAACTGATCCCGAGCAGGGGAAACAGCACCAGCGGCACGAGCGCCGTCGCCGCCAGCGGCAGGGCCTCGCTCATCCACCAGATCGCCATCAGCAACCCGACACCCGCCACCGCCCAGCCCTCGGCCGTCAGGCCCTGCGGATGCGGCAGAATCAGCATCGCGCCGAGGGCGATCAGTCCGCCAAGCAGACCGGCCTTTTTCGCGGTCACGGCAAGAGAGGTCGGGGAAGAATCAGTAGGCATCGTCCTGGCCAGTTGGTTGCGGTCGGTCGTGTTGAGATCGACAACACGACAGCAACCTAAGAGGTGACGGACGCGGACGCCAGCACAGGTGCCGGGCTTTTTTCAAAAGGATGCAACAAAAAGCCCCGGCAGCCGAGCTGCCGGGGCCTGTCCTGTTCAACCGGTGCGGAGTTCAGGCCGCAGCGTTGAAAACGCGATTGGAAAAGACCGGAGATGCCTTCAGGCCCGAGAGGGTCTTGGCACCGGCCAGAACGCCGAGATCGGCGAGCGGTTCGATCAGGACGACCAGCATGTAAGCCGCACCGAAGGAGGTGACGGACGCGATGTTTCCCGCGCCGAAGCCCTGTCCGTAGAACGCCCAGAAGGCGACCCAGGCGACGATGCCGCCCTGATAGGCGGTCGAAAGCACCAGAGCCTGTTTGTATTCGATGTTCACGTAAGGCGTGTCGGCCGGGATGATGCGCTTGGCGATCTGGCTGATGGCGAACAGCGGCACCAGCAGCGTGGTGACGTTGATGCCGTATTGCGGCAGATCGAACGGCGCGAAGAACAGGCCCTGCAGGAGAAGACCCGCGGCCAGGCCGATCGCTGCCGGCCCGGCGCCGAACATCAGGTAAATGGTCGAGCCGAGAATTAGGTGCACTTCCGAGACGCCGACCGGGTAGTGCGGAAGGATCTGGAAGAAGCTGAAGACGAGGGCGGTTGCCAGAACGCCGCGGCTGACAAGGGCGGACACTCCGCCGTCGTTGCGCACCGTGTTGAAGGCGGATTTGGCTGCGAGGCCAAGCGAGGCCGCCGCCGTTGCGTAGCTCAGGACGATCTTGGCACCGTCGACGATGCCGGGTTCGATATGCATGTTTTTCTCCTTTCCACACCCGCCGTGTGGGAGGCTTTTCAAGAAGGCGCGGGCGCGCCGGTTCGCCGATGGCAGGTCTCCTGGCTTGCGGCTCATCACCTTGCCCGCCTTCCCGGTTATCGAAAACCAGTGGCCGTTGGGCTTGGCGAGCCGCTCACAGTTGCGGGGGCAGCCACGGTCTTGGTCCCTGCTGGGTACGCCGCACCGTGTTCCCTTTTCATCCGCCGCGTCTTTTGCTTGGCGGAACCATCGGCGCCAAAGGTGCTGGAAAGGGAGAACGCTTGCAAGCTTTTTTGCGCCGGTTCCGCCGGTCCGTAGCGGTAAGCACCTCGAAAAATGCCGAAAAATCAACGGTAGGCGAGTGTCGCCGAAGGTTCATATGAGCGACACACGGCATTCATATGAAAACCATACCAAGCACGGGCGGTATCGATCGCGCCGCCGGATAAAACGCCGGCCGACCGCGCATACATCTTGTGACCGGGGCCGTCGGCCCCATCGTTTGGGAGCATTTATTATGGCTTTTCGTAAGACCGTCGCCAGCGTTGTCGCTGCGGCCGCCCTGCTTGGCACGTCGACCGCTTCTTATGCCGCGACCGAAATTTCCTGGTGGCACGGCATGAGCGGCCGGAACGGCGAAGTCATCAACGAGATCTCTGAAAAATTCAACGCCAGCCAGGATGTCTGCCACCTGACGCCGGTGAGCAAGGGCACCTACGAGGAAGCCCTGAACGCAGGCATCGCCGGCTTCCGTGCCGGTGAGCAGCCGAACATCCTTCAGGTCTTCGACGCCGGTGCCGCCACGATCATCAACGCCAAGGGCGCCGTGATCCCGGCCGAGGACATGATCAAGGACGCCGGCCACGAGTTCAAGCGCGAGGCCTTCATCGATGGCGTGCGTTACTTCTACGCCGACAGCGACGGCAAGTTCATCGGCATGCCGTTCAACTCTTCCGCTCCGATCATGTACATCAACGACGAAGCCATCAAGAAGGCCGGCGTTGAAGCACCGACGACCTGGGAAGAATTCGAAGCCATCGCTCCGAAGCTGAAGGAAGCCGGCTACGTGCCGCTGGTTCAGTCGCAGCTGACCTGGGAATTCACCGAGAATTTCTTCTCCCGTCACAATCTTCAGTTCGCGACCAACAACAACGGTTACGACAGCGTCAAGGGCACCAAGATCCTGGTGAACTCCCCTGAGCAGAAGATGATGTATTCCAAGCTCAAGGACTGGTACGACAACGGCCTGTTCGGCTACTACGGCGCCGGCTGGAGCGACAACCAGAAGCCGTTCGAAGAAGGCAAGGTTGCTTTCTGGATCGGGTCTTCGGGTTCCTTCGGCGGTCTGCGCAAGACGGCTCAGATGCCCTTCTCCGCAACCTTCCTGCCTTACTGGAACTCCATCGAGGGTGCCGGCACCAACACCTTCATCGGTGGTGCCGCCCTGTTCGCCTTCTCCGGCAAGCCGAAGGCCGAAAACGACTGCACCGCGGCGTTCTTCGAATTCCTGACCTCTCCGGAAGTCCAGTTCTTCTGGCACAAGTCGACCGGCTACGTGCCGGTCACCAAGGCGGCCTACCAGCTCGCCCAGGAAAGCGGCTACTACAAGGAAGTTCCGCAGGCCGAAGTCGGCATCAAGCAGCTGATGCTTCCGGGCGGCGAGTGGTCCAAGGGCTACCGCATGGGCTTCTACCCGCAGATCCGCGAAGTCATGGAACGCGAATTCAACAAGATCTTCGCCAACGAGACCTCCGTGGACGACGCCTTCAAGACCATCGAGGAAGAAGGCAACAAGCTGCTGGAGCGCTTTGCCAAGACCGCAGGCTGATCCGACCGGTTTGAAAATCGCGGACCGGGAAGAAATCTCTTCCCGGTCCGTACGTCCTGAATTTCCGTCCGGAAATGTGAAAGCGTGCACATGAAACGCGTCCAGTTCTCCAGCGCTTCCCTGCCGTATCTCTTTCTGCTGCCGCAGGTCGCGGTCATCCTGATCTTTTTCTACTGGCCGTCGGTGCAGGCGATCCAGTCCTCCTTCTATCTGGAAGACCCGTTCGGTTTCAGCGCCACCTTCGTGGGGTTGGACAACTACAAGGACGTTCTTGAATCGAGCGAATACGTCCGCATCGGCAACTTCACCATCGTCTTCACGCTGCTCGTCACGTTCCTGTCCCTGTCGAGCGCACTGCTCCTGGCGGTCAAGGCGGACGCGGTGATCCGGGGGTCGTCGACCTACAAGACGCTGCTGATGTGGGTCTACGCTGTGGCGCCGCCGGTCGCCGGCCTCATGGGCGTGATGTTCTTCGACCAGCATATCGGCCCCTTCCTGAAGGTCGCCGCCTTCTTCGGCTGGGACTTCAAGCTGGGCTTGAATTATTTCGACACGGCCTTCGCCATGGTGACCATCGCCGTGTGGAAGCAGATCCCTTACAACTTCATCTTCTTCCTGTCCGGCCTGCAGGCCATTCCGAAATCCCTGCGCGAGGCCGGGGCCATCGATTGCCGCTCGGGCTTCCGCCGCTTCTGGACCATCATCCTTCCCCTACTGGCGCCGACGGCCTTCTTCCTGCTGATCATCAACATGACCTATGCGCTGTTCGACACCTTCGGCATCGTCGATGTGGTCGTGAAGGACAAGGCGGCGAACAACCCGATCACGCTGGTCTACAAGGTCTATATGGACGGTTTTCGCGGCGGCGACCTCGGCGGCTCCTCCGCCCAGTCGGTGATCCTGATGGTTATCGTGTTCGTGCTCACCATTTTCCAGTTCCGCTTCATCGAGCGGCGCGTGCACTACAATTGAGGGCGCGCCATGTTCCGTCTGAAATTTCTCGACCACCTCATCCTGATCGTCGGCTCGGTCCTGATGATCGGCCCCGTCGCGATCGCCTTCCTGACATCCACCCACGAAGCGGTCGAGATCCATCGCTTCGGGCTGATGGCGACCTGGGGCGATAACTTCACCGACACCTATTCCAAGGTCCTGTTCCACGAGGGCGGTTTCACCGGCCAGATCACCGGACTGCGCATGCTGTGGAACTCCATGCTGCTCGGGATCGGCTTCGCCGTCGGCAAGATCGTCCTGTCCATGCTTGCCGCCTATGCCATCGTCTATTTCCGCTTCAAGGCGGGCACGTTCTTCTTCTGGATGATCTTCACCACGCTGCTCCTGCCGCTGGAAGTGCGCATCGTGCCGTCCTACGAGGTGGTGCAGAAGATGGGCATGCTGAACAGCTTTTCCGGCATGATCGTGCCGCTGCTCGCCTCTGCGACGGGCACGTTCTATTTCCGTCAGTTCTTCAAGTCGGTTCCCGACGAACTTCTGGAAGCCGCACGCATCGACGGCGCCGGTCCGTTCAAGTTCTTCATCGACATCCTGGTGCCGACCTCCAAGACGATGATCGCCGCGATCTTCATCATCATGTTCGTCTACGGCTGGAACCAGTATCTCTGGCCGATGATCACCACCAACGACGAGGCGTATTTCACCCTCGTGCGCGGCATCAAGCAGATCCTTCTGGTTTGGATCGGCTCGCAGATCCCCGATTACAACGAAGCTTTCGCCCTTGCGATCCTGGCCATGCTGCCCCCGGTCCTGGTGGTCGTGGTGTTCCAGAGCTGGTTCGTCAAAGGCCTGACCGAAAGCGACAAGTGAGCGATATCCGATGGCAACGATTACTCTCGATACGGTCCGCAAGGTTTACGCAGGCGCGGTGGAAGCGGTCAAAGGCGTGTCCGTGGACATCGCCGACGGCGAATTCATCGTGCTCGTCGGCCCGTCCGGCTGCGGCAAGTCCACTCTCCTGCGCATGATCGCAGGGCTGGAAGACATCACCACGGGCAAGATCAGTATCGGCGACAAGATCGTCAACAAGGTCGATCCGGCGGACCGGGACATCGCCATGGTGTTCCAGAACTATGCGCTCTACCCGCATATGACGGTCTACAACAACCTGGCCTACGGGCTGCGCAACCGGAAGATCGCCAAGGACGAAATCGACCGCCGCGTGAAGGAAGCCGCCCGCATTCTGGAGATCGGCGACTATCTCGACCGCAAGCCGCGCATGCTGTCGGGCGGACAGCGCCAGCGTGTGGCCATGGGCCGCGCCATCGTCCGCGAACCCGCGGCCTTCCTGTTCGACGAGCCGCTGTCGAACCTGGATGCCAAGCTCCGGGTGCAGATGCGGGTGGAAATCAAGCGCCTGCAGAGGTCGCTCGGCACCACCAGCGTTTATGTCACCCACGATCAGCTGGAAGCCATGACGCTCGCCGACCGGCTGATCGTGCTGAACGGCGGCGCGATCGAGCAGATCGGCGCGCCGGTGGATGTCTACGACAAGCCGGCGTCCACCTTCGTGGCCAGTTTCATCGGCTCGCCCGCCATGAACCTGGTTCCGGTGCGTTCCGAAAACGGCCGTCTGCAGGCTGACAGCGGAGCCGGCCTCGATGGGCCGAACCTGCACGGAGCGGATCGTTATCTGCTCGGTGTCCGCCCCGAACATATGGAAATCGGCAGCGAGAAGACGGAAAGCCCGGATAAGCTCTCCATGGAGTTCACCGTCAATGTTCTGGAACCGGTCGGCGCAGAAAGCTACATCTACGGCCAGCTTGACGGCGCCGGCCCGGAACTCGTCGTGCGCGCGCCGAGCCATGCCCGCTACGATCCCGGCACGGTGCTCTATCTGAACGCTTCGGCGGACGATCTGCATTTCTTCAACGCGGACGACGGCCGGCGGATCGACGGCTGACATCGCAGCGTCGGCAGCAGGGGCGTTATTCCATCGCCCTGAGCCGGAGCATGGCGGCAATGCCGAAGGCCGGGCCGATGGCCATGATCACGAAGACGGCGGGCCAGCCGATCTCGGCCGCCAGTACGGGCGTCGCCTGCACCGTGAAGAAGGTCAGGGCGAAGCCGAGCGCAGTCTGAAACGTCATCAGGCTGCCGGTCATTTCCGGCGGCGAGTGGTCGGCCACCAGCGCCGAGAATTGTGCCGAATCCGGCAGGATCGCCGCCCCCCAGACAAGCACGCAGATCATCGTGATCCAGGGCGGCCCGCCGAAGGTGGCGGCGGTCGCCAGTGCGGCGCTGCCGCTGAAGATCAGGGCCCAAAGCGCAATGGTTTCCTTGCCGAGGCGGTCGGCGAAGACGCCTGCGACGATGCTGGTCGCGCCGCCTGCCGCGATGGCGCCGAAGGCAAGCAGCCGTCCGAAGACGAGCGCCTTGTCCTCCGCCATCGATGCGCTGAACGACAAGGTGGCGGCAAGGCCGATCCAGGCCCACATGGCGTAGAGTTCCCACATGTGGCAGAGATAGCCCGCATAGGCGAGCCGGACTTTCCGCCTGGTCCAGGCAAGGGCGATGGAGCGGAACCGGAATTCTCCCGCCGCCGCATGGAAGGGCCCGAGTTTCGTCGCCAGGCACAAGAGCCCGCCGATGGCCGCGGCAAGCGAGGCGACGCCGACGCTCCACCGCCAGTCGGCTCCCCCGGCAAGGGCCAGCAGATGGGGCGCGGCCGAGCCGAAGGTCAGCGCACCGACCAGGGCGCCGACGAGAAAACCCCGGTCCCGCTGCCCCCAGCCGACGACGATCTTCATGCCGACCGGATAGACGCCGGCCAGCATGGCGCCGGTGATGAACCGGGCAAGGATCGCGAGATCGCCTCCCGGCACGGTCACCAGCAGGCTGGCGTTCGCTGTCGCTGCGATCAGGGCGGAGGCCGCAAAGGCCCGTCGCGGATCGAACCGGTCCGGCAGGCCGAAGATGGCGGAGACCAGCGCACCCGCAACGAAACCGATCTGGACGGCGCTCGAAAGGGCGGCCTGCCGAAATTCCGAAACCGGAACTTCGGCCACCATGTCCGGCAGGATCGCCGCCGACATGAACCACAGGCTCATGCCGGCGATTTCGGCGAGCATCAGGAAGAACAGGGATCTGTATTTGCCCGGCGGGGAAGAGGTTGTGCCGGGATCAGGCATCGATCCCCAGCTCCTGCCGCAGCTTTTTCGTCAGTTTCCCGGCGACAAGACCGTGGGCTGTCGAGATATAGGTTTTCAGGTCCTCGTCGGAGAGCGCCCCGTCCTTCGATACCTGCACCCATTTCGCCCGGGCCAGATAGGGGGCCGGAACGATGCCGTCCTCTTCGGTCAGCATCATGTAGGACAGGTCCGAACACTTGAAGGAAATCCGCTGATCGGAGCCTTCGCCCCAGCTTGAGCAGACCGCAAAGATCTTGCCGCCGACTTTCCACACCGAGGCGTTGCCCCACTGAACCACATTGGTCGTGGCCGGCAGGGTCGCACAATAGGCATCGAATTCGGTGCGGGTCATGAGTTTTCTCCTAAAGATAGTCTTTGACTTGCCCGCAAGTGCCGATCATCCGATAGAGAACCCGAGGGGCCGACTGCTCATGAATGACGCTGTTTTGCTTTTTTCCGATATAAAGAACTTGTACAAGGTAATTTTCATCACCCCATATCCTCCCCCAGAACGTCGGGTAGAAGTAACCCTCTGGGCTGTATGCGTCCCCCAGTTCGGCGTCAGCAGCTTTATATTCTTGGAAGTTTCGGAGTATCTTGCAGCAATCTGGATTATTTTTAATATATTCACGAATGTTTCTCATATGTATTTCTTCGTCAACGTTCAAACTGGAATACGGATAGTCAAAAACAGAGCGATATGCGTCACGCAACGTACTCTCGATTAATTCGTCTTTCGCGAGGAAACGTTGTTCGGAAAGGCAATAGCCGGAATAATTCAAACTTAAAAAGGGTGCTGTGACGAGGATTGTCACCAATAAAAATCCCAGAGCGATCTTCAATTGGTAGTGCCCTTTCGACCTTGCACCGAGAGGACCGCAAAATGCGGGCAGGTTCGGAACCCTTGCGAGCTTGTAGCGGGACTGATAGCAATAGTCGCGCAAACACCGCTTTGCCCGATTTCAATTCTTCTTGATCCGAGCGCACCCGCACACCACGCACCGCCGTGGACGGAGCGCCCGATCGTGGCAATGGGTGTGTCATGTCTCATCAAATTTCAAAGCTATCCTTCGGCCGTATCGCCGCGACGCTGGCCGTGACCGATATGGAACAGGCATTTGCCTTTTACCGGGATGAGCTCGGTTTCGAGGTGATCTTTCAAAACGGCGATCCGGTCGGTTTCGCGATCCTGAAGAAGGACGCGGCGGAGCTTCATTTCACTCTGGTAAAAGACCACAGGCCGGCCTCCTTCAACGTGGCGCATATGCTCGTCGGCGACGCTGATGCCCTTTACGCCTGCATCGAGGCGGCCGGTTGCCGTATTCTGAAAGGTCTGAAGTCCCAGGAATACGGCCTCAGAACCTTCGTTTTTGCCGATCCCTTCGGTAATCGGATCGACGTCGGCGCACGCCTCCACGCGGATGGAGCGTAAACCCCGCCGGTTGGCTTTAAAGTTGCCAACTTGAAGTCTCAGGCCCAAGTCGCCATATTCTTGTCAGACGAGGGGTGAGATCCACCCCGTCCGGATGCCTGGTTTAGGGTCCGGGTGCAAGGTCGCTTTAAAAGGACTTTGACGATGACACGCATGTCGGCGTTTTCCAGCCCGTTTCTGCTCGGGTTCGATGACATTGAACGGGTGCTCGACCGGGTTTCGAAAGCCGCCAACGACGGCTATCCGCCCTACAACATCGAGCGGTTGCCCAAGACCGAGGATCAGGGTGACGTCATCCGGATCACTCTGGCTGTGGCCGGGTTTACCCGGGATCAGCTCGACGTGTCGGTTGAGGAAAGCCAGCTGGTCATCCGCGGCCGCCAGGTCGACGACAAGTCGCGCCAGTATCTGCACCGCGGCATTGCCGCGCGCCAGTTCCAGCGTGCCTTTGTTCTGGCAGAAGGCATCGAAATCCTCGGAGCCGATCTGAAGGACGGTCTTTTGTCGATCGATCTTGCACGCCCGGAGCCGGAACGCGTTATCCGGAAAATCGAAATCTCCAACGGCGAATGACCCATCCGCCGGATAAGGAAAATGGAGAGTATCTGATGCACGACCCCAATACCCCCGATCGCGACGATACGACGTTCGACATCAGCAAGGATGCGCTGTCGGATCTCGGAAACGGAACCCTGGCCTACGTCCGCAAGATGCAGCCGGCCGAACTGGAAAGCCTGTTTCCGGGAATGCCGCCGCTTGAGGGCAATCCCAGCCTGTGGGCATTGCTGAACGCCGACGGCACCCCGATCCTGCTTGCCGACAACCGCGAAGCGGCCATCGCCAATGCCTTCGAGCAGGAACTGGAAATGGTGAGCCTGCACTGAGTTCGCGGGCGGAAACCAACATCGCGATGAAAGACACCGGCCGCGAGGCCGGTGTTTTCGTTTGGGGCAAGTGCATCTCTTCATCGTCGCCCCGGATCACCGCTATCGCTTCGTCCGGGAAGTCATTGCGCCCCGCACCTACATGCTGTGACCCCGGGCGAACGCAGTGAGACCCGGGGTCTAATCATTTCCAGAGCCGTTGTTCCTATGATCCAAGCTGCGGCAAGTGGATCTGCGAGTAGGCCCCGGATCAGGTCCGTGGTGACGGTTATGCGGGAAGCAGGGCCGTTCCCAGCCCTGGTTGCCCTGCAGGGCAAGGAGGCAATCGCCCAAAAGCATTGATGACCAATCTGGGATTTCAGTCGAACTCAAACCGTTTCGGCCTGCCGCCTGGACGGCTCCTTCGCCGGTTCTCCGCCTTCAGGGGCGGCTATGTCCGGCCCTTCCGGCTTGTGCAGCTTTGCCGGCGGCTTGCGCCAGGGCTGGTTCTTGAACCACGACACCGTATAGGCGACGGCAATCAGGGCCGCGAAGCCCAGTAGGTTCGACAGGATCTGCGGGACCCACTGGTCCCGGCCCCAGACCATGTCGCGCAGGATAGCGGCCGCCTGGGCGATCACCAGGCTCGCCATGAAGACAGCAAGCGATTGCTGGCCGACTTTCTGGACCACGCGCACGAAGGTACCCCATTTCCGCCCATGGCCGTAAAGGCGCCGTCCGTTTTCGCCGGCGGCCAGCCAGGCGAGATAGGCGAGTGCCAGGAAATGGATGTAGCGGAACAGTCCGAATTCCGTCTTTCTCCAGAAGGGCTCGATCGAATTGCGGATGTCGTCGACCCACGGCACGTTCAGATGAATGCGAAAGTAAGCGAACGGCAGGGTGACCAGCAGAATGACTATGGCGAGCGCGACCAGCCTGCGGTTTACCGGCGGCGCCGGAAGCCAGCCGCGCATGAAGGCGAAGCCGGTGAAGAAGACGAGTTGCCAGGCGAACGGATTGAAGAACCACGGCCGGTCCGACCAGGGTTCCGCCGGCAGGTTGAGAAAACCGAGGTTCGCCATCAGCCACAGGCCGATGGAAAAGGCAAAGGCGGCCGGCACCGAATAGCTGGCGATGAACATGATCACCGGTATCAGGCCCAGGATCACGATATACATCGGCAGGATGTCGAAATAGTTCGGCACCCAGGTCAGGCTGAACAGGCCGGGCAGCGTGACCGTCGAGTTGTTAAACAGATGCCAAAGATTGAGCGAACCGACATAGTCCTCGGTCAGGCCGCAGCAGGTTTCCAGGAAACCGCTTTCGTGCAGCGCGACCAGACTGACCGCGATCACGAAGAACTGGCCGATATGCGCCCAGTAGACCTGCCACATCCGATGCATGATCCGGGCAGCTCCGATGCCCCAGCCGTGGATCTCGAACACCTTGCCGAAGGCCAGCGCCGAGGCCATGCCCGAACAGAAGACGAAGATTTCCGTCGCATCGGAAAACCCGAACCGCGCCGGGATCCAGAGGGTCCACCAGTTCCAGGGGATGTGGGCGATGTAGATGATGAACATGCCGATCCCCCGGTAAAAATCCAGGCGGGGATCTCTCGGTTTCTTTGCAACGGTCGTCTGGGCGTTCACGATATCAGTATTCCTGGGTCCCTTTGGCAGCAGCCTTATGAAGCGGCTTTGTGTCCAAACCGGGATTGTTGTCAGGCCGGCGTCGCGCGCAAGCGCTCATTCTGCATGACAAGAGACGCGCGTTGCATCCGGTCGCAGACCTCCAGCCGCTGTTCGGCGAACCGATCGAGGCCGCCGCGCTTGCTGGTGCGGTCTTTCAATAGTTTTTCAGCGTCTTCCGCAAGGCCTGCGCGAATGGCCGCATCGATCGTCATCCGCTCGAACACATCGCGCTGGGCATGGGATCCGCCGATCGTCGGCATTGCCTCGCGGGCGGAGGACAGCATTGTGAAGGCGGAGGCGTAGTTGCCTTTCCGGTATTGTTCCAGCCCCATCGCTGCGGGAAGTCCGGCCTCGGCCGAAATCCGCTGCAGGTCGCCTTCCTCTTTCGTGCGCCGGCGCAGGTCGGTAATCAGGCGTTCGGTGCCCATGCGCCGTCCGCCGCTCAGAAGCGCCATCAGATAGTGCAGGTCGGCGAAGACATTGCAGCCGTCTTCCGCGCGCTTGTCGGAAAGGGCGGCCAGTTCTTCCCAACGCCCGCCCACATTGACACCTTCCATCTCAAGCCGCATCAGAAGGGACGTGCCATTGGAAATGTCCCGGAAATCGTCGGTGTGGTCCTGCCGGATCTTGCGGTCGTACAGATCGAGAACCTTGCCGATTTCGCCCCGGTCCAGATACATCAGCGCCAGGTGCCACCAGACGTGATAGCCGAAATTGTTGCAGTGGGCCCAGCCGTCCGGCCGGCTCTCCAGCCAGCCGATGCCTTCTTCCGACCGGCCTGTCATGTCGTGTACATGGGCGACGGCGTGCAGACCCCAGGCGTCGTCGCTGCAGAACTCCAGGCCCCTGCGGCCGACGGCCTCGGCTTCCCGATAGGAGCCGGTTTCCTCCAGCGCGAAGGACCGGCAACCGAGAACGTAGCCGTAGCTGGGATGCTTCTCGTCGTACGCGGGCATGATCCGCTCGATCGAGGTCCTCAAGCCGGCTGAATCCCCCAGTATAAAGCGGATGGCGTGCGACAGCTTCAACAGCAGGGCATCGCGGGGCGCCTTGACCAGCGCCTCGTCCAGGAGATCGGCCGAATGGGACGGCCAGCCGTCGAGCCAGGCGCGAAGTGCCGCCGTAACGACGGCTTCGCGCGGCGTGACCGGCCGGGTCCTTGCGGCATGGGCAGCGGTTTTCCAGGCCTCTTCGGCCGTGTCGTAGAGTTCGCGCCGGGCAAGCAGCAGGCAGAACAGGCCGCGGGCGGCATGGCCAAGCGCGAATTCGGGATCCCGCTCAAGCGCATCCTGAAGATGGCCTGCCGTCGTCGCCCCGTGGGCAAGAAAGGCATTGACCGCGGAAGTCCAGGCGGCCAGGGCCTCTTTGTCTTCGAGGGTGATGTCGTATCCGAACTGGTCTGTCAGACGCATTGGCTGCCCTATGTTGCGATCGCTTGAGTTCTGCAGGCTCAGGTGCCGGGGCCTCAAGCTGTGGAGCCCGCGCCACGGCTTCGGCGGCGCTTCGAAAAATTGTGCACGACAAAAAGAACCGCAGTCGGGCGTTGAACTGCAACACACAAAAAGGTGTTGGCGACGTGTGCGCGGGACAGGTTATTCAGTCTTATTAGAAAATCATGCTGCGAATTCCTTCCGCGGAAGAATGGCATTTCTTGTCGCGCGAAACGGAAAAGCCTAGGTGGTCTGATATGCAGACTCTTTCCGTATCCACGTCCCAGAGGACGGTCCTGTTCGTTGCCCTGAGCGCCCTGGCCTTGGTCAGTTACGGCGCGTTTCTGGCTGCCGGACCCAAACATGCCATGGCGACCTTGATCGGCGGCCTGGCCGGGCTTGCGCTCTACCACGCCAGCTTCGGCTTCACCGCGGCCTGGCGCCATCTTGTGACCGAACGGCGTGGCACGGGACTTCGGGCGCAATTCGTGCTGATCCTGCTCGTGTCGGCGGTTTCCTTCCCCCTGATCGCCTGGGGCAAGGACTTCGGCCTGCCGACCGGAGGGTTCGTCTTTCCCTTCGGCATAGCGGCGGCGATCGGCGCCTTCATGTTCGGACTTGGAATGCAGATCGGCGGCGGTTGCGCCTCCGGAACGCTGTTTACGGCCGGCGGCGGCTCGACCCGGATGATGGTGACACTCGCGACCTTTGTTCTGGGGTCTGTCCTGGCAACCGCCCATATGCATCTTTGGGGCAAGCTGCCGAAGCTGCCGTCCTATTCCCTGGTTCAGGACTTCGGTCCGCTCGGCGCTTTTGCGATCACGGCGCTGGTGCTTGGAGCGATCGCTTTGCTGACACTCCGGATCGAACGGAAGGCGCATGGCAAGGTCCTGCCGGCCCGCAAGACGGAATCCCTGTTGACCGGCCCCTGGTCTCCGATGGCAGGCGCGCTCCTGCTGGCGCTGGTCTGCATCCTGACATTTGTCGTGGTCGGCCGTCCCTGGGGGATCACCTCCGGCTTCGCCCTGTGGGGCGCGAAGGTCTTTCACGCCGTCGGCATTCCGGTGGAAACCTGGCCCTACTGGTCCTGGCAGAAGGATGCGCTGGAACGCTCCCTTCTGACCGACATGACGTCGGTGATGAATTTCGGCGTCATCCTGGGCGCCATGGCGGCCGCGGCCCTGGCCGGCAAATTCGCCCCCGTTCGGCAACTGTCGCAACGCGATCTGCTGACGGCCGTCGCCGGTGGCCTGCTCATGGGTTATGGCGCGCGTCTGGCCTACGGCTGCAACATCGGCGCCTATCTCGGCGGGCTGGTTTCCGGTTCTCTGCATGGCTGGCTGTGGCTGCTGTTCGGCTTCCTCGGCAGCCTCCTCGGCGTCCGCCTGCGGCTGAAGCTCGGAATGGGCTGAGAAAACACAGTCCTGTCTGGCCGTGATCGGATCATGGCCGCTTCGGCGATTGACCTTCAAAAACAGAAACTGCGCCTGATGGTCTTCGGTTTGCCGTGCAACCCCAAGGCCTTTCGCATGTGTATCCTCAGCTTCGCCGTTGACAGTGAATGAGGGTGCAAAATGACGCGACAATGTCTTCAAATCTCATTATGTAGAATGAAGAGCCTATACGCGGAGACTGTCGATCTTCCCTCCTGGAAAGTCAGCAAGCGGTATGATCCATCTCCTGTTCAGGTCAGCTGTTTTTGGCCCGAACGGTTTGCCGAAACCGATTAAGACAGTAGAGAAATGAAGCAAGACACCAAGCTCAAAATCGGATGGTATTTAAAATCTACTGATATTCATTCCGCTTCCGCTCGATACCGATGCTTCTATATGGCTCAGGCCCTGGAAGACCTTTCTGTCGAGAACGCATTCTTTCTGGACGAAACCGAAGTTCTCAAGGAGCTCGACAGTCTTGACGCCCTGATCGTCGTCAAGAGGATCGATGTCTCGGTCGTCTACATGGTTTCGGAGTCCTTCCGCCGGCACAAGGCCGTCTATTTCGATGTGTGCGACGACTTTCTCGCACCCGGCTACAAGGCCCGGCCCGGCCCCTGGCAGCTTGCCCTGTTCGGTTCGATCGCTCCTTATCTGAGCGGCATCATCACCACGGGTCCGGCCATGGTCGAACGGATCCAGGAGTATCTCGACGGGTATTCGACGAAATCGGTTCCGATCCACATTCTCAAGGATATCGCGGAAACCCGGGAAACCGTGCGGTCGGTGACGGAGTATTTCCGCAATTCCAGTGCTGCGAAGGTCAAACAGCCACCGCCAAAGCCGGGCAAGGCACCGCCGCGCCCGCTGCCGCCGGCGCCTGAAGAACAGTCTCAGCCGCCACAACCCGAAGCGCGATCCTCCGCTGCCGCGAAGCTGAAGTCGTTTTTCTTCCCCACCGGCAAACAAAAGGAAAAGCAGCCGTCAAAGCCTGCAGTGGCCGTAAAGGCCGCCCCTGCGGAAACGGTGGCCGCATCCGGTCCGGTGCGCAAGAAGGTCCTGTGGTTCGGGAACTACGGCTCGAACCACGGCACGTTCGGCATCGTCAGCCTGTTGAACGCGGTGCCTGCCCTGCGGGCCGTGCAGAAGGACGTTCCGCTGGAACTGGTGGTCGTCAGCAACAACCGCACGGTTTTCGATTCTGTCATCGGCCAGCTCGACATTCCCTCGTCCTATCTCGAGTGGTCCGTGGAGGCCATGGCGGAAGCCATGGGACAGGCCGATGTCGCTCTGCTGACCAATGGCGATGACAGGTTCTCAATGGTCAAGTCGTCGAATCGCGCCCTGCAGGCCCTGGCCTCGGGAGTGCCGGTCGTTGCGACCTCCAACGGTGCCATGGCCGAACTGTCGGACTTCGTCGTTCTCGATGATTTCGAGGCCGGTCTGCGCAGGTACCTGGGTGATGCGGGAGCGGAAAACACCCGCCAGGACCTTCTCAAATACCAGGCGGTCGCAGCCGAATATTCCGCGCCGGTCGTTGCCGCGAAATGGCGCGACATCCTGGTTGCCGACGTTCGCGCCAAACGGGACCTGAAGCCGAAGTCCGGCGCGACGCTGTTCATCCTGAGAGAACAGTCCCTGGGCATATTGAGCCCCGAAGTTCTCGACAGGATTCTTGCCGCCGACGATACCGCGGAGTTTATCGTCGACAGCCAGGTTTTCCAGAAAGCGCCCGCCCTCCTGGAGTGTTTCATCCGGCACCGCATCATCCCGTCTGTCGTCGCGACCAGCGAAATGGACAAGGGCGTGGCCTCGCGCATGGCCAAGGTCAAACTGGTGGTCCTGCCGGAAGAGAAGTCCAAGCTCGTCAAGGACTTTACTAAGGAAGGCCGGCGGGAGGGCGTGGCCGTCACCACGTTGAAGGACTATTGCGCCGCACTGGGGCCGTTTCCCGAACGCCTGAACGAAACCGGTAAGACGAAATGGGTTTTCGTCACCCACCAGAATACCAAGGGCTGGATCCTCGATGCGATCTGCAGGGAGATCGGCTCCCGGCAGCCCGACAGCTGGCACGTCGCCTACAATCCGCCCAAGCTGCCCGATGCGGAAAACTACTTCTATTCGCATTATTCGCTCTACCTGAAACACACGCGAAAGAATGCCAAACAGATCGGCGGCGCCCGCAATTTCATCTGGTTCACGCACCCGAGAGAAGACAGCGCCGAGGAAATCGCGGAGCTTGTGGAGGCCTTCAACAAGGCGACCAAGGTGATCTTCGCCTGTTCCCAGCATCTCGATCTGTGGCTCGAACGGGGCCTCAAGCCGGAAAAGGGCTGCGTCGTGCTGGGCGGTGCGGATCCCGAGCTGTTCCGGCCGCACACGCGGTCTGGAAAGACCGTCGGTATTTCCTCGTCCTACTACGAACGCAAGAACCCCGACCTGCTGCTTGAACTGGTGAAGACGCAGGCGGACTGGAGGTTCATCCTGATCGGCCGGAACTGGGAGGAGTATTCCCGGTTCGAGGAGCTGAGCAATGCGCCGAATTTCCAGTATGTCGTGGCCGACTATTCCGAATACCCGTCCTGGTACGACAGGTTCGACGTGCTGTTGTCTGCATCGACCCTGGAGGGAGGGCCTATACCGCTTCTTGAGGCGATGATGGCCAATGTGGTACCGGTGGCGAGCCGGACCGGCTTTGCGCCCGATCTCATCCGCCACGGCGAGAACGGCTATCTGTTCGACATCGATGCCAAGGCATCGGACGTTGCCGGTCTAATCGAAGCGGCCTTCGGGCTGAAGACGGACGTTCGCGAAACGGTCATCGACTATTCCTGGGACAATTTCGCGACAAAAATTCTGGACCTGGCAGAGTGAATTCCAATCGCGACCTGATACGGGATATCAAGACGCGCCGCTTTCTGGCTGATCAACTCCCGGACCTTCTTGAGGCAAACCGGGATGCAATCGTTTCCTGGCTCTCGCAGACGGGAGCTGAGGGCGATCTTCAAGCGGTGCCGAAAGACCGGGTTTATCTGATCTGCCCGATCGTGGTGTTCGAGGATATTGCCGCCACACCTGCCCTGGGTCAGATCCTCCAACTGGCACTGCCGGAACTGACGGTGATCGTTGCACTACCGACAGAAGCCTCCCTGGAGTGTTTTCAGGCCAATGCGGAAAGACAAGACCTCCATCAGGTGGTGACGCCGGTTCTGGAAAAGGACCTGAAAGCGGCCGTGGACGGATTGGAAACGGAAGCGGTTTTGTGTCTGGTTCCGCGGCTTTCGGTTCTGGCACCGGGCTTCATTGCGGCCCTCAATGCGGTTCTCTCCGACGAGGGAGATGACCGTTTCGACGATGCGGGGGCCGGTGTCTGCCGCGCTAAGGCATGGATGGGGCTCTTGCCCCGTTCCCGAGCGGCTGTGGATGAAAGCAGGCTTGGGCGGGAAGGCGGCGAGGGCCTTCCGCCCACGGATCTTGGCAGAACACCCGTTCGCGCGTTGTTTGGCCGGTTGGCCCGCCTGTTCGGGGCGAAAACCCCGTCCTCCAATGACCTCGCGACGGAGCATGTCAGCCGGGTTCTCGACGATCCAGATGCGATGATCCTTCCCTTCGTCGGAAAAGCCTCTCTGTCTTCCGCCGACAAGGCGATTTACAGCAAGGCTTTGGAGGCATTCGAAGCGGGATCGGTCGAATGGGAAGGCGCCCGTGATGTACCGGTGGCGACGGAAGCGAACGAAACGTATTTCCGTGAGCTTGACGACAAGCTCCTGCCGCAGGGGATTGCAGCGGACCAAGGAGTTCTCGATATCAGTACTGGCGACACCCGCCAGCCCGATGACCTGCAACTCTCTTACCGGCAGGATCTGGCAATAGCGGACCAGGCCGGCGGTTTAAGGATCGTCATGCCCCTGCGTGCGATCGGAACGGTAGGCGTCGCGGGTCAGGCCGTGTTGCGGACCGAACAGGAAGTCCGCGTTTCCCGCTTTCATCTCCACGTCCCGCCGCAGGATCTTCAGTCCCATATGGTGACCTGCTATCTCAACCGCGGTGGCGGTGGCAATGCGATGATCCGGAATTTCGCCAGAGGCATCGGCTGCGAGCTGCGTTATGCCGAGGACGAGACCGGATACCGGCCGGGTGTTCCCATCGTCTGGGGGGTCCTGCGCGGCAGCGACAAGGTCGTGCAATACGCCAAGGACAACAACCAGTATTTCTTTTACATCGACCATGCCTATTTCAGCCGCGGTCATGGCGTGAATTACCGCATCACCCGAAACGGTTACGAGGCGGGCAGGATCAGGGAATGCCCGCCCGACAGATTGTCGGTACTGAATATCGAGACCCAGCCCTGGAACCGGGACGGGTCCGTTATCCTGGTGTGCCCGCCGACCGACTATTTCATGAACGCCCATGGCTGCCATGACTGGCTGGAGACGACTCTGGCCACTCTGAAGAGCCATACGGACCGGGAGATTGTGGTCCGGGTCAAACCGCAGCCCGGCGAAACCGTCGAGCCGATCGAGGACGCATTCCGCCGGTCCTTTGCCCTGGTGACCCATTCTTCCAACATCGCGATCGAGGCCGCCATTGCCGGGGTTCCGGTTTTCGTTTCAGAGACAAGCGCGGCGGCACCCGTCGGCCAGACCGACTTCAGCCTGATCGAAAACCCGGTCTATCCGGAGCGGACGCCCTGGCTTCAGCACCTGGCCTACAATCAGTTTTCGATGGCGGAACTGGGCGACGGAACCGCATGGCGCATGTTGCGCGAATTCGAAACCCGCCCCTTTGTCTGACGGAAACCGGAGTGTCGCAGTGGCAAAGACTTCAGCGTTGATCATGAGCGGATTTTTCGAGGCGGAGGCGCAGATCGCATTCGACTATCTGAAAGACGTCAAGGCGCCGAAGGGGACGAAGAAATATCTCTACACCAACGGAAAATTCGACGGCCGCAAGATCGTCAAGCCGTTGAACACGGAAGGATCCTATCCCGCCGATCTCCTGCGGCTCTACAACAGCGCCCTTTCGGTTCGCTCGGAGGACGCCCGCAAGGTCTACATGCGCGACGGCTATGCGGTCTACGGCCTGCACAGATCCGCGTCGGAACAGAAATTCGAGGAAATTTTCTATCTCCAGGCCGCCGGGCCGGAGGACGACATTCACCAGGCCCTGACCCGGGACTGGAAAGGCCAGCCGGTCGAAATGGCGCGCTCCCGAAGCGGCGGCTATGCCTTGCGGCTCGAGACCGCGGCGTCGGGCTGTCTGGATACGCTGGAAGGCGCACGCGAGCTTTACCTGTGCGGCGCGGCCCATGCCTTCGAGGCCGATGCCCTGACCCTGTGCCTGTCGCTCGAGCCGGAGCAAATTGCCCTTATCGACTAGGTTTCCGCGCGGCCCTGAGTTCCATCGTCTTCTCGAAGATCCGCAGCACCTGGTCCCGCAGGGCATCGGTCGAATATTTCTCCGTCAGCTTTTCCTGGGCGCGGGCGACCTGTTCGAAACGGGCCCCGGGATCGGCCGTCAGGGACTGCAGCGCGTTGAACCAGTCGTCCTCCGTCGCCGCCAGAATGCCGCACCCGTCGGAACAACAGTCGTCATAAACGGTTCCCCGGCTGGCAACCACCGCGGCGCCGACGGCGGTGTATTCCACCCACTTCGTATTGGCCTTCATCAGGTTGAACATGATCGGAGTGAGCGGACAGATCCCGATATCCCATTCGTACTTGGAGAACTCCTCCAGGAACTCGTTGTAGTTGGCGATCGGAGGCGCGCTGTTCACCCGCGACTTGAATTCCGCAAGTTCGGGCGGGATCGGGATCGAGCCGAAGAATTCGAACTGCACGTCCGGATTTGCGCGCAAGTAGCGGACAATCGCCGGGAGGACCGGAACGAGGTTGTGCGAATGGTCGGCGCTGGCCATGTAGCCGACCTTTCGCACAGGTCTTTCGACGGCCGGCGACAACACCTTGGCCGAGCAATAGATCGCTCCGGCCTTGATCTGCGCCTTGGCGCCCTGGGAGGCGATCCGATCCTTCAGCCGGGTGTTGGATGCATAGATCAGGTCGGATCGGTTCAGAAGCGCCTTGACCGTTGCAATCCGTTCCGGCGCGTTGTGGTAGCGGAACTTTTTCTGCCCAAGGTTCTCCGGCACGTTGAGCAGATCGTCGTCGACCTGGTAGAGAACGGGAACCTGCTTCTCGTTGGCCCAGTCGAGGAACAGGTCCAGGTGCGGTCCGCTGTACCGGCAGAAAACGATGATCGTGGGATCGAAACTCTCAAGCTTCTCCTGGATATAGGGACGGTTATCGTCGCTGCTGGCCGGCTTTGTCCCGTTGTCGGAGATCGACTTCTCCGTGAGGATCTCCATTTGGGTCCGGCCGCTCTCGATAATCGGCGCAAGCGGTTTGATAAAACTGAGCTGCAGGGTCGGAATGAAACCATTTGCGACATAAAGGATGCGCTGCCCGTCCAGGAGGGTTTCCAGTTTCCGTGCGCGGGTGGTCCGTGCCTGCTCCAGCATGTCGAAGATCTGGGCACGATGGGCCGCGGGCGTGTAGTCGCGTGAAAGCCGTTCCTGCGCCTTGCGTACGCAGTCGAAGCGTGTCTGCGGATCCGAGGCCAGCGTCTTGAGCGCCGCAGGCCATTCGTCCTGGGCGCCCACAAGAATGCCGCATCCGTCGGCACAGCACTGTTCATAGGCTGGATGCCGGGTTGCGATCACAGCGGTACCGCAGGCTGTCAGTTGGACCCAGAGATCATTCGATTTGCCGAAGCTGACGTCCGTTTCGGCGAGCGGACACAAACCGATGTCCCATCTCAGTCCCGCCAGGTCTTTTAGAAAATTCTTGTAGGAACGGGAGACGGGTACCGTCCGGACACGATCGCCGAACTGCATCAGCTGTTCGGGCAGGGGCAACTCGCCCATGTAGTCGAAGCCGACTCCAGGGTTTTCCTGCATCAGATGGCAGACAGCCGGAAGGATGACATCGAAATCGTATTGGTAGCCGCTGCAGATATAGCCGACCCTGGTGATCGGCCCCGGATCGGCTGGCACCAAAATCTCGCCCGAGCAGGTTATCGCGCCATGGCTCAATTGGGCGCTGCTGCCAAGCTGCCCGATGCGGTCATGCATCTGCGGTGTCGAGCAGTAGACGAGATCCGCATTGTCGAGTGCGAATTTCACGTTTGCCAGCCGCTTGGAGCGGCCGAGGTGCCGGTACTCGCGGTTCGGCGCCTTGGGAGGAACATTGAACAGCCGGTCGGTTGCGTACTGGACGACCGGGATTTTCCGGTCCCGTGCCCAATCCACGATGAAGTCGAGTTGCGGGCCGCGGTACTGACTGAGGACAATCGACGTCGGATCGAACCGGCTCATCCGCGTGTCGAGGTAATTTTGAACCGATGTTTCCGCCAGGTTTGCGATCATGTGTTTTTCATGCAGGACATCGATCTCGAGTTCGGACGGCGCCTCCAGCTTTTCCAGCGGATCGAGGAACGCGGAGTGAAGATGGGAATCGAGGCTGTCTTCGACGAACAGGACCCGTTCCTTTGCACGGACGCCGCTTTTCACAGAAGGGGCGATCTCGACCGATGGATCGAACAGCTTGGCAAAGCGTTCGTAGACGATCATCGGATCCGTCGGCATTCTCAGCTTTTCGAGAAATTTTTCCTGGGCACTGATGAAGCGCATCGGATGGGCGACCGCTTCCCGACTGAAATCCAACCAGTCCGACAGGGTCGATATGTGGGTCAGCCCTTCGTAGTTGTCCGCATCCATCACGCTGCCCGCGTCGCTCCACACTGCGGTCGGGATACCCGCAAGAACCATGTCGATGATGACCGAGGAAGGAGCGGAGATGCCGTAGGAGTAACGCGGCAGGTCGACCTTGTAGATCGGGTTGTTGTTGATCGTCACATTGCCGGGCAGCTCGACATTCTGCTTCAGCACATACTGACCGCCCGGGTGGGGTCTGAGCGTGACCTTGCGCCCGTCGGTTCCGAGGTGGCTGCAGAATTCGGAGAACACCGTCATGAAGTCGAGCTTGAAGTCACCGGAGACATTCAATCTGACGGAGTGCAGGTTTTCGCAGACGATCCCGCGTTCGACGCGATCCGTCGCCAGATTGCGGGGAGGTGTCATCTGCAGAACGGTCGACGGCCCGGTGACATATATCTTCGACATTTGCGATGGCAGAAGAGACGTCAGGACCGAAGGCGGGCTCCAGGAACACACGATATCCGCGCCGAATGCGACCTTTTTTCCATGGGCACGGTCATGATCGCGGCTTTGCAGAAGTCCGACCGATTCATATCCGTGCTGCAAATTGACCTTCAGGAACGAGGCCGGGGCATTCAGGAAAATGTCGTGGGTCGGTTTATGTGCCTTGAGGTTGGATTCGCTGGCGGCAATGAGAACGCCCGATTTGCCTTGAAGATGCGGGATTGCGCCTGCGGCATCGTCGATTTCGATTTTGACCGCGCCGGTCGCTTCGCAGATCTCTGAGAGTTCCTTGTCCCAGACGTCCGTCCTGTCGCGTGTATGGAAATTCTTTATGACCAGTATCAGGGTCTTTATTCCAAGATCGCGTCCGGTCATGAAGACAAGAGGGCGAATGATATTCACGTCCTGAAGAAGATTGACCAGAAATACCGCATGGCGTTCGGACATTAAGCTGCTACTCCCGTGGACAGGCGGTCATCGAAATTATGGACAAGTGGTAGCCTGGATTTTTCTGAATAGACGCATGGCAGGCCGGGAAACAAGGCCTGAATGGCCTTTATGACAGTCCGGATGGTGGATGGCTGCGTTGTTAGGAGGGCAAGGGATGAATCCAGGTCGGGTTGCGCCCAGTTACGGGCGCTAAAATCAGGCAGAAGCTGCGCGAGGCTCAGACTGTACCGGGTCCCGAAAAATCCGCCTTTGACCGGAACCAGGTTTTTGGCCGCATCCGCGCCAAGCAGCTTCATGCATTGTCCCGACAGCAGAATTTCAGGACCTCTTTCTCCATTGCGATCGGCGAACGAAATGTCCCAGTCCAGCGGCAGGCCACAAAAGGGGCTTGCGACCGACAAGGCCGACAATTTTTTGGCCAGTCGATGAACCCGCCAGGAGGAAGCGCTGCCATGAATAACCGCTGCGAGCGGTCGCGTCATGGCGATGGTTTTCCCGTCTGGCTCACCGGGGTCGATCCGGTCCAGGAACGTAACGAGCTTTTCGGCTTCCCCGGCGGGCGAGGCGACGCCGGCCAGCAGGTGTGTAAACGCAGGTACGGTGGTTTCCCTGAGGGCCATGGAGCCGGACTTCGCATCGCGTAGAAAAGTCTGGGCATTGCGATAGACAAAAGGAGCGAGGCGGTCGTAGAGCGGATACCCGGCTGACAGAACTTGCGATCCGGCACATAGGGCCGTCACCGCCCTGTTGAGCGACTTCGTGATGCTGAAGGCCTGATAATTGACCGGCAGGAAACTGGCGGTGCTCGCATTCAGCATGTCCCGCTCGCGCTGCACGCTCCACGTCGACAGTTCATAAGGTACCGGGAGCCGCTTCAGCATTTCGAGACGTTCAGGTGTCATCGCCCTGCGGTTCGTCAGGATGTCGAGCCGGATCTCCAGACCACGTTCGCGCATTTCCGCCAGCATATCGCTGAATGCGACAAGATCCTGCAGGCCCACCGGAAAATGCGGGTTGTCGCCGATCCCGAACCACAGGACCCGGATCCGGCCTGTCCGGACGACTTCATCCTGCTTCCGGTTCAGGGTCTCGATCAGTCTGCCCGGTGAGAAGTCAGGAGCGAAGGGATCGTTGACAACATGAAAGGGAAGTGTGCTCCTGAAGGCTTCCGTAACCCTGCGGATCCGGCCCGAAGCGGCGAGGACGAAATTTGCCAGCTTCAGAAAATGGCCGAGCCAGGACCGGTATCTGGTAAACCGGCTGTCCGTGGCGTGCGAAAACCAGTCGTCGAAAAGATCGACGCCGATAGGGATGCCGGAGGCGCGCAAATGATGCGCAATCACGAGTGATCCGGCGTCGTAGCATTTGCTGAAGACGTAGATGTCATGCCGGAAATGTTCAAGCCGCGAAAATTTGGAAATCGGCACGATGTCCAGGTGATGGCCTGCAGGCGCGAGGGCGGACTTCAGCCGTTCGTAGCGAATGCGAACGCCGGCGTTTTTCAGCTGTTCCGATGAGCCGACAAGGATGCAGACATTCATGCGTCCAGCATTCTTATGACGAGATCATTCGGATGGAAGCGCGCGTTTTCGGACGGCTCCTGGCCGGGAAGAACCTCGAACGGTGTCCGGTCAGCCGGAGGCAGAATATCCTTTGTCACGCCTGCGCTGACGACGGACGTTCCGATCGACCGCAGGCCTTTTCCATAGGCAAGGCTGCCGATCATGAGAGCTACGTCAGAAAGGGTGTCCGAAGCCGGAAGGGCACCTTTCAATTCGGCGAGCGTCGCCTTTTTGGTCAGGAACAGGTCGCCATGGTTCGCAAACACCGGATAGTTCTCCCGGAGGAAAAGGCCCTGGCATCCAGGCTCCCAGACCGTGAACGGTGCGGTCCGATCCTTGGGCGGTTGGTCGAGAAAATATCCATAGGAGCGGATTTCCGGCCGTTCGACCTTCTTGTCGACCTTGACCTGCTCGATAAGCATGCAACTGGCCGAAGCCACATCCGGTTCGCTGATCATGCCACCCAGGAGGGACAGGGTCCGGGGATCATGGAGAACCACCGCGTCGCTCATGACCAGAACCTGGTCGCCGCTCATGTCGGCTGCAGCGGAGTTCAGTGCATTTCCAAAACTGCTCGTCTGAGGCCGGAGCAGTACCCGAAGGGGGCAAGGCGTTTCCATCTCGCTGACGGCTGCCGCAATCTGCCGGGCTTGCGTGTCTTCTTCAGGGATGGACAGGACAACATCGCAAATCTCGATTTCGTCCTGGAGAAAAAGAGCCTGCAAGGCTGTCTTGAGCGCGCTTTCCTGATCCGAACAGGAGATGAAAACCGACAAGCGTGGCCGGGTTTCGGAACGTGCGCCCGGCAGGCTTGTCTCCGGAGAAAAAGGCATCAGCAGCCGCGCTTCGTCCGGATGCGACAGGTTCGCGAACCGAACGGCCAGGCAAAGGGCGTCCTGTGCTTCCGAGGGAGCCGCGCCATCCGTCTTGGAAGCCTGGGCGTCAACCGCATCGAGGGACGGAAAATTGCCGGCGGAGCGCGCGTCGGATTTTAGGGACGGGTCGGCAGGACTGCGGGTCAAGGACCAGGCAGGAACGGCGGTCAGTGCGTTCGCCACTGCCAGGATCGCCGGCCGATTGGCCGGGCTTTCATGTCCGTCACCGGCGACCATGATCCCGATCGAGGGAATGCAGTCGGGAGCAAGGGTCAGGCCCCCGTCGGCACCTGATGATCCCTTGGCGCGGAAATCCGTCGAAAGGGGCGCGTAGGATTGCGGCCATTCCAGAAGCGACTTGACCAGTTCGGCCTCGCCGGCTCCCGCATCGCCTGCCGGATGTCCTTCCGGCACAATCGGAAGATTGAAGCAGACAGAAGCCCAAAGCCTGATGTCTGGCTGGAAAATCCTTTCGGAACCGAGCGCCTCTCCGGTTTGAACGCGGATCTGGTTGACGGCCCATTGCGGTGCCGGCCGATTAAGCCGGGCACCGAGATACCGGCAGGACAGGTCGGCGAGATTGTCCAGATCGGACCGGGCTTCGCATATGGCCAGAAGCTCACCATAATGGGCTCCGCCCCTGCAAAGGGACGGGAACGGCAGAAGCGATAAGGCCAGCAACTCGCCGCTGGCCGAATTCACGCAGACGAGAACCGGGAAGAACGCATTCGCCAGCGGCACATCCAGCACGACCGGGCCGCTCTCCAGAATAGAGCGCTCAGCCAGCAGGGACAGGCGTTCCAGCCTGAACGGATCGGCCTGAAAAAGGCGGATCACCGGCGCCGATGCGGGGTCGTTCGCGGGCGCTCCGTTTTCCAGGCGCATGCGCAGGGTCATGTCCGATGCATGCCACAGGTCCAGAACCGAAACGTCGGCCTTGCCGGCAAATGCGGGAAAGAGAAATGCATCGCAGTCATCGGTGAACGGACCCGTCAGGTTCCATGCTTCGGCATCTGCATTGTCTGCCGAAAACCGGAACGTAGACGTCACACCGGGACCCATCAATTCGCCGAATGCGGCAAGAGGGCCCTTGAGTTCGGACAGGCCTGCATCGGAAGCTTGGCCGATTGTTCCGAGGAATTCACCGCCAAGTTCGATCTGACCGGGTTTAGACGTCGCACTGAAGACCGATCGCCCTTCCCAGGGATTGGAGAGCGGGCGGACCAGGGGAAAGGAGACGGGGATGATCCCCCCGGTCGCCGGCTCTTTCCGCTTGTTCACCGCATGCTGTTTGGAAAAGCCCTTACTGAAGCGCTTGCCGCTTGCCAGCATATTCCGGCCGGATTCGGTGGAAAGGATCCTTGCCCCTTCCTCCGAACTGAAAATGAGACGTCCTTCATTGCGGCCGTGCTGCTCGTAATGCACCAAAGCAATCTGGCCTGCCTTTTTGACGTCTTCGTGCAGGAAATAATAGGCTTTCGTGCTGAAACTCGGCCCGGGGTCCCGCCCTTCCAGATGGCCAAACTTCAGGTAATGGACGAGCGGGTCCATTTTGCTGCTGCGGACATCGGGGTTCTTTTCCAGATACCAGTATTTGTCAAAGATATCGCCAGAATTGGCGATATTGTATTCTCTCTGCAATCTGCTGGAAAATCCAAAAAGTCCAGAGATTTGCTCGATGGCGCCACGGAGAGCTTTATTTATTTTCGATGGGCTTTTCATTCAAACGCTCGCGAGACTTCAAAATTCATTGCCAACTGTCTGATACAGAAGTGCATCGGAGTGGTCATGTGTTTCGAGCTTGTCGGGCACCTTCTTTGCACGAACGCACCGGGAAGACCATCATGTTTAATGCCCAAATAAGGTTCAAAATTGTAACCCGCTGCTCGATAATTTGATCCGCTGAAGTTCGCGGTCCTTCCCGTCTTTTCGGTTCGCATGTGTTCAACGCGGGACGAGCACATAACGGCCGCACCAATACCTGCCGCGGTCGCAACCGAATTGCGAAAAAGGCACCACCGATTTTGCTTGCCTCCGCAGAGTCATGACGGTCTCTGTCACCGGGACCGAAACAGGTTTGTCATCTTGTCTAAAAGCCCACGGCCAACCAGTTTTGGCGGCTGCATGATATAGTCCCAGCCGCGGGGACAAGTCGCAACATGCTTGTAACCGAGGTTTTCCAGCCACTTCTTGGCGGCATAGGGCTCCTCGTCCGGCAAACACACGTCATTCTGTTCGATGACAATCAAAGGCAGGTTTTTCTTGATAGTTTCTTCACCGCCCATGAGGACCCTGCGCTCGAAACCTTCCACGTCGATCTTGATGTAGTCGACATTCTCGAAGCCAAAGGAATCCAGCTTGAACACCGGATATTCTCTCATTTTTCCTTCGACGAATTGATGCGTGCCGCCGCTCATTTGCACCGACCCTTCCGTGTCCCCGAGTGCGCAACAGAAGTGAGTCGTTTTTTTAAGGTCTACATTGAATGAAAAATACGATTTCTTGCGAGCATCGAACCCATAAGTGTGATCAAAGTATTTATGAAGATAGCGAGAGTATTCCCCATCACGGCATCCAATGTCGAGTGCTATTCTATAATTTTTAATGAAGGGGATAGAGGTTTTGAACGTATTTTTGCACGGATGGTTAGGAAAATTCTTCGTTCCATCAGGGGAGTACATGAAATCTTCGAGAAACCATTCGTCCTTGTACGGATTTTCTTTGAAGACTGAAGGCTCAACCGGAAATTTCATGGTCATTCTTTCATGCTTTGTTAAGGAGAATCCCAGTTTTGCTTGCGATCGGAAGCGACTGGAATGATTCGGCAGATATCTTATCTGGTCTCCTGAATTATGTGCTTGGATCAGGCTATCCGGATCGGCTTTCTTTCCTGACTTCTGGACTTTGAGCGTACAGGTTCAGATATTTCAATTTAACGCAAACTTATCATGCTTGCTGCTGTGAATTTCAAGGCAAGTATGCATATTAGAGGTCAGGAGATTGAGCCATTCGCGCGCTTCGCTGAAACGCATCTGTGAATACTTTTCAAATCGGAAGTGGTCGGCTAAAAGCAGATCGGCTTTAGATATCCAACTGCCGATGCAGCTAAACCTTGTGCTGTTTCCTGTGAATTTGAATTATAAAATGACCATGAAAAATCTCGAAAAGTGCATACTGAAGCTTTCAGAATGGAGTGTGAAGCGCGTTAGGAGTGTCGAGGCATGTTGATTCGGTTTTCGTGATCTTTAACAAAAACCGCATCACCATTCCTTCGAGTTGTCACCGAAAAACTGCAAGAAGATCATGGCCATTCAGCAATTGTTCCGACAGCCTTTGAAACACGTTGTGGTAACGACTTTCCATGAGGCGGGATACCAGGAATACGGCAAGAAATGCCTGAATACATTTCTGGAGAAGTGGCCCGCGGACGTTGAGCTTATTGTATATGCGGAAGATGTCGACGTAAAGGAAACGGCCCCGAATCTGACCGTTCTGGATCATACGGCGGTGCTGCCCAAGCTGATTGAATTCCGCAACCGTTACGGCAGTCATCCTTTTGCCAACGGGTTCAGTCCGCTCGGCGACGGAAAGTTCGACTTTCTCTGGGATACGATTCGCTTCACGAACAAGGTCTTTGCGGTGACCGATGCCATTCGCCGCACCAAAGGTGTCGCCGATCAATTGATCTGGCTGGATGCGGACACGATTACCCATAGCCCGGTTTCCAGCAGCTTCCTGGACAAACTGGCCCCCAGGGAAACGCAACTCGCGACGTATCTCAACCGGAAGAATTATCCGGAATGCGGTTGGGTCGGTTATAATCTGAACCATGAATTCATCGACGAGTTCGCCCGCCGCTTTGATGAAATCTATTTGTCCGGCGAATTCCTCGAAATTCAGGAAAGTCACGACAGCTACATTTTCTGGAAAATCGTCCAGGACATGGAGAGAGAAGGGCTGGCAACTTTCTATTTGATAGGCGACAGCACGACGGTAGGCCATGTCTTTATCAACAGTGAGCTAGGTGCATATCTCGATCATTTGAAAGGCCCGCGAAAGACGTTAGGGCAAAGTCAGGCGCGCGATCTGAAAATAAAGCGCAAAGAGTCATGGTGGAAAAAAGCAGGATAATAATTCCAAAAATGACTGTTGATTGGACTTATGCGCTGGAGAAGGAAAACATGAAAAATAATATCGCTGAAAATGAAGAGAAGAAATACGTCGAGGGATGGTGTCTTCCAAAAAGCGAAACCCACTTCGAAGAGTATTTACTTCAAGTAAAAAATACTTCGAAGAAAGGAAGTTATCAGCAGAAGCAAAGAGACAGATCTTTGGCGTATGCAAAGAATTGGCGGACAGCGATTGACATTGGCGCATGTGTTGGATTTTGGGCGCGGGACCTTTGCGACAAATTTCAGAAAGTGGAATGCTTTGAGCCCGCTCCTCACAGTTCGAGTTGCCTGAAAGAAAATCTGAGTACCCGGGCGAACTGGGAACTGCATCAGGTTGCTTTGTCTGAAAATCATGGTGAGGCTGAATTACAGATTGCAGTAAAAGGGGCAGGGCACAGCTCGATAGAAAGTGGTGGTGTGGACGCTGACTATGTAGTTCGTGTTCCGATGAAAAAGCTGGATGACTATAGTTTTAAAAATATTGATTATATCAAAATTGATGTCCAATTTCATGAGCTGTCAGTTTTAAAAGGTGCAGAGAAAACCTTATCTGAAAATGCGCCTGTATTGTGCATCGAATGTTCTTCAAGGACCTCTGAAGAAATCATATATGTCGGAAAGATAACTGAGTTTCTATTTAATCTTGATTATAGAGTTGTCGATATCATAGGAAAAGAGTTTATATTTGAAAAGAATGGCTCTGTAGTTCAAAAAAGCGCCATTTAGGGGTATTAGAGAACAACAGGCGAAAGCTTTGATAAATCGATTATTCTATAGTTGAGGCTCCAAGAAAACCTGGAAAACTTGGAGCCTCATACGTTTTTATTATTAAGCTGAATTTGGGTTAGGGTGTTCCGTGAAGATGGTCCCTCTGAGAACAGAAAACATTGCGATTTCTGGCTATTGATTTGGCTCGGCAAGCCTTATCAGCCCAAGCGCAATGCAGAGGGTGCTCAATGTAAGCAACGTATTTGCGAAGCAGACGAATTCACTGACGTATGTGATTTGCGATACTGTCAGCCAGCGTCTGCCGATTTCCAATCCTAAGACTGTTTTCTATACCACCAAGAGCAATTCGCGCCGCCATTGACGGATCACCTGCAAGCTTAGCGATCGCTTCTTCCCATCTTTCCGCGGTGTGTTCCACCACCATACTGTCTTCGCCATGTTTTGCGTATTTCTCGAATACGGAAGTCGGCGAATAAATACCGGCTGCGCCGACGAAAGCATGTTGATGAAGCTTGAGGTTGGAGCGGGCGTCGTTCACAGGGTTCGGTACATAAGGCGCGAGGCCAATATGAAACCGTTGCTTCTTCAGCCAGACCTGGAAATCGTCGAAGAACTTGTCGCCGAGATGGGTGACCTGGGGACCGGATCCGATCAGGTCCTCGCCGTGCTTGCCCATGAGCGTTGTCAGATGAAGCCGGGGGTTTTTGTCGAGAACGGCCCGAACGCCCGGTGCGATGATCTGGAAGTCGTTGTAATGGGTACTGGAACTCAGAAACGCCATCCGGATCGGGCCGGTGCCGGAGAAATGTCTGAGGTCCTTTGACGGGTTCATGTGAGCGGGCTGGATGTACCGGCCGGGGAATTCCGGACAACGGTCCAGGATCTTGTGGCTCGGGGCCAGGAAAATGTCGACATGGGGATGGATGGCATCGAATTGCTGGCTCAGAAAGCGGTTCAGACGGGCCTTGTAGTCCGGGCGAAGGTCCTCGTCCTCAAGCATCGCCCAGATGTCGTCGTCCAGCAGATAGGCAATGCGCGTTTCGGGCTGCTGCCGCATCCGGGATATCAGGCGGATATCCTTCTCAGTCGCGTAGCGGACGATCACCAGAAGGCGCCGCCCGCTCTTCAGATCGGTCAGCAAAAGACAATGCTGGCCGGCTTCCCGCAGCTCGATGGATCTGTCAGCGAGTTCCTCGCGGACGGCTTCCAGATAGTGATAGCGCGTCGGAAAGGCGGTCTTTGGCCGCCCCAGGACATGGTCATAGGCATTCTTGAGATATCTGACGCTCAGCATTCGACTGCGGCCCGTTGCCTATTTTGCGCGTCCATGAGTGCCAGGGGCACCTTGCTGACGAGTTGACCATCGCATGGAATGCAGGTAGGAGTGCCTTGTCGTCAAGGTTTGATACGGCACCACTTGCAAAGGTGGAAGATGGACCGGCTAGGTATCATATTCAGACAAACTTTGTCATCCGGCGTTTCGACAGATCCAGGCAGAAAAACATGCCGTCTTTAGGCGTCAGAGGTTTGACGATTCAATCCGTACTGAAACAGCAGCTGACGGTGGTGGCGGCGCTGGTCATCCGTGAAATGTGCACGCGGTACGGAACGAAGTTCGGCGGATATGCCTGGGCCATTATCGATCCGCTCGCTTTTGTGGCACTGCTCTCCGTCATCTTTTCGGCCATCGCCAGAACGCCGGCGCTAGGGACCAATTTCCCCCTGTTTTTCGCGACCGGCTACATGGCCTTCTGGATCTACAGATCCATGGCGGACCAGGTCGCAGGCGCCGTGAAGTCAAACAAAAACTTGCTTAATTACCCAGTGGTTAATCCCTATGACACCGTCTATGCAAGGGTGATCCTGCAGATCCTGACCCAGTTTCTGGTTTGCATGATCATCTTCACAGGCATCGGTATTGTCATCGAACCCCTGCCGCGGCTCGATATGTATCCCATTCTGATTGCGACCGTTCTTGCAATCATGCTCGGTATGGGAGTGGGAATGGTGAACGTTGTGGCATTCCATATGAGCCCGACCTACCAGCAGATTTTCAATATCGTCAACCGGCCGCTTTATCTGCTGTCCGGAGTGTTCCTGATACCCGATCATGTGCCCGAACCCTATCGGACATATTTGTTCTATAACCCCTTGATTCATATCGTGGCAAAGTTCAGGCAGGGGTTTTACGGAACCTACCGCGCGCAGTTCATCGACATGCCCTATGTCGTTACTTTTGCATGCACCATGTTTTTGGCGGGTTTTTTAGCGATGAAGATCTTTGACTCTGCGATTCGGGAGCAACAATGATCCGCTTGGAACACGTTACCAAATTCTACAAGCACCGGGGACAGAAGCGGTATATCGCGAAAGATGTGTCCTTTACGGTGCCGCGTGGAAACAGTATCGGCCTGATAGGTCGAAACGGCGCCGGCAAGTCGACGCTGCTCAAGGTGATAGCCGGGACAATCCGGCCGAATTCCGGCCGTATCCTGCGGTATTCGCGGGTCTCGTTCCCGCTCGGATTTGCCGGCAGCTTCAACCCGGCCTTGACGGGTGAGCAGAATGTCCGTTTCGTTGCCCGTATTTATCAGCATGACACCAATCAGCTGATCGACTATGTCAGGGATTTCGCCGAACTCGGCAAGGCATTCTACATGCCGGTCAAAACCTATTCTTCCGGAATGAAGGCCCGTCTGGCGTTCGGCGTGAGTATGGGGATCGAGTTCGACTACTATCTTATCGACGAAGTCACGGCCGTCGGGGACAAGCGGTTCAGAGTGAAATGCCGTGAAGCGTTTGAAAAAAAGCTGGAACGCTCGGATATTATCATGGTGTCGCACTCCGTCGGCAACCTGAAAGAGTACTGCACAACGGGAATTGTTTTGGAAGGCGGCGAATTGACGTATTATTCAAATATTGATGATGCAGTTGCAGTTCATAATGAAAACATGAAATTCGAGTATCGTCCGTAAAAGTCAAAAGGCTGCTGTTGAAATGTCCCAGGCTCTGAAAACAGCCCGCAAGGTTGAGACGTCTGCAGTTGATGGCTCGAAGCCGACGAAGCTCATCAATATTGCGAATGTGAAGCCCCCGGAGCCGAGTCACCGCGAAATTACGGCGCGCCTGAAAAGGTCGGGACTCGATCCGCGAAAGATGCTGGATTTCGCGAAGGGGCACAAGCGCTGGAGATATCCGCGAAATCTCAGATATTTCATGATGGTCGCGACGTTCATTCTGTTCGTTGCGGTGCCGTCAGCGGTTGTTTCCGTGTACATGATTTTCTTCGCCAGTGACCAGTATCAGAGTTCCGCCGCCTTCGCCGTCCGGAATTCAAGTTCCACCGGGGGCGCGACCGACCTGCTTGGTTTGGTGATGCAGAGTGGTGCCGACACCACAGTTTCGAACAGCTACATCCTGAACGATTACCTGCAGAGCCAGCCGTTTCTCGAAGACGTCATGAACCACTTCGACCTGGATCGAATTTATGCGAGTAGCGACTGGGACTGGTGGTTTCGGATGGGTGCCGATCTGCCTGTGGAAGCAAAGCTCAAATACTGGAAGAGCAAGATCGAGACAAAGTACGATCAGGCTTCGGGAATCATTGTTGTCGATCTTCTTGCTTTTACCCCGGAAGATGCCCGGAATATCTTGGCGTACATCGTTCAGAAGAGCGAGGACCTGATCAACAACCTATCGGAATCCGCACGCCGCCAGTCACTCAAGTCCGCCCAGGAAAGTCTGGCCACGGCCGAAGTGCGCTTGAGGACGGTTCGCAGGCAGATGTTGAACTACCGGGAAACCGCGCAGGAAATATCCCCGGAAGACAATGCGAAGCTCGCATTTCAGATGATCGGCGAGCTGGAGTCGCAGATCACAACCAAGCAGACCACTTTGAAAACGCTTGACGGTTACCTGGACCCGAAGTCTCCCCGGATGGCCATGCTGAAGCAGGAAATCAAAGGCTTGAAGAGGCAGCTCGATACCGAACGCCTGCGTCTCGGGGGAGGGGCGAATGCGCCAGCGGCAACAGCCGCCGCCGATTCCACCAACGATAATTCAATTCCATACCGGATTGGCAGCTATTCGGACCTCGAGCTGGAAAAGCAGTTCGCGGAGGAATATTACACGACTGCCCTGGCCGGTCTGGAAAAGGCGAAAGCGGAAGCCGCTGCCAAGGAACTCTATCTGGCGACCTTCATTCCACCGACCCTGCCGCAATATGCCCAGTACCCGAAACGCTTTATCTATATCATCTGTACGTTTCTGTTGCTGGCTGGTATCTGGACGTTCGGTGCGTTGACATTCTATAACATCAGAGACCGGACCTGACTGTAGCCTTACATTGAAAGAGCGATCAGAATCCGGGTTCGGTGACCGGAGTCCAAGGGATCTTTGCCCGGGATTTGCTAGCATTGATGCTGGTTTCAGAACACGTGTCAGGAGCGGCTTTCATCGAAGCGCTGCACATAAGAAAATGCGCGAATCAGCAAAATTCGGATACACCGTATCTCGATACAAATTCATGCTACCAAATATCCGGCCGACCTGAAGAGGAGACGGTTTGGGCTCCGAAATCTGTTCTCAGACTCACACCGGGGCTCCGCAAAGGAACGCAATGACGAGAAGCATTCACAGTACAATTTCCGGCGAGGCAAAGGATCGCCCGGCGGGCTTGCGGCCCCTGTTGGAACGAGCAAATGGCAAGTCCATCTTGGATATCGGAACCTTTAATGGACTGATACCCTACGAATTCGCAAAAAACGATCCACGCATTATTCACGGTATCGATTTTTTCGAACAAGGGATTAAAGCTGCGCGGACTATTTTTGACGACTGCAACTTGGAATCTGAATTCTTTATCTATGATCTATCCCTTGGGAAGGACAGGTTTAAAGCAGATTTCAAGGGAAAACTTCTGGAGAGTTATGATATAGTCCTTCTTCTTGCGATATATCATAAGCTCGCTCGGCAAATGCCAGAAAAAGAGCTTGATGAGCTCATGAACTATTTGATTAGCCTATCCGATCAATACATTGCGGCAAGAACGCCGAATATAGGACCATTAGACGAGCTTATTCGCGAAAGCGGATTTGAACTTGTTTATTTGGATGGATTCAATAACAAATTAGCTCCTTTGCACGTATATGAGAAAAAGAAGAATAAGGAGACTAATTAAATGAAGCTAAGGCGTATTGTTTGGATTGTTTCTTATCCAAAGTCCGGGAATACATGGTTTCGCTTCATTCTGTTTTATCTAAATCACGGTAGGGCGCCTAAAAGCTCCTTGGAACTGGATAATTTCATGAATTCGCGATTGCCGCCACCTGGCGGTGTTCCGCGATATATGAAGAGCCATGCGATGCCGGAAAATCTTCGCCGGTATTTCCCGAAAAGCATTGGGGCCATCTACATTTACCGGCACCCCCTCGACGTTCTGCAGTCAACCCTAAACTATGCAGTGTTGATCGGAGAAATCAGTGAAGCGGAAAAGGACGCGTGGATCGAGACGTATATAAAGGCCGGGGGGTACCCGTTATGGCTTCAGGATCCGCATAATTCCGGTACGTGGATCGAGAACGTGACGTCCTGGCTGAACGAGACCGAGCTTCCGGTCCACTATGTTGGCTATGAGGACACCCTGGCCAATCCTCGAAAGGCAATTAAGGATGTCGCGGGCTTCCTGAACATTCCGGTAGATGACAAGCTGCTCGATGAATGTGTCGATGCTACCCGGTTTGAAGAACTGAAGGCGTTTGAGGGCCGCGAACTGGAAGCCGCAAAAGAGGCCGGCAAACCCTTGGGGCGGTTTTCGACAGGTGCACGCGTGGAAACACATAGCAAACTTGGCGTCCGCTTTTTCAATAAGGGCACTGCCGGTTCCTGGCGGGCCGCAATCTCGCAGGACGCGGCGGAACGGGCCTGGGAGCGGTTTTCAGAGGTCGCCAACCGGTTGGGGTACAAGTTCGACGAGTGAGCGTTCGCCGTCGCCCTTGAGGCAAACTGCAGTTATTCCGGACCGTTATGGCGATGGAAAGTCGGCAAGGCTGTCGAAGACCTCCGCGAGGCTTGTTTCCAGCCTGGGCGCAACAAGACCGAAATCCCGCACCAGCTTGCCGCAATCCAGCCTGGAATTTACTGGGCGTGTCGCCTTTGTCGGGTAGTCAGCCGTCGTGATCGCCGTCACATCCGCCGAAGGGCCGCCGCGTCTTGCGCTTTCGGCAAAAATGGCACGGGAAAAGCCGCACCAACTGGTCTCATCCGATCCGGCCAGGTGATAAATCTGCCCCAACCCCGCCTTTCCGTCGCTGCGCCACCGGTTAGCGATGGTCAAAAGCCCGTTGGCGATATCAAGGGCGGAGGTGGGGTTGCCGAACTGGTCGTCGACGACCGTGATCTCGTTCCGTGTTTCTGCCAGCCGCAGCATGGTTTTCAGGAAGTTCCTGCCGTAGGGACTGTAGACCCAGGCCGTACGGACGATGACATGATCGGCGCTGGCCGAACGGACCGCTTCTTCGCCGGCAAGTTTTGTCCGGCCATAAACTCCGATCGGATTGACCGCATCGTCCGGCTGGTAAGGACGGTCAAGCGTGCCGTCGAACACATAGTCCGTGGACACCTGAATGATCTTCGCGCCACAGCCGGCGGCTTCTTCGGCAAGGATGCCCGGCGCAATGCCGTTGATCTGCATTGCAAGCTCAGGTTCATCTTCCGCCTGGTCGACGTTGGTGTAGGCCGCCACATTGATGATGACGTCAGGCCTGACGGCCCGGACCGCTTCTCGGACCGTTTCGAATTGAACGAGATCGAGCAGGATGTCGGTTCCCGCTCTGGCCGCGAACACGAGTTCCAGATCCGGATGGTTTGCGGCGCGATCCGCGAGGCATCGGGCGACCTGGCCGTCTTTTCCGGAGACCAGAATTCTCATTTCGCGGGTCCGGAGGCTTTCAGGGAACCCAGGCGTTCGTAGCCTTGTTCCTTGCGGATCGGGCCCCACCACCATTCATTGTTCAAATACCAGTCGATCGTCGCTTCAAGACCGGTCTCGAAGGTCTGGGACGGTGTCCAGCCGAGGTCCCGCCTGATCTTGCTGGCATCGATGGCATAGCGGCGGTCGTGACCTGGGCGATCCGTAACCATTCGGATCAGGTCCGCGTAGGACGCACCGTTTGCCCGCGGACGCTTTTTATCCAGAATCGCGCAGATGCCGGTGACGACGTCGATGTTGCGGCGCTCGGCATTGCCGCCGATGTTGTAGCTTTCACCGGCAACACCCTTCGTTGCCACCAGTTGCAGGGCGGCTGCGTGGTCATCGACATAGAGCCAGTCGCGCACGTTCTCCCCCTTGCCGTAGACCGGTAGCTCGCGCTCATCCAGCGCGTTCAGGATCACCAGCGGGATCAGCTTTTCGGGAAAATGGAACGGCCCGTAGTTGTTGGAGCAATTCGACAGCACCACCGGCAGGCCATAGGTCTCGTGCCAAGCCCGCACGAGATGATCGGAGGAGGCCTTGGATGCGGAATAGGGCGAGGACGGCTGGTACGGCGTTTCCTCGGTGAAGATCCCGCTGTCGAAGGGCAGGTCGCCGAAGACCTCGTCAGTTGAGATGTGATGAAAGCGGAACCGGTCGCGCTTATCGCCCGTGAGGCTTTCAAAATAGCCCCGGGCCGCGTTCAGCATCTGGAATGTGCCGACGATATTGGTCTGAATGAAGGCGCCCGGCCCATCGATGGAACGGTCCACGTGGCTCTCGGCCGCAAGATGCATCACGATGTCGATGTCGTAATTGCGCATCGCTGCGGAGACAGTTTCCCCGTCGCAGATATCCGCCTGCAGGAAAGCGTAGTTCGGCAGATTGTCGACCGAACGCAGGGACGCCAGATTGCCGGCATAGGTCAGCTTGTCGAGGTTGACAACAAAATTGGCCGGGTCGTCTGCAAGCCTTCGGCAGACCGCGGACCCGATAAAGCCGGCACCGCCTGTGATCAGAAAACGCATGAACTAGCCTTCGTAGATAAAACCCGTATCCGTTTCGGAAAGAAGGCCCGCCGCGCGGTCCTTGTCCGAGAGGACAACCTGCGACATATCGAAAGGCCAGTCGATCCCGATTTCGGGATCATCGAACCTGATGGAACGGTCGCATTCCCGGGAGTAGAAACTCGTCACCTTGTAAAGGAACTCCGTGTTCGGTTCGAGCGTGACGAAACCGTGCGCGAATCCCTTTGGCACCAGAAGCTGGTTCCATTTTTCGGCCGATAATTCGACACCCACCCATTGCGCATAGGTCGGCGATCCTTTGCGGATATCGACGGCCACGTCGAACACGGACCCCCGCGTCACGCGGACAAGCTTGTCCTGGGCAAAGGGTGGCATCTGGAAATGCAGGCCGCGCAGTACACCTTTCTCGGCGGAATAGGAGTGGTTGTCCTGGACGAAATTCAGATCGATGCCGGCATCGGCAAAGGTACTCGAATTGTAGGTTTCCGAAAAGAAACCGCGATCATCGCCGAACTTGTCGGGAAGGATTTCGATGACACCGTCCAGGCCGAGGGGGCGGAACTCCGGCATCAGCGCTTCTCCTCGACACAGCGCCGCAGATAGGCGCCGTATTCCGTTTTGCCCAGGTGCGACGCGCGCTCGAGCACCTCATCGGGACTGAGCCAGCCGTTCTGAAACCCGATCTCTTCGAGGCAGGCGATCTTGAAGCCCTGCCGGTGCTCGATGGTCCTGACGAAGGACGAGGCCTCATGCATGCTGTCGATCGTTCCCGTATCGAGCCAGGCATAGCCACGTCCGAGCAGCGAGACCTTCAGATCCTTGCGCTTCAGATAGGCCATGTTGACGTCGGTGATTTCCAGTTCTCCGCGCGCCGACGGTTTGACCGACGCGGCGATGTCGACAACGTCATTGTCGTAAAAATAGAGTCCGGTCACCGCCCAGTTTGATTTGGGCTGTTGCGGCTTTTCCTCGATGGACATCGCCTGCTTCGTTTCCGGGTCGAAACTGACCACGCCGTAGCGTTCCGGATCGGCGACCTGATAGGCAAAAACGGTCGCACCGTTCTGTTGCGCCGTGGCCTGTCGGCACAGGGCGGAGATGCCGGCGCCGTAAAAGATATTGTCACCGAGGATGAGGGCACAGGGACTGTCCCCGATGAAGTTGCGGCCGATGATGAAGGCTTCTGCCAGTCCGTTGGGTGATGCCTGTTCCGCGTAGGAAAGATTGATCCCGAATTGCGACCCGTCTCCAAGCAGGGCCTGGAACATGGGAAGATCGCGCGGGGTCGAAATGATCAGAATATCCGAAATACCCCCCAGCATGAGAACGCTCAGGGGGTAGTAGATCATCGGCTTATCGTAGACGGGCAGGATCTGTTTCGAAACCGCTATCGTCAACGGGTACAAACGCGTTCCGCTTCCGCCCGCCAGAATGATGCCCTTCAAGGAAATACTCCGAAGTTACTGCAACAGGGTGATTTGAACCGCCCCTTGATGACCCTATCGCCGCGAACAATGCAAGCGCCAAGCTCACAATTTGCGGTCAAATCGGAAATATTTCGGCGCCAGGTTGAATTTGATGGCGATAGGAAGAGGGAACTCGCATGCTTTGACAATCCGATATCCTAGGCGATCGGCCTTGCTGGGGCGTATCGGTGGTGGATTTTGAGTAAAGTTCCGTGATAAATCGCATTCAAGAATAATAATTACGCATTAGAGATAGAAATAAATTGAGATGAAAAAATAAAAATTTGATATCTTCTGGGTTTAGTTGATCTGGAATTTTTCAAATCTGCTGGCTGTCGTATTATTGAATAAATTTCCTGTTTGGATAACAATACCGCCCGCATCTTGTAGGGCAGGGTTTGCGGAATTGTGTTCTTGACGTATTTAAAAATATTCCGCCTATATGCAATAATAGAGCAGATATGAAAGACAGCCAGCTAGGATATTCTGTCGATCTGAAGAAGAGAGTGTGAATTAAGTGCCAGATTTCGTCGATCAAGCCAAAGAAAGCATTTTAGGAGATTGGGAGAATTTCGATTCCATTATTCGAAAGGAACTTTTCAATAAGAGAAGTGCGGTTGATCAAGCAATATACAAAACCATCCGGACTATTCTAAGGCGCAAGATCAAAGGAGAGACGATTAATCACGCAAAATACAAGTCCATCCGGGCCGCTCTAAGGCGCAAGGTCGAAACAGAACCGGAAAAGGAACATAGTTTCCTTAAAAGCTTCATTGAAGAAGACTTCAAGCTGAAAAATGTTAATCGAACTCTATACTTTGTTTTATTCGATTTTTATATTGAGTCTCTGATGTTTATCAGATCGAGTAGAGCAATAAGTAAATTTGGAGATATGATCCCTACTGAGAGTTTCCTCGTGAAGATGAATGAAATTCTTCAGAGAGAAAAGACTGTTCGAGGTGCGCATGGATCGTATGTTTATTGGTCGGCCGTCTTGCATTATCTGAATAGTAATCATGCTGAATCTTTTAAATTATTTCATCTTGCGGATGAATTCAAGCCAAGCAAGTTCAAATTGGACCGTTACATGATGGGCGCGCGGACCGTAATTCCAAATATAAATGATGTCCTTAATACAAGTCCGCTTATTGAATTCAATAAGAAGTTGAATTTCGAGAAGCGCGAACCTCTTGGCTCGGAAGAGATGGTTATTTTGACGTGCGCGGATGAGGTTTATTTCGAACGGCTTGGCGATATTTATCTTGAGAGCTTTTCGAACCTGACGAAAAACGTCCGGCTTCATATCCACATCATGAGGAAAAGCGATAAGCCTCTGAACCTGGACAAACTGAAGAACTGGGAAGGCCTCAAAGTCGATGTGACGTCATCGGATGCGACGCCTTACCATGAAAAAAGCTGGTTTACCGTCGCAAGATGGCTGCTTCTTCCCGCATTGCTTAAGACATACCAAAAGCCTGTCCTTGTGACGGATTTCGATGTGTCTTTTGATCCGGAAGGTTTTTCCAATTATGTCGATATCGCCAAAGACTACGACATCGCGCTGAATATCAATAAATTTCCGTCAAATTACATGCCCTGGAACACGGTCAATGCCAATCAGGTCTTCGTAAACAATACGGAACTGGGCGCGCTGTTCAGCTCCGCGCTCAGGGATGTTTCCCTGCGCTGGTATGATGTGCGAAGGGGAGACCAGTGGTGGATCGATCAGAATATCCTGTATGCCTGCTATCGGGATCTGATGCGGTCCTGTCATTCAATGAAAGTGATGAATAACTTAAAATATCCGACAATCAAGAGAATTGTTAAGGAAAAGAAAGAGTATCTCGAGGCCGGCGTTACAGTTTAGAGTAAAGGCGTTACAGTTTAGAAAAAAATCTGTCGGGCGGAATCGGCCGACAGGGGACAGGATTACCCCGCTCAGGAGTGGTTCGAGACCCGATGGCAACTCCGAAACCGACCGGCTACCGGTTTGCGGCCTTCTCCAGGTAAAGCTCATCGCATTCGACATCGACAATTGCCTCGGCTTCCGTCAGGAAGGTGTCGTCTGCCGATGCAGCGGTTTGCGTTAATTCCCGCTCCGGTTCTGCGGCCGAAATGCCGGCCGCATGAGACAGAAAAACGCGCATGGCGTGTTCCACACCCGGTTCAGTCACATTCCTCAGGTCGTCACCGTAATAACGCCCCCGGTTGAAGGCGCCGGTGATGATCTCGAATGACGGAAAGTAATGAACGTGGTCGAAATTCTTCGTCAGCATTTCGGCGGCCACGCGCAGGACCGCCTTCGAATAGCACGTCGCCTGAAGGACATGGCCCCCCGGTTCCGCGGTCGCGATCAACGGAACCGGCGAAACCGTGAGGATCACCTTGGCATTGCGGTTCACTGACCTGAGCGCTTGGAAGAAGGCGGTCATGTCGGCGATTACTTCGTCCGAAGTCTGATTGTAGAATTCATGGAGTTTCGGATCGAAGTCTCCTCCTTCCACGCCCGGGCACAAGGGGAAGACCGCGCCGTCGGTCTTGTGACGCCAGCATTCGGTCAAGCCGAGGGTGAATACGAACACGTCCAGGGTTTCGAACATGTCCCGGACCGCTGCCAAGTGCTGTATCCGGTCCTTATTCAATTCGGTTTCGGAGATGAATCCGCCTGGCTGGACGGTGGGCCTGAAAGGATCGCGATAAGATCCGTCCGGATGATGCCAGACCGTTTCGACTGGCTCGAACTGCCCATAGGCCCGCTGCATCAGCTGAATGAGCTGGCGCGCGGTATAGATGTTGCCATAGCGTGCGGAAAAGAGGCGGTAACCGTTTTTTTCGCGAACGTCCTCCGGCAGGATCGGGTGGCCTGTCTCGCTTACATAATAGTTCAGCCCGGTCTGCTGGAGCTTGCGGGCGATATGTTGCGCAAAGCAACTGCCGGCGGTTGCAACTCTGGTCTTCGCATCGATCCTTAGCCGAAATTCCCCGACCGGGTCGACGGTCGCAGGTGGAACGCCGGCAACCGACCGTCGCCAGAACGCCTTGTCGGGCAAGGATCTGTATGGATTTTCAGCCGACATCAGCGCACTCCTGGCTCATTGGCCCCTGCTCCACCAACTCCTGTCCCACCAGATTCTCCAGCTGCCGCAAGACCAGTTCGCCATAGAAGGCGTTAGCATGGGTAGCGTCAGGAGCATAGCACACAGGTTCGAGATATCCCTCTGCGTCGGTTGTCCAGGGCGGTGGCGGCAGCAGGGTGATGCCGAACTCCGCACAACTCTCGGAGAGAACTTCCATCTCCATCTGCCAAAGTTTCAACCGGAATTGGGACGGGGAGATGCCACTCTTGTGAGCCGATCTGCTTCGGTACGAGTTAACCCGGTTGAGGATGAAGTCCTCATCTTTTTTTGGGGGAGGCGTCGCGAGATGAAAGATCGGCGCAACCGTACTTTCCCGGATGCGTCGAAGCTTGGGTCCCGCGATCTGGCTTCTGAATATGTCCCTCATGACATGATGGGGGATCATAGTTTCCTGGATGTCTTTGGGCGACATCTTCTCATTTTCGGACAAGACGGTGAAAGGACTTTCGTGATTCAGGAGTCCGACAGCATTGTGAAATGACCCCAGGATAGTCACGGCGAGCAAATCCGTTGGCCCTAATTCGCCCGCGCGTTCCAGAGAAGTCTGGAGGGGAACGTCGCCGATTTTAGTGCCGTTGGCCCTCTCCTTGAGCAACCAATGGATGGCAATATCGGTTTCTTCGGTTTCGCAGAAATTCAGCGATCGGATTTCGCTTGCCTCGCGCAATGCCTTGACATGACTTTGGCCGATAACCTGTATCCGACTGATATTCACAATATTTATCCGGAATGCTGCCTCATCATGTTGCGAACCCTGAGTTCCGCATTTGCCTATTCCAGCAGATTCTGCGGGAGCGGTTGTTCTTGCACTCAGTCTGCAATCCGGTCAAGTCCGGTTTGCAGACCAAACATCGGGTCGTAACCAAGATCGTCTGTCAAAGCCGAGATGTCAGTGCGGTTGTGGCGGATGTCGCCAATTCCATATTCCCCGGTCACAACAATATTGCCCGGGCCTTTAAGGCCGGAGTTCAGGATCTGCATGGATTTTAAACCGATATCAGCACACTCCCGGCCCCTGTCCAACCAGATTTTCCAGCTGCCGCAAGACCAGTTCGCCGTAGAGGGCGTTGGCATGGGTCGCGTCTGGAGCATAGCATAAAGACCGGAGATATCCCTTGCTGTCGGTTGCCTGGTCGGGTGGCGGCAGCAGGGTGATATCGAACTCTCTGCACACCTCGGAGAGAACGTCCATCTCCATCTTCCAGAGTTTCAGTCGAAGCGGAGCCGGGGCAATCCCGCTCCTTCGGGCCGTTCTGTTCCGGCTCGATCTGATCCCGTCGAGGATGACGTCCGAATTCTTTTTGGGGGGAGGGGGTGCGAGATGATAGATCGGCGCAATCGTACTCTCCCGAATGTTTTTGAGCTTCTTTGCGATCATCCGGCTTTTGAATATGTCCCTCATGACACGATGGGGGATCAAGGTTTCCGGGATGTCTTCGGGCGCAGTCTTCTCATCTTCGGACAAGACGGTGAAAGGATGCTTGTGGTTCAGCAGACCGACCGCATTGTGAAACGTCCCCAGGATGGATACGGCGAGCAAATCCGTTGGCCCTAATTCCCCTGCGCGTTTCAACGAGATCTGGAGGGGAACGTCGCCGATTTGAATGCCGTTGGCCTTCTCCTTGAGCAGCCATTGGATGGTAATATCTGTTTCATTGTTTTCGCCGGATTTGAGCGACCGGATCTGGCTTGCCTCGCGCAGCGCCTGGACGTGGCTTTGGCCAAAAACCTGTATCCGAGGGTTGTTCACGATACTTATCCGGAATTCTGCCCCATCAGGTTGCGTTCCCTGAGTTCCGCATTTGCCTTTTCCAGAAGGTCCTCGGGCAGCGGCTCTCCCAGCACCCAGTCCGCAAACCGGTTCAACCCGGTCTGCAGATCGACCGCCGGATTGTAACCGAGATCATCTGTCAGGGCCGTGATATCCGCGCTGTTATGGCGAATGTCGCCGATCCGGTACTCTCCGGTCACGACGATGTTGCTGGAGCCCTTGAAGGCGGAATTGAGCATGCGGGCGACATCGAGAACCGGCGTTGCAATTCCCGATCCCACATTGAACACGGAATGCCGCGTTGCCTGAGCGGACAGGGCGGCCACAAAGGCGTTCGCCACGTCTGTCACGTGGACGAAGTCCCGTGTCTCCAGGCCGTCCTCGAAGATCGGCAAGTCCAATCCACGGCGTATTCGGGTCGAAAAGATCGACAGGATCCCCGTATAGGGATTTTTCAGGGACTGGCCTTCGCCGTAGACGTTCTGCAGCCTCAGGATCGAATGTCGGATGCCGAGCGAGTTGCAGGCGATCCGCACCAGGTCTTCCTGGGCATATTTGGTCGCCGCATAAATCGATGCCGGATTGATCTTGTCGGTTTCAGACGTCGGTACCGCCTCAAGGCCCGCGCCGCAGGAGAGACAGCGGGGCTCCCAGCGGGCAGCGGCCAGGTCTTCCGCCTTGCGCGATTCCGGACAGACCCGATCCGTTTCCGAGCAGTGCGTGCACACGTAAGCGCCTTCGCCGTAGACGGACCGGCTGGAGGCGAGCGCGATGTGCCGGACGGTTCTTTCCGGATCATTCGCGATATGATCGAGAAGCTTCGCCGTCCCCAGCGTGTTGACCTCGTTATACCGCGATATTTCATACATCGACTGGCCGGTGCCGGTCTCGGCCGCCAGGTGAACGATTGCGTCCACACCGGTGACTGACGTCTTCAGAGCGTTATCGTCAAGCACGGAACCTCGGAGGAATTCGACATCCTCTCCGGTCAGCCAGGGCAGGTCGCCCGGCAGGTCGCCGTGTATCTGGGGGCTGAGGGGGTCGAGGATGCGGACCTGGTGACCGGCTCTGATCAGAGCAGGAACCAAATGGGAGCCGATAAAACCGGCTCCGCCTGTCACGAGGACTTTCGACTTGGCCATTGTGGCGGTGTTAAGCCGTCTTTTCCGCGCGAATGGACTGTTCGTACATGTCGCGTTCGGCGGTCCACAGATCGCCGTAGTCCACATTCTGCCAGTTGGAGAACCATGGGCCGCCATTCGTGTAGTGGATCGCGCTTGGTACTTCCGCTGGCTTTTCGTATTCGCCGACGAGGAAATTCCAGCTCCGCGGCAGTTCGCCGATCAGGTTGTCGTCGTCGATCCAGCTGAAGCGGTGAAGGTAAGCCGGAGACTGGGTGTTCACGACTTCCGGCGTCAGCGCCTTGACCTGCGGATGGGCGTTGTTGAACAGGATGAAGGAAGACCAGTTCTTGCGCGGATAGCTCGTCTGCGCCTGGGCATCCATCTTCACCGCATTTGCCGGTGTGTAGTCATGCTGGACCACGTAGACCGCCTTCTCCGGATCCACATTATCCAGCACTGTCATGACGTCGGTCGTGAACAGGAAATCGCAGTCGACGAAAATCGAATAGCCGTCATGTGCGCCGAGATAGGGTGTCAGGAAGCGGGTCAGGGAAAATTCGGTGGAAGCGGAGTCCGCTCCGCGAGTATAAAGACCGATTTCTCTTAAAGTATTCTGTTTGAGCGGGTAAATCTCAATATCGGAGTTAGTATGTCTAAGTAAAGAATAGCGGCAAACCTGCCATGCTATATCTTCTCGGCTGTCATAACCGACAAATATCTTCAGTTTTTTAGTCATTTGGTCCTCATCGGAAATTTGTACCAAGATTGTTAGTTTATGACATGCACACTCAACAAATATATTCGACGCGTAAGACGCTGTACAGGCCTTTCGGGATAAGCCCCAGGATTTAAATCCGGTTTAACAGGGTAATCTCGGTAGAAGCGACACGTCTGATCGGCACGGCTTTGGCGGCACGTTGTAAACCACGTCGCGATGGGTCGAAAGCCCTGACGTGCGGCTCGCAACACAATGCTCATTTAGTAGGCTGGGCGCTGGCGGATGGCCTGGTTGCCGTTGCGGCGGAACACCGACTTGTGAGGTCGAAGTGACCTTGGTCGCGCCATTCGGTCCTATCCTGTCGAATGACAGGCTTCGGGCATTCGGGATGAAGGGGACAAGCGTCGTGTTTCGCGTGTTGGTTCGTGTTGCAATGATCTTTGTGGTTCTGGGAAGCGCCGGCCTTGCGGCTGCCTCCGGACTGGAAAGCCGTCCCGGCTGGCGGGTAATATCATCCGGATTCACCTTCGACGATCTGGTGGGACGGGTGAAAGACGCTGTCGGGGAGGAAAAGATGCTGCTGGTCACGCAGGCGAGCGCATCGGAGGGCGCAAAAGGTCAGGGAATTGCCATTCCGGGCAACCGGATCATGGGTGTTTATCGCAACGATTATGCCCGCCGTATGTTAAAGGCGTCTGTCGCTGCCGGTATCGAAGCGCCAATCCGGTTTTATGTGACGGAAAATCCGGACGGGACCGCAACTCTTTCCTGGAAGACGCCGAGCCACGTGTTCGCGCCGTATATGGAGGAAGGCGGCGCGGAGCTGAAGGCGCTCGCCACCGAACTGGACGCAGTGTTCGAAGCGATCGCGGCAAAGGCCGTTGGCAAGTAAGCGGTCAGCGTCCAGCGATTATCCGCGCAGCCGATTTCCTGTGCGGCCGACAGGTTTCCATCATCGTCTTTGACAGTGTCGGCTTTTCCAAGAGCGCCGGGTTTTGCACATATACTTTGCACCGCCGCTCACGAAATGTGCTTGTGCGAATCGTCATCATTCCCCACCTTGGAAGTGTCTTCAACTGCAAGAAAGGAGGTGCCCATGTCTAGTGAGTATCAGCAATTGGCCCGGGAGTTTGGGCGAAATGTTTTGGTGCTGGAGCAGCCTCGAGCAGTAAAAGGTTTCGCCGGGATCTGATCCGGACTTTCTGGTCAATTCGATCTCATGGGAGGGCCGCTATGCGGCCCTCTTTGCATTTGGGGGGCCGGTTGTTTCTGGCTGGAAGGGCTGGATTTTAGTTGCACGTGAAACTAAGCTGCTTGCCAAGAACGATCAGAGGCAAACAGATGACGTCCCCCATCCTTCACTCCTATTTCCGCAGTTCCACGTCCTACCGTTTGCGGATCGCGCTCAACCTGAAGGGCGTGGAGACCGACTACCGGGCGCATCATCTCAGGTTCGGCGAACAGCGGTCGGAGGCCTATCTGAAAATCAATCCGCAGGGCGTTGTGCCTTCGCTGGAACTGCCGGATGGCGAAGTCCTGACCCAGTCGCTGGCCATTATCGAATATCTCGACGAAACGGTCCCCGAGCCGCCGCTTCTGCCGAAAGATCCCCTGACCCGCGCCCGGGTTCGTGCGATGGCGCAGATGATTGCCTGCGACATCCACCCCATCAATAACCTGAAGGTCCTGAACGAACTCCGCTCCCGCTTTGGAGCCGACGATGCCGCCGTCGCCGGATGGTTCCGCCACTGGGTCGCCGAAACCTTCGGCCCCCTTGAGGCGATGCTCGCAACCCGTACCACACCCGGAGCCTATTGCTCCGGTGACATGCCGGGCCTGGCGGATATCTGCCTTGTCGCACAGGTGGCAAACGGCGCGCGCTTCGGGGTCGATATGGGCCCCTATCCAGTCATCCAGGGCATCTACGACGCCTGTATGGCCATTCCCGCGTTCGAGCGGGCCGCGCCGGCCAACCAGCCGGACGCGGAATAACCCTCTGCCGTCCGTACCCTAGATCAGGCCGACCGCTTTGCGCACGTTCTCATCCCGCAGCGAACAATCGGTGCCGCGATAGGCATCGCCCGCCTCCGTCGCCAGCCAGGAGATCGTTTCGCCGACCCATTCCGGCGGAATATGGACGGACGGGTCGAGCTGGCTCACCGGATTGATGCCCGACGCCTTGATCGCCACCTGCATATGGGTCGCGACCGTGCCGGGGCTGAGACCCATGACCCGGATGCCGCCGTCGGCAAGTTCGAGATCCGCGCATTTGGTCAGCGACAGCACGGCCGCTTTCGATGCGCAATAGTGGCTCCAGCCCTCCAGAGCACCGGTCCCTGCCCCCGAGCTGATGTTGATGATCGTTCCCCCTCCGGCTTCGAGCATAATCGGCGCGGCAGCCCGAATGCCGTAATAGACGCCCTTGACATTCACATCGATGATCTTGCCCCATTCGTCCGGATCGGAGGTCTCGATGCGGCTGATCGGATCGATCAGGCCGGCATTGTTGACCAGAATGCCGACCGGGCCGAATTCATGGGCGGCAAAGGACACGGCCTTCTCCACATCCGTATAAGAGGCGACATCGCAGGGGCAGGCGAGTGCCCTGCCGCCGCCGGCGCGAATGTCCGCGGCGATTCGCTCGATGTCGTCGCTGCTGCGGGCGACGAGAACGACGGACGCTCCGTATTTCGCCAGGCTGCGGGCCGCAGCTTCCCCTATGCCCCGGCTTGCACCGGTCACCAGGGCGGTTTTTCCTGCATGATCGAACATGAAGTTTCCTTCTATTTAGGATCGGCGTTCAATAATTCGGTTGGACCGGAATTGAATATTGTGTGTAGGTCGCCTGATAAATAGGGTGAAATCAAAAAGTCTTGCAGGGGAAGTGAAGTGGGTTTTATGGCGGACAGACTGACATCCCTTCGTTCGCTCCTGCGTGAACTCTATTTCGGCTACTCGGGAAAAGCCCGAATCTGGCGTTATGCCCTGCTGGCATTCGATATCATCACGATCGGTTATTTCATCGTGTCGTCCGTTCTGGATCCGGACCGGGTCCATCACGAACTGGACTATGTGATCGCGGCAATCTTGCTGCTTGACTATGTGGGGCGGTTCCTGGCGGCGAATAAACCGGCCAAGTATGCCTCCAGCTTTACCTCGCTGGCCGATATCGTGGTTATGGTGTCCCTGATCGCCCCGGCGTTTTTCGAAAACTTCGCCTTTTTGCGCGTCATTCGCATGTTGCGCCTGATGCGCTCCTACCATCTTCTGAGAGAGTTGCGGCAGGCATCCGCATGGTTCCGACAGAATGAGGAAATCATCCAGTCGGCAATCAATCTGATCGTCTTCGTTTTCGTTGTGACCGCGGTCGTCTATGTGGCGGAGCATGACCGCAACGATGCCATCAACAACTATCTCGATGCGCTCTATTTCACGGTCACTACACTGACGACGACCGGGTTCGGCGATATCACCATGACCGACAGCGGCGGACGGCTGCTGACCGTGCTGATCATGATCTTCGGCGTCGCGCTGTTCCTGCGCCTCGTCCAGACCATCTTCCGACCCGCCAAGGTGCACTATCCCTGCCCGGACTGCGGCCTGTCCCGCCATGACCCGGACGCGGTCCACTGCAAACACTGCGGCAGGGTTCTGAACATTCCCACCGAAGGCGATTGGGGCTGAAGGCGGCTAGGGTTCTGCCCCTAGCCGCGCAGGGTGAACTGCTGATTCATCTGGAAAAAGTCCATCAGCTCCGCGCTCGACATCGGCCGGGCAAGTGCGTAGCCCTGAAGGACATCGCACCCGAGCTGGCGCAGGATCTTGATGTGCTGGACCGTTTCAACACCTTCTGAAACCACCTCCAGATTGATGGCCCGGCCCATATCGATGACAGCCTGCAGCAGGCGGCGATGTTCGGTCGAGGAGGCGATCGGCAGAACCAGTTCCCGGGCGATTTTCAGGCGCTTCGGCGCTGCGGACCACATGCCGAGGAAGGATGACTGACCGGTGCCGAAATTGTCGATCTCGATGTCGATGCCGAGATCGGTGATTTCCTGGATCCGTTCCCGAAGGTCTGCATTGGTATGATCCAGCATCGTGGATTCATGCAGTTCGAAGGCAAGCTTTCCGGCCGGAATATCCAGCTTCTTCAACAGGTTGATCAGATATGGGTTCGCGATCCTCTGGGCGGAGACGTTGACGGCAAGGCGCGGAACGGGAGCGTTCTTCCGTTCCCATTCGCGCATGTCGGCAAGAGAGGCTTCCAGGATGGCCTGATCGATCCGGTCGGTGGCGCCCAGTTGTTTAGCGGCATCCAGAAAGGCCGGCGGCGCGAGGACGCCGAGCACCGGATGTTTCCAGCGCGCCAGAGCCTCCACCCCGATCAGCCGCAGGGTCTTGGCGTCGAACTGAGGCTGATAAACCGGGAAGAACTCGCCTTTTTCCAGTCCGTGGACAATATCGTCCGAGATCCGCTTGTTCCGTTCGATTTCCTGCTGCAGTTCCCTTGTAAAGAAGGTGTAGCGTCCGCGGCCTTCCTGTTTGGCCCGGTAGAGCGCGATGTCGGCGTTCATCATCAGACGTGACGGATCGGCATCGCAGTCGCGCATGCGGGCAATGCCGATGTCGATGCCGATGCTGGCCCCGAACCGACAGAGATCGTTTTCGTAGCGAACCGGCTTGTTGAGTTCCGTGATCAGCTGGTCGGCCAGGAACTCCAGTTCTTCCCGGGCGATGTTGGCCTTGCGCACGATGATGAACTCATCACCACCGATGCGGGCGATAAAATCGTCGTCCTGGCAATTGTGCCGCAACACCGCCGCGACATGTTGGAGGATGAAATCGCCGGCCGCATGGCCGAGCGTGTCGTTTATCTCCTTGAAACGGTCGAGATCGATCTGAAGCAGGGCGAGTTCCTTGTCGTGGGATCCCTTCTGCCACTGGCGCAGGTGCTGGTCCAGATTGCGACGATTGGCCAGGCCGGTCAGGTCATCGTGAAGGCTGTCGTATTCCGCCTGGAACTTGACTTCCATCAGGGCCTTGTACTGGTCCTCGGCCGCTTCGCGGGCGTCGCGAAGTTCAATCTCCCGCCGCTTCATGTCGGACACGTCGGTAATCACTTCGACGACGTAACGGTCGCCGGTTTCCGTCACGGCGATGCTTTTACTGCAGATCGAGGCGGAAGTGACGCCGTCCTCCGTCTCATCCGCGTATCGTTCGGAGTGAAGGGGCCGGCCGGTGGCGAGGACCTCCCGGTCATCCCGGTCCATCGCGTCGGCAATCTCCGGCGGCAGGCATTGCCTGGCCGTAAGACCGATGACGTCGTCCTTGTTGAGGGAAAACAGGTCACTGAACGCCCTGTTGACGAGTGCATATCGCAGCGCGCCGTCCCGGGCCGCAACGGGTGTGGGGATTGCATCGAGAACGAGTTCGGAAAGCTGTCGTTCTCCAAGCACCTTCAGGAAACGGCGGTCCTGTTCCTTCTGCTCATCGATCTTGTTGAGCACGGTCACGATATAGGACTCGCCGGCCTTCGTTTTCGCGAGCGACTTGCGGGTCAGCGACATCATCGATAGTCCGCCGGGCAGGGGAACCTCGTGTTCGATTTCCTGGATCCGGCCGGTGTCGAGAAGGGCGGCGTCATATTCCGACAGAACGTTCTTTTCCTCATCGGAGAACATGTCCGCCACGGTTTTGCCGATCAGCTGATCCCGGGACAGATTCCGCAAACGGCAGAACGCCTCATTGGCGAAAACGTACCTGAAACTCCGGTCCTTGACGATGATCGGATTGGGCAACTGGTCGAGGACGGCTTCGGCAAGTTCCGCCTTGCCCAGCACATCGATAATGCGGTCTTCCTGGCGTCTCAGCTTGGTCACGTCCGTCAAGTTGGTGACGATATAGTCTTCGCCATTACACTGCAGATAGCTGTCCCGGCTGATAATGTTGATCGACCTGCCGTCGGCGAGCCGAACGAGGTCTTCCTGCTCGCGCATTTCGCCGGTCTGAAGGACCCTCAGCACAGCTTCCCTGTTTTCTTCTGCGAAGCCGAAGGGCAAGACCTCCAGCATGGACTTTCCGATCAGATCCCTAGCCGTAACGTCGTGCAACCGGGCAAAGGCCTCGTTCGCCATCACAAAGTGGAGGTTCTCGTCCTTGACGACAACGGGATAGGGAAGCCGGTCCAGAACCTGTGCGGACAGATCCGCCTTGCGCAAGGCCGTCCGCAACTGAAGCTCCTTCTCCTTCTGCCGGGAAATGTCGTGGAACGAGGTGACGAGATATTCCTGGTTCCGGTCGGTCCGGGCGAGGGTCTTCTTGACGATGACCGGGTAACTGTCTCCGCCCCGGATCGGCATGAAGTCCATCTCGTATTCCTGGTCAAGACCTGAGTTGAAGACGAACCGGTCGGACTGCTTGATGGTGGCGGCCCGGTCAGACGGGAAAAGCTCGTCGACGGTCTTGCCGATCACCTGCTCCTTGGCGACATCGAAACTTTCCGAGTAGGCGTTGTTGGCCATCACATAGCGGTGGTCGTGATCCTTGACCTGGACCGGAATGCCCAGCTGCTCCAGGATGAGTTCGGAGAGATACGTTTTTTCCAGCGCCTCCTGCAAACGGGCTTCCTGGCGTTTGAACCGGGTCACGTCGTTGAGGGTCGTGACCAGAAACTGCGCGTCACCCTGGACCCGGGCCAGACCCTTGTTGATCACAAGATTGGTGCTGGTGCCATCGGGACGCACAAAGGTTTCTTCGAATTCGCGCATCTTGCCGGTTTCGAAGACGTCCTTTTCGATTGCCCGGGATTTGTCCGCATGGCCATCCGGGAGCAGGTCTTCCGAGGAGCCGCCGATGGCCCTGTCCCGGTCGACCCCGAAAAAATCGGCGTAGGCATGGTTCATCATGACGACGACATGCCTGTCGTCGCGGACAATGACCGGCGTCTTGAGTTGTTCCAGTACCTGTTCTGAAAGTTCCGCTTTCTGAAGCGCCTTCGACAGCTGGTTTTCCCGCTGCTTTTCAGCCGTCACATCCTGCAGCAGAGTCAGAATGAGAGGGTCGCCCGCATGGACGTCGATGCATGTCTTGTAAGCGCTGAAATATTTCAGCTTACCGCCTTTGGTCGTGGGGAACTCCAGAATTTCCTGAAGAAAACCCTTGTTCAGAACCTCGCCGTCGGACCGGATGATCCATTCAGCGAGATCTTTCCGGTAGAAATCAAAAGGCGTCCGTCCGAGAATGTCCTCCAGCGGCAAGCCGTGTATCCGGCAGTAGGCGTCATTGACATAGACATATTCGTGACGTGTGTTCTTGATACAAACGGCCTGCGACAACCGGTTGAGCGCAGCCCGCACCAGCTCGGTTTCCCGAAGCGCTTCCTTCAAGCTGTCCGACTGTATTTCCTGTTCGGTGACATCGAGAAAACTGAGCGAAAAGGCCCCTTCCGCTGGAACGCTTCCTTTGACCTCCAGCACCCGCGAACCCGCCTTGACCCTTTGATGGAAGAACGTTCCCTTGCCCCGCATGCGCTCTACCAGCCGAAGCAGGAGAGCAAGATCGGTTCCGGTCAGGGCGCCGGCTGCAGCCGACGCTTCCAATACGTCCGTAACCGAACAATAGCGCCCGGGATTAGAGGGAGCATCTTCCGGCAGTCCCAGGAAGGTCGCGCACAAGGGACTGACAAGGCGCACGCGGTCGCCATCCGCCAACAGGACACCGATCCCACAGCTGCTTGCGAGCGACTTGATCAGGATATCTTCACCGGGGGCGAACTCTGAATTGTTTATTGTTTTTTTTGAGCCAGTGGCCATGTCATCTCGCTCTTGCGCAGAATTGGCTAAAATGATCGGCTCATAGTGTTAAAAATCCATTGGTTGTGATTTATGATATTGAAGAATAAATAAATATTCTTAAGTAAAGAAATTTTATTGACCTAAATGTCAGTGTAAAAAATATCAGTAAATTATAAATCAGATGCCGCTCCCCGAACTGTGATCGGGACCGGTTTGGCTTCCCGCCTGACCGGTGCGAAGATGCCGCGGCCTGAGTGCCTCATGCAGGCATTCGCGAATGGACGGACTGCTCTGCTGTGACAGGAGGGAAACGTGAGGTTCTTGCTGTGGCTTGCCGGCGGGCTGTTGGCCGGCCTCTTGAGCGTGGCTGGCGCTTTCGGCCAGACGGCTCCCGACCAGACCGCTTCCGAACAGTCTGCCTGCGGCGGCGAAACCGCCTGCACGGTGGACGGCGGTGACTATTACATTCACCTGCCCTCTGGGATGAAAGCGTCGCAGCCCAAGGGCGCGATCTTCTTTCTGCACGGGCATCGCGGAAAGGCGATCAATGAGATCCGGGTCAAGTCTTTCCTGAACATGGCGGACGAACTCGGCGTGGCCTTTGTCGCGGTTCAGGGGCTGGAGGGCACCTGGTCGTTTCCGACAGCGCCGCGACACCTGCGCGACGAGTTTTCGTTTTTCGATCGTGTCCTCGCCGACGTGTCGAAGCGCTTCGGCGTCAGACGCGACAGAACTCTGCTTTCCGGGTTTTCCTCCGGCGCCTTCATGACCTGGTATCTGGCCTGCGACGACGCGGACCGGTTTTCCGGATATGCCCCGATTGCCGGTGCTTTCTGGCAGCCGCTTCCGGAAAGCTGCAAGACGAAGATGCCGTATCTCTTCCATGTGCACGGAACATCGGACAAGGTCGTTCCTCTCGCCGGCAGGGCGCTCGGGGGTGGCCGCTGGATCCAGGGCGACGTGTTCAAGAGTTTCGATATCTGGCTGCATCAGGCCAGCGTGTCGGAAGACAGCGCCCGCCATTACGTCTCCGGCAACCTGCAATGCGAGCGCTGGTCGCCGAACGGCGGTGTGCTGGAACTGTGCCTGCATGACGGAGGTCACAGCGTCCGGGCCGAATGGATCAAGCGGGCGTGGCTGGAACTGGCAAAAGCCAGGGGCTGGACGGAATATGCCGCCGATAGGGCAGTTGCCCATTGCACGGAGACCAAGGGGCAGGAAGCCAAGGCGTCGTCGGACGTCTGCTGAACCATCTCAAACGCACCGGACGACGCAACATTGCTGCGTATTTGACGTTGCCCTTAATATAGGCGCGAGCGCCTGAAATATCGCCTTCAAACCGGGAAAAAACGGGAGCATAGTTTGTTCGTTTGCTAACGATTGGGGTGCAGCAGATGACCGATTTTCTTTCTTCTTTTTCGCGCCGGAATTTTCTCCAACTGACCGCGGGCGCAGGCGCAGCCGCCATGTGCGGAACGGTGCCGCGCGCCTTCGCGGCCGACGCGATCACGCCGGGCCCGTCCTCGGTGCTTCTCGTCATCGATGTCCAGAATTGCTTCCTGCCCGGCGGCACCTTGCCCGTGGGCGAGGGCGACAAGATCGTGCCGATCATCAATGAACTCGGCAAGAAGTTCGAAAACGTGATCCTGACCCAGGACTGGCACACGCCGGGCCACACCTCCTTTGCCTCCAGCCATGAGGGCAAAAAGCCGTTCGAGACCATCGAACTGGACTACGGCACCCAGGTCCTGTGGCCGGATCACTGCGTGCAGGGAACGGACGACGCCGCACTCGCGCCCGGGCTTGATATTCCCCATGCGCAGCTGATCATCCGCAAGGGCTATCACAGCGAAGTCGACAGCTATTCGACCTTTATCGAGGCGGACAAGAAGACCGGAACCGGCCTGACCGGCTACATGGCGGAACGGGGACTGACCGACGTCTATGCCTGTGGCCTTGCGACCGACTTCTGCGTCAGCTGGTCGGCGCTCGACGCCAGGGCCGGTGGTTTGACCGTTTCCGTCGTCGAGGACGCCTGCCGCGCAATCGATCTCAACGGGTCGCTGGATGCCGCCTGGACCTCCATGCCCGATGCCGGGATCAAGCGGGTTCAGTCCTCCGATTTCGCCTGATCGCGTTCTCGGACAGGTTTGGTCCCATCCGGTAACGGGATCTGACGGAGACTTGACCGGACGGGACTGCTTGTGTCGATCATGACGGTTGACGGCAGCCGGTCCGATCGGTTCCTTTGACGCCGATTCCGGTTGTTTGCGAGTCTGCCTTGTCCGAACCGAATAATAAGACCGGCGCCCTGTCCGGCCTCGTCGTCCTCGACCTGTCCCGCATCCTCGCGGGCCCGACCTGTACCCAGATCCTGGGGGATCTCGGTGCCGAGGTCATCAAGATCGAGCGGCCCGGCCGCGGCGACGATACCCGTGGCTGGGGACCGCCTTTCCTGAAGGACGAGGCGGGCCGCGAGACCCACGAGAGCGCCTATTACCTCTCTTCCAACCGCAACAAGGCCTCCGTCGCCATCGATCTTGCCAGCGCCGAAGGGCAGAAGCTGATCGTCGAACTGGCGAAGAAGGCGGACATCCTGGTGGAGAATTTCAAGGTCGGCGACCTGAAGCGCCGGGGGCTCGACCACGACAGTCTCAAGGCGGCCAATCCGGGCCTGATCTATTGCTCCATCTCCGGCTTCGGCCAGACGGGGCCATATGCCCACCGCGCCGGCTACGACTTCCTGATCCAGGGCATGGGCGGGATCATGTCGCTCACCGGCTTTCCCGACGACGAAGGCGGCACGGAGACCAAGGCGGGTGTCGGCATCGCCGACGTGATGTGCGGCATGTATGCGACCGTCTCGATCCTGGCGGCCCTCAATCATCGCCACCGGACCGGCGAGGGGCAGTATATCGACATCTCCCTGCTCGATGCCCAGGTCTCCTGGCTGATCAATCAGGGGGTCGCCTATCTGTTGTCCGGCGAGGTGCCCGGCCGGCTCGGCAACGGCCATCCGACCATCGTGCCTTACGAAACCTTTCCCGCCAGCGACCGCTCCTTCATCCTTGCCGTCGGCAATGACAGCCAGTTCCGGAAATTCTGCACGGTCGCCGGCGCGTCGGAGCTTGCCGAGGATCCGCGGTTCGCGAAAAACGCCGACCGGGTGCGCAACCGCAAGGAGCTGGTGCCGATCATCCGCCGGCTGACCATCGAGAAATCCGCGGACGCGTGGATCGAATGTCTGGAACGCGAAGGCGTCCCCTGCGGGCCGGTGAACGATCTGGCGCAGGTCTTCGCCGATCCTCAGATCCTTGCCCGGCACATGAAGATCACCATGGATCACCCGCAAGGCGGCACGGTCGATCTGATCGGCTCGCCGATCAACCTGTCGAAGACGCCGGTCGCCTATAGGAAGGCCCCGCCCATGCTCGGCGCCGACACGGAAACGGTGCTGACCAGTCATCTGGGGCTGTCCCGTGCGGAGCTTAAAAAATTCTCCGAACAGGGTATCGTGCAACTGGCGAAGGCAGAGGATAAGAAACAATGACGACCGGTGCCGATATCATTGCGGGCAAACTTCATGCGGCCGGCTGCCGCCACGCCTTCGGCATTCCCGGCGGCGAGGTGCTGGCGCTGATGGACAGTCTCGACCGGGCGAGCCTGCGCTTCGTCCTGGTGAAGCACGAAAACGCCGGCGGCTTCATGGCCGAAGGCGGCTGGCATGCGGATGGGGCCCCCGGCGTGCTGCTTGCGACCCTCGGGCCGGGAGCTGCCAATGCGGTCAATGTCGTTGCCAATGCCTGGCAGGACCGGGTGCCGCTGATCTTCCTGACCGGCTGCGTCGATACGGGCGAGGCGGAAAGCTACACCCACCAGGTCTTCGACCATCAGCAGCTTTTAAGACCGATTGTGAAGGCAAGCTTCTCCGCCCGCCTCGGCGCGCTCGACGTGATGATGGAAAAGGCGATCGCCCTTGCCCTCGACGGCCAGCCCGGGCCGGTTCATATCGATGTGCCGATCAAGGTCGCGGAAGGCGAAACCGAAGAAGCCTGGGACAGCGCAGTCCGCGCGCGTCCGTCATCCGGCTTGGCCCCGGCGGGTCCGGATCTGGAAGGCGCCTGCACGCTCTTTGCCAGGGCGGAACGGCCGATCGCCATTGCCGGCGTCGACGCGGTCAATGAAGGCGCAGGGGCTGAAATCGCCGCCTTCTGCAAGCGGTTCGGCGTGCCGCTGGTGACCAGCTACAAGGGCAAGGGGCTGCTGGACGAGCGCCACGACCTGGCGCTGGGCGGCGCCGGTCTTTCGCCCAAGGCTGACGGCCATCTGCTGCCGCTGATCAACCAGAGCGACTGTATTCTGCTTCTCGGCTACGACCCGATCGAGATGCGCATCAACTGGCGCAATCCCTGGGCCCCGGATGCCCCGGTCATCGAAGTCACTCCGGTCCTGCGCACCCACGGCATGCATGCCGCCCGCTTCACGCTTCGAAGCCACGTGGCGCCGGCGCTGGAAAAACTGTCAGGCAGCCGTCCGGCGGAGGCCGCGTCCTGGGCAAATGGCGAGCCGAGCGCGACGAGGCAGGCGTTGGCAGAAACCTTCGCTCCCGAGCCGCACGGCTGGGGGCCGGCAACGGCCTTCCATACCCTGCGCGCGGTCATGCCCGACAACACGGTCACCACCGCGGACAGCGGCGCGCACCGCATTCTGGTCAGCCAGATCTGGCAATGCCCCACGCCGCGCGGCATGCTGCAGTCGTCGGCGCTCTGCACCATGGGCTGCGCCCTGCCGCTTGCCATGGGGCATAAGGTGGTGGACGGCAAGGCGCCGGTCCTGGCGTTCGTTGGCGATGCCGGGCTGGAAATGTGCCTCGGCGAACTCTCCACCCTGCGCGACCTGAAGATCCCGGTGATCGTCTGCGTGCTGGTCGACAGTTCGCTCTCCCTGATCGAGCTGAAACAGCGCTCCAGCCAGCGGCCCAATGTCGGCGTCGATTTCGGCGAAACCGACTTTCCCGCCGTCGCCCGCGCCTATGGCGGACACGGGGTCTGGATCGGGAACGCGGCGGACCTGGAACGGGAAGCGGCAGACGCCCTTCAGCGCGAAACCTTTACCATTCTCGCCTGCCGGATTCCGGCCCGCGCCTATGACGGCAAGTTCTGAAATCTCTGAATCTGCTTAGCCGCTTTTGCATCTGGCGCTGGCGAATTTGATGTCATATGTTGCACCTGCGAAATAACACGGCGCAAAGCCGGACGGGTGCAAATGCCCGGTATCAGGGAGAGCCAGACGATGCTGACGTGTCCGACCAGGGACGCTGTTCGCGCAAGGGTAAGGGCGTTGAAACGGGAGGGCCTGCGCGTCGCGCTCGTGCCCACCATGGGATTTCTGCACGAAGGCCATCTGTCGCTGGTCCGCGCTGCGGCTGCTGCTGCGGACCGGGTGATCGTGTCCATCTTCGTCAACCCGACCCAGTTCGGTCCGAACGAGGACCTTGCCACCTATCCCCGCGATGAGGAACGGGATCTGGCGCTCCTGGAAAAGGAAGGCGTCGATGCGGTCTTCATGCCGAGCGTCGACGAAATGTACGGTGCCGGCGGCGACACCATCGTCGAGGTTCCGGGCCTGTCCGGCATCCTGCAGGGCGCACTCCGGCCCGGCCATTTCCGCGGTGTGGCCACCGTGGTCACCAAGCTGTTCAACATCGTCCAGCCCGATATCGCCGTCTTCGGCGAAAAGGACTACCAGCAGCTCGCGATCATCCGCCAGATGGTGCGCGATCTCGACATGCCGCTGGAGATCGTCGGCCATCCGACCGTGCGCGAAGAGGACGGGCTTGCCATGTCCTCGCGCAACGTGCGCCTGACGCCGGAACAGCGCCTGCAGGCGCCGGTCTTGAACAAGGCGCTCTGCGCGGCGGAAGACGCCGCTGCCACCGGGGCAGAGGTTTCGGACCTGCACAATCTGATCCGCAGCACCCTGGAAACGGCGTCGGAAGCGGAGATCAAGAGCATCGATATCCGCGACTCCGTCACCCTGGCGGACCTCGAAGGTCCGTTGGAAAAACCGGCGGTCGTGCTTCTCGCCGTCCGCTTCGGCACCGTCCTGCTGATCGACCAGCGGGTGATTGCCCCTGACACCCAGAACGCCTGATTTTCGCGGTCCTATGATCGCATCTGAAGAAAGGATGCCCAATGAGCACGCAAAAGCCCATTCGCCGGACCACCGCGCCGCAGATCACCCGCCGCAAGGGTGGCGAGCCGATTGTCTCGCTGACGTCCTATCACGCCCACACGGCGGCCATCGTCGACAAATACGCGGACTTCATCCTGGTGGGCGACAGCCTCGGCATGGTCATGCACGGCATGGAATCGACCGTCGGCGTGTCGCTCGAGCTGATGATCATGCACGGCAAGGCGGTTGTTCGCGGGACGCAGAAGGCATTGGTCGTCGTCGACATGCCGTTCGGCACCTATGAGGAAAGCCCATCGGTCGCCTTCCGCAATGCCGCGCGCATCATGAAGGAAACCCAGTGCGGTGCGGTCAAGCTCGAAGGCGGTGCGCGCATGGCCGAGACCATCCGGTTCCTGAGTGAACGCGGTATCCCGGTGATGGCGCATACCGGCCTGACCCCGCAATCGACCAACGTCATGGGCGGCTTCAAGACGCAAGGCCGTGACGAGGATACCTGGCCGATGCATGTCGAAGATGCCAAGGCTGTGGCCGAGGCCGGCGCCTTCGCGCTCGTACTGGAAGGCATGGTCGAACCGCTTGCCGCCCAGATCACCAGGGAGGTTGCCATTCCGACCATCGGTATCGGCGCATCGGCTGAATGCGACGGCCAGATCCTGGTGCTGGAAGACATGCTCGGCTTGAACCCGACGCCGCCGAAATTCGTGAAGGTCTTCGGCAATCTGGGTGGCCAGATCGAAGCGGCGGTGAAAGCTTATGCCGACGAGGTCAAGGACCGGAGCTTCCCGACCGAGGCGCAGGTCTACCGGTAAGTCGTCGCTCCCGGTCGGAGGAGGCTCAACATGACGGGTTCAATGTCGCGACGGTCGATGATTAAACGACTGGCGGCAGGCGTTGTCCTGCTGCCCGCATTGATCGGGCAGTCCCGCGCGGATGAGGGTGGCGACTGGCAAAGCTGGACCGCCGACGGCGCCGTGACGAACGGCATCATCGGCCGCATCTGGTCCGTCGAAAGCGAGGCCTTCATCGATCCGTCCGCGCTGTTAGGGCGCCTCAATGATGCCCGCTTCGTTCTGATCGGCGAGACCCACGACAATCCCGCCCACCACCAGCTGCAGGCTTTTCTGGTGGGCGCCGTCGCACCGGACCGGCCTGCCACGGTGGTCATGGAAATGCTGACCGCAGATCAGGCCCCGGCAATCGCAAAATTCATGACATCGCCCGACCGCTCGGCAGAGACTTTCGGCAAGGCGGTCTCATGGGAAAAGTCCGGCTGGCCGGATTATGCGATCTACCGGCCGATCATCGAAGCAGCGTTGAAGCGCAACGCCGACATCAAGGCCGGTCTGCCCGGAAAGCAGCAGACCCGCGCCATCGGCAAGGACGGCCTGTCTGCTTTAAGCGAAGACCAACAGAAGGACCTGCGTCTGTCAGCCGGTCTGCCGGAAGATCTGGCCGCGGATCTGAACAAGGAGATTATCGCCTCCCACTGCGATCTCCTGCCGGCGGGCATGATCCCGAACATGATGGCCGTCCAGCGTTACCGGGACGCCTATCTGGCGGATGCCCTGCGCAAGATACCGGCCGACGGCCCGGCCATCCTGATCGCCGGCGACGGCCACGTGCGCAAGGACCGGGGCGTGCCCTACTACCTGGAGCCGTCGGACGGTGCCGCGGTCACGGTCAGTCTTGTGGAGATCGATCCGGAACGGACCGAAGCGGAGGTGCTCAGCGAGGCCCGCGAAGCCAAAACCGCCGACTACATCTGGTTCACACCGAAGATCGACCGAGACGACCCTTGCGAGGCCCTGCGCAAACGGTTTTCGGACAAGAAGAAAGACGGCTAGCCGATTGTTCCTCAAGGCGGAATGAGACGCTTGTTCCGTGGACTCCCTCTCCCATGGGGAGAGGGTTGGGGTGAGGGGAACAACTCTCTCGTGGATACGGACAGGCTATATCCCCTCACCCGGAGCTTCGCTCCGACCTCTCCCCATGGGAGAGGTAAATTGGGCGTGTCGCACATCGATTGTCATCAGTCCTTTTGGTCGGGCTGACAACAGAGAGCATACGGGAAATGGCACGGCCTCCCCCCATCTTCAGTTGTCATCCCCGGCAAGCGAAGCGCGACCGGGGACCCAGTACGCTGTGTCCTCTCCGCTCAAACAACCGGTCTCTCGGATTACTGGATCCCCGCCTTCGCGGGGAAGACAACAGAGGGGGCGGAAAGGTCGTGCCCGATCTTGAGGTCGGCATCTCGAAAAGTTCCGACGATCCTGGGACGTAACAACGGCGCGACATCCCCTGCTGTCACCCCGGGCGAACGCAGTGAGACCCGGGGCCTACTCGTTTGCAGAGCCGTTGTCGTCCTCACAAAAGCTGCGGCAAGTGGCTCTACGAGTAGGTCCCGGATCAAGTCCGGGATTGTTTGTTTTGAGCGATGTTATGATGGGACTGGTCTCC
>SWCF01000826.1_pt1 | contig 195110 bp, 174 predicted proteins | sample 4690081 | NCBI WGS metagenome assembly SWCF01 (sample SAMN10267280, study PRJNA491770) | bioreactor metagenome | isolation source: DHS bioreactor inoculated with | place: Japan: off Shimokita Peninsula
AAAAAAACCCCAATATAAAGGGCGTTATTGTAGACCCCATTAGTTCTGTAATCGGCGGTGGAGAACCCCGGGTAGACATTGGAAAAATAGAAGGGATTGGCAATTTAACCATTCCTAAAATCATGGATTTAACTTTAGTGGATGAAGTAGAAAAGGTCGGATTTGAAGAAGCTCTTTTAATGGCCAGGGAAGTGGCAAGAAAGGAAGGGGTCCTAGGAGGACTTTCTACAGGAGCGGCTATGGTAGCTGTTCTACGGCAGGCAGCAAAGGCAACCGAACCAGTGAAGATTGGTGTAATCTTCCCTGACAGTGCAGATCGGTATATGGCTGCGGGGATATATAATTTTAAAAAATAGGAAACCGATGAAATCAACCAATAAAACAGCAAAACTCAGCGATAACACGACGGGGTCCCTGTGTTAATTTTGCTTTTATGAAAGCTTAACTGGTCTAAATCATAGGCTTTTTTAGCAAATTCTTGCTTTGTAAATATCTTTTTTTCAATTAAAAGCTCAATCAAGGTGGCAACGGCCAAGGTGTTTTGATAGTCTAACTCCTTTAAATCACTGATTTGAGCTATAATATCTAGTTTTTCCATAAAATCCCCCTATATCTTTTGATATCATTCATTATTGACCGCTGTAGGGGGTTTATACATGATGGTAAAAAAAGTTTATTGAATATAATCAGGAAAGCGTAATAAAATAAATAGAAGCAAAATAATTTGAATCTAATTGATAGAGAAAAATCATAAATTTACATTGCGCCAGTACAAAAACTATGATACAATACAGATTAATTAAATCCCTTAAAGCAATGATAAGAAGTAGTAGACAGGCAGCTTATCAAGAGAGTCGGCGGTAGGTGGAAGTCGATTAAGTCAACTGTTGAATCCGTCTTTGAGCTAATGACTGAAATAAAAGTAGGAAATTTCGGCTGGCATCCGTTACTGTGCTTAGAGTGAATTAGGCCCTGGGTCTAATTAACTAGGGTGGCAACGCGGAAAAAATAGACTCCGTCCCTTTTTGGGATAGGGGTTTTTTTGTGTTATAGGAAAGTTCTATTTTTAGCAAATGCCAGAAGCTGTGGGGCCAGCGGTAACGCCGCATAGCCGCTTCGTTCTTTCATAGGAAAGTTCGTTTTTTTCCTATGAAATGGGGGGTTGTTAAGGGGGGCGTCACCCCTTATTAAAATAAGGAGGGTACAGCGAAGCGTCCTAGGGAACCCATGGGTTCCCTGGAAAACAAACGTGGCGCTAGCCACTTTGTTCTAAAAAATTATTGAAAAAGGAGGTAATATTATGTTAGATATTAAGCGGATACGTACAGAATTAGAAGACATTAAGGCGGCAATGGAAAGAAGAGGCGAGGCAGATTTTAACCTTGATGAGGTTATTAATCTTGATGACGAAAGAAAGAATTTGCTCCAAAGAGTGGAGCAAATGAAAAATGAACAAAACACAGTTTCAAAAGAGATTCCAAAGCTAAAAAAAGAAGGTAAAGATGTAAAGGAAATAATGGGAAGAATGAAAGAGCTGTCAGGAGAAATTAAGGTATTGGACAATCGGGTCAAGGAAGTAGAGGATGCCTTAAGGGAGATTATGCTTAGGATTCCCAATGTTCCTCATCCTGATGTACCCCAGGGAGAGACTGATGATGATAATGTAGAGGTTAGGAATTGGGGCGAACCTAGAACCTTTGATTTTGAACTACAGGCCCATTGGGATATCGGAAGTAATTTAGGGATACTGGATTTTGAAGCGGCCGCTAAGGTAACGGGGGCTAGGTTTACGGTTTATAAAGGGACCGGCGCTCGATTAGAGAGGGCTCTAATCAATTTTATGCTAAACCTTCATACAGAGGAGCATGGGTATACAGAGGTTCTGCCCCCCTTCATGGTAAATCGAAACAGTATGACGGGAACAGGTCAGCTTCCTAAATTTGAGGAGGATGCCTTTAAAATTCCTCAAAAAGACTATTATCTCATTCCTACGGCTGAGGTACCAGTAACAAATATTTATCGAGATGAAATTGTTGATGGTGAAGTATTACCCATTAAGTACGTTGCCTATACCCCCTGTTTTCGTTCTGAGGCAGGCTCAGCTGGAAGAGATACCCGAGGCCTAATTCGTCAGCATCAATTTAATAAGGTTGAGTTAGTAAAGTTTGTAAAACCTGAAGAGTCCTATCATGAACTTGAAAAACTCACTCAAAATGCTGAAAAGGTACTACAGCTATTAAATCTGCCTTATCGTGTTGTTAAAATATGCACCGGAGACCTAGGATTTACAGCTGCCTTCAAGTATGATATTGAGGTATGGATGCCCAGCTACAACCGGTATGTAGAGATTTCTTCTTGCAGTAATTTTGAAGATTTTCAGGCAAGAAGGGCCAATATACGTTATCGTCCAGAATCTAAGGGTAAGGTAGAATTCCTCCATACCTTAAATGGATCAGGTCTTGCAGTAGGGCGAACCTTTGCCGCCATTCTCGAGAATTTCCAAAATGAAGATGGCAGTGTAACTATACCAGCGGTACTAAGACCCTTCATGGGGATTGAAAAAATAGGCAAAAAATAAAAACCAGTGAACGAAGTGCACCTCTGGATGAAGTATCTATCCCTGGGCGCACTTCTAAATCACTTCTATCCGTTGACCTGACTTAAATTTTATGCTAAAATATTTTATGTGTTATTCTTTAAGCATGTTTCCGTAGCTCAGAAGGATAGAGCGACTGCCTCCTAAGCAGTAGGCCGTGGGTTCGACTCCCGCCGGGAACACCATAACATTAGGTCAAAATAGATACAGGGCTGAAAAAGCCAGTGTTTATGCGGCCTGACGAGGGTTTTGAATGAAAAATTCAGAACCCTCGTTTTTGTTATAGAAAAGTTCAACAACTGAGTTATCTAGCCTAGCAGTGTATTGACATTGAAATCTCTTCCTGGTCCTCTATAACGAGGATATTTTAACTCGTCTTTTGTGCCTTCCCCTATTAAAATTGCTGACTTGGGGCACTGGCTGTAGCATCTTAAACACAGTATACAATTATGTTCAAACACGTAGTTTTCTTCACTTCTTTTTATGTTTTGCGTTGGACAAATCTTTTCACATTTACCGCATTTAATGCATCGTGATGTATCTACATGAAATTTTCTGCTTATTGTATCGATCATCTTATCAACATGGGCCCGTTGAAAATTTCCAAGAAGATGGCCTAATGCCTTATTACCAGTAATCGTTATTTCATCATTAGCAATTGCATGAGAGAGCTTTTTAACCTCTTTTAGTGTTTTATTGAGTAGATTTTCAAGACGATAATCATTCTTGGGCTTATAAAATCTGAATTGCGGTAGATGAATATTATTCATCATTCTAAAATGCATTGTCTGTTTAAGCCTAAAGCCTTTTTGAATAAGCACTTGACCTATAAAATAAGCAGTGTCGCCAGATGCCAATGCTTGAGTAGCAAAAACGCTGGCAGATTGATTGGCAGCTGCCTTAGGAAATTTGTCAATAAAATTAAGCATGATCTTTGGTGCTGTTGAGCCATATACAGGGAACCCTAATACGATATGATCTGTAAATTCAATCTGCTCCAATATGTTTTCCTTGGATATTGCTTCAATAGAATAGCACTCTACTTGATGTCCTTGCTGTGCTAGTTGTTTTTGTAGTTCATTTGCAGCCCACCAGGTATTACCTGTACCGCTAAAATAATAAATCACAATTTTTTTCATAGCTGAACCTCCTATACTAAGTTATATTGCTCAATGATTAGATCTACAAATAATTCCCAAGCACTTTTAGCTTGAGTTTGGTTATGATGGATTAAATAGTTCATGCCAATACCGTCTAAGCTCATAAGAATTAGATCTGTTAAGGTTTTTAATGTATTATCTTCAATATGGTTACTGCAAAGGCTGTGCAGTTTTGTAAAAACCATCAGGCTAAATTTTTGATAGCAATTTTGTACAATTTGCTGTAAAGTATCATCGTGCATGCTTGCTTGATAAAGGCTTGCAAAAGCCTTATAAATTGTAATATGCTGTTCATTGGCAGAAAAACTTGAGTTGCCTAGTGCTTTCAGATACAAACCTACATTTTCATAATGATTTTCTTGTATAGGGTTAATGATCTGGTTATATAATCTCTCAAGGATCAATGATGGTATATCATCCATTTTCTTGTAGTAATGAAATACTGTACTTTTACTAATCTTAACTGTATTTGCTAATTTTGAAGCACTTAAGCCTTTAAGCCCAGATTCGCTTATAATTTCCATAGCCGCATACAAAATGCGATCTGCAGTAGATGTATTTATTTCTTTGCTATTAATCATATGATCACCTCTATAGATTCTATTTTAATATTGATCGATCGATCGGTCAATATTAAATTTAAATTAATTCCTTTTTTCTACAAACAACCTATACCATCAAGTGAAATATCTAATACGCTTTTCACTTGATGTAGTTTTTATCCTACTATAAAACACAACAAAGCCTTCAACACGGAATTGTCGAGGGCTTCACTGTATTTGTCCGGTTATCTTTATCCTAGGATAAAGGGCTCCTTGCTCTATAAGTGTTTGATAAAGATATGCTGACTAGCAAATGGGAATGTAAAGGTCAATTTCTGAATCTGGGTGATCATATCCCAAAAAACGGTTATCGTAAAGTTCAAAGTCCTCTCTCTGGTCGAGGGTTTCCTTGGTGTTTAGAAACCAAGTTCCCCAAATGTAATCAAAGGTCTTTTTTAATTTTCTAAGACTGCCCCTGTGGGTAAATACTGCATAGTGCCCAGCCTTTATAGTTTTGGGAATGAAAGGTTTTGGCAGAGCTGCATATTGTGTTACCTCAAAGGCCACCACCTCAGAAAACCGGACATCGTCATTCATATGGTAGATGGAATTACCCTCATTACAGGCCTCGCATATACCAAAGCCATAACCATTGGTTTTACGGTTTGGGATCTTATCCGCCATGGTCATAAATTGTTGCCATAGGTCGGGTAGTACATTATAGCGTAGGGTGGTCTGCCCCCGAAGGCCAACTGTTTTAATATTGGGCAGCTCAACAATTTTGGGGTGAATTGTGATATTGTGTATAATGTGACGCAACAGCTCGGGCTCTAGTCTTTCCTTTGCACTTAATAGTAAATCCAGCTGATTCTCACGATAGATGCGAGGGCTTACTTGATAAACAGCCTTAAAGGCCCGACTAAAGGCTTCACTAGAGTCAAACCCACTTTCCATTGCAATATCTATAATTCGTTTATTAGAATACAGCAGCTTCTTTGCCCCATCTGCAAGGCGACGTTTTTTAATATAGCTGCCCACACTCTCGCCCAGCACAGCGGAAAACTGTCGAGTTAGGTGATAATAGGAATATCCTGCTGCACTGGCCACATCCTTAACTGTTATATTTTCTCCTAAATGCCTTTCAATATAATCAATAGCATTTTCCAAAGCTTTTAGATAGTCCACAGGACACCACTCCTTAAGGGTTTATGGGTGATTTAGAGGGACGTACTCACTAATTTCTGGAATAAAGGGTTCAGAGTAAATTTCAATTTCCTTTTCTGCAGAAGGAAGAGGATCTTGAATGCTGTATTGATCCCATCCATTTTCTTCACGTCCTCCCCAGCATAACTCTATCGTACCACAGGCTGGGTCAATCACCATACTTTTAGTTGTACCGAAAAATTCATTGAAGAAATGAAAGGAAAGACCGTTGGGATACTTAGCAAGCAGCATTTCCTTTAGATCTTCACTGGTGATCTCTCTGGCCCCATCTAATCTCTGTCTTATCCATTCATAGCGGTGAAGAGAGTGGACCATTGCCCTAGGTTCAATGGAAATTAATTCAGGCAGAATCGGATGGTTTGTAGCCCATAGGTATTGAGCGCCTTGATCAGAAGAAATTTTTTTGATTCCCCTGTGACCATCTAAGATTTCTACCAGGGCAATATTCCCAGATTTGTCCATTAGCATAAGATTGAGGTTGAAGGCGATGGGGATTTCCGCCATGAAATCCAAGGCTTCCTCCACATTTTTACAGTTTTCCAGCAGAGAACGAATTAAGGCCCAAAATTGTAGTCCAATCAATTTCGGTTTACCCATAAAATCCAGGGAGCCTACGGGAAAGCCGCAGGAACTCATGGTGACTGCAAGCCCATGCTGGTTAAACCCATCGTCTCTCCCAAAATGGAGGACACTGGTTCCAAGATGGGTATACTTACCGGATACACTGGTTTTGACCAGTGTAAAATCCTCTGCCTCATGGCTGAACTCATAGTTACGGGCAAGGAGAGGCCTGTTATTTTTAGTCATGGAAGGCAACAGGGAAATCTGGCTACAGTTGGGCTTTAGATAGGTCATACCATAGTAAAAAATTTTTGTTAGGGGTACCTGAAGGGCATCGGCAAAGCCTTGAATCTCTTCATTTAGCCCAGGGCACCACCGGGAAAACATTGCTTGGGCCTTTTTTACCTCAGTAAGATCAAATCCCTGAAAGCCAGCAGTATGAAGTTTTTGTAAGGGAGGTATGGAAGCAGTAATTTTTCCTAGGGTTGCGCCAATCTCATAGTGACTACCTCTAAGCTCTATGGTTCGTGCTTTAATTTTCATATTAAATTTCCTCCTTAATCAATATGTCATAGCTCTATTTTAATGAAATACAGATAAAAATACATGATAATTCCTGCGGTATTTGCCCTACAGCAGATTATTCCCATACTCCTTCCCCTAAGCAGTAGACTAAAATGAAATCTGGGATAAATTCATAGTATAGCTGCTTTTTATGCTATAATACTAATAGATTGCTTGTTATTATGTTATTTTTATATTTAAAAGCTTAAATAAAAAGTTTGAAGGGAGTATTATCCTATGGAGAAAATTTTGTTTATAAATGCATGTGTCCGTGGCTCTGAAATTTCAAGAACCTATTGGCTGTGCCGTGAGTTTCTAAAGGAGTATAAGTCTCTTCATCCCGACATTGAGGTAGTAACCCTTAATCTGGAGGAAGAAGGTCTTGCACCTTACAATTTATCCATGCTCAATCAGCGGAATCGGCTGCTCAAAGCCAATAGAAAGGACCATGAAATATTTAATTATTCCTATCAATTTGCCTCTGCTGATAAAATAGTTATTGGTGCACCCTATTGGGATTTATCTTTCCCCGCTGTGTTGAAGGCATATATTGAACACGTGGCCGTTAGCGGAATTACATTTCATTATACTGAAAACGGAGAAGAAGGGCTTTGTAAAGCAGAAAAAATGATGTATATCACAACTGCAGGAGGATATATCAATTCTGCTGATTTTGGATATGAGTATATTAAAGGATTATGTAGAATGTTTGGCATTAAAAGCCTTGATGGTATCCGTGCAGAGGGCTTGGACATTGAAGGGGCATCCCCGGAGAATATTTTACGGGATACTAAGAAGGAAGTTATAGAGCAAGCCAGGTTGTTTTAAATAATATTGATCAAACAAAAGCCCCTGCTTCGCATATATGAGTAAGCAGGGGCTTTTACATAAAATCTTATAATGTAATATTTTTAAAGGCTTCGGCCTGTTTTTTAATTCCCACCTCGGTGGCAAAGCGTTCAATACTGGATGCTCCAAAGAAGCCTACAACACCCTTGGTTCTGGAAAGTACATATTTAACATCCTCTGGTTCAGCAATGGGGCCGCCGTGGCAGATTACCATAATGTCTGGATTAATGCCTTTTCCAGCATCGTGAATTGCCTGGATTTTATTGACACAATCATCTAGTGATAAAGCCGTTTGTGCCCCGATGGTACCCTTTGTGGTTAGTCCCATATGGGCCACAAGGATATCGGCGCCTGCCTTGGCCATTTTCACAGCATCCTCTTCATTAAATACATAGGGGGTTGTTAAAAGACCAATTTCATGGGCCTGTCTAATCATTTCCACCTCTAGATCATAGCCCATACCTGTCTCTTCAAGATTCATCCTGAACACACCATCAATCAGCCCTACCGTAGGGAAATTCTGTACTCCCACAAAGCCTGCATTTTTGATTTCCTTTAGGTAAACATCCATTAATCTAAAGGGATCAGTACCGCATACCCCAGCCAAAACGGGGGTTTTTTTCACCACGGGCATTACCTCTCGGCCCATTTCCATAACAATTTCATTGGCATCACCATAGGGTAGTAACCCAGCCAAAGAGCCTCTGCCAGCCATTCTATACCTGCCTGAATTGTAAATAATAATTAAATCAACTCCACCGGCCTCTGCACTTTTTGCAGATATGCCTGTCCCTGCACCTGCTCCAATAATTAAATTTCCCTTTTCAGCCTGTGCCTTCAAATTATTTAATACCACTTCTCGTGTTAATCTCATAGCGATAACCTCCATATCATAAGCTTTATTATTTTTTCATTAATGATATTAATTTCTCTGCTGCAAAGGTAGCAAAGGAGCTATCATTAATATCCGTATCCAGCTCCACCAGCTCTACTACGCTGCGGTCAATGTTGTTTCTTATGGAATCGAACAGCGCCGCATCCTCCTCAGGGCCAAAGAAGGCCTGGCCTTTAACATCTATTGCTGAAACACCCTTTAAGGGTAATAGAAGAACGGTGGGGCCTGTGGAACGATTTAACTTTTCAGCAATGATTTTACCAAGGGCGACACACTCCTCAGCGGTTGTACGCATAAGGGTCACCGTAGGATTATGCTTATACAAATTTCTGTCTTTAAATTTCTCTGGAACCGTCTCAAAGGGGCCAAAGTTTACCATGTCAAGGGCACCCACAGAAACAACCTGGGGAATGCCGCTTTTTCCTGCTGCCTCCAGCCGATTTTTTCCTGCTGCTAGTACGCCTCCAACCAGCTCATCACACCATTCTGTGGTGGTTAAATCCAGCACACCATTAATAAAGCCTGATTCAATTAGGTTTTCCATACTCTTTCCCCCAGTGCCGGTGGCATGAAAGACCACTACTTCATAGCCGGCCCTTTCTAAAAGCTCCTGTGCCTTTGTAACACAAGGAGTGGTAACACCAAACATGGTCGCTGCAATAATCGGCTTTTTCTCCTTGGGTTTTTGCGGATCATTGGTGACCATTCCTACAATGGCATGGGCAGCATTAGAAAGAACGACAGAAGAAATGGAGTTAATTCCTGAAACATCCACCACTGAATGCATCATAGTTAAATCAGAAACCCCCACATAGGGACGGGTATCACCCGAAGCCATGGTAGAAACCAGCAACTTGGGTATACCTACGGGTAAGGCTTTCATAAAGGCAGCCGCAAGGGAAGATCCCCCCGATCCCCCAATACTGATGACTCCGTCAAATCCCTTCTCTTCATAGAGATTTTTACTAATCTGGGCAGCTCCCTTGGCCATAGTTTCCATGGCGTAGCTTCGATCATTTTTATCTTTCAAGTCCTGAATATCTGCACCGACAGCCTTTACTACCTGGGCATTAGTTATATCTGGTGTAAAATAGGGCTCTTTTACCCCTACATCAATGACCAGTGTTTCTAAACCCTTGGCCTTAATTAAATCTTTAATAAATTTAAGCTCAAGGCCCTTTGTGTCCAATGTACCGACTATTGCTATCTTTTTCATAATAGTCCTCCTCTTTTAAATTAAATGTAAAGTATAAAGGTTTAGTAAAAACATGCTTGTTGACTTACAAAAAAAGGAAATAAAAACAGTCCTTACTATAGTGTGCCTCAATAGCTAAAAAAATTCTCAGATTTATTTTGCTTAACTATCTTAGTAAATGCCCTAAAAGTCGGCCATTTACGTCTATGGCAACTTCCCTGCCACAGCAATGTCGCTTTTACTACAATGGTGAATATTTTCTCAGTTTTTCAGTTAATACTATTGTATCATCAAAAACAATGCAGATAAATAGCAATTGACAACTAGTATCCCGTCGCAGTTATGGAAAATAGTGAAAGATACTTTGCTAACGTTAATTTAAGTTGTGTTACTGATTATTTTATGCTATAATCAAATCTGGCTATTGAATGGGCCATGGTATTTGGGAGGTATTTTTGTTGGACCAGCAATTTATGGAACTGGCCTTAGAAGAGGCGAAAAAGGCATTTGATAAAAAGGAAGTTCCCATTGGTGCAATTGTTGTAAGAAACAATGAGATCATCGGTGCAGGCCATAATGTAAGGGAAACTGCAAAAAGTGCTCTGGCCCATGCTGAGATTGTTGCGATTCAAAAAGCCTGTTTAAATTTAGGGGGATGGCGGTTGACAAACTCTACTCTGTATGTTACAATAGAACCCTGTCCCATGTGTGCAGGGGCAATTCTACAAAGCAGAATTGAGCGAGTTGTGATAGGGGCAATGGACCCAAAGGCCGGAGCTTGTGGCTCTGTGGTGAACCTTCTCGATAACCCTAAGTTTAATCATCAGACAGAAATTATAACTGGAGTTTTAGAAGAAAAATGCAGTCAGATTATGAAGTCTTTTTTTAAAACACTCCGGCAAAGGAAATAATCATTGTGGAGAGGTGTCCGAGTTGGCTAAGGGGCACGCCTGGAAAGCGTGTAAGGCCGAAAGGCCCCGCGGGTTCGAGTCCCGCTCTCTCCGCCATTATACAGTTTAATAGTTTGCTGTGCTAGACGGGGAGGTAGCGGTGCCCTGTAACCTGCAATCCGCTATAGCAGGGTTTAATTCCTCACCTAGGTTTGTTGTATGTAGGGCTGGCTGAAGTAAGTGGTGATGAAAGTTGGGTCCTACGCAATGGGAGCTTACAAACCCCGCCAGGTCCGGAAGGAAGCAACGGTAAGTAATTACTTTCGTGTGCCGTAGGGTGGCCTAATTAGAGCTAACTGCTTTAGTATCGCCTATGGCAACCTGTCAAAGTGAGGTGCACAGCATTACATAATTATAGAATATAGAGTATGGGGTTCCATGCTTTTTTCTGTTTTAGGAAACCACTTTTTTAGCAAATGCCTCAAAAAATAAAACACCGCCTGTTTGAATACCAGGCGGTGTTTTTGTAAATCCACAATATACCAGTTAATATATAAAAGGGCTGCAGAACTAAATGCCCTGTAATAAGGGTTACCATAGCAGCTGTAGAAGGGAACCAGGGGTTCCCCTGGGGAAAACAGCCTGCTACTTTTATTAAGGGGTCTATTAAAAAAGAACGATACTGCCATTAGTTGTGTAGGCCTTTAAATCCAGCGATTCCTCTAGTCCACCCCCATGCTTGTATTGGGCAACTACCTTTGCGGTGGAATAGCTCTTAACATTTTGTAGATACTCGATTCCAGATGGAAGTTGAATTTTCCCGTTGCTGGTTAAGAGATCAAAGTCAACCCCTCGGAGCGGTAGCTGGTCTGAAATTTGGATGCTGCCATTCGAGGTTTTCATCTTAATAGATTTTAATCCTTTATAATTTATCTGTTCAGCAAGGATTTTTCCATTGGAGGTGAGTAGGTCAATGCGTACAGCCTGTATATCAGATATGGTAATCCTGCTGTTTTTAGTGGCGGCCCAAAGGATAGAGGTGCTAGTATTTTCCAAAATTATTTTTCCATTGGTGCTGGTACAGCCGATCTCCTCTAGGGCACTAATTTCTTGTAACTGAATAGAACCATTTTTAGTACGGCAATAAAGCTTGTTGCATTGTAACTTTTCTATAGAAATAGAAGCATTTACTGTTTCAGTATGGATAGTCTCATACATTCTCGCAGGGAGCTTCACCTGTAGCTGTACACAAAGCCTTTCCAAATGCTTAGGAGAAAAAACAATTGAATTTCCCTCTTCCTTTACCACCACGATGGGGCCAGAGACTTTATATTCTTCAGGATCAGCTTTAACAGAGGCCTTAACCTGAATTTTGTCCTGATTCCATGGTTGAATGGTGATCTTTCCATTTATGCCCTTAAAGGTTAGGGTGGGCTTTTCGTTAGTATTAATGGTCTGCTCTATTATTTCCTCGTAGGATTTAAATCGCGTGCTTGTATCAAAATGAAAACTACCCGATTCAACAATATTCCCGATTACATCCACGAGTTTTTCAGCAAAATTAACGGATTTATCGGCAATTTCTGCTCCCAGGTGCCCCATTCGCTTCCCAAAATGTTCACCAAAGTCCTCTAATTTATCCTCTAGCTCTGCCCCTAGATTTTCCATTCGCTTACCGAAATTCTCCATTTTTCGCTCAAGACCCTCTTCTGCTGTACTTGAGGAGCCTTTACTAAATGGATCATCCTTTTGAAAGGAATGGGCAGGGTCCTTAGCAAATTGATCATATTCCTCATCACCAAGGGCATCCAGAAGCATTTCTGCTTCCTTTTCTGAAATCTTTCCTTCCTCCAACAGCTTTAAAATCATTAATCTTTCTTCGCTCATTAATTTACACTCCCTTCGCTTGCATGAAATCTATTCCTTTAATAAATTAGCAGCTTCCTCAGCTGTTATTTCGCCACGGCTCAGCTTTTCTAATATTTCCTTTTTATTCACTGTCACCACTGGAGCTGAATGATGGCCCAGGGCTTGAATTACATTTTCTAGCTTGCTTCTGACAGTAGGGTAAGAAATCCCCAATTCCTTTTCAATTTCTTTAATATTACCTCGGTTTTTTAAAAATACATCGATAAAATCCCTGTGTTCCTGTGAAAGCTTTGAAAACTTACATAATTCAAATTCCCCTTCTATGGTTGTTTTGCAGTGGGAGCAATGAAGTCTTGTAACCTTCATATCATGATTACAAACAGGACATCTTCCCAAAACTTCCTTTTTCATTATTTTCACTCCTTTTTGAGGTAGTCAATATTTTATATGGTGCTATAGCTTTATAATATAGTTTAAAATAAAATATGTCAATATTAAAATTAAAAATAGTAAATATATTTTTTGAAAAAATTAATATATTTAATTATAAAATTAAAATGAATAAAATCATCTCCATAAGGGAATATAATTCCTACTGTAAAATAGTCTCGACTATGGCACAATACATTGAAGAATATTGCAGGTATTGGTATACTAAGGGTATAATTGTATAAAATCAAGGCTTGGAGGAAATAGCATGAATAAACAGGTAGATGTAAGGGGAATGAATAGTCCGTTACCAGTAATTCATACGAAAAGGGCATTGGCTTCCATTGACCAGGGGATTGTTACGGCAATTGTAGATAATGAAAAGGAACTAGAAAATATATCAAAGCTTGCAGATGGCTTAACCTTAAAGGTGGATATAAAAAAGGGTCAGGAGGCGTATTATATTAATATTTATAAGGAGCGGTCCATAGCCGGCCTTGAGGGAATGGACCTGGAGGGAGATGAAAGTCCTAAAAAGGATCTGGTCATTGTCATTACCGATGATAGCCTTGGGGAAGGAGCCCGTGAATTGGGAAAAATATTAATGAAGGGCTATCTGTACGCTTTAACAGAAAACCTCCCCTATCCCAAAACCCTTATTTTCGTTAACAATGGTGTAAATTTAACGGTAGAGGGAGCCGACTCTATTGAGCATTTACGGATGTTGGAGGCCAATGGGGTTGAAATATTATCCTGCGGTGTCTGCTTGGACTATTATAAAATTAAGGACAAGCTGGTGGTCGGGGGAGTCAGTAATATGTACACCATCGTTGAGAAAATGAATAATGCTAAAAACACAATAAAACTATAATGGAGAAATAAAATGATAAGTAGTAGCATTTTTGTAGTTGTATTTGAATCGACTCATTTTGCCTTAGGGGCAGAAAAAATCCTTCAGGAGAAGGGTTATTCCTATGATATTATTCCCACACCACGGGAGATTACGGCAAGCTGCGGCCTATCAATTCGATTTGACCAACACCTGCTTGAGGAAATGAAAAATTTAGTGTCCTTGAAGGAAATAAGTATTAAAGGAATTTTTCAGCTGTTAAAACTAGATGGTGAAAAGAAAGTACAACGGATTTTATAAATCCAGCTAGAAGGAAAGGGGAAAATAAATGTTTTTAGATACGTTAAAGCAATTGTTCACAGAAACCATGGAATTTATCAAAAATCCAGAGCAATTAACAATTATTGCTGGAAGAGTCATTAATGTAGTTATTACACTATTCATCGCCAGAATCGGAATAAAGGTACTACATTCTATTGTAAATCGTTTTTTTGAATCCCAAAAGAAATCAAAGTTTAAAATGGACATACCCAGGATGGAGACCATGAAGGGGCTTATCAATAGCATTATTAAATACATCATTTACTTTATTGCCTTCACCACCATCATGAAATCCTTTGGTACTGACGTAACTGCTTTAATTACTGCAGCAGGAATCGGTGGGCTAGCCTTTGGTTTCGGTGCCCAGAACCTTGTAAGAGATATTATTACAGGATTTTTTATTTTATTTGAAGATCAGTTTGGAGTAGGGAGCTATGTTGAGATTGACGGGGTAGATGGTATTGTTGAGGAAATGGCCCTTAGAGTGACAAAAATCAGAGGATTCAATGGAAATTTATATATTATACCCAATGGTGAAATTAAAAAGGTGACTAACCGAAGTAATGGAAATATGAGGGCTCTTATAGAGATGTCTATTGCCTATGAGGAAGATATTGATCAGGCCATCGAGGTCTTAAATCGGGCTTCTGAAAAGCTTAGAAACGAAAATAAAGCTATTGTCGAGGGCCCAACGGTTTTAGGAGTAACTGGACTTGGAGCCTCAGAGGTGGTAATCTCCGTTGTAGCTAAAACCATTCCCATGGAGCAATGGGCTGTTGAAAGACAGATGCGTAAAAATTTTAAGGAAGCCTTTGATAAAGCTGGAATTGAAATACCTTACCCCCATAGGGTTGTTATTAATAAAGAAACCCATTCTTGATTGGTAAATTAAAGCGTTATAATAGTAAGTAAAAGATTGGGGATCTACGTTAAATTAATTCAAAGAAAGGCAGGTGAATTCGGTCAGGGAGACTATTATTCTGACCGGCATCATGGCTATAAAATTAGAGGTTGGAGATGTGGTAGAGCTAAGAAAGCAACATCCCTGCGGAAATCATCATTTTGAAATCATGAGGACAGGGGCAGATTTTAGAATCAAATGCTTAAAATGTGAAAAGCAGGTATGGCTTGCCAGAACAGAGCTGGAAAGAAGAATAAAGAAGATTACCCCCAGGGAAGCAGAAAAGTAATTAATTTGCTTTGTTAAAAAATTTGAATTTATATATAAAAATTATAGAACCTGTATTTTAGCCCTATCAAAAATGATATAATGTAAGGGCATAATAACGTTTTCATCCTTATTATTACTTAATCGGAGGTGTTTTTGTGGCTATCAAATTTGCACGAAGAATGGAAAATTTAAAAGCATCAGAAATTCGAGAAATTTTAAAGCTAATCGAAAATCCTGAGGTGATTTCCTTTGCCGGAGGACTTCCTGCGCCTGAGCTTTTTCCTATTGAGGAAATGAAGCGAGTGGCGGAGTTAGTTTTAGATGAAGCAGGAAGTCAGGTCTTACAGTATAGTACCACAGAGGGCTATTTGCCCTTAAGGGATAAGATTGCAAAACGGATGGAGCTTGTGGGAATTCAGGCAAAGGCAGAGGATGTTCTTATCACCAGTGGTTCTCAGCAGGGACTTGATTTTACAGGAAAGATATTTTTAGATGAGGGAGATATCGTTGTCTGTGAAAGCCCCAGTTACCTTGGTGCAATTAATGCTTTTAAATCCTATTCTCCACAATTCGTTGAAGTATCCACCGATGATGAAGGAATGCTTATGGATGAGTTGGAAGAAGTTCTTTCAACTAAGAAGAATGTAAAGGTAATCTATACAATTCCAGATTTTCAAAATCCAACAGGGAAGACCTGGTCCATCGAAAGACGTAAAAAATTAGTTGAGCTGGCTAACCACTATGATATACCCATTATTGAGGACAATCCCTATGGAGAGCTTCGGTTTGAAGGTGAAAGACCACCATCAATCAAATCCTTTGATACAGAGGGAAGGGTTGTTTTCCTAGGTACTTTTTCTAAGACCTTCTGTCCTGGCCTAAGGATAGGCTGGGTATGTGCTGAGAAACCCTTACTTCAAAAGTACATTCACGTAAAGCAAGGGGCAGACTTGCATACAAATGGTATGTCGCAACGGGAATTAGATAAATTTTTAGAGTTGTATGATTTAGATGCTCATATTGAGAAGATTAAGAACGTTTATCGAAAACGACGGGATGTTATGATGGAGGCCATCAAAGAGCATTTCCCTGAGAATTTGAAATATACTTATCCGGAGGGAGGGCTATTTTCTTGGGTAGAGCTTCCTAGCCATGTTAATGCCAGGGATCTATTCCTTAAGGCCCTAGAGCTGAATGTAGCCTTTGTTCCCGGTGGATCCTTTTACCCTAACGGAGGCAAGGAGAACACCTTTAGACTAAATTATTCCAATATGTCAGAGGAAAAAATTAAAGAGGGAATCAAGCGACTTGGAAAGGTCTTAAAAGAAGCGTTATAAAAAACACAAGGGAGAGCGTTGAATTCGCTCTCCTTTGTGCATTGTAAGGGGGAGATTGGGATGAATAAATGTAATATTGTGGGGGCTATCTCAATAATAGCTTTGCCTGACAATGACCTTTCTATACATAAATTTTAAATAAAAAATGATGAGAAAAAGATATTTATTGTTGTGAAGCTGGTGAAATAAAGTTTAAAAAATTAAATTCTGACAATAGAATAGATAAAAAACCAATAACAGGTGTATAATTTAAGCATATGGATAACAGATGAAGGAGAAGCGATTTAATGGATAAATCAATTCTTAGGGATGCTACTCAACGGCCGAAACTATTTATTAATCGGGAATTAAGCTGGTTAGCCTTTAATGATCGTGTTTTAATGGAAGCCAAGCATAAAGAAAACCCTCTTTTGGAAAGATTGAAGTTTTTATCAATCGTTTATTCCAACCTGGACGAATTTTTCATGGTACGGGTAGCTTCCTTAAAGGATCAGGTCAACGCAGGCTTTAATAAAAAAGATCCCTCGGGAATGACGCCTAAGCAGCAGTTAAAGGAGATTTCTCTACGGGTGCACCAAATGGTCCATAAACAGTATAATGTACTGAACAGAGGCCTATTACCCAAATTGAGGGAGAAGGGAATAGAAATCAAAAAAATGAAGGGGCTGGATGGCACAGAGCGGGACTTTGCAGAAAAATACTTTAAGAAACAAATATTTCCTGTGTTAACGCCTATAGCCCTAGGTCCAGGCAGGTCATTCCCGTTGATCTTGAACAAAAGCTTAAATGTAGGCGTTTTACTTCAAGGGAATTCCTTAGAAGCTGATTTTATTTTTGCTACTGTCCAGGTACCGGCTATGCTCCCCAGGCTAATTAAATTACCCCATGGGAAGAAAAACACAGCCTTTATTTTGCTAGAGGATTTGATTCAAGACCAGATTCAATGTTTATTTGGGGCTAGAGCCATTGCTGTTTCTCCCTATCGGATTACTAGAAATGCTGACCTCAGTATTGAAGAAGAGGAGGCAGAGGACCTGTTAATAGAAATAGAAAAATCTCTGCAAAAAAGAAAGTGGGCAGCGGCAGTTCGACTTGAGGTAGGGCAGAATGCTCACCAGGATATGGTGAAGCTTTTAAGGGAGTCTTTAGAAATTCATCATGGAGATATTTACTATGTAAATGGGCCCTTGGATTTAAGCTTTGTTACAGCCCTATATACTATGCAGGGCTATGGAGCTCTCAGGTATCCTCAGCATGCTGTATCAATTCCCCATGATATCAGCCAGGAGGAAAGCATCTTTGAAGCAATTGCTAAGGGGGATTTACTTTTACATCATCCCTATGAATCCTTCAAGCCAGTGGTGGACTTTATAGAAGGGGCAGCGAGAGACCCTAGGGTATTAGCAATTAAACAGACCCTTTATCGTGTCAGTGGCGATTCTCCCATTATAAAGGCCCTGGCAGAGGCAGCTGTCTATGGAAAACAAGTAACAGTGCTGGTTGAATTAAAGGCAAGGTTTGACGAAGAAATTAATATTCAGTGGGCCAAGCAGCTAGAAAAAGCAGGCTGTCATGTAATATATGGGCTGGTGGGCCTGAAAACCCATTGCAAAATTACACTGGTGGTACGACAGGAGGAAGCGGGAATACAACGATATGTTCATCTGGGTACAGGAAATTACAATGATTTAACAGCAAAGCGGTATACCGATATCAGTCTATTCACTTGCAGACCTGAGTTTGGAGCTGATGCGTCGGCCACCTTCAATATGCTGTCAGGTTATGGCCAAACCCCTAGCCTGGAACAATGGGTCCTTGCCCCAGGGGACTTAAGAAAAAAATTTTTAGAGTTGATTGAGCGAGAGAAAAAATATGCTGCCATGGGTTTTAAAGCTAAGATTATTGCTAAGATGAACTCCTTGGTAGATACTGAAATTATAGAAGCCCTCTATGAAGCCTCTAATAGCGGTGTAAAAATTCATTTAATTGTTCGGGGAATCTGCTGTTTAAGGCCAGGGATCAGGGGACTTAGTGAGAATATAACCGTAAGAAGTATTGTAGGCAGATTTTTAGAGCATAGTAGAATATATTACTTCTTAAATAAAAACCAAGAAGAGGTGTTTTTATCCAGTGCCGATTGGATGCCAAGGAATCTTGACCGCAGGGTAGAACTGCTCTTCCCTGTAATAGAACCTGGAATTAAACAGCGAATTATTCAAATGCTTGAGATTGAATTGATGGACAATGTACGGGCCAGTATCTTGAATATTGACGGAAACTATAAAAAAATAGACAAACGGGGAAGAAAGAAAATAGATTGTCAAGCTCATTTCTTAGCCTTAGCAGCGGACAATAGTTCCCTAACCAACGAAACGTAAGCCTGATTTTTAGTCCCTTATGCCAGTGAAACAAAGTAAAAAATCAGGATAATATCAGGAAGGTGATGGATAGGTGGTAAATAAGCTTGCAATCATAGACCTCGGTTCCAATTCTGCAAGAATGATTATTATGAAGGTTTATGAAGACAATTCCTATAAAATGATCGATCAGGTAAAGGAAATGGTACGATTAAGCGAGGGAATGGGAGAAGCAATGACCCTTAAGCCCAGAGCCATTAAAAGAACCATTAATGCCCTGGGACTATTTAAAAAGCTAATAGAGGTTCATCAGGCAGACCAGGTTTATTTAATGGCTACTGCAGCCGTAAGAAATGCTAAAAATCAACAGATGTTTTTAGAGAAGGTAAGAATAGAAACAGGGCTTCATTTTAAGGTAATAAGCGGAAAAAAGGAAGCCTACTACGGGTACTTAGGTGTAATTAATACCATTGATATAGCAGATTGCGTTATAATCGATGTGGGGGGAGCCAGTACAGAAGTTGCCTTGGTTAAAAATCGGCAATTAAGGGAATCCACTAGCTTTCCCTTTGGGGCGGTTCTTTTGAGTGAGCAATTTCTTGAAAAGGATAAAATAACCTCAGGAATGCTGAAAAAACTGGAGGATTTTATTATCGAAAAATTTAAAACCGTATCATGGTTAGAAATGGGCTGTCATCTACCGGTGGTAGGCTTAGGGGGAACAGCCCGTACCTTTGGTAAAATTGACAAAAAGAAAATAGGGTTTCCTCTTTCAAGTCTTCATAATTATCAGCTGACCTTCTCGGCGGTTCATGACATATACAAAAAGGTGGTAAAGGCTGATTATAGGCAACGAAGGGCCATTGAAGGTATTAATAAGGAACGGGCAGATATTATTGCAGGCGGCATGGCACCCATTAAGGTGCTGATGAGCTGCCTTAATGCTAAGGAACTTATTATCAGTGGAAATGGCCTGAGGGAAGGGATATTTTTTGACCACTATGCAAGGACTTGTTACAAAGGTAAATTATTAGAGAATGTTTTACACCATAGTGTCAATAATATACTAAAAAACTATAAAGTCAATCTCAAGCACAGTTATCATGTTCAGGGGCTGGCCCTTTCAATCTTTGATCAAACGAAGCTCCTCCACGGCCTTGAAGGTAATGAAAGAAGGCTGCTTGCTGTAGGGGCCCTGCTCCATGATATTGGTAATTATGTCGATCATTACAATTATCATAAGCATGGGTTTTATTTGGTGTTAAATTCAAGATTAAATGGCTTAAGAAATCGAGAATTGGTAATGTGTGCTTTTATTGTAGCCCTGCATCGAGACCTGGATTATAAACCCGATTGGCGGGAATATCAAATGCTGTTAAGCAAAGAGGATTATAGGATAGTCCAAAGGCTAAGCCTTTTAGTTCATATTGCAGAAAAGCTTGACCGAAGCGAGTATGGAAGTGTTGAAGCTGTGGAATGCTCTATTAAGGAGGATACACTACAAATGACCTTAAAGGCATCATCTCCCCTGGACCTGGAGATTGGAGCAGCTTTAAAGGGTAGAAGGGCCTTTAAAAGGCTTTTTCATAAGAAACTTGAGATTGTACAGCATAGCCAATAAAATGTTTGCATTTTAATATTGGAAATGATATAATTTTTTAATGTGAGAAAATCTTCTCTGCCCTACGAAAAGTGGGGCCGTCTAAGTCCAAAGGGAGGTGAAAATAATGAACAAGTACGAATTAATGTACATCTTAAAGGCAAACACAGAAGAGGAAAAAAGAACGCAGCTATTAGACAAATTCAAAGGTATCGTTGAAGCTAATGGTGAAATTGAAAATGTTGAAGAGTGGGGTACAAGAAAGCTTGCCTACGAAATCAACAAGTTAAATGAAGGCTACTATGTATTAGTAAACTTCAATGCAGCTGCTGATATTCCAAAAGAGCTAGACAGAAACTTAAAGATTGCTGACGAAGTAATCAGACACATGATTGTTAGATTAGAAGCGTAATTTTAAAAGGGGTGGAGTAACGATGAACAGTGTTGTTTTAATCGGGCGTCTTGCCAGAGATCCAGAGTTACGTTTTACTACCAGCGGAAAAGCTGTGGCCACCTTTAGCGTTGCTGTTAATAGAGCTTTTTCTAAAACGAAGGAAGCAGATTTTTTTAATATCGTTGTGTGGGGAAAAACTGCGGAAAACTGTGCTAACTACATTGCAAAGGGCCGTTTGGTCGGAATTCAAGGCAGATTACAGAGCAGGTCCTATGAAACCCAAAGCGGAGACAAACGGTATGTTACTGAGGTAGTGGCAGACCAGGTAGAGTTTCTTGAATGGGGAGATAGAAATACTAATTCCCAGGCCCAATCACAACCAGGGAAATTTAATGACTTTAACTCAGCTGACATAGATTTAAATGATTTTGAAGCCATAGACGACGAAGAAGATATTCCATTCTAGAAGAAGGAGGGAAAAAAATGCTCAATAAGAGAAAACGTAGAACAAAAAAGAAAGTTTGTTCTTTCTGTGCTGATAAAGCAACCCATATGGATTATAAAGATGTTCAAAAGCTAAAGAAATATATTACTGAGCGAGGTAAAATTTTACCAAGAAGAATCTCTGGAAACTGTGCAATTCATCAAAGAGATTTAACACAAGCCATTAAAAAAGCAAGACATATGGCGTTAATTCCATATACAGTAGATTAATTTATAAGGGAGTGGTGAAAACCACTTCCTTTTTTACTACATAGAGCGTTCGTTTTTAGCAAATGTCCTAAAGGCTTACTCTTCTGTTAAATGACCTTATGGTCCTTAACTTCCAATGCTTTTTGACATGATGATTTAAATCACATGAAGGGGGCTATAATTTTAGTATAATATGAATAGAAGCATAATCGAATGGATGGGAGAAAGAAGTTATGAAAATGTTTAAGTTAAAGGAGCTAATCTTTGTTGCCTTAACGGTGGCATTGATGTTTGCTATAGCCTACTTTTTAGTTCCCCTGATGGGGATGCTTCCTTTGCCAGCCTATCGGGCCCTTTTAGTGGCTCCCATTTATGGAGGTGGTGTGTATTTAGCAGTAGGACGAACCCGAAAGTTCGGAACAGTTACCTTAATTGGAACGATTATAGGGGTTATTTTAAGCGTTTTTTCTATACTAATGCTTTTTGTCTCGATCATTTCTGGTTTGTTAACGGACCTAGCTTGCGGATTACCGTTCCGAGGCTACGAAAAACATCGGAACTGCCTAGTGGCCGCAGGACTATTTCCTGCAATACAGATACCACTTGTCTTTTACAGCATGGCCTATACCCTAGGGGGATCCATGGCTGAGCTGATTTCCAAACCAATAGTCATTATTATTCCTACTCTACTCACCTTTGTTCTTGGGTACTTGACAGCTCGGGGAGTATCATCAACCCTTAGGAAAAGAAAGCTACAGGAGCAGCTGTAAGATATGCAACTTTTAGGGTGGTCCAGTTTATTTCTAAAGAATTATAAAACCGTACTTTACCTTCGGTTTTTATGAGATCCTATACAGTAAAGGAGACATAAGGTGATTTGCATTTTTAGAAGTATTTGCAAAACTCACTATACCTCTTCTGCATAATAGTGGGCTCTATAATAATCATATATCTCATCAAAGGTAAATCCAAGGTTTTTAGCTAGGTGTACGTACTTTGCAAAAAGCTTTACATAAATAGTTAGGGAATTAAAATAGATTTCTTGTAAAAGGCTATTTTTTAATAGTGTGATCTGATCGAAAATAGATGAAAAAAGTCTTACTAAGCTTTCTTCCTCTTCTACTGTATTGATTGTATCCTCATCGATTATATTAAAGCCATGAATATTTCCTATGGAAAGTAAGAATTTCATGGCATCTAAATATCTAATAAACAACTTCTCCTTAGGAAGCCTTTCCTTAGCTTTAGCGTACTTATAGCATTTTGTAAGATTTGCGATTTCAGCAGTTTTGACCTGTAGAGCTAGAAATCTAAGGTCAAAGGTGTTATCCTTTCCAAGGGCATCTTCTTCCATTTCGGCTATGGTTTTTATCTTTTGTTCTATTATTTCTTGTATCTTAAATAGTTGATATAATTCCATCGTATTCCTCCCATCAATTTAATATAGCATTAAATTAGCACTAGGTATTAATACTTGATAATATAATTATATCCTATTTTTTTATTTTGTAAATAAATTTTTAAAAAAATGAATACCAATCCTTTATGGATGTTAATATATATCATTATAGGCAAACCATGACTTAAAGCTAAATTTGTACAAAGACTAATATGTTTAAGTTCTCCTTAATATATATGCTATAGGCAAAGGATTAGGAGGAATGATAATGAAAAAAAGCCTAGGGGTAATATTTATTTTCATAATAACAGTCTCATTTTTCAGTGGGAATGTTTATGGAACTCAAAGAGAATATAGTAAGGTGAAGGCCCAGGTTTTATCGGTTGAAGCTGAGAATGATCAAGAAAGCCAAGTGCAAATAGTAGAGGTGAAGGTCTTACAGGGAGAGCTGAAGGGGAAGCAACTGCGATTCACCTATCAACCCATCGCCCTATCAGAATATAATATAGCCCTTAAAAAGAATACAAAAATATTCATTCAATTGACAATAGAGGATAACAAATTAGTGGGGGTTTCCTTCGTTGATGTGGTTAGGGATGGACCGCTTATTCTATTGGTTACCCTATTCTTTCTGCTGATTATACTGTTTGGCGGCTTCAAGGGCTTCAGGTCCTTTATATCCTTACTTATTACAGGACTGTTTATTTTTAAGCTCTACCTCCCCATGATCTTAAAGGGCTACAGCTTTATTTTCACCACAGTCCTTATATGCTGTGGAATCATATTGATTAGCTTTATACTAATCGATGGATTTACTAGGAAGAGCTTCAGTGCTATTCTAGGGACCATTGGCGGCACCCTGTTTTCAGGACTCCTTGCCCTATATTTTGGAAATAAAATTTATCTTAACGGGCTTTCTGACGAAACAATACATATGCTCATTACCCAAACTAATTTAACCATAGATTATACGGGGCTCCTGTACAGCGGAATTACGATTGGGGTATTAGGGGCTATAATGGATGTCAGCATGACCATTACCTCAGTGATTTACGAAATAAAACGCAGTAACACAGCTGTGTCTATTACATCTCTTATGCTGTCGGGACTGGCGGTAGGAAAGGATATTATGGCTACGATGACCAACACTTTAATATTGGCCTATGCTGGCACGTCCCTGCCCTTATTATTTTTTCTTACTCTTTCAGATATGTCAATTATGGGTGCAATCAATTCCCAATTTATAGCAACAGAAATCCTGCGGGCTCTCTGCGGAAGTATAGGCTTAATTTTAACGATTCCAGTGACTTCCTTTATTGCAGCCATTAATTCCTAAGCTAATCGGTTCTAAGCAGGCCCCATAAAAACTTTATAAGCAGGATTTATCACCCTCCTACTAGAATTAATAGGGTAGAAAGAGGTGATTAAATGAAGCAATATGATACCCTGGTTCAAAAAATGCTTACCTATGGAAAAGAACTAGGGGTCTACCTACTGATCAGAATACAAAATACCAGAGAAAAATATATTGTTATCAACAATGGTAAAACTGAGGAAATGGCTTATAACGAGCTGAAGGGAATCGGTATACAGGCCTTTACTCTCAAGGGAGGCTGCGGCTTTGCCACATCAGATAAGATAGACGAAGTAAGCTGCTTAGGCATGGTTAAAATGGCTTCTCAAATTGCTTTTCAAATGGAGATGAGGGGTGACAACCTAAACTGTGAAATATTCAAATTATCCCCAGTGCAAGATCAAACTCTGATAGAATCAGAATATTCCTTCGATTATTTAACCCTTGAACAGGAGGAAAAGGAACTTTGTCAATTTAATCAAGAAATTCTAAAGGCGTATCCCCACCTTTCTATTGAAAGTACCTATCGGAATGTGGTGGATGACTGGCGAATTGTCAGGAGTGATGGAACAGATATTAACTACAATATTCCTAGGGTTATTGTTTCCAGTAACATTACTGCCAGGGGAACCAGGACTGCCACCACCAGGGCAGCCCTTAGCGGCAGCGATTTGTCTGTTTTGATTCATCCAGAAAAGAGAAGTCGTCTGATGAAAAGGACCCATAAAGCCTGTAGGCTGGCAAAGGAACTATTAACAGCACCAAGGCTGCCTAAGGGAAAATATAAAATTATATTAGATTACGCTTTAGCCAAGGGGTTAGCCCATGAGGCCTTTGGACATGCAGCTGAAAGCGATGAAATGAAACTATCTATTTTAGCAGATCAAGAGGGGAGATTTGAGACAGGGAAGCTGGTAGCCAGTTCCATTGTCTCGATTATTGACGAGCCCCTATTGGGGGACTATGCTTATCAGCCCTACAGTCCTAATGGTGTTGTACGGAAGAGGGTAGAAATTGTAAAGCATGGACGGTTAAAGGAAGCCCTAGCGGATACTTTTTCTGCAAAGGATGCAGGGGTAGGGATAACAGGAGCAGCCAGAGTGGAAAGCTATCGGCACATTCCTATTCCCCGTATGTCCAATATACGTATTGAGGTGGAAAATCCTATTCCTATTAAAAAGGAAATAGAGGATATAGAACCCAGGGAGCTATATCAGCTGCTTCAGAACGCAGGCCATCTTAAGCCAGGGGAAGAGGCCCTTTACCTGGTGGGCTACAAGGGTGGACAAGTGAAGCCTAGCCAAGGGGAGTTTGTATTTAATTGCAGTGGAATATATAAAGTTGGTGAAGATATTACCCTATATCAGCCAGAAATTTTTAGCGGTAAAATATTATCCGCACTTCAGTCCATTGAAGGGGCCGTAGGACCATTGCTTTTAGATGCTCAGGGAACCTGCGGCAAGGCAGGACAAGGGGTCCCCTCCAGCGGTGGTTCCCATTATTTTATTCTGCTTCAAGCTAATAGTGAAGTCATTATAGGGGGAGAATAGTCAATGGACAGAGCGGCACAACTAGAAAAACAGCTAAGGGAGTACCAAGTCACTGCTAAAGGTGAGCTTCAAATTAAAGGGTGGTATTTTGGCTTAAATGAAAATGTTTCTATTAAAGCAGGAATGAAGAATAGTCGGATTGGAGGCGTATATAGCTGTCCAAGGGCAGAGGAGTCGGTCCGGGGAAAGGTATATATCATCTGGCAGGATAATAGAAGAAGTGTTGCCTCTCTAAACAGTAATACCACTGAAAATTTCAAAAGGCTGATTAAAATTTGGCGAAGATTTTCCTTCGCAGATGAGACGGCAGCAGAGATTTATAAGGATGATCATTATCCAACTGTAAGGCTCTTTGACCAAGGGGTGCATCAGCTTGTATATGAAAATCAATACCAACTATTTGACTATCTTGATCGATATAATCGTGAAATGAAGGCCTTTCAAATTGAGCATGTGGATGCATCGGTCAGTGCCAGCTCATTTCAGCAGTATATAAAAAATGCTAAGGGGTTGAACATCGAAAATCAAGCCACATCCTTTTCTACCTTCCTGTATGGAGATGGACTCTATGGAAGATCCTATATAAAAAGAAGGTTGATTAAAGAAGAAGAGCTAGACTATTTAATTCGGGAAACCAGTACCACGGTAAATCGATTAAAAAATCGGGAGCCTCTATCTGGGGGAGACATGGCGGTAATCTTGTTACCAGTGGTTTTAAAAAGCTTTATAAACCATTATCTACTGAGCAACCTAAGAGGCAGCCATGTTTTTAACGGAAGATCAGCCTTTACAGCGGCCGAATTTAAGCAGCAGGCTTCGGTGTTGCGGTCAGATATGAACCTGGCCGTTAATACACTTATTGATTATAACCAAGGGTCCTATATTTCTACCTTTGAAGGGGTTTCCGGGGGAAAGAAACAGCTTATTCATAAAGGGCGGCTGCTTTCTCCTATGCTTGACCTAAAGTATGCCAAATTAATGGACCTTGAGCCTACACCAGTCCATGGGGGAACCGGAAGCATACAATTTTACACCGATGAGATGGACTCCTTTCAAGAGCTGTTGAAAACCATTGAAGAGGGCATTATTGTCTACGACGTCTTGGGAATGCATACCCAGGATGCCGCCAGTGGAAACTTCTCTTTAACTGCCCCAAATTGTATTCGAATTGAGCGGGGGATAATGAAGGAAGCCTGTAAAGCAGTGATTACAGGAAACTTTTTTGAGGTGTTGCAGAATCAATTTTCAAGACTTGGCAAAATGCCCCTTGAGGATAACCCCTGTTTATTAATGAAAATCAACGTTATAGGTGAAAAATAGAGGAGGTTCAGCTATGAGCTATGTAATAGCCGGAAATAAATGCTTTGACAGCGAAGAGATACTAAAGCAGATAAAAGAGAAATATCATTTTAAATTAGTAAAGGATTTAACCAAGGGCTCTAAGCGTGACGATACATTAATCTACCAAATTACTCAAAATGTCATGGAATTAAAAGAGGACCTCCTGCAGGATGATTTGGGGCCCCTTGAAGAGGAGGATTTAGTTGAGGAACTGATGGCTCTTGCCGATGAAAAGGTATCAGTAATCGAAGGCATTATTCCATCAGAGTTTATTTGTTATAGCTACTCCTACTACTACGATGAGGGACTTGAAGAGATAAAATGTATTTTTATAGCCCTCGATAAAAAGGTAGGAGACATGCGATTAATGGATATTGCTGAAAGAATACTACGGTCAGTGGACTAAACGAGCTTTTCCAGTCTTTTTAGATAATTGTAATTTTCGTAAAATTTTGATTTAATAGTAATGAGTACAATATAACATACTTCAAAGGGGGAATAACAATGGCAACACCGCAGATTCAGGCGTTTAAAAGAGAAATGGTTGGAAAGAACAGTGTTGCGAAGGAAAGAAAAAAGGGAAAGGTTCCGGCAGTGGTATACAGCAAAGGGAAGGACACACAACTTATTTACCTAAAGGAACGAGAGCTGGAAAAATTGCTTTCCCAGTATGGAACAAGCCTTCGCCTAGGTTTAAATTTTCAAGATGTGACAACCTTTGCTATTATTAAGGAGATTCAAAGGGATAACTTAAAAAACCAATTACTGCATTTAGATTTGCAGACCTTAAATGAAAATGAAAAAATCAGGCTATCCCTTCCAATCCATTTAATTAATAAGGAAAAGGTAGAAAATAACGATCAAATACTCCAAGTACAATTGAGTGAAATTGAGATTCAAACCTATCCAAAATATATTCCAGAACGTGTAGAAGTAGACGCCAAACTATTGTTAGAAAAAGACCATATTACCGTCTCAGATTTAGCACTGTGTGCTGACAAAAATATCGAAGTGCTAGAAGACAAACAGGGTATTATTGCTTTCCTGATCTACACCACTAAGGTAGAGCAGCCAGAAACAGAAGAATAACAGAATAAGAAGTGAGCACCTCTCCTGAAATAGTCTAAAGGCTGTATAAAAAGCGGACCTTTGGCAATAATTCATTAATAAATGAATAAGGAGAGGTGTTTTTATGGATTTAATGAACAGTGAAATACGAAGCAGAGTCGGGAAAAACAGCAGCCACCGCCTGCGATACGATGGATATATTCCCTCAGTAATTTATGGTAAAGATATGAACACATTGCCAGTAAAAATAAATAAAAAAGAGGCAGAGACCTTCTTAAGAACCTATGGAGAAACAGGAATCCTACAGGTGAATATAGGCGGACAATCCTATTCTGTAGTGATAAAGGAAATCCAGCGGCACCCTGTTACCCGGGAAATTATACATCTAGATCTGCAACGGATCAATCATGATGATAAAATCCATGTAAAGGTGCCCATAGTATTGACTGGCAAGCATTACGTAGAAAAAAGCGGTGTCATTTTACAGCAACAGCTTAAGGAGGTTGAAGTAGAATGCTATGCCGGAAGTATTCCACAAAAGCTAGTATTTGATATCTCTAATTTTAGAACAGGAGATACCCTCAAAGTGGCCGATATGGAAATCAGTGAAGAGTTCCATATTACCCAGGATCCTCAATCCATTATTGCCTCTGTAGCTATTGCCCAGCGGGAAAATGAAGGGGATTCTCAAGAAGCTGAATAGTACGTAAGAAAAAGGCTCCCCTTGGGGTCTTTTTGTTGTTTTCTTATGTTATGGAAGAATTTTAAAAATTCCCCTTGCATACCATAGGGGGGTATGGTATATTAAAAAAGAAGGAGGTGTTTACCATGAATCAGAATCATAGCATGTCAACCAAAAAGTCTTCAGAAGAGTCTTTAAAGGCTCAAAAATCAATGATGGATCGATTGAGCCGGGTAGAGGGACAAATACGCGGAATCAAAAATATGATCGAAAAGGGCACCTACTGTTATGATGTTATTAATCAAATAGAGGCTTCGAGATCAGCCTTAAGTTCAATATCAATGGTTCTCATGGAAAGTCACTTAAGAAATTGCATTGTCAATCAATTAAAAAATGGTGAAGAAGAGGCCATTGAAGAGGTACTTAAGACCTTCAAGAAGCTGATGAAATAAAGATAAGGAGGGAAACCTATGGAACCAGTAAAGAAAAGTCTTTTGGTGGAAGGCATGACCTGTGCGGCTTGTGCCAAAGCAATTGAACGAACCCTTGGTAAGCTTGATGGGGTTAAGACTGCAACAGTTAATCTAGCCTCAGAAAAGCTGGTCTTGGAATATAATGAAGATCAAATTACCCTGGATGAGATATTTTCTAAAGTGAGTCAAATTGGCTATCAATTAAAGGAAGAAGAGACCCTTCGTGAAATTACCATCCCCATCGCCGGGATGACCTGTGCCTCCTGCTCCAGTGCTGTGGAGCGGGCCCTTAACAAACTTGAGGGAATAACAAAGGCCAGTGTAAATTTTGCTACTGAAAGGGCAGTAATTCAATACGACAACAATCAGGTACGGATTTCACAAATAAAACAAGCAATTAAAAAGACTGGATATGAACCACTGGAGCTTGAGATTCAACAAAATGTAGATCAAGAGGCTGAAAAACGTCAAAAAGATATTAAAACCCTCTGGAATAAGTTTGTTATATCAATCATATTTGCTCTACCCCTGTTATACATTGCCATGGGGCATATGCTTGGGGCACCCCTACCGGCCTTCCTTGATCCCCACATGAACCCCCTAACCTTTGCGCTGGTACAGCTCCTTTTAACCCTTCCGGTGATGGTTGCTGGGAACAAATTCTATACTGTAGGATTTAAGGCCCTCTTTCGTAGGAGTCCCAATATGGACTCATTAATTGCCATTGGCACCAGTGCCGCCTTTCTCTATGGAATTTATGCTGTAATTCAAATCCTAGGTGGAAACCACGATATGGCCATGGAGCTATATTTTGAAACAGCAGCCGTTATTATTACCCTTATCCTGCTGGGAAAATATCTTGAGGCAGTTTCTAAGGGTAAAACCTCAGAAGCGATTAAAAAACTCATGGGAATGCAGCCTAAAACCGCCCTTGTAATTCAAGATGGCAAGGAGCTTATCATCCCCATAGAAGAGGTCGAGGTAGGGGATATTGTTTTAGTGAAGCCTGGTGAAAAAATTCCCGTAGATGGTGTCATCGTTGAAGGCTATAGCGCTGTAGATGAGTCAATGCTTACGGGAGAAAGTATTCCCATTGAAAAGCACGTGGGAGATACAGTTATCGGCGGCAGTATTAATAAAAACGGAAGCTTGCAATTTCAAACCACTAAAGTGGGTAAAGATACAGTACTTTCACAAATTATTAAGCTAGTGGAGGATGCCCAGGGATCTAAAGCACCCATTGCAAAGATGGCAGACATCATCTCGGGCTATTTTGTTCCTATTGTTATCTCAATAGCAATTATTGCTTCCATACTATGGTTTGTAACAGGGCATTCTACCATCTTTTCATTGACCATCTTTATTTCTGTGCTGGTTATTGCTTGCCCCTGTGCCCTAGGGCTGGCAACCCCTACGGCAATTATGGTTGGAACCGGAAAAGGAGCAGAATACGGAGTACTCATCAAGGGGGGCGAGGCCCTTGAAACTGCCCATAAGATAAAAACCATTGTATTTGACAAGACAGGAACCATAACCGAGGGAAAACCTAAGGTGACTGATATTATTGTAAAGGGGAATATTACAGAAGAACAGTTGTTATCTCTTGCAGCAACTGCAGAAAAAGGCTCAGAACATCCCCTGGGAGAAGCCATTGTCAGGGCTCAAGAGGAAAAAAATCTTCCGTTGAAAAAAATGGAGAATTTCATGTCTATTCCCGGTAGGGGTATTGAAGTAACAATAGATGGAAGCAATATACTACTGGGGAATAAAAAGCTTATGGTTGAGAAAAATATAGCCATTGACCTGGAATCTGAGTCAAATCGCCTTGCCAATGAGGGAAAAACCCCAATGTATGTGGCCAAGGATCATGTACTGGTTGGAATCATTGCCGTTGCTGATGTGGTTAAGGAAAATAGCCGTAAAGCCATTAATAGGCTTCATAATATGGGAATACAGGTTGCTATGATTACAGGAGATAATCAGCGAACCGCTGAAGCCATCGCCAAGGAAGTAGGAATAGATATTGTATTGGCAGAGGTATTACCTGAAGACAAGGCCAATGAAGTGAAAAAGCTTCAGGAAAAGGGTCAGAAGGTTGCTATGGTGGGAGACGGTGTAAATGATGCCCCTGCTTTAGCCCAGGCCGATGTAGGAATTGCCATTGGCTCAGGCACAGATGTGGCAATGGAATCTGCAGATATTGTATTGATGAGAAGTGACCTCTTAGACGTAGTCACAGCGATCCAACTAAGTAAAAGTACAATCCGTAATATTAAGCAGAACCTGTTTTGGGCCTTTGCCTATAACAGTGCAGGAATTCCCCTGGCAGCAGGGGCACTGTATCTCTTTGGAGGCCCCCTATTAGATCCAATGTTTGCAGCAGCTGCCATGGCCCTAAGCTCTGTATCGGTAGTTAGCAACGCCTTAAGATTAAAGCGGTTTAAACCAAATCTTTAATAAATATAAATTATAAGGAGGAGAAAAAATGAAGAAAAAAATTAGTATTGAAGGGATGTCCTGTGGACATTGTGCAAATCATGTAAAAACAGCCTTAAGTGAGGTAGCGGGCATTACAGGAGTAAATGTGGACCTAGCTGGGAAGAATGCAGTTGTAGAACTATCTCAAGATGTGGCAGATAAAACCATAGAGGAAGCAATTGCAGAAGTGGGCTATGAGGTAGTCAAGATTGAAAATCTATAATATGGAAGGCACCGTTTGGGTGCCTGAGGCTGAAGAAAAAGTCCCCTTAAAGGGGGGCTTTTTCTTCTTTATTGACAAAAAAGGAATTTCGTGACTTATAGGTAATAGTAATGTTTGAAGTAATCTGGTTTTTTAAAAATTTGGTAGGTACTAGCGGCCTAAGCCCTTCACGCCTTGACGATACAACAGCCGCTTACCAGCGAAGACGATCAGCTAGAACAGGAAGCAAGGGGGGGGGGTGGTTTAGTCAATTGTTTTGGGAATAACAAATGTAAATATATGATTTTTTTGTTGTAAATTTCCAGAATACATGATAATATTTTTTATAAAGAAATATGGATGGTGAAAAGGCCTTTTTTATATAGGGAATGACGAACAAAGAGGCTGACTAGTGTAGTGTTTCTTTTTGCATTTTTTACGGAAACAAGCTACACGTGAAAGGAAGGGTGAAGATGTGATGAATCGAGAGAAGGGTTTTGCACTAGTATTAAGTGGTTTATGCGTAGTAAGTTTATTGTCTGGTTTTGCCCATGTAAAGCTAGCAGAAGGGGAAAAGAAGCAACAAGAGCTCATTATTCCGACAATAAATGAAGTCCGAGAGAATGGGTATCCTGTGAATGAAAGGGGAGAGAGCTACGGAGTTGACGATCGGGAAAGTATCGAAACAAGCCCTAACCTTATACTGGCTGAGAATGAAGACGGCCTCGTAGGATATATCAAAGCTTCGGATATGGATAGGCTATCGCCGACTAACCCAGAAGAAGCGAGGTATTATCAATCAGAGGGGTATTATGTTGACATGTATTTGCAGGATGGTCAAACCAAAGTAGGCACATTCTTTATAGCAAAGGGGAGTACTCAGTAAAAGAATAGGAGGAATTTGAAAATGAAAAGGAAAATAAAGGGAATATCAGCCTTGGTTCTGGCAATGGTGTTAATGGTTGTGATAGTGCCCAGTGCTTTTGCGGATTCATCGCTATCAGATCCTACGTATAAGACGGTCAATGGCTATAAATATAAATTTTGGTCAGTTGTGGCAAATACTGTTCCGGGAAAAATGTTTGCACAGACAACTCTTACCGTTGAAAATGCGGATGAGGTACCGACGGGATATATGGGGGCACAGGCAAGATTATATAACTCGTCCGGTGTTTTAAAGAATAGCACGGACTGGATTTATAATGAATCAAGTTCGGGAGCACTTCTTGCTTTGTCGAATTTCAGCCATTCAAGCGGCTATTTTTATAGCAAGGGCCAAGTTAAGCTGTATAATGGCAATGGTTACTCAACATATAGCTGTGCATCGACTCCTAACTATGCTCCCACCTTTCATAGTGTGCAAACTGTAGTTCAGGTAAATGAAAAAGGCGAAGTATATGGTTCTGAATATTTTTTAAATCAGATTAGAGTGCAGCCGGACCTGGTTTTGGCCGAGGGCAACGATGGGACTGTAGGTTACGTAAAAGCGAAGGATATCGAAACTGCTGACATTGAGACACCAGAAGAGGCTATAGCGTACGAGGCAAATAGAACTGCGTACACGGTTCCTTTGTATGCGTCTGATGGGGAGACTGTGATTGGATCGTTTACTGTGATGTGATGATAACTGAATGACAAAAAGGGTTGACCCTATAGGGTCAACCCTTTTTTGGGAGAGCTGCTTGCGGGACACCAGAAGGTGACGTGCGGCTGCAGCTCTGGATTAAACAGTTATTTAGCTAAACAGGCCCTAAAGAATTCACTGTTATGGGCTATAGCATAATCCTTTGGCTTATATTCTGCTGCCTTGTTATTATACTTAATTGCTTCTGCTAGGTCGCCTAAATGATAGTAGCACAGACACAATTGAATATTGGGGATATAATTCCAGCAATCGTGTAATATAAAACCCCAGCTGTTCTTAGGCAGGCTTAATTGAGTGGCTAATTTATACCATAAAATTGCCTTATTATATTCTGCTGCATCCATATAATAAAAGCCAAGTTGACAGCATATTTCTGCCCTTGGTAAATCATAGCTAAAGCTTTTCATTAGGGCTTTCAGCATATTTTTCCTATCATTCTGATGATAGTAGCAAATTGAAAGATGATAACAGGCTGAAATATTATCCTCAACCCAGCCCTGTTCAGTGGTTAGAAATTGGTTGAAATACTGTATAGCTGCACCATAGTGACCATTGTAATAAAGCTCTCTGGCATAGTAATAAAGACCTCGAGGACTCAAGGAAATGCCTTTAGAAATCAAATCCACATAAATTTTCATATTTCTCTCAGGGCTAGTTATTTGCTCTCTTTTATGGGTTATGGCAATATCTGAATTAATGATGGTTCCTGCCGTCTCTAAATATTCATGTATCGGCTCTCGCCATTTAAAATGGTTAGCTCTTTTGGTTAATCGTTCACGATAATAGGAAAGGGTCGTATTACCATGTTCATCAAAACCCACATTATATTTCATCATAACTACATCTACCATAGGATCAAGATTTTTCTTTAACTGCTTGAATTTTATTAAATCCTGCTTAAGAAGTACATCGTCAGCATCTAACCACAAAATATAATCCATGTTAGCCAGAGAGTAAGCATAATTTCTAGCTGCTGAAAAATCATTTATCCATTGAAAATCATAGATTTTATCAGTATAGGCTGCGACAATTTCCTTTGTCTTGTCTGATGAGCCTGTGTCAACGATTATGATTTCATCCACAATATTCTTGACGGAATCCAGGCATCTTTGAATAATCTTTTCTTCATCCTTAACGATCATACACAAACTTATTGTAATCACATAATCACCTCAAAAAAAAAATTTATAGTTCATAACAGGCTTTATAGTTTGCTAAAATGACTATTAGCTTTTATGAATACGCTAAAAATACTAATTAGAGACAGCAGGGTAATAAGCTATTACCCTGCTGAAGAGTTTCATGATACAATAGTCTCCTATAGCAGTCCTTTAGCTGTCTATTTTCTGAATTAGAATAGAGGCGTTAATATTAGATGCGGTTCCACCAGCGAGGGTTTGAAGAATGATAGGCGTATCGCTGGTATGGTTTCTGACAGTTAATATATCTCCGACAGCAGCTGTGATGATTACCCAACCTGGATTTGGTTGCGTGCCGGCTTCACTACCATAGGTTGCACCTACTACGGCAACACCGTTTTGGAATAGGGTAAACTGATTTGGTTCAACCCCTGCAGCATAGAACCATACTGCATAATCTCCGGCTGATCCGATGATTACTGATGAAGTTCCTGGTGCGTGGGTGATGCTGCCTCTGATTATGCCATTGTTACTAAAGCTAACATCGGCTTCAATTTGAACAGTTTGAGCTGTTGTATTATAGATATACGCATATTCAGACAATCCTTGGGGACCAGTAGGACCAGTGGGACCAGTGGGACCAGTAGGACCAGTAGGGCCAGTAGGGCCGGTAGGGCCGGTAGGGCCAGTGGGGCCAGTAGGACCAGTAGGACCAGTAGGACCGCTAGGACCAGTAGGGCCAGTAGGGCCGGTGGGACCAGTAGGGCCAGTAGGACCGCTAGGGCCAGTAGGGCCAGTGGGGCCAGTAGGACCAGTAGGGCCAGTAGGGCCAGAAGGACCAGTGGGGCCAGTAGGGCCAGTAGGGCCAGAAGGACCAGTAGGGCCAGTGGGACCGCTAGGACCAGTAGGACCAGTAGGGCCGGTGGGACCAGTGGGGCCAGTAGGACCTTGATCACCAATGGGACCTTGAGGGCCAATAGGACCTTGAGGGCCAGTGGGACCAGTAGGGCCAGTAGGACCTGGACTACCAATGGGACCTTGAGGGCCAATGGGGCCTTGAGGGCCAGTGGGACCAGTAGGACCAACGAGGCCTTGAGGGCCAGTGGGACCGGTAGGACCAACGAGGCCTTGAGGGCCAGTAGGACCGGTGGGGCCAGTAGGACCAGTAGGGCCAGTAGGGCCAGTGGGACCAGAAGGACCAGTAGGGCCAGTAGGACCAGAAGGACCAGTAGGACCAGAAGGACCAGTAGGGCCGGTAGGGCCAGTAGGGCCGGTAGGGCCAGAAGGACCAGTAGGACCAGTGGGGCCAGTGGGGCCAGTAGGGCCAGTGGGACCAGTAGGGCCAGTGGGGCCAGAAGGACCAGTAGGGCCAGTGGGACCGCTAGGACCAGTAGCACCAGTAGGGCCGGTGGGACCAGTGGGACCAGTGGGGCCAGTAGGGCCGGTAGGGCCAGTAGGGCCGCTAGGACCAGTAGGACCAGTAGGGCCAACGAGGCCTTGAGGACCAGTAGGACCAGTGGGGCCAGTGGGGCCAGTAGGACCAGTAGGACCAGTAGGGCCAGTACAGCAGCAAATTGGACGGCAGTCACGCTTCGAAGGGGACTTGCCTTGTCTTTCTACACATGATCTCACGCCTGTTCTGTGAGAATAATAATGACGTGAATTCTCCATATAAAATTCTTACCTCCTTAGAAAGCTTGATAAAAAAACATACCTAACTGAGGGTAGCTTACTCACGTTTTTAAATGAAATAATTTATTTACCTGCATAATAAATTTGGATTGAAGGCTTGTCGGGATTTTTTCATGCAATATCTTTGTTCCCAGTAGTAAACTATGCAGGTTATAGGCAAACAGTTCCAATAAGAATTAATTGTGTTTATTAAGGAGCAAAATAAAAAAAACCCCCCTAATCTTCTTATTCCAACGATGAGACATGGGGGTGTCAATCATTGGAACTTGAAGCTAGTACTTCATCACAGTTAATTAGAGATAACTTGGAATTAATTGAGATGAAGTTTGGGGTTTTACATAGGTATATTATTGAATAGATATGTTACTATCTGCTTATTGATTTCCATTTACCATCTTTCGATACTTATTTACATTTTTTTTATGCTCCTCGTAGGTTTTTGCAAATACATGGCCATTTTCACCTAAAACATAGTAGAGAAAATCATGGGACTCAGGGTACAGTGCGGCCTCAATAGATGCTTTACTCGGGGCGGCAATGGGGCCAGGGGGCAATCCTTTATATACATAGGTATTAAAGAGATTATCATATTCTAGATGAGTGTATAATACACGATTGATATGTTCTTTTCCCTCTCCTATGGCATAAATAACTGTAGCATCAATTTGGAATAGCATATTTTTTTTCATTCGATTATGGAGAACACCGCTAATAGCAGCTCTTTCCCCGTCATTAGAGGCTTCCCTTTCAATTAATGAAGCAATGGTCAATACCTGATGCTTAGTAAGGCCTAATTTCTCTGCTCTTTGAAGATACTCCTCAGAAAACTGCTCCTCCATTGTCTTGGCCAAGCGGACAACGACATTCCTTACCCTATCGGAATCAGTAAAATGATAGGTATCTGGATATAAATATCCTTCCAGTTCATAAAACAATTCACCATTGTTAAAGCCATAGCCCTTTTCTGTATAATAGGCCTTTGTGGCCTCAATAAATTCATCAATTGTTCCAATTCCCAGGGTCTCTACCCTTTCAGCAATTTGATATAGCGTCCACCCCTCTGGTATAGTTAACACAATAGGGGCTTCTGCGCTTCCTTTAATTAACATATCAAAAATATCTTCAAGAGTAATATTAGGAGAAAAAACATAGGCTCCCGGCTTTATGCTCCGATCTACCCCATTTTTCTTTGCCAGATATTTAAACCATAGCTTATTACGAATGATCCCTTGTTCATAGAGCAAATCGGTCACATAATTCATTGAGGCTCCCTTTGGAATCATAACTTCCATGGGGGCATCGATGGTTGAAACAGAAAGATAGGAAGGCAGCACAATCAATGAAATCGTGCCCAAACCAATCAGAAGTATTAATATGTAAATTAGTTTTTTCACATCTAACAGCCTCCGTTAATCAGCAATTTTTTCCACGGTTAGACAAAGTTTAACAGGGATTATCATTATTTTATCACTTTCTGGTAAAAATGAAAAGGAACTGAAATATTAAGATTGTGTACAGGGAGTATTAGGGTAAGTAATAAACTTTATTTTATAAAAGTCTTTATTCTGTCACAGAGGTGTCACAAAGGACTGATATAATAAACCTGTAACAAATAAAAGATTGGAGGAATTAGCATGAAGAAAAGATGGAAAACTTCTATATTAGTAGCTGGACTGATGCTTGTCACTGCTTCAGGAGTTTTTGCAGCTACCCAGGATACAGTGTTCGGTAACTATGATGAAGCATCTAAGGGAGTAGTAGCAGCTAATCCCATGGCCCTTGAAGAATATACAGTCCCAATGGAAGCTGAGGAATTTAGAAGAGGACCTTTCACCGAGGAAGAGATGAAAGAAATGGAGGAATATATGGAATCCCAAGGATTTACCCATTGTCATGATCAGGAAAACGATAGAGGTGGAATGATGGGTTATCGACACGGTGGCTATCGAAACTATCAATAATCGGTTATAATAAAAATACCAGACGCTGTTAGCTTAGTCTATCAGCCACTGGTATTTTTTACTTATATAAAGTGAATGATAGAAGATAAGAGAGGGTGAAGGGTATGGTAGGGGCAAATATACTAATTGTTGAAGATGAGGAAAAGCTCAGAAAGCTTATTGCTGTTTACTTAAAGAAAGAGATGATTAATGTATTTGAAGCTGCCGATGGGGCGGCTGCCCTACAGCTGTGGCAGGAAAATGATATTCATCTGGTGGTATTAGACATCATGCTTCCCCAATACGATGGATGGACGATCTGTAAAAGAATAAGAGAAACCAGTACGGTACCAATTATCATGCTGACTGCCCGCAGCGAAGAAAGCGATAAGCTCTTTGGTTTTGAGCTGGGCGCCGATGATTATATGACCAAGCCCTTTAGTGTAAAGGAGCTGATGGCCAGGATAAAAGCCCTGCTAAAGAGAAGTCAGCAGCAGGTATCTGTTGAAATTATAGAACTTGGCATCCTGCGAATAGACAAGAAATCCCATCAGGTCTACTTAAATCAGGAATTGTTAAATTTAAGTCCTAAGGAATATGATTTATTACTCTATTTTGCCCATAATCAAAACCTGGCCCTTTCCAGGGAAAGCCTGTTGGATGGGGTTTGGGGATATGATTATTATGGGGACCTGAGAACCGTAGACACCCATGTAAAGCGGCTTCGCCACAAGCTGAAGGACTACGGGAAACGGATTGTAACTGTAAGGGGTATCGGCTATCGCTTTGAGGTGAAGGAATGAAAAAAAACAGTATTTTTATTAAATTATTCTCCTTGTTTTTATTATTCACCTTGATGATCATGGGTGTACTCTGGATAATGCAGACAAATTTTTACGGAGAATTTTATCAAAAAAGAAAAATTAAGCAGATGGAGGACTACTCAGCTAAAATAAATACAAAAATTGAATCAGAAGGATTCACAGAGGAGCTCCTTAGCGACATGGAGGAAATGGCAGCCTTAATGAGTGGAAGGATCAGGGTCATGGACTATTGGGGCAGCACCCTATATCAGGCTGGAAACCTGGCAGGATTCAGCAGCATGATGGGCTATCCAAGGGAAGCCTGGGAAACTGCCCTGGAAGGACAGGTGGTGAGCTATAAGATGACGGGTCATATGGGACGAATGAGTGAGCTGGCCCTCTTATATCCTACTGACAGCTATATTTTATCATTACAAACGCCCCTGGAGCCAATTGAAGAGTCGGTTTCCATTTCCAGACAGTTTTCCATCTATATTTTGCTGGTAGCTGCAATTTTGGCCCTGCTAATGGCCGGGATTTTTTCAAGAACCATAAGTAAACCCCTGGTAAAGCTTAATTCTGTAGCAGGGGAAATGGCACGATTAAATTTTGATGTTCGATGGGAAGAAGACCGTAAAGACGAAATTGGTGAATTAGGGCAAACCTTTAATTTTTTAACAGACCAGCTAAGGACAGCATTTGAAAATTTAAAGCAGGAGCTAATTCAGGAAAAAAATTTAGATAAAATGAGGAAGCAGTTTGTGGGCAGGGTTTCACATGAAATGCAAACTCCCATTGCGTTAATTCGAGGCTATACTGAGGCCCTTCAGGATAATATGGCCAATAATGAGGAAGAGAAGGAAGCCTATTATGAAATTATTCAAGAAGAAACCAATAAAATCAGTACCATGGTGAAGGATTTATTGGATCTAAGTCAATTAGAATCGGGTAACTTTAAGGTAATCATCGATGAATTTGATCTAGGTGAGCGGATCGATCATATTCTTTCCAAATTTCAATTAATGAAGCGGAAAAAAAATTTAAAATTTAAGGTAGTGGGAGTAGATTCCGACCTATACGTCATGGGCGATGAATATCGAATAGAGCAGGTATTGAATAATCTGATTCATAATGCAGTGAAATATTGTAGCCCTGGAGCTGTGGTTCGTGTAGAGGTAAAGGATTTAGGGGAAAAGGTTTGGGTAGGGGTTTTTAACGAAGGAGCACCTATTCCCGAAAAAGACATAAAATACATTTGGGAAAGCTTCTATAAGGGAGAAGAAAGGCCAGGTACTGGGCTTGGATTAGCTATTGTTAAAAATGTATTGGAGCTTCATCATAGTACCTTTGGGGTAGAAAATGAGGAAAATGGCGTTTTGTTTTACTTTGATTTAGAAAAACCCAAAATAACTAAATGAATATAGAAGCGTATTCTGGTATGGCCCAAGCTGATTAAACATAAATAATTAGAATAGGGTATTAATACCCCATTGCTTGAGACTTTACTGAAGGGGAAATCACAATGAAGGTAATTACAAAAACCTACATGTTCCTGCTTATCATTGCTGGAGCTGTGTTTCTATATTCACTTGTTAGTAATGGCATGGGAGGGCACTCCATTGATATGGAAAAGCTTAAGCTTCTTGTAGAATCCTTAGGAATCTGGGGTGGTATTATCTTTATCGGCGTATCATCAATCAGGCCCTTTTTATTGCTTCCTAGCCCGGTTTTATTTCTACTGGGAGGCGTAATCTATGGCGGATTCCTGGGAAGTATTTTAAACCTAGTCGGCCTCCTGGCAGGAGCTACCCTTTGTCGGTTCCTTGCGGCACGTTTCCAGTTTTTTTTTCTAAAAATCCTGGGGACTAAATACTTAAAAAAATTAGAGCTGCTACAGGGTGAACAAACCATCAAAACATTGTTTATAATGCGGGTGACGCCAGGTTTTCCCTTTGATCCCATCAGTTATGGGGCTGGCTTAGCAGGAATCAGTTACCATCATTTTTTTATTGGGACCCTTTTAGGGAGCACCCCTAAAGTATTTCTGTATACCTTCCTGGGAGATGGAATTGACGAAATATTTTCCTTAAGAACCCTAGGGGTATTTTTCATACTCATGTTGTTGGCCTGTCTTCCCTTGATCTTTACTAAAAAGCCCGATCGTTCTACAAACCATTAATTTGCTGTAAAAGCTCTTTTTAGCCAGAGTCTTAGGGAGAAGGGGCCCTAAATAAAATCAATAAAAAAATAATACTTGGTCTAAGGCATTAAATTTGATATAGTAATGACAAACACTGATAAATAAATATGAAAAAAATAGGATTACTTAGTAAAGAAAGTTTATGAAGTAGAGGGAAGTTGGGTGCAAATCCCACGCGGTCCCGCCGCTGTAAAGAGGAGTCTCTTCTAAAAACCACTGGATAACGGGAAGGTGGAAGAGATGATGAGTCAGAGCCAGAAGACCTACCTATTTTTGTACACCAAAGTTCTACGGGTCATAGAAGGTGTTTGACATGTTCCTTGCAGTAATTGTATGACCATTTACCCCTTGACCTTTGTCAAGGGGTTTGTTTGTGGAATAATTAGAGGAAAAAGGATGGTTTAAATGAACTTAATTGTTTTTGGCATAACCCATAAAAACTCTAATATAGGCTTACGGGAAAGGGTTGCTTTTTCAAAATCCAAGCTCCACCAGGCCTACGAGCTGTTAAATCAGGAACCCTTTGTAAAAGAAGCAATCATCATTTCCACCTGTAACCGCAGTGAGATATTTGCAGTGGCAGCCGATTCCAAAAGGGCTGAAGATTGGTTTAAGAGCTTTTACCAGAGGTTTTTTAAGCTTCAAGAAGGGGAATTAGAAGGACATTACCACTTTACTAAAGGGGAGGATGCCGTTCTATATCTATATCGAGTCTGCTGTGGAATGGATTCCCTGGTGCTGGGGGAAGATCAAATCCTGGGACAGGTGAAGGAGGCCTACTACCTTGGCATGGAGGCAGGAAGCAGTGGAAAGGTATTAAACAGGCTATTTTTAGAAGCCATTTCCACAGCTAAGGAAATCAAAGCCCAAACAGGTATCTCAAATAACCCCCTTTCCATTAGTACCATTGCAGTTAAACAGATTGAAAAGGAGCTAGGAGACCTTACCAATAAACAGGTTTTGGTCATCGGCTTAGGTAAAATGAGCAGAATCGCCATTGAAAACCTCATGGATCGGGGTGTCAAGACGGTGTATGTCAGTAATCGGAGTAAAGATGCCATTGAAGCCCTGCTGACAAGGTATCCTGAAATTCAATATTTTACCTTTGAAGAGCGCTATCAGCTCCTTAATCAAGTGGACATCATTATCAGTGCCACGGGGGCACCCCACTACGTTTTAAGACAGGAGGCCTTTCAAAGAAAATACTCCTTTCATCCTCTTTGTATTGTGGATATTGCCCTGCCCCGGGACGTAGAGCCTACCATTGGTGAGCTACCAGGAGTAAGCCTGTTCCATATCGATCAACTAAGGGAGATTGCCAAAGAAAGCATGGCCTTTCGGGAGCAATGTGTAGAAGCAGCAGAGGAGCATATTCAAGGGGCAGTTAAGGAATATTGTGACTGGCATCGCTGTCTGCCCATCTATACAAGAATTGAGGCTATTAAAAACTACAGTGACAGGCTTACAGAGGAGGAGCTCGAAAAGCTTTTCAAAAGGCTTTCTCATATTGAGGCTAAAGATAAAAAACAGATAGAACAGGTAGTAAAAAGCTTGATTAAAAGAATTTGGAGAAAACCTATCCTACAGATGAAAAATGCCGGTGTAGGGGGTCGAGGAGAAGAGGTTGCCGCCGTGGTAGACGAGCTGTTTGATTTTCATGATGGCAGGTCGTGATGGAGGGATGAATAATATGTACTATCCAATCATGCTAAAGCTTACTAATAAACGCTGTACCGTTGTGGGCGGCGGCAAGGTAGCAGAACGAAAGATAAAAACCCTGCTTCAACACGGTGGTCATGTTACCGTTATTAGTCCAGAATTAACTGAAGGACTGACAGCTCTGGCAGCAGAAGAAAAAATCCATTGGCTTAGGTGCTCCTATAAAGCAGGACATCTGAAAGGAAGTAACCTGGTTATCGTGGCCACCAATAATCCCCAGGTTAGTAGGGCCTGTTGTGAAGAGGCTAAAGCCTTCGGCATACTGATTAATGTAGTAGATTTGCCAGAACTAGGGGATTTCATTGTGCCTGCCAACCATCGGCAAGGGGACTTAACCATTTCAGTTTCAACCGAGGGGAAAAGCCCAATGCTTTCCAGGGAAATCCGTAGGGAGCTGGCAGAACGATACGATTCCAGCTATGGTCATTTAGTGGATATTCTGGGTCAAATTCGAGAACAAGCCCAGGTAGAGATCCAAAACAGCCACAGCCGTAAAAGACTGTATGAAATTTTAGTGCAGGAAGGTCTTTGGGGCAACGGGGACCTTTGGCAAACCTATGAGGTATTTAAATGTAAAGAGGGGGAGGAGACAAGTGAGGACAATTAGAATCGGTTCCCGTAGAAGTAATCTAGCTTTAACCCAAGCAGAAATCATTATCAATCTGTTAAGGAAGCAGTTTCCCCATTATCAATATGAAATTGTTAAAATACAAACAATGGGAGACAAAATATTAGACCGAACCCTTGACAAAATAGGCGGAAAGGGTCTTTTTGTGAAGGAAATTCAAAATGCCCTATTAGAAAATCGGATAGATTTAGCCGTACATAGTATGAAGGATATGCCCGCCTATACGCTGGATGAACTGCAATTGGCGGCTATACCAAAGCGTGAGGATCCAAGGGATGCCCTGGTCACCCGAAGGGAAATATCCTTTAAAAATCTACCTCAGGGAGCTGTAATCGGGAGCAGCAGCCTACGGCGGCAGGCCCAGCTTTTGAATATGAGGCAGGACCTGGTGATTACCCCCATTAGAGGTAATGTGGAGGGGCGCATTGGTAAAATGGAGTCTCAGAACATGGATGGGGTGATTTTAGCTGCTGCAGGACTAAAACGTTTGGGCTTGGCCCATCAAATCAAAGAGATATTCTCCCAAGAAGACCTCGTTTCTGCCGTGGGACAAGGGGCTCTCGGCTGTGAAATTCGCAGAAATGATCAGGAGCTTTATCAAATGCTCTTGACAATCAATGACGAAGACAGCTATGGAGCCGTTATGGCAGAGCGAAGCTTTTTAGCCGTAATGGAAGGGGGTTGTCATATTCCCATTGGAGCCTATGGAGAAAAAATAGGTGACCAGCTTAAGCTGACGGCCATGGTGGCTAGCCCCGATGGAAGTCAGGTAATGAAAGAAACCCTTATGGGCAGCTTTCAGGACAATGTTCAACTTGGCCGAATCCTTGGTGAGAAAATGATTGACAGGGGGGCCAAAAAGCTATTAGAAGCAAAGAAAGAATAAAGACAGGAGGGAATTTTGTTGATAGAGCCCTATGTATACCTGATCGGCGCTGGACCCGGTGACGAAGCCTTGATTACTGTAAAGGGGATGGATTCAATCCAGAAGGCCGATGTTATCCTATATGACCGTCTGATCAATACCAGTCTATTGAAATATGCAAAGGAAGAAGCAGAAACCATTGATGTGGGGAAATCACCAAATTGTCATCCTTATTCCCAGGAAGAGATCAATGAATTGATTGTACATCATGCCCAGGAGGGAAAAATTGTAGCTCGCCTTAAGGGGGGTGATCCCTATGTATTCGGCAGGGGAGGAGAAGAGGCCCTTGCCCTGGCAGAGGCAGGAATTTCCTTTGAAGTGGTTCCAGGAATCACCTCGGCCATAGGGGCATTGAATTACGGAGGAATTCCCGTTACTCATCGAAATATCAGCACCTCCTTCCATGTGATTACAGGCCATGAGAACCCTTTGAAGGAGAACAGTACCGTTAATTATGAGGCCTTGGCCAAGCTGGAAGGAACCTTGATTTTTTTAATGGGAATGGGAAACCTTAAAGAAATTACCGCTAGACTGATGGAACATGGAAAGAACATGGATACCCCCGTGGCCCTGGTCCATCGGGGAACGACTGCCAGACAGCGGGTGGTAATGGGAACCCTTGAGACCATAGAGAACATTGCCAAGGCAGAGGAGATCAAGTCTCCTTCCATCATTGTTGTGGGAGAGGTAGTCAACCTGAGGGAGAAGCTTAACTGGTATGAAAAATTGCCCCTTCAAGGGAAAAGTGTAATGGTAACCCGAAGTCGTCAGCAGGCCAGCAAGCTATCGAGCCAATTAAAGGCCCTTGGGGCAGAGGTGATCGAATTTCCCACCATAGCCCTTGAAATCAACCGCGACTTGGCTGCCATTGAAGATCAAATCAGGGAAATAAAAAATGCAGACCACCTGATTTTTACCAGTACTAACGGAGTGAAGTATTTTTTTGAGAGACTGAGAGCATTAAAGATAGATATCAGGCAGCTCGGAGCCTGTAGGGTATCAGCCATCGGCACTGCCACCTCCAAAGCCTTGGAGGAAAGGGGCTTAATAGTGGAGCTTGTTCCAGAGGAATTTACGGCAGAGGGAATGCTAAGGGCCCTAAAGAGCGTGATACGCCCAGGAGAGACGGTATTTCTGCCTCAGGCAGAAATCGCTAGAAAAAGTCTGGCAGAGGGCCTTCGCTCCCTGGGAGCTGTAGTAGAGCAGATTCCCCTCTATACCACCACTGTGCCTAAGGCTAGCAGACAAACCCTTATCCAGGCCCTTGAGGGGGGAATTGACATCATTACCTTTACCAGTGCCTCAACAGTCAGAAACCTTGTTGAAATCCTTGGAAAAGAAAATAAAGGGCTGCTTAAGTTATGTAAGACTGCAGCCATTGGTCCAATCACAGCCAAGGCCCTTGAGGATTTAGACATAAGGGTAGATTTTCAAGGAGAAGAACATACAATCGAGGGCTTGATTCAAGAAATTTTAGAGGGGGTTATATAAAATGGAGCTTTTAAAGAGGCCAAGAAGACTAAGAAGAACCGGAACCCTTCGTAATATGGTACGGGAAACCAGAATAGCTTTAGCAGACTTGATCTATCCATTGTTTGTTGTCCATGGGGAAAAGATCAAACGAGAGATTCCTGCCCTTCCGGAACAGTATCATTTTTCAGTAGATGAGTTGCTAAAAGAATTAGAGGAGGTAACAGCCTTAGGGATTCAATCGATTCTGCTCTTTGGTGTTCCCGCCGAAAAGGACAAAATGGGCTTAGAAGCCTATAGCCCCCAAGGAATCGTACAAAAGGCTGTCAGAGCAGTTAAGAAAAAATATCCTGAACTAACGGTAATTACTGATGTGTGCCTTTGTCAATATACCAGCCATGGTCATTGCGGTGTGGTTAAGGAGGGGGAAGTTGATAATGATGAGAGCCTGGAGTTAATTGCGAAAACAGCCCTTTCCCACGCCCAAGCAGGGGCCGATATGGTGGCGCCCTCGGATATGATGGACGGTAGAGTGCTTAAAATTAGAAGGATACTGGATGAGAATCATTATAACAATATACCTATTATGAGCTATAGTGTGAAGTACGCTTCCTCCCTCTATGGGCCCTTCCGTCATGCAGCAGGTTCAAGCCCCCAGTTTGGAGACAGAAGGTCCTATCAAATGGACCCTGCCAATGGACGTGAGGCCCTGGTGGAGGCAGCCCTGGATGTGGAGGAGGGGGCAGACATATTAATGGTTAAGCCGGCCCTGGCCTATTTGGATATTATTAAGGCTCTGAGGGACCAATTTAATCAACCCATTGCTGCTTACCATGTCAGTGGTGAATACGCTATGGTAAAATTAGCGGCCAAAGAGGGATTAATTGATGGGGAAGGGGCAATGGTAGAAATTATCACCAGCATTAAACGGGCTGGGGCTGATATAATCATGACCTATTTTGCCAAGGAAATGGCAGCCTGGATTAGGAGGAATCAGTAATGAAAATAGAACGTTCTGAAATGCTTTTTCAAGAAGCAAAGAAATATATGCCCGGGGGTGTTAACAGCCCTGTTAGGGCCTTTTCTGCCGTGGGTATGAATCCCCCCTTCATGAAAAGGGGTCAGGGAGCCTATCTATATGATGAGGATTCAAACCAATATATTGACTATGTCGGCTCCTGGGGGCCATTAATCCTTGGCCATTGCCACCCTAGGGTGGTGGGAGCTCTGGAAAAAATACTGCACCAGGGGACAAGCTTCGGTGCCCCCACGGAGTTGGAAACCAAAATGGCAAAGCTGATTGTGGAAGCCGTGCCCTCGGTGGAAATGGTCAGAATGGTCAATTCTGGAACCGAGGCCACCATGTCAGCCATTAGGTTGGCCAGGGGCTATACCGGCAGAAGAAAGCTGGTTAAGTTCACGGGGAACTACCATGGTCATTCCGATAGCCTATTGATCAAGGCTGGTTCAGGAGCCCTTACCCTGGGAGTACCCAGCAGCCCGGGGGTAACCACCGATACCGCTCAAAATACCATCACTGCCCAATATAATGATTTGGCAGGGCTGGAGGCCATCTTTAAGGCCCAGGGTGAAGAAATTGCCGCGGTGATTATTGAGCCTGTGGCCGGAAACATGGGGGTTGTTCCCATGACCCAGGAGTTTGCCACGGGACTCAGGAAGATAACCGATCAATACGGCACTGTATTAATTATTGATGAGGTGATGACAGGCTTTCGAGTTGCCTATGGGGGAGCCCAAAGCCTCTACGGAATTACCCCTGACTTGACTTGCTTTGGTAAGATCATCGGGGGAGGACTGCCTGTAGGGGCCTTTGGCGGTAAAAAGGAAATTATGGAGCATTTATCGCCTCTGGGGCCCGTCTATCAGGCCGGTACCCTCTCAGGAAATCCGCTAGCCATGATGGCAGGCTATACAACCTTGACAATACTGAAGGAAAATCCCCAAATCTATAAAGAACTGGAAGAAAAGGCTGTAAAACTGGAAACAGGCTTAAAGAATCTGGTAAAGTCGCTGAAAATCAAGGCAAGCTTTAATCGGGTTGGCTCCATGCTTTGTATGTTCTTTACAGATCAGCAGGTGGTAGATTTTGAAAGTGCCGTCACCTCAGACGCTGAAAGGTACGGAGCCTTCTTTAGGGAAATGCTTTCCAGGGGAATATATTTGGCCCCGTCTCAGTTTGAAGCCATGTTTATTTCCCATGCCCATACCAATGAAATGATTGAGACAACCCTTGAGGCAGCGGCAGCGTCTCTGAAAAAGTTAGAACCCTGTGTCATTTAAAAGACGAGATAAGGCCCAATAGGAGGTGCCACATGAAGACAGGCGGCAGAGTTGTCGTAGCAGGAACACAAAGCGGTGTAGGAAAAACTACCCTTACCCTGGGATTAATGGGAGCTTTAAAAAAAAGAGGAAAATCCATCAAGCCCTTTAAAGTAGGGCCGGACTACATTGACCCCCAATTTCACCGTAGGGTTACTGGAGTACCCTCTAGGAATCTCGATACCCACCTGCTTCAAGAAACAGTGGTTGAGGCTCTGTTTCAGAATCAGGTTAAGGAAAATGAGCTGGCCATAATTGAAGGGGTTATGGGACTTTATGATGGGGTAGGCACCAGAGGTCACAGGGGAAGTACTGCCCATGTGGCAAAGACCCTAGGGGCCCCGGTGATATTAATCATTAATGGCGGAGGGTTATCTAACAGTGCTGCGGCTATGGTTAAGGGCTATCGAGATTTTGATCCCCAGGTAAATGTGGCGGGAGTGATTATTAACCATGTTTCAGGAGAAAAGCACTATAGGCTTTTGAAGGAAATTATTGAAGCCAATGTAGACGTTAAGTGCTTAGGCTATCTAAAGAAAAACAGTAAAATAGAGTTGAAAAGCAGACATCTGGGGTTAGTCCCCACAGAAGAGACCTTAGAATTAGACCATAAGCTTTTACAGCTGATTGAAATGGTGGAAGAAACCATTGATTTAGAAGGGATCATGGAGCTGGCCCAGGGGGCTGGTGCAATGGTCCCTGCCGACCTGCCCCAATTGGGGAAAAACTATAGCGGGATAAAGATTGCTTATGCCCTTGATAAGGCCTTTCACTTTTACTATGAGGATAACCTAGATTTATTCAGGCAAGCGGGGGTGGAGCTAATTCCCTTTAGCCCCTTGGCGGATTCAAATCTACCGGCTAATATCCATGGGATTTATCTGGGGGGCGGCTTCCCTGAGGTTTTTGCCTCCCAATTGGCAGCTAATGTTTCCATACGAAGGGACATCAAAGAAATGGCCCACAGTGGACTTCCCATTTATGGAGAATGTGGCGGATTAATGTATTTAACTGAAGCAATTATTGATTTTAATGGAGATTATCATGAAATGGCAGGGGTTTATAAAGCAAGGGCTCGTATGACCAACAGGCTGCAGCATTTTGGTTATAATGAGATACAATTTGTCGATAATCAACTATTTAATACAATGGAAATTGGCCATATTTGCGGTCACGAATTTCATCGGGCTGTGGTGGAGGACTGGGAAGGAGCAACTATTTATCAGGCCAAGAAGATAAGGGACGATAAAGTGGTAGACCAATGGGAATGCGGATACAGCGTATTCAACACGATAGCTGGCTTTAGTCATTTTCATTTTTATAGTAATTTAGCCTTTCCAAGGGCCTTCATGGAAGCCTGTCAAGCCTATCGAAATAAAATAAAGGACTAGGGGGAGTGGAAATGTACCAATCCTATGGAAGAAGATCTGATACAAGAACCAAAAAATTAGTTAAAATGGCATTATTTATTGCTTTAAGTGGAATCGGGGCCCACATAAAACTTCAGGGCAGTATTGCCTTTGATTCCATGGGCGCCTTTCTGGCTGCCCTTTGGATTGGCCCCTTGGCAGGGGGAATTGTGGGCTTACTAGGGCATTTGCTGTCTGCTCTCACAGCAGGGTTTCCTTTGACATTACCCATGCATCTATTTGTCTCTCTCCAGATGTTTTTTATCCTATGGGTCTTTGGAATACTTTATCAAAAAACCCACCCTATTGTTGCTGCCGGTGCAGGTATTTTGCTGAACGGCCCCGGATCCACCCTGCTGGCTGCCTATGCTGCAACCCTACTGGGGCTGCCCCTGGGGGGAAAGGCTATGTTTCTTTTACTTTGGCTTCCTTTAACCCTGGCAGCTACCGCCAATATTTTATTGGCCATGGTCTTGTATAAGGCCCTGGGAGGCGGTAATAGGAGTGAATTAAAATGGAGATAAAGACGAGAGATATTACCTTAATTGACAGGGGGAACAGCTGCCTTGTCATTGGCTGTGATTCCTGTGGCGGCGTAGGTGAAAAACCCCTTGATCTTGTAAAGGCTTCCCCCGAGATTGTTGGTTATTATACCACCAGGGTGGCCTTGATGGAGGTTTTCTCCGTGGGGGCAACACCCTTGTCTGTAGTAAATACCCTGTCGGTGGAGATGGAGCCCACGGGGAGAAGAATTCTTGGGGGAATCCGCCAGCTCCTTCAGGAGGCAGACCTTTCCTTGGACATCCTTAATGGCAGTACTGAGGAAAATTTTGAAATGCAGCAGACAGCCATGGGCATAACAGTTATGGGGGAAGTCAGCAGGAATCATTTAAAAATTGGTACGGCCCAAGGGGGAGACCTGATTATGTTGCTGGGACTTCCCAAGGTAGGGAGCGAAATTAAGCAACCCTATGATGATGAAATAGGCAGCCTTGCAAATTTTATGAAGCTGGTTCAGCATCCCCAGGTAGGTGATATTATTCCCGTAGGCTCAAAGGGAATCTATTACGAGGCACAGCTGCTGGCAGCCTTAAATCATCGCCAGCTAAAGCTCAATACCTCGGTTGAAATTGATATCAATAAGACAGCGGGCCCAGCCACATCCATTATTTTTTCTGTTTCTGCCCATGGCCTTGAGGACGTCAGCAGGGTGATTGATCAGCCACTATACAAAATTGGCCTCTTGGGAGAATGCCTATGATTTACGCCCGCTGTCCCGGCTCCTGCGGCGAGCTGATCCAGGGATGGATCAAGGGAGGAGAAAAATTAATCTCCTATGGGATTAACTGCTACAGTCACGTGACTATAGAGGAGGGCTCCGGGGATAAGTCTAACATCCCTGTTAAGGCCTATCAGATGCTGAAAAAGGTCTTTAGGTACTATGGGGTACCCCAAAAGGAATTAGCGTCCGTGAAGCTAAATATCTCCTCTGAAATCCCTAAGGGAAAGGGGATGGCCAGCAGTACCGCAGATTTGGCTGCTACGGCCTTGGCGGCGGCGACTCTGTTAGGAAAGGATATTTCTGAATCCCAGATAGGGGCCCTCTGTGTGGATATTGAGCCCACCGACAGCACGTTGTTTTCCCAGATGACCCTCTATGATCCCCTTCAGGGAGGCTTTGAGCAGTCCTATGGTGCTTATCCCAAGGGAAAGGTCCTTTTGTTGGAGGGAAAGCAGGTAATTGATACTATTGCATTCCGTAGGGGTAAAAATAATCGTGGGAGCTTGTTATTGCGTCAGGCCCCAGAATTAAACAAGGCCCTACAGATGGTTAAGGAGGGAGTCCTAAAAGGTGATCTAGGGAAGATTGCTGCCGGGGCAACTATTAGTGCCATAGCCAATCAACCCCTCCTCTATAAGGCTCAGCTGGAGCAATTGCTTGAATTGAGCCTCGGGTTAGGGGCCCGGGGGATTAATGTGGCCCATAGCGGTTCCGTGGTAGGAATTCTCCACGAAGGCAGTTCCTTTGATGAAGAGAAATTTCTGTTTTGCTTTAAGGAAATGGATTGCTATGACAACTATCAGGCAGTAAAATCCTATGAATTGGTGGCTGGTGGTGCAGTCATAATTGAATAAAGGAGGTAACACCTTGGAATATATTAAAGACCCAATGGAAATAGAACGTCGCAGCTTTGAAATCATAACAGAAGAGTTGGGAGAACGTACCTTCGATGAAAAAGAAGGAAAAATCATTAAAAGGATGATCCATACTACAGCTGATTTTCAGTTTGCTGATGTAACAATAATTCATAAGGACGCCATAGAAAAGGCCCTTACCGCCCTAAAACAGGGCTGTAAAATCTATACTGATACTAGGATGGCCCTGTCAGGAATTAATAAAAAAAGACTTGCCCAATATGGTTGTGAAGCCTATTGTTTGGTAGATGATCCCCAGGTGGCCCAGGAGGCAAAGGAACGGGGGATCACCCGATCCATTGTAGCCCTGGAAAGGGCAGCAAAGGATGAAGCGACAAAGATATTTGTCTTGGGTAATGCTCCCACAGCCCTATTTACCCTATGTCAACTTATTTTAGAGGAAAAAACGATACCAGCTTTGGTTGTAGGGGTTCCCGTGGGCTTTGTGGGAGCGGCAGAATCTAAGGAGGAATTACTAAAGCATGAGGTGCCCTATATCACCGTACGGGGGAGAAAGGGTGGCAGTACAGTGGCAGCCGCCATTGTCAATGCACTTCTATATATGATGGAGTAGGTGTCTATGAGGCTGGATAAGTATATTCTAAAAAATGGAAAACGATTAAGGTTTGGTTATACCACAGGCTCCTGTGCAACTGCAGCCTCTAAGGCCGCTGCCCTAATGCTGATTACGGGCCGGCCCCTGGAACAAATTGAGATAGATACCCCCAAGGGCTGGAAATTAACCTTAACAGTGGAGGATATGACCATTCTGGAACAGGCTGTTTCCTGCTGTGTTGTAAAGGATGGGGGCGATGACCCCGACGTCACCCATGGGTTGAAAATCTACAGTCAGGTAACCTGGCGTGACGATGATCAAATTGTCATAGACGGGGGTGCTGGAGTGGGCAGAGTCACAAGAAAGGGGCTTCCCATGGAAATTGGCATGGCAGCCATCAACCCTGTCCCTAGAAAAATGATAACAGAGGCGGTACGATCCGTCATTGGATTTCATCGGGGTGTAGATGTGAAAATATCTGTTCCCTTGGGGGAAATCGTTGCCCAGAAGACTTTTAATCCTCGATTGGGGATATTGGGGGGGATTTCCATATTAGGCACTTCTGGGATAGTGGAGCCCATGTCAGAGGAGGCCTACAAGGAATCCCTGGCAATCGAATTGAATCTAATGGTTCAGGAGGGACGCAAGGAAATGGTCATGGTGCCAGGGAATTATGGAAGGGACCTGGTTCGGGACTATTTAAAAATCGATCCGGAGTATATTTTTAAATTCAGCAATTTTATTGGATATATTTTAGATGAGGCCCTGGATAAAAAGGTTGAACGAGTTCTGTTGGTGGGCCATGTGGGAAAACTCATTAAGGTAGCGGGGGGCATCTTCCACACCCATAGCAAGGTGGCCGATGGCAGATTAGAAATCCTGACGGCCCATTTGGCCCTGATGGGGGTTGAAGCCCTGGACCTAAAAAAGGTTATGGAGAGCAATACCACTGAGGAAGCCGTAGAATTCATCTATGAGAAGGGCTATGAAGGTGTTTTCACAATATTGGCAGAGAAAATTACTGAAAAATGCCGACAGCGAACCTATGAAAAAATCCAACTGGGAACCATCATCTTTTCCATGGAATACGGTATTTTGGGAAGCTGTACCGGTGCTAAAAAAATGGTGGAGGAATTTCAACATGAATAAGCTCTATGTCATTGGAATGGGTCCCGGCAGTCCGGATTATATTTTACCCATTGCCTATAAAAGGGTAGAAGCCTGTAAGCTTTTAATTGGCGGAATGCGGAATTTGGAAAGCTTCCCGGATTTCCAGGGGAAGAAGGTTTCCCTGGGAAGTGACCTAAAAGCGGTAATTGAAACAATAAAGAAAAGTCTTCCCCATTTCCAGGTGGGGGTGGTGGTCTCGGGGGACACGGGCTTCTATAGCCTGCTGAATTATTTGCGAGGACATTTTAAGGATTATGAGCTTGAGGTCATTCCTGGAATCAGCTCATTCCAATATCTTTTTGCAAAAATCAAGCGACCCTGGCACCAATCCCTGTTATTGAGTGTCCATGGTAGGGAGGTCGACTACCTTTCTAGGGTAAAGAGCGGACAAGGGGTTACTCTGTTGACCGACCATCGCCAGTCACCGGAACAGATTGCTCGGGTTCTTTTACAGGCAGACCTGAAGACTGTTGAAATGATAGTGGGGGAGAGCTTGTCCTATGAAGAGGAGCGAATCGTAAGGGGGACCCCAGAGGAAATTATCAAACAGGCCCCCTATAACATGTCAGTGGTGGTGATTATGAATGAGTAGACCATGGAACTATAGAACCCCAGGAATACCAGATCAATATTTTATCCGGGGAAGGGTGCCCATGACCAAGGAGGAAGTTAGGGCCCTGGTCATGGGAAAGCTTCGCCTTAAGGAGAATAGCGTAGTGGTGGACGTGGGGGCAGGAACAGGCTCTGTTTCCATAGAGGCAGCCCTATGCTGTCCAGAGGGGAGGGTCTATGGAATTGAATGCAAAAAGGAAGCCATTGAGCTGCTCCATCAAAATAGAGAAGCCTTTGGCGTCAATAATTTTGAAATCCTAGAAGGAAGAGCAGCCGAGCAGCTGCCTAAGGTACCCTTCTTTCATCGAATTTTTGTTGGAGGAACCGGTGGCGAAATGGAGGAAATAATCAAAATTGCCTCGGAAGCATTACCTCAGGATGGGAGAATTGTTTTGACCTCTGTTACAATAGAGAGCACCGCCCTGGCCATGACCCTGTTAAAACAGTTTTGTTTTCGGGAGATTGAGGTGGTTACAATGAATATTGCCAGGGGAAGAAGCACAGCAAATTACACGTTAATGGAAGCACAAAATCCAATATCGATTATATCGGCCACAGGGGGGATACAAAATGAGTAAGGTTTATTTTATCGGAGCAGGACCGGGAGACCCGGAGCTAATTACAATGAAGGGTCACAGGATGATTGAACAGGCAGATATTATTATCTATGCCGGATCCCTGGTAAATCCTCAGGTAATAGAAAACCGTAAAAATACAGCGGAGGTTTATAACAGTGCCTCCATGACCCTGGATGAGGTCATGGCTGTTATAGAAGCAGGGGCAAAGAAGCAAAAAACAGTGGCTCGGGTCCATACGGGCGACCCAAGCATTTACGGGGCCATTCGAGAGCAGATGGATCGCCTGAATCAAATGCAAATAGATTATGAGGTGATTCCCGGGGTCAGCTCCTTTGTAGCCTCAGCTGCTGCCTTAAGAAAGGAACTGACTTTGCCAGAGGTTACCCAAACCGTTATATTGACTCGGCTTGAGGGAAGAACTCCAGTACCCGAAACCGAAGCCCTGGGGTCCTTGGCAAAGCATAGGGCTACTATGGCAATCTTTCTTTCAGTCCATATGATTGATCAGGTGGTGGAGGAGCTATTGGCTGGTTATGATAAAAAGACACCTGTAGCGGTGGTTCAACGGGCCACATGGGAAGACGAAAAAACCCTATTGGGAACTCTTGAGACCATTTCCCAGCAGGTAAAAGAAGCGGGTATTAAGAAAACCGCCCAGATTCTGGTTGGAAACTTCCTGGGAGACGAATACAGCTTGTCTAAGCTATATGATGGGGGATTCTCCCATGAATATAGGAGCAGTACAAAATGAAGGCAGCCATCTTTACCTTGACAGAGGGGGCCAAGGCCCAGGGAAGGCGGCTGAAGGAGCATCTTTCCCAGGCGGATCTATACTGCTTTCCAAAGGCCCAGGAATCCTTTGCCGATACTGTTAAAAAATGCTTTAATCAATATGATCTTTTGGTATTTGTCATGGCCACAGGAATCGTGGTCAGAATAATTGCTCCTTATCTTAACCATAAATCCGTTGACCCGGCGGTAATCGTCATGGATGAGGCGGGGAAAAATATCATCAGCCTCCTTTCAGGCCATATGGGGGGAGCCAATGACTGGACCTTAAGGCTGGCGGAGCTGATGAATGGCAACCCAGTTATTACAACGGCTTCTGACATAAAAGGAATTAAGGCCGTGGATACTTTTGCCATGGAAAATAATCTGGCCTTTACTGACTGGACTCTGGCAAAGGAAATAACAGCCCATCTTGTTAATGGAGGGGGCATTTCAGTTTATGGGGGACAATCCCTAACCTATCCTCCCCAATATTATCCTGTAGATACTGTTGAAGGTCTACGGCAATACTCCTATGGCCTCTGGGTTAGTGACCAGGAAGAACTGGATCTTGATGGAAAAACCCTGCAGTTATTTCCGAAAAGTCTTGTGGTGGGCATTGGCTGCCGCAGAAACACCCCTGGGGAGCAAATTAGGCTAGAGATTGAAGGGGCCCTTAGATTCCTGGGAAAATCAATTCATTGTATTAAAAAGCTGGCAACGGTTGATGTAAAGCAGGACGAGGCGGGAATTATAGAAACCTCCAAGCTGCTAAGGGTGCCCTTGGAAATTATATCCCGACCTGAAATCAAAAAGGTGGAATATCGGTTTGAATCCTCGGAATTTGTAATGAAAACCATCGGGGTAGGCAGTGTCAGTGAACCCTGTGCCTTTATTGGTAGTGGAGGCGGAAAAATACTGTTAAATAAGAGAAAAGGCAAAGGAATCACCCTATCGGTAGCAGAAATAACCTTGGAGGTGTAATATGGATAACATACTCGGAAAAGTTACAGTGGCAGGAATAGGGCCGGGGAACCTGAATCTCATGGCCCCAGCCGTACGAGAGGCCATTGAAAAAGCGGATGTAATCATCGGCTATAAAACCTATATTGACTTAATCAGCCTACTATTACGGGGAAAAGAAGTAATTGACAGCGGAATGAGAAAAGAAATTGAGCGGTGCAGAAGGGCCGTTACCTTGGCCCAGGAGGGAAAGCAGGTGGTTTTGGTAAGCAGTGGAGACCCAGGAATTTATGGAATGGCAGGAATCCTCTTAGAGGTGAGAGAAGAGGCAAGCTGTCCAATTGAAATTGATGTACTGCCAGGAATAACAGCAGTCAGTGCAGCAGCAGCGTCTCTGGGGGCTCCGTTGATGCATGATTTTGTAGTCATTAGCCTAAGCGACCTTCTGACAGACTGGAACGTAATTAAGAAGCGAATCAAGCATGCCAGTGAAGGGGATTTTGTCATTGCCCTCTATAATCCTAAAAGTAAGGGTCGTACCTGCCAGATTGAAGAAGCAGTTGAAATCATTAGTCAGTACCGTACTCCCCAGACCCCTGTGGGAATCGTAAAAAATGCCAAACGGGAAGGAGAGCAGGTGGTTCTATCGACCTTGAAAGAAATGCTGAAGGAAGAAATCGACATGACCACAATGGTAATTATTGGAAATAGCAATACCTATATTAGTCAAGGAAGTATGATCACTCCCAGGGGCTACAGCCTATGATTTTAGCCCTGTGTGGAACCATAGAAGGGGAAAGGCTGATTAAGAAATTACTAGAAAATCAGTATAAGATCATGGCTACGGTTACTACAGAATATGGGGCAAAGTGTCTGGGAGCCTATGGGCATCAGGTACAGGTCCTGGAGGGAAAGCTGACGGAGCTCCAGATTAGAGAGCTGGTCAGTAGTCAACAAATTCAAGGGATTGTAGATGTGACCCATCCCTTCGCAATGAAAATTTCTGCCATGGCCATGGAAACAGCCAAGGCCTATGGCATTCCCTACCTGCGGTACGAAAGGGCCAGGGTTCAGTACAATAAGGATTCCTTGATACAGGAGGCAGCAGATTTCCATGAGGCAGCAAGGCTTGCCGGCACCATGGGAGAAAGGATTTTTTTAACCATCGGCAGCAATCACCTGGGTGTATTTGTCAATGCTCTGGGGGTAAATCGATTAGTGGCCAGGGTACTGCCCTTTGCCAGTATTATTAAGGCCTGTGAAGGCTATGGCTTTACCCCTGACAACATCATTGCCATGAAGGGGCCCTTTAGTGAAGCCATGAATCGGTTGATGTTTACCGAGTATCAAGCCCATGTGGTGGTTACCAAGGACAGTGGCAGAGCCGGGGGAACAGAAGAAAAGCTTAAAGCCGCCAAGGCTTTACACCTTCCTGTTATTATGGTGAAAAGGCCTGAAATTGATTACGGTAAAGCCTTTGACTGCATTGAAGACTTGATTCAGCAGCTTAATTATAGCTTATAAATTGATGGATTAGCTGACTTTAAGGTTAGGGCGTGTCTGAAAACCCACTCAAGGGCATCTTTCACCGCTTTTTTGTTCCACGCAGCGTTGCTTTTCCTTGGCGTACCCCTGGTATGCCTTCAAAAAAGCGCCTTGCTTGGAACAAAAATTCAGTAAAATCTGCACCTTTCGGAGTATTCAGACACACCCTAGTCCACTATGTATTTAATTTACCCCCTATAGAGGGGGTTCTTCTGTTTTAGGAAAGCGCTACTCTTTTTAAAAATAGGTGATTTTACCTAGGCAAGGCAGCAGGAATTGACATAAAGTTGTAGAATAATTATGTTAAGGAAAAGAACTGAGAATTTTAGTGGAATGTCAACAAATTAATGCCAACAGCCGATAGGAATTCGACAGAGGAGGAGTATAATGCTAAACTACTGGATTAGTGTGGCCTTTTTAATACTTTTATTGATACCGATAGGTTTATTTATGCTCAGCCTGGTCTATTTCACAGGGCACGAGATGAGAAATAATCGAGTTAAAAGTCCTAGGCCGTATCCTGCAAAATCAAACCAAAGGCCTCAAAAACGAGCCCTTAGGGTTGTGAAATAGTCCGAGAGAGAAAATTAGGACTATTTTTTTATTACATTTTTCCTTGAAGAATCGGATATAAGATGATATGATAGGTAGGAAAATTTTTAAAAAGGAGCGTGCTTTATGGCTGCGTTAATCCGACATACGGTAAGTGAATCAAAAAGAACCCTTTGGCAAAATATTCTTTATGTATTAGGTCTTGTCTTGGGGATTAATTTACTGGTTGAATTAACCAATTTTTTACCCAAAAAAGCCGGGTCTTATGTTAGTATTGCAATATTAGTTTTTGTGGCTGGATTATGCTCATATCTCATAAACCGCAGGCTGGCCCAATACACTTATATATTAATAGCCGATGAATTGATTTTCTATAAACAAATTGGAAAAAGGGAAAACAAAATCTTAAATATAAAAATACAGGATATCAATTGGATTAAACCTGTGAATGAAATGCCCAGATCAAAGACCTGCAAAAAAATCTATGGATTGGCCTGCAAGCTCAAGGGAAAGGGCGTCTATGGGGGAGAGTTTAAGCAAAATAACAAAACCTATCGATTTATACTCCAGCCCAGTGAAGAGTTGCTCAGTGAGTTAAGAAAGCAAATAAAGCGATATAATAAGAAAGCAGTGCAATAAAAATTCTACTATCTGACTCCCGTATCTTTTATAAGCTCGATATTTTTCATAAAGAGACGGGGAAGTAAAGGTGCCTTTATAGTAGACACAACAGCCTAATCCGTAGGCTGTTTATTTTTGTTATTTCTTAAGAAAAAATAATAACAATGTACGAGAAGTACGAATAGACTGATAAGGATAGGGGAAAACTAATAGGTAAATATAATTAAGAGGTTGGTGACAAGCATGAAGGATGGACTTCAATGTCATATTTGCAATCAACAGGAAGCAGGAGGAATTGTCATAAAGAACAAATATATTTGTGGGAAATGCGAAAAGGAAATTATTAGTACATCGCCCCATCATCTTGAATATGAGGATATAAAGGAGAAGGTTAAGGAAATTTTGTTTCAGTAGAAAGGGACTCCCCATGGAGTCCCTTGATTTTTTAGATGGGTTTATTTTGATTGAGTCAGAAGCTTTTTTCGTTCCTGGGAGACCTGATTTAAGGGGATGGCAAGCAACTGAGATATTTCCATATCAGTTTTATGATCACCATAGGCTTTTATCAACTCTCGTAAGCTTTTAATCTGATATTCCTTCATATAAACACCATCCTTATTCAATTTAGAGCATGTTCAAGGGCTGAACATGTCTTAACCATAGTTTAACTTATTAATTCACAAAATATGCAATATAGGCAATACCATAGAAATAAAGGAAAATCACGGCTATCTATCGAATCATAATAAATAGAAAAAATAAAGGAGAATGAAAATGGAACAGGTACCCATCATAGACCAACTAGTAAAGCTCAATAAACAGCAGGTCGTTTCTTTTCATATGCCCGGCCATAAGAATGGCTTTATTTATGATCGTATTCCCTATAAAAATTTTAAAGCCCTTGCTCTAAATCTCGATACAACAGAAATTCCAGGTACAGACAACCTGCATCATCCCCAGGGAGTCATTGAAAAGGCCCAAAGAAGAGCCAGTGAAGTCTTTGGCAGTGAAGAAACCTTTTTTCTGGTCAATGGTAGCACTTCGGGTATTTATAGTATGATAATGGCCGTTACGAATCCTGGCGACAAGGTGATTATCAATCGAAACGCTCACCAGTCGGTGATCCATGGCTTGCTTTTAGGGGATTGTACCCCGGTCTATGTGTACCCACAAATGGACGTTCATCAGGGGATCGCCCTGGGGGTTTCTCCCAAGGCAATTGAAGAAGCCCTGCTTGCATATCCAGAAGCCAAGGCAGTACTCATCACCTATCCCACCTACTATGGCATAGCCAGTGATCTAAAAAAGATTGCCGAAATTGTTCATAAGTATGATAAAATACTGCTGGTGGATGAAGCCCATGGATCACATTTTGCTCTTAGCCCTAAGCTTCCTCCCACGGCCCTGGAATGTGGAGCTGATATGGTGGTACAAAGCACCCATAAAACCCTGCCGGCCCTGACCCAAAGCTCAATGCTCCATATCCAGGGGAACCGGGCTGACAGAGAAAAGCTGAGATTTATGCTGCGATTACATCAAAGCTCCAGCCCCTCTTATCTCCTATTAGCCTCCCTTGATTTGGCTTCGATGATTTGTCAAACCCAGGGAAAAGACTTAATGGAGGCCCTGCTGAAAAACATTGAATGGTTTCTTAAGCAGGTGAGGGGAATAGAAGGAATCACCCTGATGAATGAAAGCAATAAAGGGAAAGACAATATTTATACCTTTGATCCAACCAGGCTGTGGATCAGTCTGGATCAGCTTCATCTGACGGGCTGTAGAGTTCATGGATTATTGCGGGAAAAGTACTTTCTTCAGATGGAACTGGCTAATCTTTATGGAGTTCTCGCCATTACTACGATTGGCAACCAGCGCCATGATTTTGAAAGACTAAGCCATGCCCTGATGCAAATTTCGAAAAAAGGCGGTAATCAAAGGATTAAGGAGTTTCCTCCCTATACCTATCGGGTTCCCCTACAGGTGTACACCCCCAGGGAGGCCATCTATCGAAGGAAAAGAACTGTAGGCCTAAAGGAGAGCGATGGACAGATCAGTGGCAGTACCATAGTACCCTATCCTCCTGGTATTCCTATGCTCGTTCCAGGAGAGCAAATTAATCAGGAGATGATCGATCATATTCAGAGGCTGCTTTTGGAAGGGATGGAGGTCTTGGGTCTTAGAAATAACAAGGAATTGTTAATTGACGTAATAGATTAAGAACGAGGTGAATGTAATGAAGGGCTTATTGATTACTATTGAAGGTATGGATGGAGCAGGGAAAACCACTCAAATTACGCTATTAAAGGAATATTTAGAGAAAAAGCAATGTAAGGTATTACTCACAAGGGAGCCCGGAGGCACGGTTATAGGAGAAAAGATAAGAAAGGTCGTTCTTGATCAAAGCCACCAGGAGATGAGTAATGTAACAGAAGCCCTACTGTATGCGGCTTCCCGAGGACAATTGGTACAGGAGGTCATACTGCCGGCGCTAAATCGGGGAGAGGTGGTGATCTGTGACCGTTATGTGGATTCCAGCCTGGTTTATCAAGGAAAGGCCAGAGGCTTGGGCTATGAAGCAGTAAAGACGGTAAATGATTTTGCAACCCAGGGTCTTGAGCCCCATGTTACCTTATTACTAGAGATTCCTCCAGAGGTTAGCTTAAATCGAATTAAGTTAAGGGGAGAGGGGGACCGTCTGGAGCAGGAAAAAATCCATTTTCATCAATCGGTTTATAACGCCTATATGGATTTAGCCAAAATGTATCCTGACCGAATTAAAAAAATCGATGCCAATCGCAGTGTCACAGAAATCCAGGAAGAAATTCAGGAAATCATAAATTATTTTATAGAGAAAGCTGAAATTTAGTAGAAGAGCAAAATACAGCCATTACATTTACAAATGAGATGGCTGTATTTTTCATATTTTAGAGCAAATTAATATCAGATACAGCTGAATCTCCCTTTATTAAAAGATTCTGATAAAGCTAACAATCATTACAATCGTAAGAAAAATTATGCCTATCATGGCAGAGAATCGAATAAAGCTCTTGAATTCTTCTGTTAATTCAACCTCATCCTCATACATCCATCTTTTTCCCATCATATAGCTTTCTTCAGGGTTTATATAGGCATGGATTAAAAGCCCGTAAAAAACGATAGCAAAGAAGATAAAAATGATTATTTCCCCTATCATAGCTGCCACCTCCGCTATTTATACTTTTACTTTATTATATACCCTGTAGTGTAAAGATGCTAACAATACCTGTATGGAATAGGAGTTTAGCATTATTAGGTAGTTAACGCCTCTATCAATAAAAGTTACCCTTTGCTTTGTCAGAAAAAAAGTCTAGTGGTTGACATTTTTATCAATAGCTTCTTTTATATAACATAAGGTGATTTAGTCGACTAATTATCCCTTAAAAAAATAAAGGGAGATGTTAAATATGGCAAACACAGCTACAACAGTTTATAATCATAATTATATGATTTATGAAGTAAAGGTCAATGGTATTTCAGTCTATGGAACAGAAAGCACTTCCCAGGCCAATACCATCAGAGATCGTCTCAATCGAATCTTCAGTGATTCAAACCGCGATTTAGACTTTATTACCCCCTCCTATGCCAATGGCTACTATGTAGTTTGTTGTCCAAAGGTTAGAAAGAATGTAGGGGAGGTCACTTACCTGTATGATACCAATGGCAGTGATGGCTGGCGGAGCTATCCAGAAAAGCTGTATGAACCCACCAATTGGGCAGATTCTTCTTCAGCTTCGGGCCAAACTGCAATATTAACCATCAGCAGTTTAGTCACTGCTCCCTGGCATAGCGCCCTATACACAGCTAATTTAATCCGTTCAGCCATATCATTAAACTTTAATGATGCGTCAGGAAGCGCTAGTTGTAGACAATTATATGTACCAAGCAATACAGGGGGGACAGTAGCCAGTACGATTTCATCCAGTGCAAGATGTGATTTCTATGGAGTACCCTGCCAGGGAACTCAGCCAGGCACAACGTCCTCTTGCCCAGAGCTGGGTTATGCAGCACAAAATATATTAAATACGACTACAGGCATCGGCGAAGTATTTCATCCTCAGGATTTAACCGCAGCCATTACCTCATCCAATAGCTGGAGCGTCTTGTATCGAAATAAGTTTGTTAAGGTAACGAATTTATCAGATACCTCAAAGAGCATAGTGGTTAGGGTAACAGATACTGCTCCAGCAGGTAAGGGAATAGAGCTTAGCTATCGGGCCTGGGCCAGTATTGGTAAACCTTCAGGCAATGGTACAGTAAAGATTGAATTAATGAGCTAGGGAATGAAACTGTAGAAAAACAATGGCTATTGAATATACCATTATTAAGAAAAAACAAGGGTTTGTACCTCTGGTATGGACCCTTGTTTAACTGATTGAAAGATAATTATCTAGATTTTAAATACCTGTGTATAACACCTAATATTATCCAAAACCGCTACTGTTTCATGATAATTTATTTTTTCAGTCTTATAATATTTTTTCCAAAAACTGATAGCAGGCAAATTCCTTTCCATCTGCTGAATTATATAGATTCCCTGGTGGTCAGAAAATAGTTTGGTAATAGCTTTAGCGGCAATGCCTCTTCCCCTGTAGCTTCTCAAAATAAACATTTCATGTACACTATAGTCAATATCCGCGGGAACAAACCTGCCGGTATTTAATAAAATAAATCCAATAACCTCATTATTGAAATTGATAAAATAGGGTTTTAATTCCTCTCTTTTAAAGTATAGCTCCAGTCCTTCATATTGGAATCGCCCGTCTTTGCAAACCTTTAGATCATCTGCATATTCCGATAAATCATGCAAATACAATGACAGATAGTTTTCTAATATACTTTTTTCCTCGAATTTAACTGGTATTAAACCTACTTCAACTATGGAACTCATTTGTATCCCCCCTATTTAATTAGATCATACGCCAATAATGGTACTATGTTCCTTTTAATATATCATAATTAAATTATAAAAACTAACAAATAGCTGTTAAATTATCTAAGAAGAAAAGGCAATCAGACTGTAACCTTTGTAATGAAAAAGTAAAAAAAGTAATGATCATGAAAAACCAATATCTGTTATAATTAACTTATAATACCTATGAAATCAAAATTCTTTAGGCTGTATTTTTAAGCTTCTCATTCTAGGTGTGTTATAGATTATCTAAAGGGAGTGTTAATGTGAAAAAGAAATCATTAATCGCTTTAGGGGCTATTATCATTATTTTATTTGCCTTTCCTTACCTTAAATCCCATTTTAGCAGGCAGGACGAAATTAAACTAAGCTTTTCAAAGAAAAACTTAGTCGAAAGCCCATTGCCCTCTATAGATTTACAAGATGTAGGGGAAATTATCAGTGAAAGTACCCAGGGGGGACTCACCCAAGTCTATTATCAAAAGAAGGATTTACGTAACGAAGAGTACATTTATGGTTACCTAGTAATAGAAGACAGCTACTACGACCTGGGGCAAGTGCACTATGATCAGTTATTGTTTCAGAGTTCCTCCATATTAAGCATATTAAGTGAGACAAGTATTTCTGATAAAGATACAATCTATAAATGGACTGCTTTGCTTGGGGCAAATTATTCAAAATCTAATTACTTCCAAATTAAAGATAAAATTCCCTACATCATTATGGACATTGATGGTAATACCTTTGAAGCTGATTTAGATCAGGATGGGCAAATCGAAACTATAGCCTCCCATGGAACCGCTGCAGAAACAGTACTGTACCGATGGGTTATTGATAAACAACATATAGAATATGCCAATTTAAATGACAGGCTGAACAGTCCCTCAGTCGTATTCCTGAATGAAAGAAACCTGTTTGAAGCTGCCATTCAGGATAATAAGGATCAATACACCAATAAGCGATATCGATACCAGGAGGGAGCACTTTATCGAGTAAAATAAAAAGGATCAGGCTTGACGTTATGCAGGTTAGCTTACTGCAAAAAATGTCAAGCCCGAAGTAACTTATTACAATAAAGTGAATTGAAATAAAATGAATTTGTTTAGTCAGATTAATCCTTACTTGATGAAATATACACTTTGATTTCTTCCATATCCTTTTTAACATCTTCAATAATAGTTAACTTATCAGTAAGATTAGAAATGATTTCTTGATATTTATGCTCCCTTTGCTCTTGTTTGGAATCTCTTTTTTCTTGGGTTTTAAGAATGTAGAAGATAAGGCCCACAGACAATGCCGCCCATATTCCTTGGGATGCAGCCAGCTTTACTAATTCAGCTTCCATTAATCTCACCTCCTTACAAGTTAACTCTTTATATTTAATAGTGTAAAATAATAGAAAATGTAAACCAATTGTAATATCCAAAATATTGTAATTATTTTTACGTTAAATTATAATAAAGATATAAGCTAAATAGGTGACTTTCACCAACATTCAACGTATTTTTTTTACCTCAAACAAGAACATACGTTCTCGTATGACAAGTATTTATTCATAAAAATTTTATTATCTGGTTTACAAAATATTTTAATCATGCTCTTATAAATTAACATAAAGAAAAGGAGGTGAGTAGCGATGAGTCAACTGGTAGACAATTTCTTTAGAGAGCAACAGACTGATTATGAAGTATATAATTCTCAAGGGGTCTCCATAGAAATGGATAGGATAAAATTAACAGAGGCCTTCGAGGATTATGTTTTTAAAGCCTATTTCTATGGCTACGTAAAAAAATCTATACTTTACTCTTCCATTCAGATTAAGCATAAAAATAATCAATTAAAAACCAGGGAAGAGTTAAGCTTAAATGTAGTCGACCCAGATTTTACGGAAGAAAGGATCAATCTGCTAATGGATGCTACTGGTGACTTCGCAGATGACATAGGTAAGCCAATTAACAATAATTATAATTATAATGAAATTTCCCATGATCAAAATATTATAGAAGCGATCAGTATGCTTACTGACAGACAAAGAGAAATTATACATAAATGCGTTCTATTGGGAGAAAGCGACACACTAGTGGCGAAAAAGCTGGGAATCACTAAGCAGGGGGTCAATAAGATCAAAAGTGCAGCCTTAAATAAGCTTAAGATACAGCTAGGCCATAGATATAAAAGGGTCATCTAAGGTAGGGGGGAGTTCTATGGAGAATAGAGAATTAAGGGAAATCATTGAACGGGCCCAACAGGGAGATAAAGAATCAGTAGAAAAGATTGTAGAAATGTTTAAGCCATTGATTATAAGAAATAGCTATCTCAATGGGACATACAACGAGGATTGCTTTCAGGAGCTATGTATTAAATTGATTAACTGTATTCATTCCTTTAAATTCAAGCCAGATCACAGTATCAAAAAATCCTTTGAAAACACACTGAAGGCAAATTGTCACTTGAAAAAAGAATAAGGCCATATGATTGTGCCTGATTTGGTAGGCTGATAATGCCATCAAACTTGGGTACTTTTTTTTAGCGGTAATTATAAATGCAATTAGATATCGTATTATAAACCAATTACCATAATCTTTATAAATATTGCTTTTAGAATTTTAGTATGTATATAAACTATATTGACTTATTTTAACAATTTTGATATTCTAATAGTAAGTTCTAAATATTTTGAAAAAATACAATATTTAAAAGGGGTGTCACTGATGATAATCAGGCATAAACCTGTCTATGGGAAATAATTATTGCCATATGCAGCTTTATGCCTTTGTTTTTTTACGCTATTGCAAAGGAGGTGAGCCTTTGTCAGTTGGAAGAGAGTATATTGTATCGAAAATTTTAAACAACAACGTTATATTAGCTGTCGATTATAAGACCAGGCAGGAGCTTATTCTAATAGGCAGGGGGATTGGATTCAGAAAAAAGGAAGGAAAAAAGATTAATCTGCCCCATAAGGATATAGAAAAGTCCTTTATCGCCTATGACGAGAAAACTAAGAAGGAATATTTTCAGCTCATTAGTCAATTAGACGCCAACGTTATGGGAGTGAGCGAAGAAATCATTGCACAGGCAGAAAAGCGGTTAGGGCAGCTTAATTCCCATATCCATATAGCATTGACTGACCATGTTGGCTTTGCAATAGACCGAATAAAAATGGGACTAGAGATGAACAATCCCTTTATCTACGAAATAAAGGCATTGTACCCAGAGGAATTTCAAATGGGCTTAATGGCAGCTGAAATTATTAAGGATAGGCTTAATGTAACTATTTGTAATTCAGAAGTTGGATTTATCGCCCTTCATTTTCATTCAGCAAGGCAAAACAAGAAGGTCACTGAAACCATGAAGGATACCAGGTTTTTAAAGGAAATAATCGATTTGATTCAAAAGGAATTATCCATTGTTTTTGATAGTAGCGATTTGATGTATACTAGACTAATTAATCATTTAAGGGTCACGATAAATAGGGTAGAGGAGAAGAAATACATAGAAAATCCCCTATTGCCAACTATAAAACAGCAATTTGAAGCGTCCTACCAATTATCTCAGAAAATCGGAGAATATGTTAATCAGAAAAAGTCCATCAATGTAACAGAGGAAGAATTGGGGTACCTAGCACTTCATATAGAGCGGATTAAAGAAACTTCAAAGATTCTATCAAAGCGTGTCACTGCACTTTAGCAGGCATGAGCTTCTACATACAGTTTGATTGTATGTAGATCAGCTCATGCCTCTTTTATTTATACAAGAAAGGAGGATAGTACATGGGTGCTGCTGCAATTTTACAACAATTATATATTCAAGAAAAGGGGGATTATTAAATGAAAAAGTATTTGCAAAGACTAGGTCGTTCATTAATGCTGCCGGTGGCGGTTTTACCAGCTGCAGCGGTCCTAATGGGAATAGGCTACTGGATTGACCCTGTGGGCTGGGGAGGCGGCAGCCCAATTGCTGCCTTTTTAATTAAAGCGGGAGCTTCTATCATTGACAATATGTCAATCCTATTTGCTGTGGGGGTTGCCCTGGGTATGTCAAGGGAAAGGGACGGTGCGGCTGCCTTGAGCGGATTAGTAGGCTACTTGGTGGTTACAACACTCCTTTCAACTGGTTCCGTAGCTATGCTTTTGGGAGTAGAGGCAACAGAAGTAAATGCAGCCTTCGGAAAAATAGGAAACCAATTTATCGGAATTCTTTCAGGGGGAATTGCTGCTGCCATGTACAATCGCTTTAGCCATGTGAAATTACCCGATGCCTTTGCCTTCTTCAGCGGAAAACGGCTGGTTCCAATTGTGACATCCGTTGCTATGATAGGGGCCTCAGGAATTTTATTCTTTGTATGGCCTGTGATCTACTCTGGGTTGGTTACCTTTGGTACAGGAATCAGTGAAATGGGCTACATAGGTGCAGGCTTATATGGATTCTTCAACAGACTATTGATTCCTACAGGCTTGCATCATGCTTTGAATTCAGTATTTTGGTTTGATGTAGCTGGCATTAATGATATCGGTAATTTCTGGGCAGGAACCGGTACAAAGGGTATTACAGGCATGTACCAGGCAGGATTTTTCCCAGTCATGATGTTTGGGCTTGTGGGTGCATCAATTGCAATACTGCAAACTGCTAAGCCTGAAAAGAAGCAGCAGGTGGCTTCATTGATGCTGGCCGCAGGCTTTGCTTCATTCTTTACAGGGGTAACAGAACCCTTGGAATTTTCCTTTATGTTTGTTGCTCCCGCATTATATTTGATACATGCTGCATTGACGGGTATATCCTTGGCCATTTCTGCATTTTTCCAATGGACAGCAGGCTTCGGCTTCAGTGCTGGTTTTGTAGACCTGGTATTGAGTTCCAGATTACCCTTGGCCAATAAGCCATATATGTTAGTTCTCCAGGGAGTAGCTTTTGCAGCAATTTATTACTTATTATTTAAATTCTGTATTACTAAATTTAATCTAACTACCCCAGGCAGAGAGGAAACAGATGAAGACTTTGAAATGAATAATGAAACGGGTGTATTGAGCGCACAGGATAAATTCAGCTTAATGGCAGCCAAGATTTACGAAGGATTAGGTGGAGACAAGAATGTGATTTCCATAGACAATTGTATTACTCGACTGAGGGTAGAGGTTAAAAATATGGAGGCAGTGGATCAAAGCAAAATTAAAGAAGCCCAAGTACCAGGGGTAAAAATCATTGGGCCAAATAGCATTCAAGTAATTGTTGGGCCCCAGGTACAATTTGTGGCTGATGAAATAGAAAAAATCCGAAGAACAAAGCAATTGGGCTAACAAATAATATTATAACCGTTAAAAGTAAAATAGCTGAAAATACCAACAGAAACTCATAAAGTGGCTACTCACATTAGAAAAGGGCCGAAAAGGATAGGAATGACTATTTCCATCCTTTTCGTCTTTTTATAACTATAAACCCTAAAATAAAAGACACTATGATAAAAATTCAAAAGTTCAGGAGCACCCATTGTTAAAACAATATATAAGGACATATGTGTAAAGGCACGAATCCCAGTTGACATCCTGTGTTGAGTTGTATATAATATCAACAATATCACGGAGTTTAACCGAGGATATCTATAGGTATTTTAAGATAAAACAGCAAAGGCTAGGCTGAGGAAACGGGGAATTTTTTGAAGAGATAGCAGTAGTAGGGTATAATGTATATAATGAAATATATTTTATTTTTAAGAAGAGGAGGGAAAGCAAGATGAAACTTGTCATTGCCATTGTTCATGATGAAGACGTACATCCATTATTAGAGGAATTGACCAGTCACCGGTTTCGAGTAACTAAGCTGGCCACTACAGGAGGCTTTTTAAGGGCAGGGAACACAACCCTATTGGTGGGAACTGAGGATGAAGAGGTCGATAAGGTAATCGAAATTATTAAGAATAACTGTGAATCCAGGGAACAGATAGCTACACCTCCCACACCCGTATCTGGGGCAACAGGGGTATTTATTCCCTATCCCATTCAGGTTAAGGTTGGGGGAGCAACCGTATTTGTGGTTGACGTAGAGAAATATATTAAGCTGTAGAAAGCGAGGTCCATATTAATGGCCTTTGATAAGATAATCGGACAAGAACCAGTGATAGAAAACTTACGTAAATCATTAGCAAGGGAGCAGGTTTCCCATGCCTATTTAATTGAGGGATTAACTGGAACCGGAAAAAGGACCATTGCCAGGGAGCTGGCAATGGGAATAGTTTGCCAGCATCAGGAGAATAAACCGTGCCATATTTGTCAAAGCTGTATAAAGAGTCTGCACCAAAATCACCCAGAAATTAAATGGATTGAAGAAGATGGTGCTGTAAAAATTGAGCGGGTTAGAGAATTGCAAAAAGAAATTATGATGAAGCCCTATGAAGGAAGATATAAGGTTTTTGTGCTTTGTAATGTTGAGACGATGACAGTACAGGCCCAAAATGCCCTGTTAAAAACCCTGGAGGAGCCTCCCCCCTATGGGGTATTAATACTTTTGACTAGCAATATCAACAGCCTGCTACCTACTGTGGTCTCCCGGTGTCAGATATTAAAGCTGAGGCCCGTCAAAAGGGATAGGATTTCCGATTTCTTAGAGACAGAAAAGGAAATTTCTAAGGAGGCTGCCAAGGTTATTGCAGCCTTTTCTAATGGGATTCCCGGTAAGGCCCTCAGCCTGCTGGAGGATGAAGATTTTAACAGAAGAAGAAATACCCTTATAGCCATTACCCAGGAGCTATTACAGAAAAATACTATTTCGCTGATAGAGAAGGCTCAATTTTTTGTAGAAGAAAAAAATTACACCGAGGAACTGCTGGACATCCTTACCAGCTGGTATCGGGATTTATTAATATATAGAGAAACCCAGGCTTTTCAATTTACAATGAATTATGATAAAATGAAAGAAATCGAAGGGCAATCGAGCAAAATTGGTTTAAAACAATTAAGAGATATTATTCTTATGATAGATAAGGCCAAGCGAAATCTTAAAAGCAATGTAAACTATCAGCTTAACTTTGAAGTCATGCTCTTAAACATTCAGGAGGTATTGTCATGGTAACTGTTGTTGGTGTGCGGTTTAAAAAGGCTGGTAAGATTTATTACTTTGACCCAGATAACATAGAGGTAGAGAAATATAGTAATGTGATTGTTGAAACGGCAAGGGGAATCGAATACGGAGAAGTGGTAGTCGGTCCTAAGGAGGTTAGTGAGGATGAAATCATTGCCCCCTTAAAAAAGGTCATACGGGTTGTAACTGATGAGGATGAAGCAAAGCATCAGGAAAATAAGGAAAAAGAAACAGAAGCATTTCAGATATGTCTAAACAAGATAAAAGACCATGACCTTGATATGAAGCTGATTGACGTGGAATATACCTTTGACAACAATAAAGTAATTTTCTATTTTACAGCCGATGGCCGAGTAGATTTTCGGGAACTGGTAAAGGACCTGGCCTCAGTATTTAAGACAAGAATTGAGCTAAGGCAGATTGGGGTAAGGGATGAGGCGAAAATGATTGGGGGCTTAGGGCCCTGTGGTAAATCCCTGTGCTGTGCCACCTGGCTGGGGGATTTTGAGCCTGTGTCTATCAAAATGGCCAAGGATCAAAGTCTCTCCTTAAATCCTGCAAAAATATCCGGCATATGTGGGCGGCTATTTTGCTGCTTGAAGTATGAGCATAATCTATATCAGCAAATCATCGACAAGCTGCCAGGGGTAGGTGCCATCGTAAAAACACCAGAGGGAGAAGGTACTGTCTTTGAAACCAGTGTTCTACTGGAACAGGTAAAGGTGAAGATCAGAAATCGAAAGGATAATTCTGAAGACATAAAAATATTTCCCCTTCATGAGGTCAAGAAAATTAAAGATGACAAGAAGACCAATGAAGATGATGATATTCCAGCGGATTTAAAAAAGGAATTGAAGGCATTAGAGGAATAGAAAAATACGGCAAAGGGTCCAGGAAGCCCCTTTGCCTTTTCTTTACATAAAGTGTCTGATATAATAATGATGAAGTAACATACATAAAAGAGGTGACAAAGATGAAGGGGACTCGAATTTGGGTGAGCATAGCCTTAATAATTGTTTTAGGAATAACAGTTTTTAATCATTATCATGATAGACAGCCTGATCAAGCGGTAGATTTACCACCCCAGGAGGAACAGCCCCAGGCTCCGGCAGAAGAAGAAGAGATACCAGAGGAAACCCCTGATGAGGAACCTTCCCAGGAGGGAAAGACAGGGGTTCAGCCAGGCAATAGGGCACCAAAGCTTCAGCTGGAAAATAGTGAAGGGGAATTGGTGGGTCTGGAGGAAGTTGAAGGAATCCCAGTGGTAATGAGCTTCTGGGTAAACTGGAATGAAGAGGCAGTGAAACAGCTAGGCATATTAGAAAACCTACAGCCCCTTTTCGATAAGGATGTAAAGCTGGTTGGAGTTCACGCCAGTGCCTTTGATTCCATAAGCATAGCTGAAGTGCTGGAGATTATTGAGGAAGCAGACTACTCCTATGAAATGCTAATTGACAAGGATGCAGAGGCCCAGCAAAGCTACTATGTGGGCAGCTTCCCTACCACCTTTCTCATTGATCCAGAGGGAAGCATCTATAAGGTATATACCACAACGGTGGAAGAGGATCAGCTGCTGGAGGATTTAGAAGAAGTATTAAAAAGTAGAGATAGCTAAATAGCAGCTTAAAAGAACGAGGATTATTTTCCTAGACTTATAGGGATTTAACATGGCCCGATTAGATAATATCTGATCGGGCCTTACCTATATACGCTCACCAAATAAATCTTCCATATTATGCTTCATAATCCATATTTATAAAGTAAAATTTTAAAGGGAGACCCCTAGCCCCAAGCAAAACACCCAATGAAGCATAATTGATTGCCTAGAGACAATAAACCTACTGCAGTAAGGCTACCGTCAGTGGATTGTAGATAACAACATAGTATGGTAGGATAAATCCAAGGTAATTACATAACCTATTCTTTCACCTACCTAAAAAAAACTTGAGAAGCGTATCCTCTAAAAGGAGGTGTAATAGTGACGAATATTCTGAGACTTATCAAGACTGCCAAATCTCTGGAGGAAAGAGTAAAGCTGATTCAGGACGGCAATCAAGATGAAAGAAATCAATTAATTAAAGAATATATTCCCTTCATACAGAAAAATATCAGCCAACAGCTGGGTAAATATATAGATACGAAAAACAGTGACCTTTATAGTATTGGACTAATGGCCTTTAATGAAGCCATCGATAAATATGATGAAAAAAAAGGCAGCTTTTTAAATTTTGCTGCTGTGGTAATGAAGAGCAGAGTCATTGATCAACTTAGGCGTGAAGCCAGAAGCAATAAGGTGATCTACGTGAGTCAGCTTTTTGGCGTGGACGAAGAAAATGGAATTGAGCAAATGCTTGTGGAGGAAAGCTTTGAAAGTCATTTTGAAACTAAGCTGGACATGGCCTTTTTGGTGGAGCAAATGAAGGCCTACAATGTGACCTTGGATGATCTAGTGGCAGAGGCCCCCAAGCATATCGATACCCGAATAAGGGCAATAGAAGTAGCCAAATATGTTTATGGGGTTGAGAGCCTGCGAAAGAAATTTATCAGAACCCAAAATCTGCCCATAGGGGATTTAATGAAGGATCTGGGGGTTTCTAAAAAGGTTGTCCAGCGTAGCCGTAAGTTTATTATCGCCGTCATTCTCATCCTAGAGAGTGACCTTGATACCCTAAAGGGTTACATAAATGGATTAGAAGGGAGGGAAACCGGTGAAATTTAAAGGAATCATAATGGAAATCAGGGAGAATTCAATGATTGTAATGACCCAGGATTGCAGCTTTCAAGAAATTAAAAAGCGGGAGGCTGTGATAGAGGGTATGGAAATTGAATATTTTCCCGATGAATTAACCATGACAAAAAGAAAGAGATTGATCACGGCCCCTGTTGCCGTGACAGCTGCAATTATTTTATTATTAGTCAGCAGTATTTACGGAATTGCGAACTGGCAGAATATGATGGCTCCTGCTACTGCCATACTGACAATTGACATTAATCCCAGTATCGCCCTTGAGCTAAACCATCAACAGCAAGTAGTTCGGGCCAGAGCCTTAAACAGTGAAGCCCAGGCTTTTCCCCTGGTGGATTTAAAGGGAGTGGCAGCCCAAGAAGCTGTACTACAAATTATAGATTGGGCAGAGGAAGGAGGTTATATTAAGGCTAAAGAGCAGAACTACATTCTATTAACAACAGTTTCCTTAAAACAGGAGACAACCCCCGAGGAGGAGCTGCAGAAAATGGTAGCTGAGCTGGCGAAGTCTATTGAAGAAAACTCCACCGACGAAAAACAAAGAGTAGTGCTGTCTTTAACATCAAATCAAGAGACCTTAAAGCAGGCCAAGAAGGAAAATATATCGGTTGGTAGGCTGGAAATCACTCAGCAAACCAGAGATAAAAATCGAGATGTTAATATAGAAGAGGCCAAGACCCAGAAGGTTAAGGAGCTCATTATTAAATATGAAAAAAAACAGCATCCAGTATTTGAGAATCATCCTGGCGATAAAAATCCCCAAAGGGATAAGGACCAGAGGAAAAAGGATGATAAAAACACAAAAAATCAAAGCACACGGAATTCTATAAGAGACCAGGATCACCCTGTATTTGAAACTCATCCCGGAAGATGGAAAAGCTCAGGGCCTAAAGAAGAAAAAATAGAGAAGGGTTTTGATAAAGAAAAGCATCGGGATAGAGAGGATTGGGAAAATTGGGAGGACAAAGAAGACAGGGACGATAGAAGTGATAGAGAGGAAAGAAAAGATCGAAGAGATAGAGAAGACGACGAGGATAGAGAAGACGACGAGGATAGAGAAGATAAAAGGGATAGAGAAGACGACGAGGATAGAAGGGACAGGAGGGATAGAAAGAGTAGAAGAGACAAAGAGGATAAAGAAGACGAAGAAGATAGAGTAGATGATTAGAGAAAAAGGAATTTTTATCCTGTATTCCCCTAAAACAAATCCTCCCTTCGTAAACATATTTTGAAAGAAAATAAGGGAGGAATTAAAAATGAAAAAAGGTTTTATCAGAATACTGATAATGATGTTAGTCTTTGGCGTAAGTCTGACATCGGTCAATGCATTTACCCCGCCGGGATTAAGCAAAAAGGGAGGATTGCCACCGGGAATAGAAAAGCGTTTTGACGAAAGACATGATGACGATGACAAGTATGGCAAGAATAAGAATAGATACTGGGAAACAAGCTTAAAGGAAATTGATCTAGCCTCAAACCGAATTATCATTGAGGATGGAACAGCAATTGTACATCTTCTTGTGGCGGATAATGCAACAATCAAGCTAGAGGATAAAAAAGTTTCCTTAAAGGAGCTTCAAGAGAATGATAAAATTTGGGTGAAGCTAAACCAAGAAAATACGGTTCTAGAGATAAAAGCAAAACGTTCAGGGGAAACCGATGAAGAAAAAGTAACAGGATTAATTAGTGGATTAGATGTAAAGGATAGAGAGATTACCCTATGGAAAGATGATGACTACGATGTCCATAAGGATGCCCTTATTAAAATAGATGGGAAAAAAAAGCAATTTAAAGATCTAAATGTAAACATGAAGGCTACTCTGACCATTAAAGATAATAAGGTCATATTAATTGAAGCTAAATCAACTAAATACGATTCAATGTCAGGAACTATTAAGGCAATTAATTATAAAGAAGATGAAATTATAATTGAAAATAAACAAAGCACAAAGCTTTTCAAGACTAATGATAGCAGCTTAATATACCTAAATAACGAATTAGAGGATATTGAAGATTTAATGCTGGGAATGGAAGTAGCTGTCGAATTTGATGGAGTTCATGTAGTTACCCTAAAGGCAAAATCCTTATCTCTTCAACAAATCGAGGCTGTTATTAAAGGTATCGATGTTGAAAAAGAAGAGTTAGTTCTAGTTCATAATCAACAAGAGACACGATATTCTGTCAGTGAAGATGCTGTTATAAAAATAGCCGATGTAGATGAAGATGATGATGACGATGATGATGACGATGATGATGATGATGAATATGATGAAGAAGAATTATCTGCATTGAAGGTCGGAGATACAGTAAAGGTTACAATTAAGGCGGGAGAGATTATAGAAGTCGTCGTAAAGGAAGGAATTAATATGGTTGAGGGTCGTTTAATAGCTAAGGATTTAGGAAAAACCCCTCAGATTACTGTTTACGTGAAGGACGGACTGAAGACATATCGCTTAAAAAAGAATTTAGATTTGAGCAAAATTAATGTGGGAGAAGAAGTAGTCATTTACATAAAAGACCAACAGGTAATTGCCGTTAACGAAAAATAATATCCAATTTACCCTTCTAGCCAGGCTAGAGGGGGTTTTTATGTTATAGGCCTGGTTAGAATATGAAATGGGAAATAAAAAATACGAATAACTTAGGTATTTTCCTCCAGATTAGAAAAAGTGATATAATAAATAGGAACTTAAAAACCTAAAAAGGAGCATACTATGGAGGGTTTAATCAAGCCTGGAGAGAGAATAGACGATCTACAGGTGAATAACTTAAAGGTAATTCAGAATCCCAGGGGCTTTTGCTTCGGGATTGATGCTATACTATTAGCGAATTTTGTAATACTAAAGAAAAATGAAAAAATTATTGATTTAGGAACCGGCACGGGGGTTATACCAATTCTATTGGCAGGGAAAAGTACTGGTACAACTATTAAAGCCATTGAGATACAAAAAGAAGTTGCTGAAATGGCAGAGCGGAGTGTCAAGCTAAATGGGCTGGAGAATCGCATTGAAGTATTAGATATTGATTTAAAGGAGGTCCTAGGGTATCTTCCTGTAAATACCTTTGATGTGGTAACATCGAATCCCCCCTATATGCACCCGGAGGGACTCTTAAATCCAGATGATCATAAGGCAATCTCACGCCACGAAGTAAGGTGCAGCCTTGAGGACGTAATTCAGACGGCCTCAAGAATGTTAAAGCATCATGGAAGATTTTATATGGTTCATCGGCCCCAACGGTTGGTCGATATCATGGTCTTGTGCCGCCAGTATAAGCTGGAGCCCAAAAGCTTAAGGTTTATACATCCTAAAGAGAAGCAAAAACCAAACCTTTTATTAGTTGAGTGTAGAAAGGCTGCCAGACCCGAGCTTAGAATTTTAGATCCCTTGATTGTATATGGTGAAGACGGGAAGTATACAGCAGAGATCCATGAAATATACCAGAAGACTTCTCTTATGAAGGGAGGAGAAACCATTGAATAAGGGAAAGCTATACATTTGTCCTACCCCCATTGGGAATTTAGAAGACATTACCCTAAGGGTGCTGCGGGTGCTAAGGGAGGTAGACTATATCGCTGCCGAGGACACACGCCATACCCTAAAGCTTCTTAATCATTATGAAATACAGAAAAGTCTTGTAAGCTACCACGAGCACAACAAACTGAAAAAAGAAACACAATTAATTTCAGACCTGCTTGAAGGGAAAGAAATTGCCCTGGTTTCAGATGCCGGGATGCCGGGCATATCCGACCCCGGACAAGAACTGATCCAGGCCTGCATAGAGCAGGAAATACCCCTGGAGGTGCTGCCAGGTGCCACGGCAGGAATCCTTGCCCTGGTTGCCTCGGGACTCGATAATAGCCGGTACAGCTTTGAAGGATTTTTGAATCGGGATAAAAAGAAACGTAGGGAAAGGCTGGAAAAAATCCTACAGGAGGATAGAACTCTTGTTTTTTATGAAGCACCCCATCGAATCATTCAGACCCTTAAGGATTGTCTTCAAATATTGGGCAATCGAAGGGCTGTCGTAGCCAGGGAGCTGACAAAAAAATATGAGGCATTCCTTCGAGGAACCCTGTCAGAGTTGACAGAGATCTTTGAGGCCACTCCGCCTAAGGGAGAAATCGTATTGTTAATTGAAGGAATATCAGCCCAGGCCCTTGAAGAAATTCAGCGGCAGCGCTTTGAAGATCAATCAATAAGAGCTCATCTTTTAGAGGTTATGAATACCGGTGTAGAAAAAAAGGAGGCCATTAAAAGGGTTGCTAAGGCAAGAAATATCTCAAAAAGGGAAGTATATCAGGAAGCCATAGGCCTTGAGGAGCAGCAATAGAGTGCGACTCTCAGTCGGCCTTACATAGCATTGTTGTGACAGGAAGTTTAGCCTCGACCAAGTAGCGAAGTTTCTATGACTCTTCCCAAAAAACGAACTTTACCATATATAAAGTAAGAGCCCTCAGGTATGGGGGCTCTTTTAGGATAAAGAGAATCGCTACTTTTAGCACAACAATATCGCTGTTTGCCAGCGATATTGTGACGGAGCCTTTGCTATTTTAATTCTTCTAAGCATTCACCACAAATATTTTTATTTTTATATACGGTTACATCCTTGGCATTGCCACAGAATATACATGCAGGTTCATATTTTTTCAGTATGATGCTTTCACCGTCTACATAAATTTCTAGTGCATCCTTCTCAGCGATATTTAATGTTCGACGTAATTCAATTGGTAAAACAACCCTGCCTAACTCATCTACTTTTCTTACAATTCCTGTTGATTTCAAACTTTTTTCCTCCTTTAGTTTAATTATCTTTTTTAAAATAAAAGCAATTTGCTACATAATGAGGCATTATATAACAAATTTCGACATTTTATATATTAAATAATAACAGACTTTCCATAAAAAGTCAACGTTTTAATAATGAATAAATATTAATAAATAAATTTTTATGGGTAAGATTCAAATAAAGCAATTTAAACGATTGGCCTTGTTAGAAGCCCTTGAATTGGGTATAGTATATTAGAGATCATTAAAAAAAAGAAAAATTTATCATTTAAATATACTATAGTAGATACACGTCAACGAAGGAGTGATAACATGAAAGACGTAATTGCCTGCATACATGAAGTCCAAAGGAGCTTAAATATGCAGGTTTACCTTGTGGGAGGCAGTGTTCGAGATAGGCTGCTGAAACGTCCCCCAAAGGATTTAGATTTTGTAGTACGTGAGAATGTTCAGATATTTGCCCAAGGGGTTGCGGAAAGCCTGGGAGGAACCTTTTTTACATTAGATGAAAAAAGTCAAGCTTATCGTGTAATCGACAAAAATAAAAATATAATAGACTTTGCCAAAATGAAGGGGAGTAAAATTGAAGAGGACCTTTATGAAAGGGACTTTACCATTAACGCCATGGCCTACGACATGACCAGGGGATGGCCGATGGATGAGGCCCAGATACTAGACCCCTATGGGGGCAAAGGAGACTTAAAGAATAAGCGCATTAGGGAGCTACATAGCCAGACATTTTCCGATGATCCTGTCAGGATGCTAAGGGCAGTTAGATTTATGACCGAGTTAGGTTTTACCTTAGACAGCTACACCATCAGGATAATTCGTCAGCAGGCAGAAGCCATTGTTCAAAGTCCTGGAGAGAGGATTGCCAATGAGTTTTTTGCCATATTAGAAAAAGAAAACAGCCACTATTATTTAAATTATCTGGATGAACCTCTAAATCTTTTAGAACAGCTATTTCCAGAGCTAGAGATTATGAAGGATGTGGGACAATGCAAATACCATGTGGTTGATTGCTGGACCCACTCAGTTTATACGGTCAAAATGATAGAAGACTTTATCTATTCTAATGGATACTTTGAGCCCCATATACGGAGGGCCTATGAGGAGCATACCCGTGAGCACCTGGGGGGAAGCCGCAGTCGGTTGGCACTAATCAAGCTGGGGGCCCTGTTCCATGATGTGGGTAAGCCCTCGGCCCGAAGGGTTGATCAAGGAGGAAGAACCCGTTTCCGAGGGCATGAAATAACCGGGGCAGAAATATTAAAGGGATACGCAGAAAGGCTTAGGCTCAGCACCCGTGAAAAAGAAATTCTCTATCGGTATGTGGCACTTCATATGATTCCCCTTGACTTATATAAAACCAATGATGTCGGAGGAAAAGCTCTCTACGGGGTTTTTGAAAAAATGGGGAAAGAAACCCTTGATATTCTATTGATTGCCTTAGCTGATATCATTGCAACTAGAATTCTTTTAAATCCAGAGGAAGAAATGGGCATGTTTAAAATACACGTGGAGTATATTGTCAATAATTATTTAACCAGATATAGGCCTATTGAAAGGATTAACAGCATTATTAATGGTAAAGAAATTATGGAAAGCCTTCAACTGCCCCAAAGCATCATGGTGGGCAACCTGATGGAAGCGGTGAAAAAAGCCATCTATCTAGGCCAAATCCCACCCACAAAGCAGGGGGCTCTGGATTATATTAAAAAAATTTATTGCTAAATCATTAAGCCAGCAGAAGGTGTAAAGGTACACCAAGCTACTGGCTTTTTTAACTACAACAACTTGCTATGCAAGACGCTACGGGGTCGCTTTGAAAGATTAATGGTCCTTCTCTATTCTAATGGAATTGACCATATGGTTTTTTAAATCCCAAAGCCGTTGAGAAAGGTCCACCTTATACAGCTGAGGGCGATTTAATCTTTTATATTCAGGCCATAGGGAATTTAACTCCCTCTGGGCATATTCCTTAATTTCCTCCACAGTTTTTCGTTCATATACCAGCTTACCCTCTTCATATAGGGGTTGAAGCATTTCTCTGATAGTGTAATTCTTAAAGGTCTTTTTCTTCCAGGTATAGGTAGGGTGGAAAATCGTTAAGGGCTCCTGGCAATTTAATTCCTCTTCGTTAAGCATAATCAGGTCTGCCAAGGCAAACTGCTGCGATGAATCATAAATACGAACGACCTTTTTATAGCCTGGATTTGTAATTTTTTCAGGATTTTCGGATATTTTTATTTTAGGAACCAGCGAACCATCCTCTTCTGAGGCCACCAGCTTGTAGACACCCCCCAGGGCGGGGCAATCCTTCGAGGTAATCAAATTGGTTCCTACACCCCAGCCGGTCACAGCGGCTTCCTGCAGCTTAAGACTATTAATCGTATCCTCATCCAGATCACTGGAGGCAATGATTTTAGCATTTTCGTAGCCTGCATCGGCTAACATACTCCGGGCCTTTTTAGATAAATAGGCAATGTCACCAGAATCAATTCTAATCCCGGCAGGCTCATAGCCTCTGCTCCTTAACTCATTAAAGACAGTAATGGCATTGGGTATACCGCTCTTTAAAGTATCATAGGTATCCACCAGGAGCAAACAGCTTTCTGGATAGACATCGGCGTAGGCCCTAAAGGCCTCCAGCTCATTCTCAAATTTCTGTACCCAGCTATGGGCCATGGTTCCTGATACGGGAATATTAAATAACTTCGCAGCCAGTACATTAGAGGTACCGGCACAGCCACCTATATAGGCAGCCCGTGCACCATAGATGCCCGCATCGGGTCCCTGGGCCCTTCTTAAACCGAATTCAAAAACTGGATCACCCTTGGCAGCGGTACAAACCCTGGCGGCCTTTGTGGCGATTAGAGATTGAAAGTTAATGATATTTAAAATAGCTGTTTCGATTAGTTGAGCCTCAAAGCAGGTAGCCTTAACCCTTAATACCGGCTCATTAGGAAACATAATGCTACCCTCTTGCACCCCATAGATGTCTCCAGTAAATTTAAAATCCCGTAGAATCTCTATAAAGTCTTCGTCAAATAAATTGGTGCTGCGAAGGTATTGTAAGTCCTCCTCAGAAAAATGTAGATTTTCAATATAGTCAATTACTTGCTCGATCCCGGCGATAATTGTAAAACTGTTATCAAAGGGATTCTTCCGAAAAAACATATCAAAGACTACCACATCGTCCTTAATCTTGTTTTTATGATATCCGTTCATCATAGTAAGTTGATAAAAGTCAGTAAGAAGCGTGAGATTTCTCATGGGTACATTTATCCTTTCATTTTTGGTCTTACTTATTAGAACCTATTATAACAAAGATTTGATAAAACTACAAAAATAACAATCTTTTTTGACATATTTCTACTAAAGGTCCTGGGACAAGGAAGCCCATAATTTAGCCAATTAATCATAAGGTCCCCCCATTAAGTCATATAATGGAGTGATAAAAGGATAGGTGGGCTGACTATGAATATGATTTGGTTTATAATGATATTTTTCGGAATATCCATGGCAATTATAACAGGAAAAACTGAAATCATTAACGAGGTACTACTACAAGACGTTCAAGAGGCAGTGGTCTTTGCTATTGGATTAACAGGAATTATGTCCGTATGGCTGGGGCTGATGAACATTGCTAAAAAATCTGGACTAATTAATAGCTTTGCTCGATTGATGAAGCCATTTACGGCCTTTCTTTTTCCCGGGATTCCCACTAATCACCCAGCTATAAGTGCCATCATGATGAATCTGGTGGCTAATATGTTTGGGGCAGGAAACTCGGCCACAGCCCTTGGGCTAAAGGCCATGGAAGAGCTACAGAGTTTAAACAGCCAAAAACAACGGGCAACTAATGCTATGTGCATGTTCTTGGTAATTAATATGTCCTCCATACAGTTAATCCCTTTAACCGTGTTAAAGATTAGGGCAGATGGGGGTTCAAGTCAGCCCTCAGAAATTATCATCACCTCTCTCTTGGCATCAATTGTGTCTACCCTGGTGGGGATCACAGCCTGCAAAATCTTAGAAAGGGGGGAAAAACCATGAGAATTTTTCAATTAATTTCAATTTTGGCTATTCCCCTGATGATGACCTGTATATTGCTCCATGGACTAATCAAGGGTGTAAAGCTCTATGATGCCTTTGTAGAAGGGGCAGCCGAGGGCTTTAAAACCGTAATGAGAATTATGCCCTATCTCATTGCAATTTTTTTGGCCATTGGTCTTTTACGAAAATCTGGGGCCATGACCCTTTTGGTGAAACTACTGACTCCTGTTACCAGACTGCTGGGGATCCCTGCCGAGGTGTTGCCCCTGGCATTAATGAGACCCTTCTCAGGCAGCGGTTCCCTAGGGATAGTAAAGGACCTCATAGAAAGCTATGGGGCTGATTCCTTTATTGGTAGGGTAAGTGCCACCATGATGGGCTCTGCTGAAACGATCTTCTTCACCATGGCTGTTTACTTCGGTGCCATTGGAATCACGAAATCACGGCATACGGTAATTGCTGCTCTGGTCTCACACTTTGCAGCAGTCATTGCCTCGGTGGTGCTGTGTCAAATATTTTTTGGCTAAAATACATCAAAAAATGACTTGTTTTAATGAAAACAATTTTTTTAGGCTATTGACAAGGAATGTATATTTCTATATATTATAGTGTAATAATAATTACAATCTTTTCACCACTGCTATTATTTTAATATTTTGTTACTAGAGAAAAGTGATGAATTTAATTTCTATGGGTACTAGGGTGGTGAAGGTTTTTATAATCAACAGTAATGATGGGAAGAGTAGGAAATGAGGGCAGTGAAAGAGAGCCGGAACAGGTGAAAGCCGGCACTGTACCAATTTTTTGAAGATGGCCCCTGAACTTTATCGCTGAGGAATGACTTCTTAGGCGATAACGGGCTTGCCTCCGTTAATCAGGCAAAGTGAAAGTAATTTCACTTGATGAGTTTATTGTCGTAAGGCAATAATAAATCAGGGTGGTAACACGAGTGAATCCTCGTCCCTTTTGGGGGACGGGGTTTTTTGTTTTTTTAAAAAAATCTAAGGAGGAAAAAAATGAGTAAAGGGAAATATTACATCACAACCGCAATCGCTTATACTTCTGGAAAGCCTCATATAGGCAATACCTATGAGATTATCCTGGCAGATGCTATAGCAAGGTTTAAAAGACAGCAGGGGTATGACGTATTTTTCATGACCGGCACCGATGAGCATGGACAAAAAATAGAACAAAAGGCTAGGGAGGAAGGAAAAACACCTAAGGAATTTGTTGATGACGTAGCAGGTGTAATCAAGACTATATGGGACAGCATGAATACCAGCTATGATAAGTTCATGAGGACCACAGATCAAGATCATGAGGAGCAGGTACAAAAAATATTTAAAAAATTACATGATCAAGGGGATATCTACAAGGGGGAATACGAAGGACTATACTGTACTCCCTGTGAATCATTCTGGACGGAGTCTCAATTAATCAATAACAATTGTCCAGATTGCGGCAGACCTGTTACCAATACCAAAGAAGAGGCTTACTTTTTACGACTCAGCAAATACCAGGATCGATTGGTAAAATACATTGAAGAACATCCTGAATTTATTCAACCAGAGTCAAGAAAAAATGAAATGATTAATAACTTCTTAAAGCCAGGGCTTCAAGATCTTTGTGTATCCAGAACCTCCTTTAAATGGGGGATTCCCGTATCCTTTGATGAAAAGCATGTAGTTTATGTTTGGATCGATGCCTTATCTAATTATATTACTGGCATAGGCTTTGATGTAGATGGCAATCATGGAGAAAGATACAATCGATATTGGCCCGCTGATCTGCACCTAATCGGAAAGGATATATTAAGATTCCATACAATCTATTGGCCCATCATGCTGATGGCCCTTGGTGAGCCCCTGCCTAAACAGGTATTTGGCCATCCGTGGATGATTACTGGAGAAGGAAAGATGAGTAAGTCTAAGGGGAATCTCATCTATGCAGATGATTTGGCAAGACATTTTGGTGTTGACGGAGTTAGATACTACTCCCTGCACGAAATGCCCTTTGCACAGGATGGCACCATTACCTGGGAGCTCGTGATGGAAAGAATCAATTCTGATCTGGCAAACGTCTTAGGTAACCTTGTCAATCGAACCGTTACGATGGTCAAGAAATACTTCGATGGGGTAATAGAAGGTCCAAAGGTAAAGGATTCATTAGATGACGAATTAATTAGGCTGGCCCTTGAAACCCCTAAAAAGGTAGAAGCCAAGATGAGCCAATTAAGGGTGTCTGACGCAATTGATGAAGTATTTACCCTATTAAGAAGAAGTAACAAATACATTGATGAAACAACCCCCTGGATATTAGGAAAAGACCCTAACCAAAGGGGCCGACTGGCTACAGTACTGTACAATTTGTTAGAATCCATCAGATTTTCTGCTGTCATACTCCAATCTTTTTTACCTGATACCGCAGAAGCTATCTTTAAGCAGCTCAATACCACTGTAACTAGCTGGGATTCTCTCTCTGAATTCAATGGAATCAAGTTAAATGATAAGGTAGGGAATCCAGAAATACTATTTGGTCGAATCGATATTGATAAAAAGCTTCAAGAGATTAAGGATGAAATAGGAGAGGAAGAACAAAGGGTTGAGGAAGAGGTAAAGATCGAGCCAAAGGAAATGATCACTATTGAAGATTTTGATAAGCTAGAGCTAAGGGTGGCGAAGGTTCTTGAGGCAGAAAAGCATCCCAAGGCCGATAAGCTGCTGGTATTACAGCTTCAGGTCGGCAATGAGAAAAGGCAGGTTGTATCTGGAATTGCCAAGGATTATCAGCCTGAGGAATTGGTTGGTAAATCCGTAATTTTAGTGGCAAACTTAAAGCCCGTCAAGCTAAGGGGAGTGGAATCCCAGGGAATGATTTTGGCCGCCTCCAATGAGGAGAAGCTTGTATTGGGTTCCCTCGACGGTGAGATTGCAAGCGGTACCCTAATCAGCTAGGAGGAGAGTATATGTTATTTGATAGTCATGCCCATATTGATGATTCACGCTTCGATCAGGATCGTGACCAAATCATTGAAAGGGCAAAGGAATCCGGTTTATCCTATATATTAAATCCCGGTGCCGATTTAGCCACCTCGGTGAAGGCAGTTAATTTAGCAGAAAAATATAGTATGGTCTATGGGGCCGTTGGAGTTCATCCCCATGATGTAAAGGATATGGATGAGGATACTATCGAGGTGCTTCGATCCCTTTGCAGCAAAGAAAAGGTTGTGGCTGTAGGGGAGATCGGCCTGGATTATTATTATGACCATTCCCCAAGGGAGGCCCAACGGAAGTGGTTTGAAAGGCAAATACAATTGGCCAAGGAGGTACAACTGCCCATTATTATCCATGACAGGGATGCCCATCAGGAGGTATTTGATATATTAAGCCGTTACGACGCTGGGAAGCTGGGCTGTGTGATGCATTGCTATTCAGGAAGTGTAGAGCTGGCTAGGGAGTATGTAAAAAGGGGAATCTATATTTCCTTAGCAGGGCCCGTTACCTTTAAAAATGCCAAGAAAACCCATCAAGTGGCCCAAGAAATTCCGCTGGAATGGCTCTTGGTAGAGACCGACAGCCCCTATTTGACACCAGTACCCCACCGGGGAAAACGAAATGAGCCAGCCTATGTTAAACTAGTGGCTGAGACCATTGCAGAGGCAAAGGGAATCTCCCTGGAATCAGTGGCCGAACAAACTACTATGAATGCAAAAAGGCTATTTGGAATCAAATAAAAGAAGCCTGCTCTATGGATTACTACCAAGGGCAGGCTTCTTAGCTTTAGGCTAGGTTTCAGAAACAATCTTTCCCGTGTCAGAAAGCTCGTAACCGCCAATTCCCATCAGCTCTCCCTTGAATTGAGGAGAGGACACAATCTCTAAAATTGCCTGGAATGGAGGTAGTATCATGCTTTCCTTTTTAATTACTAAATCATAGTGCTCCATTTGCAGCGGAATAAAGTCAATATCATCAATTTGAGCAGCAGTTTTTTCATTCCCCAGGCCAAAATCTCCCTCTCCCCTGGAGACGGCACTGGCTACGGCTAAGTGGGATAAGTATTCCCGATGGTAACCCTTAATTTGAGCAGCTCCCAAAATCCGCAGGTGCTCATCCAGTAAAACCCTGGTACCACTACCCTTCTCCCGATTCACCATGGAAAGATCCTTTCGCTTCAGATCCCCCCAACCCTTCAGTCCCTTAGGGTTTCCCTTTGGCACATAAAAGCCCTGCATTCGGCTGCAAAGACGAATCAATATAGCTGGGATTCCAGGAAGCAGCCTTCTTACATAGGGGGTATTATATTGATCCGTATCACCATCCCAAAGATGGGCCGCCGTAGCCTGTACAGTACCCTGGTAAAGGCTATATAAGCCATTATAGCTCCCCACAAAGGAACGCAGTGCCCTCACGCCCTGGGGATGCTGCTCTAAATGTCGGGATAAGGTATCAAGAAGAATATCCTGGCCACAGATGACTAAGGAATTATTTTCATTGGCATCCTCTGGCAAGGGAGCTGCTCGCTGGGTTACCTGGCTGGGTTTTGGAGAGGACAGCCCTTCCTTAGGGCCTTTAATTTTAGTCTTATTTTTATAGGCATCAACATCATGAAGGTCCACTCGTATTTTTTTTCCTACCTTATAGCCCTTTAATTCCCCCCTTTTAATCAGCTCATAGACCGTGTTTTTGGTAATTCTCAAAATATCTGCCACTTCCTGGGGAGTGAGGGGCGTATTTTCCTTCAATGATATCACCTTCCTTTCAGTAGTTGACTCTGTTCTTTTACTATAACAACTTTTTACAGCCAGGACAAGAAACAGAATAAAATTAATTAAAGACCCAAAAGAACAAGGAAAAATAAGATAGGGATTGTCTTTTTTAAAACAATGTTTTATAATAATTACGTAATAGGATAAAACGTGACATAACATTACATAAAACAATAAAATTATCCAGATTTATTATGTTATATCATGTTTGATGGATAAAATAGGACCTTAAAGGTTGTAATTTATCCCCAGAATTAGAACAAAATCAAAATAGAATGAGTGAAAGAGGAGGAGCGATTATGAAAAAAACAAAGCTATTATCCATGATGGTCATATTGACCCTAGTGATGGCATTATTTATTGGATGTCAAGGATCACCAGTTGATAAGGCCGGAGAAGGGGATGGGGGCCAGGGAGCGGCAGTACCTCAGGAGGAACAGGTGGAGCTGATCATATCTGCAGCAGCCAGCCTAAAGGATACAATGGAGGAAATCGGACAAATCTATGAGGAAAAACACGATAATACAACCCTGACATTTACCTTTGATGGATCAGGAACCCTGCAGCAACAGATTGAGCAAGGAGCCCCTGTGGATGTATTTTTATCGGCAGCCCTCAAGCAAATGAATGCCCTAAAGGAAAAGGATTTACTTCAAAATGATACGATTATTGAGCTTCTGGAAAACAAGGTAGTATTAATCACACCTAAAGATGGAGAAAATATTAACGATTTTAAGGACCTAACAGAGGATAGCATCAAAAAAATTGCCTTTGGAGAGCCCTCCAGTGTGCCGGTGGGCCAATATACTGAAGAGATTACCAATTTTCTAGGAATCAAGGAAGCAATACAGCCCAAGGTGGTTTACGCTAAGAATGTAAGAGAGGTGCTTACCTGGGTGGAGACGGGAAATGCAGATGTAGGTGTGGTTTATGCTACCGATGCACAAATATCCGACAAAATTGTGGTGAGGGCTGAAGCACCGGCAGATTCCCATAAGCCGGTTATTTACCCTGCAGCAGTGATTAAAAGCAGTGAAAAGCAAGAAGAAGCAAAGGCATTTCTAGAATTTTTAAAGAATGATGAGGCAAAGGCTGTTTTTGAAAAACACGGATTTTCTATGATAGACTAGACCCATTAGCCAAGGGGGGATAAAGAATGGATATGGCACCGCTGTGGATATCTCTAAAAACAGCAGTATGTGGTACGATGATTACATTTTTTTTAGGTATTTTAGCCGCTCGGTGGATGAGTAATTACCATGGACGGTTCAAGGGGTTGATTGATGGGATTTTTAATCTTCCCCTGGTTCTACCCCCCACGGTGGTGGGCTTTTTTCTATTGCTTATATTTGGCAGATATGGACCAGTGGGCAAACTTCTGAGTAAAATGGGGACAACGGTTATTTTTACATGGACTGCAACAGTGATATCGGCTTCAGTGGTGGCTTTTCCATTGATGTATAAAACCACAAGGGCCTCCTTTGAACAGATCGATTATAATATTGTCAATGCAGCCAGAACCCTGGGAATTTCAGAATGGCGTATTTTTTGGAAGATCATTCTGCCCTTGGCCTGGCCAGGCATCGCCGCAGCCACAGTGCTTTCCTTTGCCAGGGCCCTGGGGGAATTTGGAGCAACCCTCATGATTGCAGGGAATATTCCAGGAAGAACCCAGACAATCCCTGTGGCTATTTTTTTTGCTGCCCAGGGAGGCGAGATGGATAAAGCTCTTTTATGGGTTCTATTAATCGTTTCTATTTCTTTTGTGGTAATATTACTAATGAATTATTGGACAGAGTACCAGGGAAGATATATTGCTTCCAGGGAAAGGTCGATAGAAAGATAAGCGGTGGAAATAAGAGTAAGCGGAAACGGCAGAGAAAAAATTTCTTCTAACCAAAAGGAGGAGAAGAAGCCAATGGAATTAAAGGTAGATATCGAAAAGGAGCTAAGGGGCTTTCATCTTAGGAGTAAATTTACTGTATCAAAGGAGATCAAGGGATTACTGGGAGCCTCAGGATCAGGTAAAAGCATGACCCTAAGGTGTATTGCAGGATTAGAAAAACCAACCAGGGGAAGAATTACGCTGAACGATCGGGTGCTGTTTGATTCTGAAGCAGGCATCTGCCTTCCCGCAAGAAAAAGAAAGGTAGGCTTACTTTTTCAGAATTATGCCCTATTTCCCCACATGAACGTAGCCCAGAATATTAGTTTTCCACTGGAGGCCCTGGGCCCCCGGCAGAGGAAAGAGAAGGTAGCGGAAATGCTGACCATGGTGCAGCTGGAGGGACTGGAAAATCGGTATCCTTCCCAGCTGTCAGGGGGACAGCAGCAACGGGTGGCCTTAGCCAGGGCCCTGGCGATAGAGCCCCAGGTGCTGCTCTTAGATGAACCCTTTTCTGCCTTAGATAATCATCTCAGAAGGCAAATGGAGGAACAGCTCCTGGCGGTTCTGGAGAACTATCAAGGGGTCACGCTCTTTGTTTCCCATAATATGGAGGAAGCCTACCGGGTCTGCAGGGAGCTAATTATCATGTCCCAGGGGGATATTACAGCATCCGGTCCACGGGAAGATATTTTTGTAAGTCCCCCTACCCTTGCCGCAGCCCAGTTAACGGGATGTGCAAATATCTCTACGGCAATAGTAGGGGATGGGGGTCTGGTGGAGGCTACCGATTGGGATTGTCAGGTAGCGGTAGACAAAACAATGGTCGAACCGGCGAAATATATTGGAATTCGGGCCAATCAAATCATCCCCTTTGAAGGGGAAGGACAAAATGTCTTTCATCTGCACCCGGCAAAAGTAGTCGAAGGACCCTATTCTGTTACGATACAAGGCTATATTGGAATTAATGGATGCAAAAAGGAAAGCCAAAGATGTATACATTGGGAACTTGATCGGAATCAATGGGCAGAAATAAAAGAACTGCCGCCCCCCTGGTCAATTCAGCTGCCCCCTAGGAGCCTGTTTGTCATGGGAGCTTGATTCCTATCACAATTCCATGGACTCACAGTGGATTTTTCCTTATTTTTTTAAAATAAAGTAAAAAAATTATATTTTCCCTATTAACAAAAAACATTAATATTCCGAAAATATATAGAGAGGTGTGTGCATTTTGCCCATGCCAGTTAATTAGGGGGGAATAGCAATATGACAGGGACCATAGGCTCAAATTTCATAGAGGTATTCATTGATCAGCTACAAGAAGGTATGATTTTTAAAGATGATATTATCAATGTTTATGGCAGTGTGTTAATACCGAAGGATACAATTGTAGAGGATATTGATCGGGTACAGCACCTATTGGAGCAGCATAAGATTAGACAGGTTAAAATAAAGGTAAAGGCGAAAGAGACCCTAGAGGCTGAAGAATTCTATCATCATACGATTAGGGCTAAAGATACCCCCAAGCAAATTGAAAGCCATATCCAGCAGCAGAATATGATTGCCGAGGTACGAGAAGAGCTACAGGCGGCTCAAAAAAAACTGCAAAGGGATTTTGACAAGATCATTAAAGGAGAGGCCATTGGAAGGGATGCTATTAAGGAAAACATTCAAAAGACGCTAGAAATTTTCAATGCAAATATGAATGTATTTCAATTGATTGAAAAGCTAAAGGAACTGGACGATATTACCTACGCCCATAGCCAGAATGTAACAATAATCAGCTATGCCCTTGGAAAATGGCTGGGTTTAAGTCAAGGGCAGCTCCAACAACTGGCCTTGGGTGCCATGCTGATCGATATTGGAAAAATGAAGCTGCCTAAAGCGCTATTAAATAAAAGGGATAGACTTACCCATGATGAAAAATTAGAATGTCAAAAGCATGCTATCTATAGCCACGAACTGATTAAATCCTATGATTTTATTGATGAAAATGTAAAAAAAATAGTTTTGCTGCACCATGAACGAGTTGATGGCAGCGGTTATCCCATGGGCCTGAGGGGAGAAAAAATTCCGCTAATGGCAAGGATTGTTGCCGTAGCCGATGTTTATAATGCCCTGAGCTCAGATCGACCCTATAGAAGTAAGCTATCGCCCTTTGAGGCCATCAGGGTCCTTGAAACAGAATATAGGGATAAGCTGGATTCCAAAATCCTGTATGTGTTCTTAAATCGTATCGGGAACTGTTTTATCGGACAAAGAGTCAAGCTGAATGACGGAAGAATAGGAGAAATTGTTTTTATTACAAGACAGAATGTATACCGTCCTATCATTAAGCTGGAGGGTAGCAATAAGATTTTAGATTTAAACAATCAACAAAATGCACCACTGGAAATCGTTGATTTTATATAAGGAAAGAACACCTCATCACGAAAACCATTAAGGTTTTCGTGATTTTTTGTTAATTATTTTTTTTCCTGCTGCCATTTTCCTCTTGTGGTGTATCAAGGAACTCAACAAATTTGAAATTTATGGGTGTCTTGCCCTATTACGTAAAATTAATAAGATGAAATATTAAGATAATAGGGCATGTTTTTAAATGTCAAATTAGAGACCCTTGGGCTGAAGTCTAGCTATAATCTACAATACATTTTATGAGTAGAGGAATATAATGCCTAATATATGTCAATAATGAAAATGGGTCTTCCAAAAGTTACAAATACCATAAAAACCCAAAAAAGTTGACAAAAATTTTTTATCAGATAAAATAATAAAAATGAAGTTCCTTTCTTATGGCACCTGGGAAAATAAATATGAAAAATTGGGTCAAATATTTTCCTGTGGGAAATGACAAAATGAAATAAATTTTGTTTGAAACAAGAATAGGAGGACGTACAAATGTATAGTAAACTAAGCAATTTAAGATTTTTAGATAAAAAAATCTTAATTGTGGCGCTTACGTTGGTCTGTTTTTTAGTGGGCTTTAGTATAATGAGCGCAAGCAAGACTGTAGTTATTGCCCATGATGGACAGGAAGTTGAAATTAAGACATTTTCCAATACAGTAGAAAACATATTAAAGAAACAGGGCATCGAAGTTGACGAGGAAGACAAAGTGATTCCTCAATTACATGAGAAGGTTACTGATGGAACAAGAATAGAAATCCATAGGGCCTTTGAAATTCAGCTGGTAATGGGTGAAGAAGAAAAAGCTATTAAAACAGCTGAATCCACCGTTGAAAAGCTCTTAAGTTCCCTAGAAATAGAGCTGGATGAGCTTGACAGAGTGGAACCAGGACTTGAGGAGCCGCTTCAGGCGGGAGATGTTGTTGAAGTGACTAGGATTGACGAGGAAATTGTTCAGGAAGAGCAGAAAATTCCCTATCAAACCCTGGTAAAATACAATGAATCCCTAGAGCATGGTATAACCAAGGTAGTTCAGGCAGGGAAGGATGGTTCCAAGGAGGTCACCTCTAAAATCACCTTTGAGGACGGCATTGAAGTGGCCCGAGAAGTGGTAGATGAGGTGGTTCATCAGGAAGCTGTCAACGAAATAATTGAAAAAGGAACTTTAAATTACTTAATTACTTCCCGGGGAGAGGTTAGTCGTTATCGAAGGGTATTAACCGTTCAAGCTACAGCCTATGATGCTGGATACGCCAGTACTGGGAAAAATCCAGGAGACCCATATTATGGAATCACCAGTACCGGTACAAAGGTTAGACCCGGAGTAGTGGCCGTAGACCCTAAGGTCATTCCCCTGGGCAGCAAGCTTTATATTGAATCCCCAGACGGTAAGGTCAGTTACGGCTATGCCGTAGCTGAGGATACAGGAAGTGCCATTAAAGGAAATCGAATTGATATTTACTACGAAAGCCGTAGTGAAGCCTTACGATTCGGCAGAAAGACCCTTAGGGTCTATGTACTAGAATAAATCAGAGTCTATCTCTGATTTATTTTTTTACTTTACAATTCCCCTGGGGGTATTATAAGATAATAGTTGAATTTTACGTTATGGAAATATAGACGAGAAAAATTTTATTTTGTTCCTTAATCTTTAAAAAACTAATATAGGTTGAAATACGTAGGTCAATATAAATAAAGAACTGATGAAGCAAAAGGAGAAGCTATGATTAAAGAAATTATTGTTGTGGAAGGAAGAGATGATGTCTCTGCCGTTAAACGAGCAGTGGAAGCAGAATTGATTATTACCGGCGGCTTTGCTTTACCTCCTTCCGTCATTAAAAGAATTGAAATCGCCGCTGAAAAAAGGGGCGTCATTATTTTTACCGATCCGGATTTTGCAGGGGAGAAAATAAGAAAAATAATAGCTGCTAAGGTTCCTGGATGTAAGCATGCCTTTCTTCCCCGGGAAGAGGCCATGAAAAATGGAGATATTGGAATAGAAAATGCTTCTCCCGGCAGTATTATTGCTGCCCTGGACAAAGCCCGAAGTGAGTCCGTAGAAAGAAGAAATGAATTTTCCCAGGGAGATTTAATAAAGCATCATTTAATTGGCAGAAACAATTCCGGAGAAAAAAGAGATGCGCTGGGACAAATATTAGGTATAGGCTATGGGAATGCCAAACAATTCTTGAATCGTCTGAACCATTATGGGGTAAGCCGTCAGGAATTTGAAGAAGCTTTGAAAAAAATAGAGGAATAGAGGTGTTATATGGATAAAATTGCATCCCCTAGAAGAACAAAGGAGATCGTAGCAAAGCATGGATTCCATTTTTCCAAAAGCCTTGGTCAAAACTTTTTGATAGACTATAATATGATTGAAAAGATCATTCAAGGGGCCGGTATTACTAAAGAAGATGCTGTAATTGAGGTAGGTCCTGGAATTGGCAGCTTGACCCAGGGCTTGGCTGAAGGAGCCTCCAGGGTGGTTGCGGTGGAAATTGACAAGAAGCTGGTACCAATTCTTGAAGAGAATCTTATGGAATATGATAATGTTACTGTGGTTAATGAAGATATATTGAAGGTAGACCTGCATCAGCTAATAAAAGAGTATTTTCCTGATACGAGAGTGAAGGTAATCGGAAACCTGCCCTACTACATTACAACGCCCATTATTATGAGATTTTTAGAAGAAAAAGTGGCCATTGATTCCATCACCATTATGATTCAAAAGGAAGTGGCCGAAAGAATGGCTGCAAAGCCCAATACAAAGAATTATGGTACCCTTTCCATTGCAGTACAATACTACTGTCATACGGAAAGGGTGGCAACGGTACCCCCATCGGTATTTATACCCCAGCCCAATGTAGATTCCAGTGTGATTAAGCTAATTCCCCTAGGGAATCCCAGGGTGGCTGTACAGGATGAAAAGCTATATTTTGCCCTGGTGAAGGATGCCTTTGGAAAACGTCGTAAGACCCTTTTAAATGCCCTAAGTACAGGGCATCTACAGTTGAATAAGGAACTGGTCAAGGAAGTGTTGAATGAATGTGGAATAGATTCTAAAAGAAGGGGCGAAACCCTTTCCCTGGAAGAATTTGCTGCCTTGTCAAATCAATTTACTAAAAGACTGTAAGCCCATGGGCCTGCGGTCTTTTCTCTTTTCAGTTCCTTTAAATCCCCCATTTAAAAAAACTAACTGTAAACAATTCTAAGGTCTATACATATAATGATACAGAACAATTTTTACAGGGAAATTTAATTGAATATAAGGGGGGAAAACATGCAAAGAAGATATAGAAGGTACTTCGTGATACTTGAAGGAGAAGATACAGGCTTTGAAGCTTCCAGGAATCAATTGCCCAAGGGCTATGCAAAGGTAGAGATCAGTAACGGAAAAGGGAGCATGATGCTCCACTGTCAAAACCTTAGAAGCATTCATGAAAACAGAATGAGATACCGATGGTATCTGGTGAATACTGCTAAGGATGATCCGACAATTGTAGATATTGGTCCCATGGAAGTGGACAGCAATGGAAAAGGAGAAGTAAGCTGGGAATTTAATGGAGAAAATGTAAAGGGTACTAAGGAATCAATGGAGGATTTTAATGTCCTAATTTTATTGGCAGAGTCCTTTGATCAAAGAAAGAAATTAACAGCACCCCTGGTAGGATACATAGATAAGGGATCACCCTCCTGGAGAAAGGCTGTTGAAAGGAAGCTTTACGGCATTGTTTCTCCAGAACCAATGAAAGAGGAAGTGATCATGCCTCTGAAACCTAAAAAAGAAGTGATCATGCCCCAGACACCTAAAGAAGAAGCGATTATACCTCAGGCTCCAAAGGAAGAAGTCATCATAGCCCAGCAGCCTGTACAATCTAAGGAGAACAGCTTTAATGAGGGGCCCAAGAAAGATTATAGCTTTGAAGAAAGCAATGACTTAATGGCCAGCAGCTTACCCCTTAAAAAAGAGGAGCCCCCAGTGGTGGTGGAGATAGAAGAAGCTCAGTCGATTAAGGAAGAACCGACACCTATTTTTCAAGAGGCTCCCATCATGGAGGAGGAGGCTAAAGCTGCTATTAAGAAGCCATTATCTGGGGAGTCAGAGAAGAAAAGCCAAAAGATAATTAAAATTGATGAGCCGGGCCAAAGGAACGATGGCTTGTACCCACCAGAGCCCCAGGAGCCCAGCTATCTATTAAATGAAGTAAATATGACAAAGGCCATGCAGGCCTATGTGGAAAGTACTCTAAAGATGTTTCCGAAGATTACGCCCTTTGAAGGACTGGAGGCGGGGTATCAATGGTGGCACATTTACTATAATTATCAAACCCTTTATCGATCTCATATGCCCTTTGTAGCCTATATTGACAGCCTAAGGCCATCAAACCAGTATTATCCGTACCAATATCCTTCAGAGTATCATCGGCAAATTTATCCATACCAGCATTACCTATTTGGAATTCAATATGATAAACAGAACAATGTACAGCATTATGTCTATGGCATTCCAGGCAGAAGGCTAAGAAGAGAACAGCCCTACGGTGGTAAAACCGGATTTACCCATTGGCACCCCTGTAAAAGTGGTTCAAATGCCAGCGAGGGCTTTGGTTATTGGTTAATGCACATTGATCCTAGAACTGGAAAGGTAGTTAATCCATTAAAGGAAACGAAGCCCCTTGATGTAAAATAATAATGAAAAGGCCTCTCTTAATTCAGGGAGGCTTTTTGATAGTTTTCTAATGAACCTTGGTAATTCCATAGGGCCAATCCCGGTAGCCCCCTGTAATGGAATAGACCCTAGGAAAGCCTGATTCAGCCAGAATTTTACATGCTTTTACGCTGTCCTTTCCATTCTCACAATAGAGGACATAGGCTTTTTCTCGATTCAAGTGCTCTATTTCACCCTTCAGCTCCTTTAAAGGCAGGGCTTGGGCATTACTCAAATGGCCCTTTTCATATTCCTTTACTGATCTGACATCGAGAATCACCACTTCTGAATTATTTTCGATAAAGCTATGGGCCTCCTCGGGAAGTAGCTTTTGATATGAATACTTGAATTGAATGCTGCTTACGGTTTTGTCCCGGGAAAAGCTCCACAGCAGTAATAGCCCAATGATAAGCATAATAATAATACCGGTCCCGATGTATAAATCTCGTTTTCTAAAGACGAAAATACGCATTATTTCACCCCTTAGTAATTGATATTATAAATATATATCACCATGTCCGTCCATTATTCCACAAGCTTTGCTGAAATGCCAATGTCAATTATTTCGTAAATAATAATGTAATTAACAGAAATCTTTATCCGCTTATCCCCTACTTCAACAATACGGCTATTCAATATTTTGTATAGCATCTCACCGTCAATGTCGATAATCTCCTTACCGACTAAATCCACCAAATAAAACCTGACGGTTTTTTCAATCTCCTCCTTTACCAGATGATTACCATCGAAAGTAACCTTGAGGGTCAGGTCTTTAACAACAGCCGCCTGCTGCTTTTGAAGGCTTTCATTGAGCTTTTCCAGTTTAATTTCCCGATCTATCAGCTGATCGCTTAACTGGCTTTTGGTCCTGTTGAGACCCTCTATTGTATTCATATTCAATAGGGTCATAAAGCAAAGTCCAAAGAAAAATCCCAGCATAAAGGCGGCAAAGAAAAAACCTTTAGCCTTCATAGTCCAGCACGGCTTTCTAGATAGTTAATCAGTTGATACCCCAGCTGGGCTCCTGAAAGGGCACTTAAAATATAAAATAGCTGCTTTAGCAAGCCCCTCAGCTCACCATTAAAGATCCCTATCTCCAGGAGCCTTAAGGAAGGAAAGGTACCACCAAGGGCGACAATTGTCGCCCAAATTTTAATCTTATCGCACAAATCTATCATGGTTTTCAAAGGAGGATGACCATTGATTGTCGCTGCAACACCGCCAAAAATACAGCCACCAAGCATGACCCCCAGGGAAATGAAAAAGTTATATAAAAGGTTTTGAGCAAAAGTCAACATGGGTACCCTCCATTCAGATCCTGTTGATTAAGTATATGAAAAATTTACTGAGAAATGAATGAAATTGGTAGCACAACTATTGCAAGATCATACAATAGCAATAGAAGGAAAGGAGGAGACCACATGTATCAATATCCTAGTCAATACCCTCAGTATGATCCATGGGGAATGTATGGAATGCCTGGAATGTATATGGACTGCTATGAAGACTGCAGAAGGCTGATGGATATGTACCCAGATTGTTACAAAAGAATTTATCCTAAGGTACAGGAAATATGTCATCGTATGGATGTGCCTACGAATCCCAGAATGTATCCCTATGTTGACCCAGCCATGGTAGAGGAAATGGTGGATCAAATCTATGAAATGGAGGTAGGGGAAGCCAATAGCCAACAAAGAGGCATATTTAGAGATTTAATAACCATACTTATCCTTAGACAGCTATTAAGAAGACGCCGCCGCAGAAGATATGGCTTTGATGGATATTATTAAGGGGGGATACTGCCCTACTAATTTCATAAAAGGGCAGCGAAAAGAGAAAAGGCCACGGAACTATAGTCCCGGGCCTTTTTAAATATTGAAACTAATTTTTTAGCCTTCCCCTAACTTTGTTGCTTATTTTCAGTATTTTATCTGTTTCACTACTTAAGCCGTGAAGCAGTACCCTATGGGAAAAATGCCTAAGGCCGAGCCTATTAAGCCATGGAGAAAGACATAGATAAAAATTAGAAATTCCAGAGGTGTCAGCCAAAAAAAGAAGGCCTTCGTTAATTTGAAGCATTTGAAAAACCGAGGTTAGGGCTGGTAGAATGATTGAGCTTGAGGAAACCGTATTTAGTACATAGATTTGGTTGTTTTCGTGATCCTCTCCTATAAAAACTAATCTTCCCCGAGCACGATTCATCACCTTAAAGCATGCCTCTAAGCCTTCAAAAGAATGGCAAGGTATTGCTAATTGGTTTAAGTGAAGGGCTGCAGCAATGGCAGGTAAAATCGTGCTGCTGCTTCCATGATAGACAACATACATAGGAAACCTCCTAGTAAGAGCAAGTATCTTAAATAGTCTTCCAAAAATCAGGCTAATTATTCCAAGGCCTATATCCTTAAAATAAAGCCCCTTAGTCAGTCTTTTCACCCTGAAGCTTTTCTTGTATATAAGTCTCAATACCCTCACAGGCAATCTTAGCCTGTTGAACGGCTAATACGACGGTTTTAGCACCGGTTACCACATCTCCAGAGGCAAAAACCCCTTCTCGGGTAGTCATTCCATTTTCATCTACCATCACTAACCCCTTTTGGTTAGTTTCTATACCGCTGGTATTTTTAACAATATTAGACCTGGGTCCCTGGCTTACGGCAATAATGATGGAATCAGCCTCCATAAAAAACTCACCGCCCTTAAGGGGCACCAGATTCCCTTCAACGATATGATTGCGGGTACATTGAATCCCTCCATCCACAATCTCTAAAGGGCTGGTTAAGAACTCAAATTTAACACCATCTATTTGAGCCATTTCAATTTCCAATTGATTTGCAGGCATCTGCTCAAGCTCCCTGCGGTAGGCCACTACCACATCCCTGGCACCCTTTCTGATGGCAGTACGGGCAGCATCCATGGCGGTGTTTCCACCACCGATTACAATCAATCGCTGCCCCAGGTCATAGACATCTGGATTCCTCAGGTAGGAAACGGCATAATGCACATGGCCCAAGCTTTCTCCCTTAATACCGAGGGTATTTGGTTCCCATACCCCTGTGGCAATGAAGATGGCATCATAGCCATCCTTAAACAAGGTATCTATAGTAATAACAGGACCGATTAAAGTATTAGGGCGAATTTTCACCCCCAGCTCCTTCATTCTTTTTTCCAGGGTATCTAAAATTCGATTGGGTAATCTAAATTCCGGAATACCATATCGTAAAAAGCCTCCAATACGGTCTTGGGCTTCAAAAAGGGTAATACGATAGCCTTTCTGGGCGAGGATAAAGGCCGCAGCCAGACCCGAGGGGCCAGAGCCAATGATGGCAATTCTTCCAGGGATTCTTTGAACAGGGCCCCTTGAAGTAAGATTTAAATAATAATCAGAGATATAATTCTCAATGCTTCCTATTTTAACGGGTTTTCCCTTTCTGCCCAAAATACATCCGCTCTCGCACTGGGCCTCATGGGGGCAGACAATAGAACAGATCACAGAAAGAGGATTGTTGCTAAATATGGTCTCACCTGCCTTAAGAATTTCTCCCTGTAAAAATTTCTGTATGAAGCCAGGAATGTCAGTACTAATAGGGCACTTAGTGCGGCATTGGGGATTTTTACAATTGAGGCATCGACGAGCTTCCTCGATTACAGTTTTAGACATTGCAAGTCCTCCTTTGTGAAGTATATAGATAGTATTGTACAATAGTTATACTTACGAAACAAGCCTAAACATTGAAAATCAAAATAACATCAACCCTCAAATGGTTGCGTCATTTAAAAGACGAGATAAGGACTGAGGCAAATCTTGATATCCCATCACATTGACGACAAGGAAGTCCTGTTGAAATTTAATCAGAGAACCTGGAATTTTGTAAAAGGTATTAACAGGTTTCGCATGTCAAATTATGACACAATACGACTGATATAAACGTGTATACAAAGTTCATATAATTGTTAATATTATTATATTTTTTTGTCGCAGTCGGGCTTTGTGATTATAGCTAGTACTAAGACTATCAATCTTTCCCTAACAATATGTACCCAAAGTACATCCTGATAAACCAAGGATGTTTTCCGAATTAAGCGAAAAATCTATCGATTAAAAAAAATTGATTTTTCAACTGATTCATATTATACTTATGTCAGACTTATCTATTTTTTTCTAATTTTTTGCAAGACTTAAAAATTTTTAAGGAGGTTTGTCGGATGAGTGTAAAAAATTCAGCACCGAAAAAGCGCGGTCTATTTAGCCGATTCCTTGATTTTATCGAGGTTGTTGGGAATAAGCTGCCCCATCCAGTGACGTTGTTCGTAATCTTCGGTTTACTGGTAATTGTGATTTCCGCGATTGCAGCTAAGGCCGGGTTATCAGTGAGCTTTGAAAGAATCAACACTGCCACTGGTGAAACTGAGATGGCTACTGTTACTGCCATCAGCCTATTGACTGTCACAGGAATCAGAGACATTTTTTCAAAAGCAGTCACAAACTTTACTTCCTTTGCTCCCCTTGGAACCGTTTTAGTTGCTATGCTGGGAGTTGGGGTTGCAGAAGGAACCGGACTAGTACAGGCAGCCCTAAGAAAATTAGTCTTAAGCACACCAAAGCAATTAATTACAGCTGTGGTAGTGTTTGCAGGAGTTATGTCTAACATAGCCTCAGACGCTGGTTATGTTGTGTTAGTACCATTAGGTGCACTTATATTCTTAAGCTTTAAGCGTCATCCATTGGCAGGTTTGGCAGCCGCCTTTGCTGGAGTATCAGGAGGCTTCAGTGCCAATTTATTGATTGGTACCCTTGACCCCCTATTAGGAGGAATTAGCCAGCAGGCAGCACAAATGTATTCTCCAGGATATACTGTAGAGCCAACAGCTAACTTATATTTCATGATTGTCTCTACCTTCCTGATTACCATTGTAGGTACCCTTGTAACAGAAAAAATTGTAGAGCCTAGACTGGGTGAGTATAAAGGAGATTCCGATGCAGATATTGTAAAAGTCAGTGCAGAAGAATCTAAGGGATTAAAGTGGGCAGGAATATCACTGCTGGCATTTGTAGTCGTAATATTGGCAATGGTGGTTCCAAGCAATGGAATCCTAAGAAGTGATGCAGGAGAAATCATAAAAAATTCAGCCTTTATGGGCGGAATGGTGCCTATTATTGCTGCGGCCTTCTTAATTCCAGGGGTGGCTTATGGTATCGCAGCGGGTACAGTGAAAAATGATAAGGACGTTGCTAATTTCATGGGTAAGGCCATGGCTTCAATGGGTGGATACCTTGTCCTTGCCTTTGTGGCTGCCCAATTCGTGAGCTACTTTACCTGGAGTAATCTGGGTACAATCCTGGCGGTCAAAGGGGCTAATCTCCTTGAGGCCACCAATATGACAGGGCTTCCAATGCTAATTGGTTTTATCCTGGTGTCAGGATTTATTAACCTATTTATTGGAAGTGCCTCAGCCAAGTGGGCCATTATGGCTCCGGTATTTGTTCCTATGCTTATGGCTGTAGGCTATTCACCAGAATTTACTCAATTGGCCTATAGAATAGGTGACTCAACTACGAATATTATTACTCCTCTAATGAGTTACTTTGCTGTAATTGTTGCCTTTGCACAAAAATATGATAAGAAAACGGGAATTGGTACGCTAATTTCAGTTATGCTGCCCTACTCCCTATTCTTCTTACTAAGCTGGGCCCTATTGTTTATTGTGTGGTTTGTATTAAGACTGCCAATCGGACCAGAATCATTTATCAGATTGTAAGCTAAACTTACCAAAAGGGGTGCCGAGAGCTCGGTACCCCTTAAATTAATTAAGGGAAAAAGTTGAGGAAATAAAGCCTGAGACAATAGACAATAACCCCCAAAAATGGGTATAATAAAATAGAATGTAGCTGATGCTGTGACAAAAATTAATACATAAGGGAGGAAGCAGTAATGGTTAATCGTGATCGAATTGTAAACGAATTTCTAGAGTTGGTTCAGATTGACAGCCATTCCGGTAAAGAGGGAAAAGTGGCTGAGCTATTGGTAAAGAAGCTGGAGGCCTTAGGGTTAGAGGTGACAATTGATAATGCAGGAAAAATGGTAGGAGGAGAAACGGGAAATGTAATTGCAAAGCTAAAGGGAACCCAAAAGGGTCCTACTATTCTCTTTAGCTCCCATATGGATACGGTAAAGCCAGGAGAAGGGGTTAAACCTGTCATTAAGGATGAAATTATCTATAGTGATGGAACCACGATACTGGGTGGGGACGATAAGGCAGGCATTGCTGCTATTTTAGAGGGATTAAGATTAATCAAAGAAAACAATGAGCCCCATTCCGACGTAGAGGTGGTTTTCAGCATTTGGGAAGAGGGAGGCCTTTTTGGGGCAAAAAATTTAGATTATAGCTTAATCAAGGCTGACTATGGCTTCGTCCTGGACAGCGGAGGATCTCCAGGAGAAATCATTATTACCGGACCGGCCCAAGACAAGGTTAATGCCACCATTATTGGGAAACCAGCCCATGCGGGGGTTGCTCCCGAGGAAGGAGTCAGTGCTATCATGATTGCGGCCCGGGCCATCGATCAAATGAAGCTATTAAGAATTGACGAAGAGACCACTGCCAATGTGGGTGTAATCAGCGGTGGAGAAGCCACTAACATCGTCACTCCCCAGGTGCAAATTAAAGCAGAGGCCCGAAGTATTAATGAGGAAAAGCTGAATAAGCAAACAGCCCATATGGTGGAGACCTTTGAAAAGGCTGCGGCTGAATTAGGTGGAAAGGTAGAGCTGGATGTTGAGAGAATGTATCCTGCCTTTAATATTAATCCAAATGATGCTATTGTACAGAAGGCAATGGAGGTCTTTAACCGAATGGGTATAGAAGGTCAAACGGGAGCTACAGGTGGTGGAAGCGATACCAATGTTTTCAATGGTAATGGAATAAAGGCCATCAACCTAGGAATCGGAGAAAAGAAGCCTCACACCCTGGAAGAGCACCTTCACATTGTTGATTTAGTAAACAGCGGAAGAATGGTATATGAATTAATCAAAATATTTGGCGAATAAAATTCCAGTGACCTATACAATTGTTTCTTCGGAGCCAGCATGCTTATATGCTGGTTCTTCTTTTCGTGAAAGCCTAAATTATCCTCTAAAATTAAAAACCTATCATTTTAAAAAACTATTGCATCTTCATACAAAATGTTTTTTAATAGACTAGTACCCCATTGCAATTAAATTCAAGTTTCACTCTGGATAAATTTTCAGATCTGGCGTTGCCGTCATTCGCCATATTACCTAGTATCGCTCTTTATCTCGTTCTTTTAAATGGCAGGGTACTAGATAGTTTATTATATATAAATAAAGACATGATTTACAGGCAAATAGCTGATAATAACAATATCTGATAAACTGCCTTAAAAATAGTTGAAAGGGGTGGTAGCAGCATGACTTTTAGTTTGAACCAAAATCAAACACCATTATTTACAGCCTTAAAGCAATACCACGAAAGGAAGGTAATTCCCTTTGATGTTCCAGGGCATAAGCATGGAAAGGGATTAAAGGAATTTACCGATTATGTGGGGAGCACCGTTATGGAGCTGGATGTTAACTCTATGAAATGCCTGGATAATATCTGTAATCCCATCGGCGTGATTAAAGAAGCAGAGGAACTGGCGGCCTATGCCTTTGGTGCGGACCATGGTTTTTTTCTAGTCAATGGTACCACTTCCGGGGTTCAGGCAATGATTATGAGTGCCTGTCAGCCCGGGGATAAAATAATCCTTCCCAGAAATGCCCATAAATCTGCGATTGCAGGTATTATTTTAAGCGGTGCCATACCGATTTATATACAGCCCGAAATCAATGAGAATTTGGGCATTGCCATGGGGGTTACAGTGGAAAGCATAGAATCCACTATCGGTAGACATCCCGATGCTAAAGCTGTCTTCATTATTAACCCTACTTATTATGGAGCAACCTCAAACATCAAGGATATCGTAAAAATTGCCCATCGAAATGCCATGGCAGTGCTGGTAGATGAGGCCCACGGAGCCCATATGGGCTTTCACCATGAATTTCCAATGAGTGCTTTGGAGCTGGGGGCTGATATGAGTGCCATAAGCCTCCATAAGACTGGCGGGTCCCTAACCCAAAGCTCTTTGCTGCTTTTAAGAGAGGGAATAATAGACCCCTTTACAGTCAAGAAAAATCTTAATTTAATGCAAACCACCAGTGGCTCTTATCTGCTCATGGCAAGCCTGGATGTAGCAAGAAAGCAGCTGGTGGTTGAGGGGGAAAGGCTCCTGGATCAGGTTCTGAAGCTCTCCAGGGAAGCCAGAGAAAAAATCAATAAAATTGAAGGTCTCTTTGCCTTTGGTACAGAGCTGGTGGGAAGTCCCGGTGTTTATGAATTTGATGAATCAAAGCTGGGGGTTCATGTGCGAAGACTTGGGTTAACGGGATTCGAGGTTTATGATATCCTTCGAGATCATTATAATATTCAGGTAGAGCTGGCAGACTACTATAATATTATGGCTATTATCAGCCTGGGAGACACAGCGGAGTCCGTAAATGTCCTGGTAGATGCCCTGGCAGATATTGCAGAAAAATATAGAAGGGATGAAGAAATTCCCTTGATAAATAGTATATTGAAAAACCCAGATGTAATTATTTCCCCACGGGATGCCTACTATAGCAGTAAGCGGGTGGTTAAGCTTGAAGAGGCAGAGGGAGAAATAAGCGGGGAATCTATTATGGCTTATCCCCCAGGAATTCCTATTGTGGCCCCAGGGGAAAGAATTACAAAGGAGATGATAGCCCATATTATGCTGTTGAAGGAAGAAGAAACTCTGGTCCAGGGCACCGAAGATCCCTATGTGGAATATGTAAGGGTATTAGGTCTGGGCTTCAAAAGATAAATCGATTTAAGAGTACCATCTCTTTTAAGGTACTCTTTTCTTTTTTTGTGATTAAGAATATAAATAAGATTTTATTTTAAATGTTTGTAATATTCAATCAAAAAGCAGGAAAAGCAGTTTATTTATTTAAGTTACATAATAATTGAATGACGCTTTATAGCGCTGCTATTTATAAACATAAGAATTCCATTTTGTAGAAGATGAGGTGAAGAAAATGAAAAGCATAGAGAAGACAAAGGCTATTATAGAAAACATGAGGCAGATTATTATTGGAAAGGACCATGTGCTGGAAATGGTGCTGGTTTGTCTATTGGCCCGGGGGCACCTGCTCATTGAAGATGTTCCCGGGGTGGGAAAGACCACATTGGTAAAGGCCCTGGCTAAGAGTATCAATTTAAGCTATAGTCGTATTCAATTTACACCGGACCTAATGCCCTCAGATATTACCGGTATTACCCTCTATAGTAAGGGAGAAGATCGCTTTATTTTCAGAAAGGGTCCCATATTTCATCAAATCATTTTGGCAGACGAAATTAACAGAACCTCACCCAAAACCCAATCCAGTCTATTGCAGGCCATGGAAGAGGGAGAGGTATCCATAGAAGATACAACCCACGTACTGAAAAAGCCCTTTATGGTACTGGCCACCCAAAACCCCTTAGAATATCAAGGCACCTTTCCATTGCCTGAGGCACAGCTTGATCGATTTTTAATGCAGATTTCCCTGGGGTATCCGGGCTTTGAGGATGAAAAGGAAATTATTAAAAATCACTTGAAACGGAAAGGGCTAGACGGGATTGCCGCTGTGGCAGAGGAGGGGGACATATTATGTATGCAGCGGGAGGTAGATGAGGTCCATGTCCATGAAGATATATTCAATTATATCGTGGGGATTACAAAGGGAACCAGGAGTCATCGGGATATTCATTTAGGAGCAAGTCCACGGGTCTCTATTGATCTTTATCGTGGTGCCAAAGCGCTAGCCTATGTGAGGAATCGGGACTATGTTATTCCCGATGATGTAAAGGAATTGACCCCCTATGTCCTGGGGCACAGAATAGTTCTCTCGGCAGAGGCAAGGATTGAGGGAAAAAGAGCAGATAAGGTGGTTAGAGAGGTATTAAACAGAACCCATGTACCGGTGGTGAGTGCCATTGAAGGTTAGAATTGGCTTCTTCATCACAGGGATAATTGTTTTTCCCTTTGCCCTGATTGTAGGGGGAAGAATTCCCTATCTTTTACTTTATACCTATCTGCTTACCTTGGTAATTCCCTTGATTCACTGTTTGTTAGGGAAATATCGGCTTAAGGTAACGATTAAGGCTCCTGAAAAGGAGCTAGTGGCCGGGGAAGAAATTAAAATCACCTACGAAATCAATAATCCGCTGGGAGTTACCTTTCCTAGGCTAGAGTTCCACAATGATCTGGCCTACCGTCTAAGGGGAAGGCGGGAAGCCGAGGTCCATTTTTATCTTGAAAAGAAAGGAAGTTTTCGTAGAGATGTATTGGTGCAATGCAAGAGACGGGGTTATTTCAAAGTAGGAGTAGGAAGGCTTATCATTAAAGATATTTTCAATCTTTATAAATTGAAAAAGATAAGCAAGGCTCCCCTTCAATTAAAGATATATCCAAGGGTTGTACCCTTAAAAAAGTTAAAAATCCAGGCAAGCCAGCATATGGGAGAGCTTATGGTGAAAAACCCACTATTTCAAGATTACACATCTCTATCTGATTTAAGAACCTATCAGGAGGGGGATTCCTTAAAAAAGATTCATTGGAAGGCATCTGCTAAAACCGACAGCCTCATGGTGAAAAACTATGAGGAACAGGGAGATCATGAAGTCATCATTATGCTTGACAGCTGTATGAAAAGCTATGGGGCCGATAAAGAGGCCTATGTGGAAGATAAGCTGGTGGACACAGCCGCTTCTATGATTGACTATTGCCTACGGCAAAATATTAAGGTTTCACTGAATTACTGGGACAAAGAAGGGGACCGGGTAATAATGGGAGACCATCCAGGCTGCTTTAAGGCCTTTCTAGATCAGTTGGTATCCTTTCATCCTACAGGTTCTAATGATTTTCCCAAAGAAATTGAAAGAACCCTCCCGTCAATTCCCCAGGGAAGCACCCTGTTCCTTTTGACACCCCTGTTGAGCAAAGAATTGGGAGCCCAGGGAATTCATCTAAAAATGAAAAATCTGAGACCCTTTTACATGGTCATAGGAAGTGAAAAAGAGAGCCCAAACATTACTCGAGCGAATAAAGCCCTGGCAAAGCGATTAGAGGGAGAAGGGATTCCCCTGTATTTAATTGATGTAGAGCAAGATATAAGGGATATTTTGGAGGGGAAATATGAAAAAGGAGCTTAAGGGAAACCAAAAAATCATTTATTCCTGTATCCATCTGTTAATGATCCTTACCCTGGCCACGGTACTGGGAAAGGTGCTACAAATCAGATTAGGGAGCTTTCAAAGCCTTATGATAACGCTGCTGGTGGGACTAACTGCCCAGACCTTTGTTTTAGTACCCCTAACCCTGGCTGCCTCAGCCTTTATCATTCTAGGGCTGCTGGCCTTTTATCAATACCACCAGTCCCAGGTATTGCAGCGGATTATTTCATGGCTGTATCAGTTTATTAATAATATTGCTAACCATTTGAGAGGAAGAGAAGAGATATTGATAGAAAATGGTCGGGGATTTTGGATTCTGCTGCTATTTTTCCTGAGCCTTTTTACCGTTGTGATTATCTTTAAGACTAGAAAGACCTTTCTATTGGTACCACTTTATGGGGGCCCTCTGGTCTACTATTGGTATATCTTTATCGATGCCGCCTATCCTATGCTATTCCTGTTTTTATTTCTCTTCCTTCTTTTATTTGGCTTAGAAACTTATTTTTCTGAAGATAAAACGGCCCTGTATTCCCCTTGGATGAGGACTGCCCTTGGCTATGGCTTAATTATCATGTTGATAGCTGGTCTTTTACCAAAGGGAGGAAGCTTAATAGAATGGTATTGGATCGAAGAGCAGGCTCAGCAGTATTTTCCTGTGGTATTTGACTTGAGGAACGACCTTATCTATAGCCGCAGCTTTGGACAAAGCGAGCTCTTTGACTTTACCCAAACGGGCTTTCAGTCCAATACTACCCAGCTAGGAGGGCCAGTAAAATTAAATGATCGGCTGGTAATGGAGGTAAAGGCCCCCTACCCCCTATACTTAAGGGGCAATGTAAAGACCCGCTATGAAAATAACCATTGGAGCACTGACGTAAAAAACCAATGGCCTCATCCCTTACAGGAGCTGCTTCCCCTGGAGGTCAAGTCAGGGATACCCGTAACCATCGAAATTAACAATATTAACATGGCCACAAATACCATATTTACCCCATACCAACCAGTTAAAATTATTGCCGGGGGTATTACCAACGCCAATGTAGACGAAAATTATCAAATGACTTTTCAAGGGGCTAAATATAAAGATGAAAGCTATGTGGTTCAGGGACTTTTGCCTGCTAAGGAGGAGCTTGAGAAGGGCCTTTGGCAACAGGAACCTTCCCTTGAGAAATACCTGCAGCTGCCAGGAAACCTAACCCAATCAGTCTATGACCTGGGGAATAAAATCACATCTAATCTAGAAACGCCCTATGATAAGGCCCAGGCTATACAGAATTATTTAAGAAAAAATTATGTCTACACCCTTGAACCAGCTGTTGTCCCCGAAGGAAAAGAGTTTGTTTCCTATTTTTTATTTGAAGAGAAGCAGGGCTATTGTACCTATTTTGCCACTGCTATGGCGGTCCTGTTAAGAACCCAAGGAATTCCTGCCCGGTATGTGGAGGGCTATCGAATGCCCGAGGAACACCAGGAAAATATCTACAAAATTAGGCAAAATAATGCCCATGCCTGGGTAGAGGCCTATATGGGGCCAGGAAGCTGGGTGATATTTGAGGCGACTCCAGCCTATTTAGAGCCAGTGATAGGTGAGACAGGGCTGAATCAGGAGACCCTAGAGGAAAGTGGCACAACAGACTTTGACGAATTAGAAGCCCTTTTGGAAAGGGCCCTAAGGGCAAATGAAATTGAGGCAGGTCAAGAGCCTGTTGTGGAAGTGAATCGAAATGTAGAGGAGCTGCCGGCTCCAACCCTAGAGAATTCTCTTTTAGGATTGTGGTTTTTTCTAAAGAAGCTAGTAAGGTTGTTGCTACTTCTAAGCCTGTTGGGGATGCTGCCGCTAAGGATAGCTTTTAGTCATATTAAGCTAAAGCTGTATCTTAACGGACTTAATCAGATAGAAGATAATCAAAGGATTGTATATCTCTACGAAAATATTCTACAGATGATTGGAAAAATGAATCTGCCCATAAGGACAGGGGAAACCCCTAGGGAATATGCCTGGCGAATCAATGGGGTTGTCTACGATTCCCATCATAATTTCAGAGAACTGACAGAGATATATATTCGTGCTAAATATAGCCTTAAGAAGTGTTCTCCCCAGGAAGCCCAAAGGGCGGTCAGCTTCTATAAGTTAATAGAAGGAAAGCTTCGTCAGCATTTAGGACTGATAAAATTTCTTTATGTTAAATACTTAAAGGGAAATATGATACAATGCGATAAAATAAAAGTCCAAGGTCAGTACTACACCTTCCTATAGATTTTTATCAAAAAATTTGATAAAATAAGATATTGAGTTTAAAAAAAGAATATTCCGTCGTAATACCTTGTCCTATGATTAAAACGGAGGTCAAAAAATACATAATTCCCGTTGACGTAAACGATATCATAGGGAAAATAACGGGAGTAATCCAGAGTTGTGATGGGATATTAGCATTATACTGGAGTAGAGCTAGCGATTAAGCCAATATAGGGAAGTGATGGAATGAAAACATTTATCAAAATATTTACAATTGCCTTTTTATCCTTTGTGTTGATTTTTACCAGTCTTGTTTGGTCCTTTAATCATTTTATGAAGGATGATCATCCTAATTCAGATGAGGTCATCGAAGAAGTGACAGATCCCGATGTTGAAGACGAGCTGGCCACTGAGGGAATGGATGAATTACAGAAATTAGTCTATAATAGCTCCCGAGTTAATTTTGTTGTAATGGGCTTAGAGGGACCGAGAAGTGATACCCTGATGTTTGTTTCCTTTGACCCCGATACGAAAAAGCTTGATCTGATTTCCGTCCCCCGAGATACCTACTACCATCGTAAGGGCTATGATCGCTTAGATAAACGAAAAATTAATGCCGTTTATGGAGATCATGGGGCAACCGGGGTTAAAACAGTTGTCAGTGACATTCTATTTAATGTTCCAGTGGACTATTATGTCACGGTAACCTATAAGGGAGCAGCAGCAATTATTGATACCTTGGAGGGTGTACCGGTGTACATTCCAGGGAAGATGGATTATTACGATAAATACGATGATCCACCCTTGAGAATCTACTTTGAAAAGGGAAATCACGTACTAGATGGCGAGGATGGCGTTAAATTCCTTAGATTTCGTCAGTCATCCCCTGGTACAGGCGGGATGTCCTATGCCGATGGGGACCTGGGAAGAATTAAAGCCCAGCAGGAGTTTGTCAAGGCGGCCTTTAAAAAAGCCCTGGGGCTAAAGTTGCCAACGGTGGTCACTACAGCCTTTAAATATGTAAGGACCGACGTGGAGCTGCAGAATGCATTAGGTTTGGCTACCTCTGCCCTTGGTATTAATATGGATAGCTTCCAAATGAGAAGGCTTCCGGGGGAAGATAAATATCAAAGCGGAGTTTCCTATTACTTCCCTGATTATGACGGGATCAAGGATTTACTAATTGAAATCTACGGTGGAGAGCCGGTACAGGAAACCGTTGAAGAAGAATAGAATTTAATATAGAGAATTTTTATCAAACTGAAAAGAGTAGGACTGGGGGAGTCCTACTCTTTTCTTTATAAATGGATAGGGGAGTGGGGGTTTATGTATTTTTAAATTACCCCGCTTCCGTTTGAATAAACAGGTAAAAAAATATAATTTATACTTTAGTAACCTATTAACCGCTAAGAGGCTAGTTATTTACACTTCATAGCTGGGAGCCTAAATAATTTTTTTATTCTCCATCATTAGCCTACCCTTTTCAACCAGCATCTGACCTATTTTATAAACATCTCCTGCACCCATGGTAATAATTAAATCAGAGGGCTGAACCCGGTTAAGCAAATAATCAGCAATGCCGTCAAAATCCTTTAAATATTGTACATCCTTATGGTCCTTAATCAATTCTGCCAATCGGGTACTATGGATTCGACCCTCATCCTTTTCTCGAGCTGCGTAAATATCTGTAATAATCACATGATCAGCATCATGAAAGGATCTGGAAAAATCCTCTAATAGGGCCAGGGTTCTGGTATAGGTATGGGGCTGAAAAACGCACCAAATTTCCCCATGGGGATACTTTTGAGCTGCCTCAAGGGTCGCTCTAATTTCAGCAGGATGGTGGGCATAATCATCAATTACCTTGGCTCCCTTTACTTCTCCAAGGAGGTCAAAGCGACGATGAATACCCTTATATATCTTAATATACTCAATAATTTCCTCAGCAGGAATTCCTAAAACATAGGCTGTGGCAATAGAGGCCAGGGCATTGTAGATATTATGAATTCCTGGAATGCTCAATTGAAATTTACCCAGAAATTGACCTTTATAGAATACTTCAAAAGATGGAAAACCATTGCTGTTAAAAACAATATTCTTGGCAAAAAAATCGCAATTTTCCTTAATTCCGTAGGTAATCACCTGACAGGACAGCTTTCCAATGATATCACGAACATTGGCGTCGTCTCCGCAGGCAACTAAGTAGCCCTCCTGGGGAATTAATTGAGCAAAGCGATAAAAAGCGTCCTTAATGTGGTGAATATCCTTATAAAAATCTAGGTGGTCCTCATCAATATTTAAGATAATACCAATAAAGGGATTAAACTTTAAGAAGCTCTCCACATATTCACAGGCTTCTGTAATAAAATGATGACTCTCACCTATTTTAATATTTCCGCCTATTTCGTCCAACTCTCCGCCCACAAGAATAGTTGGGTCCAGCTTGGCATGCTCCATCACAAGAGAAAGTAAGGATGTGGTCGTGGTCTTACCATGGCTTCCGGCTACAGCAATGGCTCGATCATACATTTTCATAATTTGACCCAGCATATGGGCCCGATCGATTTGGGGAATCCCTAGCCTTTCAGCCTCTTGTCTTTCACAATTATCGGTCTTTACAGCGGCAGTATAAACGACCAAATCAGCTCCAACAACGTTTTCACGGCTATGTTGGGGAAATATTATTGCACCATGATTTTTTAATTTTTCAATAATGTTAGACTCTTTAATATCTGAACCAGAAACATGATAACCATGCTTAATCAGAATCTCTGCTATGGCACTCATGCTAATTCCGCCGATACCAATTAAATGAATTCGCTGTATTTGATGATCAAAATCAAAGGATATCAAAATCTTCACTCCTCTATCTATAAAATTATAGGGATAATACTATTTTTGCCAAAATTACAGTTTCTATGACGCTTCACAGAAAATTCAAGCGCCACTGTTAAATAATATGTTATGCTATATTGTATCATAACATAAAAAAATAGCTGCATCACTAAAAAACTTAGTTATTTTATCCAGAAAAGGATCAGCGATAGGATAAATAGCTTGGAACATAATTGAATTAAAGTATTTTTTCAGGATACTAGCCTGAAAGAGGGTCTGATATTTTTTAATGCACAATAATCTCTACGATAAAAAGTAAATTTTTAAGACCCTTTTTCTCTGCTTTGTTATGTATTTTTCAATTGAGGGCTCATCACTGTCTGCAAACGATTCCATTTGGCCCTGAACTGCCTTTGTTTTAGCTTGATTAATAAGATGAAATGGAATAAAATGATAAATAGAAGAAAATAATCAAATGATTAACCGAAAATGACCATGAACGTTAAAGACTGTCCGTAAATTACTGAAGCTTTTACTATAAATGTTCATATTTTTACTTCATAGGGAAGCTCGTTTTTTCCTATGAAATGGGGGTTGTTAAGGAGGGTGGCACCCCTTAAAATAAGGAGAGTACAGCGAAGCGTCCTAGGGAACCCAGGGGTTTTCTGGAAAGCAAACGTGGCAGAGCCACTTTGTTATCATTGAAATAGAACTAATTGGGATACGATAACAATAAATTGATTTTGGAGGATGGGTATGAGCAAGCTAAAGAGAAATGAAAGAATAGCAGCTATGGTGAAAATTCTGAGTGATCAGCCTAACAGAATATTTACATTGAATTTCTTTACAGAAAGATTTAATTCTGCTAAATCCACAATCAGCGAGGACATCGTGATTGTTAAGCAAACGATGGATAAGATGGAGCTTGGGAAAATAGAGACGATCTCAGGCGCAGCAGGGGGGGTAAAGTTTATCCCCCAGACCACCAAAACCCAAAATAAAGAAATATTAGAGATGATTGCAGAAAAGCTAAGTCAAGGTGACCGTATTCTTCCCGGGGGTTTTCTGTATATGACAGATATCATTTACTCCCCCCATATGATTCATCATATCGGAGAGGTCTTTGCCAGTCAGTTTGATTATAAGAACACCGACTATGTCATCACTGTAGAAACAAAGGGAATTCCACTGGCACTGATGGTGGCTAAAGCAATGAATCGGCCCCTTGTAATCTTAAGAAGAGACAGTAAGGTTACTGAAGGGTCCACCGTTAGTATTAATTATATCTCAGGCTCAAGCGGAAAGATCCAAAGAATGTCTTTGTCACGACGGGCCATTAAGCCCGGGTCACGGGTGATTATTATTGACGACTTTATGAAGGCAGGGGGAACGGCCAAAGGGATGAGAGATATGATGAAGGAATTTGATGCAGAGGTTGAGGGGGTAGGCGTATTAATTGCCACAAAAACACCAGAAGAAAAGCTAATAAATGACTACCGAGCCCTATTAATATTAGAGGAAGTAAGAGAATCAGACCAATATATCCGCATGGTTCCTAATCCAGATCTGATTTAAAAATCCACCAACAACAAAAAAATTCTGAAAACTTACAAAATTATTGCAGGATATTTAAGCTGAATGGAGAATAGTCCTAAAATAATATACATTTTGCAGCAAGGCAGATGGAAGGTGGTGAGGGACAATGCAAGTGACTGATGTAAGAATTAGAAAGGTAGCAACGGAAGGGAAGATGAAGGCTATTGTTTCTGTAACGTTTGATGAGGAATTTGTTGTACATGATATTAAAATTATTGAAGGTCAAAACGGACTATTTATTGCGATGCCAAGTCGAAAAATGGGGGAAGGTGACTTTAGAGACATCGCACATCCCATCAATTCAGAAACAAGATCCAAAATTCAAGATGCAATCTTTAGCGAGTACGAAAAAATGGGTGACGAGCTAGAGGAAGCTGTGGGTGAGTAATCTAATCAAAAAAAGAAAGGGGCCGAAAGGTCTCTTTTAATGTTTCTAGAAAGTTCTATTTTTAGCAAATGCCCCAGAAGCCGGTCACCAAAGGTGGCGCTAGCCACTTTGCTCTGTGTTTACAAGCTACCGCTAGAGATTTTTGGCAATATTACATTTAGGGGTTTTTTATTTTGCCAAAATATAATAAACTAGTAAAGGGGTAAAATAGAAATACATTTATAATAAATTTAAGAACTTAAAATATAATTTTGAGGTGAAATAATGGAACTTAAAGCAATTATACTTGCTGCAGGTGAAGGCAAACGTATGAAGTCCAAGCTTCCCAAGGTACTGCACAGGATTTCAGGACAGCCTATGCTGGAACATGTTGTAGAGGCTGCTGAGGCCTCAAAGATTGATGAGTGTATCGTGGTAGTGGGTCATGGGGCAGAAGAAGTAAAGAAAAGCCTTAAACCCCATATTAAAACAGTATTGCAGGAAGTTCAGCTGGGAACAGGCCACGCCGTTAGCATGGCCTATGACCATTTATCTCAAGATGGTCTGGTATTAGTGCTATGTGGTGATGGTCCATTGATTACCGCTGAAACCTTAAATGCCCTTATGGAAACCCACCTGTCTGGGGGATACAGCGCAACGGTGTTGTCAACTGAGTTAAGTAATCCCCATGGCTATGGAAGAATTGTTCGAGATGCTTCTAATCAATTAAAGGGAATTGTGGAAGAAAAGGATACGACAGCTGAGGAAAAGAATATTAAAGAAATTAATTCAGGGATCTATTGCTTTAATTCAAAGGAGCTTAAAGATTCCTTACCCTTGTTAAAAAATGAAAATGCCCAGGGTGAATATTATTTGCCCGATGTGTTGAACATCCTCAAGGAAAAGGGCCTAGCTGTAGGGCTCTATAAAATTGATGATTACCAAGAGATTATGGCGGTAAATGACCGCATACAGCTGTCAGAGGTAGAGGCGGTTATGCGAAAGCGAATTAATAATAGACACATGGAAAATGGCGTCACAATTATTAATCCTGATGCTACCTACATTGGCAAGAAGGTGAAGATTGGTCAGGATACAATTATTTATCCGGGGGCCAGTATTTCGGGGGAAACGATTATAGGGGAAGGCTGTATTATTGGCCCAGATAATCAAATCGTGAATTCTCAAATTGGTCGAGGCGTTGAAATCAACCATTCGGTTATTACAGACAGTCAAATTGATGACCATACTACTGTTGGGCCCTTTGCCTATTTAAGACCCAACAGCAAGGTTGGAAAGCATGTGAAAATTGGGGATTTTGTAGAGCTGAAAAACTCATCAATTGGTGATTATACAAAGGCATCTCATCTGGCCTACATTGGCGATGCTGAGGTGGGGTCCCATGTTAATATTGGTTGTGGGGTTGTCTTCGTCAATTATGATGGAAAAAATAAACATAAAGCCATCGTAGAGGACAACGCCTTTATTGGCAGCAATGCTAACTTAATTGCTCCGGTGGTCGTTAAGAAAAATGGGTATGTAGCCAGTGGCTCTACGATAACCGACGAGGTTCCCGAAGGGGCACTGGCAGTGGCGAGAGGCCGTCAAGAAAACAAAGAGGGCTGGGTAGAGAAAAAAGGCCTAATAAAAAAACAGGGATAAATAAAGTGATTGACATAAACAAGGAGGAAAAAATTAATGAACACCAGTGGAAGTGAAATTAAAATCTTTTCTGGGAATGCCAACAGAGAACTAGCCGAGGAAATCGCAAGGGCAATTGGAGTCCCCGTGGGGAACGCAGAGGTAACCACCTTTAGTGATGGAGAAATAGCAGTCAATATTAATGAAACCGTTAGAGGAACAGATGTTTTTGTTGTACAACCCACCTGTCCTCCTGTTAACGACAATCTAATGGAACTGTTAATTATGATAGATGCATTTAAACGGGCATCGGCGGGAAGAATTACAGCAGTGCTGCCCTACTACGGCTATGCAAGACAAGACCGTAAGGCAAAGGCAAGGGATCCAATCACCGCTAAATTAGTGGCAGATATCTTAACCACTGCCGGGGCAGACCGTGTTTTAACAATGGATCTTCATGCATCACAAATCCAAGGATACTTTAATATTCCAGTGGATCATCTGTTAGGTGTACCAATTCTTGCAAAGTATTTCCAAGAAAAGAATCTTAAGGATGTGGTGGTTGTTTCCCCAGACCTGGGAAGCGTTACCAGAGCCAGAAATTTTGCCAACCATCTGGATGCACCAATTGCAATAATTGATAAGCGACGACCTAAGGCCAATGTATCAGAAATCATGAATATTATTGGTGATATTGAAGGGAAAACGGTTATCTTAGTTGACGACTTAATTGATACCGCAGGAACCATTACTAATGCTGCCAATGCCCTAAAGGAATTTGGCGCTGTAGAAGTATATGCCTGCTGTACCCATCCTGTACTTTCGGGACCAGCCTATGAAAGAATACAGAATTCAGCCATTAAAGAACTGGTTGTCACTAACACCGTAAAGCTGCCCAAGGACAAGCAGATGGATAAAATTAAGACTATTACAGTAGCCCCTATCATTGCAGAGGCAATCCTTAGAATCTACAAAAATATTTCAGTTAGTAAGCTATTTGACTAAAAATGCAGCCTGCGGGCTGCTTCCTTCTTAATAGGATATAAACAAATAACCACTGATGGTTTCCCCTTGGGAGGTGTAATGATGTATATTATTGTAGGATTAGGAAACCCAGGAAGAAAATATGAAGGTACCAGACATAATGTGGGGTTCCATACAATTGACCTGTTGTCCAGGCGGCTTACTATACCGGTTAACAAGTTAAAATATAAAGCTTTAGTGGGGGAGGGCCATATTGGTTCAGAGAGGGTGGTGCTGGTAAAGCCCCAAACCTTTATGAATCTTAGTGGACAAAGCGTCATGGAGCTGGTACAATTTTATAAAATCGATTTAAAACAGCTAATTGTCATCTATGATGACATTGATGTGAAGACAGGCTCCCTTAGAATACGGGAGAAGGGCAGTGCAGGAAGCCACAATGGCATGAGGAATATCATTTACCTACTGAAGCAGGATGAATTTCCTCGAATCAGAATTGGGGTAGGTAAGCCCGAGAATGGGGACCTGGCAGACTATGTTCTGGGCCGTTTTTCCAAGGAAGAGGTTGGTCTGGTTAGTGAAGCCATTGAGCGGGCAGCCCTGGCTGTAGAAACAATTGTCTGCCAAGACCTGCAATTGGCCATGAATAAGTATAACGGATAAGGCTAAGGCTATAGAGAAAAAAGGAGTAGGGAAATGTTCATCCTCTCGGGCATAATTGCAGCCGTTTTTGCTTATTTATTAAATAAGGCCATTATTAATCGATTTGGCGGAGCGGGTCTTGTGACCTTTGTTCCCTTTATTGAAGAATTTTTGAAAACCTTTACGGCAGTCATGATGAAAACAAATGTGTTGGCTGTACACGTGGTATTTGGTGTAATAGAAGGATGCTATGATATAGTCACTTCTCCAAAAAAAATTGGCAAACTGGCAGCCTTGGCCAGCATTTTCAGCCATAGCCTCTTTGGCTATATTACCATAATCACCTATGGGCATAGTAAGTCCATCATCTTGGGGATATTGACAGCCTGGGTCTTTCATAGTGGGTGGAACTGGTACGTTACTAAATACCTATAATGTAAAATAGCCATCAAACAGCCCGGGTTTAAAATCCGGGCTAAAGATGTTGATTCATAGGGTTAAATACTGCAACTTTAGCAAAAAAGGGAGTGTCATTGAGGGTGAAGAATTTACTGCTTACACCTATAGAAAATTCCATACAATACAATCAATTATTGGGGGCCTTTAAATCACGAAAAACCCCCGTTTATCTACATGGCTTAAATGAATCACAAAAATCCCATATGGTGTACGGGCTTTATCAGGCCATTAATAAACCGATTTGTCTCATCACCCATAACGAGTTGGAGGCAAGAGAGTTATACCAGGACTTAAAATTTTATTTCGGCAATGAGGTCCATTATTTTCCTTCTCGCGAAATTGTCTATTATGACGTAACGGCCCTTGGGGAAGACCAGGAGGACGAAAGGATTAAGGTATTAGAAAAAATCAGCCAGGGAGAAGGCGGTATTGTGGTGACATCAGTAGAAGCCCTGCTGGTGAAACTGACCCCGCTACAGATATATCAACGTTATCGATTGAATCTCAAGGTCGGGGAAACAATTTCTCTGGAACAGGTACTGGATACCTTTTTTATTCAGGGGTATCAACGCAGTGATCGGGTTGAGGCCAGAGGGGAATACAGTCTACGAGGCGGCATTATTGATATTTTTCCGCCCTCGGCTGAGCATCCCTTTCGAATTGAGCTTTTTGACGATGAAATAGACTCCATCAGAGCCTTTGATGTGGCTACTCAGAAGTCCATTGACAAAAGGGAAAACGTACAGATCAATCCGGTTACAGAGGGACTTTTAGACCCGACAAAGCTCAATTCTCTTCAAAGGCTCATGCAGCAGGAGCTGAAAAAGAACCTTACTAAGCTGGAGGACCCTGGTAGGGAAAGACTTCATGAGAAATTCAGTGAGGTATTGGATAAATTCGAGAATTTCAGCCATTTTAAAGGAGCAGACCTCTATCTACCCTATGTTTATTCAGAGGCGGCTACGCTACTTGATTACATGGGACTTCAAACTCTGATTGTCATGGATGAGCCCCGTAGAATACGAGAAAAGGCAGAGGGACATTTAGAAGAATTCCATGATAGCTTCAAGACCCTTCTGGAAAGGGGCGAGGTGTTGCCCACCCAAGGGAAACGTCTATTTCAGTACGATGAGCTGGTGAAGCGAATTAAACGCCATCAGGTGGCTTCCCTAAGCTTAATCCCTAAATATAATCCTGATTTTCAGCCAAAAGAGACCATTTCCTTTACCTCAAGGGGAGTACAATCCTTTCATAGTAAAATAGATTTTTTAGTAGAGGAATTAAAAACCCTTCAATATAAAGGATATAAAGTGGTGCTGGTTCCAGGCACCAAGGAACGGGCCCTAAGGCTGTTAGAGCTGTTAAGGGAACGGGGGGTTAAAGTTAACTTTGTGGTGAGCCCCCAGGAGCAGAGTCTCATGACCGGCCAGGTGGTAATTGTCCAGGGAAGCCTTCGCAAGGGCTTTGAATATGTGGACATGAAATATATGATGATCACCGACAATGAAATTTATGGTGTTCATAAAAAGAAAAAACAAAAGAGCAAGCGCAAGGATGCTTCCCCCATTAAATCATTTATCGAATTACAGGTGGGAGATTATGTGGTCCACGAGGGTCACGGTATTGGAAAGTACATCGGAATTGAAGAATTAAAGGTAGAGGGAATTAAAAAGGATTATTTGAAAATACGGTATTCCGGGGAAGATAACCTCTATGTGCCTACAGATCAAATGGATCTTATTCAAAAATATATCGGTAGTGATGAAAAGCAGCCTAAGCTTAATAAGCTGGGTGGAACTGAATGGGTCAAGACAAAGGCGAAGGTAAAACGGGCTATAGAGGACATGGCGGAAGACCTATTAAAGCTTTATGCAGAGCGGGAAAAGAGCAAAGGCCATGCCTTTCCTGAAGATACCGAATGGCAAAAACAGTTTGAAGATCTGTTCCCCTATGAGGAAACCGTAGACCAGCTTCGGTGCATAGAAGAGGTCAAGTCTGACATGGAGCAGGAACGGCCTATGGATCGACTGCTCTGTGGTGACGTGGGTTATGGTAAAACCGAAGTGGCCATCCGAGCCGCCTTTAAGGCAGTCATGGGAAACAAACAGGTGGCCCTGTTAGTGCCCACCACCATATTAGCTCAGCAGCATTTCAATACCTTTACCCAGCGGTTCTCTGGCTTTCCTGTAAAAATTGAAATGCTCAGTCGCTTTAGAACCCCGGCCCAACAGAAGCGGGTCATTGAAGACGCCAGAACAGGCAACGTGGATATTCTGATTGGCACCCATCGAATTCTGTCAAAGGATATCCAATTTAAGGAATTAGGGCTATTGGTCGTTGACGAAGAGCAGCGGTTTGGGGTAAAGCATAAGGAAGCATTAAAGCAAATGAAGAAGAATGTAGATGTATTAACGCTAACGGCAACTCCGATTCCCAGAACGCTTCATATGTCTATGATTGGCGTTCGAGACATGAGTGTCATTGAAGATCCCCCAGAGGAAAGATATCCCGTACAGACCTATGTAATGGATTATAACGAATCCGTATTGGTGGATGCCATCACCAGGGAGCTGGCCAGGGGCGGTCAAATTTACTATGTCTTCAATCGGGTCCAGGGCATTCAGCAAATGGCCAATCGATTGGCCCAACTGGTACCCGAAATGCGAATCGGTGTGGGTCATGGACAAATGAGTGAAAGGGAACTGGAAAACCTAATGCTGGCCTATTACGAAGGGGAGTATGATCTGTTGGTATGTACCACCATCATCGAGACAGGGCTCGATATTCCCAATGTCAATACAATCATCATCCATGATGCCGACAAGCTTGGTCTCTCTCAGCTGTATCAGCTTCGGGGCCGGGTGGGCAGGTCTAATCGACAGGCCTACGCCTACCTCATGTACGAAAAGAACAAATCCCTTACAGAGGTAGCGGAAAAACGATTAAAGGCCATTAAGGAGTTCACTGAATTTGGCTCGGGCTTTAAGATTGCCATGCGAGATCTGGAAATCCGTGGGGCCGGGAATCTGTTAGGGGGAGAACAGCATGGACATATGGCTGCCATTGGCTATGATCTCTATGTAAAGCTCCTGGAAGAAACCATTGGTGAGATTCGGGGAGAAGCGGTGGAAAAATATGAAGACACCTTAATGGAGCTTAATGTCAATGCCTATATTCCAGAGGATTATATTACCAATCAGAGTCAAAAAATTGAAATCTATAAAAAAATTGCTTCTATCCGAAACCAAGATGACCTATTTAATGTGGAGGAAGAAATAGAGGACCGCTACGGAGATATTCCTTCCAGTGTAAGAAACCTTTTAATGATTTCTTATATTAAGGCCCTGGCTAAAAACATAAGGATAGGGGCCATCAGCCAAAAAGGCCGAGAGGTAAAGATTACCTTTCAGGATAGTGGTAAGCTTAAGCCAGAATATATTGGTGACGTACTCCATTCCTTCACCAGAAGGGTCACCTTCCATGGTACCAGTGAGCCATATCTTTTATATAAAATTAATAATATCGATCAATACAAGACACTGGGTGACTTAAAGGACATTATAGAAAAAATTAGCGGTTTGCAAATATAAACAAATTCGTTATAATAGAGTGAAGACTGAAAAGGATAGGGAGTGATAAGAGAAATGAAAAGACACATGAGAAGACATATGGGGTTAGTGGCAGTTATTCTAACTATGGTATTGCTTGTGGTAGGATGTAGTAAGGAAGCCAAGGTGGAGGAAAGTGTAGCTGCAGCAGTAAATGGGACAGAGATTTCTATGAAAGATTTTAATAAAAATCTTGCACTATATAAGATGGACTATGAAATGCAATTTGGACCTGAGATATTTAATGAAGGTACTGAAACTGGCTTAGATCTTATTCAAACCGTTAAATCTCAGGTTTTGGAAAAGATGATTAACGATGAGATATTGCTGCAAATGGCCACTGAAAAGAATGTTACTGTTGAGGATGCTACAATAGAGGAAGCCTACAAGGAATATTTAGAATACCTGAACAGCAACGAGGAATATAAGGCCTTTACCGAAGAAAATGGTATCGATGAGGCCTTTGTAAAAAACCTGATTAAAACAGGTGAGATTATTAATGCATACCAGACCATGTATATGGAAGAGCTTGAGGTTACTGAAGAAGAAGCAAAAACCTTTTATGATGAAAACCCCGAATACTTTGCTGTTGAAGAAGTGAAGGCCCGCCATATTTTAGTGGAGGACCTAGATTTAGCTGAGGAGCTTCTTGGTAAAATTAAACAAGGTGAATCCTTTGAAGAGCTTGCAAAGGAGCATTCCACTGATCCTGGAACTAAGGATAATGGTGGAGACCTAGGTTATTTTTCAAAGGGGACTATGGTTGCTGCCTTTGATGACGCAGCTTTCTCCATGGAGATCGGTGAAATCAGCGAACCTATTCAAACAGACTTTGGATACCATATTATCAAGGTGGAGGATAAAGTCAGCGAGGTTCACAAATTTGAGGATAGCATTGAATTGATAAAGAATTATTTGAAGTCCACAGAGCTTCAGGAGCTGCTTAAATCAAACTTAGAAAAGGCAGAAATTGTAAGAAATATTGAATGATCTTAAGGGAGAGAAATCTCCCTTTTTTTCTACGATTTTTTCACCCATACCCTATGATGTATAGCTGTTTTAGTCTAGTACCTCTAAATTTCAATCTTTTAACGTATACTATTTTAATCCAATTGTTTTACCTTCCCAGTGTATAAAAAACTATAATTGGTAAAATAATATTGTTACAATAAATTCTACTAAATTAGGAGGTAATAGGAGTGAAAGCGACAGGTATAGTTAGGAGAATAGATGATTTAGGTAGAGTCGTAATCCCCAAGGAAATTCGTAGGACCCTAAGGATTCGGGAAGGGGATCCTCTTGAAATATTTACTGATCGAGAAGGAGAAGTTATCCTAAAGAAATACTCACCTATTGGAGAGCTAACTGAATTTGCCACAGAATATGCAGAATCACTTCAAGAGGCCCTGGGACATACGGCTATCATCACAGATCGTGATACAATCATAGCTGTTGCAGGAGCTTCTAAGAAGGAATATCTAGATAAGCGGGTCAGTAAGGCCTTAGAAAAAGTAATGGATGAAAGAGAAGTAGTGGTCGCCAATCAAGGAGATCAACAGTGTGCCATCTCCTCTGACGAAAGCGATGACGGTAAATATTCCTCCCAAGTAATAGCTCCCATCGTTACGCAAGGGGATCCAATTGGTACAGTAATTCTTTGCTCTAAGGATAAAGGGACGAGCATGGGCGATACCGAAAAAAAGATTGCTATGACAGCCGCTGCCTTCTTATCAAAACAAATGGAGCAATAATGATCTAATCCCGGTGTATGCCGGGTTTTTTATGTTCTAATTGGCAATACGAAATTGAACTAATTCTGAATTGTAATAATTTAGACGTTTAATTTAGACAATTTCTTTAATAAGATCTTTAAATGCCTCATCTGGAGTGAGAAAAGGTTTATTTTAGCTGCTTGCTTGAATAAAAATTTTCATTACTAGCTTATGTAGGCAATAAGAATTTTTTTGCTGGTAGATATTTTAAGAAAAAAATTATGACCTCCTATGATTTGTTATAAATTTCCTTGTTAAATATTGGTGGATAATGTATAATATCATTAAATTAATTAAAGGAGATGTTGTTATGGTATCAATATTTAAGAAAAATTCAATATGGAATTTAACAGTATTATTTTTATTAGTGATAATATTATTAATGGGAATAAGATTTGCAAATGGAAAAGAATCTTTGTCATCAGAACAGAATATGGAAAATATTCAAATACTTGCAGGAGCTATCGATGTTGAAGGTGGAGGCATTAGTATAACTCTTACAGATGATGAATTAAATAAACATGAGCAGCTCAGTGTTATTCATGATGTTGACCTTATAAAGATTGTAAACTTATTAACTGCTGCTGGTGCAGAGGTTATTTCTATAAACGATGAACGATTAATTTCAACAAGCAAAATAAAAGCAAATAAGATGATGATTAAGATTAATAACTCGGAGTATAATAGCCCTTTTATTATTAAAGTTATTGGAGATCCTGATATCTTAATTGATGCAGTGAATGAGGAAGAAAGCTACATTAATTTGTTAAAAGAATACGTCGAAGTTAAAATAAAAAAAGAAGACAAATTATTTATACCTAAATACGGAGAAAATATATATTTTAAATATGCAAAGTCGGTAAAAAAAGATAATTACTAATGAGAAGTGAAAAAAAACTGTACTTTTAAGATTAACTATAATTACTATTCAGATCCCTAACTAGAATTCAAGCATATCTACATTCTCTGAAATATATCCTAATGCTTGTATTCTAAAAAAATCTCCTTCTTGCATTTTATTATTAAAACTACAAGAAAGGAGATTTTTTTAATTTTTCTTAGAAACTAATCTTTGCCCAACTTGTTGGAATACTACGATCAAGATATTGTGTTACCCAATCTCCATGGTATAACTTACCTATAATAGAATCATCTGTTGAAGGGCCAGTCCTAACATTTAAATAACTATCAGGATCGTTCAACTTAACTTGTGCAGGCCAAGAATCACATCTACAAACTTCACTTTCTAAATATCTTTTCGCTACATAACCAATACTCATACGATATTCCTCCTTTCTTTTATATTTAGATTTGAGAAAGTTCAACCGGTTAAGTACCTCTCACTATATACAAGCGATTTTGACACTAAGTTGTCAACCTCCTTCTTTAACTTTCTTATCATCTCCGAATCAATTATATTTAGATACTATATTTTTTGTGTTCCGACATATAATATATACTGTCATCATTGTTTTCCAGAAAAGAATACCATGTTTTTTTCTGTTCAGATCTAATATTTTCTGCTTGGAAATTGTTTAAAATATAGATATAAAAGCCAATGATTCACTCTATTTTGTTTGAAATAGTATTCTTTTAGCAGCCTATTAAATATTGTGATCACAATATGCTGCTAAAAAGTTGTTCCTGAACTTTTTTAGGGAGACAAGCATGTTATAGAAAGTGCTACATTTTATTTTTAACAAATGCCCCAGAAGCTGGTCAGTTACATTTACGGTAACTTTCCTGCCACAACAACTTGACTGCAAGACTCGAACCAGTACCCAGCCTTTACTATACTAAATAAAGAAAGTCTGCTATAATATATTTTGACTGAACAGTGTGGGAGGAGTATTTATGAAGAAAGATTCCTTTTTGAAAGGTGCCGCTGTACTGGGTGTAGCGGGTATGATTATAAAAGTGTTAGGTGCATTTTTTAGAATTCCCCTGGGACGAATTATTGGCTCCGAGGGTCTTGGTTATTTTCAAGTGGGCTATCCGATTTATGCATTCCTGCTGTCCTTCTCTACCCAAGGCTTTCCGACAGCCATCTCAAAGCTTGTATCTGAGAAACGGGCCAAGGGAGATACCGCTGCAGCCCATAAGGTATTTAGAACTTCATTAAAGATTTTGCTTACTCTTGGAGTGTTAAGTTCCTTAATTTTAGCTTTTGGAGCAAGATACATAGTAGATAACGTTGTAAAAAGTCCCAATGCCTATTATTCAGTAATAGCCCTAGCCCCGGCTCTATTGGTGGTTTCTGCCATGGCAGCCTTCAGAGGATACTTCCAGGGCATGAAGAATATGGCCCCGACTGCCATCTCCCAGGTGGCGGAACAATTCGGTCGGGTCATTATTGGGCTGCTGCTGGCTGTACTGCTTTTAAACAAGGGAATAGAGTTTGCTGCCGCCGGGGCTGCCTTCGGGGCCTCCATCGGGGGCGTTTTTGGCTTTTTAATCATTTATTATATCTATCGATTATTTCGAGTACGTATATTAGCTTCCTTCGATAGATTACCCAATGAACAGGAAGCACCCACAAAGATCATCATCCGTGATCTGCTCAAGGTAGCCATTCCAATCACCATCGGGGGGGCTGTGATGCCCCTAATCAATATTGTCGATACAATGATTGTATTAAGAAGATTACAGGCCATTGGCTTTAGCTATGAAGAAGCTAACAGCCTATTTGGCCAATTAACGGGAATGGCCGCAACCCTTATCAATCTGCCCCAGGTATTTACTGTGGCCCTATCAGTAAGTGTCGTACCGGTCATTGCTGAGGCAACGGCCAATAAGGATTTTAAAACGGTACAGGCTGATACCCGATCAGCATTTCGGGTATCTCTGTTAATTGGGCTGCCTGCTGCCGTGGGCTTGGCCATCTTATCAGGCCCCATTATGAAGCTACTATTTCCTAACGAGCCTGCCTCTGCGGGAGAAATACTGTTATTTTTATCCATGGCTGTATTTTTCTTAACTCAGCTGCAAACCCTAACAGGGGTACTGCAAGGAGTTGGAAAGCCCACTATTCCTGTAAGGAATCTAATGATTGGAGCAGTAGTTAAATTCTTTGTTACCTATACACTAACAGGAATTCCTTCCCTAAATGTAAAGGGTGCGGCCCTGGGAACGGTATCTGCCTACCTGGTGGCCTCCGTGTTAAATTTCTTCGCGGTAAAAAGGTATACTAAAACCACCTTTAATTTGGTGCAATTTTTCGCAAAGCCCCTTAGTTCAGTATTTGCAATGGGCTTAGTGGTTGCCCTAACCTTTCGGGGGCTTGCTTCAAACCTAGGGAACAACCTTTCTACTGTTGTTGCCATTGGAGTAGGGGTAGTGATCTATGGTCTTGCCCTGTTGTTAACTGGAACAATTACAAAGGCAGATTTTGATCTATTGCCAGGGGGTCCAAGGCTGGCTAAGATCCTTAGTAGAACTGGACTTCTTAAAAAGGCATAGATTTTAGGAGGAATACAATGGGAAAAATTACAGTGATTGGGCTGGGTCCAGGGGCTAAGGAGCATATTACCCTGACAGCCCTGAAGGAAATTGAGAACCATGAACGGATTTACCTGAGAACGATTCATCATCCAACGGTTACCCTGTTGAAGGATAGGAAATATGAGGCCTTCGATACCTATTACGAAGCTCTTGACAGCTTTGATGAGGTCTATGACAAAATCGTATCAGTCTTAATTAAAGCGGCAAATGAAGGGGATGTGCTCTATGCTGTACCAGGGCACCCCTATGTGGCTGAAAGTACCGTACAAAGGCTTACAGATGCTGCCAAGGCCCAGGAAATACCCCTGGTCGTCCATCCGGCCATGAGCTTTATTGATGTGATGCTTCCGGCCATAGGACTGGACCCAGTGGGCGGCTTTAAGCTAATCGATGGGTTACAGCTCGATAAGCAGGAGCCAGACCCTTCCACTGCTAACATCATTACCCAGGTCTACGATCCCTTTATTGCGTCCCAGGTAAAATTAAGACTGATGGACTATTATCATGATGATCAAGAGATTGTAGTGGTGAAAAACGCTGGAATTCCAACAATGCAGAGGGTTGAGCGGATTCCCCTCTATCAATTGGACCGTCTGGACTGGATAGATTATCTCACAAGTGTTTATATACCAAGCATTGACACCCTAGAAAAAAAATACTATAATATGAATAATTTAATAGAAATCATGGAAAGATTAAGGAGTAAAGATGGCTGCCCGTGGGATATTCAGCAGAATCATAAAAGTCTGAAGCCCTATCTAATTGAGGAGACCTATGAGGTACTGGAGGCCATCGATTTAGAAGATGATTTCCTATTAGAGGAAGAGCTGGGGGATCTATTACTCCAGGTGGTTTTCCATAGTCAAATCGCAAAAGAAAGACAAGCCTTCACCATGGGGGATGTAATTAGAGGCATTGCAGAAAAATTGATTTTCAGGCATCCCCATGTTTTTAAAGGGGCAGTGGCAAATAATCAAGAAGAGGCCCTTATAGCATGGGAAGAACGTAAGCGAGAAGAAAAGGAAATCACCAGCTATACGGAATCAATGAGATTGATACCGAAGCACCTGCCTGCATTAATGAAGGCCTATAAAATACAAAAAAAAGCCGCTGAGGTTGGCTTTGATTGGAACACCCTTGAAGAGACTGCTGGGAAGATCGATGAAGAGCTAAAGGAATTAAGGGAGGCCATCATGGAAGGTGCTGCAGAAAAAATCATGGGTGAAGGGGGCGATTTACTATTTGCCGTTGTCAATTTGCTCCGATTTTTAAAAGTTGAACCAGAGCTGGCATTGAACATGACTAGTCAGAAATTCATCGAAAGATTTTCACACATTGAGAAAACGGCAAGAAATACAGGAAAAGATCTTAATGAAATGACCTTGGCAGAAATGGACATCCTATGGGAAGAAGCGAAGAAAAATAGCTATACATAATCTTCTAAAATCCTCAAAAATATACAAAAATATTAGCAAAAATCATTTAAAAAGAAGGATTTTCAAAATTTAAAGAGAATATGACTATACGTATTCTAATTTATTAAGGAGGTTTTATAAGTGAACAAAGCTGAATTAGTTGCTAAAATTGCTGAGAAAAGTGCATTAACTAAAAAGGATGCAGAACTTGCTTTAAATTCTTTCATGGAAAGTGTTGAAGAAGCACTAGTAGCTGGAGACAAAGTACAATTAGTAGGATTCGGAACTTTCGACGTTAGAGAAAGAAAACCAAGACAAGGAAGAAACCCAAGAAACCCAGAGCAAGTAATCGATATCCCAGCTTCAAAAGCTCCTGTTTTTAAAGCGGGTAAAACATTAAAAGAAAAAATTAACGGATAATAAAAATCAGGTCGCTGACCTGGTTTTTATTTTTTATATTATTGCAAGGGCTCCAGAAGCTGCTATTCAAGCCTCCTTTTAATTGAAAACAGAGCCAGACAATGTATTTAAAATTCTGCTCCTTTTTAATGTATATTTTTTTAGTACTGGCCTATAATAAGGGTGAATTAAAGCATAAAACATTAGGAAAGGAGTAGATCACATGGGACAATTAAACCAAATGGAGCTACAAAATCTTAGACATCTAATCGGCAGTCATCAAACAATATCAGTAAAGCTTAATGATTATGCACAGCAATGTACAGATCCCCAAATTAAGCAAATGTTTCAACAGGCTGGACAATCAGCCCAAGGCACGGCCCAAAAACTAATGACATTCCTATAATAACCTTAAAAGGAGGTATCAGTATGCAAGAAAAGGACATGGTAAACGATATTTTATCAATGACAAAGGCTGGACTGAACGATTACACAAGAACCATTGGCGAAGCTTCTAATCAAAGCCTAAGACAAATGATCCAGCAATTAAGAAATAGTGACGAGCAGTTCCAATATAACCTGTACAAAATTGCTGAGCAAAAAGGCTATTATAAGCCTGCTGCGTCAGCCCAGCCTCAAGAAATGCAACAGGTAAAGTCTGAACTCAGTCAAGGGTAAACCAGCAACAATAGAATAGAAGCGAATAAATGATTAGGGTCTATGGCTCTAATCATTTTATTGTACACTTTAGTGTGTTTTGAATTGCGAAGCTTTTCAAAACAAATAAACCACTTGCTATGCAAGTGGGCAACAATAGCTTCAGCTTCAAGCAAAAAAACCTCCAATTTAGTATAATAGTGTTGGTTTGCCGACCGCACTAGAACTAAAAAGGAGGTATGTCCAAATGGACAATGAAAGTTTATCACATACCAGGTGGAACTGCAAATATCATGTAGTGTTTGCGCCTAAGTATAGGAGACAAGTAATATTTGGGAAGTTGAAAACAGATATAGGGAAAATATTACGTGACTTGTGTGATAGAAAAGGTATTGAAATAGTAGAAGCAGAACTGTGCAGGGATCATGTTCATATGTTGATTAAAATCCCACCGAAATTTAGCGTGTCACAAATTATGGGATATATGAAGGGGAAAAGTAGTTTAATAATATTTGATCGACACGCAAATTTGAAATACAAATATGGAAATAGGGACTTTTGGTGCAGAGGGTACTATGTAGATACGGTAGGAAAAAATGCGAAAAAAATCCAAGAATATATCAAAAACCAATTAGAAGAAGACAAGATAGTAGATCAAATCAGTTTGAAAGAATACATAGACCCGTTTACGGGAAAGCAGGAAATTAAAAACAAAAAATAAACCGCTTTAGCGGTAGTTGGGAAGATTAGTGCGTGAGGCGAACCATTCATGCACTTCCGAGTGCAGCAGGTAACAGCCCCTTATAGGGGCAGAACAAACCGCCGGCTAAGCCGGCGGTCATGATTTTTTAATGTTATAGGTTACGAAGGACCCTTGTTAAAAAGCTCATATTTTTATATACTAATGGGTAGAATCCCTATTCTATGATCTGGGCAGATTTAAGCTTGAGCTTTCATCAAACAAGGAGGAATCATCGATGCGTTTAGATAAATACCTTAAAAATTCAAGAATTATTAAAAGAAGAACTGTGGCCAAGGAGGCCAGCGAAAGTGGCAGGGTCCTGTTAAATGGCAAGGTGGCCAAGCCAGGAACCGAGGTGGCTGTGGGAGACCTTATCGAAATTCGATTTGGCGATAGGGTATTTAAGGCTGAAATTACCCATGTGGCCGAGCATGTGACAAAGGATGGGGCTAAGGAAATGTTTCGAGTCCTGGAGGAGTAGAAAATAGTACCCTTCATTGTATATAAATTTCCATTCTTCAAATACTATTAAAGACAAAAGAAAGCGATTTCAAGTCTTTTAATAGTAAAGGAGGAGTTCAATGAAAGGGAAGAAGGGCATTTACCTATGTTTAATTGTATTACTGGTTATTACCTCAATTGTAGCCTGTAGATCAGTAGAAAAACCGCCGGGCCAAAAGGAGCCTGGGGCTGATGAAAATAAACCGCCCATACCGGAGCAAATCAGTCAGGGTGAAGGGGTTGAACCAAGCCTCAAGGTCCATGTGGTTGATGAGGGGCAGATAAAGGAAATGAAATTTGAAGCGTACCTGGCTGGAGTACTGGCTGGGGAAATGAATCCTGATTTTCCCGACGAGGCCCTGGCAGCCCAAGCAATCCTTGCCCGTACCTTTGTCATGGAATTTATTACAGACAAAGGTGGTTCAAAATATGAGGGAGCCCATGTATCCACTGATATTGAAGAGGCCCAGGCCTACGATGCAGCAAAAGTAAATGATCGCATCAAGCAGGCCGTAGAGAAAACCCGAGGTCAGGTGGCCCTCTACGATAACGACTATATTAAAGCCTGGTTTCATGCCCATGGGGGTGGAAAAACAGCTACTGCCATCGAGGGACTAGGCTTTGAGGAAGCAGAACCCCCCTATATCCAGGTGGTGGATTCCCTTGATTCAAAGGAGGCACCCCCTGAGGATGCCAATTGGAAGGAGACCTTTACGAAGGCCGAAATTCTTAAGGCCGCCCAGGAAACGGGACAAACCATAGGGGGCTTCGATACTATGGAGGTGTCAGAAAAGGGCCCTTCAGGCAGAGCAACCCAAATCAAAATCGGTGAGGCCACTGTACCGGCACCTGCCTTCCGCTTGGCATTGGACAGCACCCGGATGAAATCCACTATGCTGACAAATATAACCCTATCAGGAGACCAGGTAACCCTTGAGGGAACCGGCTATGGCCACGGAGTAGGAATGAGCCAATGGGGCGCCTATCAAATGGCTGAGGAGGGGAAAGATGCCGAGGCCATTATTCAACACTATTTTAAGGATGTTGAAATCGTGAAATTATGGGAGTAGCCTAAGATCCGGTTCTAATTCCCCCCATTTTCTCATAATATAGAGGAAGGAAGAATGGGGAAGGTGATGGCAATGGAAGAACGTAAAAACAACCGAGGGCGAAGCCATAATATAATCCTTGAGAATCGGGAAAAGCTATCAGTTTCTGGAGTAGAGCATGTCAACAGCTTCAATAACGAATTAATCCTTGTAGAGACGGTGGCCGGAGTGTTGACAATTAAAGGTGAGGAGCTGGATGTAAACAAATTAAATCTAGAAGACGGCAATGTAATCATCGAAGGAAAAATCCACTCCATGACCTACAGTGAAAGAGACAGCTTTGGTTCAAAGGGATCAAGCTTCTTAGGAAAATTATTCAAATAGCTGCCATTAGCATTTTGGCAGCTATTTTTTATTGGGACATTCACCAATTCCTAAGGAGCAGCATAGGATAGAAAGATACCAAGAATCCTTGAGGTGATATAAATGAGTATGTATTCTGTTTACCATGAGACCTACATATTATTGGCAACCATATACGGTGGACTTTTAATTGGATTTATTTACGACCTGTATAAGGTGTTCCGAAGATTATTTCATCCTAAAAAAGTCGCCACCTATCTACAGGATATTCTATTTTGGTCCATTATTTCTGTTGTATCCTTTTACGTGCTGATCATTAGTAATCAAGGGGATTTACGCTTCTATAATTTTATAGGCTTTGTTGTTGGAGTGCTGGTCTATCACTACCTGTTGAGCAAAAAAATTATACAAACATTACTGTTCATCATAAGGGTACTAGGGGAATTTTTTAGAGACCTTTGGCAGCTATTTCTTTACCCGCTAAAGCTCGGTTTTTGTCTAATTAATATACCATATTCCTATTGTAAAAAAAAGACGAAACCATTATACTATAAGTCAAAGAGGGTAATGAAAATTCCCCACAGGTTCGTACATGATATAAAAAAGAGCTTTAGTCAATATATTAAAAAGCAGTAGCAGCTGACAGGAGGGTTGAACAGATGGCGAAGAAAAAACGAAGAAGCTTTAGCGGCATGCTTTTTACTATGGCATTCCTTTTCATTTGCGGTTATGTACTGTTTACCCTATATGAACAGCAAAAGGAATTAAATCACCTCCAACTGGTGGAGGCAGACAATGTAGAGAAAATACAAATGATGGAAGCAGAACTAAGTGAAATGCAGGAAGATATCAGTAGCGCCAACTCAGATGAGCATATAGAAAAACATGCCAGAGAGCAGCTAAAAATGATTGGTCCCAATGAGGTTCTCTTTATTGATTTGGGAAAAGGCTCCAAATAAAAAAGAGTATACCTTTTTACCCACATATGATATAATGATTACTGATATATACTATAATTTATGATTGATTGATACTTTAGAAGGAGGAATATTAAATTTATGCCGGTTGAGGTAGGTAACGTACTTGAAGGCACTGTTTCTGGAATAACAAACTTCGGAGCCTTCATCGATTTAGGGGAAGGTAAGACAGGGCTAGTGCACATTTCCGAGGTAGCCAATGATTACGTAAAAAACATTCACGAATACTTAAAGCAGGGCCAACAGGTGAAGGTGAAGGTTTTATCCGTTGAAAAGGACGGTAAGGTTAGTTTATCCATAAAACAGGCAGCACCACCAAAGAAGAGAGCTGTTAAGCCTGCCGAGTTTGATTGGTCAGCTCGCAGTGAAGGGGAATCCCTATCCTTTGAAGATAAAATCAATAGGTTCTTAAAAGATAGCGATGAAAAAATGCAGTCCTTAAAGAGTAAAAGTAAAAGCAACCGTAGAGGAAACGGACACGGAAAAAAAGTATTTAAAGAATAAATTCAAGCCGACTTAGTCGGCTTTTTCTTATTGATAAAAAGGAGGAAAAGTAGATGGAAAAATATGCTGCCATAGACATTGGCACTAACTCCATGCGGCTTTTGCTGGCCGTGGCTGAAAACAGTCAGCTGATCTTTAGAGAAAAGCATATCAATACTACAAGGATTGGTCATTCCGTTGATGCCCAGGGGGTCATCACCCCCCAGGGCATCGAAAACAATCTAAGGTCCTTTTCAGACTTCGTAAAACAGGCTAGGGCCTTTGGAGCCAAGGAAATATGGGCTATTGCCACCAGTGCAGTTCGGGATGCAAAAAATGGAAGAGCCTTTACAGAAATGGCCCTTCAGGAAACAGGTATTGCCATTGAAATTATTGAAGGGAGCCACGAGGCCCAATTGGGCTATCAGGGGGTGCTGATGGGATATGAAAAGAAGCAGCCCATTACAATCATAGATATTGGCGGGGGAAGTACAGAAATTATCACAGGTAATCAAGCAGCCATCACCACAGCCAACAGTTATCATGTGGGGGCTCTACGAATGACAGAGCGATTGATTACAACAGATCCCATTTCAGCAGTGGAATATAATCATTTAGCAGCAGGGGTGAGGGACCTGCTTTCAGAAATTGGAAGTGATCAACCACTTGAAGAAATCATTGGTATTGGTGGCACTGCCACTACTATAGCCGCCATGTGTCAGCAGTTGGACCCCTACGACCCTGACAAGGTCCATGGCTATGGAGTTACCCTGGAGGCATTAAGGGAGCTGCAATTCAAATTAAGAAAAATGACCCTTGCTGAAAAAAGGACACTGAAGGGCTTACATCCTAAACGGGCTGATATTATCCTGGCAGGGACCACCATTATGCTGGTGGCCATGGAGCTTCTTAAGGCGACGAAGTTAATCATCAGTGAATACGATAATTTAGAGGGGCTGCTCTATGAAAAGCTAAAAGAGTAAAGTCTGTTAATTTTAGGTCATATTAAAATCACAATATATCAAAAAATGGGAATAATCATTATCAATTTAACAAATATTGATAATGATTATTGTTTTTATTAGGACTTTTATGATAAAATCTAAGTATAATTCCGAGCGTGAAACTCGGGATTACTAACTCAATTCAAAGGAGAGGTAAGAATGGAGCAAGAATTACTTCGTATTATTGACCTACAGGTTCAGATTGAGGAAAAGGAAATTCTGCGGGGACTGAATCTCGAAATTAAGCCAGGGGAAATCCATGCGATTATGGGGCCCAATGGAGGTGGAAAAAGCACCCTGGCCCATACCATCATGGGAAGCCCTAAGGGAAAAATGACGGGAGGCCAGATCTACTTCCAGGGTGAAGAAATTAATGACCTTTCTCCTGACAAACGGGCTCAAAGGGGAATATTTCTTTCCTTCCAATATCCAGAGGAAATTCCCGGCATAACGGTACAAAATTTTCTGCGAACCGCCTACCAGGCAGTGACGGGGACCAGTATTTCTATCTTTAAATTTGAAAAGCTGTTAAAGGAAAAGATGGCTCTGCTAAATATGGATGAGGTCTATGCAGATCGATATTTAAACGAGGGTTTTTCGGGAGGCGAAAAAAAGAAAAATGAAATATTACAAATGGCCATCCTGAAACCCAAGCTGGCGATCCTTGATGAAACCGATTCAGGGCTTGATATTGATGCCTTAAAAATTGTATCAGAGGGAGTGAAAAAGGCCAAGGAACCTGATACGGGGGTACTGATCATTACCCACTATAATCGAATTCTGGACTATATTCAGCCAGACTTTGTCCATGTCCTTATGGGAGGAAGAATTATCCGAAGCGGTGATGCAACCCTGGCAAGGGAGCTGGAGGAAACTGGATACGAGGGCCTTAAATAGGCATTCTCCTTTTAGAATTTTAATCGGGAGGGTATGAAAAATGAGCAAAACCCATGTTGAAGAGATAGATTTTAGTCGGTACGATATGAAAAATGAGGTCCGATTCAGCTTTAAAAGTGATGAAGGATTGAATCGTGAAATCGTTGAAAGCATTTCACGAGAAAAAGATGAGCCCCAATGGATGAGAAGACTGCGGTTAGATTCCCTAAAACGCTATCTTCAAATGCCAATACCCACCTGGGGCCCAGACCTAAGGGATTTAAATTTAGATGAAATTGTTACCTATCTAAAGCCCAATACGGGAATGAATCATAGCTGGGAAGCAGTGCCCCAGGATATAAAGGATACCTTTGAAAAACTTGGAATCCCTAAGGCAGAACGGGAGGCCCTGGCGGGGGTGGGAGCTCAATATGATTCAGAGGTAATTTACCATAATATGAGAGAGGAGCTGGCCCGGGAAGGGGTGGTTTTCCTGGACATGGAGACAGCCCTGAGGGAGCATGAAGCCATGGTAAGAGAGCATTTTATGACAAAATGCGTACCCCCTGGCGACCATAAGTTCGCAGCCCTCCATGGAGCCGTATGGAGTGGGGGAAGCTTTGTTTATGTTCCCCCGGGGGTAAAGGTAGAAATTCCACTGCAAGCTTACTTTAGAATGAATGCCCCAGGCTCAGGTCAGTTTGAACATACATTGATTATTGTAGACAAAGGTGCCTCCCTTCATTTCATTGAAGGCTGCTCCGCCCCCCAATATTCCGTCAACAATCTACATGCAGGCTGCGTAGAACTTTTTGTAAGGGAAGGGGCTCGGCTCCGATACAGCACCATTGAAAATTGGAGCCGAAACACCTATAATCTCAACACAAAGCGGGTGCTGGTAGAAAAAAACGGCATTATGGAATGGGTATCTGGCTCCTTTGGCAGTAGGGTCTCCATGCTCTATCCATCGACAATTCTAAAGGGAGAGGGCGCAAAGGTGGAGCATACCCAGGTAACTTTTGCCGCCAAGGGTCAGTATTTAGACACTGGTTCCAAGGTCATTCATCTGGCCCCCCATACCACCTCACGGGTGGTTTCCAAGAGCATCTCTAAAAATGGTGGCGTAGCCTTCTATCGGGGGCTGCTAAAGGTTGGACCAGAGGCCAATGGCTGCAAATCAAATGTGGAATGTGAGTCACTGATGCTTGATAATATTTCCAGAGCCGATACACTGCCTACCATTGACCTGATGAATGATGATATTGATATAGGACATGAAGCCAAAATCGGACGAATCAGTGAAGAGCAAATCTATTATTTAATGACCAGAGGCATTGGAGAAGAAGAGGCAAAGGCCATGATTGTAAGAGGGTTTGTAGAGCCCATTGCCAAGGCCCTGCCCCTGGAATATGCAGTTGAAATGAATCGGTTAATCCAGCTTGAACTGGAGGGTGCCATAGGATAGGAGGGAAAAACTATGACTGAATTCAAGCCCTACGATTATCCCTATCAAAGGGCAGCTATAGGATTAGAGGAGGTACAGCTGTTAAAGCCGGAGGACAGAAATCTGCCCCCTCGCATTGCGGAGGCTTGGGCAGGGATAAAAAGGGATTTTCGTAATACTCAGGTGCTTCTCCGTATATCCAAGGGGGTGCAGGTGAAGGAGCCTGTTTATCTGGACTATGGTCTTAATGAAGATTGCCCCCATTTGATTGAGGATAACCTGATTGTGGCCGAGGCCAATAGTCAGTCCATTATCCTGATGGATTACTCCAGCTCCCCAGGGGGAAAAGGGTTAATCCATAAAGGTCGAACAAAGGTTATTGCAGAGCCCGGAGCTCAGGTTACCATTGTAAAGCTTCAGCGTATGGGAGATGAAGCCCAGCATGAGGATTATAACACAGCCTTGGTGGATAAGGATGCCAATGTCAAGTGGTTCACCGTTGAATTGGGCAGTAAAACAGCCATCACTACCATTTGCAATGAATTGGCGGGAAAGGGCAGTGAAGCCCAGGCCATGGCATTGTTTCTAAGGGACGGCCAAAGAAAGCTGGAGCAGATCTATGAAATGATTCATTATGGTGAATATTCCAATAGCAAGGTCCAGAGCCATGGGGCCCTTCAGGATCAAAGTCAATCAAGGTTTATAGGGACCCTGGATATTAAGAAGGGAGCCAAGAAAACCGTAGCAGAAGAGGGACAGCAGGTGCTTCTCCTCGATAGGGAAGTTCATGCCTATGCCCAGCCAATACTCTTATGCGGAGAAGATGATGTGAAGGCCAACCATGCCGCCAGTGCAGGGCAGCTGGAGGAAAATAAGCTGTATTATCTTATGGCCCGTGGATTAACCCATCAGGAGGCCAAGAAGGTAATTATTGAAGGCTCCTTTCAGCCATTAATTAGTCAAATTCCGCTAGTTGAGGTAAGAAAGCGGGTTCAGGAGGAGATTGCAAGGAGGCTAAGCCATGGATCAGACCTATGATATTGCCAAAATACGAAATGATTTCCCCATACTTTCAGCCATGGTCTACAATCGGCCGCTGATTTATCTGGACAATGGAGCTACCACCCAAAAGCCCCGGCAGGTAATAGAGGCCATGGCCAATTACTACAGCAATGAAAATGCCAACGTTCATCGTGGGGCCCATTACCTCAGCACCAGAGCCACCGGGGCCCATGAAGGGGCCCGGGAGAGGGTGAGGGCCTTTATTGGAGCGAAGGATAAGGCCTCCGTCATTTTTACCCGAAATGCGACGGAAGGAATTAATCAGGTCGCCTACGGATGGGCCCTAAATCAGCTTAAGTCAGGAGATGAAATTGTCATCAGCATTGCCGAGCATCATAGCAATTTACTGCCCTGGCAGTATGTGGCTAAAAAAACCGGGGCCATCCTTCGCTATGTGTATTTGAACCCCGATGGAAGTCTATCACTGGAGGAATATCGACGGCTCATGGAAGGGAAGGTCAAGCTGGTGGCCCTGCAGCACACCTCTAATGTGTTGGGAACAGTAAATCCTCTAGGGGAAATCATTTCCATTGCCCATAAAAAGGGGGCCAGGGTTTTAATCGATGGCGCCCAGGGGGTACCCCATATGAAGGTGGATGTCCAGGAGCTGGACTGTGACTTTTTAGTCTTCTCTGGTCATAAAATGCTGGGGCCCATGGGCAGCGGCATACTTTATATAAAAGAGGAACTGTTAGACCAGGTAGAACCCCTTCTGCTTGGAGGGGAGATGATAGATGAGGTAGAGGAGCAAAGGGCTACCTTTGCCCCGCCTCCCCTCCGATTTGAAGCGGGAACTCCCAATGTGGAGGCCTCTGTTGGTTTGGCACGAGCTATTGATTATTTGGAGGAGATTGGCCTAAATCAAATTCAGCACCATGAGATAAAGTTAACGGCCTACGCTCTAGAGAGACTTCGAGGGCTTGATTATATTACCCTATATGGACCCTTAACCCTTGAGAATAGAAGTAGTGTGATTTCCTTTAACGTAGAGGGGGTCCATCCCCATGATGTTGCCACAATCCTGGATCAAGAGGGAATAGCCCTTAGAAGCGGGCATCATTGTGCCCAGCCCCTGATGAAATACTTGGAGGTTTCTGCCACCTGCAGAATCAGCTTTTACCTCTATAATACCCTGGATGAGGTTGATGCCTTAATCAACGGATTAAAAAAAGTAAGGAAGTGGTTCCCCTATGGATCTTAATCAGCTTTACTCAGAGGTCATCATGGAGCATTATAGAAGCTCCTCACATCGTCGTCAATTGACCAGCAGCTGCCTCAGCAAAAGGGGACATAATCCCCTGTGCGGTGATGATCTGACCCTTCAAATTAAAATGGACGGAGAAATAATTGAAGACGCAGCCTTTCATGGGGTGGGCTGTGCCATCAGCCAGGCTTCTACCTCCATGATGATTGATTTAATTAAGGGTAAGAATAAAAGAGAAGCCCTGATGCTGGTAGAAAAGTTCTCCCAAATGCTGAAAAAGGAAGCCGGGAATTACGATATGCTGGAAGATGCCCAGGTGTTAAGGGGAGTCTCTGATTTTCCGGCTCGAATCAAATGTGCTCTCTTAGCCTGGTATACCCTGAAGCAGATCATAGAAGAGTCAAATTAGTCAATCTAAAAACGATGAACCTACAGTATATGTCGGTTTATCGTTTTTATTCTTTTTTTCATTATTAATTTCAAATTTTTTTCTATATTCTTCCTCAAAATTTTTGTGCAAAAAATATTCCCTCCTATGCTTAACGTCAGTCCTATAAAACAGTACCTATACTTATTTCCAGGGAAATAAAATTTTATAAAGCCATCAATTTCTTAGTTATTTATCCCTAAGATGCTGATACTAATTTTAATGCTTCTCGGTTCTTTCTATCGAAGCATCTCATTTTTTGTCTAATATTTTTTCCTGCTTGTCCACCTTTCTTGACAAATCTTTTACCATTCCTTTGATAAACTTTCTCTACAGCTGTTATTGCTTAGGCTAAATATTTTAATTGAACTTATCCAATATAAAGTATTAAGGAAGGTGTTAACATGGCAGAAAAAACCACAGGCTATCTTTTTGAGAAAAGGATTTACTCCATACTTAATTATAAGGGGCTGATATTTTTAAATCTGACGGCCTTTCTATTGGGACGAGCTGGCATATTGGGGGAGCTGACTCCCTTTGGCATCGGATTCTTTACAGCTCTTTGCTGTAAAAATAAAAAATATCTTTCTACTGCCCTGGCCATCTACCTGGGGATTCTGACAGTACAGGGCTTTATCGGAGCACTTCCCTATGGTATATCCCTGGTACTTATTACCCTTACCTTTCAATATCTATTAAATACTCGAAAGACCAAGACCATGACCGCAGCCCTCCTGGGGTCAGGAACCTACCTGGTCAGTGCAGGCTTCTTTATGGTTTTCAATCAGTTTTATATATATGATCTATTTATGAATGTCTTTGAGGCTCTGGTCATCTTTGTGACCGTATACATTGCTTCCTATGGCATTCCCATAGCCCTACAGCAAAATCGCAGAAAGGTACTGGCCACAGAAGAAATCATCTGTGTAGCCATTCTCATGGCCCTGACTCTTTCTGGGATAAAGGAAGTACAAATTATAGGGGTCTCCTTAAAAAATGTGCTGGGAATTTTGATTACCATCATCTTTGCCTATCACGGAGGGGCTGGGGTGGGGGCCTCCATTGGGGTTACCCTGGGGCTCATCACCAGCATGTCCACCGCCACCATGCCTCCTATTATTATCGGTGTCTTTGCCTTTTCAGGGCTATTGGCAGGAATCTTCAAGGACCTGGGCAAAATTGGAAGTGCCATGGGCTTTTTAATTGGCAATGCAATTCTAACCTTCTATATTAATGGATATTATGAAGTGTTTCTTCAACTAAAGGAAGTGGTGGCGGCGTTTCTTTTCTTTCTTCTGATACCATATTCCTGGTTAAATCAGCTGGAGAAGTACAGCAGCCCTGTGTTGGGAATTATCTACTCAACTAAAAACTACGGAGATGAAATGCAGGCTCGAATTCATGATCGACTGAAGGATTTTTCTAATACCTTTATTGATTTATCCTCTACCTTTGAAAACATGACTAAGCAAATAGAGCATTTTGGGCAAAGGGATTTAAGCATGCTGTTGGACAAGCTGGCAATCAGTGTATGCAGTGATTGCGGTATGAAGCGTAGCTGCTGGGAAAATAATTTTTTAAATACCTATCAGGGACTCCAGGAGCTATTATTACTCATTGAGACGAGAGGAGAGGTGAATGAGCAAAGCTTACCAGAGCAGATTCAAAAAAGGTGTATTCGATCTAGGGCCATAACAGAAAAAATGATAACCCTGTACGAAGTAAGCCGATTGAACCAGTTATGGAAAAAGAAGCTTCTGGAAAGCAAAGAACTGGTAGGAGAACAGTTAAAGGGGGTGGCCAATGGCATATTACGCCTGGCAGAGGAATTAAACAGCGAAATCATATTTGATACAGAACTGGAAAATACCATCTATGTAGAGCTGGACAAGGCAGGCCTTTCGGTAAAAAAATTGCTGGTATCCACCAACGAAGGAGGGAAGCTTGAGGTTCAGGTTGAAAAGCGGGCCTGTTATGGTAATGGAGACTGTACTGAGCGATACCTTGATGTAATTTCTAAGGCCGTGGGATTGCAATTTACCTGTAAAAACCGTAAATGCAACATTCAAGATACCTGCCAGTTCACCCTGGTAGAGGCTAAACGGTTCACTGCTGCCACCAAGGCCGCCAGGGTGACAAAGGAGGGGAATATCCACTCGGGAGATTCCTTTACCTTTACTGACCTAAGCCATGATGGCTTTATGGTAGCCCTAAGCGATGGTATGGGCACAGGAGAAAAAGCCTATCGACAATCCAGTGCTACTATCAGTATGCTAGAAAAAATGATGGAGGCCGGCTTTGGAAAGGAAATGTCCCTTAAGACGATTAATTCCATGCTGATGCTGAAGTCAACAGAAGAGATCTTCTCCACCATCGATATGGCGGTCATTGACCTCCACGGTGGACAGGCTGAATTCGCCAAGATCGGCAGTGCCCCCAGTTTTATCAAACGACAGGGGGGAAAAGTAGAAATTGTCAACTCCGCCAGCCTGCCCATGGGTATTTTGACTGATATTGAAGTTCACGAAAACAGTGTCCAGCTTCAGGACGGCGATTTTATCATCATGGTATCCGATGGTATACTGGAGGCCAATAAAGAGCAGGGGGAAGAATGGCTGGTGAATTATCTTTTGACCACCAAGACACGAAATCCCCAGGAGCTGGCAGACAAAATACTGCATCAGGCCTTAAGCTATACCCCCAGCGGCCCTAGGGATGACATGACCGTACTGGTAACAAAGCTATGGGGGACACGGGGACATTGATTAAATAAGAACATACAAAAAAATAGCGACGACTTCGTCGCTATTTTTTTGTAAAATTTTACTACTTCATTTCAACTCCCAAAGACTGCTTAATTATGACAGCCACATCACCACGATTGACAATATGGTCTGCCTTGTAGCCTAAGCCCTTTGTAATCCCCAGACCGTCTGCAACGGCAATATGGCTTTGGGGCCATTCTCCCTTGGCAGTGGCCTCGTAGCCCAGGAGCCGAATCATCATTGTCAGTGCCTCAGCATAGGTAATCTTACCTTCCGGTTTGAAGGTTTGGTCACTATAGCCCTCTACCAGCTTATGCTTAACAGCTGTATTAATATAGCCAGAGCCCCAATGCTTGGCCTTTACGTCCTTAAAAACAGTATCCACCTGCTTTTTTGACACTGCTTCCTCGCCGATCATACGAACTACCAGAGTGGCAAATTCAGCCCGGGTAATGGGTCTTTCCAATCCCAAGGTACCATCATCATAGCCTTGGTACAGGCCCAAATCCCGCAAATAATTTCCTGCAACCTCCTGTTGACTGGTAGTGTTTCCGTAGGCAGCTGCTACGCCAAAGACCAATAGCAGACAAGCAGCCAGCAGCATAATTTTTTTTAGCATAAAAACACCCCTTTCCCTGATGTACTATTGAAATTATATCAAAGAAAGGGGGTGAATTATATTAAGCTTTCATGACAATTCAATGAAGTAAGCTAATTAAAAGGATAGGGACTGTACTGAACGGGTGCTGCTGCCACCACTTCCATAGAACTCAATGTCAGTAATGTGCTCAAGATTTTCGTCCACTACTTCACCGTAAATGTCCACATCCCAAAGCCCCTCTACATAACGGTAGGCATCCTGTATAAATCGTTTAAACTTATATTCGCCCTTAGCTTCAACCTGCTGCCAATCACGGTCACTTCTTTCAAAATCCCCTTCTAAGTCAATGGTCAAGGTGTCATCAGGGCCTTCTGTCACACGATAGGTAAAGGTGAAGGTATCACCATCATACTTGAAGGTCTTGTAATGCTTATCCAAATATTCTTCTACCTCATCCAGTAGGTCTTCAGATCGGATTAAGTCACCGTCAAAGCTGAATGAAACCAGAGGCTCCTGTTGATGTTCCTCTATTAGTTGACCATAGACATTGACATCATCATAGACCCGCTCTACTTCTGTTTTCAATCGTTTTAGATAACGCATCTTCACATGGGGCGTCCATTTGGTCACATTTTTATTAAAGGTAGCAATTACATCAATATCATATTCATTGACAAAGACCTCATAGGTGAAAGAGGCGTTGTCATAACGCTTTAATCGCTTGCTTAATGCATCCTCAATTTTCTTGGAGTCCACATGAAGATTTTCCTTATGCTCGGCTAAGCGGAAGTCATAGAATAGTCGGCTGCCCCGGGTCCAGTAGGTGGCATATTGACTGCCCCGATAGCTACCTCTGCGGATATCCCCTTGGATAATGGCATCCTCATTATACAGCTCACGAATGGCATAGAAGATATCATCAACCCAGCCTTCAATGTCTCTTCGATTAAGGTTGGTCCACTCTGAAGCATCGCTGCCCTTAAAGTAAGCCTCCAGCCGTAATTGGTTCTTTCCAACGGAACGAAGCTGCAGGGTCATTTCTACATCATCCATCATTTTAAAGTTCTCTCTTAAATAGGACTCCATCTCCGACAAGGAGGTGATTCGTTCATAGGGAAGCCGTCCAGACTTTAAAAGGCTGATTTCTGTTTCCAGCTCAGCAATCCTTTTATTTAAGCTGTCAATCTGATAATTTTTCTGAAAGGCCACGGGAATTACCGATGAATCCGGGTCGGTTACGTTTAGCCGGTTTGAATCAATGGAAATGACTCCTTTTTCTTCATCATAATTCAAATTCAAATACAGTAAATCCGCCAATTCCTCAACAGGCATATAAAGCTCATTATTATAGATAAAGGGTTCACCTTCTAAAGATAATACTTCGCCGTCAAGCTTTACCGTTAAATTATTAAACCAGGCGGTAATGGTTCGGCTATAGGTTTGGGTAAAGGCTGGGCTGGCAAATAGTACAACTAAGACCAGTGCAATACCCAGGGTTGTTTTAGTCCTTTTTGGCATGACAGAAACCTCCTTAAAAATTGTCTATTTATATTATCGTAAAAAACAACAAAAAACTTTACCTTTTGGAGGCCTAAATAATTTCTTTATTAGGTTTTTCTAGTCAATATGTTTCATTTTTATAACAAATGTCGAAAGGAGTAAAAATATGCCATGGGGATGTGATATAATGAAAAAAGTAAAAATTACCATTATTTACAGCTATATAAACCTAAGGAAAATGACGATATAAATAGTGTATTTATATTGAGCCATCAAGACTTTTACCATAGAAAATAAAGGACAAGTGGAGGGATTTCCAGATGAAAAAGGTAGTATTAAAAACGAGGAGATTTTTGGCATTGACGGTTGTATTTTGTATGCTGTTTACAATGCTTCCCTGGGGGGGACTAATGGCCGAGGCCGCTGTTGGGGACTATGACCCTGCCAATTATCGAGTAGACAGCGTCAGCATTGGGAAAACCTATGATGAAAATGGGAACCTAACCAACATGTATATCGATATTGTGGGGGTGAATTTGCGAAATGCAGCCGTTAGGATCAATACCTATGAGGCTGGACAAAAGCTCCTGACTCCCTATCGAACCATCAATGAAGGAGATTTCCTTAAGTTTGAGGTAAAGGGCAGCCAATTGGAGGATGAGGCCTCCTTTTTAGGTCAAAGCATTACTATTGGCGGCTTTACAGCCACGATTAATGAGGATGAGATCCCCAGTATAACAGGGGTGACCAGAAAGGTGCAGGAAAACAACGGGGGTCTCGAGGGAACCCTGACCATTACCGGTACCAAGCTTAATCACATTAATAGCCTTCCTCAGATTACAGCCCAGTATGGTCGACCTGGGAGCTATCAAGCCTTCCCAGCAGGTACCTATAACCCCAGCAGTGCGGTTTTAACTAACCTGACAGGCACATTGGGTATGCAGAGCATTGTATTTATAAGAGCAGAAGACAAAAGCCATGATTTTCCCGGCTTTGGCACCAGTACAGTAAACACCAGCATAATCCATACCTATACCAATCAGTTCAGGCTCTACCAGGAACTGGACCTATCAGGAATTGAAATGACCCCTAACCGTGGTGAAAAGGGAGACACTGTCTACTTTAAGCGGGATATTCTAAATAATTACGATGTTTATTTCATGAGGGAAATCGACGGAACCGTGGCCTATACCACCGCCAACAGGGGTACAGACAAGACCTATGCCCCCGATGCGGACGGCAGTAAGGACGTATTAACTGTCAAGGTTCCCGACCTGCCAGTGGGAGAATACTACGTGGTATTGACAAACCCTGTTACGGGGGATCCCAACCAAAATGTTAATCAGGAATACATACTACCAGAGAAATTTACCATTATTGATGCTAATATTAAATCTAAAATCATCTCAGTACAGCCCAACTCAGGTCCTGATACGGGTACTGTGGTGACCATAACAGGGCAGTTTTTCGGCTCGCTGAATATACCGGAATTTGTACCTGGAGACAGTAACATTACGATAGAAACCCCTATTGATGCGGTTAATCCTCAAAATCTGGATTTATCCTACACTAATGGTCAATATAGGGGTGAAGATGCCACCGCCAAGCGAAGCATTACGGTCTTTATCGGCGGCAATACAGTCTTTCAAAAGAAGGCCGATGGATCAGATTACGACTATAGCTTCAATTCAAACCTGGATAGGGTAACGGTAAAAACACCTCAAATTACCGACGCCGATATTAATCCAGTTAAGGATGTAATTGTAGAAACCGTAACGACCATCACCAATACAGCAACAGGGGCAGTAACCGTAATTAGAGAGCGAGCAGAGCTGGAGGATGGCTTCACCTATATCCCCAGTAAAATCCAGCCAGTAATCAACAGCGTTACCCCTGATAAGATTCAAGTGACAGGAAGCCCCGGTGACTATGAAATTCCATCGGAAAGAATGGTGGCAATCCATGGGGAAAACTTCATGATCCATCGCTTTGTCAAGCCCGATGGAACAGAGGTGGTCCGTTATCCTGTCATTGAATTTGGAAGTGAAATCATGATCGATAAAAACACAGACCCAAGCCTCTATGTCAAAGTCTTTGATGCAGCAGGACGGGAGTTGGACGGAACTACTGGAAGCGAGCTGGGAACCAAAATTCTGGTGATGCTGCCCCAGGGTAGTCCTGTGGCCAACCTGGGAAAAACCTTTATTCGGGTGACGAACCCTACGAGAAATACCGAAGACATGGGATTAAGCACCCTTCGCCCTGATTTTATCGAGTTTGTCAGCCCCGAGGCTAATAAAAATCCAATTATCACCTCAGTTAAGCCCGACACCGTGGCCGTAGACGGCGGTGAAGAAATTGTCATCGAAGGAAGTAACTTCTTAAACGGGGTAAAGGTATTTATTGATGGAAAAGAGGTAACCCCCATTACCCGTCAGGAGGACGGTAAGCGAATTACCTTTAAGGCACCTCCGGGCCGAGAAGGAGAAACCCAGATCCAGGTAATGAACCCAGAGGGAGGAATGGATACAAGGCCCTTCACCTACGTCATTACCTTTACCAACCCCAAGATCATTGATTTTTCACCTAAATCAGGGAATACCAATACCCTGGTCATTATAAGGGGAGAAAACTTTCTTAAACCCGATCCCACGGCAACGGCTGACAGTGTCTACCGATTAATCGGAACCAGGGTAATGCTGGGTGATGTAGAGCTGAACGAATACAACTTAGATCCCATTACTAAACGGATTACCCTAAGGGATTACAGTTCTCCTGCCGATGATCTGATTTTGTCAATTCAAGACGAGGGGCTTCATATAGCAGACTATTTTAATGGATTGCTTCTGGAAACCGATACTGTACCCCATGGTTTTTACACCATCGATGTCAATGGCAGAGGTGAGGTAATTTTATCCGATGGTGCCAGTAACAGCTATACCATAAGATTAAATGCAGCCAAGGATGCCATTATGGCCGATAAGGAGGGGGGAAACCTTCATCCCTTAACCATTGCAGAAGATCATATTATTATCGAACCAGCTGACGCCACCGATACACCCCTTCGTTTAAATTTCAGGACCTTGTACAAGGTAGCAGGAAATCAAATTGTTGGGAATCGAGTCAGGGTAAATGACCGAAACGAAATCTACTTTAGAGTGCCGGTGCTGGGGGCCGACGGCTACTATGATTTAACCGTAATCAATCCTGATACCAAAAAAGACAGTCGTACAAATCAACAGGGATTCTATTATTATACACAGCCCCAGTCAAAGCCAAGAATTACAGCAGTGGACCCCAATGAGGGCTCTGTAAATGGAGGCTATACCATCGACATCCTGGGAGAAGAGTTTGAAGATAATGGAACCACCAAGTCCAAGGTCTTCATCAATGGGGTTGAGGTGCCGGCTGCCGACACAGTGGTAGCGGTAAATGGACGAAAGATCACCGTCAGGGTTCCAGCCTATGAGGGAGATCTAATGCAGGATAAGGGAACCAATCGCTGGACAGTGCCCATTGTGGTGGTAAACCCCGATGGAGGAACTGCCAGCGAAGAAAAGGCCTTTACCTACGTCATCCCCAGCAGTGCTCCGAAAATCACCAGGATTGTTCCCACAGAGGGCACCGCTGCCGGGGGAGAAATCGTTGAGATTACAGGAACGGACTTCCGATTCTACGAGCCCTATGATGATGTGAACCGTAACCAGATAAAGGATCCCGACGAGGCCTTTAATGACCTAAATAACAATGGAGTATGGGATGATCTGGAACAGATCGAGCGAATCCCAGGGGAAAGCGATGCAGATTATCAGGCCAGGGTTGACGCATTACTTGGAAAAACCGGGCTAACCCATAGACAATACGATTATTATTATGATTCACCGATATTGCCCAAGGTCTTCTTTGGTGATCAGCAAGCAAAAATCGTGGAGTTTTCCAGGGGTTACCTAAAGGTCATCACTCCGCCGGGGACAGGGGGTCAAACCCAGGTCTATGTATTAAATAACGATGCGGGGCTATCAAACAAGGTATCCTATACCTATAAATCCTCTAACCCAGTGATTCAAAAGATTATTCCCGACGAGGGAAGCAAGCTGGGGGGCGACAAGATCGAAATTTTAGGAAGCGGCTTTGCCTACAGTGAAATGGATATCTATCGGAATGAAGAAGCTGGTGGGAGCGCCTTGTTTGATCAAATCAATCAGCCGAGGGTAAGATTTGGTGAAATCACCAACAGAAATCTGCCAAGGGACCATGAAAATTCAGGGAGAATTGATAACAATCGGGCCTCCGTTAACCTTGCAGGAAACCTAAGATTGGAATACATTGGAAACCGCCAGGAAATCCATGTGCAGATTGAAGAAAATGGAAAACTATACCAAACAACCATTAAGAGCTACGATAACAGCCTGAAATATATCCCCACTACCATGCTGAAAACCCTGGATAACGAGCCGTACCCAGGAAAAGAGCTGATTCAAGTGGAGGTAACCGACAGAAGATTTATAGTTGAGCGGGGCTATGCCGTCACAACTCAACTGACAAACCCTACTCAAATTATGCTTGAAACCCCAAGCTACTACACCATCGGTGTGGTACCGGTGTTTGTTTTAAATCCAGATGGAGGCAAGGCCGAGGGAACCTTTGAATACAAAAACCCCGATAGTCAGCCTCAAATTACCAACATTACCAAGGAAGGCCTTGATCCAACCACCGAGGTAATCGATGGCGAAACCGTCAGGGTTTTACGAATGACCTACAAGGGTGGAAATATTGTTACGATAATCGGGCAGGACTTTAGAGAAGGAGCTGTCATTTCAATTTCTAATATTGCCACCATTGAAAGCAATGAGATAGATTACCAGCTGCCAAGCCGATTAACCTTTGAAATGCCCGAGGTAGGAGAAGCTGCCATGGGAAGGCTCCATAGGGTTGTTGTTACCAACACCGACGGAGGATCAGCCTACTCCGATGAAATCACACCACCTATTTTTATTGAATTCATCAAGGGAGAAACCCAACCCCAGGTTACCAAAGTGACCCCCGATATTGGTCCCGCCAGCGGGGGGACAAAGGTGACCATTGAAGGTGCCGATTTTAGAGAGAGCCTGTCAGGCTTTGAAGGCAAGGAATTACAGGTATTCTTTGGGGAAGCAAGGGTTCCCCAGGAGGACATAGAGGTGGTTGATTACAAAACCATTCGAGTCATCCTGCCAGAATCAAACAAGCATGGTAAGGTAGATGTGAAGGTAGAGAATCCCGATGGGGAACTGGCAATTTTAAGAGAGGGCTTTACCTATGTGAGTCTGCCTAAGATTACCAGTGTAAACCCTACAAAGCTCTTGGCCAACGACAATGATAAAGAGATCACCATCACGGGAGAAATGTTCATGCCTGGAGCAAAGGTCATATTAGGCGGCACAATCATCAACGAAAAGGATGTAAAGTCAGATATGGATGTAAAGGGCACAGGAATTCAGGGAGTGGACAATTACGGAAGTAACATTCATGTGGCGGTCATTGGCGGCCTGGAGGCCAGCTCAGTGGTGGTAGAGGATGAACGTACCATTAAGGTGAAATTTGGAGAAGCTCTGGATCTTGAAAATACCCACCTGATCATCATCAACCCTGATGGTGGTATTTCAGAGCCCTTTGACAGATTTGAATACCAAATTCCTGTTCCCAACAAGCCATTGGTGCTAGAGGGGATTCCCGGAGCCGAGTCTTCGATTAATCTGATCTGGTCAGATTCCGACAAGGATACATTAAACGGTGCAGATCGGTTTGAAGTTTATGGTAAAAGGGCCTCAGAAAAGGAATATACCTATATCGGTGATACCAGGGACTATGAATTTGTGGTTAAGGACCTGGAGCCCAACACCCGTTACAGCTTCATGGTCAGGGCAATGAATCATTATGGCGCCGCCACAGAATATGCTGAGGTAACCGTACGAACCTTCAGTGAAAGGGAGGACACTCAGCTTCAAGATAAACAAGAGGCCATGGACAAGGCCGATGAAAAGGTGAAGAAGGAAGGGAAGGTAGAATATAGCAACAGTACAGTCGTTAGAACTATTGGAACCCAGGAAATATCCGTTGCGGTGGCCCCCTATGTAATAGACTTTTCCCTGTCCCAATACAAAAATCAAAACCGCTATGTGGTGGCCATTCCCCTATCGGTGGTAGAGAATTTAAATCGTAAGCTTATCATTACCGATGGAACCATAGAATTTACCTTCCTGCCAAGGGATTTATACACTAGGGAGGCGGCTCAGATACCCCAGGCAGACAGAAATGATGCCCATATATATGTGATTATTGATCGGCTCAAGGGGCCAGGGGCCGAAACCGTACGAACAGCCCTTTCAAGGACCCAGGTGAGGGCATCAGAGGTCTATGATATTGACTTCCAACTGCAATCAGGCAGAAACACCCAGGCCATCAACTCCATGGTTCGAAGTGGCCATGTGAAAATTAAACACGATACAATGGCCTATAATCAAGCCAATACCAATCGATTATTCATCGGTCAATACGATTATGCAAAGCACGCCTTTACGAAGGTTACCGACGGCAATCAGATGGATATTTTCAAAAAAGGTCGGTTTATGCTCATGGCACAACGCTAAGGAAAGGAGAAAATTTGATGAAAAAATATCACCAGAAAATTAGCCACCTGCTCGTACTCCTGTTACTGTTTTCCTCCTTATTAGGTGTGGCCTATGGGATCGAGGACTTTACTTCTCAGCCGGTGTATCATGGAATGGAAAAGGGCAGATCCCTTTTCCAAGCCATTCGGTTTAACGATATTCAAAGACATTGGGGAAAAGAGGTAATACAGGAGATGGCCGCCCTTTCTGTAATGAAGGGAGCCAGCAGCACCTCCTTCAAGCCTAATGACTCCCTCACCTATTTAGAGGCCTTGACAGTGTTGGTCAGGGCAACGGGTGGGGAAGCTGAAGCCCAGCAATACGGAGAAAATGAAGCCCCAGAAACGGTACGAAATATTCTGATACTAAGTGCAGTGGATAACTGGGCAAAGGGCTACGTACAGGTGGCCCTGCAGAAGGGGATTATCACCGATCAAGAAGTAGATCAAATTATGGATTTATCTCCCCAGCAAATTGCCAGCCTAGAGGAACAAATTGCTGCCAGAATGGAGGCCTATCAAGGGGGAGATTACACCCCAGCAGAGCTGGATTCATTACAGGCACAAATACGGGATCAGCTGGAAAATCGAACAATATGGAATCGCCCGGTATCCCGTCAGGAGGTTGCCCTGTGGGTAGCCCGTGCCCTGGGGCTGACCCCCAGCTATGGGAATAATATCGCTAAGGCATATAACTTTACAGATTGGCAGCAAATTGATACAGAAATGCTCCCCCTGATTGAGGCAGTCCTACAAAGGGAAATCATGACAGGGGTTTCTAACAGGGTATTTTCTCCTAAGGGAAGCTTGACCAGGGCCCAAATGGCACAGATTTTATACAATATAAACGATGATCTGCTAGGGGCCCGAGGCCTAAGCAAAAAAGCAGGAACCATCATCAACAAGGAAACCGTCACTCAGCAGGGAACGGAAAAAATACTCTATGGCCTGAGAAATGACGATACAACCATGAACTACCTGGCGGTGGAACCCGCCTCAGGCCGAGATTTTATTGTTCAAAGCCAGGGGCAATTGGGGCTTTCAAGCCTTTTAAAGACTCAGCAATATATTGAGTACTACTTGAACGAAGCCCAGGAGGTTGTCTATGCTAAAGTGGTGGATTCCAAGGTAACTACCCTGGAGGGTACGGTAGCGCTGATGGATATGAACAACAGACGTCTGGCTCTGTTAGACTTTGACGACCAAAGACACCTATTTGACCTGGAGCAGAATGTGTTAATTAGTGTTAATGGGAAAGAAGCTACCCTACAGGATATTTTTTATGGCCAGGAGGTTACCCTTCGGCTGCGCCAGGGAAAGGTCATTTCTATAGAGGGTTACCTGGAAGAGGACCCCAATCTTCATGGGTACATTCCTCCTGGCAGCAAAGTCAAGGTGGGGGACGTACTCTTTGCCAATAGCCAGGAGGTAGAAATTAAGGTAGGGGACAACCGGGAAAAATACCGAATTGTTCCTGAAACCAGAGTTACCAGAAATGGCAGAGCTGCTAATCTCTTTGAATTAAAGGTAGGGGATCGGGTAATTCTTACCTTTGATGATATTTATAACGCAGACATAGCTGATATTCGAGTAGAAGACGACGAAAGACACATTCAGGGGGTTTATCGGGGAACCCTGGAATCCGTCGATAACAGAAGCAACGAAATTATATTGAACAGTGTAAATCTTTATGATCAGGGGCTATGGAAAAAGCATCCTAATCAAAAGGTGAAGTTGAAAATAGAGGGAGACATCTATCGGGGATCAACGGCCCTTACTCTAAGGGATCTGGAACGAGAAATCGGAAAGGAGCTCTATGCTGCCGTTGAAATTAGCTATGGGGTAGAAAAGGCCGCTAAAGCCATTATTAAGGAAGGTTCTACCCAAATATTTGATAGCCGCATCACCAATCTTCAATTTGGAAACGGCCGTATGACCGTTAATAATAACTACATTAACTTTAGCCCTGGTACCATTGTGGTGAATAACAATCGCCTGGTGGACCGATTAAATCTGGAAGTAGGCCAAACGGTACATCTGGCTTCAGATTTAAAAAATGGTTCTCGTAATGCTGCCTTTGTTTCTATCCAATACGATGGTATGATTGATGACAGAATTGATGACACCCGTTTGGTGGCCTATCGAGGAAAGATTAGTGCTATTTCAGAATACGGCATTACCTTAAGCCGCATGAGCAATAAGCTGGATTACCTGCGATTAGAAGACAACCGATGGGTGGCAGAACAGCGGCCTAAGCAGCTGACTCTGACAGAAGACACCTATGTCTTTGACAGTGAAATCAAGCAGGAAATCGACAGCAGCTATTTTATCAATTCCCGCTTTGTCAACCCGGATCTAATTAAGGATTCAACCCTCAGACGCCGTATCAAAAACAACCATTATGTGGGTAAAAATGCCTTTGTGGTTGTAAAGGAAAGCTATTATGACGGCCAACTGGTAGAGGAGGTTGTAGGAATCAACCTGACACCGAATTTAAGTCATACTAACCGATTTGTTCAAACCCATCACAGCGCCACCGCAGAGGTTCAATCGGTAGATCTGGACGATGAGGAGCTGGTGTTAACCAATATCCGTAACTGGAACACCCTCAATAACCGTTGGGAGTCCCCCAGCGGAAATGAAACCATTTCCATAGAAAAGGCCGTCATTTTGTTAAATGACAGACCAGTAGATCGAGATTCCCTCTACTTAATTAAGGAAAGGGCTCAGGTCTATCTCATTAAAAATAAAAATGTATCCACCCATGATGACGCCTATATCGTCATTATAGAACAATAGAAGGGAGCGTAAAGGATGCGAAAGAAAACAACACTATTAATGACAATACTCCTTGTTCTAGCCTTAAGCCTCCATGGCTTTGCCTTAGAAATTCCCGGATACGAGGGTGGAATACAAAATGAAATGATTTATCAGGAGGTTGTCTTTGTCACTGGTGAGCCCATTTTAATGACGGGCACCCTAAAGTATAAAAGCTCCGAAAGAAACGATCGGATTACCGAAACCTATACCTATCGACTTGAAAATGTGGAAAAGGAGGCAGAGCTGACCCGATCTGTGAAAATCTCCATTGACCTGAATAAAAGCTATCAGCAGCAGCAGGAAAACTACACCCTGGATAGCTTTACGGAAACCATCGAGGCCAATGGTGTAAAATATGCGGTTAGTAAGGACAACGTTCAGTGGAGCAAATCCGTATTGAAGCAGCTAAAGCCGGGAGTAACCTACTTCGCAGGGAACTGGGACGGCCGGAAGCGCTACACTATTAATAAGGACGAGGGTCAGGTCATCGTAGAAACCAGAGGAGAAGTGGTGGGCTATCAGCAGTTCTGGGGCAAAACAGAAACTCAAACCCTAAACCACTATATTGATTACAATAAAACAGGAGATAATCCCGTGACCTGGCAGGGAACCGCCAAGGTAGAGGCAGCTCACAACCGTACGGCAAATTACAGCTATGAGGCCAACAGCCCCAGTCAAATCAGCTTTAGAGGAGGCTATCTGCTTACCCAGCAGGAGGAAAACATCTTAAAATATTCCTATGATCTTCCCAGGCTCAGCAAAAACGGTAATAAGCTTTCCCAAAGAAATGTGGGAACAAAGAGCCTTAGTCTGGATACGAATCCTTTAAATCGACGGCTGACCATTCCAGAAATGCGGGATGTATTAGGTCATTGGGCCGAAGAGGATATACTGCTTTTAGCCAGCCTGGAGGCAGTATACCCTAACAGCTCCTATTTTGGCCCCTCGTTGCCCATGTCAAGGGCTGATTTTGCCAGGGCTATTGCCGTGGTCATGGGACTGGTAGAGGAGGAGACCCCTGCCACTACCCGGTCCAGGAGCCTGCAGCCCACTGAGGAGCCAAGTCTGTTTTTAGATGTCAGTACCAAGGACCCCAATGAGAAATACATTAAGGCAGTCTACAATAAGGGAATTATGCAGGGGGACGGAAAGGGAAGCTTTCTTCCCAATCAAACTATTACCAAGGCAGAGGCAGCCACAATCGTTATTCGGCTGCTGGGCTTTGAAAATCTTGCTCCCATACAGCAGTACAGTACAGGCTTTAGGGACGACTCAGCTATTCCCGCCTGGGCCAAGGACTCGGTCTATATTGCTAAGGAGCTTTCCCTGGTCAATGGAACCAGCGAAAACTATTTCCAGCCTCAAAAGTCCATGACAAAGGCCGAGGCGGTGACCATGCTGACAAACCTAATCCATTACCTGCAACAGGATATTCGATACGACTACCGAGAACGTATACTAAACTACTAAACTTGAAAATCTAGACCTGGTCTAGATTTTCCTTTTAACAAGAGACCGATAGTAAGGAGGTTTTACCATGAACAGAAGTACCAGGGGAATTGGCCTGATAATGGCCTTGACACTTTTTCTTACCCTTTTTTCAGGGACCCTGGCCTATGGAGCCGAAATCAGCGATGCTGAATTTGATTATATGAAGGAACTGATTAAATATCGCTATGTGGACCCCCTCAGCCCAGAAGAGCTGAAGGCCACTACCCCAGAGACCCTCTTTAAAAGGCTGGATAAACATAGCGTCTACTATACCCCCAAGGAATTTGAAAATCTGCTGGAGCAGCTGGAGGGGGCCTATAGCGGAATTGGGGCCTATGTCCAGGAGGATCAGGGCAAAATCATTATTGCTGAGCCCATTATCGGAGCCCCGGCAGAAAGGGAAGGGCTTTTATCGGGAGATCAGGTCCTGGAGGCCGATGGAATTACGATGGAGGGAAAGACTCTTGATGAGGCCGTTACCTTTATCAAGGGGCCAGAGGGAACCCTGGTCACCCTGAAAATATATCGGCATTTAACGGGAGAAACCCTAATGTTTGACATCCTTCGGGAGGAAATTGTAATAAGAACTGTCCACCCAGAAATAATAGAAGGAATCGGCTATATCAAAATTACCTCCTTCTACGAACATACCGATGAAGAGTTTTTTGAGGCCTTGACAGATCTATACGGAAAGGGCGTTAAAGGCCTTATTATTGACATTAGAAACAATGGAGGGGGGCTGTTAAGCTCCGTTGTGGCCATGAGTCAGCTATTGGTGCCCAAGGGGCCTATTCTCCACATACAATACAATTCTACAGAGGTAAGCTATTTATCTAAATTAACCAGCCCCCTGTTTAAGGACATGGTGGTGCTGGTGAACGAAAACAGTGCCAGTGCTTCAGAAATACTGACCGCAGCCTTGAAGGACTCCAAGGCTGCAACGGTCATCGGAACAAACACCTATGGAAAGGGCTCGGTACAATCAATCTACGGGCTTCCCAACGGGGCAGGCTTTAAGCTGACGGAAGCCCGCTACCTGTCCCCCGAAAAAAACATGATTGATGGGATTGGAGTCAAGCCAGACCATGAAGTTGAACGGTTTTCCAGGGAGCTAGACCTGGAAAACCTGCTGCCCCTCAGCCTGGAGGCTGATATTCCCTATGGGTCCGTTGGTAAAGAGGTTCAGGCCCTGCAGCAGCGATTTACCATTCTCGGCTATCCCATAGAGGATAAAAAGGGCCAATTTGATCAGGGTACCTTAAAGGCCCTTATGATCTATGCCAAGGAGAGGGAAATTCCCCTTAAGGGCGGCCACGCCACCCTGGAGCTTCAAAGAGAACTGCAACGAGACTTTGTTGATCGGGTTTTAGGGAGAGAATATGACATGCAGCTAAATTATGCCCTAGATTACCTTCTAGGCCGCTCCCAGACTATGGCCAATTAATTCAATGTTTTTTCTTCTTTTACCTTGACAGTATTTACCCAGTGGGATAAAATAATATGGTTAATATTTCAGCAGAAAACTCAAAAGACCAGCACCCGAAATCGGGTGCCCTGTAAAAGGTCACCCTTAGGGGTGACCTCTCACTATTTTTCGGGATAATATGGACAAGTTTTCCAATTAAAAATGTTTTACCAACCATCATGTATGATTTTGACCTGAATACTTAATTCTAAAATTGTACATTTTATTTTTTTGTTTTCATTCATCTAGAAAGGATAGCTCAGTTTGTACTGATATCCAAAATTCTAAGGCAATAACTTACTAGGATGTTTCTAACAATTTCTATGTTTTCTATTCTAAATTGAACTTTTGAGAAAGGAAGGTATTTTATGTCGACAAAGTATATTTTCGTAACAGGAGGCGTTGTTTCTTCCCTTGGAAAAGGCATTACAGCCGCATCCCTGGGGCAGCTATTGAAGAGCAGGGGAGTTAAGGTATCCATACAAAAATTCGATCCCTACATTAATATAGACCCAGGCACCATGAGCCCCTATCAGCATGGAGAAGTGTTCGTTACCGATGATGGAGCCGAAACAGACCTTGATTTGGGCCATTACGAGCGGTTTATTGACATTAACTTAAGTAAAAATAGCAATGTCACCTCAGGTAAGGTATACTGGTCTGTCATTTCAAAGGAAAGAAAGGGCGATTACCTGGGGGGAACCGTACAGGTTATTCCCCATATTACCAATGAAATAAAGGACAGAATATTCCGGGTTGCCAAGGAAGGTACCTTCGATGTGGTTATCACAGAAATCGGGGGAACCGTTGGGGACATAGAGAGTCTTCCCTTCTTAGAAGCCATTCGTCAGGTAAAATATGATGTGGGGGTTGAAAACGTCATGTATATCCACGTTACCCTGGTGCCCTACCTGGGTAAGGCGGGTGAGCTAAAGACAAAGCCCACCCAGCACAGCGTCAAGGAGCTTAGAAGCATCGGAATTCAACCCGATATTATCGTGTGCCGTACCGAAAGTCCCCTTTCAGCTGAAATGAAGGACAAGATCGGGCTCTTCTGCAATCTAAGTGCTGAAAGCGTTGTTCAAAACGTTGATGCCGACAGCCTGTACGAGGTACCCCTTCTATTAAAGGAAGAGGGGCTAGATAAGCTTGTAATAGACCGCATGAAGCTCGAGGCAGGGGAGGCTCATCTTGATCAATGGAAGGAAATTGTCCATAGACATAAAAACCCCACAAAGCATGTGAAAATTGCCTTGGTAGGAAAATATGTAGAGCTGAGGGATGCCTACCTGTCGGTATCCGAGGCCCTAACCCACGGGGGTATCTATAACGATGCCAAGGTGGAAATTGACTGGGTTCATTCAGAGGATGTCAATGAAAGTAATGTTGAGGAAATGTTAAAGGATGCTGATGGAATCCTTATTCCCGGAGGCTTCGGTGATCGGGGAATAGAAGGAAAAATATCTGCCCTAAAATATGCCAGAATGAACAAAGTGCCCCTATTCGGCATCTGCCTGGGAATGCAGCTGGCGGTGGTGGAATTTGCCCGCAACGTACTGGGCTTGACCGATGCCCACAGTGCAGAGCTCTGTGAAGGCACTGACAACCCGGTTATCGATTTAATGCCCGAGCAGCACGACGTAGAAGAAAAGGGAGGCACCATGCGTTTGGGAGTCTACCCCTGCAAGGTTTACCCCAACACAAAGGCCCGGGAAGCCTATGGCGAGGACCTGATTTACGAAAGACACCGACACCGATACGAGTTTAATAATGAATATAGAGAGGTGCTAACCCAGGCAGGTATGATCATCAGCGGAATTTCACCCGATGAAAGACTGGTAGAAATCATTGAAATTCCCGATCATCCATGGTTTGTTGCTGGCCAGTTCCACCCAGAATTTAAATCAAGGGCTACCAGACCCCACCCACTTTTCAGAGACTTTATTAAGGCAGCAGTTCTTTTTAATCAGGGAAATTAAGCTATAGGAACTAAAGACAGTAAGGCAATATATCGATATAATAAGCCTAAGGACACAATGCCCTTGGGCTTTTTTTCTTTTTATTATAGAAAAAGGTTACTTCTGTTTGTCCCATAAATTCTTGGGTAAGTATAGTAGAAACTGTTGAAATTAAAAAATTTCGAGAAACTTTCCCAACAAAAGGAGGAATTTTTTGCTAAAGGGCGAATATTAATTAAGTGGACACGAAGGTATCTATGGAAAACAGAAAAACAGTACCTATTCTGTCATACAGTATTAAAGAAGATGTAATATAACTGTAATGGTATTTTTGCCTCTGCCCATGTATAATGATTGTGTAGAGGTTGCTAATTGTGGTAAGGTTTTATTACAGTTATGTTACAATCTGCAAACTATCATTGACCGCTAAAGCAGGTCGATGGTATAATTTCATCTATAGAATGCGGCTACATATCCAAAAAACCGCTTCTATAAATTTAAGGTGTGGTTGGTTTTACAGAAGAGGGTTACGACCATAACCTAAACAAAAACTCACTTCAAAAAAGAAACCAAAATTAAAAAGGAGGAAGACATAATGAAGAAAATCCTGTCATTAGTACTTGTACTTACAATGGTACTAGGAAGCTTTGGATTTGCCTTCGCTGCTGAAGAAGTAGTTCCAGATAGCGTTAAAAGAGTACACGCTGCTGGTCTTTTCGGAGTAGGAGGTCTAGAATTAGACAGAATTGCTACAAGAGCTGAGTTAGCAACTCTGGTATTAAGATTAAACGGTTACGAGGACGCAGAAATTGAAGCATTACAAACTGCTTCTGATTTCTCTGACGTACCTGCAACATCATGGTATGCACCATATGTTGGTTTATCAGTTCAAGAAGGTCTATTCACCGGTGATACTGGTGCATCTACTTTCAGACCTTTAGAAAACGCTAAGTACTCTGAATTACTAGTTGTTCTTTTAAGAGCACTTGGATACGGTGAAGACTTTGCAGGTCTTGCATGGCCAAATGGTTATGTATTAAAGGCTGCTGAAGTTGGAATCGATGTAGACTTAACTAAAGATGTTAACGCTACAGTATCAAGATTAGTAGTTGGAGCAACTATCGACAAAGCTCTTGACCTAGAAGTTAAGGGTGGAGAAGAAACCCTAGGACAAAAACTTGGTCTTGAAGGATTTGAACCAGTTGATCCAGAGCCAGAAGAATTAGAAGTAGTTGGCGTAAGCGCTGACAACTTAAAGCAAGTAGTTGTTGAGTTTAATCAAGAACTTAGCGAGAACGAAGATGTTGAAAATGTGAAAAATTACACTGTAGAGAACAACAAGGGCAAAAAGCTTTCTGACGTTAATGACGTAGAGTTTGTTGGAAACACTGCTGTTCTAACGCTTGAAAAAGCCGTAGATAATCAAACGAAAACTACTTTAGTTATCAACAAAGCGGTTGTAGGTAAAGAATTAGAGTTTGAAGTGTTGTTTGAAGATTTTACTATTCCTACTGTTGAAGATGCTGAAGTAATTGGAGAAAGCACAATTAAAGTGATTTTCAGTGAACCAATGGATGAAAGCACCGTAAACACTAGATCTTTCGATATTGAGAGTGAAGATGGAAAAACAACTCACCATGTTCGAAATGCAAAATTAGTTAAAAACAACACTGAAGCTGTAGTTGAACTTCGTTCTAAACTAAAAGATGGAGATACAATCACTTTAACAGTAAATAACACAATTAAAGATTATGCCGAATTTAGAATAGCTAAAACTGAGTTAGATCTTGAAGTTATTGAAGATGATAGAGAACTTGAGGTAGTTGGTTTTAGAAAAGCTAGTGAAGAAGGCATTACTTTAATTTTCAACAAAGACATTAAACTTAACAAAACTAGAAATATCACAGATAATTTCTATCATACTAGTAGAAAAAATACTGCTGATGAAGTAACCATTGATGGAAATGAACTTAAATTAAAATTTGAAAAGAATGATCTACCTACTGGAACAGCTTATATTTTTATTGATGGAGATGCTCTAGTTGACTTCTGGGGTAATGTAAACAAACAAACTATTAGGTATGAAGCTGAAGTTACTGCTGATGCTAATGCTCCTGCCATCAAAGGTAGCATAGACGCGAAAGAAGGAGATCGTACTTTAACAGTAACTTTTGATAAGAGATTAGATAAGAAGACAGCTGAAAAAGTTGATAATTATGCTGTTGTTTATGAAGTAAGTGGAAAAGAAGCGACTGAGGTAAGAAGAGTTAAATTAGATACTGAAGGGCAAAGTGCCACTGAAAAAATAGTAACTATCACTTTAAAAGATGCTTTAAAAGCAGGTAAATATATACTAGAGGTAAGTGGTGTTGAAGATCTTAGAGGAAATTCTGAAGTAGATTTAGAGAAGGCCTTTACTGTTGAAGGTGGAGCTTTAGATTTATCAACAGTAGAGACTACAGTTAGACCTAGCACTACTGTTGGAGAGTATAGACTTTTAGTTGACTTTGGTCGCAGCATGAATGCTGATGATGAAAGATATGGTGCCCATCTACTTGAAAATTATTCAATTAAGGTAAAAGAAGATGGAAAGAATCCACGTCTCATGACTTTAGCTGAGTTAGCAGATAAATCTGGTTTCTATGTAGATGTTAATTTAGATGATAATGCTGAAATTGCTGAGATTACTATCGAAAGAGAAACTGGGGCTAAGATTAATATTTATGTAGCTAAAGGAGATTTCTTAACTATCTCTAGACTAGAAGATGGTAATGGATTATTATCAGAACAAGCGTCTCATGCTTCTGAAATTAAAGAAGCCAATAATACATTCAAAGTTGAATCAGCCGAAGCAGTAGCAGTAGATGAAATTAAAGTTAAGTTTGATAAGAATGCTTATACATTTGATGAAGATGACTTAACTGTTACAACTGCAGTCTATAGCACTAACAGAAATGATGTTTTAGACATTTCATCTATTAGCTGGGATAAAGATAAAGAAGTTACTATCTATCTTTCAAAAGATCTTAATACAGATGCTACTTCTGTAACTAAGACTGTGTACCTTTATGTAAGTTCAAATACAAATACCTATACTCAACATGATGAGAGACTTTTAGGTAATGTAAACATTATTGTAGAAGATAAAATAGCTCCTGAATTTGATGATAACTTTGATTCTACAGACTTTAAAGATGGTATTAAAGTAAGTGCAGATAAGAAAGAGATCACATTGAAGTTTACAGAAGCTATTGACTTTGATCCTGCTGCTCTTGGTGCATTCAGATTTACTGGTGAAGGTAAGAACATTAATTCTGGTCTTATTAGTATCAGTAAAGTTGGTGTAGACGAACTTAAGGTTACTTTTGATAAGGTTTATGATGATGTAACAATTGAATTAGACAATGAAACAAAACTATTCACTGATATGAGTAACCATAAGAATGCTGTTAAATCTTTCTTTGTTGATGTTGACTTAAGATAGTGGTTTATACTGAATCTAATTAACATGTATTTGATTTAACTAATAAAAATACCCTAGTGACTAAGATTGATCTTATGTTGCTAGGGTATTTAATTTCATCTAAAATAGATTTTCAATATTCATGGACAATTGTAACCAAATTGTAATCTGTTTAACTAAAGTATTATACTGAAAAAAATGGTATAATAAAATATAGAAATCTAACAATGAAAAAGAGTTTTACATAATATAAGGTCAGGAGATTTCATTATGAAAACTACAGCTACTATGAATAATAAAAATGCAACCTTTGAATTATTCTTTATAATTTTACTATACATACTTTTACTTTACCCACCATTTTTTAGAGGCTTGTTTGTCTCATTTACCAAAGAAGTTTTAATGACCCATATTCTATCCTTTGGGTTGTTTATACTTTATTTAATCTATAAACAAGTCAGCAAAGAAAAAATTATCCTCAATAGTATAGTAGATTACATAGGGTTATTCTTAATAATTGCCTATATCCTCCCCGTAATTTTTGGCCAATGGGCTAATCTAAGGGAGGCTATTGGGGAAATAATCAGATATGCTAATGTATTTATGATATATCTGATGGTAAAGGATTTTGCAGCAAATGAAAAATACAAGAAAATCATGTTAACAACCCTAGTAGCTAGTGGCGTACTAGTTGCATTAGTTGGTCTTTTCTCTGCCATAGGCTTTGGTGAGCTTAGGGATGCAGTAGTGGGGGCAAACCGAATTTCTTCGACTTTCCAATATCCAAATACATTAGCTGCCTATTTGGGTACTTTGTTTTTTATCAGCTTTGCTCTTATGAATGATTGCCACAATATTTGGGAAAAAAACGGTTACGCATTAGCTGGATTCATCATGTTTTTTACCTTTGTCTTTACCTATTCTAGGGCAGCATGGCTGCTGATCCCTTTTTTTGCTGTTGCCTTAATTATATTAATTACAGCACAAAACAGAATTAATGCGATTACCTATCTTGCCAGTGTAGGGATACCCAGTTTAATAGCTATGCAGCCCTTTTCAAAATATTGGGGGGGCGAATCAAAGGGCAAGGCCCTATTAGTGCTAGGCCTATCTCTGTTACTCTTTGCTGGTCTTTATTTATTTTTAGAATACTTAAAAGCTAAGATTAAAAATATAAACTATAAAGCTATTTATGCCCTTTTAGCCATGCTCATCTTAGCTGGAGCGGGGCTAGGCTACATTGCATTTACCACTACGCAACCACTGATTATGGATAATATGAATATAACCGAAGATAAAGTTAATTCTGTTAATCGTAGTGTTTCAAATATATATGGTAATCAAAGCTACACCTTAAAAATGGAGCTAGAAGCCACAACTACCGACGAAACAAAATGGCCCTGGAGGGTACAAGTCTTTGGGTTAAATGATAAAAATGAGAGAGAGCTGTTAGTTCAAGAGCTGGGAGTAAATACTTCCCTTTCTGAAATAGAAATTCCCATTGACACTAATGAAGATACGAAGAGCTTACTCATCTACTTTACCAACCTTTACCCAGACACTAGGGTTACATTTAAAAATACTGAGCTATATGATCAACATAATAACCTGATACATGAATTTAAGTTAAGCTATAAATACATACCAGAATCGATTATAAGTAGATTAAATGCGATAACACTTTCAGATAAAAGCTCTACTGCACGACTATTATTTTACAAAGATGCTTTAACTATGGCTAAGGATCACCCAATAGTTGGTGCCGGTGGTGGTGCCTGGGAAAATCTATACTTGAAATATCAATCTGAACCCTATGATAGTACTACAACCCACAGTTATATTTTAAGCACATTAGTAGATGTTGGCTTAGTAGGAGTAAGTATATTATTAGCTTTAATTGTAGTTTTACTAATACAGCTATTTAAGATGGTTAAAGAGAAAAATACCTTTGGTACATCTTTACTAATAGGTTTGTTCTTCCTATTGACCCATAGCACCTTAGATTTTAATTTTTCATACTTTAGCATTGTAATATTATTTTGGGTAATTATAGGTATGCTTAATATTAGAATATTACCAGAAAAGTTGACTTTACCAACTCCCAGAATAGCAGGTTATATTATGGTACTTCCCTTACTAATACTATCCATTTCTCTATATAGTGGGCATACTTCTGCACAAGAAGCAGTCCGAGCGGTAGAAGCTAATGATGGCCAAGGTGCCTACGAAGCCTTTAATAAGGCTGTGAAACGAGATCCTTTTACTTACAACTATCGATTAGATGGCGCCCAATTAATGCAATTAATTGGTGAAAGTTCTCAAAATCAAGTATTAATTGAAGAGGCAGAAAACGAGCAATTAAAGGCGTTACAATATGCTCCCAGCAATTTAGAGGTATATCAAAAATTGATTAGCTACTACATTGACAGTACAGCGTATGATAAAGCTATTGAACTTGCCAGTACAGCCCCTAGTCTAGCGCCCTATCGAACTAGAGGCTATGAGCTTAAATTTAACGCTATCGTTGCGAAGGGAACTCATTTATTGCAGCAGGGGGAACTAACCTCGGCGATGGAACTCTATAGACAGGCCGAAGATATAGTAGAGGATTTAACTAGTTATAACGAAAAAACAGATAAGCCAATTGTTTTTTCAGATAGCATGTTGTTAGCTATTAATAAAATTAAGTATATAATGAAAAATATTGAAGATGTAGCAAAGGTTAATCAGGTAAATAACTTAGTATATTCAAGCTATTTTGACATGGATGCCGATGAGGATAATATACCGGATGGATGGAGAACTTGGGTTGCTGAAGGCTCAAAGTTCACGGTAGAAACCATGGCTGAAAAGGGTGTAATGATTTCAAGTGAGCCTGAATCCACTGGGCTATTGTATTCTAACAATATGTCATTAAAGCCAAATACCAAATACCAGGTAGAGATAGAGCTGGCAGAGGGCTCCAGTCAAGAGAATGCCAGAGTTGCAATATATAGCAGGAAGGGAACTGTCGTACAACTTCAGCCCGCTCTATTGATTGACCTTAAGCAAACATTTGAGTTTGAAACCACAGATGATATAGAAGAAGGCTATCAATATCTTAGAGTAGAGCATATGGCTAAGACTTCCGAACCCTTTACACTAAAAAGCATTTTAATTTTTGAACTAGAATAAATACTGTGAATCATAATTGAAAATTAGCCATTGCGTAAATATGAGAAACCATGGAGGTTGGTAGGATGGAAGAAGAAATTAGCTTAAGGGAATTAATTGAAATACTAATCAAAAGAAGAATATTGATTGTTAGTATAACCGTTGTATCCATATTACTTGGGGGAATTGTCAGCTTTTTAGTTTTAGAGCCTGTATATGAAACAAGGATGGTTTTAATGGCTTCTCAATTTACCGATAAAATTCAAGCTACGGAAAGGCAAGGGGAGGGAATTGATAATATACTAAATTCACTTTCAAATTACCCGACAATGACCCTAGAAACCTATCGACAGCAAATTACGGCACCTAGAGTTATGAGAGAAACCATTTCCCAACTAGGGCTAGAAGATGAATATGATGTCGAAAGCTTAGCAAAAGATATCACCTTAGAAACAATTAAAGATACTAACTTGATTTCTATAAAAATGCAACACATTAATTCAGAAAAAGCAGCAGAAATCGTCAATGCAGTGGGGGAAAACTTCGTAGATTTTGTTGCGGTTAAAGCCAAAGAGAATGCTACGACCTCTTCAGCGTACATAGAAAATCAAATAGAAATTGAAAAAGCTAAATTAGATGAGGCTTTAGAAGAGTTAAAGGAATTCTTATCCCAACCTAGAGGTGTTTCAGAACTGAGCAAAGAAATCGAGGCTAGACTCCGACAAATCACCGACTATAAGACCAACCTGACAGATCTGGAAATTAGGCAGGAGGCATTAGAAGCAGCTATTTTAGTCGCTGAAAGTGAAGCCAAAGACACCAATCGAATACTGTTAAGAGATCAGGATGATTATAAATCTATGCAATTAACAATTGAGGACTCTGCAACGCTGCTAAAAATTGAGCAGGCTGAGGTAGAATCAAATATTAAAAGCATTAAAGATAAGCTACTTACATTACAGCAGGAAATTGAGAAAACTCAGGTTGAGCTGCAGGATAAAACCCATCAAGAACGACAAATTAATCAAAAAGTAAGTATAGCTCAGAATACCTATGATGCCTTTATAAAAAAATATGAAGAGTTACGGGTAACTGAGTCATCTCAAATAGGGGAAGCTACGATTACAGTCATGTCCAGGGCCTATCCTACAACTAGGCCTGTGGCACCGAGAAAAGCTCTGAATGTTGCCATAGCAGCGGTGTTAGGATTAATGGTGGGCGTATTTACAGCATTTTTTATAGAGTATTGGCAGTCATCAGAAAAAAACAAAATTAACACCGTGGCGAGTAATTAGTTTAACAGAAGATACTCATTTAAAGTAGGCAGAGTCGTCTTTTTAGAATACTTAGATACATAGCAGAAGCCCTTCATCTGTAAGGGCTCTTTTTCTACTAAAGGAGAATGTTTAAAAAGAGGAAAATTAGCTAATCTTAGTAATAGTTGATGAGACGTGCTAATGTTTTTGATTGATCGAGGAGGGGACACAATATGAAAAATACAAAAACAATACTCTCTTGGTCCCTAGTGCTACTTTGGATGACAACAATCTTCTATCTTTCATCCCAACCGGCCACCCAATCAGATCAATTGAGTAAGCATGTAGCAGAGGTAGTTTTAGAGAAGGTAGAGCAGGTTACTCCCAATACAAATTTGAATTTAGGAAGACTTAACTACTTGGTTAGAAAAAATGCTCACTTCTTTTCCTATTTTATATTAGGGATATTGGTGTTCAATGCAATCAGTCAGGGTAAGCCCCCTGGGTTTAGCAGAATAGGGCTAACCCTTTTTATTTGTGTAATTTACGCCCTAAGTGATGAAATTCACCAGCTGTTTGTTCCAGGTCGGGCGGGACAGGTGAAGGATGTTCTAATTGATAGTGCTGGAGCCTTTACAGGAATTACCCTTTATTATCTAATCAGTACAACTATTAAAAAAGTAAGAGCCGCTTAGTTGATTATATCAAGTATTTGTACTTAATCTTATTTAGGAAAATTCTACTCAATGTAGTATAATAGAAATGATTTAATTCTAATAATTGAATTTATACCCAATAAATAGTATATTTAATATAGAAGCATATTAAGATGGCGGTGAAGAAATGAAGAAAAAAATACTGGCGGCCTTCCTGGTGGCTGCTGATATTCTCATGATTAATTTGGCCTTTGTTTTGGCCTTCGCCCTTCGTTTTGAAGGGCACATTGACGCTGGGCTGGCCAAGGGGTATTTTCCTGTTTATTTAAGCAATGCCATAACCATTACCCTTATCAAGGTTGTCATATTTTACGTCTTTGGCCTATATAAAAGCCTGTGGAGGTATGCCAGCATTGAAGAGATGCTCCAGATTGTGACCACCTCCTTTGTGGCCAATACAGGGATTGTAAGCTACATGTTTATTATGGAACAGCGATTACCCAGAAGTATTTATATTCTGACCTTTATACTAGATATTCTGTTAATTGGACTGATTCGCTTTAGCTTCAGGGCCCTGAGGCTCATTAAGGAAAATGGGGTCTATGGGTTAGGCTCAAAGAAGGATGTAAAACGGGTAATGATTATTGGTGCAGGCCAGGCAGGATCTATGGTCATTCGGGAATTAAAAAATCATGAGCATTTAAACAGTAAGCCGGTGGCAATAATTGATGATGATGATTTAAAGCAGGGAGCCAAAATTAATGGGGTACCAGTTTTAGGTGATCGGTACCATATCAAGAAAATTGCTGAAACCAGGGGAATTGACGAAATTATTATAGCTATTCCCTCCTCCTCTAAGAAAGAAATCAGGGAGATTGTGGAGGAGTGCAGTAAAACCAGGTGCAAGCTAAAAATTGTACCGGGCATTTTTGAGTTGATTGATGGCAAGGTGAGCATTAAGAAGATTCGAGATGTCGATATTGAGGACTTACTGGGAAGAGACCCGGTAAATTTAGATATGCAGGAAATCAGCAGATACTTGAATAACAAAGTGGTCTTGATCACTGGCGGCGGCGGTTCAATAGGCTCTGAGCTATGCAGACAGGTTGCCTCCTTCGGACCCAGTAAGCTGATTATACTTGATAATTATGAAAATAATGCCTATGAAATACAAAATGAATTAAGAAGAAGGTATCCTCAGCTTAATCTTGAGGTAGAGATTGCCTCTATTAGAGAAAAGCAACGGATACAAGAAGTCTTTGGTCAGCACTTACCTCAAATTGTTTTCCATGCCGCTGCCCATAAGCATGTTCCTTTAATGGAGAATAATCCCCAGGAGGCCATTAAAAACAATATCTTTGGGACAAAGAATGTGGCCGACTGTGCCCATGAGTATGGGGTAGAGCGTTTTGTTATGATTTCCACCGATAAGGCAGTGAATCCCACCAATATTATGGGGGCAACCAAAAGGGTTGCTGAGATGATTATACAAACCATGAATACTACCAGCAAGACAGAATTTGTTGCAGTACGGTTTGGTAATGTACTGGGCAGTAACGGCAGTGTCATTCCCCTATTTAAAAAGCAGATTGCAGAGGGGGGGCCTGTTACCGTTACCCATGAGGAGGTTACCCGATACTTTATGACCATTCCCGAGGCGGTTCAGCTGGTTATGCAGGCGGGAGCCATGGCCCAGGGGGGCGAAATCTTTATCTTAGATATGGGTGAGCCTGTTAAAATCATTGATTTGGCCAGAAATCTAATTAAGCTGTCGGGCTTTGAGCCAGATGCAGATATCCCCATTAAGGTAACGGGCCTAAGGCCTGGAGAAAAGCTCTATGAGGAATTGCTGATGGAGGAGGAAGGTTTAACGGCCACCAAGCATAATAAGATATTTGTTGGAAAGCCCTTCTTTACTGACATACGATTATTACAAAGAGAGCTTGAGATATTACGAGAGCTGCTGTTGAAGAACAGTGGTGAAGTAAAGGAATACATAGAAAAAATGGTCCCTACATATAAACGAACAAGCTAATTTTTAAGCAACCCTGGATAGATGATGGGTTGCTTTTTAAGTTGTTTTATCAATTTTTTTTAAAATAAACTCCTTCCAGCAAATTATCCAGAAGGAGCTTTAGAAATTCATTTAATAGCCCTTAATGACTATTTTTTATTTTTTGACTGCCTATTGCTTTCCTTAGAAGTAAGCTTTCGATTATTAATCATATCTTCATTATCTATTGCACCAATCTCTCCGGCCAGTTCATAGTTAATAGCCTTAAAAAGATTTTTATTAGCAGCAATACCTTTGGTTTTTCTGTGTTTCATATTGATCACCTCCTATTTATTTTTTACATAATTGCCCCATAAATACGAGGGAATTTTGGGTATTACATTTTTAAATGCTTTATGAAAAAAGTCATTTATACATTGCTTTCTTTTAATGGGTTATCCTATAAATAATATAATTGTACAAGAAAGTGCAAAAAACTGCGGTTTATTACAAATACATTTTAAGTATGCTGCTTTATAATAGAATTGACAAATTGATAAAAAAATAACAAAACAGGAGGCAACCTATGAAACGATTTAAGCAAATTAGTACGATTATATTAGCCATTGTTTTATCCTTATCAGTTTTTGGGTGTACTACGAAGCCTAATGAAACTGTTCCTGATGAAGCAGAAAAAGGAAACCAGGCCCAGGAGGAAACCTACGATGTAGTTGTTATTGGCGGCGGCGGAGCAGGGCTTTCTGCAGCAATTGAATTAAAAGGGGCCGGAGCCAATGTGGTGCTGCTGGAAAAGATGCCCTTTTTAGGGGGAAATACATTAATATCTGGTGGAGAATTAAATGCGCCAGAAACATGGATTCAAGAAAAGCTAGGGATTGAAGATAGTGTAAAGCTGTATAAGGAAGACACCCTAAAGGGCGGAGACTATGAAGGGGACGAAGCCCTTGTGGATGTATTAGCCAATAACGCCAGGGAAGCCATCGAATGGCTGCGGGATGAAATCAATGTTTCCTTTAAAGAGGACTATCTAATGCAATTTGGCGGTCATTCTGTACCCCGAGCAGCTTACCCCAAGGGGGGATCTGGTGATGAGCTGATTGGAAAGCTAACGAGTAAAGCAAAGGAAATGAATATACCGATAAAATTAGAAACCAAGGCAGAAGAAATTCTTGCAGATGAAAATGGCAGGGTTAATGGCGTTAGAGCTGTCGATAAGGATGGCAATGAAATTACCTTTAAAGCCAATAAGGGAGTTATTATCACCACCGGTGGATTTGGCTCTAACCTCGAAATGAGAAAAAAATATAATGATGAATATGATGAAAGATACATGTCAACAGACCAGCCCGGTACCACAGGTGACGGAATTATTATGGCAGAAAAGCTCGGTGCTGCCCTGGTGGGAATGGAAAACATTCAAACCTATCCAACCTGCAGCCCTGTCACCGGTGTTTTATCCTATGTGGCCGATACCAGATTTGACGGGGCCATATTGGTGAACAAAGAAGGAAAACGATTTGTCGAAGAGTTAGACAGACGTGATGTGATTTCTAAGGCTATCCTGGCCCAAAGTGATGGAATGGGGTACCTGGTGTGGGATAAAACCATTAAAGATGGCAGTCATATGGGTGAGTATATGGATGAATTTGAGCAATTGATAAAACAGGGCACTATTGTTGAAGCCGAAACAATTGAAGAAGCAGCAAAATTCTTTGAAATTGATGTAGAACAGCTAAGAGAAACCATAGTTAAGTATAATGATTTTGCTAAAAACGGAAAGGATGAGGATTTCAACCGTAGAGGCGAGCTCATAGGCTTGACGGAGGCCCCCTACTATATTCAAAAAGTAGCTCCCTCGGTACATCATACCATGGGAGGCCTGAAAATAGATACAGACGCCCGGGTTATTGATAATGAAGGGAACCCCATTCTAGGACTATTTGCTGCCGGGGAAGTAACCGGGGGAATTCATGGAACCAACCGTTTAGGAGGAAATGCAATTACCGATATTGTTGTATTTGGAAGAATAGCAGCAGAAAATGTGCTTAAATAAGTAGAAAAATACTAAAATCCCTATAGCTTTATTTATAGGGATTTTTAGTTGCAAATAGACCTTAAAGATGCAGATAATCGGTAAGACTACACATTATGGCAGTATAGGGGTATAATCTAATGTATAGTAATTTCAATGCCATGGGGAAGGGGTAAGGTGTGGACTATGAAAACCTTGAGAACAAAAATTCTGCTATATTTTGCAACGGTGACGACAATTATGATAGTACTGTTGGTGGTATTGGTTAGAAACCAAATTAAAAATACTAATATTCCCCTAACAATATCGTTAAGCCAGCAGATTATCGCAGCAAAGTCGGGAGAAGTGGGGGCCTGGATGAATCAGCGGATTTCAGAATTGACAATGCTTACTGAAAATGAGACCTTGATTTCCATGGATATGGATCGAATCAAGCCCTATATGAGAAAAATTGATGAAAGCCATAAGGCAGAGTTTGAAAGCTTTGCTATTGTTTCTGTAGAGGGGAAGGCCTGGGTAACGAACGATACTTATATTGATGTAATCAACCGGCCCTATTTTGAAAAAATAACTGCATCAGATTTAGATTATGTCATCAGTGATCCGATTATCTCCCGATCCAATGAGGAGCCTATTGTTGTGATCATCCACGCCATCAGGAATGCTCAGGGGAAAACTGTAGGCTATATTAATGGGGCCATATACGTATCGAAGCTATCGGATATTGCCTCTGAAATAAAGATGTATAACGGATTAGCCTGGATATGCGATCGAAATGGTCAGGTATTTACCACAGAGGAAGGCTATATCAATAGATCCTTTAATCTATTTGAAGATGAAGAATATGGCTATGCAGGGGCAAAGCACATAGGCGGTAAAATAATTAGGGGACTGGAAGGGCTTGATCGAATACAGGATTCTTCAGGAAACAATATAATTGTTTTATATGCACCAATTCCCTATGCAGCGGGATGGTCATTGGGAATACACTTTTTAGAGAAGGAGATGACATTAGATACCGACAGACTGCTGCAAATGATTTTAGTCTTTGGATTCTTTATTATCGCCAGCCTAATCATCATTTCTCTGTTTTTATCTGCCTCCATTGTAAAGCCCGTTAAGAAGCTGCAAGGTCTGATGAAGCATGTGGAGGAGGGCAACTTAGATATTGTCTATTCCCATCCTGGGGAGGATGAAATCGGCCAACTGGCAAAAAGCTTTAACAAGATGGTGGCACAGATTAAAAATTTAATCAACACGGTATATATACAACAAAAAAATAAGCGAGAAGCAGAACTAAGGGCATTACAGACCCAGATTCAGCCTCATTTCTTATACAATACTCTGGATACAATCCATTGGATGGCATTGGAGCACCAGGCAACTGATATTACAGCTATGGTTGAAGCCTTAACCAATATATTTAGAATATCCATCAGCAGAGGAGAAGAATTAATTCCCTATTCAGAGGAGATAAAGCATATTCAGAGCTATTTGTTCATTCAAAAGGTTCGTTACGAAGATAAGCTGCAATATGAAATCAATTTTGAAGAAGGACTGAGGAAATACAGCGTATTAAAGCTGGTGATTCAGCCCCTGGTTGAAAATGCCATCTATCATGGCATAAAAAAGAAGAAGGAGATAGGTAAAATAGCAATTGAGGGTAAAATAATTAATGGAAACGTTGAACTAAGGGTGACAGATAATGGCATCGGAATCGAGGTAAAAAAAATGACAAAAATTGCTGATGTGCTGGAGGGTAGAAGCAGGGGGGAAGGCATAGGCTATGGGATGTTTAATGTAAATGAAAGAATTAAGCTTAGGTTTGGAAACGAATACGGTGTCAGAATCCAAAGTCAGTATGGAAGGGGTACAGAGGTCATCGTAAGGCATCCTCTTATTAAGGATGTACAAAATAAAGGAAGTGAAGCTGATGTGGAAGGTACTCATTGCAGATGATGAGCCCAAGATTAGAAAAGGGTTAAAAAAAATGCTGCAATCCTTTAATTTAAATTTAGAAATAGCAGATTCAGAAGATGGAGAGATGGCCCTAGATTTAGCAAAGCAGCATAGACCTCATATTTTGTTAATAGATATTAATATGCCTTTTCTAGATGGTCTCAGCTTTATTGAAAGGGTTCATGATTTCCTGCCAAACTCCATTGTCATCATTATTACGGGATATGATGAATTTCACTATGCCCAAAGGGCCATTAAATTAAAGGTATTTGATTACCTATTAAAGCCGGTAAACGCCCAGGAGCTGAAGGATATTCTGATGAAGGGAATAGCATACCTGCAGGATCAGGTAAAAAAAGGGGTAGACTTGGACGGAGTTGGGTATGATGGAGTAAGGTACAGTCCAATTGTTGTACTGATTAAAGGGTATATTGACTGCAACTATATGAAAGAGCACTTATCCCTGCAGGAGGTAGCAGATAATTTTGAAATTAGCTCCTCTTATTTGGGTAAACTAATGAAAAATGAATTAGGGAAGACCTTCACAGAATATTTAACTGATATTAGAATGGAAAAGGCCAAAAGGATGCTGGAGGAAGAAAATATAGGAATTAAAATCCACGAGGTTGCACAACTGGTTGGATACAGTAGTCAGCATTATTTTAGCAGGGTATTCAAAAAGGAGGTAGGGGTAACTCCTCTGGAGTATAAACAAAATATAAAAATTAGGCTATAGTCTGTAATAATCTAAGTTATTTCAATAATATGACTTTTAACAAATGCCCCAGAAGCCGGCCATTTGCGTTTTAGTAACTTTCTTGTCACATCTTTATACTTTTTTAGAACCTTCATCATATCATACTTTTTTAAAAGGGTTGCGTATGTATAATGAGAAACAAAAAAGCTTTAGCAGGGGGGAATCATTAATTTTCTATTAAAAAGAAATAACACTAGTTTTCATAGACTGTAGAGTCTGATAAAATGTAGTTATGAATAATATAGAAGAGGTGAATTAGATGAAGAAAAGAGTAATGTCCCTAGCATTATCCTTTATGCTGCTGTCCGGTAGCTTTGCCTTTGCTAATGAAGCAGAAACGGTTAAAACCTATAGTTTAGCTGATTTAACAAAGGAAATGCTGACAGATAATGCCGAAATCAATGCCATAGATGCTGAGGCTAAGGAGGCCAAAATTCAGTACGATGTCATCGAAGAGGATTATGACGAGTTGAAGGAAAACATTGAAAAGGTGAAAAAATCCCTGGATACATATCGAAAGGTTACTGCCCGAAACAAAGAGGAATATAAAATGGCTGGTGGAAGCTTCCTTGAGCGGGACAAGACCTATGAAATCTACAAGACCAGTGTACAAATCCTGGATAATGTAGAGAATCAATATAAATCCATGATTAAGCGTCAGGCCGAAACCATGAAGCAAATGGAGAGCATGGTGTTTATGGGAAAAAGTGCAGAAATCAGAAAGGCCCAGGAAATTGAAAAATTAAAGCTGCAAATTCAAAAGGATTATTATGACCTGGTGCTGCTGGATGGGCAAATTAAGCTGATGAAAGAAAAATTAGATATTTTAAATACGAATATCAATATTGAAGAAACCAAAAAGAAATTAGATTTAGCCACTGAGCATTCTGTAGAAAATCTGAAATCTCAAAAAAGAGCTCTAGAAATATCCATTGATGAAATGAAAAGCAATCGAGAAATTATGGTTGACTCAATTAAAACCAGTGTCGGAATCGAAAAAGAGGACGAAATAGAAATTCTGCTCGAGGTGCCTGTTCTTTTGAATTTGCAAAAATTTGAGCTGGACCCATTGATGAAGAGCTTTAAGGAAAATAACTTTGACCTGGTAACCCTCAAGACAAACGTTGAAATTCAGCAGGAGGTTATTGCCAATATGGAAATTGCCTTTGAAGAGGATGACAACGACTATAAGCTGGCCTTGCTTCAATTAGAGACTGACCTGTTAAATTTAACGAAGTCAGAGCAAAGCATGGAGCAATATGTGAAAAGCCTATATTTTCAATATGAAAAACAGAAAGAAGATGTATACCAGCAATTAGAAAATAAAAGGCTCGCTGAGGAAAAGCTTCGTCAGGCCAAGGTCCAATTTGAAATTGGACTGATCAGCAAGCTACAGCTTGAAACCCAACAGCAGGAATTTAGTCAGTCAATGTTTGATTTCAATAAAGCCTTCATTGATTTAAGTAATACCAGAAAGGAAATTGATGTGGTCTTAAAGGGAGCTATGGTGACCGCCGGTCGTTAAGAACCCCTCCATGGAAATGTATAAAGTTAAGATATTTCTAAATAGTACAGAAACAGTGAAATATATGTAATGCGAAGGACTGCCATGGCAATTGGCAGTCCTTCTGATTTTTAAAATTTAACATATGATAGACCATAGGGTTTATTAAAAAAGTATTAAAAATAGTTAGAGCAAATTGTACTTCTAACGTAACTGTAATATAATCATAAAATAATCATGAAATAATGAATCAAGGGCTGTTTTAGATTATTGATAATCATTTCTGGATTATTTGATACAATTATAGAAATGGAGGATACATAATGTTAAAAAAAGCGGTTACCTATTTATTGATAATGATCATGCTGGTCGTGGTGATTGTCATGGGAAGCGGTTGTGCCAGAACAGCCGGAAGTGAACAGGGAGAAAGCAACGAAAACTATGTAGCAGTAGAAACAGAAATTGCTACTGAAAATGAAATTGCCAATCAGGTAAGGCTGAGGGGGCAAATCGCCACTAATGAAGAGGTCAGTGTCATTCCAAAAACCATGGGGATTGTCGAAGGTATTAATGTTAAACTGGGTGACGAGGTCACAAAGGATACCGTTTTATTTACCATAGAACAGACAGATATATTAAATTCCTTGGAACAGGCTGAAAGCTCTTTAAGTTTGGCTGCAAAGTCTGTTGACCAGGCTGAAAATGCCTTACATACTGCTCAGCTAAATTATGAGATGACCCTGGAACAGCTGGATAATGCAAAGCTTAATCTGGAGCGGACCCGCAGGATGTATGAAGAAGGTGCTGTTTCGATTACCCAATTGGAACAGGCAGAGCTGACAGCTTCAGAAAAACCTTTGGAGATTTCAAAGACCCAGGTGGTTCAGGCAGAGGTATCACTGCAGCAGGCTAAAGATCAATATAAACAGGCAGAGATTGCCCATGAACAAGCAAAGAATGGCTTTGATAATACAATAGTAAAGGCTCCGATTGACGGTGTTGTTGCTGCTATTAATGTGAAGGTAGGGCAGATTGCCACCAACAGTCAGGCAGCAGCAGTAATTGTGGATACAAGCAATGTGTACATTCAGCTGAATGTTGTAGAAAACATGGTTAATCAGCTTCAGGTGGGGCAATTGGTAATGGTTAACGTACCCGCTGCTTCCCAGGACTCCTTTAACAGTGCCATTGAATTTATCAGTCCTACGGTCGATCAAAGAACTCAGTTATATCCTGTGAAGATAAATATCAACAATGAAGAGAAGCTTTTAAGGCCTGGAATGAACGGCCAGGTATTGTTAGACACCGCTTCCATTCCAAAGGCAATTGTTGTTAAAAGCAATGCAATCCTCGAAAGGGATGGAACCAATATTGTCTATGTGGTGGAGGATGAAAGGGCCGTCGAAAGAGAGGTAGTGATTGGTTTAGACACAGGAGATTATGTCGAAATCATCGAAGGAATCGATGCAGGTGAGGCTGTTATTGTTTCGGGACAACACTATGTTGAGAACAGCCAAAAAGTAAAAGTAGTAAGGGGTGAGTAGCGGTGAACCTATCTAAATTAGCTGTAAAAAGACCCGTTACTATCACCATGATGGTTTTAGTGGTGGTACTGTTAGGGGCCATCTCTCTGACACGCTTACCCATAGATCTATACCCTGAAATGGAATTTCCCATTGCAATTGTCTATACAACCTATTCAGGGGTAGGTCCCCAGGAGGTAGAAAGCCTAATTACTAAGCCCGTTGAGGGTGCCATTGCCAGTGTAGGAAACATTGTTGAGGTCAGCTCCATGACCTCCCAGGGTACCTCTATTGTAGTGGCAGAGTTTAATGATGGAACCAATATGGATTTTGCATCCCTGGATATGCGTGAAAAAGTAGATTTGATTAAGGGGCTATTGCCGGAGGATGCTGATGAGCCGATGGTTATGTTAATTGATCCCAATTCCACCCCCATCTATCAAATTTCACTATCAGCAGGCTCAGACCTGACAGGCCTTCAAACCCTGGCCGAAGATACCTTTAAACAAAGATTTGAGCGGCTGGATGGAGTAGCCTCGGTAGACATCCAAGGGGGTGTGACAGAGGAAATTCAGGTTATTGTTGATCAGGAGCAATTATTAGGGTATGGAGTCAACAGCAGTCAACTGGCCCAGCTTTTAGGGGCGGGAAATTTAAACCTGCCTGGCGGGAATGTTGATCGAGGAGAGCAAAAGCTGACAATCCGTGTTGTAGGAGAGTTCAGGTCGCTAGAGGAAATCAAGGATACGCCCATTACCCTGTCCTCGGGAGAAGTGATTAATATAAGGGAATTTGCTGATGTGGTTTTGGCCAATAAGGAAACCAGTAGCATCTCTCGAAGCAATGGAAACAACAGCATCAATATTTCCATACAAAAGCAATCAGGAAAAAATACTGTACAGGTGGGAGATGATATTAACAGAGAGATTGAAAAGCTCCGTTCAGCGTATCCTGACGTACAGATCAGTGTAATAGCCGATAATTCAGCCATGATTAGAGATTCTATCAACAATGTGGTAAGAAATGTAATTATTGGCGGACTGCTGGCGATTTTAATTTTATATATTTTCTTAAAAAACATAAGAACCACTTTAATCATTGGGACATCAATTCCCATTTCAGTTGTTGCCTCTTTCATTTTGCTGTATTTCAACGGTATTACCCTTAATATTATGACCTTGGGAGGCTTGGCCTTGGCAGTGGGGATGCTGGTGGATAATGCTATTGTTGTACTGGAAAATATTTACCGTTATAGGGTAGAGGGCTATTCCAAGAAGGAGGCTGCCATCAAGGGAACAACAGAGGTGGCAATGGCTGTTACCGCCTCAACCATCACAACCATTGCGGTATTCCTTCCCATTGTCTTTGTTGAAGGAATGGTTGGGAATATATTTAAAGATTTCTCTATGACGGTAACCCTATCCTTAATTGCGTCGCTGCTGGTATCCTTAACCCTTATCCCTATGCTTTCTTCTAAAATATTAACAGTGGATGATGAGGGGCAGGATAAAAAGAAAAAACGATTAAGTGCGATTTATGAAGCCTTTGACAGACTTTTTGCCAGGGTAGAAAGGTTCTACCATGGATTTTTGGAAAAGAGTCTTAGACGCAGAAAAAGTACTGTGATATTAGCTGTCGTTATTTTTGTAGTAAGCATCGCTTCCATGGTAGGAGTAGGGATGGAATTCTTCCCAGCTATGGATGAAGGTAGAATTAATATCGACGTTAAGCTGCCTCTAGGCAGTAGTATTCAGCAGGTAGATCATAAGATCATAGCCATAGAGGAAAAGCTGGTGGAGGTTGATGACATTGAATATGTTTATTCCAGCATTGGAGGAGGGAATATCTTAATGGGCGGCAGTTCCTCAGGAGCAACCGGGTCCCTTTCTATAGTACTAAGTGACTCAAGATCCAGGGCCACTTCCCATGTGGCAGAAGAAATTCGAGGCCTGGTTAGAGATATACCAGGAGCAGAAATATCTGTGATTGAGTCGTCCATTACCAGTGTGATGGGTGCAGGAAGCACTCCCATCAATATCAACATTAAGGGAGACGAATTAGATGTTTTAGAGGAAATATCAAACGATTTTAAAAGGATTGCAGAGTCTGTAGAGGGTACCCGTGAGGTGAAAACCAGCTTGAGTGATGCAATTCCAGAGGTAGAAATACTAGTAAATAAGGAAAATGCAGCAGCCTATGGACTAACAGCGGCTCAGGTGGCCTCAGCTGTTAGGGGTGAAACCGATGGAATGACCGCCACAAAATATCGTTACCAGGGAGAAGAACTTGACGTGGTCATTAAGCCCCAATATGATGTGACCAATAGCCTATCAAATCTTGAATATTTGACTATTGCAACCCCAATGGGGGTCAGTGTCCCCTTAAATCAGGTGGCAGAGGTGTCAATCGAAAAGGGGCCGGTTCAAATTAATCGGGTGAGTCAGGAACGGGTGGTTAGCGTGACCAGCCAAATTGTCAATCGTGATGTAAGAAGCATTTCTCAGGATATAGAAAAAGCCTTAGAGGAATATGAAATGCCCGAGGGCTATCATTATGAATTTGCCGGCGAAAACGAAGAGGTGATGGAGGCCTTTGGGCAGCTTTTTACGGCCCTAATCATGGCCATATTGTTAATCTATATGGTGATGGCAGCACAGTTTGAATCGCTGCTAAACCCCTTCATCATTATGTTTACAATTCCCCTGGCCTTTTCAGGGGGGGCCCTGGCACTGTTTTTAACAGGTAAAGCCTTTAGTGTGGTTGCCTTCATTGGAATCATCATGCTGGCAGGTATCGTCGTTAACAACGGTATTGTTCTAATTGACTATATTAATACCTTAAGAAAAGAAGGTAAGGATAGAGAAGCAGCGATCATGACAGCAGGGCCCGTAAGATTAAGACCGATTTTAATGACCACCCTGACCACTGTACTAGGTCTTGTACCCCTGGCACTGGGGATAGGTGATGGAGCAGAACTACAGGCCCCCATGGCCATTGTCGTAATAGGCGGCTTAACGCTTTCAACCCTATTGACATTGGTTGTGGTGCCGATTATGTATACCTTATTGGATGATCTTTCTAACCGTTTAAAGGCTAAAATGTTCAAAGGAAAAGCCAAAGCTTAGTTAAATCCATACTTTGACATATTAAAGTAGCACCTATTTCAGGTGCTATTTTTTTATGCCAAAAAGTATTAAAATGTCAGTACAGTATATACTATACTTAAATGAGGCGAAAGCCTCACGTTGATACTTACATTGGAGGTTTTGGCCATGAATAAAAAAATGAAGGGTTTTTTGATCACAATGCTAGTAGTGGCTCTGTTCTTGGTGGTGGCCTGTAGAAGGACAGAAACACCCCCTACCACAGAAACTCCTCAAGAGCCCCCAAAGGCAGAGCAAAAGATTGATGAAGCGCTGACGGATCAGGTCAAGGAGGAAGCCGGGGTCTCTTCAGGCCGTGTCTATGAGCAGGGGGACTATGTTATTGGGACAATGGCCATTGAAGAAGGGGTAAGCCAGGAAGAAATTGATCAGCTGGCAGAAAAGTACGCCCAGGCAATAAAAAAGAAGTATCCTAATAAAAAGGTTAATGTTCAGGCAGTACAGGGGAACGAAAACGTGGCAAATGTTACATTGGAATAGGGTGATAGACAGACCTTGTGTTTAGAAGGTCTGTTTTATTTTTTTCTAGGAAAGTTCGTTTTTTTCCTATGAAATGGGGGGTTGTTAAGGGGGGCGTCACCCCTTATTAAAATAAGGAGGGTACAGCGAAGCGTCCTAGGGAAGCCATGGGTTCCCTGGAGAACAAACGTGGCGATAGCCACTTTTGTTCTGTTAAGATTACAGTCTGAATCAGAGTAGAAAATAAAGGAAATGCTAGAGAAATGTAGAATTAAATTAGTAAATATGACAAATTCTGCAGGAGGGATAATCATGATTTCTAGAAAGTTATACAGCATTATTCTAATATTGGCTATTTGCTTTACGATGGTTCAGCCAACCTTTGCTGCCACAGACAGCCCCAGTAATTGGGCCCTTGGGGAAATTGAAAAGGCTAAGACCTATAACCTGGTAACAGAAAGGGTATTGAAAAATTATCAATCCAATATTACAAGAGAAGAATTCTGTGAGCTGGCGGTAAAGCTCTATGAGGCCCTAAGCGGGAAAAGGGCGGCCATTGCGGAAAATCCCTTCACCGACACATCGAATCAAGAAGTGATAAAGGCCAATCAGCTGGGAATAGTAGGCGGCAGGGGAAATGGAATATTTGCCCCTAATGATCCTGTCACCCGTCAGGAAATTGCCATTATGCTGATGCGAACCTTTAGGGTTGCCGGCTTAAATGTAGATACCAGCACAGCTGTCGCCACCTTTGCCGATGAAGATCAGATTTCAACATGGGCCAAGGAAGCTATAGGCTTTTTGAATGCCAATGGCATAATGGGGGGGGTAGGGGAAAATAAAATTAATCCCCGGGGAGATACCACCAAGGAACAGGGGATTGCATTGGTTGTAAGGAGCTATGAATTTTTTAAATCCCTATCAAAGCAGACTCCGCCAACTAATATAGATAAGACTTTGGACCCAGTTTTAGTCAATGCCAAGGCCAGTGGTGCCGTGGTGCTGATTAATACCTTCGACGAAGATGACAACTTCCTGGGCAGTGGCAGCGGCTTTATTGTTGAGTCCACTGGTAAGATTGTGACCAACTACCATGTCATCACGGGCAGCCACAGGGCTACAGTTAAGCTGACCTCTGGTCAGGAATACGAGGTAGAGAGGGTAACCAATTATCATCCTGAACGAGATGTTATTGTATTAAAAATTGATGCAGCCAATCTGCCAACTGTGGCGTTGGGGGATTCAGACAGGCTCGCTAATGGGGAGCGTGTCATTGCCATCGGCAGTCCCCTTGGTCTGGAAAATACCATTTCAGAGGGTTTAATCAGCAATAAGAGCAGAATGCTAGGGGAACAGACCTTTATCCAGACCTCGGCGCCTATATCCTTTGGAAGCAGCGGCGGTACCCTGCTGAATAGCAAGGCTGAGGTAGTTGGGGTGACTACAGGGGGCCTTTACTATGGCATTGGTCAAAATTTAAATATAGCAATCCCAATTAATGAGGTTAAGCCCTACTTAAGTAATGAGTACAATCTAACGCTGCCAGAGCTGATTCAATCAACAAAGCCAAAGACTCCGAAAAATGTAAAGGCAGAGGCCATTTCCTCCAGTCAAATTCAAATCTCCTGGGATAAGGTAGAAGAGGCTGATTATTATCATGTATATGAAAGCTACAGTGAAAAAGGCCCCTTCCTACTGTTGACCGATGAATATGGCTACCCCGATAGATGGGGCTGGGATTCTGATTTTTGCCTGGAGATCTATGATATTGAACCAAAGACCACTATGTATTTTAAGGTAACGGCAGTACGGGATGGGATTGAGTCCGATTTAAGCAAGGTTACCTTCGCCACTACCCATAAACCGGGAGAGCTCTTTTCCTACGATGAATATATGACTTACCTGTGGGAAACGGCCTCGGGCGCCTATATGGGAGATAAGTATTGGATTGACTTTAATAGCATCTTTATTACAGAGCAGGAACTTGACGACGGATCCTCCTATATTGCAGTAGTATATAGTGTTGATGATGAGAATTATAATCTGTTAACCGGTGGGCGGAAAGCAGGACATCAGGAAGACATAGAGGAATTTTTTGCCGATGTAGTAATGGAACTCTATCACTATTATGATAAGGATGTAGCAGGTTATATGATATATTCCAGCACATGGAAGGAATATCCAAAGGGCTTTGAAAAAAATCTTTTTCCAGTAGATACAATTGAATACGATAGTTCGACCCGTAGCTGGCAGGTAAATTATCCATTTTTAGAGATAATACCTGAAAATGGACATGAGTACCACTATCGTTGGGCCCAATAGCAACATTTCAATTGTGAATGAAAAAATCACAAAAAGGAATTCAATAACTCTATTATTGGATTCTTTTTTATGTGACTTACGGTTGTTCCACCTTCCTTGAGCAACATTTCTTTTTTTAGGGAGGAAGGATTTTTTTATGGTATAATAATTGAGGAATATACAAACACAGTAGGAGGGTTTACCTTGAAATTCACATATAAGCATAATATACTTCTCATCATGATATTGACCTTGACGCTGTTGGCAGCTGCCTGCAGTGGGACCAATGTAAAACAACCCCTGGAGAATCCCTTAAGGGAGGGGGGTACCTATGGCATACGGCTGCTGCTGGTACAGCAGGATGAGTCCTACTTGCCCCTTTATCAACAGCTTAGTCAAAGCCTTGTAGTGGGTCTTGAACTTACTGTAGTGGAGGTAGAGGAGCTGAAAAATGAAGGCCTAGAGAATTATGACGTGGTATACCTCCATGATTCTGCCAAAGCACTGGAACAGGAAAAGGAGCTTAAGGCTGCAATAAAAAGCTTTGTTACCGAGGGGGGAACCCTTATTTTACCCCATACTTTAATGGAGCTGTTCCCTGCCAAATTTACAGGGGTAACCCCTGGGGAAGGAATCGACCTGATGGAAACCACCCTTGAATATCCTGCGGTGGGCATAGACTATGAAGGAATTCAGCAGGTGGCAAGGGCCTTTGAAGAGGATTACCGAAATCATGTGAAAAAACCTACGGATTTTCAGGCGGCTAAATTGAAATCTGCCGAGATGATTATCGGTCATGGAAACCAGGCACTGCTTTCCGTTAAGGATCAGGGCCAGGGAAGGATTATTAACCTTTCCGATTACCTGCCAAACTATAGTCAATATATTACAGGTTACGATTTTCAAGAGCGGGGAGAAGAGAACAACTATTATCAATTCTTCTATTCATCTGCAAACAATCAAATGCTTAACGAACTGATGACCTCTGTGGCAAAGGAGCAGTATGGTGTGGCACTGAAAAAGGTAATGGGCGTTAATGGCAGTCCCTTGATGGCCTGGCAGAATCATTATGAGGCCCTTACCCCCATCAAAGACCTTGAGATGATTACTTGGATTGACATGCTAAAGGAGCATAATCAAATTCCAACCTTTACCCTTGTTCGGGGCTCCTATGATTGGGGTGAGTGGTACGGAACCCTAACCTACCATCTCAATAGGGGAAGCAATGGAGACCCTGTTTTTATGGGAGATGAGGAGGAATCTTATTATTCCAATGGATTCTTTATTAAGGATGCTAAGGAAGAATATATCACCTTTGGCAAGTATCCTGAATATGTCAGCTACTATTCCAACATAGAGAAGAATTTCAGGCCCTATCCCTATTTCACTGACTTCAATGAGAATGGACTAATGGACATTATAGTGGGAACCCACGATGGCAGGCTGAAGCTTTTGTTAAATCGAGGAAAGGTCCAGGAGCCTGTTTATGATTCAGGCACCTACCTAACCTATGGAAATGGTGAGGAAATTAAACTGGGCGCCAATACAGCACCTACAGTGGTGGATTATAACCAAGACGGTAAACCGGACTTAATTGTGGGTAATGAAGCCGGTGAGCTGATGCTGCTAGCAAATAACGGAAAGACCTTTAAGGGGCCAGAACCCATTAAAAATAGAAGCGGTAAAGGCTTAGTAATGAAGGGAGATGCGGCTCCCTTTGGCGTAGATTTCGATGGAGACGGAATAATGGACCTGATTGTAGGGGATGCCGAGGGGCACGTCTACCTTATGAAGGGCCTAATGGAAGAAGGAAAACTGCTGTTTAACGATCCTGAAGCCATCAAGTCAGCAGGAAAAGACATTAAGGTAGCCTCCTTTGCTGCTCCCCATGGGGGCGATTATGACGGTGATGGACAGCTGGACTTACTGGTGGGGGACGGTACGGGAGCAATTCATGTTTTCCTTGGTGCGGGTCACGGCCTCACTAAGGAAGGTACCCTGCCTACGGTCCGGAAAAATATCTATGGAGAAAACACCCTTTATACAGGAAAGAATGTAGTCCCCTTTTTGGTGGACTATAATGGAGACGGAATACAGGATTTAGTCACCGGACAGATGAGCTTTGCCCTGGCCTATGATACAGCCTCTGACAGCTTTCCTCATCGCAAGGAGCTAAGACAGTCCCTGGATTATGCCAAGGCCCACCATGTACCAATTATGCCTCATATCTACTTCCACAACCACAAGGCAGAGGAGCTAGAAAGACGAGAGCTTGAGCTGCATCAAGAAAACTTTAAAAAGCTTGGGCTGCCTTGGGAGTATACAGGGGTGAATCATCATACCTGGCGGGTTAATATCGACAACCCTGTCCAGAGCTTTAAAAATATGATGGACTATAATATCTGGCATGACCTGGCCTTTAAGACCCCTAATGCCCCCTCGGACCCAACCTTTGGCGCCGATTATATATGGCCCCTGGCCTTTATGATGATGGAGGGAGAGGAAAGGCTGCCCATGGCATTATCTACACCAGCCCCCTATATCAGCTATTATAGAGAGGTCTATGATCATCTTGCTGAAATGGACATCCCCTTAAGCTTCTTTGAGCACATTGAGTATAAGACTACAGAAGAGGGGAATGGGCTACAGCACCTAAACAATATGATTGATTTAGCACAGGAAATTAGAACCCAATATCAATATGCCTTTGTGACCGAAGAGCAAATGGCAAAGGCCTTTGTCAACACCCTCTATACCACCTATGATATTAAGGTGGGGGATGACAAAATTATTCTACAGCCCGACACCAGCCAGGTTCCTGATCACTTGGCTGCCGAATATAAGGGAACTGGAGGAATTAAGGTGGAGCTTGGAGAAAGACTTCTTGATAAGGGCCTTTCTAGTGATGCCCTTATTCAATACGAGGCAAAGGGCGGTCTATATATTGGAACAGATCAGGAAACTACCCTCAGCTTCCACCCAGAGTCTGTTCAACAGGAGGTATCCCCAGTGGCATTACACATGAGTAATGGTCCCCTAAGGGCAGAACAGGAGGATAACCGCCTTACCCTTGAAATAAACACCCCGGGTATGCAGGAGCTTCGATTTACCGCCTCTACCGATGTCAAGATAACAGGAGCGGATTTAAAAATTCAAAAGCAGGGAGATCAATATTCCATTACCCATTATGGCGAAAGGGCCCAGATAATTATTGAATGGGAATAAATAGAATTTAGTAAAATCTGTGGATACCAATAAAATCTGTTGATAAAATCCGTCTACTTGGGAGATTTATCAACAGATTTTTGTTTTCTCCTAATGAAAAATTTGTCTAAGCCGGTTGAAAGAAATTGTATTAATAGAAAAACATGATAAAATAGGGATATAAATACATGGAGGGATTAAGATGCTTTTATGGGAGAAGATATTTGAAACAGGTATTACAGAGGTAGATGATCAGCATCGTCATCTTGTGAAGCTGATTAACGACTTAAATGAAGAGGTGGTAAGTCAACTTGACTTTGACAATTACGACAAGATCATGGAGATTTTAGGAGAATTGAAGCAGTACACGGTGGATCATTTCAACCATGAGGAGCAACTAATGAAAAATCATATGGAAGGCCTGAATGAGGAAGCATTGGCTAAATTTTGGCCCTACTTTAAAAACCATCGTTCAAAGCATAATGCCTTTGTGGCTAAGGTACAGCAGCTATTTGACAAGGATATTGACGAGCGTCAGAAAGAAGTTTCCATTGAACTGATTAATTTTTTAGTGGACTGGCTAAAAAATCATATTTTAAAAATCGATAGGCAGCTTCCCAAATTTTTTCAGATGTAAAGGGTCCTTATAGGGGGGAAAGACCTAGCTGACCCGCTGGGCTTTTTTCTGTAAAATGTGGTTGATTTCAGCACCCAATAATAGGATAATACTGCTCAAATACAGCCAAAGGAGCAAAACAAATACACCTCCGATGCTACCATACATCTTTGCGTAGTTTCCAAAATGATTGACATAATAGGAGAAGCCCAGGGAAATGGTTACCCATCCTAGGGTAGCAAAGACTGCTCCTGCCAGCACCTCCTTAAAGGGAACCCTGCCATTGATTCCATAATAATACAGAGCAGAAAAGCACAGGGTCATGGCGAATAGAGCACTTCCATAGCGAATGAGATTCCAAATTGACAAGAAATAGCTTGATAAGCCTAAAAAATCCATTATATAGAGGGCCAGGGTTTTACCCAATACCAATAGCACCAGTACGACCACCATTAATAAGATGAGGCCGATGGTGAAGAATATCGAAAGCAGCCGTATCCTGATGAAGGAGCGGCTTTCCTTTTGCTCATAGGCCTTATTGATTCCCCGGAGTAATGCCATGATTCCATTGGAGGCTGTCAATAGGGTGGTGAGCATCCCAAAGGAAAGTAAGGTGACGCTGCGGCTTTCTAACACCTCTGTCAAAATCCCCATAATAAAGTCATAGGTTTCCTTTGGTAGAAAATTAGAAAGGGTAGAAAGGGAATGGGGGGATAATAGAGGGGTGTAGCTGATTAGAGTAATTAAGAAAATGAGGAAAGGAAAAAAGGAAATGATGAGGTAGAAGGTAGTTTGGGCCCCTAGGGCTGTAATTTCCTTTTCCTGAAAATCCTTCACCAGCTCCTTTAATAGATAAAAGCCCTTCAGCTTCTCCTGCAGCAATTTTTTCATCATCATTACCTCCCTAACAATTTCCTGCTACCTCTATTTATACCACATAATGGCTTTCTAATACAGCCTATATTTCCTCCAGGCTTAATACAGCGTTGATTTGAGCTCCTAAAAGGATAATAATACTGCTAATGTAGAGCCAGATTAAGAGGATGAATACTCCCCCAATACTACCATACATATAGGAATAGTTGGCGAAGTGCTCCACATAAAAGGAGAAGATCAATGAAATTCCTACCCAGCCAACAATGGCAAAGGTTGACCCAGCCAATACCTCTCGAAAGCTGGTGGGACGATCGGGTCCATAGCGGTAAAGGGCTGTGAAGACCAGCCACATGATTAAGAGTGATACGCCGTAACGTATGTAGTTCCAGACTTCCAAAAAATAAGTTGAAAAGCCCAGATATCTAAAAAGCTTGCTGGCCCAAATCCTTCCCAGAACCAGAAGAACAAAGGTAGAGAGTAGCACCAGTATGAAGCCAAAGGTTAAAAGCAGGGCTAAAAGGCGATGGGTAAGGATAGAGCGATGATCCACCTGGTTATAGGCCTTATTAATACCACGAAGTATGGCTCCCATACCGTTGGAAGAGGCCCATAGGGTGGTGACCATTCCAAAGGACAACAGGGTAAGACTTCGGTTGTAGATGACCTCCATGGCCACACTCATGACCAAATAGTAGGTTTCCTGGGGCAGAATGTCTGAAAGGGGATAAAGAGATGCCTCCGTTAACAGGGGCGTATAGGTGATCAAGGTGATTAATGAAATTAGAAAAGGAAAAAAGGCAATAATCAAGTAATAGGTCATCTGGGCACTTAAGGCTGTAATTTCATCCTGCAGAAAACGCTTATAAAGCAGCCTTATAAAACGTATCCAACGATCCTTTGACATAGGTTCACCCCCAAATAATAGTTTTCCTTAGTGTTGGCAACACTCAATGATGTTATGACGAAAATAAAGAAATATTAAAACTTTATTAAAAAGAGGGGAATTTTCCCTTTACCTATTGAAATTTTATAAAAAAATGCGTACAGTACAGTTAGGAAGAATAATCTTTTATTTCAATGTAGCCCTAAAGGAGGACAACATGCATCCCATATTGCAAGGTTTTATACTTGGTTTTATTATTGTTTTGCCGGGGATGAGCGGTGGAACTGTTTTTGTTATTTTTGGTATCTATGAACAAATGATAAAGGATTTGGTTAAGCTCAACATTAAGCCCTATCTGCCCTTAATTGGTGGAGCCATTGCGGGGATTTTCGCCAGTGGGGTTCTTTTTGCCATGGTTTTTGAGGCCCATCGGGATATTACTGTGGCCTTTCTTTTAGGATGTCTGTTGGCTTCGATTAAGGCAGTTTTAAAGGATTGCCCCAAATTAGGGAAAAAGCATTTAGTGATGATCATTATCGGATTCATCACTGGCTTTGTCATGGTCGGGGAGCCCATCAGTATTTTGACAGCGGGGGACAAGGTTGATTGGTGGATATTATTGATTGGAGGCGCTCTTTCCAGTGCAGCCATGGTTATCCCAGGGGTTCCGGGCAGCTCTGTGCTGATTTTAATGGGTATCTATGACACAATGCTGTTTAATATTAAGGAGTTAAATATGCTTCCCCTGGCTATTTTCGGGTTGGGAAGCGTAGTAGGGATTGTCCTGTTATTAAAGTTTTTAGAGCAGATGTATGAACGGTATAAGGGGTTGATTTCCTATTTCTTTGCAGGAATCATTATGGGCTCCTGTCGAGGACTGCTGCCCCACGAAATCAATCTATGGGTAATTCTGGTGTGTGCTGCGGGCTTTACCCTGGTCTGGCGATGGGATGCTAGGTAATAGCTGGCTTTAACAGTAATAAAAGACAAGGGAGAATAAAAAAGGCAGGAAAATCAACATTAATGTAGAATTAGTAAGGATAAGAACAAAGCGACTTTGTCGCGTTATCGCTGGCCAACAGCGATATTGTTGTGGAAAGAAAGTGACCATAAACGAAAATGACCGGGTTCTAGGACATTTGATAAAGTGGTGCTTTCTTAGAACACAGAAAAAGCAAAGGAGGACTTAAAGTGAAGAAAATGAGGAAGCTGGTTATTTTCGTGATTGCTGCTGTCATGCTCTTGGGTAACGTGGCCATGGCCCAGAGCTTGGTGTTTACAGATATCGAAGACCATTGGTCAGAGGAATACGTAGAGAATATCTATAAACGGAAAATTACTACTGGGTATGGAGATGCAACCTATCGGCCCGACAACACAATTTCCGGGTTGGAAACCATGACAATGCTTTCAAAGCTATTACAGTATGATTCAGAAACCGAAAACTATACAGAAAAATACAAGAGCGAGCTTAAAAGCAATAGCATTCCCGAGTGGGCGCAAGAATACATAGCCTTTATGCTCAGCGAAGAAATTGTTTTGGAAGATGAGCTGCATCAATTTATGTCTAATGGACAACCTACTAATATAAAACGATATGAAATGGTGCTTTTTATTGGCAGGGTATTAGAGGCCTATGGTGGTAAGGAATTGAGGGTGGCCTATACCATCCCCTACGAGGATGAAATGTTTATCCCTCAAAATGCAAAGGCCTATGTGGACTTGATGCTTTCTGAAGGACTGTTAGACCCCAATAGTAACGGCGGCCGCTTCCTTCCCTTAAATAATCTCACCCGAGGTGAAACCGCCAAGCTTATTTCCTTAACAGCAGACCTATTGGATCAAGCGCTGAACAACCCGCCTGAGGAGGAAGAAGAGGAAGAACCACAGGAGCCGGAGGAAGAGGAAGAGGAAGAAGACGAATATGATATCGCAGGGTTCTTCAACAATATAATGGAAGGCTCCAATCGAACCATATTAAGTATTACCGACGAGTCAAACCAACTGCAAACCTATGAATTGAAATCCAACGTGAAGGTATATATTGATGGGAAAAATTCCAGGCTATCGGATTTAGAAGAGGGGCAATATTTAAAAATCGTACTTGACGACGACCTGGTGAAGGAAATCGATGGGGAATCCAGTGAAGGGTCCTTCAAGGGATATTTTGTAAGATACTTAACTGGAGGAAATGATGTACTAACCCTAAGAAATGAGAAAGACGCAACTAGAGTTTACACCGTACCCAAAAATGTTAAGGTTTCCTTAAATGGAAGAGATACATCTCTCTCTGCCTTCGAAGAAGGAGATGTAGTCAGAATCATTGAAAAGAATGATAAAATAGTAGCGGTACAGGGAAGAAGTATGACAACCTACGTAGATGGGGAAATTACCAATAAGGGTACAGAAAACGATCAGTATCTTGAGGTTACCACCAGGGACGATGAAATTATTACCGTTTATATGGATAAGTCCACAAAATACATTAGGGATCGAAAAAGCTCCAAGTTCTCAAGCCTTCGACTTTACGATGAAGTCAGGGTTGAACTGGAATATGGTGAGGTAAAGCTTGTAGAAGCTGAAGTAATTCGAAGGGAAGTAGAAGGCTACATCAGAACCATGGCCATTGGCACCGATCAGGTAACCCTAGAGGTTGAGTCTGCTGATGGTGAGCTTGAGCAATTTATTCTTGGGGAAGATGTGGAAATTGAAATTGGTGAAGAAGAAGCTGATATCTATGATTTAAGGGTTAATTACTTTGTGGAAGTTGAAATTGAAGGAAAGACTGTGGTAGCGATTTACACCTCAAGAAAGGTGGCCACCGAGACCCTCAGCGGTGTCGTCGACTATATTGACAATCGAGGCAAATTCATCGAAATTGAATATCTGGAAGAGGGAAGAATGACAATTAAGGAGTTAATCCTTACTGATAAAACCACCTACAGTAAAAAAACAGGAACCACGAAATTAAGTGGAATTGATGTGGGTGATGTTGTCCTGGTTACCGGTAAAACAGAAAAGGGAGAATTTATCGTAGAACATATTTTTGTTATCGACAGTAAATAGTCAGAAAGAGGTTATGCTATGGCGGCAAAGACAAAAATTTTAAAGGCAATGAATAAGCTGTTTCCTTTGCCTGTTCATCCCTTCAATCTACAAAATCAAGGGGTGAAAAGCTATGCCCAGTGGCAGTATGAAAAGGGTGAAGAAACCGTTAAATTTTATTTAGAAAGGGTTTCTAAGGACGAAATGTTTGCAGGAAAGGTGGTTCTGGACATTGGCTGTGGAGCAGCAGGTAAAACCCTTTATTATGCCTCCCAGGGGGCAGAAAAGGTCTATGGCATTGATGTGGTTCCCCGTTACGAGGCAGAAGCCAACAGGTTGGCAGAAGAAAAGGGCTTGCAGGATAAATTTCAATTTGTTTTAGGTGATGCTGCCCAGCTGTCCTTTGAAGAAAATACCTTTGACACTATCATTATGAATGATGCCATGGAGCATGTAGATCATCCTCTGGCAGTTTTGAAGGAATGCTATCGGGTCTTAAAGCCTAAGGGAAGGCTGTATGTGAACTTCCCACCCTATTATCATCCCTTTGGAGCCCATTTAAGTGATGCCATCGGGTTTCCCTGGGTACATCTTTTCTTTGACGAAAAAACCCTCATTCAGGTCTATAAAGACCAGGTTAAGGATTTACCCGATGGAGAGGAACGAATCGGTTTTAGAATCGATGTGAATGAAAAGGGTGAGGAATATTTTTCCTATATCAATGGAATGACCGTAAAGCGATTTAATCAAATAATCAAGGAGACTAGCTATCAGTTGCTATATTACCGGGAGGTTCCCCTAAGGTCCTTTTTTAGGCCCTTGGCAAAGCTGCCCTTGTTAAAGGAAGGTTTAGTAAAAATGGTAGTGGGCATTTTAGAAAAATAGCCTGGGTACCCAGCACTCTACCCTAAACCGATATGAATATGATAAGAATGGCGTTATCTCTTAAGAGATAGCGCCATTCCTTTTAGGGCTATTGTTTATTTTTTTCGTCATAGCTATTCATTATGGAACAAAAGCTCCATGAAATGCTGGAGATATGGGGGCTTTCCCCTTGTGGCAAAGAAGATCTATCCACATCATGAAATTCATGATTCTTAAAGAATCCGGGCATTTCCTGTTCCCCGTCGTAGGGTACCATTTCGTCTGACTGAGCATGGTAGAAAACAACTGATTGCTTAATTTCAGCCAGGGGAAGATTCCAAGGCAATATCTGTAATCTGCTCTCTTGAGCCATACCAAAGCAACGCTGGTCGAGAACTTCTTCCAGTATATTTTTCACATAGGTCAAGTCCGTATGGGTAAGTCGCTCCTTTGCAGCCTCCATTTGAGGTATATAATATTCCTGAATAACGCTTTGGGGCTGGCTAGCAAAGCCTTTGTAGGCTTTTCTGCTTTCTTCACTGTAATGGCGAAGTACTTTGTCTTCATAAACAGCAGGTACGCCCCCCAATATATATACCTTTTTCACAGCTTCGGGCAATGCAAGTGCGGTAGCGTATGCATAAGGCGCACCAGCGGAACAACCAATCACATCCATTGATTCAATATTGAGCTTTTCTACTAGCTTCTGCACGATAGGAATCCAGTCGCTCACACTGTTCAGCTCTATGGAGGAGCTGTTTCCATAGCCTGGCCGCTCTGGTACAATGCAGCGGACATTGTTCCTCTCAATAGCTGAGATCCATTCTCCGCCTAACCAAGAGCCTCCCACTAGGCCGTGAAACAACAGAATGATATTTTTCCCATTTCCGTAGCTTTGGTAATAAAGCTTATCGCCCTCCAGCAATTCAATAAAATTTTTACTCATATAGTACCTCCTTTGTCTTACGTTTCAGCTGTACATTGATCAGTTATTCTTGACATTTTTTCTTCCTTACAATATTTGGTTAGTCATAACTAACTATATAATACAATAATAGCCATTCTATGTCAAGAATGTAGCTGTAGTACCCTGTAAAATGCGATAGAAGCCGGCCAACAATATCACTGTTGACCAGGGGATAATGCTTACATAGTTAAGGGGGGCGTCACCCCTTATTAAAATAAGGAGGGTACAGCGAAGCGTCCTAGGGAACCCATGGGTTCCCTGGAAAACAAACGTGGCGATAGCCACTTTTGTACTATATCTCAGGTGTTAGGCTTGAGGTCTTGTATTTTGTATAGGTACCAGATAGAAACAAGTCCTCAAGGTCCCTTAGGATGGATACCATATTGGCGCGATTCCGATGACCTTCAATGTATTCCTTTAGCTTCTTTACCCTGATAATTGGAACGGTGCTGTCGGTTTCCAAAAGGGCATCGGAGCTGTTAACAACAAAAACTGATTGAAGGGGAATATACTTAATGTGGTGCTTTTCTAACAGTGTCTCCACCATGCGATGGCTGTGCTGTAAGAAATTTAGGGGGTTTTTCACCCTTTTTTTCGTGACATCGTAGGGGCTGGTTATTTTTATATAATCCCAAAATTCATCATTTTCAAAACCCGTCATGGTTCCCTCAAAGTCCAGTATACGAATATTGAATATCCCCTTGGGAGAAAGAACAATGTAGTCGAAATATCCTTTTTTGCTG